>OGQH01000023.1_pt1 | contig 207814 bp, 137 predicted proteins | sample 1553181 | NCBI WGS metagenome assembly OGQH01 (sample SAMEA2579946, study PRJEB22360) | human gut metagenome | biome: human gut; feature: human-associated habitat; material: faeces | place: Denmark | collected 2008/2010 | reverse complement strand
AACGGCAATTAAGGGGGGGGGACCACCCGACCCCATGTTAGCCGTTGTCCGTTGCAACGGAACTTGTCAGGCCCGCCCACGTACAAACTCTTATGATGGAACGAAAAGTTGCGCCATCGCCTCTACTCTTTACGGAGGCGAGACGAATTGTTCTTTCGGTTGCCTAGGTTATGGCGACTGCGTGAACGCCTGCGCTTTCGACGCGATCCACATCAACCCGGCTACGGGAATCGCCGAGGTGGACGAGGAAAAATGCACTTCCTGCGGCGCTTGCGTGAAGGCTTGCCCGAAGAATATCATCGAGCTAAGAAAGAAAGGACCTAAATCACGCCGGATTTACGTGTCTTGCGTAAATAAGGACAAGGGAGCCGCCGCCCGCAAGGCTTGCGCCAACGCTTGTATCGGCTGTGGCAAATGCGCCAAGGAATGTCCGTTCGAGGCGATCACCGTAACAAACAACGTAGCTTATATCGATTATACGAAGTGCCGGATGTGCCGCAAATGCGTGGCTGTATGTCCGACTGGAGCTATTCATGAGCTGAATTTCCCTCCTCGCAAGGAAGCCGTTCCCGCTCCGAAAGCGGAGACCGTGAAACCGGCGCCGAAGGCAGAGGCTACCGTGAAACCGGAAGCCGCTCCGAAAGCTACAAGTGAAGAAAAAACAAATCTAAATTAAAATCTAATAGTATGCTAAGGACATTTCGAATCGGAGGTATACATCCCCCCGAGAATAAACTGTCTGCCGGTAAGAAAATTACGGCTCTCGCTACGCCTAAACAGGTGATTATCCCCCTCAGCCAGCATATCGGCGCCCCGGCGCAGGCCGTGGTGAAGAAAGGGGATCTGGTAAAGGTGGGTACATTGCTAGCCAAGGCGGGTGGTTTCGTATCAGCGAACATCCACTCTTCCGTATCCGGCAAAGTGAACAAGATAGATAACGCTCTCGACGCTAGCGGATACAAACGTCCCGCTATCTATATAGATGTGGAAGGTGATGAATGGGAAGAGACGATCGACCGCAGCGAGACCTTAGTGAAGGAGTGTGCGCTGTCTTCCAAGGAAATCGTGGATAAGATCGCCGCTTCCGGTATCGTCGGTCTGGGTGGAGCGACTTTCCCTACGCAGGTGAAATTGATGCCGCCTCCCGGAAACAAGGCAGAGATCGTAATCATCAACGCCGTGGAGTGTGAGCCTTATCTTACTTCCGACCATTCGTTGATGCTGGAGAAAGGCGAGCAAATCCTAGTCGGTGTCACGATCCTAATGAAAGCGGTCAACGTGAACAAGGCCGTGATCGGTATCGAGAATAACAAGCCGGACGCTATCGCCCATCTGCAAAAGTTGGCGGTAAATTATAAAGGTATAGAGATCATGCCGCTTAAGGTACAATATCCGCAAGGAGGCGAGAAACAATTGATCGACGCCGTTATTCGCCGTCAGGTAAAAAGCGGTGCGCTTCCTATCTCGGCGGGTGCCGTGGTACAGAACGTAGGAACTGCTTATGCCGTTTACGAGGCGGTACAAAAGAACAAACCGTTGTTCGAGCGTGTGGTGACGATCACGGGTAAGGCGGTAGCTAATCCTTCCAATTTCTTGGTTCGTATGGGAACCCCGATCAGTTGCTTGATCGAGGCCGCAGGTGGCCTGCCCGAGAATACGGGTAAGATTATCGGTGGCGGACCGATGATGGGTAAAGCGTTGATCAGCGCCGAGGTGCCGGTTTGCAAAGGAAGCTCCGGCGTTTTATTACTGACGAAAGAGGAGTCTGTCCGCAAGCCGATCCGGGATTGCATCCGTTGCGCCAAATGCGTAGGTGTCTGCCCGATGGGATTAAACCCTACCCTATTGATGAACGCCACGGAATTCCAGAATTGGGAATTGGCGGAGAAGAACTATATCACCGACTGTATCGAGTGCGGGTCGTGTAGTTATACCTGTCCGGCCAACCGTCCGTTGCTGGATCAGATCCGGTTGGGTAAAGGAAAAGTTATGGGTATTATCCGGTCTAGAAAGTCATAAAACAAGAGCAACATGGAAAATAATTTATACGTATCGCCCTCGCCCCACATCCATGGTGGCGACAGCATAAGCAAAAATATGTATGGTGTACTGATTGCCCTTATCCCGGCTTTCTTGGTATCCCTCTATTTCTTCGGTCTGGGAGCGTTGATCGTTACGGTCGTATCGGTTTTGGCCTGTATGATATTCGAGTATTTGATCCAGCGATTCCTGATGAAAAAGGAACCGACCCTTTGTGATGGCTCCGCTATCCTGACAGGTGTATTGCTGGCCTTCAACCTACCTTCCAACCTTCCGGTCTGGATCATTATCATCGGAGCGTTGGCGGCGATCGGCATCGGCAAGATGTCTTTCGGTGGATTAGGTAATAATATTTTCAATCCGGCGTTGGTCGGACGTGTATTCTTATTGATCTCCTTCCCGGCGCAGATGACGACTTGGCCGGTGGTAGATGCCTTGAACGTTTTCCCGATGACTTATACGGACGCCCAGACCGGCGCGACGGTACTGTCGTTGATGAACGAGGGCGTGACCGAGCTTCCGTCTTACGGGAATATGCTTGTAGGGGCTATGGGAGGTAGTCTCGGTGAAGTGAGCGCCGTGGCCTTGATCCTCGGTCTTTTATTCATGCTATGGAAAAAGATCATCACTTGGCAGATCCCGGTATCCATCTTGGCTACCGTATTCGTATTCACGGGCATCATGCACTTGGTGAATCCGGTACAATACGCCAGCCCGTTTGTTCACTTATTATCCGGCGGTTTGTTATTAGGCTCCATCTTTATGGCGACCGACTACGTAACCTCGCCGATGAGCAAGAACGGAATGCTTGTCTACGGCGTGGGAATCGGAATCCTTACCACGGTGATCCGTTTGTTCGGGTCTTACCCGGAAGGTATGTCGTTCGCTATCCTGATCATGAACGCATTTACTCCGCTAATCAACAGCTATATCAAACCTAAACATTTCGGAGGAAAGTAAGCATGGCAAAATTAAAATCAACATTACCCAATATGCTCCTTTCACTAACAGGCATTTGCTTGGTAGCAGGGGCGATCCTAGCCGGAGTGAACCAGTTTACCGCCGGCCCTATAGCGGTAGCTAAAGCGACCGCCTTGGAGGAAGCGATTAAAGCCGTTGCTCCCGAGTTCGACAACAAACCGACTGAGGACGTCTATATGGCCGTCTCCTCCGATGGTGATTCCCTCAAGATTTATCCTGCCAAGAAAGGCGGACAAGTCGTTGGCGGAGCCGTAGAGAGTAATACGAAAAAAGGCTTTAGCGGTGAGATACGGGTTATCGTAGGTTTCGATATGGATGGCAAGATCTTGAACTATTCCGTATTGCAACACGCCGAGACTCCGGGTTTGGGAGCCAAGATGCAAGAATGGTTCCGTGCGGACAAGAACAAGCAAAGTGTCTTGGGACGTACGATTCCGGACGGAGGCTTAAAAGTAACAAAAGATGGTGGCGACGTGGACGCTATCACGGCAGCGACCATCTCCAGCCGTGCGTTCCTCGATGCCGTGAACCGTGCGTATAGCGCATTCGCAGGCGTAGACGGATTAACGGGTGCCACTTCAACTGATAACAAATAAAAAGGGAGGACAGAGCAATGAGTAATCTAAAAATATTGATGAATGGTATCATCACGGAGAACCCGACATTTGTATTACTGTTAGGTATGTGTCCTACCTTGGGAACGACCTCTTCGGCCATCAACGGCATGAGTATGGGATTGGCTACGATGTTCGTATTGATTTGCTCGAATATCGTGATTTCCGCCTTGAAAAACGTAATCCCCGACTTGGTGCGTATCCCGGGATATATCGTTGTGATCGCGACGTTCGTGACCGTAGTGCAGATGTGCATGGAAGCGTTCGTCCCGGCTTTATACGCTAGCTTGGGATTATTTATCCCGTTGATCGTGGTAAACTGTATCGTACTAGGACGTGCCGAGGCTTTCGCTGCGAAGAACGGCGTAATCCCATCCGCTTTCGACGGAATCGGTATCGGACTGGGCTTTACGATGGCTCTTACGCTGCTGGGCGCTTGCCGTGAGTTCTTGGGAACCGGTAAGTTATTCAACGTAACCTTGATGCCCGAGGAATATGGTTCGCTGATCTTCGTATTGGCTCCGGGAGCGTTTATCGCCTTGGGTTATCTGGTAGCAATAGTAAACAAACTGCGTAAAGCATAATAAACGGATCATATGGAATATATATTGATATTTATCGCCGCCGTATTCGTTAATAACGTTGTACTGGCACAGTTCTTGGGAATTTGTCCGTTCTTGGGTGTATCTAAGAAAGTGGAGACTGCCGCAGGCATGGGAGCCGCCGTTACGTTCGTTCTTACGATCGCTACGATTGTTACCTTCCTCGTGCAAAAATATATATTGGACGCTTTCGGACTAGGGTTCATGCAAACGATCAGTTTTATCCTAATTATCGCCGCCTTGGTACAGATGGTGGAAATCATATTGAAGAAGGTCTCTCCCGCCCTTTACCAGGCGTTGGGCGTATTCCTTCCATTGATCACCACGAACTGCTGTATCTTGGGTGTGGCTATCCTTGTAATCCAAAAAGAGTATAATTTATTAGAATCTGTGGTATATGCTATCTCGACCGCTATTGGATTTGCGCTAGCTTTGATTATCTTCGCGGGTATTCGGGAGCAACTAGCCATGACGCATGTTCCGGAAGGCATGAAAGGCACTCCTATCGCCTTGATAACGGCCGGTTTGCTAGCTATGGCTTTTATGGGATTCTCGGGTATCGTATAACAAACTTATCTAAATGAACACTAGAATGAAAAAGAAGATTTTAGTAGCGGGCGGAACCGGTTATATCGGCTCACACACCACAGTAGAATTGCAGAACGCCGGATATGAGGTAGTCATTATCGACGATTTGTCAAACTCGAATATCGAGGTGCTCGATGGTATCGAGAAAATCACGGGCATCCGTCCGGAGTTTATCCAATTGGATCTAAAGGATAAGGAAGGTACTCGCAAGGCATTGGAAGCTCATCCGGGCATCAAAGGCATTATCTTGTTCGCCGCTAGCAAGGCGGTAGGAGAATCCGTACAGCAGCCTTTGAAGTATTATCGCAATAATATTGTCACTTTGGTGAACTTGTTGGAGATGATGCCTGAATTCAATATCGAAGGTATCGTATTCTCTTCCTCTTGTACGGTATACGGACAACCGGATCCGGAGAACTTGCCGGTAACCGAGAATGCCCCGATCAAACCCGCTATGTCTCCTTATGGAAACACGAAGCAGATCAACGAGGAGATTATCCGGGATACGATCCATGCGGGAGCGCCTTTCAAGAGTATCATCTTGCGCTACTTCAACCCGATAGGCGCTCACCCAAGCGCAGAGATCGGCGAGTTGCCGAATGGGGTTCCCCAGAACTTGATCCCGTACTTGACACAGACGGCTATGGGTATCCGCAAGGAATTAAGCGTATTCGGCGATGATTATGATACGGCAGACGGCTCTTGCATCCGTGACTATATCAATGTCGTAGACTTGGCGAAAGCACATGTAATCGCTATGGACCGTATGCTTGAGAATAAGTCTGATGAGCATATCGAGATATTCAACCTAGGTACCGGCAATGGTGTTTCTGTCCTTGAACTGATCAATACCTTCGAGCAGACAACAGGCGTTAAGGTTCCGCACAAGATCGTAGGCCGTCGTGAAGGTGATATCGAGAAGGTATGGGCCAATCCGGAGCATGCGAATAAGGTATTAGGCTGGACCGCCAAGGAGACTTTAGCCGACACCCTGCAATCCGCATGGAACTGGCAGAAACGTTTGAGAGAACGTGGCATCCAGTAAATAACACAAAAAAGGGGCCGTATCTGATAGCGCTTAGCTAAGATATGGCCTTTTTTATATCCTTATATCTACAAGTACTTCTCTAAGATCTCAAGAACCTTCCCGAAATCGATCGGCTTAGCGATATGCTCATTCATTCCGGATTCTTTACACAACTTGATGTCTTCCGCAAATGCGTTCGCAGACATGGCTATTATCGGCATGGACTTGATATCCGGACGTTCTAATGCCCGAATATGGCGAGTAGAGTCGTACCCGTTCATGACCGGCATCTGGATATCCATAAATACCAAGTCATAATATCCCGGATTAGAGTTTTTTACCATATTCACCGCGACAAGGCCATTTTCCGCCTCCTCTACCACCGCACCGGTCTCTTCTAGTAACACAGTCGCTATTTCCCTATTCAAGCTATTATCTTCCACCAGCAAGATCCGCTTACCCTCAAAGTTACCGAAAGGATATTGAGGCTTCTCCGTCTCTTCCTCTTTTTTCTCTTGCTTGATAGCGAAACTTTTCATCAAATAAAATAACTTGGATTTCATCAACGGCTTACTTATGAATCCATCGACACCGGCTCGTTGGGCTATCTCCTCAAAATGCGGACAATCATAAGCGGAAAGAATAATGATCGGAATATCCCGGCCAACGACTTTTCGGATACGGGTAGCGGTCTCGATTCCATCCATTCCCGGCATTTTCAGATCAAGGATAACGGCAAAATAGTCATCATTAAGATGATGTGTCCTCTCTACTTTCCCGATAGCCTCCTCACCAGAAATGGCATATTCACCTTTCATACCGATCTCGTTAATCCTCATACATGCGTTCTCGCAACACACGATATCATCGTCTACCACGAGAACCGGTAAATCCCTTAAATGATCATCCTCAAAACACCCTTGATCCTGCAATTTCAACTGCATCGTAAATGTAAAAACGGAACCTTTGCCATATTCACTCTCCACCAGAATCTCACCATTCATCATATGAGCGATATTACGGCTTATCGCCATGCCTAAGCCGGTTCCTTGTATATTCCGCAAGGTTGCGTCTTCCGCACGTTCAAATGGTTCGAAAACCTTGTGTAAGAAATCCGGCTTTATCCCGATACCATTGTCTATAACCGTAACCTCAAATAAACCATAATTACCATTTTTAATTGGCTTTTCCCGTATCTCAAGTGTTATTTTCCCATAGTCCGGCGTATACTTTATGGCGTTCGACAGCAAATTCAACAATACTTGCTGAATCCGTTGCACATCGCCAATCAGCTTTTCATGTTTGATTTGAAACAAGTGAACCCGGAAATCCTGAAACTTCTGACTGACCGAAGTCTGAACCATAGTAATTACGCTTTGCAATAACTCGCCCATATCGAACTCCTCGTCTGTCAGCAAAATATGTCCGCTCTCTACCTTAGACATATCCAAGACCTCATTGATCAAGTTCAATAACAATTTGGAAGAAACCATAATCTTCTTCAAGCAATCCACTATACGCTCCCGATCGTCGATATGCATACTGGCGATAGTGGTCATACCGATAATGGCATTCATCGGAGTACGTATATCATGGCTCATACGGGATAAGAAATCCGATTTAGCCTGATTTGCCGATTTAGCCACTTGTAGGGCATCTTGAAGTAATTGCCTTTGCCGCTCTTCCTCACGAACCTCCATAATATCGGTCCGGGTCAAAAGAAGTATATTCCTCTCCTTATCGAAAAAGCTAAAACGCAACTTCTTATCCCTAAAAACGCCATTCTCCATCACCTGACAGAACAAGACATACTCACGGGAATTTTGTAAGATAGATAAGACATGATCTAGGGAAAGATTTCGGGTTAACTCATCTCGCTGATCCTCCGGCACATATTTGTGGTGGAACTCGGCTACCTCTTTTTCATAGTCATTACTCGCTATCGGGGGGACCGGCGTCCCACTTTCACGATTGGAAGTATACATGACATAGCTATTCGTATTTACCTCTATATAAACGACATAATCATACTCAGTCTGAACGGCAGCCTCTACGATCTGTGCCTTGCGACAATGATTCACATAGCGGCTGAAAAGAATGACACGATCCGGAATTCCACTCTTATCTTTCAAGATACGAATAAAAGCCTCATGCCACTCAAAACCCAACAAATCATTACAGAAACGCATGTCGAACTTCTTATTTGCTACGCCGCTAGCCGCCATTTGCCGCAATGAATTCAAGGATAAGATCTCCTCCCATTTCCCTAAATCCGCAGGATATACATATTCTTGAATGTAAGTCTGGCAAAGTTCTGTATAATCCAAACATTCTCCTTCCCTTTCGGGAGTCATCGAATCTTTGACTATCTCAACCTTTTCATTACCTAATGTGACGATCCAAAGCGTATCGACTAGCTCGTTTACACCACAGAGTAGTTCTTCCAAATTTAAAGTAGTATTTGTCATTTTCAATGATATAGATTTAATTAAGAGGAATAGAGATCCTATGATTTTGAGAGTATTTCATCGAGCCTCTCTCTCCAATCCTCTCCATTCAAAGGCTGATAGGTATGGAACCCCAGTTCCTGCCCCACTACGATATTATTCTTACCATCATCTACAAATAATGTTTCCTCTGGTTTGATTCTTGAATCCAAGACCATGCGATCAAAAATTTCACGATCCGGCTTCGTGACACCGATCTCATAAGAGAGATACAATTTATCGAAATAATCATTTAATGGACGGCCCGCCGGCGTAAACTCTTTTGTCTGTGCCCATTCAAGCTGTATGATCGGATTTGTATTGCTCAATAAATAGACTTGATATTTCTCACGGAGTTTTAATATGTAGTCCAATTTATATTGGGGAACGCCACCAATGAAGCCAAACCAAGCCCAACAAATATCCTCATAAGAAAGGTCTTTACCCGTATGCTTCCGTAAATAGCGACAAAACTCCTCTACTCCGATCTTTCCGGTCTCCAGATCTTGAAAAACCCCTTTTTGTTCGTAAGGATCTATCAATCCATCGGCATCTTTGACCCCAATCTCTATTAAACGACGAACAGGTTTATCCCGGTCCAAATCTATGATAACGCCCCCCAGATCGAATACTATATTTTTTATTTTACCCATTGCGATACTATTTAAGTCCTAAAGATACAATTTATTCCGTATATCTAGGTTACAAGGATAAAAAAGGGTATAATCTTCAACGATTATACCCCAATCCAAAGCTATATTTATGTATATAAGACTTAATCCAATTTATGGATCACCAAACCGGAGCGAAGCTTCGGTTCGAACCACGTCGTCTTCGGCGGCATAATATTACCCGTATCGGCGATATCCATCAATTGCTTCATCGTAACGGGATACAAAGCCAAGGCAACCTTCATCTCACCGCTATCCACACGGCGTTTCAATTCACCCAGGCCACGGATACCTCCCACGAAATCGATTCGCTTGTCCGAACGTAAATCCTTAATGCCTAAAATCTCATCCAGAATCAAGTTCGAAGAGATCGTGACATCCAATACGCCTATCGGGTCATTGTCATCGTACGTACCGGGCTTAGCGGTCAAAGAATACCATTTCCCTCCTAAATACAGGGAGAAATTGTGCAAGGCACCCGGTTTGTAAATAGCAGAGCCCTTCTCCTCTACCACGAAGTTTTTCGTTAATCTCTCAACGAATTGTTCCTCGGTCAAGCCGTTCAAGTCTTTTACCACACGGTTGTAATCGATAATGGTCAATTGGTTGGCCGGGAAGCAAACAGCCATGAAATAGTTATACTCCTCGTCTCCCTTATGATCCGGGTTTTGCTTGGCCTTCTCCGCTCCTACCAAAGCAGCGGCGGCAGAACGATGATGTCCGTCGGCAATATACAACGCAGGCATCTCCCCGAATAACTCCGTGATGCGGGCGATGTCCTTATCCTCATCGATAATCCAGAACGTATGGCCGAAACCGTCTAATTTCGCCACGAAATTATATTCAGGCTCACGAGCCGTATATTTCATTACGATAGCGTCTAACTCTGAGTTGTCGGGATAAGCGAAGAATACCGGCTCGATATTAGCGTTGTTGACACGTACGTGTTTCATGCGATCCTCCTCCTTGTCACGGCGGGTCAGCTCATGTTTCTTGATCGTGCCATTCATATAATCGGGAACATAAGCCCCGACTACCAACCCATATTGAGTCTTGCCATTCATGGTTTGGGCATAAACATAATAGCATTCTTTCTGATCCTGAACCAACCAACCTTTTTCCTGAAAATTATTGAAATTGGCGGCGGCCTTCAGGTAAACAGCCGGATCATGCTCATCCGTCCCTTCTGGGAAATCGATTTCCGGTTTAATGATATGGTAAAGGGATTTCTCGTTTCCTTCCGCTTCCACACGAGCTTCTTGCGAGTTCAATACGTCATAGGGGCGGGAAGCCACCTCCTCTATAAATTCTTTTGGTGGACGAACTCCCTTGAAAGGTTTTATTTTTGCCATGGTAATTAAATCTAATTGGTTTATGTATCAATGTAGAGACGGGGCGTACCCGTCTCTACAACCGGATATTCTCATTTATTAACCCGATACTTTTCATTGCCATTCACCAAGAAATCAACGATCTGCTTGGCGGCGGCGATACCAGCGTTGATATTAGCCTCGGCGGTCTGGGCACCCATCTTTTTCGGGGTGCTGAAATAACGACCGGCATATTTTTCGGCCAATTCCGCATGGATAGCGGGCATAATATCTGTCAAGTACTTGAAATCCGGACGCTCTTCCAACATCTTAGCGAGGCCAGCCTCATCCATCACCTCCTTACGAGCCGTATTCACTACGATAGCCCCCTTCGGCATGGAATTCATCAACTCGAAATTGATAGAACCCTTCGTCTCGGCCGTAGCCGGGATATGCAAGGAAACGATCTGGCAAGCCTTGAACAAGTCCGCCGTAGAAGCTACAGCCTTCACACCATCGGCCTCAATCACGGAAGCCGGACAGAACGCGTCATAAGCGTAAACCTCCATACCGAAGCCTTTAGCGATACGAGCCACGTTACGGCCCACGTTTCCATAAGCCAAGATACCCAATTTCTTTCCTTTCAACTCTGTTCCGGAAGTTCCGTTATAGAAATTACGAACCCCGTACACCAACATACCGAATACCAATTCGGCGACAGCGTTAGAGTTTTGTCCCGGCGTATTCATCACGCATACCTTATGGGCAGTAGCCGCATCCAAGTCCACGTTATCATACCCCGCACCGGCACGAACCACGATCTTCAGGTTCTTAGCGGCATCCAATACCTCAGCGTCCACCTTATCGCTACGGATAATCACGGCATCGGCATCCTTAACCGCATCCAGCAATTGCGCCTTCTCTGTATATTTCTCCAAAAGAGCCAGTTCCATGCCAGCGCCTTCCACTACCTCCCGGATACCTTTCACAGCGACAGCGGCGAAAGGTTTCTCTGTAGCAACTAATATCTTTGCCATGTCTGAATCCTCCTTGATTAATGTTGTTTCTCGAACTCTTTCATGCAAGCTACCAAAGCCTCCACGCTGCTCTTCGGCATTGCGTTATAAAGAGAGGCACGGAAACCACCTACAGAACGGTGTCCCTTGATACCTACCATACCAGCGGCAGTAGCATATTTACTGAACTCGTCCTCCAACTCCTTATACTCATCATTCATCACGAAACAAACATTCATGATCGAACGATCTTCCTCCGCTACCGTACCACGGAACAACTTATTGCGATCGATCTCATCGTATAAGATCGCCGCATTCTCAATATCCTTCTTCTCCATAGCGGCGATACCACCTTGTTCCTTATACCATTTCAAGGTCTGTAAAGCCGCGTAAATAGGCAATACAGGAGGTGTATTGAACATGGAATCCTTTTTAATATGGGTAGCGTAGTTCAACATGGTCGGGATCGGACGGTCTACATGTCCTAAAGCGTCCACACGAACGATAGCCAAAGTCACGCCGGCAGGAGCCAAGTTCTTTTGAGCACCCGCATAGATAATATCATATTTGGAAATATCGATCGGACGAGAGAAAATATCGGAAGACATATCGCAAACCAAACGTTGCTTCACATCTGGATCTTTACGCATCTCTGTTCCGTAAATCGTATTATTAGAAGTAAAATGGAAATAATCCGAGTCATCAGCGATCGCATAACCCTTCGGGATGTAAGTATAGTTCTTGTCTTTGGAAGAAGCGACAACATCTACCTCCCCAAACAACTTAGCTTCCTTGATAGCGTTCGAAGCCCATGTGCCGGTATCCAAATAAGAGGCTTTCTTATTCAACAGATTGTAAGGAACCATACAGAACTGCATGCTGGCGCCACCGCCCATGAATACAACCTCATAGCCTGCCGGAACATCCAGTAATTCCTTGATCAACGCACGTGCCTCGTCGTTTACGGCTACAAACTCCTTACTTCTATGAGAGATCTCAAGAAGTGATAACCCCATACCCGCAAAATTTTCTACCGCAGCGGCTGTATTCTTAATTGTATACTCGCTCAAGATAGAAGGACCTGCATAAAAATTGTGCTTCTTCATACCAATGTCTTTTTAGAATGTTATTATAAATAAAGTAACTATTTTTTCAAAAACAGGCGGCTAATGTAACTATTTTTTCTCATTTGCCGACACTTTTCGAGCATTTTTTAATTTACAATCAGAATATGTCAATTAAAAACGATCTCCCCAAAGGCGCCTCATTTGCTCAATTAGTTTGTGCTCGGCCGGATTTTCCTGTCCTTTCCACAAACGTTCGCCCAAAATTTCCTTCGGAAGATACTCCTGCTTTACAAAATGATTTTCGTAGTCGTGCGCATATTTATATTCCTTGCCATACTCCAGTTCAGCCATTAATTTGGTAGGCGCGTTGCGTAGATGAAGCGGTACGGGTAAATTCCCAGTCCGGTTAACAAGTGCCAAAGCGTCGTTGATCGCCATATAGGCCGAATTACTTTTCGGGCTGCAAGCCAGATAAACGGTCGTCTCGGCCAGGATGATCCGACCCTCCGGCCAGCCGATCTTCTTCAAGGCATCGAAACATGCGTTCGCCAGCAAAAGCGCATTCGGATTCGCCAATCCGATATCCTCAGAAGCGGAGATCACCAACCGCCGTGCGATAAACTCAGGGTCTTCTCCCCCGGCCACCATACGGGCGAGCCAGTAAATGGCGCCATCGGGATCGCTACCCCGGATCGACTTGATAAAAGCGGAGATTATATCGTAATGCATCTCCCCTCCCTTATCATACGCCGCAGGGTTCTCCTGCAACCTCTCCACTACCTTCTCATCCAGAATCTCAATATCGTCACTCTCCTCGGCAGACACCACCAGTTCCAGAATATTCAGCAACTTCCGGGCGTCTCCTCCCGAGTAACGTAACATGGCATCCGTTTCCGTCAGCCTTATGTTTTTATCCTTCAGAACGACATCCTCGGCGATCGCCTTATGCAATAGCGTAAGCAAGTCATTCTTGTCCAGCGATTTCAACACGTACACCTGACAACGGGATAACAAAGGACGGATTACCTCGAACGAGGGATTCTCCGTGGTTGCCCCAATCAGCGTCACCACGCCCGTCTCCACGGCGTTCAGCAATGAGTCTTGCTGCGACTTACTGAATCGGTGTATCTCATCAATAAACAATATCGGTGATACCGTATTGAAGAAGCGGTTGCTCTTGGCCTTCTCTATCACCTCCCGCACGTCCTTCACTCCCGAACTGATCGCACTTAACGTATAAAAAGGCGCATCCAACTTATTCGCTATGATCTGCGCTAAGGTAGTCTTCCCGACTCCCGGCGGCCCCCACAATATAAAAGAGGGAACCCGTCCCGCATCAATCATCTTCCTCAACACGGCTCCCTGGCCTACCAGGTGCTTCTGTCCGATATAATCATCCAACGTCTTCGGACGTAATCTCTCTGCTAATGGTTGACTCATCATGGAAGCAAAAGTCGGACATTTTATTTACTTTTCAAAGGATAAGTCAAGAAATTTATCGTATAAAAAGAATGTTAAACAACAGAATTTAGCATCAAAATGAAAGAACAATAACCTAAAATATACTTATAACCCTACAAGCTTATGACATTTTGATATTACCAATTTGATTATCCCTTTATATCTTAGACTTTTCATCCAGAACTTTTAACGATATCTTCTCGATCTATTATCCCTTCCTTCTTGATATATTGATTATATAACAGTTGGTAGATGATCATGCAACAGTTGGTGGACGATCATGCAACGGATGGTAGAAGATCATCCAACAGCTGATAGATGATCAACACCTCTTTATAAAAACGATAAATCTACCTGAAGAAGCTGTTAAGGGAAGCTATCGAAATAAACAAAAGTATATAGCCAAAAAAAGGATGCCCCTCCACAGAAGGAGAAGCATCCCTATACATTATTATATATACGTTAGATTAGCGAGATCCGCCAGCCCACCATACGTTTTCAGAATATACGTATTGGCCGTCACCAAATGCCTCTTTGACATTTTGATTAGACAATACATCAGAACTACCATACGTGTAACGCAATGGGAATTTAGATTTATTATTCGGATTACTTAATTCAATAAAACTCTCACCCATAGCTTTCAAACGACGATAGTCATTATATGCTTCTAAGGATTCACCTGAAGCGCCAAAGAAAGCGAGATATTTTTGGATCATAGTCTCTTTCAATGGATTAGCATCAAACAATGCTTTTACGCTATTATCGAAATAATCATTCGCCACCTTTTCTGAAAGATCAGCAGAACCAGAGATCCCCCAGTCATAGATAGCAGATTTCAATGTAATTTCGGTATTGATGAAACCAGCAATAATAGCTTCCCGAAGTACAGATTCCGCCTCTGAAGTTTTATTCAAACGGCAAAGAACCTCAGCCTTGATGAACAATAATTCATGATAACTCAACAATTGAGTCGGGGCCGTAATCGCCCAACAAGCCAAAGAAGTATCATAATTCATCGTTCCCTGTGCAGGAGCGCCGTTAGGAGCAGCATACGTATTAGCGCCATCCGCTACTTGTTTCATAGGTTGTCCGTAATTATAATTCCAATCTGTAGCAAAAGATTGGTTTAACCTCGGATCATTACGAGCGATAAGTTTCTTTATCAAACTCTCACTAGCACCTAAACCTGTACGGCTATACATAAAGTCGAAGAACGGGTTGAATTGATTATTTCCGTCATACACGGAGAATTTCAATTCTTCATCGGCAGAAGAAAACGACTTAGAAATATAATCCAACACATTATTCAAATCTTGCGTCTTATTTGCACTCTTAGCCAATAAACGCATCGTATAACGTGCCTTTAAGCCGTAAACTGCTTTTTTCCATAAAATTTTCTCTGCCTCCACATCACCGTTAGAAGCCGTTCCATAAATCAAATCTTGCATACCCATAGAACCTGAAGAAGCACCATCCGTATCATCTAATAAGGTCAAAGCCTCATCCAAGTTCTCCATGATCACTTTATAAATATCCTCCTGCTTGTCTATTTTAGGCTGCATATATAACGGAGTACCCAACTCTGTGTATTCACAAGCTTCGCTCAAGGGCACGTCTCCATAAACATCTGTCAGTACAGCCACATTATAAGCGTAAAGTACTTTCGCTACACCCAAGGTAACATTATTACCAGCCTCAACACCACCCTCGGAACATTTAGCTATTACATCCTTGATGCTACGGAGATTTCTATAAACAGATTCCCATGAGTTGTTATAAGTAGCGGCAACATTCGGCTCTCCACTACGAGTCTCGGCATTATACATTTGATTATCAATACCAACCTCATGCTCCATATAGATACCGGCATATAAGGAAAGGTCTCCCCCCACTGTACTTACCGCCGTACTAGTCATCACGTCTGTCATAATAAATTTAGACGTAACGGTTTGCGGATGGTTCTTGTCGAAGTTGATTTCATCCATTTTATCCTCCGTACAAGAAGCAAATGGAAGCGTAACCAATGCCAACGCAAACAATCTTACTGCTATTTTATTTCTTTTCATCTTCTACTTCTTAATTAAAATTTAACATTCACACCGAATCCATAACTTGAAGTCTGTGGCATGGAATAACGCTCGAACGCACCTGTCATATTGTTATTTCCCTGAGAAGATTCCGGATCGAAATTCGGGAACTCAGACCAAACCAAGATATTTCTAGCGAAAACATTTACATTTACGGTCATCCAGTTCTTCTCTAGCACAGGATAGCTCAAGGATACCTCACGCAATTTCAAGAAAGAACTATTGTAAATAGACGCCTCATCAATGTTATTGATCGTTTGATAATAATTCTGCCATGCCTCTTCTCCTTTAATCTCGATATCATTCTTAGAGCCATCGGCTTACACCCTCAACGATGAAAGATTCCGTTCCACGGCCTTCTGTCGCCTTACTCACTCCAAAATAATCTAATAGTCCGTTTGTTCCGCTATACATCTGGCCTCCGCACTTCCAATCAAATACAGCACTGATATTCAACTTCCACAAACGAAGACTTGTATTAAAGCCTAAAATGAAATCTGGAGCGACTCGTCCAATAACTTGGTCTTTGCCTGCTTGGGGGACACCATTCTCGTCAACGATCAAATTACCATTATCATCTCTCAAATAGCCTACACCATAAATTACAGGGAACTTGTCGCCGATACCCGCACGGACCTGAGGCGTAACAAATCCACCCATAAAAATACTTTCTACACCCGGAGCTAACTCATCCACATAGTTATCGATCTTCGTCCAGTTGAATCCAACGTTCCAATCCACGTTCTTCAAACGGATTGGATTCACATTAACTGTCAGCTCATGCGCATTTGTGTGAATCTTACCACCGTTCGTCAACATCTCAGATGCACCGGTAGAACCAGCCAATGGTACACCGAAGATTTGATCTGTTACGTTTTGGCGAGAGAATGTATAATTAACAGTTACGATATTATTAAAGAAATTCAAATCTGCGCCTAACTCATACGAACGAGTGTTCTGGGGCTTCAAATTCGGGTCATAGATCGTAGGATAAGGGACAAAAGCTCCCATACCATTTACAGGATAAGCGATCGGATCCAACATATAAAAGCCACCGCCGTAACTAGGCTTATAGTAATAATTCTCATAATAGTCACCAGCTTGTCCTACTTCCGCATATGAAGCACGTATTTTAGCATAGTTCACAATGTCATTCTTCAATGGTTCCAACTCCGTCAAAATCCAACCCGCAGAAACGGAAGGATAGAAGAAAGAACGGTTCTTACGAGGCATTGTAGACACATAATCATTACGTCCTGTCACATTCAAATAGACCATATTACGGTAAGAAGCCGATACACTACCAAAGAAACCGACCGTACGTTTACTACGTTGTCTTTCCTCCGACTGTAATGTCGTAGCATTCTCGATGCTATTCCATCCAGGGAAATTGAAAGAAGAGCCGTATTCCTTATATTTCTTAGTATGATTATGAACAATCTCATTACCCAACATTGCGTTAAATGTCCATTCCGGAGAGATAGTCCAATCATAATTGGCTGTTAATAAAGAGTTGAATGAAACATTGGACCAACCCGAATTAGTTATCTCACCATTTTTATTCGAGCCCTTGTTTCCATATCCCCAAATATCTTGATAATGCGTAGTATATGCATCAGCTCCAATTTGGTATTTAACATTCAACGTATGATTCTCTGTACCAAACTTGGTCTTAAAGTTCACGAAACTATTTCCAAAGAAACGATTCGTCTTCTCACTAAACTCATTGTTCTCCACAGACCAAGGAGCAACAGCAAACGTTGTATTACGGAATGAGTTTTGCTCATAGATACTATTCGTCGTATGAGAAGGAATACCATTCAAATCATAACTAACGGGAGCGGGATAGACCGTAGCCAACAAAGCATCATTAGCCGTAGGCATCTTATTGATCTTTGAATTGATATAATTGGCAGAAGCCCCAGTTGTCCATTGCTCATGTAATTTGATCTCAGTGGATAATTTTGCGGTATAACGATCCATTCCTGTTTCTGGAATGATACCATCTTGAGTCGTAGAACCTAAAGAGAATGAGTAACTAGCTTTGTCTGTTGCTTGAGCTACGTTCAATGAGTTATTCCAAGTAACACCAGTATTGAAGAAACCTCCAATATTGTCATAAGCTTGAGGAGCAGCCCAAGGATCCAAGCCGCCTGCAGCACGCTGAGGAACATAATACATTCCCTCATGTTTTCCGTATTGTTTGGTATATTCATTATCTGTATTGCCACCATACGTAGGATCGTTCACCAAATCAGAGATCTTCGGTCCCCAAGAGGAGGAGTTGTAAGGAGCATAAACCCCACCAGAACCTTGGGCATATGTTTTTTGTAATTCCGGCGTACGGCCAATTACATCAAAAGACACATTTGTATTGAAAGAGATAACCGGCTTTCCCTTAGGGGCACCTTTACCACTTTTCGTCGTAATCACGATCACACCGTTAGAGGCACGAATACCATATAAAGCAGAAGCGGCCTGCCCTTTTAATACATTGATACTCTCAATATCGTTCGGGTCAATATCAACCGCACGATTAGCATAGTCCGCACCCGATACAGAAGCTTCTGTATCAATATCGGCAGCAGATGCGATTGGCATACCATCTACTACGTATAAAGGAGAGTTATCCCCTGTAAAAGAACGGGCACCACGGATCGTGATCTGAGAAGACGCACCCGGCATACCAGAAGAAGGCTTGATCTCCAAACCGGAAACCTTACCCTGCAAAGCCCCAGCCAAGTTAGAGTTAGCACCCTTCGTCAACTCATCAGCTTTTACATCCTGCACAGCATAACCTAATGCCTTTTTTTCACGAGAGATACCCATCGCTGTAACCACGACCTCATCCAAGTTTTGGGTATCAGACATCAATGTTACATTTACATTGGGAGACACAACTACCTCCTTGGATTTCATACCGATGTATGAAATAACTAATTGCTTACCATCACTAGGAACATCCAAAGTAAAATTACCGTCAAAATCCGTAACTGTTCCCACAGTCGTTCCTTTTACGATAATGGACGCACCGATCACCGGCTCACCATCTTCTCCGACTACCTTACCGGTAACCTTCGAGGTCTGTGCCGAAACTACTCCTACGCTCATCGCAAGAAATAGTAGCACAGAAGTCAACTTTTTCTTCATAGACACATTCTTTTTATTTAAACTAAACTAGAAATTCAATTAAGCTTTCGTGGACTATAGTTCATACAGAACTACCTATTTTCAATATTTTATTTAGTGTAGTCATATGAAAAAAAAATTATCATATAAGTTTAGATCTATTAAAATTCTGTAATAAATATATTGGATTTGAGAGATATTGTTTATCAGCCATATTGGGAGGATAAGAAAAGCCAGCCGTTTTTCACAAATATCTACATAAAATAAAGTTGTAAATATTTTTAGTGATAAGCTATATGCTATAAAATATCCAGAATAAGTTGATATCAAGTCCAATATCATGCCTATAAAGAGTAAGCTCACTATTTGTTACGATAAAATTAAGATAAAAATAATTTTTTTATTTGTCAAAAAGAAACTATCGGCAGCGATAACTCATTGATTTGTGATACGATCATGTCACCTGAGTCGATTTAGACAGTGGTTATATTGCAAATTGACAGATTTAACAATTAAGAAAACAAAGGAAATATATCACAATAATAATAATTTGTTGTTTTTTTCAGGTATAATTTATAGTTTTGCAACCGTTTTTCATTTAATAGGTATGTCGTAAAACATAAAATGGAGTAGTTCTGTATGAACTTAGTTAATCAACCATTAAAATGCAGAGAAAACATTTTTAAGTATATAGTTAATAAATAAGTGTGTTTATGAAGAAAAAGTTGACTTCTGTGCTACTATTTCTTGCATTGAGTGCAGGTGTGGTTTCAGCACAGACCTCGAAGGTTACCGGTAAGGTAATTGGGGAAGATGGAGAGCCGGTGATCGGTGCCTCTATTATCGTAAAAGGGACAACCGTGGGAACAGTCACGGATTTTGATGGAAACTTTGAACTAGAAGTACCTGCGAATGGTAAACAATTGGTTATTTCATACATCGGTATGAAATCTCAAGAAGTTGCGGCCACTTCTAATGTAAATGTAAAACTATTAGCCGATACCCAGAACTTGGATGAAGTCGTGGTTACGGCTATGGGTATCTCAAAGGAAAAGAAAGCTTTAGGTTATGCGGTTCAAGATGTGAAAGCGGATGAGTTGACGAAAGGAGCTAATACTAGTTTGTCTGGCGCATTACAAGGTAAGGTTTCTGGAGTGGAGATCTCTCCTTCTTCCGGTATGCCGGGTGCCTCTTCTAAGATCACGATTCGTGGTTCCAGATCTTTTACAGGGGATAATACTCCTTTGTATGTGATTGACGGTATGCCTGTCGCTTCAACGGCTGATGTGGACACCGGTAGTTCTGTTTCCGGTACGGACTTTGCATCTCGTGCGGTGGATATCGATCCAAACGATATTGAAAGCATTAATATATTAAAGGGACAGGCCGCATCTGCCTTGTATGGTATGCGTGCAACAAATGGAGTAATTGTCATTACGACCAAAAGTGGAAAGGGAGCCCGTAAAGGTAAACCTCAGGTCGCTTTTAATACCAGCTTATCTTTTGATAAGGTTTCAACGATGCCTGAATACCAAAAAGTGTATGCGCAGGGTACAAATGGCAAGTATAGCCCGTATGCTTCAACTTCTTGGGGACCACTAATCAGCGAATTGCCTAACGATCCGACTTATGGAGGAAATACGGATAATGAGTTTACCAAGCAATATGGTAAGCATGAAGGTATGTATTATGTACCTCAGCGGGCCGCTGCGGGATTAGACCCTTGGGCTCAACCACAAGCTTACGACAATATCAAGGATTTCTTCAACGTGGGTACGACATGGAGTAACTCCGTGAATGTAGCTCAAGCTTTTGATAAAGGTAACTATTCCTTCTCGATCGGTAATACTACGCAAGATGGTATTATTCCAAATACAGGCATGGACCGATACAACGCAAAAATGAGTGCCGAAGCTCAATTACACAAGAACTGGTCTACTGGATTTAACGGTACCTATGTAAATTCGAAGATCAGCAAGCAGTCTAGTGCCAATAATGGAATCTTAGCTACTGTTTACGGAGCTCCTTCTAGCTACGATTTAGCCGGTATCCCAAGTCATGTTGAGGGTGACCCGTATACACAAAATACATTCCGTAGCACATCAGGTTTTGACGGAGCTTATTGGGCGGTAGATAACAACGAGTTCTTGGAACGTTCACAACGTTTCTTTGGAAATACTTATTTGAAATATTCTACGAAGTTCAATACCGATAATCACAAATTGGATGTCAAGTATCAATTGGGTGTGGACTCTTATACGACTAATTATACGGATTCTTGGGGTTATGGACATGCAAATGGTTATGGAGAGATTGATCACTATGGATATTCAATCACGGAGTTGAACTCTTTGTTGACCGCTGCATATACTTGGAATATCAACGAAGATTGGTTGTTCGATGCCCTTGTTGGTAATGAATTGGTAGAGAATCAGCGGAAATTTTACGAGTCTTATGGAGCGAACTATAACTTCCCGGGTTGGAATCATATAGATAATGCTACAACTATGGTAGCATCCGAGTCATTACGCCGGAAACGCACAGTTGGTAACTTTGCTAGCATTTCATTGTCTTACGCTAACATGGTTTACTTCAACGCAACTGTTCGTAACGATATCGTATCTAATATGCCTCGTAACAACCGCTCATTCACTTATCCATCTGTTTCCTTGGGCTGGATTTTCACAGAATTAGAACCATTGAAGAATAATGTCTTGACTTATGGTAAATTACGTGCTTCTTACGCCGAAGTAGGACAGGCTGGAGATTATTATGATTCTTATTATACTACACCTGTTTACGGTGGTGGTTTTTATGGTTCTACGCCTATACAATATCCTATGAGTGGAATTACGGCGTTCACTCCATATGCTCGTGTGTATGATCCGAATTTGAAACCTCAGAATACGAAGTCTTATGAGTTAGGTGTGGATTTGACCTTCTTGAATGGTCTGTTCTCATTGAACTATACCTTCTCTCGGCAGAATGTGAAAGATCAGATATTTGAGGTTCCTTTGGCTGGTTCTACAGGCTCTGCAGAATTAGTAACCAATGGTGGCGCTATCCATACGAACGCTCATGAGATTACGTTGGGAATCAATCCGATCAATACGAAGAATTTTAAATGGGATATGGCATTTAACTTCTCTAAGATCGATAACTACGTAGATGAGCTGGCTCCGGGTGTAGAGAGTATTTTCTTGGGAGGTTTCGTTGATCCGCAGGTACGTGCGAATATTGGCGATAAATTCCCTGTAATCTATGGTACGACTTTCTTGCGTAATGACAACGGTGACATTGTCGTAGACGAAGATGGCTTGCCTCAGATCGGTAGTGAGGGTGTGATCGGTAAGGTTTCCCCGGATTTCCTCTTGGGTTTCAATACTAATTTTGAGATCTACAAATTCCGTATCGGCGCTACGTTCGATTGGAAATGTGGTGGACAGATGTATAGCGGTACATTGAACACGTTGAACTATTATGGTACAAGTATGGAGTCTGTTGAAAGTCGTACGGCCGAGACTTTCCGTTTTAGTCATCCGGCTGTAAAGCAGTTGGAAGATGGTTCCTATGTAGCTAATGACATAGATATCAAAGGCGAAGACGCTTTATCATATTATGACCGCATGACGCTTATTTCCGAAGCTGGTATCTATGACAGTGGTTTCTTGAAACTACGTGAGTTGTCCGTTAGTTATCCGATATGGGATAAGAATGGAATCAACGTGAACTTAAATGTTTTTGCCAGAAATATCATTCTTTGGTCTGAGTTGAAAGGTTTGGATCCTGAGGCTTCTCAAGGTAATAATAATATGGGCGGTGGCTTCGAGCGCTTTTCTATGCCGGGTGCTTCGAGCTATGGCTTCGGTTTAAATGTGAAATTCTAATAAAGGAAACAAAAGATGAAACTTCAAAATATCTCAAAAAAATTATTGACGGGAGTTGTTTTCACCGCAGCCTTGGTCTCTTGCTCTGAGGATAAGATGGATGAGATCAACAAAGATCATAATCATACCACAGCAGTTCCCGCAAAGATGATCCTTACGGATGTCATGACTTCGACTGCGTTTAGCGTGGTTAGCGGCGATTTCAATTTATATGGTGGTATGTATGTGGAACATGAGACAGGTTCGCATAATCAATTCTACTATGCGGAAACCCGTTCTTCTTGTACATCGGCTTCTACCTTTAATAACTCATGGGGGGGAACCTATTCGACACTGAAAGATGCTTTGACCTCAGTCAAAATCGCAGAAGAAGAGCAGAACTTCATAACAAAAGGCATTGCGGAACTTTTCGTAGCTTACAATTTGGCGATCTTGACAGATATGTATGGTGATACACCTTGGAAAGAGGCTTGTGACTATACAGTATCTATGACTCCCGCTATCGATAAACAAGAGGAGATTTATAAGGATATCATGGCCTATGTGGATGCCGCAATTGAAGATCTTCAGAAATCAGATCTGACGAGCCTGTCTAATCAAGATTTGATTTATAAAGGTGACGCTTCGGCTTGGCTAAAGACAGCTTATGGCTTGAAGGCTCGTTATACAATGCGCTTGATGGGACGTAGCGCTGATGTTAAGAGCGATATGGAAAAGGTGTTGGATTATGTTTCCAAGTCGTACACCTCGGCAGCCGAGCAATGTAGCTATGCTATGTATGGTGTGGGTGTTAATATCAACCCATTTTTCGGAGTATTCTATTCTCGTTTAGGTGAAGTAGCCAGCCGAAGTATGTTTGATAAATTGAATGAGCGTAATGATCCGCGTATCAGACGTTGCTATGTGGAGGCTAACAGCCAAACGATGATTGCTTCTAAGGATGATCCATTATTGAATCTTGCTCATAATGGTGATTTAGTGCAAAGTCAGTTAGAATATACTGTTTCCATGTTCTGTGCAGCTCAAACCGCTCCGACTCACATCTTAAGTTATCATGAGGTATTGTTCTTGAAGGCAGAGGCTTTGTGTCGTTTAAATCGTAAGGATGAGGCAAAAGCAGTGTTGAAAGAGGCTGTTGTCGCAGGTATGGCTAATATGGAGGTTAATATCAAGTCTGCCCTCGCTTCTGATTATTGGGGAGGTTTCTTGAATGTAACAAACGAGGTGACACCGGAGGAGGCCGCTTCTTACTTTGATGAGAATGTCGTTCCCTTATTCGATGCTAATCCTTTGAAAGAGACGATGATTCAGAAATATATTTCTTTCTGGAACGCAGATGGAGAGTCTACCGAGTGCTATAATGACGTACGTCGTTTGAAGAGCTTGGGTGAGGATATTTATGGCTTGCAAAATCCGGGTAAGTTCCCGTTAAGATGTCCGTATGGTAATGATGATACTACGACTAATCCTAATATACAAGCTGCTTATGGTGATGGTCAGTATGTGTTTACCGAAAACGTATGGTGGGCTGGCGGAACTCGCTAATCAATATATAAAAGCATAACGAGTGACAACATTCAAAAAAGGGGAAGAATATCTTAATGATATTTTTCTCCTTTCTTATAAATCCACATTCTAGCCGAACTTCAATCGTGTCTCAATCTTCTCAAGATCGCGGACAATCGTCATATCCATGATATTGCTATAGATTTCGGTAGTACGAACACTTTTATGCCCTAACAACTTTTGTACCGTAGTTATATTCGCTCCATTATATAATAATAAGGTAGCATTTGTATGCCGAGCCGTATGAAAAGATACCTTCTTATCAATACTTGCCAATTGGCTGATTCGGCGTAATTGCTTATTCACGTTTGAATTAGAGGATAAGGGAACACCAAACAGGGTTCTCGGCGCATTCTTATATCGCTCATAGATAGGTAAAGATTTACCCTCGAACAAGAGGAATAGCGGCAAACGGACACTCACATCTGTCTTCACCGATGAATAAACCAGCCAAACCTTATCATCAATAATCAAAAAGTTCTCTTTCGTTATACTTACTATGTCTGAGAAACGTAATCCCGTGTAGCAACTAAATAAAAACATATCCAGACACCGGCGCAATGTACGCTGCCCATCCAGCTTTAAGTTTTCCAAACGACCTAACTCCTCAGGCGTTAAATGAGTACGCTTACTCTCTTGATATTTAATCTTATATTTCCGAAATGGATATTTGTGCAACTCGAACAACTCCTTATTAATCGCCAAGTTGATATATCGTTTCAAATGCTTCATATGTTTAGCGATCGTATTTCGATGATACTCCTGCTTCAATAAGAAATATTCAAAATCGCATAAGAAATTGAAATTAATATCCTTAAACAGAACGTCCTTTTTATATAAGGATAGAACATGCAAAGTGGACAAATGGTTTTTTAATGTCGATTCTTTCAAATTACTATGTAAAATCTCCTCACGCATGAAAACAAGAAAAGAGGAAGACGTAGATGTCGAAGAAGCCTCCTCACGCAGATCCTTCAACGAAAAACCGTTATTCGCTTGTCTCTTCTCCAGCTCATCTCTCTCCAACTCCATAACATAGTTCTGAAGATACAGGTTTAACGCATCCATATTCGGATGATTCTTTATGGAACGTCTCTTGTTGTCCCATTGACAAGGTTTCACATAAACCTTCGTTGAAAAATACCTCTTTTGCCTATTCAAATAGGCCTCTACTTGAATCAAAGCTTTTCCTTCCGCATTCAATTGCTTTTTTCGATTAAACACTAAGTTGTAAATTACTTTTTCCATGATACATTTATATATTATCTGATTGTAAACACGAAGGAACAATAATAAGTTCTTTGTAGCACAATCTACAAACTAAAAGTTTGTTATCACGGATTACTCAAGTCCTAAAAAACACTCGACCAGTAGAAATCGGCACAAGTCTATCGCTACTAAAGCGTGTTAGGTACTTACATCCCTTAGAGTACGTTCACTGGACAAAAAAATGGCCCATTAGCCTTCGCTAACGAGCCATTCTCATTTAAGTCGTAAGATGATTAATAATCTTCACCAGCCCAGCCTGTTTTACGAAAACCTTTAACCACCATTGTCTGTCCGGGATATTTAGAACTTGTCAAGGTAAATTCAATAGCGTCAGCCTTATACCCCGTCTTTGTATCATATCCATCCAATGTTACTTTTCCACCCGAAATAGTGAATGTCGTTTCAGAAGTAGTCCCATCAGCAGAATCCACCAAATTAGGTACATTGTCGCCGCTAAAATCCAATCCCTGTACATTACAATTTACTTTTCCGAGAATTCCCCAAGTTGCACTTGCCGTACTCATTTTCACCCACATCTTATCGGCTACATTATCCGCCGTATTATAGGTATTGCAAGTATACCCCTCGGCATCTGGCAATAACTGACCGTTCGCATCGTAAATATTGACAATCCATTCTCCGCTTAGAGGATAAATAGGAGAATATTCTACATCATAGTCACCATAAGTTTCACAAGAGGAAAATGTAACTATGGCCAATAACACCGCTAGTAATTTATATATTTTCTTCATATTCAATCACTTTACTTGATTTACTTATTCATTATATACTATTTATGCCACCATTGTTTTTCTGCCAAAGGGATCACTTCCGGAGTGTTTGGATTATTATCCGAAGAAGTTTTCGGATAAAGCAATCTGCGCGGAAATTCACCGGCACCTAGAGCACTACCGATACAAGGAGTTAACTGTCCAAAAACATAACCATCTTCATCCACATGTTTTGAACCCAACGCAGGTATTCCCGTACGGTTGAAATCAAACCATGCGTCCCAAGCTTGACAACGAGTGGAAGCGATCCATTTCTGTGTCAATATACAAGTCAACATTGAATTTAAATCTTTACTATCAAATGCGTAAGCCCCACCATCAGCAATGAATGTACTAGCATCTTTATTCCAACGCTCAAACGCTTTTGTCACGGCATCATTATAGGCTTCCTTCGCCTTCGCTACATTACCCAAGCGAGCGTAAGCCTCCGCTTTCAAGAAAGCGACTTCCGCAGCGGACATGAAATAAACAGGATCCACCGGAGATAATATGGCTATAGACACCGCAGATATAGGCAATGTCGCACTAGACGGACGATCACCATATTTCAAACCCGTAATTCCGCTACCATCCGGATTCTGGTTAAAGAACTCTGTCAAACGAGGATCATCATACTTTTTCAGATAATCACACAAGGTAACGCAAGCATTCAAGTTATTCGGAGTATTTAACTTACGACGATCGTTCTCATACAAAGGATTCGACTTGTTCTCCAAATCTTGGAATACATCCATCTTGGCATCTACGGTAAGCAATTCATCATTCAATAGCGCTTCGATAGACGATTTATTGGCATTAAAATCGCGCATAAGCAATTTCAGCTTCAAGCTCTTCGCAAAAGCGACCCATTTAGTCATATCCGTATTCTTTGACGAGCCGAAAACATAGTCCTGAATAGATATAACGGGTAAACCCGGGGCGCTCAACTCTCCCGATTTCGCGATAACCTCATCCAACATCGCGATGATACCCGGATAGACAACGGTTTTACTGTCGTCAAATTTAGGGGCATATATACCGTCATCCGCTTTCAACGCCTCCGTAAACGGAATAGATCCATAAGAATCTACCAGTACATGATACATGAAGGCCGTCATGACCTTAGCGATCGCCCAATAATTCCATTCTCCGGAAGCCTCTCCTTTTTTAATAACCAGATCCAAGTCAGGTAAAGCAGTAGCATACGGAATACTCCACATCCTGCTGTCGGATGCGTTACTAATACTATATGTACACAATGAGTTATACTGGTTCGTCACATGATTCTGGGTATAATGCTGCATCCATAATCCCCCATATAACTGATAGTGATTTCCTACTTCGGCAGCGACTCCCGCAATGCCGGAAGGCAATAGCGTATTAGGTTCCACATTTGAAGGGTAATTAGGATTATCGTTGATATCCAGATAATCACTACAAGCAGTGAATGCTAAAAGCAGACAACTGACCAATCCTGTGTATATCAAATTTATTCTTTTCATTATTTCTCAATTTTAATCATTTATTAGAACGTCACCTTAATACCACCACCAAAGGTTCTCGTTGTTGGAGAAGATGCATATTCACCAAAATCTGATTTAATATCATTACCATAGTTCGTTGACTCCGGATCTACGTAATTATTTCTCTTTGGAGTCCACATGAACAAATTTCTACCGATCAAGCTTACTTGCAATGCGGTTAAAGGTGTTTTCGACAGCAAGCTCTTCGGAAATGAATAAGAAAGTGTCAGCTCTTTCAACTTCATATAATCTTTCGGCAATACCCAATTTCTATATTGATCGGCATTCGTTGAATTATTATAATAATTATAGGTATTGGAACGGGTGATAGGAATATTGTTTTCCACATATTGTCCGTTGACTAACCTTACGGAGTTTGGAACGACAAAAGACTGTCTTTCATTAAATACCGTATAAGTAGCATTTCCCGCAAAAGCCAATGTAGAAGCCGTATGTGAATAGAAGTATCCACCATTTCTCCAGTCAAACACAGCGGATAATGTAAATCCTTTCCAAGACAAGCGTGTATTGATACCCATCAAGAAGTTCGGGGTAGAACTCCCTATTGTTTCTTTCTTGCTACCATCCACCGTAGGTATACCCGCACCATTTACAATGGTTTTCCCGTCTTCTGTTTTTGCCATCTGCGGCACCTTAAAGACACCTAACGGTTGACCAACCTCGGCAACAAAATCTACAGAGCCAGCCCCCATATTGATACCCGTCAATACATATTCATTCGCACCATCCCAAAGCTCTTTCACCTCGCTCCAGTTCTTTGAGAAAGTCATGCCAACTTCCCATTCCCAATCCTTTGTCTGTACCGGTATCACACTGAACATAGCCTCTATACCTCGATTCGAGATCTTACCTACGTTACGCGTCATACTGGTATAACGTGTCTCCGGTGATAAATTAGCGCTAATTATCTGATCCTTTGTAATCTTATCATAATAAGCGACATCCACATTAATACGATTGTTCCACAAATGGGAAGTAATACCCAGTTCCCACTCCGTCGTGATCTCCGGTTTCAAATTCGTATTCGGTAATCGATTATATTCTGTCATACCCATAGCTCCATTCAGAGGCAGATACAAATCGCCAAATCCCATACTTATTTGAGTCGGAATGTAATAAGCCGAAGTCGCATAAGGATCGGCGTCGTTACCCGTCTTACCCCAAGCCGCACGGACTTTCAAGAAATTAAGAGCATCAGACTTCAAATCCTCAAATAAATCGGTAATAATCAAAGACGTATTTACGCCACCATAAAAGAAACTGTTCTTACCTTTCGGCAAGGTAGACGACCAGTCATTACGTAGGGAAGCGTTTACGAACCAGAAATTCTTATACCCGAATTCCGCTTGCGCGAACAAGCCAACCAAACGACGAGCTTTACGATACGATTTTGTTTGTGGCTTATCGGCACCATTATCAAGGCTAAACCATCCTACCTGCTGCAAACCATACAAATAAGAATCCAGATAAGAAGAAGTACGTTGATTTAAGTTCCAGCCGGCGATACCCGATAAAGCAATGTCCTCGCCGATCTTATAATCAGCAGACAAGAAAGCCGTCGCGTCAATCTGCCCTAAATTATCGGTTCTTTCTCTATAGGTACCCACTTGAGGTGTCTTACCCCAAATAGCGCTCCATGATCCGGGAGTAAGTATAACCTTCTCATTCCAACGAGTTTGGCGTGAATTCGTAAAGTCACCACCCAATCGGCCTACAGCCTTTAAACCGTCCATGATATCGAAAGCCATCTCAATCTTACCATATACACGATCGTCTTGATATACGTTTTTATTATTATCGAGGATCCAATAAGGATTGCTAGCCCAAGGCGTATAATAATTATCTTGGGAGTAATAAGGGTTCGTATAATCCGCCGCAGACGAGATATCGATATCAACTCCATGCTGTATGATATCATTAAAGATACTAGCACCATCCTTACCTTGACCGGTAGAAGGGGTCGTTATATCTTTGCGTACATAATTTATATTAATCTCAGAGTAGAATCGTTTGTATTTCAAGTTTCCTCTTAAGGAAAAAGTATTACGTTGATATTTATCCGCATTATTAGGTAAAACACCATTAGAGGTCATATTGCCATAAGAAGCGACCAAGCCTAATTTATCATTACCCATTCTTAACGAGATGTTGTTATTCGTCTCGAATCCAGTATCAAAGAAATTACGTAGATTATTATCCACGTATGAATATTTTTTCGTCATTGGCTCTAAGTCACCGGGAGTCCCGTCGGAGAAAGCGCCCCAAGCATGTTCACGTCCATCCAAGGCAGGTCCCCACGAACCGTTTTCACTTGGACTCCAATCCGGCCAACCTTGGCCAAAACGGTCTTGTGTTTGAGGAACACGCAATACATTGGATGCCATAAAAGAACCATCATAAGTTACGCTTAACTTTTCAGCGCCAGCCCGTTTTGTCGTAATCATAATTACACCGTTCGCCGCACGAGAGCCATAAAGAGCTGTAGCGGAAGCACCTTTCAATACCGTAACTGATTCTACATCTTCCGGATTAATGTCATTCGCCTGGTTACCAAAGTCCACAGCGTTATTCATATCCCCAACACCCTGAAAATCGTTCTGGATAGGCACACCATCCACGACATATAATGGCTGATTCGCATTGAACGAAGAAAGACCACGTACAATTACTTTCTGAGATGATCCTGTACCTCCCGAACTGGTAATATTAACACCGGCCACCTTACCAGTCAAACCAGACATCACGGATCCGGATCTAGCTGCGGCCAAGTCATCCCCCTTCACAGTAGAGGCTGCATAGCCCAACGCCTTTTCCTGCTTTTTCATACCAATCGCAGTTACGACAACCTCCTCAAGATTCTGGGTACCAGACTGAAGGACTACCCTCAACACATCTTGTACCGGAACCTCACGAGCAATCATACCCACATAAGAAATTACCAGAGTCTTCGCGGAACCTATGAATAATAGGTTATTTTTTATTATTACTTAGTTTTCGCGGAACCTTGTCATTGCTTGTGATTATTCAGTAACGCTCAAGAAATAACTTGTTACAATTTTCATGCGATCATTTCTTTGCGGATCGGATTGCGAGAAGGCATTGGCTACTTATGCGTAAATAATTGAAAATAAGCGAGTAATAATAACGACTATCGGCTACTCAAGTGAATAACTATCGGCTTGTCAAGTGAATAACTAACGGCTATACCTAGCCGCTAACTAACGGCTTGGGAAGTGAATAACTAATCACTTGAAAAGCCTTTCCTAGGTCTTTGGGTGTTGTAGAACTTATGACTTATATCGGAGCCGTCCTAAGTTATTTTTTAATGCATACCTAATTATATATTCCTATTTTTCAAAATGTTAAAAACATGGTTCTTTGTTGATGATCTAAGCTGTAATATTTGGTGTACATATTACGGCATTTAAATTGTGGTTGAAAAAGTCTCCATATTTTCTACCCATTAGCCTTTTCTTGTTGTTTTATTGAAATTTTTTAATTATTTATTTGTTATAATAAATTTATTGTTACATTTGCATTCATACGACCCTTAAAATATAAGTCTTTGAATATCTATTGCGAATATATTATATAAGTTAAACAAAAAAAGAGTGTGTCTATGAACAAGTTGACTTATCTTTTACTTTGCCTAGTTTTAGGCATTGGATTGGCCACAGCTCAGACGAGGAAAGTAACAGGTACTGTTATTTCCGCCGAAGACAGTGAACCGATTATTGGTGCGTCTGTAATAGTCAAAGGTACTACTACAGGAACAGTAACGGATTTTGATGGTGCGTTCAGCTTGGATGTACCAAGTTCCGCGAAGACTCTGGTATTTTCATACGTCGGAATGGTTGCGAAAGAAGCTCCAATCCAAGATGTAATGAAAGTTGTTTTGAATACGGCGGCGACAGAGCTGGATGAAGTTATGGTTGTCGCTTATGGTACGGCGAAAAAATCATCTTTCACGGGATCCGCTAAAGCGGTAAACGCAGAAGATATCGTAGCTGGCTCCAAAGAGTCCTTGGATAAGGCTCTTTCTGGAAAGATGTCCGGTGTTCGCGTAACCTCCAACACTGGTGATCCAGGAGCTCCCGGTGATATCAATATCCGTGGTGTCGGCTCTATCAGCGCAGCCAAGTCTCCTCTATATGTCGTGGATGGCGTGCCTGTAAAATCAGACTCGGATATGGCATACTACGGGAAACAGTCCAGTTTGCTAAGCTCCTTGAACCCTGAAGATATTGAGAGCATGACGGTGTTGAAAGATGCCGCAGCAGCTTCCTTGTACGGCTCTCGTGCAGCTAATGGCGTTATCATCATTACGACCAAAGCCGGAAAAAGAGGCAAGACGAAAGTAAGTTACAATGGCGAGGTCGGCTGGAGCAATATGGCTGTAAAACAGTACGAGACAATGAATGCCTCCGAATTGCTCCTGTACGGAAAAGAAGCGATTTCCAATTATTATATCCTAAACGGACTCGCTGGCAACCGTGATCAAGCATACGCCTTGATTGACAAGGAAGGCGACATGGAAGCATTCTTCAACGACCCATCGGGTAACACGGATACCAATTGGCGTGATGAGGTTTACCGTACAGCCTTGACGCATAACCATCAATTATCCGTAAACGGAGGTAACGACCGTACACAATTCTATGTAGGTCTTGGTTATAATAATGCGGAAGGTATCGTAATCGGTAGCGATTTCGAACGTTTCTCCGGTCGTATCAATTTAGATCATCAAGTAAATAATTGGTTGACTATCGGTGTTAAGCAAATGATCGCATTCACTACCCAAAATGGTTTCCGTGATCAGCAAAATCAAGATCAAGGTATCGGTACCGCTTCTCCACTGAGCTTGGTGTACTCCTCAGACCCGACGGCTCCGGTAAAGAATCCGGACGGTACATACAACGCCGACTCAAACTGGGGTGCCGCTTCCAATCCGCATCTAATGTTGGGCAAGGAACAATGGATTAAATCCCGTGTAATGCGTAGTATGTCTAACATTGATTTAGGCGTAAAATTCTCCAAGCAATTATCGTTCAAGACGATTTTTGGTTACGACTATATCGATACGAAACACTTTGAGTATTGGTCTCCCAACAGCGTGGACGGTAAGGCCGTAGGCGGCTTGGGATCTCGCTATACTTACGAGAACCGCAATTTAACAAGTTCTTCCACGTTACGCTACGCTAATACATGGAACGATGTTCATAATTTTGACATCCTAGGTGGTTTCGAGGTAACAGAAGACGAACTGACAGCCATCTATACTACGGCAAAACAATACTCAACCGACAAGTTACCGGAATTAGGAAACGGACAACCAGATGGCGCATCCAGCGAAGTGTTTGGCTCCGGAATCGTATCCTACTTGGCTACCGGCAACTATAATTACGACAATAAATACTATCTGTCTGCCAGTTTCCGTCGGGATGGTTCTTCTCGCTTGGGAACCGATAATCGCTGGGCCAATTTCTGGTCCGTATCTGGCGCATGGCGCATCAGTGGCGAGAATTTCCTTAAAGACAATGAATTGTTCTCCGATCTAAAAGTCCGCTTCTCTTACGGTACAAATGGAAACTTGCCGGGCTCATATTACGCGAACCAAGCGTTATATGCGTTCTCTGGTGGTTATGGCCCCTCTTCCGCCATCTATTGGAATCAAGCAGGAAATGAGGAATTAGGTTGGGAGAAGTCCAAAAACATGAATGTGGGTTTTGACTGGAACTTATTCAACCGAGTAAATCTGACAGTAGAATATTACAACAAAACAACGACCGACCTGTTATTCGAGATCCCGACTTCTATCGTCACAGGTTTTGAGAAAAACTGGCAAAACCTTGGTAAGCTACGCAATAGCGGTATCGAGATAGAGGTAAATTCCCAAAACATCAAGAATCAGCACTTCTCATGGGACACGAATTTCAACCTTACATTCCAGAAGGCGACGATCAAGGAATTGCCGAACCATAACGACATCGAATATGGAGACGGCGATATGTATCTGCACCGAGAGGGAGAATCCATGTATACTTTCTATCTGCCGGAATGGAAAGGCGTGAATCCGGATACAGGACTAGGAGAATTCAGGAAAGATCCAAACGATCATAGCAAAGGAGTAGTGAACAAGTACGATGAGGCTGAAAAAGGAATCGTAGGCAAAGCCATTCCCGACGTAACGGGAGGTTTGACAAACACGTTCCGGTTATATGATTTCGATCTTTCATTCTTGATTACCTATCAATTTGGTGGCGATATATTCGATTATCCGAACTACTTCTTCCATCATGACGGATTCCGTTTAGGTTCATTCAACCTAGAAAAGAGCGTAGCGGGTAATTATTGGATGAACCCGGGCGACAACGCCTTATACCCGAAGCCTATCTACCAGAATCCATATCGCTCGGATCGCTTCTCCAGTCGTACCATCGTATCTTCTGACAATATCCGTATGCGTGAAATCACCTTGGGATACAATGTACCGGTATTGAAAAACATATTCAGTAATCTGCGTGTGTACTTCCGTGCGAATAATCCGTTCATGATCTGGGCAAAGACAAAAGGCATCGACCCGGATGTTCCCTTGAATGGTTATCGCCAGGTAGATACCCCGGTCTCTAAAAGCTTTGTCTTTGGTGTAAACATCACATTATAATTTATTAAAATAGAATCTATATGAAAAAGATATATTTAGTAGGTCTAGCGTTCGCCTTATTAACGGCCTCCTGCGATGATGTCCTAGAAAAGACATCATCTACCCAATTACCTACGATAGACGCAATCTCTTCCGTAGCCGATTTGACAAATGCCGTGAATGGCGTATACGAGCAACAGGCTACAGAGGTAGGCTCGTATGGAGCGGAATTCACATTGCTGGCCGATTTACGAAGTGGGGATTTCCAATCTATCTCCACGGTGAATCATGCCGGCCCCATGTATCGTTACCAAACAGGTAAAAACGATGAGATGGTTTATAGTTTCTATAAATTATTCTACAATAGTCTAGCTCGCCTTAATAATGTATTAGCCGCCGCCGAGAATCTTGAAGGTGCGGATGTAGACATATTGAAAGGAGAACTATACGCTATGCGCGCCTTGTATCATTTCGATTTAGCCAGAGTATTCGCTAAATTACCATCAACAACAGATATGAACGATCTGGGCATCGTACTCTCCACAGAGGTTTATCCCACGGATTATATCGGGACCCGGGCAACCTTACAGCAGACATACGACCAGATATTGAAAGATATCGAGACCGCATTGCCTCTTTTGAGTAAAGATAAACAAACCGGACACATCAATTATTGGGGGGCTTTAGCGATCCGCGCACGCGCTTACCTTTACTTAGAAAAGAATAAAGAGGCACTGGCTGACTGTAAGGAGATTATCGCTTCCTCTCCTTATAAGTTATACACACGGGATGAATATATAGGCGCATGGGATAAGGAAGGAACAAACGAGGCTATATTCGAGATCTTAGTTACCCCGAATTATAACGCGCAACGTAACTCTATCGGTTATTTTACACATGCCTCCGGCTACGGTGAATGTGCCGCTACTGAATCTTTCCTAGAAGAGCTGGCTAAGCATCCGGGAGATATCCGTACGGAATTATTCGCAAAAGAGACCGATAATGGCTATGACGGGACCTATCCGCAAAAGTATAAGGGACGTGACGGGCAAATCTATGTAAACAATCCAAAGGTCGTGCGCCTTTCCGAAGTTTACCTAATAGCGGCCGAGGCCGCACTAAAAGCAGGGGATACCTCCGCGGCCGCCGGATATATGAATACGTTACGCAAGAATCGTATTGAGAATTATACCGATGTCGCTTCTATCACGTTGGATGATATCTTACTGGAAAGACGCCTAGAATTATTCACGGAAGGACATACCGCTTGGGACGCTTGGCGTAACGGCAAGTCTGTCAACAATAAATTCGTAGGTGAGGTTAAGCCGGGCGATTACCGTACGATCATGGCAATTCCTATCGGAGAAATCACCGTATCAAGAGGTCAGTTGATACAGAACCCAGGATATTAATCCTTTATCCATAAGTATTTATTGATTTTAGAGGATGTGCCACTTCACCACGGCACATCCTCTTTTTCTTTGTACGCTCACGAGTGCTTCACTAGCTCGAACCGCTTGTCTACACAAGCAGGTAATTCATGCGGGTAATGGGTTACGTAAATCAAGGTTTTTCCCGGGCGATCGCAGAATTGCTCGATAATAGCAGCCGCCTTTTTCTTATTGCTCACATCCAGACCGTGGAGAGGCTCATCTAATATAATTAAATCGGGATCTTTCACGAAAGCTCTCGCTAATAAAGCCAAACGTTGTTCTCCCGATGATAAGGTCAAGAATAAACGGTCTTTCAAATGTTCGATACCAAAAACTTTCATCCATTCCAAGGCTACCGTTTCTTGCTCCGCATTACACTTACGAAACAAACCGATCGAATCGAAAAAGCCGGAACCGACAATATTCAAGGTAGGGACATTCTCTTTATAATATAAGTGCATCTCCGGCGATACATATCCGATACGCTTCTTGATATCCCAAATACTTTCCCCGGAACCTCTCTTTCTATCAAACAAATACAACGTATTCGCATACGACTGGGGATTATCCGCGTAAACCAAACTCAGCAAGGTAGATTTACCAGCGCCATTCGGACCGAATAACGCCCACTTCTCCCCGTTCTTGATTTCCCAATCCAAATCTTTCAAGATCGTACGGCTACCATAGCGTATTTTCACATGCTCCATGCGTAAAGTCACCTCATGCAAAGAGGCTATCTTGTTCATATCCACAGGTAAACGAACCTTACCAACTTCCTCGCATGCATGAATGCCTTCCGTTGGAAAAAGACGGGCGATTAATTCCGTATCCGACATAAACTCCTCTCGAGTCAGCGGAGGCAAGCAAGTACGATCATGGATAGGCAATACATGCGTGATCATTCCCGGTATGTCATTGGGGTTAGATAATAACAAGACAACTTGAACACCATTCAATTTTGTCATTTGCCCTAGCATCTCTACCAATAAATCCCGGGAAGGAGCGTCTAAGCCGATAAAAGGATTATCCAAGATCAAGACACGAGGACGGCTAAGCAACGTCCGGACAATCAAGAATTTTCGTAATTCACCACTTGATAAGAAGATCAACCGCTTAGGCAATAAATCCTCTATACCGAAAAGAGTCAATATCTTCGCTAAATTATCAGAGCCGGCATATTCCTTCAACAATTCCTCGACAATAGGCATCTCCTCCGTCTCTGTCGAATGCCAACGCTGTTGGTAATAAGAATTCCGGCAATCCGCCAACGAATAAATATCCTTAAACGCTATGCTCTTGATAAAGTCACTCACCTTACCATCCCCGGAGAACACGACCTCACCTTCCTTAAAAGCGAATTTACGCTGCATAATATCCGCTATCAAGGTTTTACCAGCGCCATTCGGACCGATTACAGCCCATTGCTGTCCTTCATCAATTCTCCAATTCACGGGTGCCGTAAACCGCAATTCCGGCAAACGAGTAACGATATTCTTAATATCGACCACCATCATTCCTTCTTTTTCCATCTTTTTTCTAAATAAGCCGGACAAAGATACATAGTTTATTAAAAAATGACAGCATAATGACAAAAAAAGGGGCCACTCATCACGAGCAGCCCCTCTATAGTATACAGGCACTTGGTATGTCTATGTTAACTAGTAGTTAATGAACGCCTGTACGTGTATCCCACCACATTTGTTTACCCCACAAATTATCCACGACTTCCGCATCGAAGGGAGCACAATTCGCATTGTTCAAATTACGTTCCTTATCAGGATACGGAGAGCGGAATGGAGGTACGTTATGATTAGAATAGTTTGCCGGACGGCCCGGAGCCGGATACAAGTTGTCTGGCACGCCTGTACGGCGATACAATGACCAACCTTCCATTCCTTGCTTGAACATGGCAACCCATTCCTCATAATAAATCTGTTTCTTATCATTCGTGAACTTACCCGCGTTCGCAAGGTAATCCGCTATATCTTCGGCAGATACGCTATTCTCTTCCATGGAATAGGTAACAGCCTTATTGTATGCGTCCTCTGCGGAGATTCCGGTATTCCATCCCAACATAGATGCCTCAGCGACACAGAACCAAGGCTCAGCGACACGCATATAAGGAGAAAAACCAGCCAAGTCCGTAAAGAAACGTGCTCCCCAAATGGAATATTTAGAAGCTACCGCATTCGCTTTCGCCCCGATCGTATAACCTACATACTTAGGCTCACCGGCCTCCACACTTTCTTTTGTGGGTTGGAAATAAGATGAGCGACGAGGGTCCTCACGTGTATTCATATGATCCACGATCACGTCTGCGGCACAATACTCCGTCTTACGTGTACGATAACCGTCTGCCATCGGTTCGTAATAGTTGGGGTCTGTTCCGATCCACCAGAAGAAAGCATTATCATCGTTGCTTTCCATGATCGGATACTTAGTGGGATTACCCATAACTTCCTCTACGGTCTCCTTAGCCAACGCCGGGGAAACCTCTGAGATACGCATCGCTAAACGAAGACGCATAGAATTACAATATCTCTGCCACTTCTCGATATCACCACCGAATAACAGGTCTCCCTCGCCTAAGTCATCACTACCACCATCGGCAAAGCCATCCGCTGCTTCCTTCAACGTAGCCAATAAGCCCGGATAAATATCCTCTTGCTTATCGTATTTCGGCTGCAAGATTCCATCCGTCATCTTAGCGGCATCCGTATAAGGGACATCACGCCAACGATCCGTGGCCACCTGCATCAAATGAACCTGCATAACCTTCGATACGTTCAGCATATTAGGAGTCTCATTAAACGTGGCACGCTTCTCGATATCTTTCAGGTTATTCAATATACGATACAAATACTCCCAGTTCGTATCCTGTACACCCGTACGGAAATTATAGCGGGACTCGTCGATATAAGTCATCTTCGAAGCATATCCGCAGAAAGTCATCGGCTCATCCATTGCGAACCACCGATCATACAGACGATAGGATGTGTAATATAAAGAATACGCCAGAAGATTCGTCGTAGGCACATCCGTAGGGCTATCTGGGTCTGTATTGACCTCCTCAAACGAATCGGTACACGAGCTACCGAATACAGTAGCGCCGACCATCATAGCCATCATGAAATTCTTGATATATCTTTTCATATTAAATTCCTCAGATTAATGTTGATTAAAATGTTACACCTAACTTAAGACCAAAACTACGAGAAGGAGGATAAGAGTTGGACTCAAAACCTACACCAGAGTTGAATCCTCTGCTTGTAGCCGCAGTCTCGGGATCATCACCACCGGTACTTGTAGACTCCGGATCAATATGAGCGATATTTGACTTATGCACCCAAAGCAACGCCAAGTTCGTACCAACCAATGATACATGAGCGGCCTTGATACATTTAGTCTTCTCTAGAATTGATTTCGGGAAATTATATGTCAGGTGAGCCTCACGCAATTTCAAGTAAGAACCATCGAATACAGACATCTCACAAATCGTATAATAATTATAGAAGAAGTCCTCCGCGTTGACAGCGACATCATTAATCTTACCATCTGCGGTCTTGAAGACCTTGTCCGTCATATAATTCTGGCCAAGTACGACGCCATTCTCACGCAAATCGCCTTCTGCCGTGTGTTTCAAGATACCCGTCTGAGAACCGAATGCTTGTGTAACAGAATATATGTCACCACCCAAACGGAAATCCAATAAGAAACCGAAGCTCCAATCCTTATAAGAGAACTCATTGCTGAAACCAGCCAACCACTTCGGCGTAACATCACCGATCTCTTTTCCGGCCTCGTACACAGGAATACCATCCTCTACCAAGATCGAGCCATCCTCATTATATACGTAACCAGTACCTACCAAAGTACCCCAGCTCTTACCGACCATAGCATAGTTCTTCACGCTCCAGCTACTACCGATTTGGTAAGCGTCCAAGGACTGTCCAGTAACGGGATCTGTATAAAGCTCATCGATTCGGCTCTTATCCTTCGCCCAGTTCAACGTAGCCGTCCAGTTGAATCCCTTCGGATTCTTGATGATATCACCGGATACCTGCAACTCGACACCCTTGTTGCTGATCTTTCCAGCGTTGATATACATAGAGGTATAACCGGTAGAGGTAGCCACATTCGCATTCATGATCTGATCGCTCGTCACCTTATTATAATATGCGGCATCAATATGCAAACGATTGTTGAACAAATTAGCCTCAACACCAACTTCCCAAGTCTTTACGCTCTCCGGACGAAGATTTGTAGGAGGAAGGATTGTCGGATTATAGAACAATGTAGTACCATTGAACGAAGAACTGATCAATGAATAATAAGCGTTCGAACGATACGGGTCCGTTGCGGAACCGATCTTTGCCCAACCACCACGCAATTTCAAGAAATTCAAATAATCGCCATTTTGCAATCCGGGGAATGTCTCGGTCAAGATCCAGCTACCACTGAAAGAAGGATAGAAGAAAGCGTCCTTGATCGTAGAGTCCCAGTCATTACGGACACTTACCTCGGCATAAGCCATATTCTTGTAGCCGATAGAGGCATTAGCGTATACAGAGTTTGAACGACGTTTCTCATGGTCGTTCAAGGTGTACGGGGTTCCATGAGCGTTCGCTACGGTAAACAATCCCTCTGCGGTCAATTCGTCCGCACCTGTCCCCATGATAGCTGTTTGATAATCACGATAGTTGGCTCCAGCCAAACCATTCAAGGCCCAATCACCGAAGTTCTTGTTCACGTAGGCGATAAAGTCCGCATTAAACTCAGTCATCGAACGGTCGAAGCTACGGAAATATCCATTCGGATAGTCGATATTCCATAAAATACGAGAGAACTGATTAGAATCGTAATGATCCAAGCCCATACGACCTTCAAACTTTAACCAATCGGTCGGTTTGATATACAAAGAGGTCTTGCCATAGAAACGATTACGATCATAACTATTGGTATTCTTATTCAATGTCCAATACGGATTCGCATGGAAAGACTGTATCCAGTTATAATGCGTATATTTTCCATACTCATCCACTTGATCCCAATTATTCTTCAAATCCTTCAAATCAACTTGACGACCAAACCACTGCATGATAGACTGCAAAGCATTCGTACTGTTATATCCCGTACCCGGCAAGTTCGCGCTTTTCGTGCGAATATAATTCGCAGACAAGTCGAAATCAATATACTTATTAAACGTCATTTTCGTGTTCACCGCCATAGCATAGCGCTTCTGATCAGTGTTCGGGGTCGTACCGCTTTGATCACGGAAAGATAAAGATGCGCGTGTAGACGTTTTATCCGTAGAGGCAGACAAAGCCACCGTATGATTCATTGAATAACCCGTTTGGAAGAAATTCTTGATATTGTCCGGGCAGGAAACCCAAGGAGTAGCCTGACGCACGCCATCGATCACCGGGCTATTGTATTGCGGCAAATTCAATCCGATATCCAAGCGAGGTCCCCAAGACTCATCCGCGTTATCGTTGATACCACTCCCCATACCATCTACATAATTGTAACCATTCTCCAAGGCAAAAGTTTGATAATCGCCAGAATATCCCCCCGCTTGCGCTTCCTTCCAATCATACTCGGAAGCGTAATAGCCTTGTCCGTACTTATTCTGCAATCTAGGCAAATTATAAACCCGGTCAATCGTGATATCACCCTCATAAGAGATAGATACACCCTTGTCTTTCTTACCGGATTTAGTAGTAACCAAGATAACGCCATTACCGGCACGCATACCATACAAAGCGGCAGATCCACCCTTCAACACAGAGATGGACTCTATATCCTCCGGATTAATATCATTCAAGCCGGAACCCAAGTTTACAGTGGCACCTTTCGCATTATCATTAGCGATAGGCACACCGTCCACAACGATCAACGGTTGGTTATTACCAAAAGAGGAATTACCGCGAACCACGATATTCTGCGACGCACCAACCTGTCCACCTTGAGAAGTAATCTGCACACCGGCGATCTTACCGGAAAGTGAGGTCGCCAAGCTCTGTTGGCCAGCTTTTGTCAACTCATCAGATTTCACCTCTTGCAGGGCATAACCCAAGGCTTTCTTCTCACGAGTCAAACCCATAGCGGTTACAACCACCTCATCCAACGCTTTTGAATCCGAGTCCAAAACAACGTTGATCACGGATGCCACAGGTACTTCCTTCGTTTTCAATCCTACATAAGAAATAAAGATCATCTTAGCGTCTCTCGGTACATCTAAACTAAAGTTTCCCTCAAAGTCCGTAACCGTACCAATCGTAGTGCCTTTCACAACGACAGCCGCACCGATCACGGGTTGCTGATCTTCCGATGATATAACATTACCTGTTATCTTCATCGTCTGTGCCGTTGCGACTCCTATGCCTATAAACAAGCATAATAACAAAAAAGTCAACCTTCTCATAAACACACTTTTTTATTTAACAATTAATTATTTAAATCAAATTTCACACATAACTTACCATAGTTTACGAAGAACTTAGTTTAAAACAGCAGGATTATACATGCATATATATAAAATTACATTAAAATATTTACTTTACTTTTACATACAATCACACATACACCTAATCTTCACACTGCAAATATAAAGAATATTTTCTGTTAAAAACAAATAATACCATGATTTTGTGTCATTAAAACAGTCAAATATATTTCACAACGTCATTTTTAAACCTGTTAAATGAATATTTTGACACATAAGCAATATCATAATAACACAAAACCAATCAAGCAATAGATGTTTTTCAGTTAATCTATTTTACAACAATAAAGATTATACAAGATTTTAATATCATTTTAACAAACTATTTGATCTTTGATAAAAAAAGAAGATTTCCTTAAGAATCATAGCATTTCAACCTATTTCGCTTTCACTTGTAAATAAAATCGTTCTTCGTAGACTATGTTCCTTCCAAAATAAATGAATACATTTGCCTCACGTAAATCTTTAAAACTAATAGCATGAAACATTTTCTTTTAGCCATGGCTACTTTATGGTGTGTGGCAAGTACATTCTCCTCATTCGCAGCGGATAACAATAAATGGAAGCCTCTCTTCGGTAAAAATCTGGAAAACGCCAACTACAATCCGGAAGTTTGGAGCGAGACTGATGGCGTGTTAGGTGCCGTGAAGGACGAGTCTATCTGGACAAAGGATGAATATGAGAACTTCGAGCTGGATCTTGATTTTAAGACCGACGTGGGCACGAACAGCGGAGTAGTCGTTTACTGTACGGACACGAAGGATTGGATACCCAACTCGGTAGAAATACAGATAGCGGACGACCATTGTGAAAAATGGGGAAACGGCAAGCCGTATGAGAAATGCGGAGCCATTTACGGACATCTAGGCGCCGTGCAAGACAAGGTAGTCAAAAAACCCGGAGAGTGGAATCATATGCGTATCAAATGCGCCGGACAACATATCATGGTTATCCTCAATGGAAAGAAAGTTACCGAAATGGATATGAGCAAATGGACTTCCGGCACCAAGAACCCGGATGGAAGCGATATCCCAAGTTGGTTGCCCAAACCTTTCGCCGAATTACCGACCAAAGGATTTATCGGATTACAAGGAAAACATGGAGATTCATTAATCTGGTTCCGTAATATCAAGATTCGGAGTCTTTGATAGACCTATTATATAATGTACGTGAGGGGCCATAAACAGCCCCTCATCTTAAAAGACTCTCGTCCCTTTTCCTTGGTGAATCTCCGAGGCTTGCGTAATAATCACTTGCTTCACCCCGGCGTCTATCGCTTGGTAAGCGTTTTCCAGCTTCGGGATCATGCCCCCTTGGATAATTCCTTGTTCTACATATCCCTTAAACGCTATACGATCGATTTCCGGTATCACGCTCTCATCATCGTTCTCGTCCAACAAAACGCCTTTTTTCTCGAAACAGAACATCAATGTCACCTCAAAATGTTTCGCCAACGCTTTAGCGGCTTCTCCCGCTATCGTATCAGCGTTCGTATTCAACATATGGCCTTGCTTATCATGTGTAAGAGGAGCCAGTACCGGCACGATACCTTGATGGATAAGAGAGGCTAGCAAATCGGCATTCACCTCTTTCACGTCGCCTACGAAACCATAATCCACCTCTGCCACGGGACGTTTGTCGGAGCGCATCAAATTCATGTCCGCACCAGTCAATCCTAAAGCGTTTACGCCCAACGCCTGCAAGCCCGCTACGATGTTTTTATTCACCAACCCGCCATAGACCATTGTCACGACCTTCAAGGTCTCGGCATCTGTAATACGGCGACCGTTCACCATCTTGCTCTCGATCCCTAGTTGGGCGGCAAGCTTGGTAGCCGAGCGTCCTCCCCCATGCACCAAGACCTTATATCCCTCGATAGCAGCGAAATCGTTCAATAATTGACGAAGCGTTTCTTCTTCCTCAACGATCTTCCCTCCTACCTTTATCAAGACTAGTTTTTCCATACTTAATTCTTTTTTATAAAATTTTCTCGCCAAAGTTACTAAAAAAAGAAAGATTTGTATACATTTGCACTCGCAATGCGGTAGTAGCTCAGTTGGTAGAGCATCAGCTTCCCAAGCTGAGGGTCACGAGTTCGAGCCTCGCCTACCGCTCTATCAGGCATTAGGCGATTATCCAAATAAGGATGGTCGCCTAATTTTGTTTTATCTCCTCAATGCTCCTTCTAAAAGCAACGTCTGTTTCTCTAGCTAGAAACTAGAGTTTTGTGCAAGGGAAACTTCTGTTTCCTCATAGGAAAACTTTTGTTTTCCCTAGAAGAAACTAAAGTTTCTTTTTAAAAAAACCACAAAAACTGCAACATTCTTATAATCAAAGACGTAACCAAGTTTCCTTTTCCCTTTATAATAAAAACAAAGCTATCTCTTTTCTCGACATAAAGCCATATGTTATGCTTAAACGATCTATACTGTTTAAGAAAAATAATCTACCTTTGCGTCAAATAATCAAGAAGAGAATGACAAAAAGCATATTTCTATTCCTGCTGGGGATTCTTTCCCTATCGGCGATAGCGCAACCCAAACTGAGCGAGGAAGCCCGTATCAGTCTGATGACCAGCGCACCATACGATGAAGAGGTATTCACCGTGTACGGGCATGCCGCTCTACGCATATACGATCCCAAGCAAAATATAGATTATATATTCAATTACGGTATATTTGATTTCTCCAAACCTAATTTTATCTACCGATTCGCTAAAGGAGAGACGGATTATAAACTGGGAGTAGCCGATTTCCAAGACTACGTGATCGAGTACCAAATGCGGGGCAGCGATATCACGGAACAAGTATTGAACCTCACCCAAGAAGAGAAAGAACATATATGGGATGCCCTGCTTATTAATTACAGGCCGGAGAACAGGGTATATCGTTATAACTTCTTCTTCGATAATTGCGCTACCCGCCCTGCCGCGATATTGGAAAAGGAGATCGAAGGGAGCGTAGATTATCAGTATCCCTATCAATCCCAGATCTTCCGGGATCTTATTAATTATTGTACCCGAAACCATCCGTGGCTCACATTCGGATGCGACCTGGCGCTAGGCAGCCCCACCGACCGGGAGGCCACCCAGCACGAGATGCTCTTCCTTCCCCCTTATCTAAAAGAGGCGTTCTCTAAAGCCACCATCACGGGCCCGGACGGGACAATCCGCCCATTGGTGAGCGAGACCCACGTGATCGGAGCCGGGAAAGCCGACGAGCCGGAAAAAGATATCTGGGATTTATTCACCCCTTTAGTCTGCGCTTGGCTCCTGTTCGGGATCGTCTTAGGGCTTACTTGGATCGAATGGCGCAAAAAAAGATACTTCCTGTGGGTGGATTGCGTCCTTTTCTCGGTAGCCGGAGCCGGAGGTGTCATCCTCTTCTTTCTTAGCTTCATATCCGTCCATCCCTGCACGTGGCCGAACTGGTCTTTGGTATGGTTACAGCCGCTCGATTTGATCGCTGTTATTTTGTTTTGCGTAAAAAAGCTGAAGAAGGCTGCATATTACTATCATTTTATTAACTTTGCGGCGCTTACGCTGATGTTACTGGGATGGCATTTCATTCCGCAACATCTAAACAGTGCCTTTATTCCGCTTGTAGCCTCGATTTGGGTTCGTTCGGGTTGGGGTGTTTACAGAAAGATATGGAGAATCGGATGAGAAAAATTATAACGTCACTTATCGCTATCCTCGTGGTAACAAACCTTGAGGCGCAGCAGCGTACCCCCAAATTGGTGGTATGTATTACTGTGGATCAGCTAAGGGGCGACTATATAGAATACTTTTATAATACATTTGGCGAACGGGGCTTCAAGCGTTTGATGAACGAGGGGTTGGTGTATAACAATATCCGCTTCGAGTTCTCTGACATAGACCAAGCCAGCGCGTTCGCGACTCTTTTTACCGGAAGCAACCCTTGCTTCAGCGGTATCGCCGGAGATAAGACATTTGATTTCGAGAAAGAGAAAGAGGTCTCGATCTTAAATGATCCCGAATATCTGGGTAATTACACGAAAGAGAATTATTCGCCCAAGAATTTATTCAGTTCCACGATCGGCGACGAGTTGAAAATCGCCTCTCAAGGAAGAAGCGACGTATATTCCATCGCCCCGGATGCCGAGAGCGCCATCCTTTCCGCCGGACATGCGGCGAACGGAGCTTTCTGGATGGATAACACCAACGGGAAATGGGCTACCACGACGTATTATAAGGGAATCCCTTGGTACGTAGACCGCTATAATAACGGCCCGGAATCCTTGGCGTCACGCTTGGAAACCATGGTATGGACTCCTACCCTTCCGATGGAGAAATACGATGCCTTTCCTTACGTATTGGATGATCTTCCTTTCCGCTATACGTTCAGCGAGAAGTTCGCGAACTGCTATCCGAACCTGAAGACCTCGCCGTTCATCAATAAGGAGATCAATCGCTTGGCCCTCCAGTTCCTAGAGTACGGAGGGTTTGGTACACGCAGTTGCCCGGATATGTTGTCTATCACGTACTACGCGGGCAATTACCGGGGTACGATGAGCAAGGAATACACCCGGGAGATTCAAGATACGTATTACCAACTCGATCAAGACATCGAGAAGCTATTGGATACGATCGACAAGAAAGTGGGCTTGGCCAATACATTGGTAGTCTTCACCGGTTCCGGTTATTATAAAAGCGAGGAGTCTTATCCGGACGGCTTGATGGTGAACGGTGGCGAGTTTCACCCGAAACGTTGTCTAGCCCTGCTTAATATGTACTTGATGGCCATTTACGGCCAACATACCAGCTGGGTACAAGGATACTACGACAACCAGATCTACTTGAACCGCAAGGCGATAGAAGACGCCAAGCTGGATTTGACGACTTTACAGAACAAGGCCGCCGAATTCATACAGGAATTTAGTGGCGTACAACTCGTCACTACGGGTAGAAGCTTGCTTACGGGTGACTGGAACGAGGGAACCGCCAAGTTCCGTCAAGGTACGCACCATCTGAGACGGGGCGATCTGATCATCGAGTTGCAACCCGGTTGGAAAGTGAACCTCGACAATCCGAAAGAAAAAGTCAAGATTATACGCAATAATGCTGTTATCACCCCGCTGGTATTTATGGGCAACGGGTTGAAACCCCAACATATCTACCGCGAAGTCAAGGCCACTGAGGTAGCCCCCACGGTAACCCATGTGCTAAGAATCAGGCCACCAAACGCTACGCAAAGCTTGCCGCTCTGGGAGCTGACAACCAAATAATAGAGAATTGATTATTAAAGTTGATAATTATCAAGGGTTGTGTGGCTCTTCTTTCTATTTATTATTATCTAATTATTCAAACAACAAAGTAATAACAGACGATAGTTGCTCAACTATCCATTAACATAAGAATCATGGGATTTAATGAGTTTATGACGAAGCTGTTCGGCAATAAGTCGCAGCGTGACCTTAAAGAAATCACACCTTACGTAGATAAGGTAAAGGCCGTATATCCGTCAATCAAGGCACTCTCGAACGACGAGTTGCGTGCGAAAACAGATGAGATCAAACAACGTATCCAAGACTACGTAGCCGAGGAGAAAGCGCAAGTGGAAGAGCTTCGCAAAGGCATCGAGGATAAGGAACTGGAAGAACGTGAGGCGATCTGGGCCGAGGTAGATAAAATTGAGAAAGCCATCACGGACAAGATGGAAGTAGTACTGGAGCAATCCTTGCCCGAGGTATTCGCCATCATGAAAGATACGGCCCGCCGTTTCGCCGAGAATGAGGAAGTGGTAGTTACCGCTAACCAATTCGACCGGGATCTGGCCGCTCGTTTCGACTTTGTCCGCATCGAGGACGATAAGGCGATCTACGCCAATCACTGGAAAGCCGGTGGTAACGAGATCACTTGGGATATGATCCATTACGACGTTCAGCTATTCGGTGGCGTCGTTCTTCATAAAGGTAAGATCGCCGAGATGGCTACCGGTGAAGGTAAGACCTTGGTGGCTACCCTTCCGGTATTCTTGAACGCCTTGACACGTAACGGTGTACACGTGGTAACCGTGAATGATTACTTGTCAAAACGTGACTCCGAGTGGATGGGACCGCTTTATATGTTCCACGGGCTTTCCGTAGACTGTATCGATAAGCACCAGCCGAATTCCGAGGCTCGCCGTAAGGCTTATGAGGCGGATATCACGTTCGGTACGAACAACGAGTTCGGTTTCGACTACTTGCGTGACAATATGGCGATCAGCCCGAAAGACTTGGTACAACGCAAGCATAACTACTCCATCGTCGATGAGGTGGACTCCGTATTGATCGATGACGCTCGTACGCCGCTGATCATCTCCGGACCGATCCCTCGTGGCGAGGAACAATTATTCGAGCAATTCCGCCCAAACGTGGAGGTTGTCGTGAACGCGCAGAAAGACCTTTGCTCCAAATTATTGATCGAGGCCAAGAAGAAAATGGCTAGCGACGACCAGAAGGTCGTTGAGGAAGGCTCTATCCTTCTGTACCGCTCCTTCAAGGGATATCCCCGCAACAAGGCGTTGATCAAGTTCTTAAGCGAGCAAGGCGTAAAAGCTCAAATGTTGAAGACGGAAGAATATTTCATGTCCGAGAATATGCGCCATATGCACGAGGCGACCGATGAGTTGTATTTCGTGATCGACGAGAAGAACAACAGTATCGAATTGACGGATAAAGGTATCGACCTATTGACCGGTAAGACGGACGACCCGACCTTCTTCGTACTTCCCGATATCACGTCCCAATTATCTCAATTGGAGAACATGACAGGAACCGAGGAAGAGAAACAAGCTCAAAAGGACGAGATCTTGGCGAACTATTCCGTTAAGAGCGAGCGTGTACATACCATCAACCAGTTGTTGAAAGCTTACACCTTATTCGAGAAAGATGATGAGTACGTGGTTATGGACAACAAGGTTATGATCGTTGACGAGCAGACGGGTCGTATCATGGACGGACGTCGTTATTCCGATGGCCTGCACCAAGCGATCGAGGCTAAGGAACGTGTAAAGGTAGAGGCCGCTACACAAACATTCGCCACGATCACCTTGCAGAACTACTTCCGTATGTACCATAAATTATCCGGTATGACCGGTACGGCGGAGACGGAAGCAGGCGAGTTCTGGGATATCTACAAATTGGACGTAGTAGTGATCCCGACCAACCGACCGATCGCCCGTAACGATATGAACGATCGTATCTACAAGACAAAACGTGAGAAATATAACGCTGTTATCGAGGAAATCGTTCAGCTGACGGAGGCAGGCCGCCCGGTATTGGTGGGTACGACATCCGTAGAGATCTCCGAGTTATTGAGCCGTATGCTTACGATGCGTAAGATCCAGCACAATGTATTGAACGCTAAGTTGCACCAGAAAGAGGCCGAGATCGTGGCCTTGGCGGGTCAAAAGAGTACGGTTACGATCGCTACCAACATGGCCGGTCGTGGTACCGATATCAAGCTGTCCAAGGACGTGAAAGACGCAGGCGGTTTGGCTATCATCGGTACGGAACGCCATGAGAGCCGTCGTGTAGACCGTCAGTTACGTGGTCGTGCCGGACGTCAGGGAGACCCGGGTTCTTCCGTATTCTTCGTTTCACTGGAAGACGACTTGATGCGTTTATTCGCTTCCGAGAAGATCGCCGGCTTGATGGATAAGCTTGGTTTCAAGGAAGGCGAGGTTCTGGAGCACAATATGCTGAGCAAGTCCGTAGAACGTGCCCAGAAGAAGGTCGAGGAAAACAACTTCGGTATCCGTAAACGTCTGTTGGAATACGACGACGTGATGAACTCGCAACGTAACGTAATCTACACCCGCCGTCGCCACGCCTTGATGGGAGAGCGTATCGGTCTGGACGTATTGAACACGATTTACGATACTTCTACAGCTATCGCCGATCAACACGCCGAGGACTTCGAGGGCTTCAAGTTGGAATTGTTCAAGACATTCGCCATGGAAAGCCCGTTCACGGAAGACGAATTCAAGAGCATGAAACCGGAGCAACTCGTAGAGAAATTGTTCGAGGAGGCATTGAAGACTTATAAACGTCGTATGGAACGCATGACGCAAGTCGCTCACCCGGTCATCAAGCAAGTGTACGAGAATCAAGGAGCGATGTACGAGAATATCATGATCCCTATCACGGACGGCAAGCGCATGTATAATGTATCTTGCAACCTGAAAGAGGCTTACGACACGGAATGTAAGGCAATCGTTAAATCCTTCCAGAAATCAATCGTATTGCATATGATCGACGAGGGATGGAAAGAGCATCTACGTGAGATGGATGAGCTGCGCCACTCCGTACAAAACGCTAGCTACGAGAACAAGGATCCTTTGTTGATCTACAAACTTGAATCTTACAACCTGTTCAAGACAATGGTAGACAACATGAACCGTAAGACAGCCGCCATCTTGATGCGTGGACAGATCCCGGTACGTGAGGAGCCGACCGAGGAGCAACGCCAAGCCATGCAAGCCCGTCAAGCGGCCGTAGCCCAGCAAGCCGCCCAAGCGATCGCCGAGGAAAGAGCCCGTCAACGTATCGCCGTACAAGAGGCCGCCCCGGAGAAGCACGAGGATATGAGCCGTTACCGCACGGAGAAAACAGACTTGAGCGGAAACAACACCCAAGCTGAGGCACCTCAACCGAAGCAAGCTCCGGTCCGTGCCGAGAAACGAGTAGGACGCAATGATCCATGTCCTTGCGGAAGTGGCAAGAAATACAAGAACTGCCACGGACAAGGTTTATAAGGAACAAGAAATAAGATAAAAAAAGAGGGACAGAATACCAATCTGTTCCTCTTTTTTGTATATTGCAGGCATATAAACCCATTAAATGCTACCATTATGATTATTGGAATTCCAAAAGAAATCAAGAACAACGAGAACAGGGTAGCTCTTACTCCCGCCGGAGCCAAAGAGTTGGTGAAAAGAGGTCATACCGTGTATGTACAACACACGGCTGGTATAAACAGTGGTTTCGCCGATGACGCCTATGTGGCGGCAGGGGCCCGGATACTCCCGGCCATTGAGGATGTATATGGAATTGCCGAAATGATCGTAAAAGTAAAAGAGCCGATCGCCAGCGAATATCCCTTGGTACGCAAAGGACAGCTTGTCTTCACCTACTTCCATTTCGCATCCGACGAGGCTCTCACCCTTGCCATGATAAAGAGCGGCTCCATCTGTCTGGCTTACGAGACCGTGGAGAACCCAGATCATACGTTACCCCTTTTGATTCCTATGAGTGAGGTGGCCGGACGCATGTCCGTACAGGAAGGCGCCCGTTTCCTTGAGAAACCGCAAGGTGGCAAAGGCGTATTGCTAGGTGGCGTGCCGGGCGTGAAACCGGGTAAGGTATTGGTTTTAGGCGGTGGCGTGGTAGGCCACAACGCCGCCTTGATGGCCGCCGGGCTAGGCGCCGATGTCACGATCGCCGACATCTCGCTTCCCCGCTTACGCTATCTGTCCGAGACGATGCCGAAAAACGTGAAGACGTTGTTCTCTTCCACGCATACGATCGAACAGGAATTACCCACAACCGATTTAGTGATCGGCGCCGTATTAATCCCCGGAGCCAAGGCCCCGCACTTGATCACCCGGGATATGTTGAAGTTATTAAAACCGGGCAGCGTATTGGTAGACGTAGCCATCGATCAAGGCGGTTGCTTCGAAACCTCCCACCCGACTACGCACGCCAATCCGGTTTATGAGATAGACGATATCCTCCATTACTGCGTAGCCAACATTCCGGGAGCGGTCCCGCAGACTTCCACGTTAGCCTTGACCAACGCTACCCTGCCGTACGTGATCAAGCTTGCCGACAGAGGTTGGGAAAAAGCCTGCGAAGAAGATCCGGGCCTAGAACTGGGATTAAACATCGTGGAAGGAAAGATTGTCTACCCCGCCGTGGCTGAGGCTTTTCCTTCACTCAAAGCATAAGTTCCAAAGAATCTTTCATTAGTAGGGATTGCTTGCGGCAATCCCTTTTTTATGTTTTCTATTTTTATTGTTTTCTAAAAAACGTAAAATATCTTGGCTCCTTTTCCCGCACACCTTAACTTAGAGCACAAAATCAATTAAATTTAATAATTACCATGAAGAAAATTGTTTTATTAGTGGCTTTATGCCTATGTGTCGGAAACCTATTCGCACAAGACGCTGACAAATTAAGAGATGAAGGTGACGCTGCTTTGAAAGCAAAAGATTACGCTACCGTCGTAACAAAATACGGCGAATACTTGAAACAAAACAATTACCAAGACACCGCCCGTATCTTCAATTGCGGATACGCCGCTAATCAAGCGAAGAACTACGCCGAGGCCGCCAAATACTTCGACATGGCCGTTAAGATGAACTACAACGTAGACGACTCTTATGTAGGCGAGGCTATGGCTTACCGTAACTTAAACAAGACTGAAGAATTCCTGACTACGGTAAAAGAGGGATTAAAAGTGATTCCCGATGGAAACAAGAATAAGACCAATCTGGAAAAGTTGCTTTACGGTTACTGCATCAAACAAGGACAAGCCGCCCAAAAGAAGGGAGATCTGGCCGGTGCCGAGAAAATGTACAAAGAGGTCCTAGCCGTATCGAACAAGGATTACCAGAGCAACGCTTACTACAGCCTTGGCGCCATGCTGTATGGCAACGGAGCGAAGATATTACAGGCCGCTACCCCGATCGCTACTTCCGAGCCGGATAAATACAACGCCGAGAAAGCGAAAGCCGACAAAGACTTCAAGCAAGCGAAAGAATATTTGACAAAGGCTGTCGAACTCGACCCGAAAGACGAGAACTCCAAGAAGATCCTCGCTTCTATCAACGACATCCTGAAATAAGAAAGAGGACTTTATTCATACAAAAAAACCTCCCGGATCACATAGAAAAGTGATCCGGGAGGTTTTTTGTATCTAGTTGTAGAGACGTACGTTACTTGAAGAAGAAGCGGAAGATGTCATTTCCATTCGCATAGATCAATAAAGCGAACAGGATAAACATACCTGCCATTTGGGCATACTCTAGGAATTTATCGCTCGGTTTGCGACGGGCCACTACCTCATAGATCAAGAACATCACGTGTCCGCCATCCAAGGCCGGAATCGGCAAGATATTCATGAACGCCAAGATGATAGATAGAAAAGCCGTACGTTCCCAGAAAATCCGCCAATCCCAGACAGACGGGAACAATCCGCCGATCGTACCGAAACCGCCCAAACTGGAGGCACCTTCCTTCGTAAACACATATTTCATGTCGTTCACATATCCCTTCAAGGTATTAATACCTAATTTAATACCGGCGGGGAACGACTCGAAAAAGCCGTATTTGCGGGTCACGGTCTGATAGAGATCCGTAGGCAACATCACCGCTACGCCAATTTTTCCGGCCGAGTCCGTCCTCATGGTCAAGGACTCCAACTGGCCGTTCCGGTAGAAATCTACCGTCACCTCTTCGCCCTTATTCTCTGACAATAACCCGGAGGCATCATAAAACGTCGGGGTAGCCACACCGTTAATAGCCACCACGCTATCCTTCGGCTGCATGCCGGCGAGAGCCGCCGGGGCATTCTTGTCGGGAAGCTCACGAACAACCATCGGGATACGCAAAGGATCAGCGAAGCCTTTTCCGTCACGCATGCAACGTTGCATCATATCCTCCGGTATGGAGATCACGGTCTCCCGCCCGTCACGGAGCACCGTCACGGTCTTCGCCTCCACCACCTTGCGGAAACTGTCGCTACCGAAACGCTCCAACTCCTCATTGTCCGCTCTCAGCAAGATATCACCGTCCTGAAAACCGACGTTCTGGAACGTCTCGCTATAATTCATACCCATCTTCATGTTCTTCAAGGGCAAGTACGTATCGCCCCACGTAAACAAGATCATGGAATAAATAAACAAAGCCAGCAAGAAGTTGAACACCACGCCCGCTACCATAATCATCAAACGCTGTCCGGCCGGCTTGGAGCGGAACTCGTAAGGCTTGGGCGGCTGGGCCATCGCCTCCTTGTCCATACTCTCGTCGATCATACCGGAGATCTTACAATATCCTCCCAACGGAAGCCAGCCTACACCGTATTCCGTGTCACTGTTTTTCGGCTTGTACTTGAATAGCGAGAACCACGGATCGAAAAAGAGGTAGAACTTCTCTACCCGCACCTTGAAAATCCGGGCGAAGATAAAATGCCCGAACTCGTGGACAATCACCAGTATCGATAAGCTCAAGATGAGCTGTAACGCCTTAATCAAAAAAGTTTCCATCTACTATTGTTTGTTCTGTTTTAAATTATTTCAAAATAACTCGGCCGCCAACCGCCTAGCCTCGGTGTCGGTAGCCACGTAATCCTCATACGAGGGATTGACGATAAACGAGGCTTTCCGCATAGTCCGCTCGATCACGTCGCTCATTTGCAAGAAGCCGATACGATCTTGCAGGAAGGCAGCCACAACCACCTCATTGGCGGCATTCAAGATACAGGGCATATTCCCTCCTTGGCGGGCCGCCTCGAAAGCGAAAGCCAAGTTGCGGAAACGTTCCATATCCGGCTCCTCGAACGTCAAAGTCGAATATTGGTTAAAATCCAGACGGGGCGCCATGCTCCTCATACGTGTCGGAAACGAGAAAGCGTAGGCGATCGGCAATTTCATGTCGGGAATTCCCAGCTGGGCGATCACGGCGCCATCCTCAAACTGCACCATCGAGTGGATCACCGACTGTGGGTGCACCACCACCTGTACCTGATCCGGCGTGACATCGAACAACCATTTCGCCTCGATCATCTCGAAGCCCTTGTTCATCATCGAGGCCGAGTCTATCGTGATCTTCGCCCCCATCGTCCAGTTCGGATGCCTCAAGGCCTGCGCCTTCGTCACGGTAGCCAGCTCCTCCAGCGTCTTCCGCCGGAACGGACCGCCGGAAGCCGTCAGCAAGATCTTCTCGATCGGATTATCGTACGCACCTGTTAAACATTGAAAAATGGCCGAATGTTCCGAGTCCACCGGCAAGATAGGCACCTTATGCTCGGCGGCCAGCTTCATGATCAGCTCGCCGGCCACGACCAAAGTTTCCTTATTCGCCAAGGCGATCGCCTTTCCCGCCTTGATCGCCGAGATCGTCGGTCGCAAGCCGGAATAACCCACCATCGCCGTCAGCACCATATCGATCGGCTCCGACTGCACCATCTGGGCGATAGCGTCGGCACCCGCCCATACCTTGATCGGCAAGTCCTCCAAGGCCTCTTTCAGCTCGGGATATTTCCGCTCGTTGGCGATCACCACCACCTCCGGCATATATTTCCGGGCCTGATTGATCAATAAGTCCACTTGGTTATTCGCAGTCAAGGCATACACCTCGAAAAGATCGGAATGCTCGCTCACTACCTCCAAGGCTTGGGTTCCGATGGAACCGGTCGAGCCTAATATCGCTAACTGTCTTTTTTTCATGGAATATCAAAAAGCTATATATTCTTCCGGATTCACAGGATTGCCCTTATACCACAACTCGAAATGCAGGTGCGGCCCGGTAGACAACTCTCCCGTATTCCCGACCAAAGCGATCGCCTCACCGGCTACCACATGGTCTCCCACCTCTTTTAGCAACAATTCGTTGTGCTTATAAACCGAGATGAATCCGTTCTTATGTTGTAATTGAATTACGTTTCCGTGGTTCGGATCGAAACCGGTATAGATCACCGTACCATCCAACGTAGCCAAGACACTCTCCTTCGGGGCCGCGGCCAGATCCACGCCATAATGATGGACATCCGTCTCATAATGAGAGGTGACCACGCCATTCACGGGCTTATAGAAAAAGACCCCCTCGGTCGGGACCTTGCCCGGGTCGGTCAATACCGATAAATTATATTTCTCCTCTTCCTCGTAATCTTTCACGAAGCGAGTCTCTTCCTTGCTACGAGGAATCTCATAGTTAATATCGTTGCTAGCCAAAGAATCTATCTGGCGGATCGAGTCCAAGGGCATCGTACCGGAAATGATTCCGGCCACGTTATCCAGATAAAGGGACTGGATCTCGATCATACGCTCCAACGAATCCGCCCGCAAGGCATTCTGCATAATCTCCTTGCGAACCTCCACGTCGAGATAACCCGGCAAGTAGTTGCGAATCGGTGTCTTGATGATGATAAAAGCGGTAACGGCGATCAAGAAAAAGGCGAACACCGCCAAAGTGACAAACGCCGATAACTGCGAAAGCCGGAAAGACCACACCTCCTCCAACGTCCCCTCATTGATGAAGGAAAGTTTATATTTAAACCGGATCCGGTGCCAAAACGATTTCGTATTCTTCTTTTTCAACCCCTAATCTTCAATTATAAATTCTCAATTATAAATCAATCAGTCCCTCCGGCAAAGACACCGTGAGGCTACGGGCCTCATGGTCGGCCTCGGTGATCAACTCCTCCACGGCTGGGATCAACAGCTCCTCGCCTTTATGATCGACACGCAGAAGGACGTTGATTGTCGTCTCATCCACGTCTGTTATCTCTCCTAAATAGCCTTTCTGTACGTCCGTCACGGTATAACCGATAAAACTGTCCCACGTCATATCCCCCACGAGATCCTCCTCGTCCACGGCGTCCAAAGGATAAAACACCTCCTTGCCCACAAACATACGAGCATCCTCCTCGGAATTCACGTCCTCCAGTTTCACCAAGACCACCGTATCGGTCTTATAGCGGAAATCCTCCACGAAGAACGGTACCAAGATACCATCCATCTCGCAAACAATGTACGGGTCCTCGGCATCTTCCAGCACATCGCTATTCGTCACCAACGACAACTCCCCCTTGATGCCATGGGGCTTGGCAAACTGCCCGATCTTGAAAACCTCTTCTTCTCTAATCATCGCCTAAAATCTTTAAATCCTCGTGATACGTGCCCCGATCCGGTTCAATCGCTTATCGATCCCTTGATATCCCCGGTCGATCTGGTCTATATTATGGATCGTGCTGGTGCCCTCGGCGCTCATGGCGGCGATCAGCAAGGCGATACCCGCACGGATATCCGGGGATACCATCGTAGAGCCCCGTAACTTGAAGCGGTTGCCCAGCCCGATCACCGTAGCCCGGTGCGGGTCGCAAAGGATGATCTGGGCTCCCATATCGATTAGCTTGTCCACAAAGAACAAGCGGCTCTCAAACATTTTCTGGTGGATCAGCACGCTTCCCACGGATTGCGTAGCCACTACGAGAAATACGCTCAGCAAGTCCGGTGTAAGCCCCGGCCAAGGAGCGTCGGCGATGGTCATGATAGAACCATCGATAAACGTATCGATCTCGTAGGAATCATGCCGGGGGATATAAATATCATCGCCTCGCTGCTCCACGGTAATACCCAAGCGGCGAAAAGCGTCCGGGATGATCCCCAGCTTATCATATCCTGTATTCTTGATGGTGATCTCCGATCCGGTCATAGCGGCCATACCGATAAAGCTACCCACCTCGATCATATCGGGGAGGATGGTATGCTCCGTGCCGGAAAGCGACCGTACACCTTCTATTGTCAATAGGTTAGAACCGACACCTGAGATTCTCGCTCCCATGCGGTTCAGCATCGTGGAAAGTTGTTGCAGGTAAGGCTCGCAGGCGGCGTTATAGATCGTCGTCACCCCCTCGGCCAGCACGGCAGCCATCAAGATATTCGCCGTTCCGGTCACGGAAGCCTCGTCGAGCAGCATATAAGCGCCTTTCAACTGGCGTGCCTCTATCTCGTATACTTGCCGCCCGGCGTCGTAGCTAAAGCAAGCGCCCAACTTCTGGATTCCCACGAAGTGCGTGTCCAGCCGGCGTCGCCCGATCTTGTCGCCACCCGGTTTCGGGATCAGCGCCCTGCCGAAGCGGGCTACCAACGGGCCTACGATCATCACGGAACCCCGCAGGCTACCACTCTTGCGCAGGAACTCCTCAGTACTCAAATACTCCATGTCCACGTCGTCCGCCTGAAAGGTATAGGTATCGGCGGACGGATGCTCCACCTTGACCCTCATATCCCTAAGGAGCTGGATTAAGTTATTCACGTCCAAGATATCAGGCACATTGTGTATGGTCACCTTCTCCGGCGTTAGCAATGTCGCGCAGATCACCTCCAACGCCTCATTCTTGGCGCCTTGCGGAACGATCTCGCCGGACAAGCGATAACCACCTTCTATAACGAACGAGCTCATCTGCCTTTACGCGTAAAGTTCCTTTTGTTGCCGCCACTGTTATTACGGGCCAAGATATCACGGCTCTCGGCCAATTTGTGTTCCTCCTCGCTCAATACGATCTTGCCGCTAGACAGCTCGTCCAGATCCTTGAAGATCTTACGGTCGTCCACGCTTTCCTTGTTCCAAGTAAGGAACGATTTCTTCATCTGGTTTGCCAGCAACCGCACGAGCTGGTCTTTCTCCATACCGGGTTGCAGCTCCGTGGCCTTGCGGATCATCAGCTCCAAGGTCTTTCCGTAATGGCGGTAGCGTATACGGTTATTGTTGTACGGGATACGAGGCGGACGGCTATACAGGTTCTCCTTCTTGATGATCTCGTACGGATAGTCTATATCGAGCTTAAAATCGGCCATGATCGCCAGATGATCCCAGAGGATATGCTTAAAGTCGTTTACGTCACGCAAATGCGGGAACATGTTTCCCATAATGTTGATAATCGTGTTGGCGCAACGCTTACGCTCTTCCCTGTCTTGGATAGTCACGCAATAGTCCACCATATTTTGGATATTGCGTCCGTATTCGGGCAAAGTCAATCTTTTTCCTTCTGTATTGTATTTCATTCTTTACATTTTGTTTATCGCGAAGATAGGTATATTAATTGAGAATTGAAAATTGAGATTCGAAAGTTACCTCTCGTTAGGCTTAATTATCAATTCATAATCTACCACGTCCAGCCACCGCCCGAATTTCAGCCCTACTTTCTCAAAGTGGGATACTTTTCTGAATCCCAGCTTCTCATGCAGCGAGCAGCTAGCCTCATTCCCCTCGGTAATGCAGGCAATCAAGGCGTGGTAGCCGCCTGCCCGACATTCCTCGATCAGCCTTTCCATAAGCTGCCGGCCGATCCCCTTGCCCTTGTATCTCGGGGATAAATAAACGGTGGTCTCAAGCGTATATTTATAGGCTGCCCTTTCTTTCCATGTATGGGCATAGCAATATCCCACGACCTCATCCTGATCCACGTACACCAGATAAGGATAGCTCGCCGAGATCCCGGCTATGCGACCCTCCATCTCCTCCACCCGCAAAGGTTCCGTCTCAAACGTAGCCACGCTATTCACGACATATTCATTGTATATATCCACGATCGCCTTGGCGTCTCGCAAACTCACATTCCGAATCATATTCATTTCGCTAAAACAATCCGATCCGGGAAAGAATCTCTCTTTGCCCGGACCGGATCTATCATCGAGTCAAATAACTATTTTTTCTAAGCCTTCTACTCAGACAAGGCCTTGATCACCTCTTGGTTCGCCTTGCGCACCTCGGCCTCGTTGATCTTGATCACTTTACGGTCGTAGGTCATAAGGCCGTTCACCTCGCCCTCCACGTCCGTGGTTTGCGTGTAGACAGCGGCGGAGAAACCCTTCGGGACCATCGCCTTCAACTCCTTGGCGTACTTCACGTACTCGGCGGTCACCTCATCGCTATTCTTAAACTGTACATAGCCCCAGTTGCGTTTGTTCCACCACAAATGGTTCTCCACAGCCAAGCCGATACCACCATACTCGCCCAATACGTTCACACGCACCGGATCGAACAGGTACATCGCCGGGCCCGGGTAATTATGTAAATCCAAGATATCGCCGCACGCACGGAAATTACCGCCACTGGCCGGATTCACCAGACGGGAAGGATCGTATGTTTTTGTCCACTCGGCAGCCTTCTCGGTATCGAACTGGCCCCAAGCCTCATTGAAGGGAACCCATACCACTACGCTAGGATTCGAGACGCACAGGTCCATGATCTCCTTCCACTCCTTGTAATAATTACGGATAGACTCCTCGGTACGCTCCTTATCGGTTCCACCGTTATACGTATGAGGCGCCCATTGGTTACCCATGTCGCCGCTAGGCATATCCTGCCAAACCAGCATACCTTCCTTATCGCAATGATAGTACCAGCGGGCCGGCTCTACCTTCACGTGCTTGCGGATCATGTTGAAGCCCCACGCTTTCGTCTTCACGATATCATACAGCAACGCCTCGTCCGTGGGAGCCGTGTAAAGCCCGTCGGGCCACCAGCCTTGATCCAGCGGGCCGTATTGGAACAGGTTCTTGTTGTTCAAGCGCATACGCATGATGCCGTTGGCGTCACGCTCGGCGGATATCTTACGGAAGGCGGTGTACGATTTCACCTCGTCCACCTTCTTGCCATTCTTCGACAAGCTCACCTTCATATCATATAAATAAGGATTGGAAGGTTCCCACAACGTAGGATTTTGCACGGCCAAGCGTAATTCTGTCCCTTGTACGCCCTTGGCGGTAGCAACCACCTGCCCCTTATCGAGCAAGCTGACCTCCACGATGTCCGACACCGGGGAGTCGGAACAAGCCCCGACCGTCACGCTCATCACGCCATTATCGATATTCGGGATCGCCTTGATAGAGGTGATATGCGAGGAAGCGACCGGCTCCAGCCATACGGTCTGCCAGATTCCGGTGACCGGCGTATACCAGATTCCCTCCGGGTTGGCCACTTGCTTTCCACGGGGTTGGTAGCCTTTATCGCTCGGGTCCCATACACGCACCACCAGCTTATGCGTACTTTTGCCATTCAGATAGGGAGTGATATTCAAGGAAAACGGGGTAAAGCCTCCCGTGTGGGAACCGATCAGGATATCATTCACGAACACGTCCGCTTTCCAATCCACGGCGCCGAAGTTCAACAAGATATCTTTTCCTTTCCATGAGGAGGGCACCGTAAAGGTTCGTTTATACCACAACTCATTCTTCTCCCCCACTTCTTTTTGCACGCCGGACAAGGAGGATTCCACGGCGAACGGCACCAAGATATTCCCATCGAAACTCGTCGGCTCTGCCTGTCCTTTTGGAAGGATAGCGTATTCCCACTCGCCGTTCAAATTCTGCCAATCCGCACGTTCCATCCCGGGGCGTGGATATTCTGGCAATACATTCCGGGGATCTACTTTCTCAGCCCAGTCCGTCTTGATCTTGTCTCCGGCGGGCTTCCACTGCGCCCCGGCGCTACAAATCGTTGCGAACGCACAAAAGGCTAACAATAATTTTCTCATGATATTATTTACATTTTGAATTGATAATACACTTTCAAGTGACAAAGATAATAGAAAATATCCAAAATCCACATCGTCCTCGGATACCAATAGGAGAACCGCACCCAAATCGATCTAACCATCAAATACCCGGAATATCTCTTGTGACAGAATCTCACAAGGTAAGGTTATTGTCTTTTTTTAATGTTCCTATTTTACATCAATATCATTTCCGGAAAAACACGTACGTGAATTTCCCAAAACACGTACGACTTTTCGGAAAAACATGTACGTGTTTCGACGCAAACATTACGATGTTTTTACGACTCTGATTTTCAACCCCTTGAAAACATGACCTGATTTTCTGCTTATTGTAAAATTCTTCTTATTCAAGGATACCCGGAAAAGGAGAAGTAATGGCACGACCTATTAAAAAGGAGCCGGATTATGTCCCGCTCGACACGGATTTACTAAGCAACCGTAAAATCCGTCAAATAAAGCGCAAATACGGATCTGACACTTTTCTATTATATATTGCCCTGCTTTGTGACATCTATGCCAATGGCTATTATATCACGGCTTACAAGGAAGAGCGTGAGCTTGCCTTTCTCCGCAAGGTATTCCAGCAATACAAGGCCGGTTACCCGCTGGAACGCCTTTATCCCGCCCGTGTCTACCAGTCCTTGCAAGAGCGGGGATTGATACACGATACCCCCGAGGAGAAACGCCACGCCATGAGCCTCTTCGCCCATTGGAGACCACCGGGTCACCTGCCCATCAGCGAGGACTATCGGCTGACGATGGTGCGACAGCAAGCCATGGCATGGTTGCTGCGGAGGTATTTCGATGGGCTGATAGCTAAAGAGAAAGCATAAGAACGAGTAGTATGCACTTGCATATCTGTTAATAATTCGCCAATAAAAACATTGATTTACAAAATATATAGTTATATTTGCATCGTCATGTGGCTATAGCGTTAGCTGAAAAACATGGCGACATATTATGTATTAGAGCATCGAGTGTTATTCTAGGCATTGTCAAACATCCCTAAAAGCAAAGTCAACTAGAATAACAAACTTCATGCTCACGCTGTTGTATTATCTCAAATATACAATAATGGCGTGAGCTGTCGTTTGTTATAGTTGACAAAGGTATGGGGATACCTGACAAGCCTATAACAATATAACGGCAGCTTCACGCTTTTTTTTGTGTCTGCCCATAAAAACTCTATTTCTCCAATAATTATACATTTGGCCTATAATTAATCGAATTTAACAACATGGCTTTTCGGAGGAAAAGCTTGGTTATTTAGTTAAATAAAGAAAAGAGCTATCTCGTTCGTGAGAATATAGGTAGCTCACTATTGTTTAACCTTTTTAATGCGTTCACATCCTATTGATGGTAGACTTGTGCCAATAGGCTATAGTTAAATTTTATCATCATTATCCATAATTTCCTTCAAACTATAATGGTATGATAAAAACTAATTGTACATTTAGGGCAATCCTATTTTAGTTGTTAACTAATTAAAACTGATTCAGAAACATGAGAACTTCTTTATTCATATTTTTCATGGTCATTTTTATTGGTTGTAGTGAAAATGACATTATCGATGAAGGGGAAAAACCAGAAGATCCTCAAGCCGAAATAGAGGTTTATTATGACCAAGAAAATACAAGCTCAAGAAAACCTGATGCAGGCGCAAAAGTGTATTTGTATTATGACATTAATATAACGACAGAGTTTGGTGGCCTTGCATCTTATGAAGGATAAGGCTGGGTACGCCCCTAGGTGATATAAAATGGGAACTATTCTTCTCACGCAAGAGAACACCCGGAAAGTATCGGACAAATAGACAACTCAACCCGAAAACCACCGAGGAAAGATTGTCCTCTTATTAAACTTCATCGTGCAATTTGATTATACAATTTAATAACGTACATTCGCGTACAAATAAATTAAATCTGTAGTCCGATGAGAACGCATTTACGCGAAAGCATGCTGGCGCTTCTTTTGATAGGTATCTTAGCCACGGGTTGCGATACCGGAACGAAGAAGGCTTCCGAAAACAGTATCACGTTTGATTCTATCAGCGTGGAAAAGACTTACCATTTGTTAGATAATCCGGATAATCCCAATTGCAATCTAGAGATCAAGTTCGTTTATCCCCGGAAATATTCGGATAAAGAGGTTCTTAAGAATCTACAGAGACAGTTCGTCTCCTCTTATTTCGGCGAGAATTATGAGCAATTATCCCCCGAGGAGGCAGTACGGAAATATACCGACGACTATCTGGCCGCTTATAAGGATCTGGAAGAGGATTACAAGGCTGAGGTGGCGAAATCCGACGAGACACCGGTGGGCTCTTGGTTCTCTTACTATGAGATGTCGTCGGATGATATCGCCTTCAACCAAGACGATATCATCAGCTATACGGTAAGCTTCGAGAACTATACGGGCGGAGCGCACGGCGCGCATTCCTACAATAACCATGTAGTGAACCTCAAGACCGGTAAGCCGATCACCGAGGAGGAGATATTCGTGGACAACTATCAAGACAATCTGGCGCGAATATTGGTAGATCAGATCGCCAAGCAAAACAACGTATCCGACGCCAAGGAACTGGAAAATATCGGTTTCTTTAGCGTGGACGAGATCTTCCCGAACGGCAACTTCCTCGTAGACGAGACGGGCATCACCTATTCTTTCAACGAATATGAGATAGCGGCATACGTGGTAGGCGTCACGAACGTCCATCTCCCTTACAAGGAAATCCGCTATTTGCTGCGGGATGACAGCCCGATAAGTCAGTTAATTGAAAATTGAAAATTGAGAATTGAAAATTAATGATAGATAAACCTATAAACAGATGTCCTATGGAACAAAATACAGAGAAATTCTCAATTCCCAATTCTCAATTTTCAATTCTCACATCTTATTTCCCCGATCTCACCGACCGGCAAAAAGAGCAATACGCCGCCCTATATGACCTATATACGGATTGGAACGCCAAGATCAACGTGATCTCACGGAAGGATATCGAGAACCTATATCCGCATCACGTGCTTCACTCGCTGGGTATCACCGATATGCTGCGTTTCAAGCCGGGTTCCTCGGTGATGGATCTGGGTACGGGAGGCGGTTTTCCCGGCATCCCCTTGGCGATCTTATTCCCTGAGACCCATTTCCATCTGGTAGACAGCATCGGGAAAAAAATCAAGGTGGGACAAGCCGTGGCCGAGGCGATCGGGCTGGAGAACGTATCCTTCCGCCATTGCCGGGGCGAGGAGGAAAAGCAGCTTTTCGATTTCGTGGTAAGCCGTGCCGTGATGCCTCTGGCGGATCTGGTAAAGATCGTCCGCAAGAATATAAAGAAAGAACAGATCAACGCATTGCCCAACGGATTGATTTGTCTGAAAGGTGGAGAGCTGGCGCACGAGATATTGCCTTTCCGGAACCAAGCGATAAGCATGGATCTGAAAGACCATTTTAAAGAAGAGTTTTTTGAAACTAAAAAAGTAGTGTACGTACCCTTATGATTACGATAAAATCTTTCGAAGTAAACTATTTCTCCGAGAATACTTACTTGCTATACGATGATACCAAGGAGGCAGTCCTTATCGATTGCGGCTGCCTGCGCAAAGAGGAACAAAAAGAAGTAAGCGACTTTATCGCCCAGAACGGGCTGACGCTGAAACGTTACCTTTGTACGCACCTCCATCTGGATCACATATTCGGCAACGAATTCGTCCATAACACCTACGGGTTGAGCCCGGAAGCCCATAAAGCGGACGTGGAGGGCCTTCCCTCCCCCGAGGAGCAAGCCAAGGCGTTCGGCCTGCCGATGAAGGCGAAAAGCGTCCCGGTAGGGAAATATCTGGTAAACGGGGAAATCATAAAGTTCGGGAAATCCGAGCTGGCGGTATTGAGCGTTCCCGGTCATTCGCCCGGAGGCGTGGCTTTCTATAACAAGAAGAACGGTTTCGTGATCGTCGGGGATTCCTTGTTCGCCGGAAGCATCGGCCGTACCGATTTATGGGGAGGCAACCAAGATATACTGCTTGCCGCTATCAAGGACAAATTACTGTCGTTGCCGGACGAGACCGTGGTATACCCCGGCCATGGCCCCGAGACACGAATCATTGATGAGAAATTAAATAATCCTTATTTATAAAATACTAGAATTATGGACACAAATAAGTTTGTAAACCGCCACGTGGGCATCTCAGCGGAAGATATTCCCGCTATGTTGGAGACGATTGGCGTGAAGTCTTTGGACGAGTTGATCGATCAGACCATTCCGGCCAACATCCGTTTGAAAGAGCCGTTGAACCTCCCGGAGGCCATGACGGAACGTGAGTTCGCCGAGCATATCGCCGAGCTGGCTTCCAAGAACGAGGTATTCACCTCTTATATCGGTATGGGTTGGTACGACACGGTTTGCCCGGCCCCGATCCAACGTAACGTATTCGAGAACCCGGTTTGGTACACCTCCTATACGCCGTATCAGGCGGAAGTATCCCAAGGACGCTTGGAGGCGTTGCTGAACTTCCAGACTGTTATCTGCGAACTGACCGGATTGCCCTTGGCGAACTGCTCGCTACTCGACGAGGCGACAGCGGCAGCCGAGGCGGTTACCATGTTTCATGGTTCACGCAGCCGTGCGCAGGTGAAAGCGGAAGCCAATACGGTATTCGTTGACGAGAACGTGTTCGCCTCTACGCTGGCCGTCATCCACACCCGCATGATCCCGCAGGGCATCCAGGTGGTAGTGGGCGATTATAAGAAATTCGAGTTCACGCCGGACGTGTTCGCCGCCATCGTACAGTTCCCGAACGCGGATGGTTCGATCGAGGACTATAAGGAATTCGTGGCCCGTGCGGGCGCCGCCGGAGCCAAGGTAGGCGTAGCCGCCGACTTGATGAGCTTGGTATTGTTGACTCCTCCGGGAGAATGGGGAGCGGATGTCGTATTCGGTAGCAGCCAGCGCTTCGGTATCCCGATGTTCTACGGGGGTCCTTCCGCCGCTTTCTTCGCTACGAAGGACGATTATAAACGTACGATCCCGGGACGTATCATCGGTATCTCCAAGGACGCTTACGGCCATCCGGCTTATCGCTTGGCTTTGCAGACCCGCGAGCAACATATCAAACGTGAGAAGGCTACGTCCAATATCTGTACGGCTCAGGCGTTGTTGGCTACCATGGCCGGATTCTACGCCGTATATCATGGAGCGGAGGGGTTGCGTAACATCGCCGGACGGATTCATTCCACGGCCGGATTCTTGGCCAAGGAGTTGGAGAAACTGGGATATACGCAATTAAACAAGGATTATTTCGATACCTTGAAGATACAGCTTCCCGCGCACGTGTCGGTGAACGCACTGCGTGAGATCGCCTTGGAGTGCAAGGTGAACTTGCGTTACTTCGAGGCCGGACAAGTAGGCGTCAGCATAGACGAGACGACATTGCCTACGGACATAGGCGTATTATTATACATCTTCGCCGGCGCCGCAGGTAAAGACTATATGCTGGACGAGTCTATCCCCGCCCAGACTTATTTCGACGCTAAATTCGCCCGTACCTCCGATTTCTTGCAGCAAGACGTATTCAAGAAATATCATACGGAGACCGAGTTGATGCGTTACATCACCCGTTTGGGACGAAAGGATGTTTCCTTGGCCCAATCCATGATCTCGCTGGGATCTTGCACGATGAAGCTAAACCCGGCTTCTACGATGTTGCCGCTTAGCCGTGCGGAATTCATGAATATCCACCCGTACGCTCCAGAGGAGCAAGTGGAAGGCTATACGGAGCTGATCGAGAACCTGTCTTCTTACTTATGCACGATCACGGGCTTCAAGGGCTGTACGTTGCAACCGAACTCCGGCGCCGCTGGCGAGTACACGGGTCTTCGTGTGATCCGTGCTTATCAGGAAAGCATCGGCCAAGGCCATCGTGATATCGTTTTGCTTCCGGCTTCCGCCCACGGAACCAACCCGGCCAGCGCTATCCAATGCGGGTATAAGACCGTAACCGTTAAATGCGACGAGAATGGTAATATCGATCTGGAAGATTTCCGTGCGAAAGCCGAGGAGAACAAGGAGCGTTTGGCTGCCAGCATGATTACCTATCCGTCTACGCATGGTATCTTCGAGGTGGACATCAAGGAGATGTGCGACATCGTTCACGCTTGCGGAGGACAGCTTTATATGGATGGCGCCAACATGAACGCGCAGGTTGGATTGACAAATCCGGGTACGATCGGCGCCGATGTATGTCACTTGAACCTGCATAAGACCTTCTCTTCTCCTCACGGAGGTGGTGGTCCCGGCGTAGGCCCGATCTGCGTGGCCGAGCATCTGGTTCCGTTCTTGCCGCAGCATCCGGTGCTTTGGGGCAGCGACTTGAATACGGTATCCGCGGCTCCTTATGGTAGCGCCGGTATCCTGCCGATCACGTACGCTTACATCCGCTTGCTGGGTACGGAAGGTCTTGAGACGGTGACGAAGACGGCCATCTTGAACGCCAATTACTTGGCCGCTAAGTTCAAGGATACGTACGGTATCGTCTATACCGGAGCGACAGACCGTGTAGGTCATGAGTTGATCTTGGAATGCCGTACGGTAAAAGAGCGTTCGGGCATCGACGAGGGCGATATCGCCAAGCGTTTGATGGACTTCGGCTACCACGCTCCTACCCTATCTTTCCCGGTACACGGCACCTTGATGGTAGAGCCGACCGAGAGCGAGAGCAAGGCCGAGCTGGATCGTTTCGTAGAGGTAATGGAATGTATCTGGAACGAGATCAAGGAGGTGGAGGAAGGCAAGGCTTCGAAGGAGGACAACGTCTTGAAGAACGCCCCGCATCCGGAATACGAGGTGACCGCCGACGAGTGGAAACACGCGTATCCCCGCACGAAGGCCGCCTTCCCGCTGGAATGGTTGCACGACAGCAAGTTCTGGATTAACGTAGCCCGTGTAGATAACGCTTATGGCGATCGTAACTTGATCCCGACTTTATGCGCTTGCGAGATATGAAGAAGCTCTTTATCGCTTTGGCGGCCGTCGCTCTGACGGCTTGCGTCAAGGCGCCCGAGAAAACAGTCAAGGTCTACGCATGGCAAGGCGAAGGCGGGAATACCACCGAGCAAACCTTACAAGCGGACTTTAGTAAATGGCATGCCCACGGTGTAGACGGGATGTGCTACAACGCCGGCCACGACACGGAGAAAATCCAGCGTGCCGCCAAAGCGGCCCATGCCAATGGCATGGAATTTCACGCGTGGATTCCCGCCATGCTGCAACATGGACTGGACTCCACCCTCTACGCCGTAAACCGGAAAGGCGAGTCGGCCTATTCCGTACAGGCCTATGTCCCTTATTACAAATGCCTGTGCCCGAACCAAGAAGGCACGGCTGAGTTCTTGCTGAATCTATATGGCAAGGTAGCCGATATCCCGGAGGTGGATTATATCCATCTGGATTATATCCGTTACGTGGATGTCATCCTGGCCCGCGGACTTTGGGAAAAATACGGCTTGGTGATGGACGAGGAATATCCTACGGCGGACTATTGTTATTGCGACAAATGCGTAGCCGATTTCAAGGCCGCTACCGGTATCGACATCAAATCCGTAGAGGATCCTTCCAAATGCGCGGAATGGGCGCAGTTCCGTTGCGACTTGATCACGAAATTGGTAAACCGCATCGCCGACGAGGTTCACGGCAAAGGCAAGAAAGTGAGCGCCGCCGTATTCCCGGGGCCGGACTCTCACGCCAAGTGGATGGTTCGTCAAGAATGGAATAAATGGAATATCGACGCTTTCTTCCCGATGAATTATAACGATTTCTATCTGGAGGACGCTTCTTGGCTGGCTCCGATCGTGAAAGAGGAAGTAGCCTCCGTGCAAGGCAAGAAGCCGGTTTATAGCGGTTTGTTCATCTGCGAGGATTGGCAGAACAAGGCGAATATCAAGGACCCGGAAGGCCACGGACTGATCCCGTCCGAGATCGAGGAGGCCGTAAGAGGCTCCATGGAAAACGGAGCGGCTGGCGTGGCGTTGTTTACGCCGGGCAACATGACGGATGAGCATTGGAAAGCTTTCGATAAGGCGATCCACCAACCGTATACCGTAAAGCCCTAATTCGTAATTACTATACGATAAAACAAAGACAAGGAGGCGCAGCTCTTCATTTTCTCACCTGCGCCTCCTCTTTTACTTATCCATCTAATCTATCTTACTAATAAAAATATCATGACAACTAAGAAACAAGAGAAAATCAAATTCAGTAAAGCATTCTGGGTAGCGAACACCGTCGAGTTATTCGAGCGAGCCGCTTATTACGGTGTATTTATCGTCATCACCCTTTATCTTAGCCGCATCTTAGGCTTTAACGACATTCAGGCCGCCAGCATCGCCGGTATCTTTTCCGCTTGTCTGTATTTGCTGCCCACGTTCGCCGGGGCGTTGGCCGACAAGATCGGTTTCCGCAACTCCATGTTACTGGCTTTTACTTTGCTAACCTGCGGTTATCTGGGATTGGCGATTTACCCTACTTGGCTCCAATCCGCCGGGCTGGTTGAATATAGCACGACGACTACCTTTACGGGATTGCTGGAGAGCAATCTTCAGTACGGCATTATCCCTATCATGGCCTTGATCGTATGCGGCGGGGCTTTCATCAAAAGCGTTATCTCCGGTACGGTCGCTAAAGAGACCACGCCGGAAACCCGGGCAAAGGGCTTCTCTATCTTCTACGCTATGGTAAATATCGGGGCCTTCTCCGGGAAGACCATCGTGAAGCCGCTTCGTGAGGCGTTGGGCAACGAAGGTTTGATTACTTTGAACTATTTCTCGGCGAGCATGACCTTCCTTGCCTTGCTAGCCATCTGGTTCTTCTACAAAAGCGCTCAGCATTCGGGCGAGGGCAAGACGTTCGGGCAAATTTGGAACGCCTTGATCAAAGTTTGCAGTAATGGCCGGCTGATTACCTTAATCATCATTATCACCGGATTCTGGATGGTGCAACACCAGCTGTATGCCACGATGCCTAAATATGTGCTTCGTTTGGCCGGCGAGGGGGCCTCTCCTTCTTGGTATGCCAACGTAAACCCTTTAGTCGTAGTTCTGACAGTCAATCTAGTAACGCAGATGATGCGGAAGCGGACAGCGCTTACTTCCATGACGGTCGGTATGTTCATCATGCCGATATCCGCTCTTTGCATGGCATCCGGGAATATGCTAGACGGAAATACGAATATACTCGGCATGCACCCTGTCGCCTTCATGATGGTGGTAGGCATCGTGTTCCAAGGCTTGGCCGAGACATTCATATCGCCTCGCTTCCTCGAGTATTTCTCTTTGCAAGCTCCCAAGGGAGAGGAAGGTCTTTATCTTGGATTCAGCCATTTGCATTCCTTCTTATCCTCTATCTTTGGGTTTGGATTATCCGGATTCCTTTTGAGTAAATACTGTCCGGAACCTACCCTCTTCGCCTCTCATGAGGAATGGCTGACGGCTAGCGCAAATGCCCATTATATCTGGTATTATTTCGGAGCGATCGCTTTAGTCTCAGCTTTTGCCTTGATTATTTATGGCAAGGTGGTAGAACGCCTAGACGCAAAACAGGTACGAGGCTGATATCGTCTTAATAAACATACATATCTTCGTAAGAACTTGGTTTGTACCCGAGAGTGGTACAAACCAAGTTTTTTTCATATTTTAGTTTCTCTTTGGAAAACCATGAATGTCTTTAAAACACGACATAGGGTCAGTATGTTTTCATGTAATTAATTAAGGAGAGAAGCTATGGGACAATCCAAACAAAAGAACAAAAGCACGGCTCTTTTATTCATCGAGTACATCAAGATACGTGCTCATAGCAAGAGGGAGCAGGGAAAGCTGAGTACTGCGGAACTATATGAGGTGGCGGGACGACATTTCGAGCGTTTCTTGGGGAAGAGCGTTTGCCGTATCAAAGATGTGACGGCGACACAGATCGCCGATTTCCACTGTTTCTTGCAGAAACTGGGGTTAAAGACCAACTCGGTCAATAGTTATATGAGTAGCCTGAGGGCGATCTACAACGCCGCCTTGTCCGAAGGGCTGGTGACCGTACGGGAGAACCCTTTCGCACGCTTACGCTTGAAAAGGGAAGAGACCGCCAAGCGGGCCATCCCCTCCGAAGCCATCCGGGAGATAGCGGCACAGGACTTACGGGAGCGACCGGACCTTGAGCGGGCCGCTGACCTGTCGATTTTCAGTTTTATGGCCTTCGGCATGCCTTTCGTGGACATCGTGAACTTGAGAAAGGAAAATATCCGAGGCGGCGAGATCGTGTACAACCGCCGCAAGACAGGCACGCAGATCCGGATCGAAATCACCTCCGGCATGAAGGCCCTGATCCGGAAATACAGGAATGACACGCCTTTCATCTTCGACTTGGGGCTGACATCTCCGGATCACACCAATAATCAAGAATACAAACGGTTATTGAGCCGGCAGAACCGGGCCTTGAGGGAAATCGGCGAGCGGCTGGGGCTGAAGATCAAGCTCACCTCTTACGTCATGCGTCACACATGGGCCTCGGAGGCCTTGGCGCACCACGTCCCGGTTGCCGTGATTAGCCAAGCGATGGGGCATTCGTCCGAGAAGACCACCCGATGCTATCTCAGCTCGCTCGACCAGTCGGAACTGAACAAGGCGAATAAACAAATAACGAGATTCTTGAATAATCTGCTGAGGAAGGGATACGAGACTTATTTACGAAATAAGTCAAAACCGGATTAACAGCCCTATAATGAGTTGTTTGCGATTCAACAAGAAGCGACAAGGCAACTCTGTTATAGAACAACACGACAAAGTACGGTTTTATATATTAGAAAAACAAGCTTTTTTCTAATCTTTTTTAGCAAACAACCTTTTTCTCCCGAAAAGAGAAGTTCCGCATAAGGAATATTCACGTTTTTTTCCTTGATATAAGCCTTTTAGGCGCTTTTACCAAAAGGAGGGCAAAGGCTGTCCTTACCATCGTGCCTTTACGTTTTATTAACAAGCTCTTCTCACGCCTTTTGCCAGTCAAAAGAACTACGTACACGAGGATGTATAAGAAAACCACGGTCGTTTACCGTTTTTTCGCTCCAATAACGAAACCGTTCGGCGATGGATCTATCTGCCGTAAACCTTATTTCGTAAATAAGGATCGTTGTCACTATACAGGAAGAACCATATATCAAGCCCTTAGTGATGGATGAGAGACTGGAAGAACCAATGGAAACGCGAAGGCTTTTCCTGAAAATAGAGAGAGTGACTGGCCGTTAGGAAAAAACCGACCCAACTTCTGTATCCGGTAAGAACTACGACCCGTTCATAAGATGATTATTTACTTAATTCAATGAATACAATGAAAATGAAAAGGCTTTTCACGTTAATGGTATTTCTCTGCGCGGCGTTCCTCTCGCAAGCGCAGACTTCGCCGGGCGATGACAAGGGCGCCGTGGCGGCCATCAAGACCAATCTCCCGTACTGGGGAGTGGGCGGTACCTTCAACCTCGGCGCCGAGTTCCGGCTGGCACGGCACTGGACGCTGGACCTGGAGGCGGGACTCAACCCCTTCGACGGGAAGAACGACGACGGATCTTACGACCGTACGATGAAACACTTCCGGGCGCACCCCGAGTTGCGCTATTGGTTCTGCGAGTCATTCCAAGGGCATTTCCTAGGGCTTCACGTACCCTTTATCGCCTATAACTTCGCCGACCTGAAGGTTCTCGACCTCGAGAACGAGCGTCGCCAAGGCTGGGGAACAGGCGTAGGCGTCAGCTACGGATACCAATGGCTCCTGCACGAGCACTGGAACTTGGAGGCCACGCTCGGCGTAGGATACCTCTACCTCAATTACGACAAGTTCCCTTGCAAGAATTGCGGCAACAAGTCGGAAGACAACAAGAAGCACTACTTCGGCCCTACGCAGGCGGCCGTCAGCTTGATCTACTTATTCTAAAACACGCGAACTGATGAAAAGACGATTCTTACCCATAGCTCTGCTGCTGGCCGGATCCTTGGCGGCGGCGGACGCGTACGCGCAGGAGAACACGTTGCGCGTAGAGAAAAAACTCATCGAGCGGTCCGGTGACTACCTGCTGGTAGACCTCACCCTCAACCTGAGCGACCTGGAGATCCGCTCCAACCGATCCGTCACCTACACGCCGGTCATCCAGCGGGGTGACAGCTTGAGAAGACTGCCCGCGCTGATCGTGAACGGGCGTAAGCGCCAGATCCTATACGAGCGCACGGGGCGCGACACCGCCACCGACGGGGAGTTCGCCGTGCGCCGCAAGAACGGCACCGAGCAACGCTTCGACTATCACGCCCGCGTGCCTTACGCCCGCTGGATGGACGGTTCCGAGATGGCCTTGGTGATCGACGAGTGCGGTTGCGGATGGGAGGCTCTCAAGAATGACCGGAGCACGCTCTTCCCGATCCAGCTGGATCAGGCCCCTCGCCCACTCATGGCCTACGTGGCGCCTCCAGTGGAGGTGAAGAACCGGGCGAAGGAGGGTAGCGCATTCCTCGACTTCCCCGTGAACCGCACGGAGATCCGCCCGGACTACCGCCAGAACTCGCGCGAGCTGGCGGCCATCCAAGAGACCATAGAGTCCGTGCGCGGCGATAAATACGCCACCATCACCGGCATCAGCATAAAAGGATACGCCTCTCCCGAAGGCTCATACGCCAACAACGAACGCCTGGCCAAGGGCCGCTCCGAGGCCTTGCTGGCATACGTGAGAGAGCGGTACGGCCTAGACGGCGTGGACACCGAGGCGAGCTACGAGGCGGAGGACTGGCAAGGGCTGGAGGCCCGCATGGAACGCTCCTCGATGCCCGCCAGGGAGGCCCTGCTTGACGTGATCCGGGACGCCTCCATCGACGACCCGGATCGTCGCGAGGAGAAGCTGAGGGGCGTCGACGGGGGCGAGCCTTACCGTTACCTGCTAAAGGAGATCTACCCCGCCTTGCGCCACTCGGACTATAAGGTGAGCTACACCATCCGGCCGATCAGCGTGGAGGAGGCGAAGGAGTTGATTTACAGCGACCCGAAACAGCTGAGCCTCGACGAGATGTTCCGCGTGGCGCAGACCTACGAGACGGGAAGCGCCGAGTTCAAGGAGGTGTTCGAGATTGCCGTGCGCATGTATCCGGACGACCCCGTGTCGAACCTCAACGCCGCCAACTCCGCCCTGCTGAACGGCGACAGCGCCGCGGCGCGCCGCTACCTAGCGAAGGCGCAAGAGGGACCGGAGCGTAGGCTGGCCGAGGGCGTAGCCTCTTGGCTGGAGGGCGATACCGACCGGGCGGCCACCATCTTCCGCGCGCTGACGAACGACGTGCGGGTGGGCGAGCAGGCCCGGGCCAACCTGGAGCAGGTGAAGGATTGACCCGCCGCGGATGTCTTCCGAGATCTGCCGCGGACCTCGGAAGACTATTACATACAAACATACTAACTTTAATTAAACAATCTAACAATTAAACAACATGAAACTGAAAAGTACATTATGGGCACTCGCCTTCGCTTGCGCAGCGGTGTCTTGTTCGGACGATCTGGAGAGCGGGCCGAACGGTAACAACAACAACGGGGAAATGGGTGAGGCCGACGCCTATCTGAAAGTCGTGGTCAACTCTGATATAGCGACAAAAGCCGCCGATACCGATATGGAGACAGAGGCCGGATCGCATAGCGAGTATGTGGTAAACGATGTCACGATCATCCTCTTCGATAATGGTGAAGACGCTGACTACGACTTCGAGGCGAACAGCCAGATCAAAGGCGTAGGTTTCGCCAAAGTCGGTGAAATGGAAGGAGACGCTACGGAGGGCCATTCCTTCATGGCACAGATAGAAGTACCGGTCTCCGATCCGGGATCCACGTTGGCAGGTAACACATACGGCGTGATAGCTGTTACGAACCTGGGCGGAAGCAAAGAAGCCCCGAACGAGTTGTATAATGCGATCAAGGGCCAAACGGAGGGCACAAAAATCACAAAGGGATCAGATTTGGCCGACTATATCATCAAATACGACCAGTATAATCACAAGACCAATGGCTTTGTCATGTCCACCCACGCCATGCAATGGCCGTTAGAAACAGGCGAAAGGAGCGAGGTTACATTCGATGAAAACCCCACCAACGAGAACAACGCGCCTACCGTAAACGTATATGTAGAACGCTTGGCCGCCAAGATCCGTATCAAAGAGGATACGGACAAGGGAGAAAACTTCTTCTACTCAATCGCTTCAACAGAGAAAGAGAACGAAACAATCGCCAAGGTCGCTTTGCAACAGGCCGCTATCGTGAACCAGTTGAACAGCGGATCTTATTTGTTGAAACGCGTATCAAAAACGATCACCGGCGAGGGGGAAGTTAACGAGACTGACGAACAAACCTACTTAGGCCCAGAGGATTGGAGTATGAACGGTACAACAAAGGTAGTTACAGCGAACTATGTAATAGACCCATGGTTCTTTAAGAAAAACGCCAGCGCCGATCTGTCAACAAATAACGTCCAATTAAGCTACAAGAACTCATACAGAACTAATGAGCAAGCTTCAATGAACAATCTCGGAGATCTATGGAGTTCATATTCAGACAAAAAAACCTTGCCTAGCGAAACTAACGATAACGGATCCATAGACTTGGCGTACGTAATGGAGAACACGACCAAGGTCGGCACCTCATTGCAAGGCTACGCGACGGGAGCGGTGTTCAAGGCAACCTATTACCCGGCACAAATGAGTGAGGTTAATGAGGCAACAGGTAGCGTTACCTCGCAACCTGTCAAATATGACGGAACAGATTTTGACGCTATTGACAACACTGCTTCCGGTGTAACATTCTATCGCTATGAGGGAAAGATCTTTAAAGACTATAAAGCTATTTTCGCTTATTACCTGAATGAACACGGGCATTTTGAAGGAGATGAAAATGGACTAGCAAGCTGCAACTACACCGATTTTATCGGCGATGATTTCCAAAGCCTTAAGATCGCAGACTTCTATGATCATTTCTATGCGGACGAAGAAGCGCAACATGATCCGTTTGGTTATCTAGATTACTTGCATAAAGAATCAGAGAAAAATCCTGATGCAAAAACATTCGGTGATCTAACAGGCGTACAAGACTTCACTGCTTTCATGGCAAGTAAACCCGATGCTACGACTTATGACGACGTAGACGAATTCAAAAATGGGGAATGTTACTATACTTATTGGATCCAGCATCAAGACAACAAGAACTCACATCTGATCGTCCCCATGGAGTATAGCATCGTCCGCAACAACATCTATGAGTTGCAGATAAGTGGTGTCAGCGGCCTGGGCTTCGCTCGTAGCATGGTTCCGGATCCCAAAGATCCGACCGAGGATAGCAACCAGTTGCTGAACGTCGTTCTTCACGTGAAGGACTGGACGGTTCGCCCCAACGGAGGCATCATCCTCTAACGACCCCTTCCTCCCCCTCCGGCCCTCCGCCGGAAGGGAGGAACCCTATATGCCACCGGGGAAATCCCCGCTTCCTACATACATGACCCTATAGCACGGTTGGGATTGTCGTCCTTCCCATCAGCGATTGACGGCAGGGCGGCCCCCCGGTGGACATTAAATTATCTTTGGCAGTAAACAAACAACGTTTAAACAGATATGAACAGATTCTCCAATTTATTAATCAAATCGATCGGCGCGCTGACGCTGACGGGACTCGCCGCGTGCGACTATATCCACGATGACTCCATCGCCCCTTGCGAGTACCGGTTGCGCCTCGTGTACGATTACAACATGAAATTTGCCGACGCCTTCCAACGCGAGGTGGATAAAGCCGCATTGTTTATCTGCGACAACAAGGGTAATTTTATCCGGCGGCAAGATATCGAGGGAGCGGAGTTGAAAGCGAACAGCATCGCGATGGACCTCGAGCCCGGTACTTACCAAGTGCTCACTTGGGCCGGACTGGACGAGAGCTCCTACCAATGGCCCGAGCTCACCCCCGGATCCTCCACCATCGAGGAGATTCGCGTCAAGGCGCTACGGGAGGCCGACGCTACCCAACCCAATGAACTGAAACCCCTCTGGCACGCGCTCGACACGCTCGTGATCGCCGGCGACCGCCACGAGGAGAAAGAGATATCGTTGGCGAAGAACACCAACAAGCTGCGCGTCGTCCTGCAAGATACCGAGGGATACAGCATGGACGTGAAGGACTTCTCCTTCCGGATCGTGGCCGACAACGGATACATGGACTATGACAATACCCTGCTCGACGACGACACGATCTCCTACCTGCCCTACCATACGGAGAGCGTCGACATCGCCGCCGGATCCGCGGACGACCAGATCAACGGGAAGCCCGCCAACCAGTACGTGGCCGTGGCCGAGCTGAACACCATGCGGCTCATGGCCGGCGAGAACTACCGCCTCATCGTGCGCCACAAGGATTGGGAGAACGACGTGCTGAACGTCAACCTCAACCAATACCTCCTGCTCACCCAGATGGAGGGGCACGACATACCGGCGCAGGAATACCTGGACCGGCAGGACGAGTACTCCATCGTATTCTTCCTCACGCCTATCATTTGCCCGGACTGCCCCGATCCGGACCCCGATCCCGAGCCGGAGCCTGATCCGGACCCGACACCCGATCCGGACCCGGAAATCCCCGATCCCGAGGTGCCCATCGTAGGCTACGCCTGCTACAAGGTACAGGTGAAAGACTGGGTGATCCGACTCAACAATGGCGAACTTTAAAAACACGTAAACAAGAATGAGAAACAAACGATATTTTTCCATCCGGACAGCGGCAGTGGCGTTCACGCTACTGCTTCTGTCGTTCCTGCCCGCCTGCTCCGACGAGAACGGCGGCAACAGCCCGGACATACCCGACGGCAAGCTTTATACCCTGACCATCCACCTACAGCCCTCCGCCAACCATACCCCGACCACAAAGGCGACGACGAAGGCCGAGGAGGACGAGAAAGACGACGCCTACGAGCGCAAACTGGCAGATTGGTGGCTGCTCGTCTACGGCATACATCCGGACACGCGGCTGGACGGCTTGATCGATGTGAAATCCAGCAAGGAATACAACTTCAATGACGACGATTCCCGAACGGAGGTAAAGCTAGAACTCCCGATCGGCGAATACAGGCTGTACGCCTTAGCGAACCTCTATTCCTTGAAGAATGGAGAAGATCTTATAGAGAAGCTAGGGAATAAAAGCATCAAGGAGGATGAGCTGAAAAAAGCGACAGCGAACCTTATCGAGATAAACAACTTCAACCCCACCGATGGATCCGCGCAGCAAGCCATCCCCATGAGCAGCTACGCCACGAAAGCGCCCGTGAATGAAAACGGGGAGAACACCACCGATGTCGCCCTGTTCCGTATGCTCGGAAAAGTCCGCATCGACCTATATAACCGGATGGGTACGACAGAGAATGTGACTCTGAAAGAATTATCGATGGGACAGTTCCGCACGGGACCGATCTGGCTGTTGCCATACGGAGATGGGCCGGAGTTGCCGGAAATAGGTCCGAATTTCCCTAAACTTGCGGACGATGTTACCCCGTCTTTCTCCACTTACCCGATCGTAACGGATGGGAAGGACAATCTACCAGCAAATTCGGAAACACCCCTGTCTCATTCGTTTTATCAATACGAGACCGGCTTCACGGAAGATCAAACCATGGCGGATAATGCCTTTACCATCTCCGTAAAAGCGGGTAGCAAGGAACTGACAGATTACGAGATCGATTACGACTGGATGCGCCGCAACGACTTCCTGACCATCCCGATCTACATCTCCAACATAGAGACCACACTCTCTTGGAGCGAATCCCGCATGCCGATCGGCGGCCTGCCGGAGAAAAAAGTTTATGGACCGAACAATGGCATACAAGTCGGCACCCCATTTACCTGTACGGTAAACCATGCCGGTGACGTGACGGTGGAATATGAATTGAAATCCATAGAGGGGATAGACGATGGTTTGGCACTCAAATATAACCCCGGTGGTGAACAAGTATCAGGTCAAAAATTCTGCGAGGCAACCTTGGTGAGCAACAAGGCGACAGCCGGCCAAACCGTAGGCCTGTTGATCGACAAGGATAACGTGGTGTTGGAAGACAATGCTGAGATCACCTTGACCCCAGACGATGCAACCCCATGCAAAGGCAGTTTCACCGTCCGCACCCAAGAACTGGGCAACGCTTCCTCCGCCGAGATCAAGCTGACGCTGGTAGCCACGTATGGAACGGAGACCCCTAAACGTGAGATCGAAATCCCATACACCATTATCATAACGAATGAAAAGAAAGGAGGTAACTCATGAAGAAACACTATACATTATATAATATAGGCAAGCTACTCATCTTGTCCTGCGTGCTCCTGCTCGGGGGAACCGAGGTAGCGATGGGGCAGCAGATTAGACCGCAAGATGGGAAAAAGTTTCCGCAAGAAAACGTACCTACATTGGTAGATACGATTTATATCGATGGCGGAGAGCAGCGTACATTGATAATACCCAATGATCGAGATTATTACTATATACGTTGGTATAGGAAAGGAGGGAATGGCTCAACCATAGATAAATTAAGTATAAATCAGGGTTCTTCTCTTGATAAAACCTCCAGTGGAGATGCATCTTTTTTTTGGCTTAATGGTATCGGAGGTAATAGAAAGGAAGCATTTAAAATAAACTATACAAGCGACGCAAATCTGACAGAAGATTCCGTCTTTTGCGATCTTAGCTTTAACGTAGACGGGTTGGGTATTAACCACAGCTCTCCCTATACGGAGCCAACTATCGGTAAACGCTATAAGTTCTATATTAAGAACGCGGATGAGATGAGGAAGCGATTGAGTAGCTTATCAGCAGGTGAGGCTTTGGAAACGATTCACATCACGGTTCCAAAGGGGGCTACAAACGTGAATTTACAGATGAATATGGCACCGGAGAATTATTTTTGGGGTAATAATAATCAAGGAACTGGTTTTCGAATTGAAGGTGCCACTAGAGCCACTTCTGATGGAAAACTTATCATATTAGGTAATTCTAGGATAGATCGAGAAACAACAGTAAATGTATATGCTCGAGACTATAGTGTTCAAGGCCCACTCCTCGCCAAATATATTCTGACTCCGCAGGAAAACTCCGGATTTATGACAGAGACGGAGATCCAAAGCTACGAAGACCGTAACCCGGCTAATAATGAAGATAAATATCAGCAAGTCGGGGTTGTTGATTTTGACTATGATGGTACTATACGGAGAGGAGAACTTACCGCAAACAACAATATGAGTTCCACTCCTATAGATCCGTCCACGGCGACGTATAGCTTTATGAATCCAATGTTGGAGTCTATATACGAGTCTAAGTTGATGCCGGAGGATTCCTACGGATTGTATCGCTCGGCGAATGTACCTAACATTTCGGAGAGAGACTCTTATGGAAGTCGCTGGGCTAAATCATATCTCCCAAATGGAAATCGTCAAAATAAATCATACGGCTGGTATTATACAAATATAGCAGCGATTAATGACCGACAATTATTCGATAGAACGTATCACAATACCAACAGTCAAGAGTGTGGATATTTTTGCTATGTAAACGCTTCCAAAGAAGCCGGACGGGTAGTAACGATTCCTATAGAGGGTACGATTTGCCCCAATACGGAGTTGACGGTCGTAGCTTGGATAGCAGACATAACCAATATTGAAACACCTCCGAATGTGAACTTGGTTTTGCACGGAAAGAATACGCAGACAGGAGAGTCCGGAATACTTCATCGTTTCTCATCCGGAAATATGTTGCGTCCAAATGGAGATGATGATCGTGCCATTTGGAAACAACTTTGCTACAAAATCACGATAAGCAGTGAGATGCTGGGATCGTATGACGAGTTTTCCGTGGAACTCCAGAATAATACGCCGGATTCAGATGGAGGAGACTACGCCGTCGACGATATCCGCATCTATAAGACCCTTCCGAATATCTCCGTGCGTCGCAAGGACGCTTGCGATGCCTCCACCCTGTATGTCAGCTCGGATTACGCGACAATCCTGCGAAACATGGGATGGAAAAGGAACTCCGATGTCTTGAATGTTGATGAGCTGAATGATGTCAAATACCGTAAATATCGCTACGGATTGATGGGTGCTAACCCTTATGCGGATATTGACGATATCGCACATACAAATATCGGTAATGTTTATTATTCCTTCGCGTATCCGGGTGAGGATCGTATTGGCTCGGATCCCAATGATTGGGTGGTAGTCCGGAAAGATCTCAAGGAAGAACAGGCATTAACTAAGTTGGGCTTAGACAAGACCATGCGCGTATTTATCCCGACAAACCTAAATGAATACACAAGTGGCGGTCAAGAGGAACAATTGCCTACGGACGTTGCAGACGTACCTCATTTGGAGATCGTCATGAACGTGCGGGCGATGAACGACTTCATAGCGGATACCAAACGAGGGCCAGAAGGAGAAGATGATTCTGAGAAGTACTGGAGTGAAGAGCAGTTAAACGATTTCGGAAAATTCGAGGAGATCTCCTTCGATAAGTTTCGAGATGAATTATTCCCGTCACTTTGTGAACTTGATGGTAATACTATCAAAGAGGTTAAATGGGAGGATATTATCAATAATACCCAAGGTTTAGGCGATACCTACACCAAATGTATCAGAGCATTATACGAATTTCTGGAAATCCCCCGTATCCATTGCCCGTGGACAGACGAGTCAAAAGAGAATATCTTTTTAGGCACGATCGACGTGGCCAACACGGATTTGAGATATAGGAACGAGATAAGACCCGGAGAAACACAGCCTGCCACAGGCGAATACCGGGTCGTGCTGTTCAGCGCACGAGAAGTGGCCGAGGGCATAGGGAAGTTTATCTCGTTGAAAGATCCATGTACCTTGATATCCGATTTTACAGTAGAGCCGGCAACGACTATCACAATCAAAACAGAGGCTAACGCTAGCACGGCCACTTGCGCAGGCGCGCTCCGAAAAGTGGAAGCCGTCTTGAATGGATACGACGCAAACGGCAATCCGATAGACGATCTGGGAAATGTAGGTGTTTCTTATCTTTTCGATTGGTTCCTTGGCTCGCAAGAGGCGTATGAGGAGGATTCCATCCAAAACAAAAGAAGTCTCAAATATGATTTGGAAACATTTAGAGGGGCAACCAATCATACGGGTACGATAACGGTTTCCGATCTTGATAACTGGAATGGGCAAGACACCGAAGGTAAAAATATACCTGACGCAGGACTTATAAAAGAACGATTAAAAAATTTACTGACAACCCCGGACGCGAACGGCAATATATTACTGAGAACCGGAGAGGCCGGTACACAAAACTACGATCTGTTAATTACGGGAAACGAAATCATAGCGATGCCATATGTATATTCCGATAGAGGTAATGGAGATTATGTATATTGCTCGGATAAGACTCCCGTGAATTTCGAAGTGGCAGACGCGGACACCCCGCAAATGTTCACCGGATTCGCTAATGTGCAGTATCCGATTGCGGGTAGCGTAGCCCTCCGTTTAGGACAGTTGAACCTAGGAGAGACTACATCATTGCATATTCCTGTAAGGGGAATTTCTAATATGGTTACTGATGAAACCCCTGTAGGAGTAAAAGATGAAGCACAAGTACTTCTCCAAACGGATGACACGGAATTACCCGTGGTAGGAACCGTATCCGCTTTTAAAATCGGCCAAAGTACCCAAAACGCCACCATTCCTATTCAATGGAATGAGGAGGCGAAAAAGCTAATGAAGGAGGGGCAATCTTACGAGTTGCTGATCCCATTCGTGCAATTTAATGGAGATGAAGTATTAGCGAGTGCTTGCGATGGATTGGTTTCCTTTACCGTCAAGATCGTTCCCGAATACCTGACATGGAAAGGCTCTAATTCGGATGCTTGGTACAATGACAGAAACTGGCACCGATCCACGAAAGCGGAGTTGTACAAGGATGATAAAGCCGCGGATGAAGATGTCAACGGCAATACAGATGTAGAGAACGCTTTCTCTCCGCTGTATTTCTCAAAGATCACGATTGATCCGGAGGGGAGCAATGTGCTGACCCTAGAAGACATTGCTTCTTCGGGTAATGCCCCCATTGATGGCTTAGACGGAAGCAAAGCGACCTCAAATATCCAATACGACATGGCCGTAACGGATGAAAACGGAGGTATATCCTCTTATTATGTTAACAAGGTAGACCAAATCTACTTCAAGCCGGAAGCGAAGTTGATGGATCAACATTACTTGAATTACGAAAAGGCTTGGGTAGAATTCGAGATTGCCAACAACGCGAAACGCTGGATGGCCTCCCCGCTGCAAGACGTGTACGCCGGGGATATCTACGCTCCTAACAACGGTAAGCAAGAGACGGAAGCATTCAAGAATATCGAGTATAATACGGACTCCTACAGCCGCTGGACCCCGGCCTTCTATCAAAAGGCGTGGAACCAGGCGATCCAATACTTCCCGAAAAATCCTACAGATGGTAATACGGGAGCTGAAGAGGTAGCAGCCGTTAAATCCAACTGGAGCATCGAATACAATGACGTAAGAGTTCCTTACACGATCGGTAAAGGTTTCTATCTGAGCGTAGAGAATGTTCCGACTACAGATGGTACTGAAACAGCCTTGGTACGTCTTCCGAAAGCAGACACGGAGTATGCGTATGAGACCAAATCCTCTTTGCGTAGTGATGAGGGATTGGACAAAACTAATTCCGGCAAATTGGTAGAGTTTACAGATGGTAAATATACACTTACATTGGATGAGAGTGTAGATGGTGACGGTACCCACTTCTTGGTAGGAAACCCGTTCATGACGTATCTGAATATGGAAACCTTCTTGGACGCAAATAAAGAGGTATTAGCCCCCAAATACTGGACATTGGCAAACGGCGCACCGAATGCCTCGGTAGGCACACCGGACGTAGACTTTGAGGTTGGAAGCACGAATGGCACGGTAGCCCCGATGCAAGCATTCTTCGTGGAGCTGAAGAGCGACGCAGCAAAGGCAAGTACAGATGCGAACATCACCTTCACCCCCGCCATGATGTCGGCAACCGAAGTATCCGCGACCGAGGCGACCACCAAATCCGCCTCCGCCACCAACCCGGTCATCACCCTGACCGCCGAGCGCGGCGACGTGAAGAGCAAGGCTAGCCTACTGACCTACGATAAGGCCGACAACGGCTATAAGGCAGACGAGGACGCGGTCGTACTCCTCGACTCCGAGCTGGACGCACCGATGGTCTACACCGTATCCGGCAGCAAGGCGGCGCAGGTGAACGCCGTGAAGTCCATCCGAAACATCGGCCTCGGTGTCTATAACGAGACCAACGACGAGGTGACGCTGACCATCGAGGGACTCAGCCGTCTGGCCGAGCCGCTCTACCTCTACGACGCCCATACACGCAAGAGCGTGAAACTGGAAGACGATAGCTACAGCCTGCAAGTAGCCGGCGACAGCCACGGACGTTACTTCCTTCGCGATAGCGAGCTAGGATCCGAGCTGGAGAACACGATCTCTATCTACTCCGCACGACGCGGACAAGTGATCGTCTCCTCCCTCCGCCCGGTGAAGGAGATCAAGGTATTCGGCCTGAACGGTTCGCAAGCGCGTCAGTTCTCCGTGAACACGACGCAATACAGCTTCGACCTGCCCGCCGGTATCTACATGATCTACGCCGGCGACGGTGAGCAAGCCCATACGGAGAAGGTAATCGTTCGATAAATCAATCTACCTAATTATCTTAAACAAGCAGAAAGCCCCGGTGCCCTTTGCGGCATCGGGGCTTTCTCATTTCCCCCCCTCCCCCAACCGCCGCCGGCAAACACCGGTATAGGCATCGGGCCAAAACAGTAGTGGCGTAAGCCCACACCGATAGTGCTTACGCCACATGCCGATACCGATAGTTTCTTTAATGGCCTGCCCCTTAGTATTCCCGATACAAACAGTACTTTTGTCATAAATCCCGGAAGGAGGCTGTCATCACATGCTAGTGTTTTCTGCTCAAACATGCGCGAAGTGTGCAAATTCCTTCACAAAGTTCTTTGTTATAAAGAATGTTTGATTACTTTTGCAACGCAAGATTAATAAATAAGTAGAAGTATTATATCAATATAAAAATCTAATATTCCTATATAAAATGAGTTTAAGAATTATTGTTTTAGCGAAACAGGTCCCGGATACACGAAACGTGGGAAAGGACGCCATGAAAGCGGACGGTACGATCAATCGCGCCGCCTTGCCTGCGATCTTTAACCCGGAAGACCTGAACGCATTGGAACAAGCGTTATGCTTGAAAGACGCTTATCCCGGGACAACAGTTACGCTGCTGACGATGGGCCCGGGACGTGCCGCCGAAATCATCCGCGAGGGTTTGTATCGTGGTGCTGACGGCGGTTTTTTGTTGACCGACCGTGCGTTTGCCGGAGCCGACACGCTAGCCACATCCTATGCGCTTGCCACGGCTATCAAGAAAATCAACGATTATGATATTATCATCGGTGGTCGCCAAGCGATCGACGGCGATACGGCACAGGTAGGTCCGCAAGTCGCCGAGAAACTGGGACTGACCCAGATCACGTATGCCGAGGAAATCCTGAACGTAGATAAGGAAGCCGGACGTATCACCGTAAAACGTCATATCGACGGGGGTGTCGAGACCGTGGAAGGTCCGCTTCCGATCGTAATCACCGTGAATGGTTCCGCCGCTCCCTGCCGTCCTCGTAACGCGAAGCTGGTACAGAAGTACAAATACGCCATGGGCAAACAGGAACGGAACGCACAACCCGCCTGTCACCAAGATGGAGAACCGACCGTTCGCTACCCGGAATTGTACAAGACCCGCCCGTATCTGGATATCCAGGAATGGAGCGTGGCCGACGTGAATGGAGACTTGGTTCAATGCGGCCTTAGCGGTTCGCCGACGAAGGTAAAAGCGATCCAGAACATCGTCTTCCAGGCCAAGGAAAGCAAGACGATCTCCGGTTCCGACCAAGATGTAGAGGATTTGATTGTCGAACTGTTAGCTAACCACACCATCGGATAAGATTATGAACAACGTATTTGTATATTGTGAGATAGAAGGCACGAACGTTGCCGATGTAAGTCTTGAGCTTCTGACCAAAGGTCGTAAGCTAGCCAATCAATTGGGCTGTGGGCTGGAAGCGATTGTTGCCGGCTCCAGCCTTGAGGGTGTAGAGAAACAAGTATTGCCTTTTGGCGTCGACAAGGTTCATGTGTTCGACGCTCCGGGTTTATTCCCTTATACATCACTTCCTCATTCTTCCATCTTGATTAATTTGTTCAAGGAGGAGAAACCGCAGATCTGCTTAATGGGCGCTACGGTGATCGGTCGCGACTTGGGTCCTCGTGTATCCTCGGCCTTGACAAGCGGCTTGACGGCCGATTGTACCTCTTTGGAGATCGGCTCGCACGAGGATAAAAAAGCGGGTATTACCTATGAGAACTTATTATATCAAATCCGTCCGGCGTTCGGTGGTAACATCGTAGCCACGATCATCAACCCGGAACACCGCCCGCAAATGGCGACCGTTCGTGAGGGCGTGATGAAAAAGGAAGTCCTTGACGAGAACTATAAAGGCGAAGTGATCCGCCACGACGTAGCGAAGTATGTCCCCGAGACAGACTATGTGGTGAAGGTGATCGACCGTCATGTAGAGAAAGCGAAGCACAACCTGAAAGGCGCTCCGATCGTAGTGGCCGGAGGTTATGGCGTAGGTTCCAAGGAGAACTTTAATTTATTGTTCGATTTGGCGAAAGAGCTTCACGCCGAGGTAGGCGCCAGCCGTGCGGCTGTCGATGCCGGTTTCTGCGACCACGACCGTCAGATCGGTCAGACCGGTGTCACGGTGCGTCCGAAATTGTATATCGCTTGCGGTATCTCCGGGCAGATCCAACATATCGCCGGCATGCAAGACGCCGGTATCATCATTTCGATCAATAATGATGAGAACGCCCCGATCAACACGATCGCCGATTACGTAATCAATGGTACGGTAGAAGAGGTGATTCCTAAGATGATTAAGTATTACAAAAAGAACAGTAAGTAAAGATGGCTAATTATTATACAGACATACCGGAACTCAAGTATCACTTGAACAATCCGATGATGGAACGTATTTGCGAGCTGAAGGAACGCGAGTACAGAGACAAGGAAGAGTTCGACTACGCGCCGCAAGATTATGCCGACGCGATAGACTCGTACGATAAGGTGCTGGAGATTACCGGAGAGATCACCGGAGAGATTATCGCCCCTAACGCGGAAGGCGTAGATGCCGAAGGTCCTCACTGCGCGAATGGCCGTGTGGAATATGCTTCCGGCACGAAGCAGAACCTCGACGCGATGGTAAAAGCCGGTTTGAACGGTATGACGATGCCTCGCCGTTTCGGTGGCTTGAACTTCCCGATCACGCCGTACACCATGTGTGCGGAGATCGTAGCGGCGGCTGACGCCGGCTTCGGTAATATCTGGTCATTACAGGATTGTATCGAAACCTTATATGAGTTCGGCAACGAGGATCAGCACAGCCGTTTCATCCCACGTATCTGCGCGGGAGAAACCATGTCTATGGACCTGACCGAGCCGGACGCCGGCTCCGACCTGCAATCCGTGATGCTAAAGGCTACCTTCGACGAGAAAGAGAATTGCTGGCGGTTGAACGGCGTAAAACGATTCATCACGAATGGCGACGCGGATCTTCACCTCGTATTGGCCCGTTCCGAGGAAGGTACCAAGGATGGACGTGGTTTGTCCATGTTTATCTACGACAAACAGGAAGGGGGCGTAAACGTACGCCGTATCGAGAATAAATTGGGAATCCACGGCTCTCCTACTTGCGAATTAGTTTACAAGAACGCGAAAGCAGAGCTTTGTGGCGATCGCAAACTGGGCTTGATCAAATACGTGATGGCCTTGATGAACGGCGCGCGCCTAGGTATCGCCGCACAATCGGTAGGCCTCAGCCAAGCCGCTTACAACGAAGGATTAGCCTACGCCAAAGACCGCAAGCAGTTCGGTAAGGCAATCATCGACTTCCCTGCTGTTTACGACATGCTCGCCATCATGAAAGCGAAGCTGGATGCCGGACGTGCGTTGTTATACCAAACCGCTCGTTACGTTGATATTTACAAGGCACTGGACGACATCGCCCGTGAGTGTAAACTGACTCCGGAAGAGCGTAAGGAACAGAAACAATACGCCAAATTGGCGGATTCTTTCACCCCGTTGGCAAAAGGTATGAATTCCGAATACGCCAACCAGAATGCCTATGATTGCATCCAAATACACGGAGGTTCCGGTTTTATGATGGAGTATGCTTGCCAACGTATCTACCGCGATGCCCGTATCACCTCCATCTATGAAGGCACGACGCAATTGCAGACCGTAGCGGCCATACGTTACGTGACAAACGGGTCTTACCTGGCTACCATCCGTGAATTCGAGGCGATCCCTTGCTCTGCCGAGATGGAACCGCTGAAGGCTCGTTTAGTAGAGATGGCTAATAAGTTCGAGGCTAGCATGGCGAAAGTAAAAGAGTCTCAAGATCAGGAATTACTCGATTTCGTGGCTCGCCGCTTGATGGAGATGGCCGCTGATATCATCATGGCTCATCTATTGATCCAAGACGCGACGAAAGCGCCGGAGCTGTTCGCTAAGTCCGCGGTTGTTTACACCAATTACGTAGAGGCTGAGATAGAGAAACATCAGGGTTATATCGGACGATTCAACCCAGAAGAATTGATCTCATACAGACAACGATAAACAACTATCATTCCACATAACAAAGAAGGCGAGACTTGATTATCAACCAGATAGAAGTCTCGCTTTCTTTATTTATTACAATGGGCATTATAAGCTCCTTATACTGGGCATTATAAGCCGCTTACGATGGGCATTGTCAGTTGCTTATAATGGGCATTGTAATCTTCCTATATCGCCAAAGTATCCATTGCATACCACCTCGCAAGGAGAGATATCCAAGGAAAGCCATCCATAACGCATGATTTCCCATCGATCGATAAAACAGGTAATAAATAATAAAGAAAGTAGCCGAGGCCACAAGCATCGAGTAAAGCATCTGGCGTGTAGCCGTGGCCCCGATAAAGATACCGTCCCAAAGGAAAGCGGAGAATCCACATAAAGGGATCGCCAATACCCAATAGAAATAATCCCCGGAAGCCTCAATGACCGAGGTATCGTTCGTCAACAGTCCCAGAAAATCCCTCCCTAAAAACGCATAAAGAATCGTGAATGATAAAGAGAGGCCGATTCCCCATAGAAACAATAAACGAATGCATCTACGTAACCCCACATCGTTTTTAGCCCCAATAAACCGGCCGGCTAATGCCTCTCCCGCATAAGCGAAACCATCCATTATATAAGAGAACAAGGTAAACAACTGCATCAACAAGGTATTTACGGCCAATATCACATCCCCTTGTCTAGCACCTGTAGAAGTAAAGAAGGTAGTAACAGCGACCAAACACAAGGTCCGGAAAAATATATCACTATTGACCGAGAAGAAGCGACGCATCTCCTCCCCACCCCAAAGACCGTCCCAATCGATATACGCTTTCAGACGCCCATAATATTTCAACCAAAGAGCAAACGCCATGAAGAGGCCCGCATATTGGGCGATCAGTGTTCCCAGCGCTACACCTTCCACCTTCATACCCAGCACAAACACGAAACATAGGCTGGCCACAATATTCACGATATTCTGCGTGATAGCGATAAACATCGGGAAACGAGAATTCTGCATACCGATGAACCAACCGGCAAAGCCATATAAACCCAATATGGCCGGCGCTCCCCAGATACAGATATTAAAATAGAGAGAGGCCCATCGCTTCACCTCCTCCGTTGCGTCGATCAAAACAAACGCACCCCTCAGGATCGGGGATTGAAGGATCCAAAGCCCGAGGGAGATCAAAAGCCCTACCCCGACAGCCCGCAGCAAGGTCCGGACTACCTCCGTCAAGTCCCGTTTCCCATAGGCTTGGGCGGTCATCCCACTTGTCCCCATCCGGAGAAAGCCGAATATCCAATAGATCATGTTAAACAGCATCCCGCCCACGGCGATCGCCCCAATGTACGATGCCGATCCCAGATGCCCTACGATCGCCACATCCACCAGGCCCAACAAAGGCACGGTTATATTGGAGACGATAGAAGGTATGGCCAGCTGAAGTATTTTCCGATTCATATCCTATCCTAAATTTATCCTACGCAAGAAATTATAAACGTCACTTGATAACCCGGCACAGAGCGCTGCGCCAAACAAAGATCCCCGCCTTGCCGCACCATCATCTGCAGGGAAAGCGACAAGCCGATACCGGAACCCGTCCTTTTAGTCGTGAAGAAAGGAATAAAAATCTCCCGTTCGATAGCCACCGGAATAGGCGCACCATTGTTGCTGACCCACAACCCCTTCTTCCAACGCACATCCACGGTCGTAGCCCCTGCCTCGCAAGCATTCCGGATCAGGTTAATCAGCACTTGCCGCAACATATTCTGATCCGTACGCATCATAGCAGACAAAGGAATGGAAAGATGCCACTCTAAATCGGGATAAAGAGCCCGGATCCCCTCCATAAAATCATTCAAATAGACCTCTCCGATAACAGGTTCTTGCAGTTCCGCCAGTTTCCGGTAACTGTCCACGAACAGGGCAAGTCCCCGGCTGGTATCGTGAATGGCACGGATCCCCTCCTCGTAAACCGTTCCGGCAATCGCGGGATGCTCCAGATAGGCCTGGCTGATACTGGCGATAGGCGTAGTGGCATTCATGATCTCATGCGTAAGCACACGGGTCAGCCGTTGCCACGATTCCACCTCATTGCGGGCAAGCAACTGCCCGATATCCCTACCCGTCTCGTTAAGGGCCTCTTGCAACGCCCGCTCCCCGAAGAACAGGCCTTTCACAGGAAGACGAAACGTAAATTCTTGGTTACGAATCGCCTCACGCATCAGATGCGCCCGGTCTCTCAACAATACCTGATGGCGGTAGAACCATCCGATAAAGAGAACGACAACGACTCCCAAAGTGCCTATCAACATCATCGCTTTTTTATTTTAGCATACAACGTCTGCCGGGTAATTCCCAACAATTCGGCGGCCCGGCTGATATTGCCGTGGCAACGCTCCACCACCTTGCTCACATGCTCCGCCTCGACCTGTTCCAATGGAACCACTTTACGCCCGGCATCAATCGCATCTTTTAAGACACGGATCAGCTCTTGATTATCCCACGGCTTGGCAACAAAGTCTGCCGCCCCCATCTTCAAACCACGCACCGCCAACTTGATATCAGCGTATGCCGTCACCAGTACCACCGGGATAGCCGGATGCTTCTTGTGGATCGCCCGAAGCCAAAGCAAGCCGTCTTGTCCGGAGTTTCCCCCTTGCGTGAAGTTCATGTCGAGCAAAATCCCGTCCACCACCTCTTGTGCCAATACCGTAAGAAGCGTGTCGGGAGAAGCGAGTGTCAATACCCTGTCAAACTCACCGGCCAAGCAGATCTTGACCGCCGTAAGAATCGCCGGATTGTCATCTACCACCAATATTGTCCCGTAATTCGCCATATCCGATTCGTTTGTTTTCCTTTATCTCTTTTATCGGGGATAAAGGTACGGAAAAAGGCTGTATGAATATCATACAAGCGGGTGTATGATTTTCATACAAACTACCGCAACCGGGCATCCAAGCCCTTGCCAGATGCCAACCGCTCTATACCTTTGTATCAAAAACAAGCAAAATATGAAATCGTACTTTACCTTTCTCGGCCGCAACAAACTCTACACAGCCATCCAGTTCTTCGGATTAGCTATCGCACTGGGAGTTGTCATCCTTCTGACCTCGTATGCCGACACCGAATTTAATATCGGTAACAATCAGCCGTACTCTCACCAATTGTATGCTGTCGGCTATGGAGATGGGATCGGTATGACAACCGGAACTGCCCCGGAATTGTTCCCTTCCATTCCGGAAATAAAAGAGTGGACACGCCTGATCCATATTGAAGCGGCCGACTTCATGGTAGACAACCAATATTATCAAGTAAACGGCATCGCGGCAGATCCTAATTTTTTCCAGATGCTCAACTATACGCTCATCGGATGCGACCGCAACAAAGCACTGATCGGAACAGACGAGGTCATCCTCTCCGAGCCATTCGCCCACAAAGTATTCGGGAATGAAAATCCGATCGGCCGTACCGTGATGTACTTGAACCAGACACCGCTACGGGTCATTGGGGTTCTCCCGGCTTTCAGCTCGACAGAGCTGTTGAAACCGATAGACATCTTGGTTCCTTTCCAATTGGCAGAAAAGAATTATCCTAGAATGGACAATTTCGGCTCAACACAAATATTCATCACGCTGGAAGAAGGGGCAACTCCCGATGTCGTTACCCGTAAACTACTCGATCAGTATAAAGACTATTGGGAATACTGGCAAGAAGACAACAGTACGAACGGGCTCCTTTGGGGTTCTTCGGTGACACGCATGGACGAGATTTATTTTTCTCCCCTGAACCAATATGGCCCTTTCCGCAATGGAACACGAAAACAGGTACAAGTCTTGTTCTCGTTAGCATTCGTGTTGCTCCTCTCGGCTATCTTCAATTACATCAACCTAACTGTATCGCAAACCAGCAAACGAGCCCATGAAATGGCAACCCGCCGGTTGATGGGTGACTCGGCGGGGCAAATCGTATTGCGCTACCTCGCAGAGTCCGCCATCTTCACAACCGGTTGTTTCATCGGCGGTTGCTTAGTTGCCATCATCGCAAAACCCTATTTCGAGTACTTGCTCTCCACCCGGATCACTTTGGTCTCTTCACCGGCGATAGTAGCCTATTCACTGTTGCTATGGGTAGGAATCGCTGGCATATCGGGATTGTTACCAGCCATTATCACCTACAAATACAGTCCGATAGATATCGTAAAAGGAAATTTCCGAATGCACAACAAGCAACTGTTCAGCCGTTTGTTCATCATCGTGCAGAATGTCATCAGCACGGTACTCATCACCTTGGGACTCACCATGGCCTTCCAAATATACCACCTTGCCACCCTGCCGACCGGTTATAATACAGACCTTGTATTTGTCAAGACATGGGAATTAGGACATACCTACGACAAGCAAGTCATCCTCCAGAAACGCTTACAGGCATTACCCCAAGTGACAGAAGTAGCGTTAGCACGAAAACTGCCTTTCATCACCGGTCACGATGGTGTACAACAACCGGAAGAAGAGGGATACTCGTGGCTCCACCTTTCGGATATGGACAGTACCGCATTCCGGCTGTTGGGCTTCGAAGTGGTAGAACGTTGGTCTGACCCACTGCCCGGCATGGTTTGGGTAACGGAAGAGACTTGCCGTCGTTACCAACTTTCATCCAACAGACCCCATTTTGGAAAAAAGGATGACAAGGGCGGCTACCGATATAACGTCTGCGGTGTCATCCGCGACTATCGTTCGCTAAGCGCATTAGCTACTCCCCTATCCGATTCGCATGGAGCCGTTATGATACTAGATCCACAAGGCTACATCATCCGTCAAATCGTCAAGATACAAGGCGATCGGGCAGAAGCCTTAGCCGCCATCCGCCGTACTTGCCGGGAAGTGTCCAAAGAAGTGATCGGGATGCCGAAAGACTTGGAAGCCGATTATATCGACGATTATATGGACAAGGATTTAACCCATGAGAAGAACATGATGATGCTTGTCCTTTGCTTCATGACCATCTCCATTCTCATCTCTGCCTTGGGACTGCTGGCCATGTCGATAAGCTACACCGAACAGCAAAGCAAACGGATCGCCTTGTGCAAGGTGATGGGAGCCGAGACAAGTGGCGCGGTATGGGAACTTTCCAAACGATTCATGGCACTCTCGTTGCTTGCCGCCTGTTTCGCCCTGCCCATCAGCGTGAAAGCGGTTCAAATCAGTTTAGAGTCATTCTATAACCGCATCGCCTTCCCGTGGTATCTCATAACCGCGGCAGTTTTGGCAACCATAGCCATCGCTTTCGTGTCAATCATCGGGCAAACCCTAAAAGTCGCCCGCCGTAACCCCATCAAAAGTATCCGGACCGAATAAAAGCAACATTCTATAATAGGTATACATTCTCACAAAAACAAGACAAGTCATGATTCAAATAAAGAACCTCAGCAAAAACTTCCGGACGGAAGAAGTAGAAACCATCGCGCTCAATGGCATAAGCATGGAAGTGAAAAAGGGCGAGTTCATCGCCATCATGGGACCCAGCGGATGCGGCAAATCAACCCTGCTGCATATTCTCGGCCTGCTAGATAACCCGGACGAGGGCAGCTATCTATTAGAAGGCGAAGAGGTGGGACACCTAAAGGAGAAAGACCGTACACGCTATCGCAAGGGACGCATTGGTTTCGTCTTCCAAAGCTTCAATCTCATTGACGAGCTTACAGTCGAGGAAAACGTAGACCTCCAATTGAAATACCTCGGCATCCCCAAGGCTGAGCGCAAACAACAAGTACTCGACATCCTGCGCAAAGTACGCCTCAGCCAACGTGCCAAACATTATCCGCAGCAACTCTCCGGCGGCCAGCAGCAACGTGTCGCCATCGCTCGCGCCGTCGTAGGTAAACCGATGCTGATATTGGCGGACGAACCGACTGGAAACCTCGACTCTAAAAACAGTCTTGAAATTATGAAATTACTCAGTCAACTGAATGCCGAAGGGACTACGATCGTCATGGTGACACACTCGCAACATGACGCAACCTACGCCGACCGTATCATCAATCTCTTCGATGGGCAAATCGTCGACGAGCTGGAAGGAAAACTTTAGCCTCTTCACACAAAAACGAAGGCCGCGGGATTCACATCCGACGGCCTCCTACACTAACCCTTAACTTTAACCAATGAAAAACAATAATCTACTACATTTATTTCAATGCAGCTAAAGCCGCATCGTAATTCGGCTCGGTAGTAATCTCGGGAACAAGTTCCTCATAAACCACCTTACCAGCTCCATCGACCACTATCACGCCACGGGCTAATAACCCTTTCAGCGGACCGTCTACCAGAAGCATCCCGTACTTATCCTCAAAACATGAACACCGGAACACAGACAATGTAATCACCTTATCAATACCTTCCGTAGTACAGAAACGTCCATGCGCAAAAGGTAAATCTTTAGAAACAGCTAATACTACCGTATCCGGATGCGAAGCGGCTTCTTTATTGAAGCGTCTTACCGAGGCCGCACATACACTTGTATCCAAGCTCGGGAAAACATTTATCACCACTTTCTTTCCTTTCAAGTCGCTTAACGACAATTCGGATAAATCACTTTTTACACCCTTGAAGTCCGGAGCCTCTGTCCCAACTTTCGGCAACTCGCCGTTCGTATGAATCTCGTTACCTTTTAATGTTACTTTTGCCATCTTTGTATGTAAATTTAATAGTCTTACTTAAGTTGGCTGCACAAATATAAGCAGCTTTCTGTCGATAAAACAAACGAAAATAAACAATGTTCTTTTATTTAACTCTATTTAACTGCTGTTGCAAAATACAGATTACCTATCTTTGACGTCAAAATCAAAAACAGATGGATTGGATTATTATCGGCGGACTTCTTATAATCATCGTGATGCAAATCCTTTTGCGTCCTAAACAGCTAAATAATAACAAAGAAGACCTGGAAAAGTTGCTAAACGAGATACAACGCTCGTTCGACCGTATCGAGAAAAACTTTAGGGAAGACTTCCGCCTGAACCGGGAAGAAAGCCGTTTGGTAGCGAAAGATAACCGAGAAGAACTGGCTCATTCCATGAACGAGTTCAGGGAAGCTTTCGAACGTGGTATCGATTCTTTTAACAGGTTGCAGAAAGAGAAATTCGCCGCCTTGGACGAACGCCAGCAGAGATTAGTGGATAACACGGAAAAAAGACTGGAAGAAATCCGAGTCACCGTAGATGAGAAACTTCAAAAGACATTGAACGACCGTATCGGGCAATCTTTCCGTTTAGTCACCGAACAATTAGAAAGTGTACAAAAAGGACTGGGCGAGATGCAAACCTTAGCGCAGGATGTAGGCGGGTTAAAACGGGTACTTAGTAATGTCAAGACCCGGGGAAATATCGGGGAGATCCAACTCAGTATGTTATTGGAGCAGTTATTGGCACCAGAGCAATACGAGGCGAATGTACATACCCGGAAAGGTTCGGACGCTGTCGTTGAATTCGCTGTCAAGCTCCCCGGGCGGGATGATGCCCGAGAATTCGTATACCTTCCCATAGACGCTAAATTCCCGAAAGATGTATACGAACAGCTCCTAGACGCTTACGATGCCGCAGATTCCCAAGCGATCGAGACAGCCGGAAAATTATTGGAGACAACGATCAAGAAGATGGCTAAAGATATTTCGGACAAATATCTGGCGCCTCCCGCCACGACCGATTTCGGCATTATGTTCCTGCCGTTCGAGGGCATTTACGCCGAGGTCGTACGCCGTTCCGCTTTATTGGAGGACTTGCAACGAAACTACAAGGTAGTCGTAACAGGTCCCACTACCCTAGCGGCCATACTAAACAGTTTACAAATGGGCTTCCGTACATTGGCGATCCAAAAGCACTCAGGGGAGGTATGGACGATCTTAGGGGCCGTGAAAAAAGAATTCGAGAAAGTAGGCGGTATGCTCGAGAAAGCCCAAAAGAACTTGCAAACCGCCAGCGGGCAAATAGAAGAGGTTTTAGGTACCCGTACCCGTGCCATCCAACGTAAACTCAAAGACGTAGATACGCTTAGTGACCGTGAGGCCCGGGCTATCCTTCCCGAGATCGGAATATTAACAGAAGAAGACGAAAAAACAGAATCATGAAAAAGAGACAAATACCCCACACTTACGTAATCATTTTTTACATCATCTTATTTTGCGCCATATTGACATGGGTTATTCCCGGTGGGCAATATACGGAAAGTATCAGCCCGGACGGAGAGCGAACCGTTGTATATGAATCCGTGGAAAGCGTACCCCAGACTTGGGAGGTACTCTCCGCCTTTTATAAAGGATTTGTAGACAAGGCGGATATCATTGTCTTTATCCTTATCATCGGCGGAGCATTCTGGATCGTGAACGACAGTAAGGCTTTTGATATCGGAACAGTCAGTTTCCTGCGGAAAGCACGCAAAATGGAGAACAACCCTATCCTTCGTAAAATAGGTGTGGACAATTTCTTATTAACTGCTATCATGCTACTTTTCAGCCTATTCGGAGCCGTATTCGGGATGAGTGAGGAAACCATCGCTTTTTGTCTGGTCTTGGTCCCGATGGCGATATCTATGGGGTACGATTCCATAACTGGCGTATGTATGGTTTTTATAGCGGCGGGATTAGGTTTCGCCGGAGCGATTTTAAACCCTTTCACGATCGGTATAGCGCAAGGCTTGGCGGGGATTCCTCTTTTCTCCGGTATCGAGTATCGCATCGTTTGCTGGTGTATTATCAATGCGGTAGGCTTCACATGGATATTGCGTTATGCCGCCAAGGTAAAAAAGAACCCTCAATTGTCACCAGTCTATGAGGATGATCAATATTGGAGAGATTTGCATAGTACCAATTCCTTGGAAATCGTATACAGAACCCCGAAAGCCGCATGGATCAGTTTCGTCCTATTGACTATCGTACTCGTTATCTTTTCGATCTATTATCCCCAGACATCCTTAAAAATAGGAAATAGCGTAATCAAGGGACTACCCTTAATTCCGATTCTTAGCGTAGCGTTCGTGATCTGCTCGATATTTGCCCTACGGAAAACCGTGCACTTATATATATTGAACCTTTTATTCTTCACGATCTTTTTCTTGATAACAGGCGTAATGGGCTACGGTTGGTATATTATGGAAATAGCGACCTTGTTCTTCGCCTTGGGCATAGCGGCGGGAATTGCCAATGGACGCGATCCGAATGAGCTTGTGAAACTATTCTTAGAGGGCTGCAAGGATATTATGAGCGCCGCCTTAGTCGTTGGCTTGGCTGGAGGTATTATCGTAATCCTGCAAGACGGTAAAGTGATCGATACGATTCTCTTTAACCTAGCGAAAGGGATGGAAGGTTTGGGACAAGTAGCTACGGTCGGGATGATGTACGTTATTCAAACGCTTATCAATCTAGTGATTCCTTCCGGAAGCGCCAAAGCGGCCCTTACCATGCCTATCATGGCCCCATTCTCGGAGTTGATCGGTTTATCCAAGCAAGCCACCGTCATGGCCTTTCAGTTTGGCGATGGCTTCACGAACCTGATAACACCCACGTCCGGGGTCCTGATAGCGGTTCTAGGAGTAAGTCGTATCCCGTATGATAAATGGTTCAAATGGGCATGGAAGTTCATCCTTGTCCTAGTGATCCTTGGATTCCTTTTATTGATCCCGACGGTATTGATCCCGATGAACGGCTTTTAATCAATATAGCTTTGCACCTTCTGTAAAAGGCTTCCGTGGTCCATCACGCCGGAAGAGCGCCATACGATCTCACCTTTCTTGAAGATGATCAAAGTGGGTACAGATTGAATCCTCAACTGTCTGGCAAGTGCCTCGTTCTTATCTACATCAATTTTAAGGACACGCACTTGTCCCGCCAACTCCTTCCCCAATGCCTCGACCGTCGGACTCAACACCTTACACGGGCCGCACCATGTCGCAAAAAAATCCACCAATACAGGTTTATCCCCTTTAATGATATCGTCAAATGTTTCCATCTTATCTACTTTTTAAATATTTACAATCTGTTTAATCTCAAATACAGGAATCCTGCTTAATAGCCCTTATCCCATCAAAAACAAAATTATGAAATTCTATCTCGAAATCTTCTATATAATAACCGATAGATAACACTCAAAGTTTTCCATAAAAGATCAATAAACAACGATCAAAACAAGCAAAAGAAAAAAACTGGCATCTGATTATAACAAAAAAAGGGAGACTCTAAAAGAGTCTCCCTCGTGATCGGGCTGGGATTCGAACCCAGGACCCACAGCTTAGAAGGCTGTTGCTCTATCCAGCTGAGCTACCTGACCATCCTTATTTTCGTGGTGCAAAGGTAAGGATTTTTCTTTTCCTTGCAAACTTTTAGTACACTTTTTTACATATTGAATTTAGAATGGATAACCAACGGCAAAATGCAAGGCGAAATTATCCTTGAAATTAGGACGGGTTATCGCCCAACGCCTAGACTTTTTCTCCTGAGGATTATAAGCCTTGAAGCCTGTATCTAAACGTAGTAGAAAGAAATCAAAGTCCAAACGAAGTCCCAAACCATAGGAAACAGCGATCTCCTTATAAAAACGAGAGAAATCAAAGTTTCCAGCCTTATAGCGTTCATCTGATACATTCCGGGTCCATATGTTTCCGGCATCTATGTAAGCCGCCAATTCAAACTTCCAAAAAAGTTTCGTTCGATATTCCAAGTTCAAATCCAAGCGGATATCCCCCGATTGAAGAGCGAAAGAAGTCGTGCTGTCAACTTCCATACTACCCGGACCTAACTCTCGTACAGACCATCCCCGGACACTATTCGCTCCCCCCGAGAAATAAGCACGCTCAAAAGGTAAATAGTTTGAGTTACCATAAGCCATCCCCACTCCCACTCCTATATGGAAAGCTAACTTGTTACGACTGTCAAGCACGATTCCTTTACTAAAATCGAAATCCAATTTCACATATTGCGCATATTCCGTACCAAACAACTCATAATAACCGTCATCATTTTTCTTCGCCCCCGTAAGATGCGAAAAGGCACTCAACAAATTCCCTGCGACCTCGACCGACGCACGTAGGGAATGCGTGTTTCTCAAACGATTCTGGGGAGAATAATTACTGAAGGAATAAGTATATCCCGAACTCATGATAAAATGGTTCGTATAGTTATACAACACCATATAATCCGGCAAGCTATTGATAAAGTCCATATTCTTATCCGGCAAATACACATAATTCAAGTCTACAAGCTTAAAGGTATGGCGTGCCTGTGTATTGCCCCGATCTTGCCAAATATAACTCCAACCACCAGATAGAATCGCCCTCGTATACTCCGGACGTTTTTGCAGGTTGTAACTTATTTTCGCTTCAGTTGACGCACGTAGCCGCCTACGAAAATCCGAACTCAAGAACGGGAACAAAAAACGAGGAAACAGCAAAGACCCTTCCGCACCTAACTCCCAGTAATTACCAAAGCCATTCGCCTTATTTCCGGATAACGCCTCGTAAGCCCCTCTCACCCTCGCCGAGAACAGCTCCGATCCTCGGAAGATATTCCTATGCTGATAATTCAAGCTGGAGGCAAACCCATAGTCACCCGCCGAGTTAGTACCTTCCAAATCCACTCCCACCGTATTTATCTTCGCGGGAGAAGTGAGAATGTAACAATCCAACTTCATCGTATCCCGCTCCTCTACTTCCGTAAAACGTATATTTACGTTCCTCAAAGCCCTTAGAGAAGCGAACGCCGAATAGGTCTGCTCTATATTCTTCTCACTAAATAATTGCCCCGGCCGAATATAAGTACTCCTCCGGAGCACGCTCGGACGGATACTCTTCCCGTTCCGGCCATATACGATATTCACCCCTGCGCTGAGCATCGTATCTGTAGCCATGAAACTAGCGTCCTCTCCTACCCCCATCGGATTATAATCGGTTAAGACCGTTACATCCTTAATATAATACTGACGATGCGGCTGATCCTCTACCGACCCATTGGGCAACACCTTCCGATAAGGTTTCATGGACATATCAAGATCCACGACATTTTGGTTAAAAGAACTATCAGCGATATATCCTAAATAATCCCGATTAAAACCATAATACCCGTTCCAGCGAAGTAAGGTCGTAATACGCTCCCGCTCCTTGTCCAATATATCCCGGTCAAATAAAGTTCCTTCCTTAACTAATTGGTTATACTCTTCCTGTGAGGACCGGAACGCAGAAGCTAAGGGAGAGCGGCGAGGCGCTTTCAGATGTGCCAAACTATCAATTTTCGGATCGGGGAACTTCATCGTGTAATTGCGTATCCTATACGGATCGTTCGCCTTTATATGGTAAGTTACAACCGCTTTCTTATGGCGTGCCGTATCGATCGTCGTTGATACATCCGCATGGACATACCCTTTATTAATGTAAAAACGCTCTAGTTCCATGGCGGACTGTTCCACCAACATCGTATCCAGCACCACGGGAGGCTCACCAATCCTACGTAACTGTTTATTGATCCATTTCTTCTCATTCTTACCAGACCAATCATAGACAAACAACTGCCACTTCATCAGACCAAACACCTTGAAGTTTGGTTGCTGCCTAAGATAAGATTTTAAATCCGCAGACTTATAATCCTTGTTATCCGACACGATCTCCACCTTATCCAGCAAATATTCCCCATCCGGCACAAACTTGGTCGTACTACAAGAGGCTAGCAGTAGTACGATACAGATAAAATAGCATATACGTAGAGATCGATTCATCATTCCAAGCTTTTTACGATCGCGAATGTACTGGAATTTAAAGAATTTACCGTACTTTTGTTTTGTAAAAAGAACTAAGATGCTAAGCAAGACCAAAGTCAAATACATCCGTTCTCTGGAATTAAAGAAATTCCGGAATGAAAATAATGTTTTTGTAGCCGAAGGAAATAAATTGGTAGCCGATATGTTACCGGCCTTTGAATGTGAGTTATTAATAGCCAAGCCATCTTGGATGGCTACACAAGGCGATATTCCGGCCAAGGAGTTATTGGTAGCGGAAGAAGATGATATTCGTAAAGCCAGTTTCCTGAAAAATCCCCAAGATGTACTCGCAATCTTTAAACGCCCCAATTGGGATATAACGGAAATAACGCCGGAAAAGGAGCTTGTTCTCGCATTAGACGGAATCCAAGATCCGGGCAACTTAGGTACGATCATCCGGTTAGCGGACTGGTTCGGTATTTCCCATATCGTATGCAGCAAAGATACCGCCGATGTTTTCAGTCCAAAAACCGTACAAGCCACTATGGGTGCGCTCGCCCACGTAAAAATACATTACACCGATCTGGAAACGTTCTTACAGGCCCAATCTGCCCAAGCCATACCTTTATACGGCACCTTCCTTGGCGGAGAAAACTTATATGAGAAAACCTTATCCGGAAACGGTATCTTGATAATGGGTAATGAAGGAAATGGAATACGTCCCGCCATCGAGGCTTTTGTAAACGAAAAATTGTATATCCCGAACTATCCGGAAGGAAGAGACACCTCAGAGTCTCTCAATGTGGCTATCGCTACAGCCGTGGTCTGTGCCGAGTTTCGCAGACGCCAAGGGAATCCCGCTTAAACGATATATATGGACTGAACAACCCGGCGTAATCTTTTCGGTTAACGCCGGCCAAGATCCCATCACCTGCTTAAAACCAATCGCCGGTTCCGAGGAAAGAACCGGCACCAGCACTCCATCATAAAAAGCGGTTCCAGCTATCTCCTCATTCAACGGGTAAACACCATGAAACACACCATTATCATCCAGTTCGATATAATGCATACGATAAACCTGCTTACACCAAACGTAATGAGCGGCAATTCTTCTCATAAGTACAATAAACAAATAGAGAGATTACTTAATAGAATCCTTAGGTAATTCGGCAAGCTCCTTACCATAGTTATATTTCATCAAGCTTAAGCTATCTATATACACCTTATAATAAGTCGTATCCATATTATCCATACGGATATATCCAAACACACGCTTTACTTTCTTAGTTGGTATAGTCTTCAAGATCGTCTCGTGATATCCATCTTTCGTGATCTTACTATTCACCGTCAAGGTCGTATCACCTTGGTCCGCGCTTAAACGTACCTCCGGCTTATAAGCCATTTTGTTATTCAATCCCCAGACACGCATGCCCAGCACGAAACTACTGCCCGAGGAATAATTCGTTTCCGGACGTATATCGAAAGTCACCCCATTAAATACAGAGGTAGGAGACAAGACCAGATAAGAACGGCGAGGCCAAATATCCACAGAATCCCGGTTCGATACCGGTGCAGCGTCCGCCTGCACATCCCCTAAGTTATTGATCCGTTTATTAAGATCGGCCAAGACCCGGTTGTAGACCTCCATATAAATATCCAAGTTACGGCCGTACCACACCAACGAGCTATCATACACCGCTTGTGTAATATCATGCTTACGGAATACAGACTCATACAAGGCAAGCTTCATGGTATCGGATTTATAAGTATTATAATCCACATTTACCATGGCCTCAGCCAGCAACATATCCGTCAAGACACCCTGCATCTTTTTCTCCGACAGAATACCATCCGGAACCTTACTACATGCCGCCAGCAACGTCGTGGCTAATAAAGCCATACCATATATCCGTAATTTTCTCCGCATTTATTTCTCTTCTTTCGAAAGGCTAGCCGACAAAGTATGCCGATAAAATATTAACAAAAGGAAAACTCCCACGCAAATCGCCGAGTCCGCCAAATTAAAGATCGGACGGAAGAAAACGAACTCCTGTCCACCCCAGATCGGAACCCAATCCGGGAATACGGTCTCTATCAATGGGAAATAGAACATATCCACCACCTTACCATGCAGCCAAGAGGCATAACCACCTCCCTCCGGCATAAAAGTAGCGAGTTGCCCGAAACTATGGTCGAAGATCACGCCATAGAATATCGAGTCGATTATATTTCCCACCGCCCCCGCGAAAACCAAAGATATACAGGCAATAAAACCGAATTTATAATTTTCTTTAACCAGCTTATACAAATAATATCCGATAAACAATACAGCCACGATACGGAATACGGAAAGGAATAATTTCCCAATCACCTCTATACCGAATGCCATACCCGGATTCTCGGTAAAATAGAGATAAAACCACGGAGTTATCTCTATACTCTCATGCAACTGCATGTGGGTCTTAATCCATATTTTCAGCGCTTGGTCAAGAAGAAGGAGCAGTATTATGATTAACACTGCTCCCCAACCTTTAGAATATCTCATTTACTTTGCACCTCCTTGTTTTGCTTCGATACTTAAAGTCGCATGAGGCACGGCACGTAGCCTTTCTTTCGGGATCAATTTACCAGTCTCCCGGCAAATACCGTAGGTCTTATTCTCGATACGGATCAAAGCGGCCTGCAAATTCTGGATGAATTTCATCTGGCGTTGCGCCAAACGGCCCGCCTCTTCCTTCGATAACGTAGAAGCACCTTCCTCCAGCACCTTGAATGTAGGAGACGTATCAGCCACGTCGTTACCGTCGGAATTCGTAACCCCTGATCGCAAAAGCTCGTAATCCCTCTTCGCGATTTCCAGTTTCTCTAATATAATAGCGCGGAACTCCTCGAGCTCAGCGTCTGAATATCTTGTCTTCTCTGCCATGGTTCTAAAAAAAATTTAGGTTCAACAATCGTTCAAATATCAATCAAAAAGAAGAATTAAGAATGAATATAAAATCATATTATTTCTTCTTTGCATGCAAAGATAATATAATTATCGATTTTCCTATATTTCATTCCTAATTCTTCCGCAAGAAATGCTATTCTATTTTTAAGCTTTCTCGATCTTTACGGACAATTTAAAGTCCTCGAAATCGAGTTCCGTAGCGTCGCTGATCGCATTATCCATGATTTCGATAGATTCCGCCAATACTTGGTTAGCGATATAATCCTTATAATCATGGATCGCCTCATCCATCTCCTCGCAAGAAAGAATGGATACATGGATCTTATCCGTTATATCGAAACCGCTGCTCTTACGCAAGTTTTGGATACGATTCACCAACTCACGGGCCAGCCCCTCCTTACGCAAATCCTCGGTTACGGTAATATCCAAAGCGACTGTCAAGCGACCTTCATTAGCGACCAACCAACCCGGGATATCCTCAGAGATGATCTCTACATCCGTACGCTCCAAAACGGCCTCCTGTCCATCTACCATCAAGGTAAACGTTCCGGCTTTCTCGAAAGCGTTGATATCTTCTTGGCTCATCGATTGAATCGTGGCGGCCAACGCCTTCATGATCTTTCCGTAGCGCGGGCCCAACTTCTTAAAGTCCGGTTTGATCTTCTTCACCAAGATACCTGCCGTATTATCCACGAACTTCAGCTCCTTCACGTTCACCTCGTTCAAGATCAGGTTCTTCACGGCCTCGATACTCTCTTGTTGATGAGCATCTACAACCGGAATCATTACCGTATGCAACGGCTGGCGAACCTTGATATTCACCTTGCGGCGAAGAGCCAATACCATAGAAGAAACATCTTGAGCCATTTGCATACGCTCTTCCAAATTCTTGTCGATCTTAGACTCATCGTAAACCGGGAAATCGGACAAGTGTACGGACTCAACGTTCTCACGTCCCGTAACAGCGACCAAGTCTAAGAATAACTGATCGGCATAGAACGGAGCGATCGGAGCCATCAACTTAGCCACTGTCTCCAAGCAAGTATATAAAGTCTGGTAAGCGGACAACTTATCCTCCGTCATACCACCACCCCAGAAACGGCGGCGGTTCAAACGCACATACCAGTTACTCAAGTTATCATTTACGAAATCAGAGATAGCACGTCCGGCACGAGTCGGCTCGTAAGCCTCCAAGTAGCCATCCACATCCTTCACCAAGCTGTTCAACAGAGAAAGGATCCAACGGTCAATCTCCGGACGCTTGCTCCATTCCACATCCGGATCGGAGTAGTCGAAGCCATCCACGTTCGCGTACAAAGCAAAGAATGAATACGTATTATATAATGTACCAAAGAACTTACGGCGAACTTCCTCGATACCATCGATATCAAACTTAATATTATCCCATGGTGAAGCGTTCGTGATCATGTACCAACGCAACGGGTCCGAACCATACTTCTCGATCGTAGAGAATGGATCAACAGCGTTGCCCAAGCGTTTAGACATCTTGTTTCCGTTCTTATCCAATACCAGACCGTTAGACACGACAGCCTTGTAAGCCACGCTATCAAAGATCATGGTGCCCAGAGCATGCAGGGTAAAGAACCAACCGCGTGTCTGGTCAACACCCTCAGCGATAAAGTCAGCCGGATAGATCTGACGATTATCGAACTCCTTCAAGTTCTCGAACGGATAGTGGATCTGGGCATAAGGCATAGCGCCGGAATCGAACCATACGTCGATCAAGTCTGTCTCACGCTTCATCGGCTTGCCGGAAGCGGAAACCAAGATAATATCATCCACATACGGACGGTGCAAATCGATCTTCTCGTAGTTTTCCTTCGTATAATCTCCCGGAGCGAAGTCCTTATAAGGGTTAGACTCCATAAAGCCGGCCTTCACCGATTTCTCGATCTCGCCGAACAGCTCTACCACGGAACCGATACACTTCTCCTCGCTACCATCTTCCGTACGCCAGATCGGTAACGGAGTACCCCAATAACGGCTGCGGCTCAAGTTCCAGTCTTGCAAGTTCTCCAGCCATTTGCCGAAACGTCCCGTACCCGTGCTCTGCGGTTTCCAGTTGATCGTATTGTTCAACTCGATCATGCGCTCACGGCAAGCGGTCGTGCGGATAAACCAGCTATCCAACGGATAATACAATACCGGCTTATCAGTACGCCAACAATGCGGGTAATTGTGGACATGCTTCTCGATCTTGAACACCCGGTTCTGGGCCTTCAGCATCATGCAGATCTCTATATCTAACGTCTCATCTTTATCCGTCTTCGTATCATCGTAAGCGTTCTTCACGAATTTTCCTTGCCATGGATCATAATCAGAAGCGTTCATACAATTTTGTACAAACTCCGGAGCCAAGTCTTCCAGCTTATAGAACTTACCGGTCATATCCACCATAGGGCGCATATTTCCATCCTTATCCTGCATCATCAAAGGAGGAACCCCGAATGTTTTCGCCACACGGTTATCGTCCGCACCAAACGTCGGTGCGATATGTACGATACCCGTACCATCCTCTGTCGTAACGAAATCACCCGTGATCACACGGAATGCACCTTCACCCGGATTTACCCATGGGATCAATTGCTCATATTTCATACCGGCCAACTCGGAACCCTTCCACTCACCTACTACGCTGAAAGGAACCAGCTTGTCACCCGGTTTGTAATCAGACAAAGAAAGCTCAGCGGCTTTCGGATTGAAATAAGCAGACAATAAATCTTTCGCTATAACAGCAGTCATCGGGATACCCGTGTAAGGATTATAAGTCTGTACAGCCAGATAAGTAATATTCGGGCCTACGCAAAGCGCCGTATTGGAAGGCAACGTCCAAGGAGTCGTTGTCCATGCCAAGAAATAAGGATCGCCGAATTGTGCCATCTCCGGTTTCGGGTCCAATATATGGAACTGTGCCGTACAAGTCGTATCCTTCACGTCACGATAACAGCCTGGTTGGTTCAACTCGTGCGTGCTCAAGCCCGTACCCGCGGCGGGAGAATACGGTTGGATCGTATAGCCTTTATATAAAAGACCTTTCTTATAAAGCTCTTTCAATAGATACCACAAGGTCTCGATATAGCGGTTATCATACGTGATATACGGATTCTCCATATCCACCCAATAACCCATCTTCTGCGTCAGATCCTCCCACTCTTTCGTGAACTTCATCACGTCCTTACGGCAAGCGGCGTTATACTCAGCGACAGAAATCTTCTTACCGATATCTTCCTTCGTGATGCCCAAAGCCTTCTCCACGCCCAACTCGACAGGCAGACCGTGTGTATCCCAACCCGCCTTACGATTCACCAAGAATCCCTTCATGGTTTTATAGCGGCAGAAAATATCCTTAATCGAACGGGCGATAACATGGTGAATACCCGGCATACCGTTTGCGGATGGAGGACCCTCGTAGAATACGAATGTAGGATGTCCCTCTCTTGTTTCAAGACTCTTATGGAAGATGTCTCCATCCTTCCATTTCTTCAGCACCTCTTTATTTACGTTCGACAAGTCAAACTTAGAATATTCGGTAAATTTCTTACTCATATCGCGATGTATTTATCTTGCTTCTAAAAAATTGCCGCAAAGTTAGTGATTTCTTTCGAATTAGACAATATGGAATTTTCATTAATGAAAGCACAGGTTTCTTCTGCGTGAAACAAATTTTAGTTAAAGCAGAAAAGTAACAGTATCTGATAAAATCCTATTAGGAAACCTACCGGCTCTCTCCTACTTTTGCCCCTGAATTTAAATCTAACACCTACTAATAAAATGAACATTAAGAGTAAATTCGGTTATTTATGTTGCGCCTTCCTATTGACCACTAGTTTATGGGCACAAGACGTATTGATTTCCACGAGGAATACCTCATTATTGCTAGACGCACCTGTCGGCGGAGAGGTAAGATTCATCTACTATGGAGACAAGTTATCCACTTCCGATGCGGCTACCTTGCTCGAGACCGAGCAGAAAACATTTTCCGCTTATCCGGTCTACGGCTTGAATTGCCCCTCCGAAAGCGCATTGTCCGTTACCCATGGTGACGGGAATATGACCCTTCAACTGGAAGTCATAAAAGTAGATACACGAAAAGAGCAAACAGCAGATATCACAACGATCCGATTAAAAGATAAAGTGTATCCTTTTTATATGAATCTCTGTTACAGAACCTATCCGGACGCCGATATCATCGAGACTTGGACAGAGATCACGCATGAGGAGAAAAAAGCGATCACCCTCAATCGTTTCGCTTCCGCTTATCTGCCGATCCAGAAAGGAGACGTATGGGTTTCCCACTTATACGGCTCATGGGCAAACGAGGCTCAATTGGCACAAGAACCGTTACGACCGGGCATCAAGATGATAAAAAACAAGGATGGTATCCGCAACTCCCATACCGCCCACGCCGAAGTGATGATCTCCCTAGACGGAAAACCAAAGGAAAACACCGGTTCCATTATTGGCGTCGCCCTATGCTATAGCGGTAACTACAAATTATTCTTCGATACGGATGATAGCGACCATCACCATTTCTTCGCGGGAATAAACGAGGAGAACTCGGCTTACACCCTCAAAGCCAAAGAAAGTTTCCGGACGCCGGAATTGGTGCTGACTTATAGCAAGGACGGCTTAAGCGGAAGCAGCCGGAATTTCCACGCATGGGCACGCAAACATAAGATAGCGAATGGAGCGACCGCCCGGAAAATCTTACTAAACAGTTGGGAAGGTGTATATTTCGATATCAATCAAGAAGGTATGGACCAAATGATGAGTGATATCCAGTCTATGGGCGGCGAGTTGTTCGTCATGGACGACGGCTGGTTTGGCGATAAATATCCTCGTAATAAAGATAACTCGTCCTTAGGGGATTGGATGGTTGATGCCCGAAAACTACCAAGAGGCATCGAGGGCCTGATCGCCGACGCCAACAAGCATGGTATTAAATTCGGTATCTGGATCGAGCCGGAAATGGCCAACACGACAAGCGAATTGTACGAGAAGCATCCGGAATGGGTATTGAAAGCTCCAAACAGGGAAATCGTCTTGGGGCGTGGCGGTACACAGGTCGTTCTTGATCTCTCCAATCCCGAGGTGCAAGACTTCATATTCGGTATCGTCGACAACTTGATGACAACATACCCGGAGATCGATTATATCAAATGGGACGCCAATATGAGCATCCTGAACCATGGCTCCCAATATCTGCCTTCGGATCAGCAAAGACATATGTATATCGAATATCACGAAGGATTCAAGAAAGTCTGTGAGCGTATCCGAGCCAAATACCCGGATTTAACCCTACAGGCTTGCGCCAGCGGTGGAGGCCGGGCAAATTACGGGGTCATGCCTTACTTCGATGAGTTTTGGGTAAGCGACAATACCGATGCCCTACAGCGTATCTATATGCAATGGGGTACTTCTTATTTTTTCCCGGCTATCGCCATGGCCTCACACATCAGCGCCGCCCCCAACCATCAAACATTCCGGGTTATTCCCTTGAAATATCGGATCGACGTAGCGATGAGCGGCCGTTTGGGCATGGAGATCCAACCCAAGAATATGACGGAAGAAGAGAAAACGCTTTGCCGCAAGGCGATCGTCGATTATAAGACGATCCGCCTCATCGTGCAATTCGGCGATATCTACCGTCTGGTTTCTCCTTATGATGGTTTGGGAGTAGCCTCCTTGATGTACACTTCACCGGAGAAAGACAAAGCCGTATTTTACTGGTGGAAGACCGAGCATTTTGTCAACCAGCATTTACCCCGTGTAAAGATGAACGGATTATCCCCAGACAAGAAATACAGAGTCCGCGAGCTGAACCGGATCGACAACGAGCCTCTGGCCTTCGAGGGTAAAGCTTTCACCGGGAAATATCTCATGGCGAACGGACTGGAAATCCCTTATAATCACATTGTCGATTATCACAAACAGAATGATTACTCGAGCCGGGTGCTTTATTTGGAGGAAGTTAAATGATGAATAAATCATTTAACTTCCAAAGCGATCAATAAGGCGATCACCTCCGAATAATTAGCAGTTCCAGTAGGTATCTTATTGCCTTTCAGGAAAAGATTATAGACCACGTCTTGCGCCTCGCCGATCAACGGGCTGTATAGGGATTGCCAATAGGCGACTTTCTCGTTATACAAGTCCTTGATCTCGGGGCGTAATCTTTTCTTCCATGCCTCAAAAGCGTCCTTATCCAAAGCCACATATGCGTTGCTCAGCACATAAGGCAGCAAAGAGAAGTAGCCTGAGAACCGGATTTCCGGCACGGAAGAACCCGTGCATATCAAATAACTGTATAGATTAGCCTCGGCCTCGTTGGATATACTAAGCACATGAGCCATCTCATGGGCGTAAGTGGCGGGATATTGCACGGGCAAGAGCTGGCCGTTCAAATTGAACTCCGTGAAAAACGGCCCCATATATCCCATCACCCCTACTCCACTCATCAACCGGGAGAACAGCATCGTTTTAGGATGAAGATAGGTTCCGGGAGTGGTAAGCCCGAAACGAGTAGGCAATTCCCGATACCCTTCCTGCACCGCCTCTTTCACGACCTCCCGATCGATCGTCTCTATCGGAACCCATGAGGCGTTCAGGGAATCTGTGTAGGCATCCAAGAAGGATTGGAAATGTTCCGAGGAAAAAGGCACATAAGTGGTTCGCGTACGAGTGAAAAAATCTTCCCGGAAATAATTCAATCCCCAAGCGATATAGAACCAGACATACACCCATGCCAGATATTCCACGACATGCCTTATTGTCCTCCCGATCCTCCGCCTCCTTATAATCGCATACGACAGATACCCTAATAACCCGGCGATGCTACCATAAATAAAACAATCCCCTACGGAAAAAGGGAACAAGCAGGAGAAACGAGATAGCATACCCGATACCCATGGATAAATCGAACGGGAATACCATTCGCCTAATCTGGGATTTCCCATCACGATCCATATAGCGACAAGAAAAATCGCCAATATAATCCAACGAACACGTATCTTTTTTAGATATTCAAGTTTAATCATAGGAGGCAAATATATCATATCCTTTTCAGTCCACACAGTTTTATTATTAAAAAAGAACTAACGCTCCACAACTACAGAACATACAGACAACACAAAGCATATAAACTAACACTTGCATCCTGTTATTTCCATTTATCTTTAAGGAAAGATGCAAAAAACGTCTTCGTCCATATAATATAGCTTGGTCAAATACTAAACCGGAACATTGCAATACATCCAACAATTTTTCCGGCCCATCGGCAACATAGCAATCTGCCGCTTCTCCTTTCAAGTGTTGGCTGGTAACGCCCCCGCCAGCAAGACGATTTACCTTCTCATTCCGATATCCACTCAATATAGCAATCGGTGCCCCATACAATAGACGTAATGGTTCCAATAAACCAACTGCCAAATTTTGAAGCGCTAGACATGCACAAGGAGGAGGCTGATTATTTATCGCATTGTCCACGGCAATACCACTATAAGTAAACTCATCCAAACAAAAATGCTCTGTTAACCTTTTATCATGTCTTTCCATAATTTTCAATTATTAATTTTCAATTTATAAGAGTAGTCCACCCCAAAAAGGGCCCCGGCAAATGTACTGATCTCACCGAAAGCCACCAGTACGCTGTTATCGATCAATCCTTGCGGATCAATCCAGAATCCGCTGAAGAGAAGTGTGATCCCGCTCATTGAGAGCAGGATCGCGACAATTAATTGAACCGTCAAACGCCTCATAGCTCTTAGATTTCATCCGGACTTTCACTATCACTCCCGTTTCCACCCGCATCTTCTTCATTCGGAAGCGCAGTTTTCTCAAAACTTGTCCGGCTCTTGGCTACCCGTAGCGCCTTGCCCGGGTAGAACCGTACTTTCGGCTCCCGAATCAAGTTCGTCGAAAACGTCTTCTCATCCGGCACCCCCGACGATCCGAAACAAAAGCGGAAAAGCCCCAGCTCACCTACACTGACACGCCTGCCATGCTGTAAATGACGGACCAACACCACATTCATACGATCCAGAACCGCCTTCACGCTAGCGCTACCTACACCAGAGCTATCCGCCACCTCCTCCGCAAATTCATCAAAAGTAACCAGATCTCCATACACCATTTGAGCGTATACCTTTTCAGGAATAGATTCGTGATCCTCACCTAGATTCTTTCTCATTACCAATTTAAATTTCAATGCCATAACTATACGTTTTTAATGAATAAATGAATGTAACCATGCTTCGAACACATGACAAAGGTATAATAGCCACAAAGCCTAACTTAGATGATGCAAAACAGTTAACGGCGTAGCAGCCAACACACACATTCCCAAATCAACGAAAAACACACCAAATTTCATCGACTTCAATCCACGTACATTTAACATTTATCAATAAAGAATCACATCTCATCCGTTATTTCCCTCTTCCCCGCCAGTTCCAGAATATCACTTGGTAATATATTCAATGCGCTCAAACGGCTAGCCAAGGATTTCGGCAAGACCTCCGAATTAGGATCCGATAAACTCCGGACGAAAAACGCCATACATAAACAAGCCGCCAAATGAGAATAAGGCAAACGCCCATCCCGATCCGTAAACTCCACCAGCTTCGCCATCCGCAAAAACAAGTCCGGTCGATGCAACTCATAACGAGCATTCTTCCACGGCGTATGCCTTGTCAAATACCACACCATCAAGTTCTCCCCTCGCTCCCCATTCAAATAACCATCCACCAATCTCCGATATCCCATCGGCAACTCTTCATAATGCCCGAAAGCCAGCTTACAAAACCCCAGCAAATGCCTTTCCCTATCTTCCGCCGGCAATCCGGCCAGACGCACACTAAACAACTCAACGGTAGGCCAACCCCGAAATTCGCCTAATAGTCCCTTCAAATCTTTCATAAGATTTTTCATTTCCACGATCACAGGGGGAATATTTATCCCTGCGCCGCAGAAGGCCGAATCCCACATTTATATATGGATCATCAAGGCATACATAAAAACAGAACCGGCCTCCTTACCTCCCCGAAGGGAAAAAGAAGACCGGTACAAAATCTTTATTCTATATCGATTCTACAGTCTATTCTATCATCTACACATTCATCATCGCACCTTTGTGGTTCTCATTTCTTGCAAACACTTCCATGGAAGTTCCTCTTTCTTTTTTGGCGTTATACCGATAAGCATATCGGCGATATGTACTCCCATGATTGACACCATGGGAGTTGAAGACATAGAAGAGGAGATATCTTAAAAATCGACTCCACATAAACAAAAGTAAACCGCCAATAGTGCTTTCTTAATTAATTTATGGCAATCACGCAACACCTTTGTTGGTACTCTAATTAGAGCATGCACCAATGTATAGGCTCTTTTGTAGCACCTACCTAATTTTATGTTAAAAACATTAAATTTAACCATTAGTACATACCAACTCTATATTCTGGGGTATGAGATTAACAAAGTCCTTACAATCATTAAAAATATTTTTAAAATATTCACCAAGGAAATCCCAAGCTCACTTCCCCCGCTGCCTCACAGTACTGATTACACCATGATATGCAGCTGCCATTTCTACACCTTCGTCACAACCAAAGTGTAACATACTGTTACATTGCATAGTAAGTGATCATCAGACTCTTTCTTCAAGAATAAGATTCTCTTCATTATAATCACGTTCCTTTCTAAAGAAGAAATCCAAACTGTCCGTAAAGACCAAGGCTCTCTTTTCACCTCCTTGATCATACGCTTTAACATATTAGCCCGGACATGTGACAGGCACAGTTGATGTTCAGCCTCCTTAAATGTACGGATTTCAACCCATCTCCTATGAAAACATCTTAACCATTTTTCAAACAGGTTATACGGTACCTTATTTCTAAAACAGAAGGATCGGATGGAATCCTTGTTCGTGACCGCTTCGGATTTGTAGCGGAGGAAAAAAATTTCAGAATTGTTATTGCTCTACATATTAATTGGGTTTTAATTACAGCAACAAAGATCTATATTTCTGTTGAATGATGCTATACGTCATTTTTGGACGCTAACCTTAATTTAGATTAATCCCTTCTATATACATCTCGTGTATATACCTTATTTTTCACATCATCCAATTCCACATCATATCGATTGGCTATAATAGCCGCACTACGTTTTTTAAAGAGATCCAAATCATTAACAACTTCTGACCCAAAGAATGTAGTATTATCCGACAAGGCTGGTTCATAAACAATCACAGTAGCTCCTTTTGCTTTCACTCGTTTCATTATTCCTTGAATAGAAGATTGTCTAAAATTATCAGAATTAGACTTCATCGTCAATCGATAAACACCGATCGTAACAGGATGTTCCCGTACACTACTCCATTCATTCTCTTCCCCGTAAGCATAATAACCCGCCATACGAAGTACTTGATCTGCTATAAAGTCTTTCCTAGTCCGGTTACTCTCCACAATCGCTTCTATCAAATTTTCGGGTACATCCGCATAATTAGCGAGTAATTGTTTTGTATCTTTCGGCAAACAATAACCTCCATAACCAAAAGAGGGATTATTATAATGGTTTCCGATACGAGGATCTAAACACACACCATTTATGATCGATTGAGTATCCAACCCCTTCATTTCCGCATAAGTATCCAACTCATTAAAATAAGAAACACGTAGTGCGAGATATGTATTTGCGAATAGTTTTACGGCCTCAGCTTCTGTCAACCCCATAAATAAGGTATCTATATTTTCTTTTATTGCGCCTTCTTGCAATAATTCGGCAAAAACATGAGCGGCATCTACCAACTCCGGATCAGACAAATCCGTACCCACTATGATCCGGCTAGGATACAAATTATCATACAAAGCCTTAGACTCTCTCAAGAACTCTGGACTAAAAAGAATGTGCTTTGTATGAAACCGCTCACGCACAGTAAGCGTATAACCAACAGGTATCGTACTTTTAATGACCATAAAAGCATTTGGATTATAACGAAGTACCTGCTCTATCACAGCCTCGACAGCGGATGTATCAAAGAAATTTCTCTGACTATCATAATTTGTAGGAGCCGCTATCACCACAAAATCAGCGTTCTTATAAGCCATTTCCGCATCTAACGTAGCTTTCAAACTCAATTTATGATTAGCCAGATACTCTTCTATGTAATCATCTTGAATCGGTGATTTTTTATTATTGATCAAATCTACCTTCTCAGGAATAATATCCACGGCAATCACCTCATGATGCTGTGATAACAAAGTGGCAATTGATAAACCAACGTAACCGGTACCGGCTACAGCTATTTTGTATTTCTCTCTCATTTTTCAATGGATATACGATTCAACAATTAGTATTCTGATTCTCATTATTAACTATATTATTAATTTCTTTTTAGAGGCTACCACATTAACCATATATTAGAATTTTAGATCCAACAATTAACATATATAATGATTTACATGCAATATATAAATGACAATAGTCCATTAATAAGCAGCCAATACTAAGACGCTTTAGCTGCAAATAAATAAAATAAAATTTCAAAAAGTTTATCAACCAGTTAAAAACATGTCCTGTCACCGAGATACGTGTCCTTTGCGGAAGAACTTCATGTAGATTGGTAAAAATTTACCGAAATATTGATATTAAAATAGCCGTATCTAAAAAAACAAATTACCATAAACAGCTATAATCTAATCATTTACAATAAGCTCTAGATCAAAATCGATACATTTACTGATAACACCTATGCATTTTTTTTAAAACGACACTAAAAATCTCCTTTCTGAAGAAAAAGAAATATACAAAACAAAGTATTAAATATACTATTCCACCAAAAAGTATCTCAATCAACAAGCCTTCTACTCCTGAAAAATTACATAGATGCAACACCTTAATTAATATATACATAATAGCACCCATAAACAAAAAAGGCATTGCTGATTGCAAAATTTGTCTTGTATTTATAAACTTATTACAAATAGTTAACTGATAAACCAATCCAAATAATTCAGCAGAAACAGTTCCTATAACAGCTCCATAAATACCTAGCGACGGTATCAGCAATACACTAATAATAATATTAATAATAGCATTTAACAAGATGCATAAATTAAACATTTTATCCATATGATTTGGTATCATATATTGTGTTCTAATAACATCACCAACGCCTATTATATAAATAATAGGAGACAAACACATCATAACTGACCCGCAAATTCTAAATGAATCACCATAATAGAACAAGGCAAACTGTTCACCAATAGATAATAATCCCCAAAAGGATCCCATTCCAATCAAAGATACTATTAAAAAAGAGTACTCAATATACTTTCTTTGAATACTTATATTCCCTTCTTTCACAAGCTTGCAAGTATATGGAAACACAACAGTATTAACAACCCCAATAATTATTTTGGGGATTGTTATTATTCTATTTGAATACTCATAAAATGCTACATTAGATTCCGAGGTCATAATTCCTAATAAAATCTTATCAAAAACTGTATACAAAGACACAGCTATAACAGAAATAGAGAAAATCAACAATGGCTTAACATGAGGTAAACAATCTGATTTATGCACTAAAATAAACGGAACTGTTCTCATAGCTTTTGGCAACATTATCATTTGACCGAACAATAACCCCAATGTACTAATAAGCGCATATTTCCACAAATCACTTGGAGTATTAACGAAAATAAATATAAGAATACACTCCAAAATCTTTACAAAAGTATTTTTTACAACGACACTTTTAAAATCTCCAAGCCCATAAAAAAGCCATGTTACATCAAACATGGCAGACAGAATATAAAATATTTGAATTAGATATATTATTCTATAATTTTCACCAAAAAACAAAATAAAACACGCAAACAAACATACAGAGAAAAAGGAAACAATAACATGTATAATAAAAAGACTCCAAAAAATTTTTCTTAATTTTATTTCATCACTAGAATTTTGAGAAACAATTCGCTGTCCATAGCGAGTTATTCCTAGCATTGATAAAACAACAAAATAATATGCTATTGAATTAGTATAAGAGTAAACTCCCAATGCAGCTTCTTGAAGAATTCTAGTCAAATAAGGAGACAATATCAATGGGATAATCAATATCAATCCTTGATATAAAAATTGAAGCAAAAAATTCTTTGAAATACTCTCTTTTACCACGGAAATTAGGTTTAAAATATAAAGAATAAATACACAATCAAGAAGGTATGTCAAAATAAGAAACGAAGTAAACCCCAAAAGTTAGATATAAAACTTTTGATAGTCACTTCACATTTTCCATATCTTCATGTAAGTCAATCATACATAACGCTTATATGCTTGAATGAAATATTAACGTGTATGGATAATCCAGACTCACAATGACAAACTTTTCAAAGAACTCATTATATTTAGTTCATCCGACATTTGGAGTGATGGTCTGTGCAATAATATCCTATATCAATATTCTTTTCGGAATAACCTGACTAAGATTTTTTTAAGTCTAATAGACGATATATTTATGAAGTATATTCCCAACAATGCGAAATTATAATTTAGGGGATAAAGCATTATTGATTATCAGTGTTTAAGGAAATATAGGAATATATATATCCTTTTGATTATCAATTCCAGATATTCATCACTCTAAATTCTGGAAGGCCCTTATATACTGTTAAAACCACTTAGGAATAAGTGCTCTTAACAAACTATCATACTAATTAAAACAACCTTCATATTTCTCGGGTAAAGAAAGCAGACTACCTAACCAATCATTACCTTCATCAGAATAATAGCGAGCCATTCCATAAAATGGAGTAAAGGTAAGCTCTCCTAAAATAGGCTCTCCATCACGATCATAGAAATCAACTCTCACAAAAGGGAATGGCTCTGATAGCTTTTTAGCATACTCTATCATTTTATTCAATGATGCAGGCCTTCTTGCTTTTTTTTGATTTTTTTCAGCACCTATATCCAATACATTCCATGTTAGATCATAAAACTCTAAATGAACATTTATATCACGCTCAACACAAGCCAAAACAAGTTCTGGTTTTCCATTAAAACAATAGATTTTATAATCAATAGGCATTCTACCATCAGATGTCTGAATATATTCTTCAGCAAAGACTAAAGGATTAATATGCAGATAATGAGGCTCATAAAATCTATCTCCCCCATATTTCACATGTAACCATTTATTTAGTTTTCTAATAGAATCATCTATATCTAGATTTCCATTGCCATCACATATTATATTCATCCCACATCCATGATTACATTTTAAAACATACTGTTCCGGTAATTTATCCCATTCGATAAGTGACGCATTATTCCAAAAGCCATATAATTGAGGTAATAAAAATTCTAAACTACATTTCCTTACATATTCACGCATCCTATACTTATCCGTACATTCTACTAATAATGGGTGTTTCCAATTCAATATGATCCACAATATTTTCTCATTAAAATTTCGAGGATTCTCTAAATTTGGATAAACTCCAAAATGCCTTTTGTATGAATATTTCACATACTGATTTGGAAAAAACTTAATAACCAATTTTCTTATAAAAGACTTATTAACCATAAAATTAAAAAATTATTTATCAATGTAAATTATATAAAACTATCTAACGACATGTAAATCTATTCTTTCAACTATTTTTCTATACAATGGATATATACCTAATATTAAAACAAGAAATTTTAAAAATACATTAACAGAACAATGATATTTAAAAGCTAGCCTATAACAATTAAATTTTTCACGCATATTAGATGCATTTTTACCTGCTTCCAATAAAACACCTGCAAAGAATTTAGCTAGATAGCCATCACTTTTAGAAAAGTGATAGCTGTATTTAATTTCAAAATATTTAGCCATTTTATATATTCTTTCAGGATGATTTGTTATAGAATCAAGTTCAATATATCGTTCAACAAGATATAGATCTAAGCAGTAAATAGTATAATATTCATGTGCTGAAATTAAAAAGTCTAAGTCCTGATAGCGAATTACATTCGGATCAAATTTAACTTTTTTAGTCACAGTACTCTTCATAACAAGGGTTTGTGTACTTATACCACATGGCCCCATCTCCTTATTAATTATACCTTCTGCAACATTTTTTAATGTAAATAAGGTTGATCCATTCAAGCGTTTACATTTAGTTTTACAACATACAATATCGACATCACTATTATCAAATACCTTCATTTGCTTTTCCAACTTATCCAAAGCCCAAATATCATCACTATCTTGAAAAGCAATAAAATCTCCTTTCGCTTCCTCAATCCCACGATTTCTAGCAGAACAAGCTCCTTGATTAGGTTGATAAATATATTTCAATCTAGGATCATTAATACTTTTAACCACCTCCCTCGTTTTATCAATAGACCCATCATCTACAACAATCAACTCTAAATCCCTATATGTCTGATTCAAAACTGATTGAATAGATTTTTCAATAAGTTTTTCTCGATTATAAACTGGTATAATTACAGAAATCATTAGTAATACTCTTTTTTCTTTTATCTATTATTTTTTTTGTAATGACAACAAAAGCTAAAATAAAACATATTGATTGAGCTTGCTGTGTAAAATAGAACCTAACAAAGGAAAACAAAATTTTTTGCAACAATAATATATATATTAGAATAGCTTGAACATCAAAACTGTAATAAGCTTTTTTGAAAAAAAAACCACACATATATCCAAAAATCAACAGTATTAGAAACACTCCTAAATAACGTCCATCCAAATACGGTTGATAAAAAACTGTAACAAATGCATTCATATACAATCCTCCCCCTATATAAGATCCTGTTTCCATCATTTCAAAAGACATATAACGAATTTGAGTTATAAATTCAGGATAATCATTAAAAATTCCAACTAATCTAAACAGAAAAAAAAGGGGATAAAACAAACCATAAAAAGAAGAAACTCCATATCCAAATCTACCTGAATGGTCTACAACATCAAAAAAACAATCCGCATGAGGCAAAGGAGCAACAAAATAAACAAACAACTGCTGCAAAAAATCCACATCATCTCCCTTTCTTGATTTTGTCATATAAAACAGGAACAAGAACAATAATATTCCACCAAAAAAAATAATGCGCTTGTATTTTTTAGAGATATAGAATTTTTTCTTACCTGAATACTTTAAATATATAAAAAACACGCACAAAAAATACAGACCAATCCAAAGTATAACAGACCGCCCACCTGTAGTAAGCACAAATAACATCATTACTCCGATACATTCTAAAATGAAGAACTTTTTCTTTTTTCCAAAAAAAATTTCTATTGGGAGTAATGCAATCATTAAATAGGTTACAGGAGATGCTATAAAATTGTTTAATACAACAAATAATTGAGAAGAACGAAGAATGTTTTCTTCCTGAGAAACAGCTAATAGTCTGATATAACTATAATCATAACCAGACAATAGCAACCTTACTACGATCAAGAATTGTATAAAATAATATATCAATGTTATTATCCCTAAAAAATTCATCAAAGAATAGTTGATACAATATTCAAAATTAAATTTTCGATTATCAAGCTTTTCCTTACGTAATTTCACTTTTGTGCTGCCAAATAATACACCTATCAAATATCCTAACAATCCCAATGCGATAATTATATAAAATTTATCTCGTGGCACATTGACAGAATACAAACCCATATTAGAAAATGTAAGAATTATCCCCCACAATGCAAACATAGATGTTATAGGATTAAACACAAGTTTATGTTTATAATAGCCTAGAATAGCTATAAGTAAACATATAAATGATAATATCTCAACCATAATTTTAATCAAACAGGATTTTTTAGCATTCTTTCATAAAACAGTTTATACAAATACTGAGCATCCGACTTTAAGCTCCAAATAGCATAAGATTGTTCACACAAACTCTTATATTCATTTGTATTAATTTCTACTATTTTTATAATTGTATCTACAATTTCATCATTACTTGCATCTACAGGAATAACATATCCGTTTCTTTCATTTTTGACAATTTCTCTTGTACCACCAACATCTGTAGCTACAATAGGAATTCCAAATGACATTGCCTCCATTATAGCAACTGGAACTCCCTCTGAATCGGATAAATTAATAAAACAAGAGACTGGATTATTTTTATACCACTCATAGATATCCTTATTTTTTAATCTTCCAATAAATTTGAAAGCCTCCTCTGGCAATTTCTCTTCTGCTATTTTTTGAACATTCTCAAAATCTGGGCCATCACCTAAATGAATCCATCTTACATTTATACCTTTTAAAAGTAAAATAGACACAACTTCAATTATTTTATCTAAACGTTTCACATTTCTAATACCTGAACAAGATACCAATGTAAAGAAAGGCTCACGATCACAATTCACTCTTCCGTGGTAAAATGTTCCTAAACGTTGCACTTTTATCTTTTCTGAAAATTGAGGAAACTTATCCTGCAAATACTCTACACCATTTTCCGAACATGGATAAATTGCATTCATTTTACTAAAAACATATTCTCTGTCAGGTATATATCCACAAGGAGAAGCATAATCATACATATCATACCTGTGACCACGTGTAATACACAAAACTTTATCATAAAACACCTTTTCTTTCAACCGAACAGCAATGCTAGCAACGACATGCATCCAATAAGAATACAACACTATATTCTTATTCATATCAATAAAATTTTTAAAATGCAAATCATTAACTATTGTTTTATAGACACTTTCTACTCTAGCTTTATAATATAATTCATAAATTATTTTTTTCAAATCAACAATTCTTAGATTATCTTTCTTCTTCCATACCTCTGAAGACATCACTATCGGTAATTTCAGTATGAACATCTTCATTTTCCCAATAAAAGAACAATCAACTTTTACATTCAACACATCAACATTACGTGGAAGTTTTCTAGTTTGTTTCATGTCTATTGAGACCATAGTTGGAATAATTAATATTTTATTAAAATATTCAGACGCAATAGATATCTCATTCTCTATATATTCTTCTCCTTTATAATAAGGATAATAATTTGTCATCAATATCAAAGATTTCTCTTGTTTCATAAAATAAAAAATTATCCATTATATATATTTCTTCTAAGCAAAACCGTTTTAATAGTCATTAAGACAATTTTGGCATCAAGTAAAAATGAAACATGTTCCGCATAGTAAACATCATTCTTATATCTTTCCTCCAGAGTAGCACTATTTCGCTTTAAGGCCTGATTATATCCTGTAATACCAGGTCTGACATTAAATTTCTTTTTCACGAAATCTGTATAAGTTTTTTCATTTCCCATTGGACTAGGTCGTGGACCAATAAAACTCATATCACCTAAAAGAACATTAAAGATTTGTGGAAGTTCATCTATACTTGTTTTTCTCAAAAAACTACCAATTTTTGTCAATCTGAAATCCTTTTCTGAGTTAAAAGTAGTTCCATCTATATTTCTAATATCAGGAGAATTCATTCGCATAGTTCTATACTTAAACATCCCAAAGCTTTTCATATTCATGCCATATCGACGACTTATATAAAAGACATCACCTCCATCTTCTTTTTTTATTAATATTCCAATTGGAATTGTCAAAAGCAGAATGAATGGAATTAAAATTAAAACTATAAGTAAATCAACCAAACGCTTAAATATTGTATTATACATATTAAAATTTTCTTAATTTCTTTGAATCAGATTGTATTCATTAAACAAATCATCCATCGCTGTCTCTATTGAATATGTAGGAACAAATCCAGCACTTTTTAATTTATTTACATCCATATATGAATCAACGATTCCTTCACTTAGCTCATCTTCATAATTAATTTGCTCAGAATTACGAAATGCAGTATTTATCAATACTGCAATTTCATAATTTGTATACCCTATACCATATCCCAAATTAAAAACTTGATTACATGTGCTTGTATTATTCACAGCCCAACAAATCGCATTAGCAACATCTTTGACATAAATAAATTCTCTATGAGCTATACTTTTTCCTTTCACACAAAGTGACTTATGAGCGTATGCAGCTTCCATAAATCGACTTAACATATAGCCTCTTTTTTCAATTCCAAGAACATGAGCACACCTCAAAATAGTAAATTCAATCCCTTTAGAAACATATAATTGGCACAAATATTCACATGCTAACTTACTAAGGCCATAAAAAGAAACAGGAATAACATGTTGATCCTCTTTCCAAGGCAAAAGATCGGTATCAGAATAAACAGATATAGACGATATATATATAATTCTTTTACAATTTGCGCAAACCATCGCCTTTAGAACATCCTCTGTTAGATTTTCATTCTTCTGATATTCTTCATAAACAAAAGCACCACTTCCTCTGTTTGCCGCTAAATGAATAACAATGTCTATCTCCTTAAAAATGCCAGATAAACTAGCTACACTATAATCTGTTTGTACAAAATTTAATCCAAGATCACAAACACATCTCCTAGTCAGCGCTATATACTCAACACTGAGTTTGTTTAACTCTACAATTAATTTCTTACCTATCAATCCATTAGCTCCAGTTATAGCAACTTTCATAACACATTATTTTAGACTATGGATAAAATACCCCACCTTATCAAAACGTCCATTTACCGGACGTATATTATCACCTGTCGCATAATAGAAAAAACTGTCCTCCGCATCTTCCGGTATAAAAAAAGCAGATTGATCCATTATTGTTTTTGGTTTTTGGCAAAAGAAAACCAACTCCATCGGTTTAATATCCGAATTCAAACATTTTAGTTCTGAAATATCATCATATAGCAGATGCTCAAATACTAACTTCATCAAATTAACCCCGGTAGATCTAGCCAATAAATTCCACATATGACATCCATCCAAACGTGGCGTCATTTCTATGATGTACGGATGACCGTTCATTACTTTCATCTGGAAATAAACCGGACCATTCAATATTCCAATCCGATTACAAGCATCTTCTACGATTCTTTTTATTTTAGAATTAGCTGTATTAAAAACGGCTTTACTTGGAACAATATGTTTATGTATCAACCCGGTATATTCCGCCCAAGTATCCCGATCCGAAACAATTAAGAATCGCATTACTCCGTTGACCATATAACCGTTAACTGAAACCTCTGGCCCTTCGATGTACTTTTCAACAATAACTTTTCCCTCTCTAGAATATTTAACCACATCTTGAAAATGAGACTCAAATTCAGATTGTGAACGAATTAAAAAAATACCTCTTTGCCCTTGCGCATCTGATGGTTTTAAAATAGCAGGATATTGAATTGCTATTTTATCTATAGAATCTAACACTTGAAAAGGTATATTTCCTTCACATTCCAATGTTAGTCTCTCACGCATCAAGTTCTTATGATTACAAACATTCGCTGCATAAGAAGAAACAAAATGAGGTAATCCAAGTCTCTCACTCAATCGACATGCTACAGGCATCGCTAAGTCTGATCCTGTTGAATAGACCACATCAATTTTATTATCAACTATAAAAGTTGCTAATTTCTCCTCATCTAATATATTAATCAAATTAAAATGATCTGATAAATCCGCAGCAGGTCCATCTTTAGCCATTGCACATGTGAATGTCTCACATCCCATTTTTTTTAATTGGCTAACTGCATCCATTTGTACTGCCGCAACTCCCAATATTAGAACTTTCTTTCCCATCATTTTTATTAGTAGATCTCATTTTAAACATTCCTTCACACACTCAATCACATAATCCACATCTTCATCAGACAAGCAGGTATGAAGCGGCAATGTCACAACATTTTTAAATTGCTTATAAGCATTTGGATAGTCCTCTATCTTGAACCCCAATTTCTTATAGCCTGTGTGCATAGGAAGTGGTTTATAATGTACATTGGTCGCAACTCCTAATCCGGCCATTTCCTCTATAAATTTGTTCCGTTGTTCGGCATCTTTGTCATTCAGATTTATAATATATAAATGTCCAGAAGAGACAATATCTGAAGTATAATGCGTTACCACCGTAATAGGTAGCCCCTTCAATCCTTTATTATAACGGTCTATAATTTCTTTTCGACGGGACAAAATCTCATCATACCTTTTTATTTGTCCTAGACCTATGCCCGCACAGACATCTGTCATATTACATTTATACCATGGCCCAATAATATCATACTCCCACGCTCCCAACTTCGTTTTTGCCAAAGCGTCTTTACTCTGACCATGAAGACTCAATAACATATATTGGTGATATAACTCATCATTATCTATCCCTTCAATATCTCTCCAAACAACCGCACCGCCTTCCGCTGTTGTTAGGTTTTTCACCGCATGAAATGAGAAATTCGTAAAATCGGCGACAGAACCTATTGGGAATTTTTTATATGAGGCTCCAAAAGAATGAGCACCATCAGCCATAACAATCACTCGATTCAAGGCTTTTTGAATCGGGTTATCATTTGGATGGAATAAATTCTTTTTCCGTTCTACTATATCGAAAATCGTATCATAGCCACAAGGAATACCAAACAAATCCACCGGGATTATAGCTTTTGTTCTCTCGGTTATCGCCGCTTCTAATTTCTCATAATCCATCGTGAACTTTCCATGCTCACAATCTATCATGACCAATCTTGCCCCCACATGCTCTACCACACTTGCGGTAGCTGTATAAGTATAGGCTGGAACAATAACCTCATCACCGATTCCTATACCTAATATACGCAAAGTTATCTCAGCACATGCCGTATTTGAATTCAAACAAACAGCTTTTGAGGTATGACAACGTTCTGCTACCAGCTGTTCTAATTTTTTAGTTTTAGGTCCGGTAGTTATCCAACCGGACTTCAAAGCATCAACAACTTCACTGATCTCTGCCTCTGTTATATCAGGGGGACTAAATAATACGTGTCTCATGACTCTTTATAAATTTCCTTATTATTTCTTTTTCTTATTCTCCGCCTCAAAACCATACCCATAGCCGTATCCATAACCATAATGTTTACCATAGCCATAACCATATTTCTTACCATAACCGTAACCATAGGTGTTCTTACGTTTACTCAGGTCGATTCCATTGATCACTACCGCCAACTTGTCAAATTTATGCTCGTCCCTAAGAACATTAATGTAGCAGAAAGCGGCTTTCGGGGTCACGTCCGCACGGCAGACATAAACACACATGTCGGCCACACGGCTTATTATGGCCGTATCAGTTACCATACCGATCGGGGCTGTATCCAGCAACACGTAGTCATAACGGGATTTCAATTGCTCTATCGCCTTCTCCAAGGTATCACGGGCTACCAGTTCCGTCGGGTTCGGGGGAATCGTTCCTCCTAAAAGGATATCCAGGTTCGGACTGATGCCGGAAGGCTGCACAAGATCAAAAAGATCCTTATCCTCCGGATCCATCAGATAATTAGATATTCCTTCCTGCCTTTTCGATAAATCGAAGACCTTATTCAAGCCCGGCTTACGGATGTCCATACCAACCACTACCACCTTCTTTCCCAAATAAGCCAAGCTGACAGCGAGATTTCCGGTCACGAAAGACTTACCTTCTCCGGGCTGCGTAGAAGAAAAAAGTATGACCTTTTGATCTTTCCGGAGCATAAAGAGCAGATTGGTCCGCAAACCTCGGAAGGTCTCCTCCATCATGTCGTTCTTATTCTCGCGTACCACGATCGCTCCCTTATCGGAGGATTTATGACCACACAAGGGCAATTCGCCCAAAATCGGAACATTCGTCAATTGCTCCACATCGCCACGATTCTCGATCTTATATTTCAATAATTCCACGACAAAGATGATTCCCACCGGAATAAACAGGCCCACCACAAACGCAGCCAATAAAAACACGAGCTTCTTGGGAGCCACAGGATCCTTCCCGGGTAATGGTTCCTCTACAATACGACCATTATTAGCCGTGGCTGCCAATGTGATCGCATTTTCCTCCCGCTTCTGCAACAGCATGATATATAAAGTCGCCTTGATTTCTTGCTGGCGAGAAATAGTCATGAACTCTTTCTCTTGCTTTGGAGCATCACTAATCCGGCTCTCAAATTTACTAGCCTGACGCTCAATATCTTTCTGGGCGATTTGTAGTCCTCGCAAGACACTATTCACGGTTGTCTCGACATTGCGTCTCATCGCCTCAACGCCGGTGTTCATGTTTATCACCGCCGGGTTATTTTCCGAAGAGGTACGTAATAAACGTTTACGCTCGATGATCATCGTGTTATATTGTTCAATCACCCTAGTGAGGTTTTGATCCTGTAACCCTACGTTTGCAGGAATTACCTCTTCCTTGTTGACCGGATCGTTGATATAGGTACGCAGAAATTGAACCAAGCTGATCTGTGTAGCGTTCTCCGTACGTTGCTGCTCATACTTGGAACTCTCTTGTAAGGCTAGACGGGCATCACTTGTCAAATCCGTCAGACCGGATCGTTGCTTGAAATCCGCCAACTCGCTCTCCGCCGTACCCAACTCATGGTTAATTATACCGATACGCTCCTCTATGAACTCAGCGGTTTTCTGAGCTACCTCATTCTTCTCATCGTTCGCGTCTTGATTATAGAACGCAACCAAACGATTCACGAAATCCACGCCTCGCTCCTTTACTGTATTGTTCACGCTGATCTTCGCTATCGTCGTGGTCTGGGAAGAGGCGGTCACGCTCAAGTCTTTCATATAATCCTCGGCGGTCTCCGTCGGCGTATTTATGGTAACACGTAAAGCGATTTCCTCTTCTTCCATATACAAGGTATCGCCTTGCGTAAAGCTTAAAACACCCACAGGTGTTGGTAACACCGCCGGCAATTGATCAAATGCCTGTTCTATCTCTTGCTCTTCCTTATCTTGCACATATTCAGCCTTAACAGACAATTTTCCTGTTTTTGTAAATGTAAGATCCAGCTTAATCGGCTCCTCCAATTTATCGGCCTCTTCTGGTGTCATATAAATCCGCACCGGACTATTCTTATAAAGAGGTATCGCATAACCGAACGCTCGCTTTTCCGCTACACGAACATATAAATTCAGGTCGTTCACGACTTTTTTTATCAATGTACGGGATTTCAATATCTCCACCTCGTTATCAAAATTATTTGTCATGGAAAACATTCCCAAGTCTTGAATGGCCGCCAACGGATTGTTGCCCGAACCGCTTCGCTTATCCTCCTCCTTTATCAACACGGAACTGGAAATGTTATATACAGGCGTTTGATAACGAAGAAACAGGTAAGTGGCGATGCAACATATCAATATACTAGCCACAAACCAACGCCAATAAAAAAGGTATTTAAATAAAAGAGCGACCAAATCAATCTCTTGTTCCTCGTTCTCTATCCCAGTGTTATTATTTATCCGTTCGTCTATCATCTCTCTTAATTTTCAATTCTCAATTTTCAATTACTTAAGTATGTTTACCAACAGGCCGGCAATAGATACCAGAATCGAGAGTGAGCTTACCCAAAGGGTCGTGCTGTTACCGATATCGGAGTTCTTAGCCTTCGTCTTGTTCGGGGTCACGTAAATAATATCGTTTTGCTTCAGGTAATAATACGGGGAAGTCACGACTTCGGCATTATTCAAATTCAAGTTAATGATCTCACGCTTACCGTTCACGTCCTCACGGATCAGCTTGACGTTATCACGGACACCGTAAATCGTCATATCGCCTGCCATCGCCAAAGCCTCCAGAACGTTCACCTTCTCGTTGCCGATCGTGAAGCTACCCGGACGGGCCACCTCACCCAACACGGAGATCTTGTAATTAGCCATACGGACCGTAACGATCGGGGATTCCTTCAAATAAGGTTTCAAACGCTCACGAATCAAGTCCTCCGCCTCGTTCTTGGTGAGACCACCCACTTCCAAGCGACCGATAACAGGAAAATCGATCTCTCCTTTATTATTCACCAAGTATTGCTGCATGGTCGGTTGCGTGGTCGTACTGATATTTGTCAAAGCCGCATTGATTGGAGTCTGTACCGTCAAGTTGAATGGAGTCGCAGCCTTCGGGTCTGTCGTATTGACCGTGATGCTCAACAAGTCTTTTGGCATGATCTTGGCGTCATACAACGGAAGGGTCTCCTCAAAATCGTTCACTGCCTCTGGGTTTTGGAGGTATGGTACGTTCTTGTAAGAAGTACAACTCGCTACCAATAGAGGTAGAGCTAATAAAAGTAGTAATCTTTTGATTTTCATATTATTTTGTTTTCCTTTTTTTATTTCATTGAACACAGAATGATATGGATTTAGCGAAACAAACGAGAGAAAAGGCCTTTCGGTTTCTCCGGTTCGTATTCCGACTCGTATTTCCGCATTAAATCCTCATAGGAAAGTCTTTTACTCACCATCTCGTAAATCATACCCCAGTCCGGGAGACCACCAAGATTACGGTCATCAATAAAAATATCGGCCTTCAGCTTACGGGAGAAATGGTTGTTCAGGTTTTTCTCTTCTTCCGGATAATCTCGGTTCACGGCGTAAAACTCCAAGCCCCGCTCTCGGCAAAAGGTGACAGCCTCATCCAAAAGCTTGCCCTCTCGCACACTCCATAAGATCAGCTTGTGGTGTTCTGTTTGTAACTTTCTCAATGTCTCGAAAGCGAAAGGGATCTCCTTCCCTATCGCCGGATATTTATGCTCAACGATTGTTCCGTCAAAATCTACTGCGATAATCATTTATAATTCAGATTTATAATCTACTAACTAAATTGCTAATTCACTCCGTCCAATCTCGTGAATTGAGAGTTTTGGCTCTTGAACTCGGGGACGAAGGATTTCATCTCTTTCACCATAGGAAGAATATGTACATGAAGGGATAATTCAGCTAATAGATCAATGTGCTCTACCACATCCTTGTAGGCGTACTCCCGGACTGCTGCCACACGAATCTTCTCATGAGGGGTTTCCTTCGTATTCTCCTTGTTGCTCAATAGTTCCTCATATAATTTCTCACCGGGACGAAGACCTGTGTATTTAATCTCTATGTCTTTATCCACCTGCAAACCAGAAAGCTCGATCATACGCTTCGCTAAGTCAGCGATCTTGACCGGCTCACCCATATCAAAGATGAAAATCTCGCCGCCCTTGCCCATCGTACCGGCTTCCAACACCAAACGGCAGGCTTCGGGGATTGTCATGAAGTAGCGGATGATATCGGGATGGGTTACCGTAACTGGGCCTCCTTTGGCGATCTGATCGCAAAAACGAGGTATCACGGAGCCATTACTTCCTAATACATTACCGAAACGGGTCGTGATAAACTTAGTGTTTCCCGCTAGAGCCCCCTTACTGATCGCCACACTCAAGCTCTGCACATATATCTCAGCGAGGCGCTTGCTACATCCCATGATATTCGTTGGATTAACGGCCTTATCCGTACTGATCATCACGAATTTCTCTACACCATAGCTTACGGCGGCATCCGCTATCACTCGGGTACCAAACACGTTGGTACGAACAGCCTCGCAAGGGTTCTCTTCCATCAAGGGGACGTGCTTATAAGCTGCCGCATGGAATACTACCTGGGGATGCCAATTGCGGAATACGTAATCTACACGGTCCGGATTCCGGACATCGCCTATGATAGGTACAAAATCCAGTTCCTTATACTTCTCCTCCAATTCCAGGCGTAAGTCATGCATCGGAGTCTCGGCGGCATCAAGGCAGATCAGTTTCTTGATCGGGAAATGCGCCAGCTGGCGGCAGATCTCGCTACCAATGCTACCGGCCGCTCCCGTAACAAGGATCGTCTTATCTTTCAATAAGAGACCGATCTCGCCCAGATTTATACTGATCTCCTCACGACCCAGCAAGTCCTCAATACGGATCTCACGGACTGAACGCTTCATTCCGCCCTCATGGACCTCCTCCATATCAGGAACCACGAGAGGCTTCAAGGAGGCCTGCTCGCAATAATGAATCAAACGATCACGTTCTCGTCGGACGGTCTTTATATTCGGGAAAAGGATACCATCCAAGTTATTTCTGGGGATCAGACGCAACAAGTCATCAATGTCCTCGATCTGGTAAACGGGAAGTTCCGCTATGCGAAGGTTCTTTTTAGCGCTACCAAACGTCAAGAAGCCGATGATGCTATAATTTTGCATGAATACTTGCCGATTGGGTGATGTGGCTATCATCACGCTATCCTCATCCATACCGAACACCAGTACACGCTTGCGCTTTTTTCCAAGTTGGGACAACACGCTATTATATACATTAATCACGAATACACGTAAGGTGATCAGCAGAACAATCGTCAACATACAATCGGTTATCCCTCCCACCCAATATATAGAGGAATTGAAATCCGCCCTCAAAAGATGAAGCAGTATGAACATGAGGATGGATTTTGTGATGGCGACACCACCAATCCTCCATAGTCCACGTAGCGTGGAATGACGGATCACCCCGTGATAAACCTTGAACGTAAGAAAAGAAAGGATACTGGCCACAAAGGAAGCTATTCCTACCTTTAATACACTAATCCCGCTTATGTATACATGCATGATGGACAATAATCCCAGCACTCCTATCAAAGATACACATAGGGAAATGAAAAGATCCGCACAAAAAATGATCCAGCGGTTGATATACCGCAAATTTACCAGACGCCCCAGCGCTAAACGCCAGCGATTATAACGATATTTCACCTTTTCCATATTTGTTTTATTCATATCTATCTAACTATAATAATAAGCGACCGAACCTCTCAAGTGGTTGGAGTGGTATAAGCTAAAGCAAGAGTCTAGTCTATCGGTTAAAGAAAAAGGGACTCTCCTCGCTACTAGAGATAGCTGACCTCTTGATCGATATCGGCCGCCTAATTCTCATTTTCTAATTGCGACCTAGCGATAATATATTCTTGATTGGAGGCTCTCTTGAACCTCAGAAGTATCTTTAATCAATCTCCATGTCACGATCCATGGACGTGTTTTTTACTTCCTGCATCGGAAAATACCTCACCTCTTCCTTATGCCACTCCTTGTAACCGTCAAGCGTACGAGTAGGGACGGATAACCGACCGTAGTCATTGCCTTCGCGATGGAAAAGATGGTTACGTGTATAGGAACGTAACTCGCCATCTGTCCAAGAGACCATCACGATTGGAAACGGGTACGTGGTGAGGCTTAACGGGGTCACTAAGGTACGGGAAGATATTTGGCGTAACAGGTAAGCTGATTTCTCAAACGCCACCCAATACGGACCCGTACAGTAAAGATGGATGAAGGCACGATTATCCGACTCTCGCTTAAGAATCTCTTTCAAATGGTTTCCTAACAACGAGATAAGGCGTACTCCGGATCTATCCTCTTTTTTACCATAGTGCGTATCCATCTATGTGTATCATAATAGCTCTAGCAGGTCACGGGTGATATTTACTTTGGCACATCCCAGTAGATCTACACGGATCACAAAGTTAAGATTGCCATCCTCCACTTCCAGCACGTTACCTTCTAGACCATGCAACTTACCGCCGTTAATACGTACCCTCGCTCCAAGAGGTAGCGGACGGGGATCGATAATGACAGGCTCTTCGGAATCGTCCAGCATCCTACGGAGTTTCACCATCTGCTCATCCGGAATGAAGGCTACGGGGCGTATGCCTCCAGACCGTTCGCCAGCTATGTTTACCATGAAACGTTTGATATAAGGAAGATGCACGATCTCCTTCCTACGCAAGACATCGGTGCAACGGATGAATACAATGGAACGGAAGACGATCCGGTCTACTTGCTTACGCTTGCCGCTTGGCAGAAGACACATCTCTTTTTGGGAGGCTATATAAACCTCATAGTCCTTCTCGCCTTCCGGCTGACTGGCTATGCGCTTTTCCAGCTTGTCACGGCATAGTTTCTCGGACTTGTTGTTGACGATAGCGATGTACCAATGTTTCTGATCAGATTTTCGCCGTAACGGGTTTTCAGGAATGGTTCTTTCAACGCCTACGGCGTCGATACCCTCATGAGGTACCGAATTTACAACCGTTTTTACAACATTCGCTCGCATTTCGTTGATTGCTTAAAAGAGATAGTTTGATATATGCACCATAACCCTTTTTCGCCATGTGAGAAATTAGGCTACTTAGTGAGTAGCGCAAAAGGTGGGAGAATGGTTATTACTCAGTTGTAGAGACGGAGCATGCTCCGTCTCCCACCGTCTGACAGTAATTTAAAACATCTTTTAGAGGGGATGAGACGGGGTATACCCATCTCTACAAGAATGTATGTTCGATTTTAGGGGGGGACGTGATGATTTCGGAAATACGAGGCCATTTCGTCTCTATTGCCATGTCTATACATCAGAAATAAGAACGAAGATTTAACGAGAATCCAACTGGAAACACAAACAAACCCTAATGATTGCTTGTTTTTTGTTATTTTTTACTACATTTGCGGCGTGAAACAAACGCTACTCACTAAGTAGCCTCATCCCACTTTCGACACATAATTATAGACACAACCAAAGCAAGTGCTATTCACCTCTGTCATTTTTTCTAAAGAGAAACTTCTCAGATAAATCTGGGTGGTCTTGATAGACTTATGCCCCAATAATTCACTGATCATTTCTATAGGGACATTTTGCTCTTTCAATGCCATGGCAAAGGAATGGCGGATCGTATAAGAAGTAACATCCGATGCTATTCCAGCGGCCTTTTTCAACGCCTTCAAATTTCGATTGAATCGGGATAGGGCCGCATTGTATTCGAGATATGCCTCATAGCCCGTCTTCGTTCCACTCAAAAAAGGGAATAAATAGCCTGAGGCCGGCTTCTTGTCACCCATTAATTCCTTGCGCATCAATTCTGCCGTATCCAAGATTTCCAGTCTCATCGGTGTGCCTGTCTTCTGCCGATTATAGTCCAATATCCCGTTTTTGATATTCCTTTCTTTTAGGTGGGCGAAGTCCACGAACGACATTCCTGCATACTGAAACAACAAACAAACGACCAGTTGTGTCTCCCTTAGCACCTCACTCTCTACCTTCACCGTCATCAACTTATGTTGGTTCTCTAAGGATAGGGATTTCTTGCGCTTACTCTCCACTCCCGTAAAAACTCCTTGGAACAAACCGGGGATATATTCCGCATCACCATTCTCCACCGCCTTGTTATAAATACAACGCAAACGGCGGATATACGTGGAGACCGTATTACGCATGCAATCGTTTTCCAACAAATAAGCCTCATATCGGTGAAGATTGGCCTTATTGATATCCGAATAGGAAATGTTCTCTGTTCCACTATACTTTATAAAGGAGTTCAACGCATCCTGATAACTTTTGGCGGAGGAATAACGCTTTTCCTCTCGTAACTGGGACATATACCTTCTCACCCCTTCCACGAATCCTTTCTCATCCATATCTCTCTGTTTTTTAATAATATTTGAAATGAATAGACAAATGTAACCATACTATCTGAATGCAAAAAGAATTACCGAAACACTATCATAATGTTAACTTCTTAAATATATTTCAAACACAGACTTTTTCAAAACAATTGCTTTTAAACCGATTATTATGGAATTTAGTACCCAAAACAGCACATTTTTTAGGATATATCCTGAACTTGTATGTATTTAGTCGGCTTATAATTTCTATTTCCCGGCAGATAACCGACATCTACCCGGCATCTAGTTCGGATTATCCGGCACTTGCTCTAATTTAGTTGGGATCTACTCCTAATCTCAATCTTTTGTACACTGAAAAACGAGACTATATAGAGCCTTTGCGCTCTAGAACGGCAAAAAAATCGATTGATTTTCAAATATCATTCAGGAAGCATTTATTAGTTTTCAGAAACAAGAGGTATAATTATTCGGCGGATATTGATAAAAAGAAAGCAAACTGCAAGTATTTTCTTTCATACACATTCTATTCGTCAGAGCTTAACAACCGGAGAATCGCATATAATAAACACACACACTATCCTATCTCAAATACGAGAAGCAGAAGGAGAGAGAAATGACAAATTGACATAATTAAGCCGTATTAATGACTTCTATCGATTGAATACACAATATTAAATTAGCAGAGACTTGCTTGCAGGTGTCGTTTTTTTTCACGAATATTGCAAATCAAACAACCAAATAAACATATTCAGTTTACTAAAGTTAATCTTAAAGAAAGGAGAGCCTATGAAACAGGAACCATCATGAACCATATCTAGCAAGGAAACTGGCTGGAAGATATGGCTATATAATCCAGCCAAACAAGTTTCTAAACGCCTTTAAATCAATTAATACTAACACTAAAACATTACAAATGTATGAATGAAATTTGTAAGGGGAATCCTAACCCCCGATTAAACACAAAAACTAAATTGGGCAGAGCCATGAAGTTAACCTCAATCCCGCTATTTGTTTTTACCACAGGTGTATACGCTTCCGTACACTCCCCAAACATGCGCATTAAAAGCGACATCATGATTATAGAGAAACCATCAATCGTATCCACCCCGCAACAAAACACCCGTCAGATCACCGGAACCGTGATTGATGCTACCGGTATGCCGATAATTGGCGCCAATGTGATGGTAAAAGGGACAACAAACGGGACAATAACGGATATAGATGGAAAATTCACGTTGGAAGTAGCCAAAGACGCTATTTTGCAAGTGTCCTATATCGGTTATATGAACCAGGAGATTCCGGTAGGCAATAAATCGGTTTTAAGCATCTCCTTGCAAGAGGACACACAAAAGTTGGATGAGGTGGTAGTGATTGGCTACGGTACGATGAAGAAAAGTGATATCACGGGGGCTATCTCGTCCGTGAGCGAGGAGAAAATCGCTCGCCAAGCAGTGGCCAATGTTTCTACCGCATTGCAAGGCTTGGCTACCGGTGTATCCGTCACTTCCAGTTCCGGATCTCCGGGTTCCGCCGCCACGATCCGTATCAGAGGTGTCGGTACGGTAAACGACGCGGAGCCATTGTTCGTCGTGGATGGGATGCCCGTGACGGATATAAACTACCTGAACACATCGGATATACAGTCTATGGAGGTGCTTAAAGACGCTTCCGCTTCCGCTATCTACGGTTCCCGTGGCGCGAACGGCGTAATCCTTATCACTACGAAAAAAGGCGCCGCTGGAAAAACCACCGTTACGCTCGACGCATATTGGGGTATGAACAAAATATTGAATAATCTCGATTTGATGTCAGGTCCGGAATGGTACGACTATCAGGAGCAGTTGAACACAGTGAGGAGCGTTCCCATCAACTTGGCCCTTGTCAATCGTAATGTTTCCACCAATTGGATGGACGAGATTACGCATACGGCCTTTATGCATAACTACAGTGTCGGCATAAGCGGTGGTAAAGAGAACGACTATAAATTCAATCTGGGCTTGAACTATATCAACCAAGATGGAACGATCAAGAAATCCAACTACGAACGGTTCAGTGTCCGTCAAAGCACGGAAAAAACGGTGCTCAAAGATCATTTGGTAGTGGGTACCAACGCATCGATCGCGAGATCTACCGACGCAAGTATTAGTGAGCGCAACAGTAGTAATGTGTACGACTCCGACTATGGTGTCGTAAGTAACGCGATCCGTTTGGATCCGGTAACTCCCGCCCAAAACGCAGACGGTTCATATGGTTACTCTCCTTATATTGACTACTATAACCCATTGGCAAGTATCATGTATCGGGATAATCAACGGGAGAAACTTGCTTTCATCGGCAATATGTATGGGGAATGGCAGATTATAAAAGGATTGAAGTTCAAGAGTAGCTTCGGAGCGGAAATCAGAAGGGTAGACAATAAAACCTTCTCGCCTGTCTATGAGGTATCCTCAAGCCAAAGAAATTTAGAGAGTAGTTTATCGAAGTCGCAGACCAAAGGGCATTACTATACGTTCGAGAATACCCTTTCGTATGAGAAAACGTTTGCCGAGAAGCACTCCATATCCGCTCTCGTAGGTTATACCAACGAATGGGGTAAGCAGGAAACCTTGAGCGTAAACGCGAGAGATCTTATCGGAGAGTCGGATAACCTGCATTATATAGACGCTACGCTGGACAAGAACAAGACCACGGCCAGCAATAGCGCTACGGAATATGGTTTGATGTCTTATCTGGGCCGCCTACACTACGATTACAATAACAAATACCTTATTACGGCCACTTTCCGGCGAGACGGCTCCTCTAAATTCTCTTCCAAGAATCGCTGGGGTAACTTCCCCTCGTTCGCTCTAGGTTGGAGAATCGACAACGAACCGTTCTTCCAGAAATTGAACGCCGAATGGGTTTCCTCCTTGAAACTCCGCGGGGGCTGGGGACAGATCGGAAATCAGAATATCACCAATTATGTGGATCGTAGTTTGCTGTCATTGAGTACGCAATACGGCGCTTTATTCGGAGCGAGAGAGAATGAGACCTTGTATCAAGGTATTGCCGTGAGCAGATTGGGCAATCCGGATATTAAATGGGAAACCACGGAATCTCTGAATATCGGTCTTGACGCAAGCTTCTTTAACACCCGCATGGTCTTCAGCTTCGAGTATTATTACAAGACAACGAAGGACATGCTGCTGGCCGCTCCTATGCCTATCTATATGGGATATGCCAGCAACACCTACACCAATATCGGCGAGGCGAACAACCGCGGTATCGAGATGAATCTCGAGTGGAGAGACAAGACCGAAAGTGGTTTCGAATACAACGTGGGAGTAAATATGTCGACCATCCGTAACCGCATGACGAAATTGAATGGTGGCACACCAATCTCCGATGGACCATTCCGAAACGGAAGCATGTACCTCACCTATACGAATGAAGGTATGCCTATCGGTGCGTTCTGGGGCTATAAGACAGACGGGCTTATCCAAACACAGGAACAGTTGAATGCCGTTAAGCGGGCGGATTTCCAACCTAATGCCGAATTGGGCGATGTATTGTTCGTAGATACGAATGGCGATGGCAAGTTAGACTCAAGTGATAGATGCATGATCGGTAATCCCATTCCGGATATCATATACGGTATCAACATGGGTATGGCGTGGAAAGGCTTCGACCTCAATTTGCAGTTTGGTGGAACAATCGGTAATCAGATATTCAACGCGATGCGTTATTACACCTACTTCCCGAACGATATAACGAACAAGGATAGAGCGTTAATGAACTATTGGACGCCAAATAATACAAATACGGACATCCCTCGCCTGACGGCTACGGACGTAAACGACAATGACCGCTTCTCGGACATGTACGTAGAAAACGGGACTTATTTCCGCTTGAGAAACGCCCAGCTAGGTTATACCCTGCCCGCTTCTCTCACGCAGAGGATAAAACTACAAAAAGTACGTTTTTATGTAAGCGGCCAGAACTTGTTTACGATATCCAGTTACTCGGGTATGGATCCGGAAGTGGGTCAGTCCAGCTCTTTGTCTAGAGGTATAGATTACGGTATCTATCCTCAGAACATTTCATTCACCGGAGGTATTAATGTTACTTTTTAAAATTTATAATGTCATGTTTAAAAACAAATATATCATAGGAATCGTACTAGCGATTTTAACAGGATTCAGCAGTTGCGCAGATTTGGATTTAGCTCCGTTAGGAAGTCCGGAGGCTGGAGAGATATCAGAGGAAAGACAAGCTTTCTTGCGTCTGACCGCTGTCTATTCCGTCATGAAGGACTTCCGTTACACATGGTCAATGCAATGTTTCGGCGACGTGTTGTCGAATGACGCGACCTACAGCGGTTCTTCGAACGACGCACAAACCTTCACGTTGCTGGAGAATTATCAGTATCAAGCGGATCATACCGAGATCTTGAACAAATATCGGTATTCTTACCAATGTATTAATAAGGCCAATTTGTTTATACGGGATATGGAAATGGCAGACGATGCCCTATTCTCGAAATATAACAGGGAACAGATGATCGGTGAGGCCAAGTTTATTCGCGCCTATACTTATTTCGAGCTTGTGAAAACCTTTGGTGGTGTTCCTTGCTATACGGGAGTCTTGGATCTCGATCATGAGAGACTCGGACGTGCGTCTGTCGAAGAGATATACTCGGTTATCGAGCAAGACCTAAACGATGCGGTTAGCGTATTACCTAAGAAAAGTGAGGTGGCTAACTACGAGTCAAGCTATGCGGGAAGGATTACCAAAGGCGCGGCCATCGCCATGCAAACACGTATTTATCTGTATGAGAAAAAATACGATGAGGTAAAAAAGGCATTCGAGAAATTCCAGAATGAGTGCGGGGGTGAGTATAGCTTGGTCGCTCCGGAGGATTACGCTTGGCAGTTCTCACTGGACGGCGAGCACTGCTCTTCTTCAATCCTTGAAGTAAATATGTATACCTCCACAACCCAAAGCGGGTATGGCGTTAATAACGGCAACCGTCACGTGCTGATGTCTATGCCCCGAAACATGACGATCGGCTTCGGTTGCGCACAACCTACACAGGCCTTGGCAGACGCTTATGATGCCGAGGGGGATATCATACGAAAGAAGACCACTCTCCTTTCCACGGAAGAGGCCATAGAGATCGAGACCGCGGCCAAAGGCGATGTGGCACCCGTTACGGACGACCGAACCGGTTGGTACAATCGCAAACTATATCTCGCGCCCGGGCAAAGAGAGGAGAATCGGGGAAATAATCAACCCACGAACCTCAGGCTTATCCGCCTCGCGGAGGTATATTTGAACTATGCCGAGGCTTGCTATTTCAGCGGCGATATCGCTAATGCGCAAAAGTATCTGAATGAGGTAAGAAGCCATGTCAACTTGGCTCCTAAAAACCATACAGGAAGCCAATTGTTTGAAGACATCATGAACGAGCGTCATCTGGAGTTTGGAATGGAAGGTTTCCGGTTCTTTGACGTGGTACGTGTAGGATGGGGCGAGAAAGTATTTAACGGAACCAAGAAGGCGGAATTTGGAGCTAAGACTCCTTTCAGCGCCGGTGCGGAAGTATTGCCTATACCTCAAACCGAGATTGATATTAGTGACGGTTTAATAACTAATTAATAAGGAAATAACAATTCGCAAAAATCATAATAGTATGAATAGGAATTTAGTATTGCTCGGAATCTGTCTCTTGGCCGTATCGTTCGTTGGAGAGGTCTTTGGACAGAAGAAAAAACCTCGTATCGGTATTGCCGGTATACAGATAGAAAACAGCGTGTTCGTCCCGAATAGGCAGCCGCTCGTAGGACACCCCGTAAGAATGCCGGACTATCTCAGCCCAGACTCCGCAATGGGACAGGCGGCCACTTGGCTTCCCACGCAGATTGGCTATGGCGGTGGAAGAGGCCCCGTGACAAAAGAATCGTACGACGCATTTGTGGAAAAAACATTGGAGATGATCAAGGCCAATATGCCCTATGACGCTTTCTGGTTTTATAACCACGGAGCTTGTAGCGTGGAAGGCGTAGCCGATCCCGAGGGCGAATTCATGGAGAAGGTGCGTAGCTTGATCGGAAACGATGTCTTGACTACCACCACGATGGACCTTCACGGAAATACGTCTTGGTTGGTAGCTCTCAACTCCGATTTGATTACGACTTATCGTCAAGCACCGCATGCGGATTCTCGCGAATCACATCGGCGAGGGGTCGTCAATTTGTTGGAACGTCTTGAGTCGGGGAAAGGACGTCCGGCATACAAGGCATGGGTTGCTGTTCCTGTCCTAGTTTCCGGCGAATGGTCGAGTACCCGTGTCGAGCCTGCGAAATCGCTGTACGCATTGGTTCCCGAGGTTGAAGCCATGCCCGGAGTGATAGACGCAGGGATCTGGATCGGTTATGTTTGGGGAGACAACCCACGGAACCAAGGAACCGTGATGGTTTACGGTGACGATGAGGAACAGGTAAAAGCCGGGGCGAAGAAACTCGCCCAGAAATTCTGGGATGTCCGTAAGCAGTTCTCGCTGGAAGCTCCGGGATATTCGCTCGAGAAATGTATCGATTTGGCAATAGCAAGCAAAAAGAAGCCTTTCTTTATCAGTGATATGGGAGATAATCCCGGCGGAGGCGGCTCAGGCGAGGTCACTTGGACTTTGGCGAGACTCTTGAAGCGTCCGGAATTCCAGACTGATAAGGGAAAGAGCGTTCTTTATTGCTCCATCCCGGGAGAAGAAGTGGTTAAGCAGGCACGTAAGGTCGGCGTAGGCGGACACGTAGAAGGCATGGTAGGTGCCATGGTCGATAATTCCTACGAAGGTCCCGTGAAATTGTCGGGTACCGTGGTTTATGTCAGTCCGGAAGAAGACAAGAACGCGGAATCATGGAGACGGAAAAGAGATATCGCTATCGTAAAGACCGGAAGCGTTTATGTGGTAGTAGGCACATCGTCTCCCACTCCAAACCTAGAGGGTTCAGGAATTGACCCGAAGGAAATGGATATCGTAATGGTTAAACAGGGTTACCTTGTAACCCAATGGTACAATATACAAGCGGATTGGGTGATGGCTTTTACAAGGGGAGGCGTGGATCAGGACTTCAAGAAGCTTCCCTATAAGAATATCGTGAGACCGATGTTCCCGATCGATCCAGACATGGCTGATCCGGAATTGAACGTTATCATGGTTCCTTCCGCCAAGCATTACTATGGCAGATAGATCGTATTGATCGATTTTTTACTGCAATGCCTATGCAGTGTTACTGCAATAGGTGTTGCAGTATTACTGCACAGGCATTGCAGCATCACTGCAACCCGGGTTGCAGTGATGCTACTAAATTATCCTATATTCCTACTCAATAACTTTCGGACTTGCTCCTCCGTTAAATTCCGGCGGCTCGCATAATCTCTCATCTGCTCCTCATCGATAGAACCGATCATGAAATATTGAGAAGAGGGATGGGCAATATAAATCCCACTAACCGAAGCCGTAGGATACATGGCACCATTCTCGGTTAACGAAACACCAATTCGCGACATATCGAGCAATCCATCCAATGTGAAATTCAATAATTGATCCGGTAGAGAAGGGTAACCGATAGCCGGACGGATTCCTTGGTATTTCACCTTGTAAAGATCCGGGATAGACAAGGATTCGTCTTTAGCATATCCCCAATATTCTTTACGTACTTTCTCATGAAGATATTCGGCTGTAGCTTCCGCTAGGCGATCGGTCAAGGTTTGCAGCAACATTGAATTATAGGTATCGCCTTCTTCCTCAAATTTATCCTTCAAACAATCAGCGCCAGCTCCAGCGGTAACGACAAACGCCCCTACATAATCAGTTCGCTCCTCGGAAACCGGTATTACATAATCGGAAAGACATTTATAAATATTTTCCTCTTTTTTTACTTGCTGACGTAATAAAGGCAGCGCTATATCACCCATTCGGATCGTATCCCCTTCACTATTCGCTGAGAAAAATCCGTAAATCGCTTTACAATATTCAACCTTCATATTGACCAGCCGATCCAATAACCTAACAGCATCCTTGTATAATTGCATCGCCTCGATAGCCTTCGCACGATCTTTTTCCGGGAATCCGGCCAACCAAGAGGCACGACAAGAATCGCAACCATGTATCTGGGAGATTTCCGAGAAACGGCCATTCAATTTCCATGCGCTAAAAAAGAAGGTCCAGTGGATATAAGGAATCACCTTTTCCAAGGGGATATAAGGGATAACATGTACCCCCATCCGAGCTGGAACAACCGGTGTATACCCGGTCCAATCTATTTCAATCGGATGCTTACGAGCCTCTGAAAGAGAAGCCAAGGTCTCTTTCTTCTGCCCTAAAGAGGCACGCAAGGCTTCTTGTTCTTGTTCCAACTCCCTGATATAAGCGTCACGGGTATCTGGATTCAATAGTTTGGCGGCGATCAACGGATTCTGTGAGGCATCCAGCACATGAATCACCGGATAATCATAATGCGGAGCGATCTTCACCGCCGTATGCAATTTGGAGGTCGTAGCGCCACCCACCATCATAGGAATCGTAAGTCCCGCTTTCTGCATCTCGTCCGCAACATGCGCCATCTCTTCTAAAGAAGGGGTTATCAGGCCGGATAAGCAAACCAGATCCGGTTTCTCCTCGATCGCTTTCTTTATGATCACATCTGCGGGAACCATTACCCCTAAATCAATCACCTCGTAGTTATTACAAGACAATACGATAGAGACGATATTCTTACCGATATCATGTACATCCCCTTTTACCGTAGCGAAAATCACTTTACCGGCCTTCGCGGAGCCGGAAGCTTTCTTTTCAGACTCAATGGCCGGTTGTAAAATAGCCACGGCCTTTTTCATCGTACGTGCGGTCTTCACGACTTGAGGGAGAAACATCTTTCCGGCACCGAATAACTCGCCGACCTTATTCATTCCGCTCATTAACGGACCGTCAATTATATCCACGGCATGCGGATAAATCCGCAAGGCTTCTTGTAAATCGTCCTCCAAATAGTCTCCGATCCCTTTGATTAAGGCATGTTCCAAACGCTCCTTCAATGAAAGCTCACGCCAAGCCTCATGCTTCTCCGGAGTTTCTCCGGAAGCTTGAACATGTAAATTTTGAGCATAAGTAATTAATTCCTCGGCAGCTTCCGGACGGCGTGCCAAGATCACGTCTTCCAACAAGGTACGGAACTCCGGCTCTATATCCTCATAAAGTACGGAGGTAGACGGATTCACGATACCCATATCCATCCCCTTCCCGATCGCATGATATAGAAATACGGAATGCATAGCCTCGCGTACATGATTGTTCCCCCGGAAAGAGAAAGATAAATTACTTACACCACCACTCACCTTCGCACCCGGCAAGTTCTTCTTGATCCATTCAACGGCACGGATAAACGCCAGACCATAGCCATTATGTTCCTCCATACCGGTAGCGATCGCCAATACATTCGGGTCAAAAATAATATCTTGGGGATTGAAATCGATCTTTTCAGTCAATAGGCGATAGGCCCGTTCACAAATCTCAATCTTTCTTTCATAGGTATCCGCCTGCCCCTTCTCATCGAAAGCCATCACGACCGCAGCCGCACCCAGTTGCTTAATACGGGCGGCATGTTTAAGGAAGACCTCCTCTCCTTCTTTCAAGGAGATGGAATTCACGATGCTCTTTCCTTGCACGCACATCAAGCCTTCCTCGATCACTTCCCATTTAGAAGAATCGATCATGACGGGTACACGGGCAATATCCGGTTCGGAGGCGATCAAGTTTAAGAATGTCTTCATTTCTTTCACGGCATCCAACATACCATCGTCCATATTGATATCGATCACTTGGGCGCCATCCTCCACTTGCTTACGAGCGATCGTCAACGCTTCCTCATAACTGCCTTCTTTTATCAAGCGTAAGAATTTCCGAGAACCGGCCACATTACAACGCTCTCCCACGTTCACGAAATTATTCTCCGGTTTCACCTCCAGCAGTTCCAAGCCCGACAGCCACAGGCAATCCGGTTTCAAAGCCGGGATATGCGGTTTAGCTCCTTTCACCAACTCCGGATACCGGAAGATATGCGCCGGAGTCGTTCCGCAACAGCCTCCGATAATGTTCACTAATCCCTCTTCCACAAAAGGCTTCACATGTTGGGCCATTTTATCCGGCGTCTCGTCATAGGTACCAAAACTATTCGGCAATCCAGCGTTCGGATAAGCGCTGATATAATAGGGGGCATACTTCGCCAACTCTTGTAAATAGGGCTTCATATCCGCCGCTCCGAAAGAGCAGTTTAAGCCAACCGAAACAATATGTGTATGCTGTATGGAAGCCAAGAAGGCCAATAAAGTCTGTCCGGAAAATGTTCGTCCACCTTGCGCAGACAAAGTCAAAGACAACATAATAGGCAGGTCTTTTTCTTTCTCTTTCAACACGACCTCAGCCGCTTCCAATCCCGCTTTTACGTTCAACGTATCGAAAGTAGTCTCGAAAAGGATGATATCCCCCCCGCCGTCAACAAGTCCCTCGACTTGCTCCTTGTAGGCATTATACAAATCTTTATAAGTGACGGCACGATAAGCGGGATCGCTTACATCTGGACTCATGGAAGCTGTCTTATTGGTAGGACCGATCGATCCGGCCACGAAGATCGTACGATCCGGATGCTCTGCCATATAGGTATCCGCCACTTCCCTCGACAATCGGCCGGCGGCCAGATTTATCTCACGTACATAGGCCTCCATCGCATAATCTGCCATGGAAATAGCATTCGCGTTAAACGTATTCGTAGCGAAGATATCCGCTCCCGCATCCAAATACTGACGATGAATAGACTGGATTACATCCGGGCGGGTGATACACAATAAATCATTGTTCCCCTTCAATTGTCCCGGAAAATCGGCGAAACGTTCGCCTCGGTAATCTTGTTCGTTTAGTTTGAAACTTTGGATCATGGTACCCATACCACCATCCAAGATCAAAATGCGCTCATTCAAGAGTCGCAGAAATCGTTCCTTATTCATAAATATGTTTTACCTTTCTTGCGTACATATAACTATATCCCCGGAGGATCCATACCACAACGATGGCGAAAAACAGACGGGTAGGCACCACCCAAAGAACGGGTACCCCTATCGCGGCAAAGATGATCGTATCTTCCAACAGGGAATGGCACACGGCCAAATGATGGTTCAGCAAGTTGCCGTCACCGTAAGACAACTTCCTCTGCTCCATTTGCTCTACCATAATAGCCCCGCCATAAGCCAGTCCAACCACATTACCTACCAACCACAAAAAAGCGGCATCTTGAGGCAAGCCAAATAATCGCATCAGCGGAGAAAAGACCGAGGACAATCCTTTCATTAGATTAAACTCTTCCAATATATAATGAAGGATCATTAAAGCCGTAACAATTATCAAAATAGAAATCACCACCTTCATCGAGCTGGTAAACCAAAGTACGAATACTTCCAACCAATTATCGCATACAGCTGCGCTTTGAGCGATCCCGACCTGTCCCCATCCTTCATGGGGCATTACCCAATTCAAAGAAAAGGCGATCACGAAACTCATGATCAAACGGAGCAGCGTCATCTCCCAGAAAGAAGACCCGGTCTTTGCCTGTACGGAGGATTCTACCATTAGATTATGGGAAGTAAGGCACATCAATGCTAATATCGTAGCTTCACGGACTCCTAAAGACATCGAGGTGATCAAAGCGATCGGAGCATATAATGGGGAGAATATACTGGTTATAAAAACAATGGCTGTCTCCCCCGGCAGACCCACCAACGAGAACACGGGCACTAACCAATCCGAGATCTGACCTAATATTCCGGAATATTGCAATATACGGACCAATAAAGAAATAGGCAAAATAATCTTTAGCAGCCATAAACACGTCTTGCCTGCTTTAGGCAGAGCTTTCAGGATACATCCCCAAACCCTACCGATCACGCCTTGCCCTGTTTCCATCTCGACTTATCGTTTGAAAGCCCGATCCATCTCCCGTCGGTCGTCACGTTCCCGGATGGAGTCTCGCTTATCATATTCCTTTTTACCTCGTGCGATCGCGACGACTACTTTCGCCAATCCTTTCTCATTGATAAACAAACGAGTGGGAACGATCGTAAAACCACTGGCACGAACGGCGCCCTCGATCTTTCGTAATTCCTTTTTGGTAAGAAGTAATTTCCGGTCCCGCCGTGCGTTGTGATTATTGTACGTACCGTAAAAATATTCGGCGATGTACATATTCTTCACCCACAGTTCCCCTTTTTCCACGATACAAAACGTATCTACCAAACTCGCCTTCCCTAAACGGATCGATTTAATCTCCGTTCCGGTCAGTACGATCCCGGCCGTAAAAGTGTCGAGCAACTCGTAATCGAACGTCGCCCGCTTATTCTTTATCTGTATGTTATTACTAATCTTCTCTTTCATCTTGTGTTATTCTGTCAAAAACTCAAACCGGGCATCAGCATCGATAACAAAATCTCGATAACTGCCGGAGTCAGTAATATAATGGCGGTTGTAAATCCTACGAACTTCAGACGGATCTTCTCCTCGACTCCCATATACGGACCAGCGCCTTCCCAAACAATATAGAATGTATAAAGGATAAATATCCGCAAGAAGAAAAACTCGGGAAGCAACATCAATACGATATTCAAAGCGAACATCAACGATGAGGAATACCCGACGAAGCGCAACCACAGTTTCAAATCCTTCTCCCGTTTAAATATACCTTGCCATATCTCGTTCATCAGATAAGCCCCGAGGTAAAAACCACCGAACGAGGACACCAATGTCCGGATAGATGACTTCAAGGCCAGCTCTAAATCAAACTCCTTCCGCGTAAACAATACGCCCAGAAAAGCCGCGACGGTAACGAAGCCGATCAAAGGATACACGAATCGGGATAAGAACTCCTCCTGCTTCTCTCCTTTTTTCGCTAACAAGACCCACGCCTTCGCCGGCTGTGAGATGATAGCGATTACCCACCTAAATATCTCCTTATACATCTCTGTTTACTTTTAAATAGCAAAAGTATATATTTAATTCGTAAAACGCAACGTAAATACGTCGGTAGCCCCCCAAACACATGCGGTTGTATCCGCATTATAGCGTTCGGCGTAATTTATTTTAAAATTTATCACATTTTGCCCCTCACTACTCTCTATCGCTTTGGCTTGGTCCAAAAACTTATCGATTGTAAAAGCGGTCGTATTGACCCATTTAGTGGAATCGCCGGTACCTCCCTCTTGGGTTACCCGAAGGTATAGGTTATAGACCCGTTGTCCGGTGCTGTCTTCTTCCACCTCCTGATCAGGGTTATAGGATAAATTGAAAATATCCTTTTGGTCTAACTGATGATTTACATGTTGGGTTTGCAAGAAGAAACGTCCTTCCAAATAAATACTTTTCTTAAAGTCCAGCGTAACCAGACGCTCCTTGTCCAATACAACCGTAGTATCAGTCAATGTCTCATGCAAAGGCCATACAGCGACCGAATCATACTTATAAATCTCAGCGTTGTAAACACCATTGCCCAATTCCTCGCTAAAATTCGTCTTGAAATCAACCACACAGCAATCGCCATCTTTCAAATCCGTCCGATTCTCAAACTCAGAGGAAGAGACGATAAAGATCTCCCCTTGATCATCCGCCGTGTAGATACATCGCATAGGATTCTCACGTATCACTCCTACTCGATGATAATTGATGGAATTACTTCCATCCCCCATACAAGAGGTCATTAAGAAAAACAAGGATAAAAATAAGCCGTATAAAATTCGCTTTCTCATCTTCTTTAGTTTATAAGTAAAGGATCTGTTACTCCCCATGTAAACTGGGTACTATCTTTCGGATTAATTTGATCGATATAATGAATCCGAACATACATATCCGCATCACGTCCACCTTGTTCTCGCATATCTTTGATAAAGTTCCCCAGATTAAAGGCATTGATAACCGCGATAGCCTCTTCTGCCTTGTCCTCCGGCTTTCCGGTCGTAGCGGCAGCCCGTAAATATAAGGAATATATAGATTTTCGATTTTCCACAACAGCTTCCTGAGCCGGATCGTAAGTCAATTGCCAATTTAAAGTCCGATCTTTTGTCGTCCAACAAGCAGAGGGCAGAAATAAATAGTCTTCTAATTCAATGTATAAAACAGAGTCATTGGGGTTGACCGCAAGTACCGGTTGCTCATTAGTCAATAATTTATGCGTATCCGTAAGAGGGCTCTCAGCGTTTTGCTGGTTAACAGCGGTTTCCCCTTGTATCGTCACTGTATAATACCCTTTTTGTTCCGCATTCGTATTTTCCGGTAAGCTAGGATCATAATCAAAGCTCACCAACAAGCATTTACCCTCTGAGTATGAGCTCAGCTTCGTCGAATAGATCCAACCGAACCGGGTATTAGCCATCATCAACGCGCTATCTCCATGTTGACGAACCACAGCGGCGGTCGTTCCCGGATTATAGACGTTATTTATGTCTTTTAGGCAAGAAGTAAACAGACTCATGAAAACCGCCACCCAGACAAAACCTATTAAATTCTTGTATCTCATTTCACAATACTCCTCTTAAAGTACGCAAAGATACGATCTTTACCCATATACATAAAAAAAACGGCAAAAAAATAGGGCGTATCGATAATCTTCTTATCGGTACGCCCTCAACTTCTATACTAATTTCTTTATGAGTTTTTCACGACTTGGAATAGAACGGTATAAGAAGCCCATTTCAAATCCGTACTATCTTTTTCATTAATCGTATTTAGATAATTGACCTTAAGATTAAAAGACTTTGAATCTTTATTAGCCTCAGCGCTATTCACAGACTCCAATACAGACTTAACATTAAACGCACGGACTTCTCCTATAGATGATGCCGCAGAACCTGTTCCGTCCGCTACTTTAGCGACACGCAAGAACAAGTCATATGTCGGGACATTATCCACCATAGTAGGCTCCTTTGAACGATCCCAATATAAAGTATAAGAATTTTTCTGATCCTTAAACATATCCATTGTTATAAAGAAGAATAAATAACCGTCTACATACACCCCATAGTCGCCATTGCTAAATAGGTTTTTTACAGGTATCTCATTCTGAAGTAAGCTGGCCGAATCTGGCACATTATAAAAGACTGGCTGTCCTTTTGTTATCTCATCTGCCACAGAGATTGTCGCTGTTAAATAACCATTTGTCGCCGCATTCGCATTCTCCGGAGAATTTAGGTCTAATTCATAGTTGATCAAGTAACAAGCTCCGTCAACTACTTGTGCCGATAAAGACGGAGAGTATAATGCTCCCATATTTGTATTCAGTACCGTTTTATATGTCTTTTCAGAAAGACCTGCGACACCAAAGCCGGCACGAGTCACCGTATTATTCGATTCTCCAAGACAAGAGGTCAACAACAATAATGACGCAGCCACCGCTGCTCCAATTAATTTAAATGCTTTCATAATTCAATTTTTCTATTTTTAAGTATTTGTATTTACACTGTTAATCTATCGAGTATTAAAAACCAAAACGAAATCCGAACTGAAGGCTCATGTTAAACGGCTTCTCCGAATGGATGGTTTCGATCTCGCTACCATTATCAAAATAATAGCTGGCTCCCACCTCTGCGAAAGCGCTTACGAAACGGATAATCGGATAACTTACGCCGGCACGGGCATTTACAGACCATAGCCATTCTTTCATTCGAATATGTTCACTTTGCTTTGCGATCTCTACCTCATCCGAGAATAATTTCATTCTACATTTGCCAGCGACATTCACTTCCGCCATACCTCCGGCTGAGGCGTAAAACATAAAACGATTCCATTCCGCGATCTTATAAGTCAATGATAATGGAATTCCTATAAAATGCAATCGCTGATCATTCTCTATATGGTACGTATTATTCGTACTCCACTCCGATCTTAAGTAAGAATAAGTTAATCCAGTCTGCAAAGAAAAACGATTATTCAAATAACGACTAATTGAGATACCCACCCCAATAGGCGTCTTATGATGAATATCCGTCTTAGCAGGATCTTTCTTCTCCGCATCGAACGAATTTAAGCTCATCAGATTCTCGCTCTTAAGCACACTGCTATTCGTCACATACTGAGGGACCAGATTATCAGCGCCCATGGAAAGACCTCCACCTCCCATACCGAACCCCCATTTCCGAGACGCGGTCTTCTCTGGCTTCTTTTTAGTAACAGGAGTAGCATCCGCGACAAGTACATCATTCTTGAGAACAACTATCTCATCATTATTCCTTTCAACCTCCGGTTCAACGGTATTTTTCTCATTCGCCGATCTATCAGCAGACATTACCTCCGACTCAGAAATAGGCCGATCCTCTGCACTCTCTACATTTTGCCGGAACGCTGCCATCCTAGCCTTAGCTCCCACTTTAACCGCTCCAGATGCCGCTTTTGCCTTCACGACCGCAGCAGCAGGAATAGTCGCTAATACGGGCGCTTGCTCCATCGTTTTCTCTATCGGAACAACCGGGGTATCCACGGATGTCGACTCTTGTGAAGACTGTATTTCTTGGGCTATAGGTAGATCTTCCATCTCCCTGTCATATAAATAGATACCACCCGATACGACCAATAAGGAGATCACGGCGGCGGCAACCCAGTAGCGAAGCGTACGACGCAAAGGAACCGGAGCCTTTCCGGGCAATCGATCGGCTATAGCCTCCCAGTCGCCGGGTAGCGTATCCATCTCGAAATCCTCTAGCTTCGATCGGATCGCGTCATCCCATATATCTCTTTCCTTTTTACTCATCTTATCTCAATATAATGCGTTAATTCTACGTTGTAATAACTGCTTGGCACGGGTATATTGGGAACGGGAAGTACTCTCTGTTATGTTCAACATCTCACTGATCTCCTTATGAGAATATCCCTCTATCGCAAACATATTGAATACGGTACGGAAGCCAACCGGCAACTCCTTCACTAGATTCATCAACTCAGCCGCCGACATGTCCGAGATAGCCGAACTATCGGGTTGAATCAGTTCCGCCGTATTGTCAAGATCGGTCGCTTCACGCAACACATCCGACTTTCGCAGATATTCCAACGCACAATTAACAAAGATCTTCCGCATCCACCCCTCAAATGAACCACTCCCTGTATAGGAATCCATACTGGTAAAGATTTTCACGAAGCCATCCTGCAACAAATCACGAGCCGTTTCCCTGTCGTTCACATAACGAAGGCAAACTCCCATCATTTTTCGGGAATACGCATCATAAAGCTCTTTTTGAGCTCGTCTCTCCCCCTTCCGACAACCCTCTATCAGTTGTAGCTCATTCATTCAGTCGTGCCTTGAACGTCTCCCTTCTGGAGACTGTACAATATTAGGATGTAAATAATTAAACAAACGCTGCATTCCGTAGAAAAATTATTTCATAAACAGGGCGGACACTCCGGCCCGCCCTCACGGAACATCTGCAAAGATAAGATGTTCTTATGAATTTCCATGTTAATGAGCGTGAGTATGCTCACTTTTTTTCGCCGGAGGTACCGGACAGCCGGCGCCATTATCTACCGGAACCGCTTCCATACCGATCTTTTTGAAGGCCGCGGCCAAGCGGGTCTTCGAAGTCTTATCCGTCTTGTAAGTCACAATGGCCGTACGGGTGCTCAGATCACATTTCAAGTCGGTCACTCCTTTCTCGAAAGCGATATTTTTCTCGATCTTCTTGATACAGTGATCACAATCCATCGCTTCGATAAAGAATGTCACAGAGTCCTTCTTCTTTTTCGCATCTTGGGCGAATGTCATCGATACCGTACATACAGCACAAAACAACAACATAATTAATCGTCTCATAATCAATCATTTTTAATATTAATAGTCCTAATTATCCATTCATATCTACCAAAAGAAAAGCACCACTATAGGCATCGGGCTACACGTATATAGGCGTAGGGGCACACCAGTATACGCATAGGCCTACACGTATATACGTACGGGCTTATACGTATATACGTGTCAATCCCTGCTTATATTAAAGCGGATACCCGCATAAATTTTCCGTCCATGCACCGGTCCCCACACCATAGATCCATCGAAGTTATCCCCTCTGGGATTGCTGGCATCGATAATCGGATTCGGTTGCTTGTAATTAAACAGGTTCTCCGCTCCCACATAAATAGACCATTGACGGAAATATTTCGTAATCTGCGCATTCACTACCGTATAAGCCTTAAAATTCGGTTCCCATAACGGATTAGACGCATCCGGTGTCGGCATACGACCGCCTCCATTAAACTGGCCGGTCAAATCAAACTGCCATTTTTTCAACGGGGTTTGATAAGAAGCGGTCAATAAACCTTTATAATCACTAACCAACGGCTTTTTCAATCGATGCGCCATACCCTCCTCATTCCGGTAATCGGTCTTCGCGTCCGTATAACGATAAGCGGCCGTTAACGTAAATCCCCGGAAAAAAGGATAGGAAGCCTCCACTTGGAAGCTATTCGAATAGGAACGCCCATCCAGATTGTAGAAACGAACCGCATGAGGATCACTATCCATATCCACCACGATTTGCTTCAAGAAATCGGTATAATACCATTCCCCGCTCAAGCTCAGTTCCTTCCCGAACAAAGGTATATAAAATGACAGATTCAGACCGGTATTCCACGCTTCTTCTTGATCCAGATTGTCGTCGATATACATTTTTCGACTACTGGATAACAAAAAGTTGTTCTCTGCCAGCACATTCGCTGTCCGAAATCCTTTACCTGCCGAAGCCCGGATATGGAACCAGTCAAAAGGATTATATTTAATATGCACACGAGGGGTTACAAAGAAATCATACAACGTACTATAATCCGCACGTACACCCGCCAATAAGATCAGTTTATCATTCAGATTGAACGTATATTGGGCATAAGCTCCCGGCACGACTTCCGTACGGTCATAGGCATGACGGACCGACTCTCCTCCCGCATATTGAACCAGATTCTCGTCGAAACCATCATAGTTCATACTTAATCCGGTACTCAAGCTATGCATCGGCGTAAACTCCTTTTCATACAGCAAACTGGCATATACATTATTCTGATATACATTATAGGGCGTACGGTCATATCTTGACTTTTGCTCATGATAAGAACCGGAAAGTATCAATGCCACGCTCTCTACCTTTTCCTTATCGATAATATAGGCCTGCTTCGTAAATAATTCGGCCCGGTTCGTATTTAAATGAATCCGATACGGGTCGGTGAAATCATGGTGTTTCGTATCCTGCCCACCGGTACGGCTCTCATGCAGATAGCGAACTCCGTATTGAGCCACGTATTTATCCAATTTATGATACCAACGGTTCATTACGTTCACCTGTTCCCTTAGCGGCGTATCGAGAAAACCATCGTCATTACCGTCATGTTGCATTTTATCATTCGAGTAGTGTACCAATAAACCGGTAGAGAGCTTGTCGTTGATATGCCAAGAAGCATCCGCATTCCCTTCATAACGTCCGGCATCACTAGCGAACACATTAGCAGAGAAAATATCCGCCGTAGGGGGCTTCTTGAATTCCACGTTGATTTGTCCGGCCAACGCCTCATACCCATTCTTAACCGAAGAGGTTCCTTTAGACACCTGAATACTTTCCATCCAAGCTCCCGGAACATAATCCAAGCCATATAAGGAAGCGGCCCCCCGGAAATTCGGGTAATTCTCGGTCAACATTTGTACGTAGGTTCCCGCCAATCCCAACAGCTTAATTTGCCGGGCACCTGTAGCCGCATCCGAGTACGATACATCGACAGACGGATTTGTCTCAAAGCTCTCCGCCAGATTACAGCAGGCCGCACGGCAAATCTCATCGTACGTAATTTTCTGAGTTTGCAATACGCTCGTACGGGAAGCGATGGTTCCCATCTTGCGCTCACTAACCACGACCTCATCCAAGGCGATCTCACCTTTTAAGATAATCTGCATAGCATCGTCCTTCTCATCCACAGGGGTGACCTCAGTCATATAACCGATATAGCTAACCACCAGATTCTTGGAGTCACCTTTTCGTTCTAACTCGAAATTTCCATCCACATCGGACGTGGTTCCATTTTGGGTTCCTTCCCAATATACATTTGCCCCGATAATAGGTTGTTTGTTTTCATCACATACACGTCCTTTCACTTTCTTGCCGGAATCCTCGGCCCAAGTCAAAGTAAAAGTCAAACAGAACAGTAAAAATATCAGATATAATTGTCTTAACATGATAGTTGTTATTTGATTGAATCGTTAAATACAGTTTCCGCAGGGATAGAGCATTCCCTACCTTAAAACCAAAGGGTATTCAGCGAGCAGCTTCCACCCTCACGAATACAATCAAATCAAAAGCGTAGTCAATAAAGAAAGGTACACACGAGGACAGGCTACGGGAGGACCTGTCACCCTAATCTCATAAGAATCAGCAAATAAGGAAGCGATTTGTAAACTCTCGAAAATAGAGGAGAAGAGCAAATCATGTACGACTGGTTGCAGATCCGGTACTTGTATATTTACAGAATTCCAATCAAAATCAACCCGTTCAATGCCACAGCCGTTCATGCCACAACACTCCACCGTATTATTCGCAAGCTTATCACGACTATGATCATGTCCATGAATCTCACAGCACTTAGCTTCCAATAAAGCCTCCACTCCCTCTTTCTCGCAAACGCCACAACAATAAGATACGAAATTAACCCCCGCTCCCCCATAAAAGATTAAGGAAGCAAGAATTACAAGAAACAAGGATGTGGCAAATCGTCTCATATGCCGCAAAAATAAGCAAAAAAACTCGAAATCAAAATACTCCCTTTACTTGATAAATTTAGACAGGTAATAATAGGTATCCGGAGAAGGTTCACTCTCTATCCGGTAACGGGTGGAAGCCGTTACAGAAAATGTATACCCACGTTCAGACTCTACATCGATAGGAAGAAAAAGCTCGTTGCCATAAATATTCGTAGCTAATATGGATTTTGCCGAAGCTGTGTCGATCGAATCCGTCAATGAATAATAAACGGTATAAGTTAAATCCTGCTTTTCCGACACAGGTTTCTGCCAAGTTAAATGCAACTCATCATCCAAACGTTCCACTTTGATGCCCTCCGGAGCGGCAGGTACCGAATCATTCAGCCAAGTCAACGGAGGCAATTGGGCCGGATATTTATAGTAATTGTCTCTCAACTCTTTATAGAGTCCTTTATCATTATACAGGACATTTCCACAACGAAAGAACGCACAGCCGGCTCCTCCGTAATAACGACTATAATCGATCTGGTCCGTTATATCATTCACGGCCCAGTCCGCCTCGCTCTTGTCCATTCGATAAGCTCCCAAGCCGGGTACGACCAAACGCCCGTTACAATTATCCACCCAATTATCCACGAAAGGAAAGAAATTCTTATGCAGGTAATACATCATCGGAACAATCATATCTTGTTTACCTTGTTGCATCCACATCTTAGGGTCTTGGAAGACACTTTCGTAAGCGGTCCAACCCGCGTTAGGTACCCGTTCAATACGATTATATTTCCCGAGTGGCGAACTGCTAACCTGTACCCAAGGTTTCGTTTGCTTTACCCAATCGTAAATACGATAAACCATCCGGTTGATATTCTCCCTACGCCAGTCTGCCAGAGACTTTTTCTTACCGGATTTATTATACAGCGCTTTATCCGGGAATTTTTTCGCCTCTTCCGGATAGCGGATATAATCAAAATGGATGCCATCTATATCGTAGCCATTCACGATCTCCTTGACTAAGGATAAGATATAATCAGCGGTCTCCGGTACACCGGGGTCCAAATACCACTCTCCATTATGCCGTTTGCAGAGTTTTGGTTTCTTTTTAACCACGGAAAGCTTTCCTTGCTCCTTCACGCTTTTTTCCGTTCCCAACGGGAAAGTCACGAACCACGCATGACATTCCATTCCCCGTTTATGGCATTCATCAACGACAAAAGCGAGCGGATCATATCCCGGTAATTCTCCATACTTACCGGAGAATGTCTTACTGACTGGTTCGATAGCCGAACGATACATCACGTCTCCCCTCAAGCGAGCCTGAATGAAGACCATATTAAAATTCGCTTCTTGAAGCCGGTCCAAGATATCAAGCAATGCCTGTTGCTGGGCTTTTCGTCCCGCCTCGGTAGTAGCCGGTTTATGAGGCCAATCCAGACCATAAACCGTAGTCAACCAAACCGCACGAATTTCCTTTTTGGGAGGCTCCACCGCTTGTAACAGACAAAAAACGGGTAAAGCCAGCGACAGGATAAGCAACAGACAAAACTTTCTCATCTTTATAATGCCTTATTGAGCCCGCGAATGTAGTATTTTTTGAGTCTCTTCCGGTAAATCAGTCGTAATAAAATCGACTCCCATATCGATCATCTCTTCCATTAATTTAGAGTCATCTACGGTCCAGACATTCGAAGTCATGCCTAGGACTTTACAATCCTTCACCCAATCCGGATGAGATTGCAAGACTTTATAATGGTAGTCTAATCCTGTAAAACCAAGCTCTTTCAATTCCATCGGGGATAATTCTCCATTCAGATAAGAAACCTCAGATTTCGGACATAGACGGATAAATTCTTTACAAGCATCCATATTAAAAGATATGTAATCCGTACGTTTCGCTAATTTCATACGCTTCACCATATCTACAACAGCTTTAGCAGCCTCACGGTTGCGTTCCGGGGTCTCATGAGCTTTCAGTTCTAAAACTAACCGGACATTCTTCAATTTCTTCGCACGTTTCAAATATTGCTCTAAAGTAGGGAGCTTTTCGCCGTTGCTCAATTGCAAATCTTTCAATTCATCATAAGTACAGGATTGAATATGTTTTCCTTGGATATCATTATCATGGAATATTACCAGCACATTGTCCGCCGTAAGATGTACGTCGAATTCCGAGCCATAGGCACCAATCTCGCTGGCACGTTCCAAAGAACGGATAGAGTTCTGAGCAGAGCCCTCCGTTTTCCAATACCCCCGATGGGCGATCACTTTCGTGTTATCCTTTGCCGCTACCATTCCTGCCATCATCAGGCAAAGTAGCAAAAGAAGAGTAGATTTTAAATTCATGGTAAACTTGTATTTCAAGGCAAGAGGACAGTGTGTCATAATTTATGATATGGCACACCCTCCTCCCACGGATTATTTTCCGATCTCTGATAAATAACGTTCGGCCTCAATAGCTGCCTTACAACCACTTCCCGCAGCGGTAATAGCTTGACGATAATGGGGATCAGCGACATCTCCGGCGGCAAATACACCCGGAACTTTCGTGCGGGGAGTTCCCGGAACCGTCACGATATAACCAACCTCATCCGTATCTACCCATGGCTTGAAGATGTCCGAATTGGGTTTATGACCAATCGCCAAGAAGAAACCATCGATGGCGATATCCACTTTCTCCTCATCCGGCTCTCCCATACGTTTTACCAAATGAGCACCCTCCACGCCATTCTCTCCAAACAAACCTAAGGTATTATGCTCGAAAAGTACCGTGATATTCGGAGTTTTGAAGACACGTTCTTGCATTACTTTTGAAGCACGCAAATAGGGTTTACGCACGATCAAGTAAACCTGCTTCGCCAAACCAGCCAAGTAAATCGCTTCCTCACAGGCCGTATCTCCACCACCCACTACCGCTACCGTCTTTTTACGATAGAAGAAACCATCGCAAGTAGCACAAGCGGATACACCCATACCCGCATACTTATGTTCATCCGGAAGACCCAGATACTTCGCGGAAGCACCCGTAGCGATAATCAAAGTCTCCGTCTCGATCACTTTCTCGCCATCAATCGTAATTTTATAAGGAGCCTCACCCAAATCAGCGGCGGTAGCGATACCGAAACGGATATCCGCACCAAAACGGACAGCTTGTTTTTTTAAATCTTCCATTAACTCAGGACCGGTTATACCGTCCGGATATCCCGGGAAATTCTCCACCTCCGTAGTTGTCGTTAATTGTCCCCCCGGCTGTATTCCTTCATAAAGCACCGGAGATAAATTCGCACGGGAAGCATAAATCGCTGCCGTATAACCTGCTGGACCCGAGCCTATAATAAGGCAACGTACTTTCTCATTCACTGAATCGCTCATAACAAAAAGTATTAATTTTTAATTTTCAATTCTCAATTTTCAATTACCGCAGGTCTATCACCTCTACGTCCGGATAATCCTCTTCGTTAAAAACAAAAAAACGATCCGGTTGGTTTATACCTGTTTTCAATTGGCTGATCTGGATCGTACTGCTAACGCCGTTTTTAGAAGTAACCGTGATACGAGCCGGGAAATTTGAATATTTCTCGATTTGCAACTCCACTTTCACGATATCCCCTTTTTTCTTCGGTGTCAATTCCACATCGTAAGCGGCTTTTCCGTTCGGTGCCGTACTCTCACCTTTATAAGCCGCCGTGAATCCCTTCTTATAACTATTTAATAAAAGAGCGGGATTCGTAAATTGTAACTCCTCTCCCGTAGGATTCGTCACGTTCACCTCTTCGTTCCGTTCCACATACGTCCATTGCGTCGTACCATTAAACCAAGTAAGCGCATCCGGCGTGACTAATGTAAACTTATCACCTTTCATCTGGATGGTTCCCTCAAAACTCTCTCCCGCATTCTGACCGGCAGAACGGGTAAACATCGTAAAAGAAGCGCTTATACCGTTCGAATTCTCATAAGCAGCGGCCGCCTTCCTCAAGATATCATTCGCATTCTGGGCATGTGCCCCCACCCCCACTCCTAGTCCCAACAGGAAACACAAGAATAATCCGACAAACGCGATACACCGCCACACTCTTATTTTATGTTCTCTTCTCATATTTATTTCAAAGCATTTAATACTTGCTCCAACGAATACTCATCTTGCACCAATACTTGACGGGCCTTACTTCCCTCAAACGGGCCAACAATACCGGCAGCCTCCAATTGATCCATCAAACGTCCGGCACGATTATAACCGATAGCGAATTTACGCTGGATCAAAGAAGTAGAACCTTGTTGCTGAATCACGATCAAACGAGCCGCCTCGTCAAATAAGGGATCTCGATCTGATAAATCGACTGCTCCCGAAGTCGATGCCTCCCCACCTTCCGGCACATAGTCCGGAAGCAGATAAGCGGTTTGGAAACCAGTCTGCTCACCGATATAATCCACGATATCCTCCACCTCGGGCGTATCTACGAAAGCGCACTGCACACGAACCGGCTCTTGTCCCGCCACGACAATCAACATATCGCCCCGTCCGATCAAACGGTTAGCGCCCGGAGCATCCAGAATCGTACGTGAATCGATCATAGAAGCTACCTTAAAGGCGATACGGCTCGGAAAGTTACTCTTGATCGTACCGGTAATCACCTTTGTATCCGGGCGTTGCGTAGCCAAGATCATATGGATACCTACCGCACGGGCCTTCGCCGCAATACGAGAGATAGGCAACTCGATCTCACGTCCGGCCACTGCGATCAAGTCGGCAAACTCATCCACCACTGCCACGATATAGGGTAAGAAGCGATGTCCCTTCTGCGGGTTCAACCGCCGTTCGATAAACTTAGCGTTGTATTCCTTTATATTACGAACATTCGCATTCACCAGTAAACGGTACCGATCTTCCATCTCGATCACCAACGAGTTCAATGTAGCGACAGCGTCAGCTGGCTCCGTAACGATCGGCTTCTCCGCATTCGGAAGTTTCGCCAGATAATGACGTTCTATCTTGGAATAGATACTAAACTCAACCATCTTCGGGTCTACCATTACGAATTTCAACTCCGATGGATGCTTCTTATATAATAAGGAAGTGATGATCGCATTCAGACCGACAGACTTACCTTGTCCCGTAGCACCGGCTACCAATAAGTGCGGTGTCTTACAAAGATCGAACATGAACACCTCGTTCGTAATCGTCTTACCCATCGCCACAGGCAACTCATACTTACCCTCAATGAATCGGCGTGAAGCGATAACAGATTGCATCGATACCGTCTGAGGATTCTTATTCGGCACCTCGATACCGATCGTTCCCTTTCCGGGCATCGGAGCGATAATACGGATCTGCAAAGCGGATAAACTCAAGGCGATATCATCCTCCAAGTTCTTGATCTTAGAAATACGAACACCCGCCTCGGGTACAATCTCATAAAGCGTAACCGTAGGTCCGACTGTCGCTTTGATCGAGGCAATCTTTATATTGAAATCTTCCAAGGCTTGCTTGATCAAGCGTTGGTTTTCCGCCAATTCGTCCCGATTGATCTCCATGCTCCCACTATCATACGCTTTCAGTAAGTCCAAGGTAGGAAATACATAACGGGAAAGATCCAAACGGGGATCATACGTACCCAAGGCCGAGGCATCGTAGGTCTCATCATTACCGGCGGCAACTTCCACCGTAAATCCGGCATCCTCCTCATCCCCTAATTCCGGGGTATTTATCTCCTCTGTCTTTTCGTTTATCGGATCATCGTCACCTTTTGCGATCGTAACGACTAAATCATCATCAGCAGCGACCGCTTCCTCCTCATATTCCGGTACTCTTTTACGGTTTTCATTCTCTTCGGCCTTCAACAATTCAGCCTCCGTATCGAACTCCTCATACTCATCCATTTCCGGTTGTTCATCCGGTTGCTCTACGACAGGCTTAGAGCGAGGAATTACATTATCCTCCTTTTCCGTCTGATCAACATCTACCTCGCCTTCACGTTTAAAACGATCTTTCACCCAACCTAAAGAAAATACGCGCTGTAAGAACGGGATTGTCTTCTTACTGGTAAAAATTGCGATGATTAAGAATGAGCCTAATAAAAGCAAGATCGTTCCGGGAATTCCGATATTGGTAATAAACATCTCCGAGATGTAATATCCGTGTTGACCGCCTAGATAAATAAACGTATCCTCATATCCCTTGATAAATATGAAAGCAAAAAACACAGATCCCCAGATCAACGCCGAAGCACTGAACAAGAAACGTCTCAACAAGGATACTTTATTTAAATTCATGAGTTTCGCCCCAACCGATCCCAAGAAAAAGAGGATCATAAAAGAAGAGATACCGAACCAACGGTTCATCAATAGATCAGACAAATACGCCCCGCGTACGCCCGTCCAATTCTCTACCGATCCTCGATTGATCAATAAATCACCTAAAGGAACATTCTCTATTTTGCTTTGATCGGCAGCTCCTGTAAAGAAAAACGAAATCAAGGCAAGCCCTACGTAAATGGTTAGTATAGAGATAATCAAACCTGTAATGAAACGGGTCCGTTCATTTGTAAAAAAAGTCTTCAAGGCAGCGAACCAGCTCGGTTCTGTATGATTTTGCTTCGTTGTTGTTGTCTTCTTTGCCATAAATAGTTTCTCAATAATTCTTTTATAACACGCAAATGTACATAGAAAAATCGAGTCTGACGAACCTTTGAAAAAAAGACGTACGTGTTTTCTGAAAAACATGTACATGTTTTTACGGAAAGACGTACATGTTTTTAGGGATAGATTTAAATAACTTTGACTACCTGACTATCATCATGAAATCCGTCCATTGCCAGTTATCAATTGCGGCTTGGTGTGTAGGGAAAATTTATATTTATCCCCTCGATAAAAAGAATGCTCTATTTCCACTACTTTTTGATTCTCACAAACTACCACACTATCCAATATAAACACGGGAAGCTGAAGATCATTTTCGAAATAATTGTTCTCCTCCTCTGGATAAACTATCGTTACGCCAAGCGTTCTTTGTACACTATCTAGTTGTAAATGATACTTATCCTCGTAAATTTTCAAAAACGCCTGATTAAGCTCCATCAGATTAATTCGGGGACAAAGAGACATAGAAACATACCGTGTCTCATCCTTCAGCAATAGATCATCCGCATAACGAAGTCGACGTATTTTTAGAATTTTCCCTTCGATGATATAATTTTTCCCGTTGATATTGATAGAGATACCATTATCTATAATCGTTTTCTCTAATGTCACATTTTTCGGAGTGAATCCCTCTTTGATCAGATTCTCATTAAAACTTTCCTTTATAGCGTGAAAAGATCCTAACATACGAGTAAGATGTTTATCCTCAGAACGATTCAAAACGAACGTGCCTTTACCTTTAATCCGGCTAGCCCACCCCTGTAACTCTACTTCTAAAAGGCTTTTTCTTGCAGTCGTATTACTTATCTTATACATATTAATAAGCTCATTTTCTGAAGGGACCTTATCGCCCGGGAGCAACTCTCCCGATTCAATCTTAGCGATAATCGCTTTACTTATCTCTAGATATTTCGGATATTTGTTCTTCATCATCTACTATTTAAACCTATATCAAAAACTTTATGCACTAACAAATACAGCAGCACACATAATTTATATACCGCAAATATACAACGTTTTATTTTTTTATCATTTATTTTTTCAAAAAAACTTCACGAAACTTGTTTTTTTAATATACACCTCATATATTTGCAAAAAAACAAACTTTGTGCGTTAAGTATGAAAACTCCAAAAAGAAGAATATTCTGGCTCATCTCGTTGATGCTGTTGCTTGCGACCGCTTTAAGCTTCATGGATCGCCAAGTTCTATCCATCTCCATCATCCGGATCAAAGACGATCTGCATATCACCGACACGGAATATGGCTTTATAAATTCAGGCTTCCTTATCAGCTATGCGATCATGTTCACGCTGGGAGGTGTGTTAATCGACAGATACGGAAGCCGCCTAGGACTTGCATTCTCTGTAGGGTTCTGGTCTTTAGCTACGGCTTTACATGCTCTTTCAACAAATACGTTCCACTTTGGAGCATTCCGTTTTTTACTGGGAGTGGGAGAAGGAGGATGTTTTCCCGGAGCTATCAAGGCGGTTATCGAATGGATTCCCAGCCACAAGCATGCCATCGCAAACGGAATAGCCATAGGAGGCTCTGCTATTGGAGCGGTAGTGGCAGTTCCTCTTTGCGCTTTCATCTTAAGCCATACCAATTGGCGCATGCTATTCCTAATCAGCGGAGCTTTAGGAATAATCTGGGTGCTTTTCTGGTTACGACTGACAAACAAATATTCCAAAGAGCAGAATCCTGCGACAAAAAGCGTGGCTTCTCCCTTAAAGCTCTCGGATCTCATCCATTTACTAAAGAACAAAAACGCTCTTTTGTTCATCCTGATCCGCTTCCTGTTAGATCCCATCTTTTACTTTTATATGTTCTGGATTCCCAAATACTTAAACGAATCCAAAGGTCTTTCCCTTGATTATATAGGTAATATTTTGTGGATTCCATTCTTAGCCTTGGGTATCGCAAATATTATAGGCGGTTGGCTATCAGACCAAATACAAAAGAAGACAGGCAACACAAGCCAAGCGAGAAAAATCGCCATGGGAATCGCAGCAGTCTTAACCCTGCCCGTTCTTTCCGTTGGTATGCTTAATACCTCCTTGATCGTCATGTTCGTCATGTCATTAGCTTTCTTCGCACATGGCATCTGGATCACAAACTATATAACCTCAATTGGTGATATCTTTGGCGCGACAAAATCATCTACGGTCGTAGGTTTATCCGGAACAGCAGGTGCGGTATCATCCATGGTTATCAATCCTCTCATGGGGGTTGTAATAACCAATTATACCTATGCGCCTCTGTGGATCTATTCGGGTATCATGTACCCTATCGCTTTTCTTATCTTCCTTTTCTTTTTACGAGAAGGTATCCATACGGGAAAATAAACAAGCGTATACAGACTCATATTGTAACATTACATACAAATCAACATAGTGCGTTAACTATCAAACAAACAAACGTTAATATGGACAGAATGAAAGAGAAGAGAAAAGGGAAAGCTCGTATCGGAGTATTCAGTGTCGGATATGATGTGTATTGGGCGCAATTCCCAGGTTTATTAGAAGAACTCTTGGCGAAAGAAGAGATGTTTATCCGCAAATTTCCTCAAAACGAAGTAGATATCATTCGTTTCGGGATGATTGATTCCCCTGCTGTCGCCTATAAAAAAGTGAAAGAAATCATCGCAGCAAACCTTGATTTCCTCTTTTGCGATATGCTCACTTACGCAACTTCCGGTACGTTTGGTGTCATTGCGGCCTCTGTACGATGCCCTATTGTTTTGGTCGCCTTGCAACCGTTAAAAGCGATGGACTACAAACAGGCCAGCACGTATATGCAACTGGTAAACGATGATATCTGTGCCTTACCAGAGTTTACGGGTGTAGCCTCTCGCCTGGGCAGACCGATTCCAGAAACAATTATCGGCACCTTACACGATGACGAAATGGTAGATAACGAGATATACGAATACTGCCGAATCGCAAACGTATTGCATGGTTTGAGGAATGCACAATTGGGACATATCGGCCATCCTCTCAACTCCATGCTGGATATGAATACAGACCCCACGATGCTCACGACCTTTTTTGGCTCACACGTCATCTTTTATGAGCCTAATGAGTTACAACGTCACATGAAGTCGCTCACGGACGAAGAAATTAAGGAAAAAGAAAAACAAATACTCCAATTCTTCGACACGCCGGAACCTGTATCAGATCCAATCTCCATGAAACTAAGTGACGAGGACTTGTGCGTGGCAGCGAAAGCCAGTCTGGCTTTAGACAAATTTGTCAACAGTAACAATCTGACTGGCCTCGCATACTATTTCGATGGAGCGGAGAACAGTTCAATACGTCAATTAATGACAAACTTGATCGTAGGAAACTCTTTATTAACCGCCCGGCACATCCCGATGTGTGGTGAGTCTGACTTAAAAACCTTGATTGCGTTGATGATCATGGATCGCATGGGAATAGGTGGCAGTTTCGCAGAATTTCATCCGGTCGACTTTACTGATGGCTTCGTATTAGTAGGACATGACGGCCCGCACAACATCTCGATAGCGGAAGGCAAACCGGTATTACGCAGCCTAAAAAAATATCATGGAAAGCCAGGTAATGGAGCAGGTGTAGAATTCAAGATAAAGGAGGGTCCTATCACGCTTTTATCTATCAATTCCACCTACGATGGAAAATTTAAATTCATCATCGCAGAAGGAGAATCCGTTAGCGGTCCCATACCTCCTACCGGCAATACGAACACAAGAGGATTCTTTCAACCCGATGTACGGACATTCCTGAAAAGATGGGTTAATGAAGCTCCTACGCACCATTTCGCCTTAGGTATCGGACATCATGCAGCGACTTTAGCCAAATTGGCTAAATACTTAAATCTTGAATACAAGATTATACCAACTGATTAAAACTAAATTCAATTTAAATCTGAGAATCATGGAAAAACGAATTCAAACAGTTAACAAGTCCCCTATCAGATACAAGCAAATTACCCACTTGATATTCTTGATTTGTTTTGCTTTTTATAATATAGTAGCTTATGCGGCACCCGGAGCAATAAAAGGTAAAGTCACAGGCACAGACGGTTACGGAATCGCCGGTGTAAACGTGATTGAAAAAGGAACAACCAACGGAGTCATAACAGATGTTGAAGGAAACTGGACGTTGAATCTAACCACAGAGAATCCTATACTATCCTTTTCCTTCATCGGTTATAAATCACAAGAAACCCCAGTCGGAAACAAAACAGTACTCAATATCATACTAATAGAAGATGTAGAGGTACTTGATGAAGTAGTCGTTGTGGGATATGGTACACAGAAGAAAAAAGATTTAACAGGAGCCATTGCCTCTGTTAGTAGCGAAGACTTAGGAAAAACACCTACATCTAGTTTTGACCAATCATTGCAAGGAAAAATTCCAGGAGTACAAGTTACGCAAACTACTGGAGCTCCTGGTGGAAATATCAATATTATGGTACGTGGTATCAGTTCTATTTCCGGATCAAATTCACCTTTATATGTGATCGATGGTTACCCTATTGGTAACGGAGGAGGAGGATCCAACATGTCTGCTTTCGCAAACAATAGTTACACAGCTAATGGTATGGCGAATTCGACCATGGAAAAAATCAACCCTTTAAGCACAATTAATCCTTCAGACATCGAATCAATCGAGATATTAAAAGATGCTTCAGCTACTGCCATCTACGGATCTCGAGGAGCCAATGGAGTCGTCTTAATTACAACAAAAAGAGGAAAAGTTGGAAAAACAACCATTAATATAGATGCCTCTATTGGTGTACAACAAGTAGCACATAAAGTTGATCTGCTCTCCCCACGTGAATACGCAGCCTATGTAGCGGAAGGTAGAGATAACGCATGGATTTACGCAGGAGGCAAAGCCAGTGATCCCAATGACGTAAGAACTTCCAACACTTGGGTTAGACCAGAATTTCGTAATCCTGAACTTCTCCCTAACGAAGGAACGGATTGGCAAGACGCTATATTCCGTTTAGCTACAGTACAAAACTATCAATTATCAGCAACCGGTGGAACTGAGAATATAAAATACATGGTTTCTTTAGGTTTCTTTGATCAAGATGGTATCGTAATCGGATCTGACTATCAACGATTCAATATTAGATCTAACATTGACGCTCAATTAACCAAACATCTAAAATTTGGTTCCAATATCGCAGCATCTTATGGTTATGGAGATTTTGCTCGAACAGAAGGCGTTCTAGGACAAAGAGGCATGATTCAATGCGCATTAGGTATGAATCCTCTCTTACCTATTTACGCAGAAGATAGAAGCTATAATTCTGAATTTGGAGATCCAATGGGTGCTCCTATTGAAAATCCTCTATTCATCGCAGAAAACTTCTCCGATAAAAGAGAGAAAAAAGATGTTATTGTCAATAACTATCTGGACTACGAATTTATGCATGGTTTAAATTTCAAGACGACCTTTGGTTTAAGTTTCAATCTCAATGAAACTAATCTTTGGAAATCGTCTCAAATTGGAAATTGGGCAGAAAAAGCAAGTCCTGCTACAGCTGCATCCATTGACAAAAAAGGCTTGAGTTGGGTAAATGAAAACACATTAACTTATAAAAAAGTCTTCAATGAAAAACATGATTTAAACGTAGTCGCAGGTTTTACAGTAGAGAAAAACACTTATAAGCAATTATCAGCAGGAGCTACGGATTTCCCAACTGATTATGTGCATTATTTATCAGCGGGAACAATCAACACAGGAACTCACTTCAAAAATGAAAGCTCAATGGTCTCTTTGCTTGCTAGGGCAAATTACGTATATGACAATAAATATATGTTAACTGCCACTGTTCGTAGAGATGGTAGCTCTCGGTTTGGATCCAATAATAGATGGGGTACATTTCCTTCTATTTCTGTAGGATATCGAATCTCAGAAGAAACCTTCATGAAAAACCTTAGAGCCTTATCCAATTTAAAAATAAGGGCAAGTTATGGTGTATCTGGAAATAATAATATCGGTGATTACAGACAAATCGCACTTTTAGGAATATCCAACTATGCAAATGCAAATAAAATATACCCGGGATTAGCCCCTAGTACATTAGCTAACAATGATCTGACATGGGAAAAATCAAAACAAACAGATATAGGTATCGATTTGGGATTATTCCAAAATAGAATCTCTATCATAGCTGATTGGTATTACAATTTGAAAACTGATCTATTATTAAACGTAAATTTACCAATCGCTTCCGGTTTTGGAAGTTCTATGCAGAACGTAGGTGAAATCGAAAATAAAGGCTTCGAGTTTGCATTAAATACAGTAAACATTGACACAAAGGATTTTTCTTGGAACACCTCATTCAATATCAGCACAAACAAAAATAAAGTTAAGAAATTAGCAACAGAAAATGGAAGAATCATCTCTGACAAATATATCACCGAAGTCGGTCAATCAATTTCCAGTTTTTACCTAATGCATGTTGTAGGTGTATTTAAAGATGAAGAGGATGTGAAGAAGGGACCCATATATACACCTAACACCCAGCCTGGTGATTTAAAATTTGAAGATGTAGATGGCAATGGAAAGATAACCACCGCAGACAAAACAATCGTAGGTTCTCCATTTCCCGATTTCACATGGGGATTGACCAATAGCTTTAGATATAAAAATCTAACTTTAAGCGTTTTTATTAATGGCTCACATGGTGCAGAAAATTATTTCGGCGCTGGAGAAGTTATAATGAATCTCGCAGGTGTACAAAATCAATCCGCTCTTATTAATGATCGTTGGAAATCGTCTGAAAATCCAGGTAATGGATTTATTCCAAGAGCTATTCGTTCTGATTATGCCTTAGGCCAATCCGCATCCTCACGCTATATCTTTGATGCCTCCTATGTACGTATTAAAGATATAACCCTTTCTTACGACTTCCCTTTAGAAATGCTTAGTAAAATAAGAATGAAAGGATTAAATGCATATTTTAATATCTCTAATGTATATACATTCACTAAAGGCTATCCTGGATATGACCCCGAAGCCAGTCAATCTGGAGACTCTGTTACATCCGCAGGTATGGATGGAGGTGTCTATCCAACACCAAGAGTATATACATTAGGTTTAAAAGTCGCTTTTTAATAAATTAAAAACTATAATATCATGAAAAAGGTTTTAATAAAATATGCCTGTCTGGGGTTACTTTCACTGTCAATCACCTCATGCTCTGATTTCCTGACATTACAACCTGAACATCAGATCAATGAATTAGGATATTGGAAAAATGAAGCTGATTTTGAAACAGCTATAGTAGGTCTCTATTCTGGTTTACAATCGTATGCGCAAAATTTAATGTGGGTAAATGAAGTAGGAACAGATAATGCCACATTCCAATTACCACAAGCAGAATCCCATGTCACTGGATTCGATTATTGGACTCTTTCTCCAACAAATGCTTACGTTAATAACTACTGGAATAACAACTATGGTACGATCAGTCGAGCCAATACTATCTTGAACAGACTGTCTAATGTCGATTTCACATCAAAATCTCGAATGGAAGGAGAATGCAAATTCATTCGAGCCTTATCCTACTTTCAACTTGTTCGTCTTTTTGGGGATGTTTCTATTTCGACCAAAGAATTTTCAAGTCCAAATGAAATTAACAATTATGATTTTAGTCGTAAACCAGTTGAAGAGATTTATAAACTCATATTAAATGATCTAACAGACGCAGAAAAATTATTAGCTAATGATGAAATTCCATCCAATAAAGGAAAAGTTTCCATCGGAGCCATAAAAACTCTACTGGGTAAAATCTATTTAACTAAGAAAGAATATGATCTAGCAGTTCAAAAATTAAAAGAAGTAATTGATATGCAAGCTTATTCTTTAGAGTCTGATTTTGCTTCATTATTCTCAGAAGGAAATGATGATAAAGTTGAGTCTATCTTAGAAATTGAATTTGCATCTGGAAATCAAGGGGAAGGATTTGATTTTGGAAATTTCTATCCTAATGTGATTAATATGGATGTTTTTCCTGGAGGAATAATTGGTGGAGGAAGATGTGTTCCTAGTATAACGTTATGGAACGCATACGAAGAAGGAGATATCAGAAGAGATGCTGGATTGGGAAACAAATTACCAATGAACGATGGAACTACTACTGATTATTTCTTTTGCAAGAAATTCGTTGATTATTCTGCGACAACAATGCAAGATGGAGGAGTTAACTTCACCTTATTACGCTACGCAGATGTATTATTAATGTATGCGGAAGCTTTGAATGAATTGAACAAGACAAATGAGGCCCTACCCTATATCAACCAAATAAGACAACGTGCCCAAGTTTCAAGTCTAATGGGATTATCACAAAGTCAATTACGTTTAGCAATAGAAAAAGAACGTCAATTGGAGCTTTGTTTTGAAGGGCATCGTTGGTTTGATTTAAAAAGGACAGACCGTTTGTTGGATGTTATAAACGAAGATTTTAAAAATTTAGGGTTAACATTCTCTGCGAAAGAATATGGGCTATTATTACCCATACCACAGAATCAAAGAGATATTGATCCCAATTTAACACAGAATCCCGGATATTAATCTATTTTCTACATTTCAATCTTATATAAAAAACAATATGAACAAGACAATCTTAGCATTCGCATCACTTCTATTCCTGCTTCCCTCTTGTAGCAGGAATAGCTCTGAAAGTGATCTATTCAAGGATAAATATGATCTCGACAAACGAATCCAATCTTTTAACGACATCCACTTGGAGATGTCGTTAAAGCCTTTCAAAGTGAATAATCGGGATTCCATTGATCAAGTTTGTAGAAATGTTTTCATCCAATGGGCTCCACTGTTAAGACACGCAGATACAATCTCTGTTATGCTGTGGACCGCAGATGGATCCGAGATATTAAATTATACCGGAGATGACAACCAGCGTTTAGAATGGTCTCAATATGTAGGAAATCCGAATACAGACCATGAAGTTAATTCAGGGCCCAAAGAATTAAGCCTACATCAACGCGCTTATGATTATATCCCGAATCCTCCTCAATACACGTATGGAGACTTGAAATATATCGTATCCGCTTTAAAAAGACATGGAGAGCGATTGACTGGAAAAGTTGTCCGGATTGGGGAGACATTTGACCCGGGTCCTGAATTCGCTAAATCCGAATTCAAATACAAGAAACATCCGGAGATCTGTATGGGTAATACAATGGGAGCTAAAACGTTCGTTTGTTGTTACGCAACCCTCAATGAAGATAAAGAACATTATGCCGGCTATCCTTCCGGTATTCCGCAAGGTACTCCTTTCGGTACGTTCTTCGGAAAACAAAGCCAGCATTTCTTAACAGATATGGGATTCGACTTCCTTTGGTTCTCCAACGGACTTGGATTTGGAATGGAAACGTGGGGATCCACTGGAGCTGTATTCGATGGTAAACAGTTCCATCCGGAAAAGTTGAACGATACCCGAGAGAAGATTACTGACTTTTGGAACAAATTCAGAGCGGAATGTCCAGATATCCGAATCGAAACACGTGGTACAAATATCTCTGTCGGAGCCGACTTAGCAAAAGATGGCGTTGATTTAAAGGCGATCTATAATGGCAATTTTAATCTGTTGCCACCGCCTAACTCACCTTGGGCTGCGTTAGATGGTAATTTTGGACTGGAATTGGCTGGCTATATGTCTCGTATCTCAGAATTACCAGACGATCGTTATTTGTTCAGATACTATATACATGATCCCTGGTGGGCAAACAGCCCTTGGCTCGATCGTTACGGAAGAGAGGCTCACGACATCTATTTACCTATGGCTGTCGCCCGTATAGACAGAGAGGGGAAGGTCAAATTGCCTACTCATTTCACGTTGCTGACTATTGATGACTCGTATGGTAACATGCCGGAGCAAGTTCCATCCGAGATGATACCCCATCTGCTACAAGGCCGCAGGACAGCGCCAGACCAGCCGGGTTTGATTGTTTGGGTCTATCCTTTTGACGAATATCATGATTGGGCCCATAAGCAACCGGAGCGAGTAAAAGAAATTTATTATGGAGATTGGTTTATCCAACAAGCCATCAATGACGGATTTCCTTTGAACACCGTTGTTTCTACCGGGAATTTCGTAGAATTAATGAAAGCGGGCAAAAAAACCTTTGATGAATCTATCCTAGTCTCAATCGTACCCGACGCAGGATCCGATTTAGAAAAGCAGCTCATACAGTTTGTCAAGAAGGGAGGGAAATTATTCGTTTATGGCCCCTCCTCGCATGCGAGCCAAAAGTTCCTTGATTTCCTAAATATCAAACAGGTAGAACCTATTTCAGGGGAGATGAGAGTACAGACGCAGTTGCGTTCAGACCTTATCAAGACACCCGGTTCCTCGATTCTCAGACATAACGAAGATATGTCTGGAGGAGGTATCGAAACGCTAGTAAACAATACTAGCGATCCATCAACTAAAGTCTTGGCCCAAGCCTTCATGGGAGCCCAGAAAAGGGATATCGCTATCCAGAGACAAGAGAAGGATTGGAATGGTGGTATGGTTGTCTACTTACGGGGAACCAATTCGGCCACTTACCGAGGAGGACATCTCTTGACTCCCGATAATCCGAAACAAAGGTTTAACGGCTCATCCTTGTTAAGATATTCTCTGAACAATATGGGATATAGCGTTTACTTTGACAAACTGGAGGCCGACATGAGGAATCCAATCAACTGCATCTCCAGAAATGACAATGCGTTCTATTTCTCCGGATTTACACCAAACCAGACCATAGAGCAACAATGGCTATTTCCACAAGGCGCACCGATCTTTACCGGATATGAAACAGAGCTAAGAAACGGTATCGCACATTATCGGATGCCCAAATCATACCAAGAGGAATGTCGTGTTTTTGTAAAACAGGAAAAAGGAATTATATCCTGTTATGAAGTAGCACCAGTTGAGTGGAAAGTAAAACGTAGAATAGGAATTAACGGATTAAAACAAGCGACCGTCCGAATCTACCCGGGAGTGGATGATGCCAATTTCAAGGTTGTCAACAATATTGGTTATCCCTATAACAAACCTTCACTGGAATTAAAAAAAGGTTCAGATTTTTCTGGAACTTATTACGAATTTACGGATATAACAGGTGAATTAATCGCAGTATGGTAAACAGAACCTTGTTCCTTTTCATAATTTTCATGATATATTCGGGGTCTGCCGCTTTCGGCAGACTTCAAGTATTAGGTTTGTTCGCTGACAATATGGTTATTCAACGAGAAGAACCGATTGTCATACAGGGAACAGCCCTTCCCCAAGAGGCCATTCGTGTAACATTTCATGAATCCATAGTATCATGCCACACAGACGCTAACGGAACATGGAAGCTCGAATTACCTGCGGCGAAAGCCGGAGGACCTTACGTTCTCACCATACAGACCGCACGTGAGGTATTATCCTTCGAGAATGTATTAGTTGGCGATATATGGCTGGCTTCCGGACAATCCAATATGGAACATCCGATGGAGGGCTGGAAATGGTTGCCCCATTCAAGCATCTATCGGTATAAAGAGGAGATATCAGATTCCGATTATCCAGATATCCGGCTATTCTCCGTACCGAAATATCCCGCTGCCGTAGAAATTGAAGATGTACCAGAAAAGAGATGGGAGATAGCCAATCCTCAAACGATCCGCACGTTTTCCTCTATCGCTTGGTTCTTCGCAAAAGAATTACACAAACGATTGAGAATACCGATAGGTATCATCAATTGCTCATGGGCGGGTACTTCTATTCTGACTTGGGAAAGCAAGGAGGTTTTGAATCAATTCAAGGATTCCTTGAATGATATAAGGCCTTCCACTATTCCAGATCGAGACAAAGTGATGAAAGCCTTTATGTCTAATCAACAAAGAAAATGCCAGATATCTATTCCCAGGGATGAACAAGTTCAAGAAATCCACGAATTACCTCATTCCGCATGGGAAACGATCGAATTGAACAATATGCGATCCTCCCTACCTAATGTCATTTGGTTAAGGAAAGAGATCGATATTCCGGAAACATACGCAAAAGAGTCATTAACCTTGTCGTTAGGAGTATTAAATAGGCAAAGTATCCTTTTTTTCAACGGCAAAGAGATCGGAGAATTCATGTATCCGGAACCGGCCATCACCCGTGTTCCAAGATCCTGCATTTGCCCAGGGAAAAACGAACTGCTCATCCGCTTGGCGCAACCTTTTGGAGCACCCTCCGTAAAAGGAGATAAAAGCTGCTTTTTCATCTCCACCAGAGATACCGCATATAAAACTGAGTTAACAGGGAAATGGGAGCTAACCATAGCAGACCATATTCCCCAGCCTCAGCCGGAGTATCAAAACAATCTAGGCGCTTTGTTCAATGGTATGATCCACCCGTGCTTGAATCACAATATAAAAGGCATCATTTGGTATCAAGGGGAAAATGATGTTTGGAAACCAGACCTATATGCGGATATGTTCAAGTCTCTGATTACAGATTGGCGCAACAAATGGAGAAAGAAAGAAATGCCATTCTTATATGTGCAAATCTCCTTGATTCCAGGTCCGGAAATGTTTGGAGACGAATCCGTTCAACAAACTTTCAGGAAGAAACAGCAAATCTCATTAGCAAATACGGGAATGGTATATTCCCTAGACATTGGAGATCCATACGATGTACATCCAAGAAACAAAAAGGTAATCGGAGAAAGACTGGCAGAACAGGCCTTCCGGACTGCATATAAATGACACGACTATTGTCACAAGGCCACGCCTATACTCACGTAGCCCCAAAGCAGTATAGCCATCGCCCATAAGCACTAGCACTTACGAACGATGGCTATACCGCTAATAAAAAAGGCTGCCGTCTCCCCTTCGGCCACTCAGTATTTATCAAATCATACGATGCATCTCGTGACCCTCTACATAGATCGCACTTTGAGGACGAGACGGACAAAGATGCTCGCAAGCACCACAACCAATACAAGTTTCCGTATTGATCACCGGGATCTTTAACGACTTTGGATCTGCCGGATCTTTCGCCACCATCTGGATCGATTTTGTCGGGCAATGGCGTTCACAATTACCACAACTCATACCGTCCGTATTGACAATACAAAGATCTCTTACCCATACGGCATGACCGATCTGTATAGCAGATTTATCTTCTTTCGTAATAGGTTTGATCGCTCCCGTCGGGCAAACCTCCGAACATTTCACACATTCCGGACGGCAATACCCTCTATCGAATGCCATCTTCGGCTGCATCAGTTTCATCAGATCCGTAGACGGGCGCAGGACATGATTCTCGCAGACAGATACACAAAGCTGACACCCCGTGCAATGTTGCGCCAGATTCCCGATACTCAAAGCTCCGGGAGGAACCAATGGCGCCAAACGATTCGGCTCTTTACGTTCTTTAATCGGCGCAAAGCCTCCGTCTTTCTTCATCTCCACATAATCCTCCAGCTTTTTCTGCTGAGCATGCAAAACGGAAGACATGGCTACCAATGCCGTAGCCGACAAGGCTCGACGGCGGGAAACATCCGTAGTGTCCTTCGTTAAGGATTCTTTTACCGAAGTAGCTTTATCAGCCTTGTGTACCCTCGTATACGAAATCGCGCCTTGATGGCAATTATCCAAACAGTCCATACAAGTCACGCAACGGCTATAATCGATCGCATGATTCTTAGAGTCGATGCAAGAAGCCTTGCATTTACGTGCGCATAATCCGCAACCATTACATTTATCGGTATCAATACGAGGTTTAAGTAAAGCATACTTCGACAAAAAACCGAGAACCGTACCTACCGGACAGATCGTATTACAATATGTACGTCCATTTCTCCAAGCTAAAATCGCCAATATGACAAAGCTCAGAATAGCGATTCCCATCGTAGCCAGACTACGCACCCATACGTCCACCGAATAGAAAGCGTAACTATCCATACGTTCCGCGAAATAGGCCAATAGATTGTTGCCCTCTTGATAGATTGGCGCAAATAAATTAGAAGCGATACGCCCATAAGCGCTATAAGGCGAAATCAACGCTACCAAGGAACCGACACCAGCAATACAAGCCACTATAAAAACAACCAAGGTACCATAACGTACCCACTTCAATGCGGGAGAATAGGAAAAGCGGTATTTCTTCCGTTTACAAGCAAACCACGAAATAATATCTTGCAATACCCCTAAAGGGCAGATAACGGAGCAATATACACGCCCCAATAAAAGAGTCAAGATTACCAACCCTACCACAACACCGACATTCAAAGCCAACAACGCAGGCCAAAACTGTATCTTTGCCAACCATCCGAACCAAGCGTGAATCGTACCCGTGAAATCAAGAAATAACAGGGTTATCAGCACAAAGCAAAAGGTGGCGGCGAATATTCTTATTTTTCGTAACATAATTTTCCGTTTGTTTAAAGGTTAACCATTCACTTTCAACTCTTCCACGAATTTATCGATACGCTGCATCTCTTTGGGGATATCGATACCCTGCGGACAATGAGGATTACATTGCTCACACCCTGTACAATGGTTCGCTTGACGCAACTTTGGGACACTCCGGTCATAACCGACTAAGAAGGCACGACGAGCTTTCGCATAATTTTCGTCTTGCGCGCTTTTCGGAACATTTCCTTCGTTCACACATTTATTATAATGTAAAAGAATGCCCGGAATATCCAACGCATATGGACAAGGCATACAATATTTGCAATCATTGCAAGGTATTGTCGGATATTTCATCATAAGCTGGGCCGTCTCTTCCAAAAAGTCTTTCTCCTCGTCCGTTACCGGAATAAGCGGGGAATAGGTACGGATATTATCTTGCAAATGCTCCATATACGTCATGCCGCTTAACACCGTCAAGACCCCATCCGGAGAGCCGGCGAAACGAAAAGCCCATGAAGCCACGCTATTCTCAGGCCGTTGCTGTTTCAAACGAGCAACGATATGATCCGGAACATTCGATAAGCGACCTCCTAATAGCGGTTCCATGATAACCGCCGGAATACCTCGCTTCTCTAATTCGCCATACAGATAATCAGCGTTTACGTTACGCCCCGAGGCATGTTTCCAGTCCAGATAATTCAGCTGGATCTGAACGAAATCCCATTTCACGCCCATATCCAACACATAATCAAACACTTTTACATCCCCATGAAAAGACCAGCCTAGGTTACGGATACGTCCCGCTTCCCGTTCTTTCACCAAGAAATCAAGCATTCCATTATTTATATAGCGGTCATTGAAAAGCTCGATACCATTCCCCCCACCGATAGAGTGAAGCAAATAATAATCCAGATAATCGGTTTGCAAATCACGGAACGACTGCCGATACATCGCCAACGAGTTTTCTCTCGTATAGTTCTGGAAGTTTGACAGTTTAGTGGCCAAATAATAGGAGTTCCTAGGATGGCGTGCCAATGCGATACCGGTCGCTTTCTCGGACATACCTTGTACATAAACAGGAGAAGTATCAAAGTAATTCACCCCATGCTCTATCGCATAATCCACTAAACGATTCACGGCTTCTTGATCAATCTGGTCTTTACCGTCCGATCCTTGTTTCAAGGGCCAACGCATACAACCATATCCTAAAATAGAAACCTTATCGCCATTCGTAGGATGTTGGCGATAGGTCATTTTATCGGTAGGAACCTCACCTAACGCCACAGCCGCCCCCGGCTCATTCTTGGGAGCGCAACCGTAAAGCGCCGCCGAAGAGGCGACAGCCCCACCCCCAAATACCTTCAAGAATTTACGGCGATTCATCTCTTGAGGGCTCTCATTCTTTCCACATGAACTCATAACTCGATCGTTTTTTTTATCCTATTAGTATATCCAACATTAGTCTATCATTAACATTCCTTCTATTAATTGCACAAAAATAATAAAACAGGAAATATATAGGAGAGCAATACCCGACTAAAAAGAATATTCGGGGCTTTATCACGAAAAAAACGGTTTTTTGTTGTATTTTTGCGAATTGTTATCAAGAATGATTAGACGAACAGGCACATGGAAAAAGAAGAAAATCCGATATATGAGCGCAACACGCTAGAATTTGTTACGGTAGCACTGGAATATTGTACCTTTGTTGAGGCCGCCGGAAATACCGGGCTTTTCGACTTCGTAGATAAGGCGACAAAACTTTTGCCTCTTTTATATTTAAAGGCCAGCCTGTTGCCCGAAGTGGAATCTGAAGAGGAAACCGAGCTTGAGCTTTCCGTTTCAGAAGACATGTACGAGTCGGTTCGTTCACGGATAGCCGGTTTGCTTGGCGAACGAGATTCCTATCTGGAAACATTTCATGCGGATATGCGGTATAGCGATACTCCTATCGCAGCGTTTATTTCCGAGAATTTGGCAGATGTCTATCAAGATACAGGAAATTTCGTATCTTTATTCCGTCAAGGAAACGAGGAAGTTATGCAAGAGGCTATCGCTTTGTGCCGCACGAACTTCCAAGAATACTGGGGACAGCAATTATTGAATGCCTTGAAAGCGTTGCACGCTGTGCGTTACAGTGGTGATGAGGATTTGGAAAAGAATGAAGAGGAAGAATGATACAACAATTTATACATACAATTGCTAAAGAGGAAATAGCGAAACTTACCGTAGAGGAATTCAAGGGACGTATCATTACGATCCTTAGTAAAGAGGAGGCAGACAAGGCCGTAGAGTACTTGCTGCGTTTTCCGATCGTCGGTTTTGATACGGAGACCCGTCCCAGCTTTAAGAAGGGACAGCGTTACAAGATCTCATTGATGCAGATATCAACGGATGATACTTGTTTCTTGTTCCGCTTGAATCATATCGGTATACCGGAATCTCTGGAGAAATTCCTGAAAAGCAGTTCGACCTTAAAGATCGGGTTATCTTTACGGGATGATTTCGGGGCGATACGGAAGCGTTCGGATATAGAACCCGCCAATTTCCTTGATTTACAGAATTACGTAGGCCAGTTCGGCATTGAGGATGCCAGCCTGCAAAAGATATATGCGATACTTTTCCAAAAAAAAATATCAAAAGGACAACGCCTCACGAATTGGGAGGCAGATGTATTGACAGACTCACAAAAGAAATATGCGGCCCTCGATGCTTGGGCTTGCCTAAGAATATATAATTTATTGAATCAAGCATAAATGAAGTATTGTAAAGTTTTTCTCAAGCCTAAGAAAGAAGAATCGCTATTGCGTTTCCATCCATGGGTATTTTCCGGAGCGATCCAATCTGTTGAAGGCGACCCGGAAGAGGGTGACTTGGTAGAGGTATACGGAGCGAACCAGCGTTTTTTGGCGATCGGCCATTACCAAATCGGCAGTATCGCCGTACGTGTGTTATCTTTCACCCCAATCGCCATCGACGATGCTTTTTGGATCGAACGTATCCGTATTGCTTACGAACTCAGAAAGACCTTGCGGCTGGCTGGGGTAGAAAATAATAATACGTTCCGCCTGATTCACGGCGAAGGCGATAATTTACCGGGATTGGTGATCGATATGTATGCGCATACGGCGGTTATGCAAGCACATTCAGTAGGAATGCATTATGCCCGTCATCAGATCGCAGAGGCTTTGAAAGCGGTATTGGGCGATACTTTACAAAACATCTACTATAAATCGGAAGCGACTTTACCTTATAAAGCGAATTTAGGTAGCGAAGATGGTTACTTATTCGGAGGCGAAGTGGAAGATATCGCTATAGAAAACGGACTGAAATTCTGTGTAGACTGGCAGAAAGGCCAAAAGACAGGTTTCTTCGTGGATCAACGGGAGAATCGCTCTTTGTTGGAGCATTACGCAAAGGATCGCTCCGTATTGAATATGTTCTGTTATACGGGCGGTTTCTCTTTCTATGCGATGAGAGGAGGCGCTAAGGTGGTTCATTCCGTAGACAGTTCGGCGAAAGCGATTTCTTTGACGAAAAAGAATGTCGAGTTGAATTTCCCGGGAGATCCCCGTCATGAGGCATATGCGGAAGATGCGTTTAAGTATTTGGAAAAAATGGGAAGTAATTATGATTTAATCATATTGGACCCTCCTGCGTTCGCTAAACATAAGAATGTACTACGTAACGCCTTACAAGGGTATCGCAAATTAAATGCGATCGCTTTCGAGAAGATCAAGCCGGGAGGAATCTTGTTTACTTTCTCTTGTTCTCAAGTAGTTAGTAAAGAGAATTTCCGTTTAGCCGTATTTAGCGCCGCCGCCCAATCCGGCCGTAGTGTCCGAATCTTACATCAATTAACCCAACCCGCAGATCATCCGGTGAATATCTACCATCCGGAAGGGGAATATCTGAAAGGTTTAGTATTGTATGTAGAATAAGATATGCTCTTTGGGTGAAAACAAAGAATTAGTTTTCACCCAAAATTCAAGTTAATACCCCGGATTCTGTGTCAAGTTCGGATTCAAGGAACGGACTTTATCGGGAATGGGGAAAACAGTGGTATAGCCATTCGATTCATGGGGCAATTGAGGGCGATCCGTATAAGGGCGGGTAAACTTTCCAAAACGCACCAAATCCTGCCTCCTCCAGCCTTCCCAAGCCAATTCCAGTTGACGCTCAGCCAAAATATTTTCTAATGTCGCCTTACGAGGTAACATTCCCACACGGAAACGAACGGCATTCAACTCTTCATCCCCATTCTCTCCATTACGAACTTTCGCTTCCGATCTCATTAACAAGACATCCGCATAACGGAATAATACGATATCATTATCCGATAGCTTTCCATCTTTCGTCCCCATCTTATCGATCTCGTATTTCTTCATGCGGGCACCCGCCGTTTTCTCGGCAGGCAACCTAGACAAATCCAACCTAACCTCTAGAGGTAAATACACCAAAGGAGTCCCATTATCTAACCGAATCGTATCACCATTGAGGTCAAACATCGTATCGGCGTAATAATTCTCATAAAACCGGGTATCGACCGAGTCCGTCCCATACGCAAATACCCGAAGGGCCTCTATCGTAGCGCAAGAGCCGTTCTCTCCCCCCAATCCATATGCTTTGGCATGATTATAGTGACGGGAGCGGAAAAGATATTGCATTTGGTTCGTATATAAGTTCTTATCCATCGGAATCGTGAAGATATTCTCTCCGGACGATTCATTAAATACAGAAAAATTATCCGCATAGTTCGGAGATAAGCTATAGTTTAAGTCTGTTATTGAATCACAGTACGCCACAACCGTTTGCCAAGCGTTCAACTTCCTCTCGCCTACCCTAAAATAGATTTCCCGTCCATTCGGACGCAGACCATCCGTCCAGTCGTTATCCGTAAACACTTCTGCGTTTAAGGCCAACTTCGCCAATAGGAAATAAACAACCGGTTTCGTTATCCTTCCATAATAATCGCCGGGCGAATTACTATGCGCCGTACTCAATAACAAAAGGGATTCTTGTAATTCTTTTACAACAAAATCAAAGACCTCTTTCCGGTCACTCTGCCGCACGTCTTTCACCGGAATGGAAGAAGAAACGATAAGAGGGACACGGCCAAACATATCGACTAAATAATAATAATACATCGCACGCAAGGCACGAACCTCCGCCTCATACCGATCTAAATCGTTATAATCCTTTTTTTGCCGCAACTCGCCTAATATCTCTAAAGATTGATTGCTTAATACGATTACTTTATACAGATATTCCCAAGTAGCTTGGATAGCGTCACTATTCGTTCCCCATTTATGCAAGAAGAGACCTTGCCAGAAACCACCGTCATACCAGTCGCCGCCACGAGTCGGGAGCATGGCCTCGTCAGTCGTAAAGGTATTCAAGTCGTAGACACCCCGGTACGTTCCCTGCAATCCTTGGCTATCGCTATAACCGCCGATATAATTATATAAGGAAGCAACCGTATTCAGATAGACATTCTGCGGGGTATCGTACGCATCCTCCGGATAAAGCTGATCACGAGGGTCCTCTTTCAGATAGCCATCGCACGACGATAACATCAAACCCGCAAATATATAGGATAAAATAGAAAGCTTTCTCATACGAACACCTTTTTAAAAATTAAAACTCAACCCCATCGTATAGGAACGAACCACCGGATAAGATCGCTTATCGTCTATACCTAACGTATTATTTACGATAGAGCTATTTATCATCGGAGTCAATCCCGAATAACCTGTAATTGTCGCCAAATTATTTACGGAAACCGAAAGCCGTACGTTTCTTACATATTTCCTTAAATTACCCAGAGGCACGTTCCAACCCAACGTCAAATAATCAAAATTGATATAATCCCCTTTCTCCAACCAATAATCCGTAGCCGTCTGATCTTGGATATTCCGGGATGGGGCTTCTCGCAACACGTTATAATCCGGGAATATATCCATATTCATATAAGTTAGCGATGTTCCATTATAAATCTTATGCCCAAAGGCTCCGTTAATCTGTACTGATAGATCGAATTGTTTATATCGGAAACTGATATTAGAGCCTAAAAGTGTTTTCGGCATGGCTTGTCCCGCAATATAACGATCCTCACCATCCTCCAAACTCACCCCGTTCCCGTTCAAGTCCTCAATCTCATACTTATAGCCGCCATTCCCGTCGGAAACCAAACCTGTACATTTCGGTAAATAAAAAACCCCCAAAGGCTGTCCGACCATTTGATAAACGATATGATTATACCCTCCATGGAAACCAGCCCCATTTAAATCCGAGATGCTGGTATATTCCGGGGCGGACATATATTCCCCTTTATAGTAACCGCTCAAGGAGAGCAATTTATTCCGTTGGAAAGTTACGTTTACGTTTATATTCAATTCCATATCTTTCGTACGCAAGGGTGTGACGCCAATACCCAATTCCACACCACTATTCCGCATCGACCCCAGATTCGCCAACATTTTATTATAAGCGAAAGGCGGAACGCTTACATCGTATAAATACAACATATCATCCGTCTTGGAATTATAATAATCTACGGCGAGAATAAAACGATTGTCGAAAAACCCGGCATCGATACCGGCATTGAACGTACGTTTTACCTCCCATTTCAAGTCCGGATTCGCATTACGGATCGTACCCAAGGTAACGGTGGGCGCACCATTTACGGAAACAACCCCATTAGGCTTCATCAATCGCAAAGAATTGTAAGAATCGATCGCGTCTTGATTACCGGAAAGGCCATATCCCAAACGAATCTTTAAATTCCTTACCCACGAGATACCTTCCATAAACTCCTCTTCGGTCAACACCCAAGCGACAGAAGCCGAAGGGAAAAATCCCCATTTATTATTGGCCCCCACTTTCGAGGAGGCATCCGCTCGAGCATTCACGGTAGCGATATACTTTCCATCATAAATATAATTCACACGTCCAAGGAAAGATGCTAGATGAGGAGCCTCATAGTAAGAACCGGTCCCCTCCCATAAACGTACCGCACCTGCCTGTAAATTATCATAACCAAAACGATCGGTACTGAAATTCGTCGCAGTCGTATAAAAACCTCTCGTTATCATTTTCTGAGCTTCCGCCAATCCCAATACATTTAGTTGATGCAAACCAAAGTCTTTTTTATAGGCCAACATGAAATCTCCCAATAAAGATTCTGTTTTCCGCTCCCCCCGATAAGCCTGCCCATGCGCCCAAACCGAAGTAGGGAGGTATTGGGCGTTATCTATTACATTATAGGTATACGAACCGAAAGCCGTAAACATTAAATGCTTACTCAAGTTAAAAACCAGTTTTAAGTGCGTATTTATATGAGCATTCGAATCATCATCCTTCACCTCCAACCAAGCCAAAGGATTCGTGATCTGGCTAGCGTTGGTTATTTGATCCCAGCTACCCGTCTCCATATTCTTATGATTCGGAAATGTCGGGTTGAAAGTAGCGGCGGAATAGAACATCTTCTGTACATCATTTAAATAAGCATTTTTCAGCAAGGAACCAAATATGCCTAAATCAAAGACCAGAAGATCATTGAACGCATGCTGCGTAATATTCAACTTGGTCGTAAAATTACGTGAGTTCGTATTTCGGATAACCCCTTCCCTTTCCACAAATCCCAAGGAGGCACGATAACTGGAAGTCTCCGAACCACCCCCAAAAGCGATATGATGATTCTGCACCAACCCTAACCGGGTGATCTCATCCTGAAAGTCCGTATTATTCCCTAAATCTAAAATACCGATATTACGTTCCTCCGCCAGTTTCCGGAAACCATTCGCCGATAACATATCCAAACTTTTATAAGCCGCCTCCACACCGAAACTCCCATCATAACTGATACTAAAAGCTCCCTGCCGCCCTTTCTTAGTCGTTACCTCGATAACACCGGAAGCACCACGAGAACCATATTGAGCAGTCTCAGAGGCATCTTTCAAGATCGTGAAGTTCTCGATATCCGCCGGATAGATCGAGCTAAGCAAATTAAGATCGGCAAAAACCCCATCAATAATCACCAACGGATCATTACCTCCCGTTAAGGAAGTTGTACCCCGGACCCGGACGGCAGCCAAGGCAGCGGCGCTATTTCCTCCAACCGGGATACTAACGCCGGACACCCTTCCCCGAAGAGCGTCCAAGGGTGTAGAGATCAATCCCTCATTCATTCCCCCTTCATTCACCCGGTTTACAGAACCGGATAAAGTACTGCGATTGCCCGTAGCATATCCGACAGTGATCAACTCATCTATCAAATTGGAGTCCGACAAGAGAGGCTTGATCGTATCCGGCAGAAGCGGCAGCTCCTGACCGTAGCCGTAAGAGAAAGACAAGGCCCCGCACAGAAACAAAAACAGGACTTTTCGGATATATATAAGAACTTTCATAAGTACGTTGGATTTAAGATTAATAACCCATGTAAATAAAACTTCCCTCGGTTAAGTTTTGTTCGCACCCAAGATACAACATTTCCTCAAGATCTTAAAAATAAAAGCGTACCAAGTTGTCAAGAAGCCTCGACAAGGCTTTAGCGATATTTAATAATGTCCCTCAAAAATATATACGGAAATATTTCTTTATTCCGTAATAGATTGTACCTTTGCCATCGTTAAAAAACATAGCGTATTATTAAGTAATAACATACTAAAACTTATTTATTATGTCAAAAGTAACAGTTGTTGGTGCCGGAAATGTAGGCGCTACTTGCGCAAATGTTCTTGCCTTCAATGAAGTGGCAGACGAAGTTGTAATGCTAGACGTAAAGGAAGGCGTATCCGAAGGTAAAGCGATGGATATGATGCAGACCGCTCAATTGCTAGGTTTCGATACTAAGGTTGTAGGTTGCACAAACGATTATGAGAAGACAGCTAACTCTGACGTTGTAGTTATCACTTCTGGTATTCCTCGTAAACCGGGTATGACTCGCGAAGAACTGATCGGTGTTAACGCTGGTATCGTTAAGAGCGTAGCTCAAAACATCTTGAAATACTCTCCGAACGCAATCTTGGTAGTTATCTCTAACCCGATGGATACAATGACTTATTTGTCATTGAAGTCTTTAGGCTTGCCGAAGAACCGTATCATCGGTATGGGTGGTGCTTTGGATAGCTCTCGTTTCAAATATTTCTTATCTCAGGCTCTAGGCTGTAACGCTAACGAGGTTGAGGGTATGGTAATCGGTGGTCACGGTGACACTACAATGATTCCGTTGGCTCGCTTGGCTACTTACAAAGGTATCCCTGTTAGCAAATTGTTAAGCGCAGAGAAATTGCAAGAGGTTGTTGCTTCCACAATGGTTGGTGGCGCTACATTAACTAAATTGTTAGGTACTTCTGCTTGGTATGCACCGGGTGCTGCTGGAGCATTTGTTGTTGAGTCTATCATTCACAACCAAGGTAAGATGGTTCCTTGCTCTGTTTACTTGGAAGGTGAGTACGGTGAATCTGATCTTTGCATCGGTGTTCCTGTTATCCTTGGCAAGAACGGTATCGAGAAGATCGTTGAGTTGGAATTGACAGCTGAAGAGAAAGAGTTGTTCGCTAAGAGCGCTGCCGCTGTTCATAAGACTAACGAGGCTTTGAAAGAAGTGGGTGCACTTTAATTTGAATTTCTATTAAAGCGATAAAAGAGGCTGGTCCTTCGGGGTTGGCCTCTTTCTTTTTATGTGGATACGGACAGTTACGACGGAACGAAGATAATATTCGTATTTTTCAATCTTTGAAGATACATACGTATCTCCATTGATTTATTTCAAAAGATCACGGTAAAGCATTTATGACAAAAGTACAGTTTTTGTTTGAATATGAAAAGCCTTCACTAGTTCAATACGAGCTTCACTAAGTTTATTCGTTTCATCCCAAACCGGTAATCACTACTTCAACTTTCCAGCCTCATTCAATACTTTCAGGAAGTTGCTCCAAGCTTTCTCTATCTTTTGCATGTTTTCGTCCCTTTCCTCTTGGTTACTTACCTCATTTTGTAGAACATCTACAACAGGATATCCATCATATAAATAATATCTCTGATAATCCCCTAATAAGACTGGGGCATTATAGATAACGGAACTTATCGAAGAGATACTGCCTACCGTGAAGTGACCGTTTCCAGCTATCCGGAATTCAACCTTCTCATTGCCTAGCACGTCTTGCTTGATAGAAATATTCTTCTCGAAAACGATTTCTTTTGTAACTGAATTAAAAGATTTGATATCATCCGGGACTTTGATCACTTGTCCGGTAGTAGCCGTATCAAAATTTTCCTCATCATTATCGCAAGCGCAATAACCGATGAGAAATACAGACATGATAAGATATAATAAAAATGACTTTTTCATATTAAACCTCCTTTATTGGATTTCATTGCGTGTTGTCTTATTAGTAAGACACTTAAAAAGAGACAAATGCTGCACGTTTACCATTATTTAACAAACATTATTAACCAAACCGTCCTTCCATTATATAAAAAAAGCCGGAGGAAATGATTTCCTTCGGCTTTTACCTATCGTTTGTTATTGGTATTTATTTGACAATACCTAATTTAGACTCACCAACGAAATCTATAATATGTTGGATCTCCTTACTCATCGGAACCTGATCCTTGATCATTAACAAGGCATCCGTAAGGCTGCTGTTTCCTTGGAAGATGATCCGGTACGCATGACTGATGTGCTTGATAACCTTTTCACTGAATCCCTCATGAGACATGATGAAAGAGTTCACGCCATAATACGTGGTAGGCTCCTTTGCCGCTACGATAAAAGGAGGGATATCCTTACGGAAACGACAGCCGGTTTGAATCATCGCCCAAGCCCCAACCCGGGATCCTTGGCTCATCAACACATTGCCTCCGAAGATCACGTAATCTTCCAAGATGCAATTTCCGGAAATCTTACTACCATAGCCGAATACACTACGATTTCCGATCCGCGTATCATGAGAAACATGTACCCCCTCATGCAAGAAATTACCATTACCGATACTAGTACGTCCTTCCGCTGTCGAGGAACGGTTAATCACCACATTCTCACGAATCACGTTGTCATCTCCGATTACGGCGATCGTATCACCTCCCTTATAAAAGAAATCCTGAGGCTCAGCAGCGATAACAGCTCCGTTAAATACACGGTTGCGATTTCCCATGCGTGTACCGCTCATCAAGCTGGCATGAGGCATGATCTCGCAATCATCCCCGATCTCCACGTTCTTATCAATGTACGCAAAAGGATGAATCGTAACGTTCTTCCCGATCTTTGCGCTTGAATCTACATATGCTAATGGACTAATCATAGCTTTACTACATTTAAAGGTTATTATTCTCTACCACCACCGATGGCACTGTATAAACTGACAACCGCTTGCATACGTTGCACATTGTCGGATACTTCCGTCAACTGAGCGCTCAAGAGGCTCTGCTGTGCGGAAAGGATTTCCAAATAAGTAGATTGAGCCGACTGGAACAAGGCGCTGGTATAAGCCACCGCTTTCTCTAGCTGCTCGATCTGCGCTCTATCTTGGACAAGCTTCTTGCTCGTGGCATCATACTGATGTAAAGCATCACTCACCTCCTTACCTGCTTCCAGAATTGTCTGCTGATAATTCATTTGAGCGATCTTCTCTTCTGCCTTCGATACCTTCAAGTTAGCGACCAACTTACCATTGTTGAAGATCGGTTGGGCCAACGAAGCCAAAGCTTGAAACATAAATTGGCCCGGATTGGCGACAGAGATGCCTGAACCATTCGTCCAGCCCGCTGTCGCCGTGATATTCAATCCCGGATAAAAAGCGGCACGGGCTTTGTTCGTCGTATAATAGGCACTAGCAAGTGTCATCTCCGCGATCTTCACGTCCGGACGATTCTCCAACAATTGCAAAGGTACACCCACCATGATATCCTCCGGCATTACTTGTTCCTCCAAAGTACCCCGATCGATCTGTTGAGGGGCCTTAGCCAATAACACGGACAATGAGTTTTCCACGCTACGCACCTGGCTCTCCAGCTCGATCAACGAGCCGGAAACCTGATGGTAAGCGGCACGCATTTGCGTCACGGCAGCCTCGGTAGCCATACCCGCTATCTTCATAGCCTCCATGACACGAACATTCTCTTTATAGATATCAACCGTCTTAGCGGTAATTTCCACCTGCCGATCAAGCATCAACAAGGTATAATAAGTATTCGCTATACCACCGATCAATTGAGAGCGCACGGCCTGTCTTGAATACTGGCTCTGTAAGTAGGAGGCTTTTTGGCCACGGCTCGCGTTCAAGAGCTTTCCGAATAGGTCAACCTCCCAGCTAGCGGCCAAAGGCGTTGAGTAAGCCTTTACGTATTCGCTATTTCCAATCGATGTAATCGTCCCTTGGGGAGCGAAATTAATAGAAGGCAAGAAAGACAGACGGGCGGAAGTCAACAATACTTTCGCTTCCTCTACCCGAAGAACAGCTGCCTGCATATCTACATTATTGGCTAATCCCTCCTCAATTAACGCCTGTAACTTCGGATCACGAAAAACTTCCTTCCAAGGAAGGTTTCCCATATTGGTCGTATCCGCAGAGGCTAATGTATCAGTCTCGGAAACCGGATCACGATAAATTCCCGTCGCATCGATGGAATCCGGACGCTCGTATGCCTTATAGATATGGCAACTGCTTAACAAAGCAGTCGCACATACCATATATATAATTTGTTTCTTCATTGTCATCTCTTATTTTATTTTAGCGTACTGTTCTATTTCCGTACTCATATCGCTGTTATCCAAATCTTCCCATTCGATCGGCTTGAATTTCTCCTGTAAGTACTGGAATACCACGAACAAAACCGGAACAATAAAGATCTGGAAGATCATACCGATGAACATACCGCCGATAGCCGCTGTACCCAATGTACGGTTACCGTGCGCTCCTACTCCGAACGCGAACATCATAGGCAACAATCCGACCACCATCGCCAATGAGGTCATCAAGATCGGACGCAAACGGGCGGCGGCTCCTAATACGGCAGCCCATGTGATACTCATACCCATACGACGACGTTCCAAAGCGAACTCTACGATCAAGATAGCGTTCTTCGCCAACAAACCTACCAACATGATCAAGGCGATCTGCATATAGATATTGTTAGACATGGTTCCTACGATCATCTTCAACGCCGGGATATTTCCCAAAGCGGCCCAACCTTGGACGAACAAAAAGCTACCCATCAAACCGAACGGCACGGAGAGCAATACGGACAAAGGAAGGATGTAACTCTCATACTGCGCGCTCAACAGCAAGTAAACGAATACGAAACACAACAAGAAGATCAAAGCCGTCGTGCTGCCACTCGTACTTGCCTCCTCACGTGCCATACCACCTAACTCATAGTCGAAACCTGCCGGAAGCGTTGTCTTAGCCACCTCGTCAATCGCTTTCAACGCCTGACCACTGGTATAACCATCCGCCGGGGCAACCATGACCTTGATGGCGGTATACATATTGAAACGGCTGATGATATCCGGGCCATATACCTTCTTCATCGTAATGAACTGGGAAATCGGAGCCATATCGTTACCACTCTTTACCTTGATGTTCTTCATGGACTCCATATTCTTACGCAAATCGGGATCCGCTTGCACCATTACACGGTACATCTTACCGAAACGGTTGAAGTTAGAGGCATATAAACCACCATAATATCCCTGCAAGGTAGACAAGATGTCCTTCGGACTGATACCGGCTTTCTTACAAGCGGCAGCGTCGATATCGATCTCATATTGCGGGAAGTTCGGGTTAAACGTAGTTTGAGCGGACTTGATCTCCGGACGTGCCGTCAAAGCAGCCATATATTCCTTGGAGATATCAAAGAAACGATCCAAATTACCTCCGGTCTTATCCTGCATATTCAACTCAATATCACTGGACGCTGAGTAACCGGGGATCATAGGAGGCGTAAAGAACAATACTTGAGCGTCCTTTACGATCTTTTGGGCACGCATGAACAAGCTACCATATACGATATCGGAATTTTGCATCATAGAACGCTCCTCCCAATCTTTCAGCTTGATGATGAATGAACCGTAAGAAGGTCCCTGACCACCGATGAAACTAAAACCGACAACCGCCGTACGAGACTCAACGGCCGGATCGGCAGCGATCAAGCTATCCACCTTATTCATTACCTCAAAGGTACGCTCCTGGGAAGTTCCCGGGGGTAACGTAACGGCACCCATAATCGTACCCGTGTCCTCGTTCGGCACCATACCCGTAGGAGTAACCTGCATCAAGAACACCAATAACGCAATACATGCGGCAACAATACCGAATGAAAGCCATTTCTTCTGAATGAAGAATACGATACTTTTCTTGTATTTAGCCAACAAAGAATCATAAGCCGCATTAAACGAAGTATGGAATCGGGAAACGAAGGTCGTTTTCTTTTCCTTATGTTCCGTATCGTGTGGTTTCAGGAATATCGCACACAAGGCGGGACTCAATGTCAAGGCGTTCAAAGCGGACAAACCGATAGCGATCGCCATCGTCAGACCAAACTGGCGATAGAACGTACCGGCCGTACCTCCCATGAAACTTACGGGAATAAACACGGACATCATGACCAACGTAATGGAGACGATAGCGCCACCCAACTCACTCATGGCATCGATAGAAGCGAGTTTCGCCGACTTGTACCCTTGGTCCAACTTGGCATGGACACCCTCGACGACGACGATCGCATCATCGACCACAATAGCGATGGCAAGCACCATAGCACAAAGAGTCAACAAGTTGATACTAAATCCGATCAAGGATAACATAAAGAAGGTACCGATCAAGGCAACCGGGATAGCGATAGCCGGAATCAACGTAGAACGCAAATCCTGCAAGAACACATATACCACGATAAACACCAATACGAACGCCTCCAACAAAGTCTTAATTACCTCATGGATAGAAGCGAACAAGAAGTCATTGGCATTCATGGAAACATTCACCTTCATTCCGGGAGGCATTGTCAACTGGGTTTCCTCCAGCAAGGTTTCAATGTTACTAATTGTTTCCGTAGCGTTGGTTCCCGGCATCTGGTAAACGATACAGGTAACGGCGTCGTGACCATTTACACGGTTGATAAAGTTGTAAGTCAAACGCCCCAACTCGATATCGGCGATATCTTTCAAACGCAAGACCTCACCATCCGGCAAAGCCTTTACAACAATCTGCTCAAACTCATTAGCCTCTTGCAAACGTCCTTTATAGCGGATCGTATATTGGAAAGACTGATTTCCTTGTTCGCCGAACGAACCCGGAGCGGCCTCAACGTTCTGTTCAGACAAGGCAACGGTTACGTCGCTCGGACTTAATTTATATTGGGCCATCACATCCGGCTTCAACCAAATACGCATGGAGTAGTCCGTACCCAACACGTTGGCATCACCGACACCCGGCACACGCTGGACTTCCGGGATCAAGTTAATCTTCGCGTAATTCTCAAGGAACTCTGAGTCATAACGATCATCTTCCGCATATACGGAGAAAACCAACAACATTGAGTTCTGACGTTTCTGGGTCGTCACACCAATCTGCGTTACCTCGGCAGGCAACAAACCTTGTGCCATAGATACACGGTTCTGCACATTGACAGCCGCCATATCCGGATCCGTTCCTTGCTTAAAATAAATGGAGATATCCGCAGAACCATTATTAGAGGCATTGGAACTCATATACATCATGTTCTCAACACCATTGATCTGGTCTTCCAAAGGTGCGATCACGCTATTCAATACCGTTTGCGCATTGGCACCCGTATAAGTTGCCCTTACCGAAACGGTTGGAGGGGCGATATCCGGATATTGGGTAACCGGCAAGGAAATCAAGCCTAGGAAACCCAAGATGACAATCAAGATGGAAATCACCGTAGAGAGCACCGGGCGGTTTATAAATCTATCTAATTTCATATCTTTCGTTTTTACTCGACAAAAGCGAATATTTGTCTTATTCTATATACCTATTAATTAAAAGCAGTCTGCAAATTACCGTCATGCTGGTCTTTCAAGGCCTGCTCGAATTTTGCCTTTTGCTGCTCACGAGTAATCGGCTGGATTTCCTGGCCGTCTTTCAAGATCTGTACGCCTTCCACGACAATCTTGTCACCGGACTTCAAGCCTCCCGTCACTAAATAATTTTTGCCATCATTCAAATTGGAAACCTTGATCTCGGTATTCTTCACGGTATTATCAGGCTGCAATACAAATACGAATTTCTTGTCCTGGATTTCCACGGTAGCCGATTGAGGGATCGTAATGATATTGTTCATCGTATATGGGAAGATGATATTACCAGTACCACCGCTTCGTAAGACATTTCCCTCGTTAGAGAAAATAGCACGCATGCTTACAGAACCGGTAGATTGATCGATAACACCGCTCACGGCATCAATCTTACCCTCATGATGGTACGTAGAGCCATCCGCCAATTGCAGTCTTACGGCCGGCATCTTCTCTAATTGCTCTTTCAAGGTACCACCGGCTTTCGTCAATGCCAATAACTCCTTTTCCGTCATAGAGAAATACACATACATATCACCGATCTCAGATACGGTAGTCAGCGGTTGAGCGATCGAAGCGCTTACCAAGCTACCTACACGATACGGGAATGTACCGACAACACCGTTCGAGGGACTTGTAACCGTACAGAAAGACAAGTTCTGGTTAGCGCTAACCAATTGAGCCTCCGCCTGCGCCAAGCTCGCTTTTGCCGACATCAGCTGGTTCACGGCTGTTTGATACTCGAAATCACTGATGATTTTCTGATCAAACAAAGTCTTCTTATTCCTCTCGGTCAATGTTAAAGTGCTTACGTTTGCCTTCGCCATCTCTACCGCGGCCTTAGCCTGACCTACCGCGGCAGCGTACTGCGTAGGATCAATTTGGAACAACGCCTGTCCTTTACGAACCGTAGCTCCCTCATCCACACATAATTTCACGATAAATCCAGAAACTTGAGGACGGACTTCGATATCCTGCGTACCTTTGATGGTAGCCGGATAGGATGTTGTTTGGTCGCTAGTCGTTGAATTGACCGCCATCACAGCGAACTCAGCATCCCCTAATTTCATACCACTCTGACTGTTTCCACAGGCAGTTAATAAAGACATACCAACCGCAAACAATGCGATCTGCCTTAACTGAGTAATCGTAATTTTCAGCATTCGTTTATCCATATTTGTATATAATTATATATTCAAGGCTGTTTTTCAGTTACCTTTTCTTTCTAACCCAAGTGGAGATCTTTCACATCTATTCACACAATAGGGTCTTTACTCGTCGTTTCATCCTACAAATGTAGAAACTTTTTACACGATTTCTGTTTCCTACTTATCTTTTTCACCTAAATTAATAGCACTTAAAAGGAAGCGCCTGTTGAAATACATCTCTTTTGGTTTCAAACGAAAATAAAATTGTTTTTTTCAACAATATATTTTACATTTGTGTCCACACACAATAAACAAATATTATATATTATGGAGCCTAAATTTATAATATCAGAAGTATTCAGTACCGCATGGAAGGGAACGAAGTCGCAGCTATGGATATTAGCCGGATTATTAATCGGATATTGTATCTTGTCTTTCACGCTGACAGCGTTCGCGATGCCCATGCAAAGTTCTATTATCGGTAAAATCATCGTAAACGTGATCAGCGCGTTATTCTCCATTATTTTCTCCTTAGGATATATGAAAAATATATTTCAGGCGTTGGATGGGGAAGAACCTCAGTTTTCCGCATATGGACAACAGACAAAGAATATCATCACCTACTTTCTAGCGAGTCTTATCACGGGATTTGTCGTATTGGCGGGTTTCTTATTTTTTATCATCCCCGGTATTTATCTGGCATTGCGCCTTCAGTTCTTCCAAGCCTTTATTATCGAGGAAAACGCCGGGATTATCGAGTCTTTGCATAAAAGCTGGGAGATAACGAAAGGACAAGTATTGCCTCTGTTCATTCTGGCGTTGGTTATGATCGGGATCCTGATATTAGGATGTATTTTGTTCGGTATCGGAATTTTCGTCGCCGTTCCTCTTATCTATATGATGTATGGCTACGTTTTCCGTAAATTGAACACTCCTCTTCAAATACTCGAATAAGCAGAGAGGACGAATACACACTACAATCTATACCATGAATAAAAATTACAGGATAAAAGATATCGCCGAATTATCCGGCGTATCAACCGGTACGGTAGACCGCATTTTACATGAGCGGGGAAAGGTATCGGAGGACGCACGGAAAAAGGTGGAGAAAGTCTTAAAAGAAATTGACTATCAACCAAATTTGATAGCCCGTTCTTTAGCGTTGAAGAAAAAATATCATTTCATCGCTTTGATCCCTTCTTTCCATGAAGGGGAATACTGGGCGAAACTAAGCCAAGGGATCGAGAAAGCGGAACGGGAATTGTTTAGCTATAATATAGATGTCGAGCAAATCTATTTTGACCAATACGATAGCAACAGTTTCGACGAATTAATCCCGAAGATTGAGACCGCGGATTGCCAAGGGGTTATCATCGCTACATTATTCAAGCAAAGTGTCTTGACCTTGACCCAGCGGCTAGACCTGAAAGGTATTCCTTATATATTAATCGATTCTTTTATCGACCACACGAATTGTATCTCTTACTACGGAACGCATTCATATGATTCGGGGTATATAGCGGGACGCCTTTTATTCGAGCAAATCCGTGAAGAGGACGATCTAGTGATTTTCCGTTTCACCCGTAAGGGGGATTCATGTTCTACGCAAGTGCAGAAGCGAGAGGAAGGATTCCGGGATTATCTCGCCAATACCTCATTCAAGGGAAAGATTCATTTGCTGCATGTGCACGCGGATGACCGAGAAGAGAATACGAGACTACTGAATACTTTCTTCGACAAATATCCTCAAGTAAGAATCGGTATCATCTTTAATTCGAGGGCCCATTTCCTTGGAGATTATCTAAGTAGCGAACGGCCGGACTATCCTTTCAAGCTTCTTGGCTACGATGTGATAGAACCGAATGTCCGTTATCTGGAAAACGGCTTGATCACGCATTTGATCGCCCAGCGACCGGAGGTACAAGGATATCATTGTATCAAGGCACTTTTCAGGTATTTGATCCTTAAGGAGAAAATTGAGCCTGTCAATTATATGCCGATCGATATCTTGGTAAAGGAAAATATACAATACTACAATAATTATATCTGATGAACTCCTTATTTAGCGTAAAAGAGAAAGTGATTTTGTTGACCGGAGGCTATGGTATATTAGGAGCCTGCATGGCCAAACACTTGGCGAGAGAAGGCGCGTATGTCGTAATCCTCGGACGAAACGAGCAAAAAGGATCTGCCTTGGTCAATGAGATTAAAGCGGAAGGGGGCGAGGCCTTATTCTTGGTTTCAAACGTACTGGATAAAGCCTTGCTGGAGCAAAACAAGCAAGAGATATTGAAAGCATATGGGAAGATTGATGTTTTAGTCAATTTGGCGGGTGGCAACCAAGCCGGAGCGACGATTCCTCCCGACAAGACGATCTTTGATCTGGATATCGATGCTTTCCGGACGGTCGTGGACCTGAACTTATTCGGGACCGTACTGCCGACAATGGTCTTCGCCGAGGTCATGGTGGGGCAAGGGAAAGGAAGCATTATTAATATCTCGTCCGAATCGTCCCTACGCCCATTGACTCGTGTGGTTGGCTATGGATGTGCGAAAGCCGCTATCAACAATTTCACGCAATACATGGCCGGGGAGCTAGCGATTAAATTCGGAGAGGGCCTGCGAGTGAACGCCATGGCACCGGGATTCTTCCTTACCGAGCAGAACCGGGCATTGATGAGCAATCCGGATGGATCACCTAGTGATCGTTGCAACACGATCGTCGCGCACACGCCGTTCCGCCGCTTAGGAAAACCGGAGGAGTTACTCGGTACTTTACAATGGCTGGCGAGCGACGCCTCCGCATTCGTAACCGGTACCGTGATCCCCATAGACGGAGGTTTCGACGCTTTCTCCATCTAAATAATGTGCCAATGTGCCAACCAGCCATGCATCAAACCGCATTGGCATATTGGCACATTGATAAATTTAAAAATTATTCATTATGTATCTATGTGAGCAAACTTGGCGTTGGTACGGACCGAATGATCCTGTCAGCCTTTGGGACATCCGTCAGGCGGGTGCCACCGGTATCGTAAATGCGTTGCACCATATCCCGAACGGGGAAGTTTGGACTACGGAAGAGATTCAAAAGCGGAAAGCCTTGATCGAATCCGCCGGATTACGGTGGAGTGTGGTTGAGAGTGTGCCCGTACACGAGCATATCAAGACGCAAACCGGGGATTTTCAAACCTATATAGAAAACTACAAACAAAGCATCCGTAATCTGGGAGCTTGCGATATCCGGGTAGTTACTTACAACTTCATGCCGGTATTGGACTGGACTCGTACCGATTTGGCTTATACGATGCCGGATGGTTCCAAAGCCTTGCGCTTTGAACGCGCGGCTTTTATGGCGTTCGACTTATTTATATTGAAACGACCGGCGGCGGAAGCCGAATATACGGAGGCGGACAAGGCGAAAGCCAAGGCACGCTATGACGCTATGAGCGAGGAAGACCGCCAGCTGTTGGTTCGCAATATGATCGCCGGACTACCCGGCTCGGAAGAGACTTTTACGATCGAGCAGTTCAGGGAAGCGTTAGACCGTTATAAAGATATCGACGCAGAGAGACTTCGCTCGAACCTGATCTATTTCTTACGGGAAATAGCTCCCGTGGCGGACGAGGCCGGTGTCAAGCTCGTTATCCATCCGGATGATCCCCCCTATTCCATTCTCGGGCTTCCCCGTATCTTGAGCACGGAAGATGATTTCCGGAAGTTAATAGAGGCCGTGCCGAATCCTAGCAACGGGCTTTGCCTATGCACAGGTTCTTTCGGTGTCAGAAGTGATAACGACTTGGCCGGGATCATGGAACGTTACGGGGATCGGATCGATTTCGTTCATTTCCGCAGCACGCAACGAGACTCGGAGGGTAATTTTTTCGAGGCGAACCATCTGGAGGGCGATGTGGACATGTATGGTGTCATGAAAGCCTTCCTTGAATTGCAGCAACGCCGCCAATGCTCCATCGCCATGCGACCGGATCATGGACATCAAATGATAGACGACCTAAAGAAGAAAACCAACCCGGGCTACTCCTGCATCGGACGTTTACGGGGTCTGGCCGAGCTACGGGGATTGGAGATGGGTATCGCCTTATCCCTGTTCAAAGGACATTAAAAAGATAGCGTCTTACAGTTAGCGCAGTACTGTGTACGAAGTACCGCAGTACTGTGACTGAAGTACTACAGTACTCTGCACGAAGTATTGCGGTACTCAGCACGTAAGTACTGGAATACTTCGTACAGAGTACTGCCCTATTTATAGCACAAGGCTACCTCGACCCTATGGGGGAACATCACAAACCGAACAACCGGGGAATCAATAAGCTTAAATCCGGCAAGAACGCCACCAAGAACAAGACAATAACCATCGCCGCGAACATCGGCAGCAACGGACGGATCACCTGATCGATCTTTGTCCCCGCCACGCTACATCCGATAAACAATACCGAACCCACCGGTGGCGTACATAATCCCACACAAAGGTTCAATACCATCATGATCCCGAAATGTACCGGGTCCATCCCCAATTGCCCCGTCGCTATCGGCAGGAAGATCGGGGTAAAGATCAAGACAGCGGGCGTCATGTCCATAAAGATCCCGACAATCAATAGGATCACGTTTATAAGTATCAAGATGACCACCGGATTGTCGCTTATACTTAGCAAAGCGGCACTTACCGTCTGAGGAATATTCTCATAACTCATGATCCAAGACAAACCCGTACAAGTCGCCACCAGAAGAAGGACGATGGCCGTAGTCTTGGCCGATCGCAATAATACTTGCGGCAATTTAGCCCAAGTAAGTTCCTTATAGATAAAAGAGAGGATTAACGCATACAATACAGCGATCGCCGAAGCCTCGGTCGCCGTAAACAGTCCCGCCAAGATTCCTCCGATCACGATCACCAATAGCATCAAACTAGGGATAGCCCTGAAAAATACCCTTGTCGCCTCCGAGAACGGAACACGTACGCCAACCGGATACCCCTTTCGTGCGGCAAACATAGCGGCTACGATCATGATCGCCACTCCCGTAAGAATTCCCGGTAGATAACCAGCCATAAACAAGGCGGATACAGAGACTCCACCACTCGCCAAGGAATAGACGATCAAGACATTACTCGGAGGTATCGTCATGCCGGTAGTGGCGGAAGAGATATTTACGGCGGCACTGAAATTCGGATCGTAACCGGCCTTTTTCATCTCCGGTGTCATAATACTCCCGATAGCAGAGGCAGCGGCGGCGGCAGAGCCACTGATCGCCCCGAATAACATATTCGCCACGACATTGACCACCGCCAGTCCTCCGGGCAACCGTCCGACCAGCACTTTAGCGAAATCGATCAAGCGCAAGGCGATACCTCCGCTATTCATGATATTCCCCGCCAATATAAAAAACGGGATCGCCAACAGAGCGAAACTGTCCAGACCCGAAGCCATACGCATCGCATAAGTCGTAAGGGCGGGAAGCGAGTCTATATTCACGAGCATCGTCAATATACCCGCCACACCGATGCTATACGCTACCGGAACCCCGACCACCAGCAGGAAAAAGAAACTTATCACTAATACGAGTATACCTATAATATCCATATCATCAGTCTTTTAAGAATTAGAGGAACGAAATAAGGTGATCGCGTTATCTATCGCATAATAAGCGGTAAGCAATCCCCCTAGCGGCAATGCCAAATACACATATCCTAAATTAATCTCTAAGGAAGCCGAAGTAACTCCCAAATGAAAACGAGTGTATACCAGCCAAGCCCCTCCTACGATCAATACAAATACAGCGAATAAAAATACGATCAAGAAGATAAACAATCGCAAGAGCTTTCTGCGGGAAGGACGCATATGTTGAAGCAATAAATCGATCGCTAGATGCTCATTTTTACCGGATACATAAGCGGCCCCCAACAATCCCACCCAGATCAATAAATATCCGGCCAATTCATCCGTCACGGAACTCGGGGAAACCAGAATATACCGGCTTAATACCTGCCATAGCACATCCACGACCAAGAAAGCCATCAAGAAAATCAACGATAGCTCCAATCCTTTATCAATTATCTTTCTCATGGGTATTCTGTATTTGATCAATTAAATCATGAAAAACCGGATCATTCTTAAACCGCTCGATCATCGGGGCGGCGGCATCCATAAACGGCTGCTTATCCGGGTAAATAATCTCTACGCCATGCGCTTCCATCTCCTCTAGCGATTGCTTCTCTTGCTCCGCCCAAAGTTTCCGTTGATAAATAGCGGCGGCGTCAGCGGCCTGTCGCAGCCAATTACGTTCTTGTTCCGTCAGCTTCTGCCAAGTAGCCAAGCTAATGATGATCACGTCCGGACACATCGTGTGCTCATTGACTGAATAGTATTTTACCACCTCATGATGGAACGCTGTTGTCACGGAAGGCGTATTATTCTCGGCCCCATCCACGACATTACTTTGTAAGGCCGTATACAATTCACCCCAATCCACGGGAGTAGCCGAACCACCGAATGTCTTCATCATCTCCACGGCTATCGGGCTCTTTTGCACACGGATCTTCAGTCCTTTCAGATCCTCGGGAGTACGAATCTGCTTGTTTACCGTATAAAAGCTACGGGCCCCCGAGTCAAAATAAGCGAGTCCCCTAAACCAATAAGGTTCCGTTGATCCCAATATCTGTTTACCTACCGAACCATCCAACACCTCGAAAAACTGCTCACGGGAACGGAATAGATAAGGTATGCCAAATACCTTAAACGGATCGGCAAATCCTTCCAACGCGGCGGAGGAAACTTTCGTGATATCGAGACTTCCTATTTGAAGCAACTCTATACATTGATTTTCGGACCCCAATTGAGCGGAAGAATAAATGTCCATGCTCATCTTTCCTCCGGACAACTCTTTCAGACGCTCGTTCATATAGAGCAATCCTAAATGGACGGAATGGCTGGGGGGCAATCCGTGTGCCAGTTTCAGCACCCTTACTTCCTTTACCCCTTCCTTACAGGAGAAGGAGAAAGATACGCACATCAGGAATAGCAGGGCGGTCTTTAGAACTTTCATATTAGAAATGTTAACAATTCGTTGTTTATCGACAAATATAAAGGAAATAATCGAATTGTGCACGTACACAGAAGAAAAAAGTGGCCGCTTTCTTCCTGCCTATATTCACATACGGAACAAGAAGAGCACGGCCTTGATTTAACCTATTTCTCTAATGTTATGATGAAACATCGAGACGGTCAAATGTAGAAACAATCAAAGTGACCGGTCTTATATCGACCGTGATCTTATTTCACGAAAGCGTGAAACTTATTCACGCCTTTTCTCTAACAACCATTTACGGATCTCCTCTATATCTTCCTTGTCCGCTTCTATAGTGATTGAATATCGCCGGGGTTCGTCCGCTAAATACACCTCCCGCAAGAAATCATAGGCTAAGACTTCCGATATACGCAGTAACAAATCAACATCAATACTGCTTCGCTTAAATATCTTATAAATATTGGTACGTTCATAATGAAGCGCATGGGCAAAATCAGAAACCGAAAGTCCCCGCTCTTCCATTTTCTCTTTTATTAACGAACCGATATGTATCTCCTTTTGTTCTTTCATATACAAAAGCCGTTTTTAAGGTAATCTTATCTCATAAATAAACCCACATCTGAGAAAAGGTGTGTTACACTTTACCTTAAACCCGTCAAACTGCGGCACGACCAAATGCCTTGTACACAACAGAAATAAGGCAAAGGAACACACCAAATACAGGTGTATTCGCATTGTCTATTTCTCTGTGTACTTTAAATTGGTCGTTTTCAGTTTAGAGAAATACCAGCAAATACAATATCGTCATCCTCTCTGACCAAAGAGACAAACTAGTCCCCTCAATCATCGTATAATATCTCCATTTTACCTTTACAAAGGTAGGCAAATTCAACTATCAGAAAAAACACAAAGAATAAAAAGAAGTATAAACATATCGGAAATATAGGTCATTGAAAGAGGCTTTTTTATACTTTTGTGGTAAAACAATATCTAATGGCATCTAAAATACACAATGGAATACTCATTCTTACGCTAATTTTATTTGCGTCTTGCCGTACGCAAAAGCCTGCTCCACGCCCGGCCCCTCCCGAGACTGTGGATTTCCCTACGGCGAATATTCCTCTTCCTGTCATGGATTTCAATTTCATGTTGCCGGAAGCTCCGGAGCTAGCGGTTTGCCATTCTCCTAGAAAAGATATCACGGAAGCCTTTACGCCCCGTGATAAAAGCCAGATAGCGATCAAGGACCCCAAGCTATTCGATGAGAATAACACGGAAATTATTGATTTATCCTTAATCCCCGCCGGGGAATACGCATTTCCCCTTCCTAATGGAAACGTGATCTCTCCTTACGGGGGAAGGAGAAGACATCATTCCGGAGTAGATATCAAAACTTGTGCCAACGATACGATCGTGTCTGCTTTCGATGGTATTGTCAGGATGGCGAAACCATTCGCCGCCTATGGCAACGTTATCGTTGTCCGCCATTATAATGGACTGGAAACGATCTATAGCCACAACTCCAAGAACTTGGTTAAACCCGGAGATCGTGTTCTCGCCGGACAACCGATCGCCTTAACCGGACGTACCGGCAGGGCTACTACCGAGCATTTACATTTTGAGACTCGTATAAACGGAGTTCATTTCAATCCGAATATCGTCTTCAACATGGCTAAAAGGAAATTACGTTCAAAATGTCTGGTTTGTACCCAGAAAGGTAATAACGTAATCGTCAAATCGGTTGATATATTACCCCATCAAAAGGCTGGTCCATACGTACCGCCACCTCCTTATAAATGGGTTTACAATGAATGAAAAAAGGCCTTACGGGCAATCCGTAAGACCTTTTTTCATTCCGTGGAGATGGAGAGATTCGAACTCTCGTCCAAACGAGGAATTAATTTGCTTTCTACATGTTTATCTTCGCCTTCATTGTCGGGGAAGAGCAAGACCGAAGCCACCCACTCATCCCTTATCCTCTAAAGTTTCGCCTGAGACCCGAGGCTTATCTCAAACTATCTCCGATATTGCTGCACCACCTGATCGGAACGCTTCGGAGCCACAGCATCCGGGTGATGTCACGTCCCCGCAACTTTTGCAGGGATTAAGCTTGAATCTACTATACTTCGATTAAGCAGCGAGAGCGTAATTATTTTCGCCAGTTAATTGTTCGTTGTCTGAGATTTAAGTGCAAGCCAACCACGCACTACATGCTTACAAACCACTTCTACCCGCTGTCAAAACCGGTCATCCCCATGGTTTTGTAATATTTCTTTTGGCAAAGATACATATAATTTCGAATTTAGCAAAGACCCATAACTGATTCCTTCCGATTAGGATTATTTTAATGTAAACGAAGCAGTTTTCACCTCTTTACTATTTCCACCGATCATTACCTGAAACTCACCCGGCTCAGCGACATAATCTAAGGTTGAATCGTAGAATTTCAACATATCCACATCAATATCAAAGGTTACTTTCTTGCTTTCTCCCGCTTTTAACGCAACTCGCTTGAATCCTTTCAATTCTTGGACCGGAGGGGTTATGCTGCGTACGATATCACGTAAATAAAGCTGTACGATTTCCTCTCCATCCTGAGCCCCGGTATTGGTAACAATCACGGATGCTTGAATTTTTCCATTTGCATCCATAGAATTCATATTCAAAGATACATCGCCATACGTATAAGTCGTATAGCTCAAGCCGTAACCAAATGGATAAAGAGGCTCATTCAACACATCTATATAATTGGAGACATAACGAGTGTACCAAGCATCGGGAGACATAGGGCGTCCTGTCATCTTATGATTATAATAGATCGGACATTGGCCTGTTACACGAGGAAAAGACATGGTTAACTTCCCTGTCGGAGAAACCTTTCCGGTCAAGACATCGGCAATAGCCGCTCCTGCTTCCGTACCACCGAACCATACGTTCAAGATCGCATTCACCTGCTTTTCCTCGGATTGTAATGCTAAAGGTCTTCCGGTAAAAAGTACCATTACGATCGGCTTTCCTGTTTTCTGGATAGCATCCAGTAATTTTTTCTGCGTTTGCGGCATTTCAAGGATGGCTCTACTAGCGCCTTCTCCACTCATATCTATCGATTCACCCAAAGCAGCGATAATCACATCAGCGCCTTCCACCACTTTTAGGGCCTCGGCGATTAATTGTTCATCGCTTCTATCATCCCGGGTTGAACGATTTTGATCCGTAAAGTTTGCTTCATAGACGGAATCATCGACTAGATTGCTGCCTTTTGCAAAAACAACCTCTACTCCATTTCCCAAAGATTCCTGTAAATCCTCTACCAATCCATGATAAGATTTAGTCTGCTCATCATATTTCCACGATCCAGCCATATTCGCCTTGCTATCCGCTAAAGGACCGACTACAGCGACCTTACGACATCCTTTAAGTGGAAGCAGATTATTATCATTTTTAAGTAACACGAAAGACTCCGCCGCAATACGACGGGCCGCAGATACATTATTTACCGACAAGAACTCTTTGGCGGCTCTTTTCGGATTACAATATTTATATGGATCATGGAACAATCCCAATTGGTATTTTGCGATTAGTATTCTCCGGCAAGCAGAGTCAATCTCAGCCTCTGTTATTTTCCCTTCTTCCAATGATTTCTTTAATACGGCATGATAACAGTCCGCTATCATATCCATATCGACACCCGCCTTTAGCGCCTTGACTCCGACTTCCTGACGATTACCTATTCCATGGTTTACCATCTCCGCTATTGCCGTAAAATCAGACACGACAAAGCCGTTAAATCCCCATTGTTTACGCAATACGTCATTAAGAAGCCAAGTATTTCCGGTCGCGGGGATACTTTCAAATTCGTTGAATGAAGTCATGATACTTCCTACTCCTGCTTCTACAGCAGCTTGATAAGGACGCATGTAATAATTCATGGCAGTCACACGGCTCATATCTACCGTATTATAATCCCGACCAGCCTCGGCCGCTCCATAAAGCGCATAATGCTTTACACATGCCATAAGAGTCGTATCAGCCGATAAATCATTGCCTTGATAACCACGCACCCATGCTTGAGCCATTATACCTCCAAGAAACGGATCCTCGCCCGCTCCTTCCTTTACTCGTCCCCACCGGGCATCATGATATATATCGACCATCGGGCTATATGTCCAACAGATACCATCAGCACCAACTTCCTTCGCGGAAATTCGAGCGACCTCTTCTATATTCTCCGGTTTCCAACTACACGAAAGACCTAGAGGAATGGGAAAAACGGTTTTATAACCATTACAAATATCAGCGCCAACAATTATAGGAATCCCCAACCGACTTTCTTTAACCGCGACTTCTTGTAACTGCCGGATCGCATCGACACCGAATATATTAAATATACCACCAACCTCTCCTCGTACAATACGACTGGCTATCTCACTCTTTTTAGGATTTGGCATTACGTTTCCATAACTAGGAAGATTCAATTGGCCAATTTTTTCATCAACGGTCATTCGACTCATCAGACCATTTATAAATTCATCCGCACTTTTCTGTTCAATCTCAGCTCTTGTGATTCTCTCACTTTTTTCTCTCGCTATCGAACAAACAGGCACTATACATGCCATTGAAATAAATAAAACTGAACTTTTAAGGAATTTCATAACTTAGCTTTTTTACTTCAAAAAAAGCCCGAATAACAGAAAACAGCAATAAACTCACTACTTCAAAGATACGATATGCTATAGAACACACTTTTCTACACTACGTTTTTACTACGTTTACCATCAATAATAAACTAGTAATAAATAAATTGCGCAATCGATTTAAGAATCTACTCCGCAAGTCTCCAGAAAAGATATCTGGAGTTCTATTCGATCAGACCGATCTCACGAAACCAATCTTCAGCCCGATCCGGCCATTCATTTACAGACGCTCCCGTATCTCGTAACCCATATCCATGGCCACCTTGACTATATAAATGCATCCATGCCGGAACACCAGCTTCCTTTAAGGCATAATAATAGAAAATACTACTGTTGATATAAGATTTATCATCTTCCGCTTGAATTAACATGGTTGGAGGTGTGGCAGATGAAACCTTTAACTCTGGTGCCAATTGGAAATTCTCTCCATCTAAATAAGCAGGATAAACCAATAAACAATAGTCCGGACGACAACTTACTTTATCCGTAGCATCAATAGCCGGATAAGTACGTTTCAAAAAATTATTGCTAACCATGGCAGCTAAATGGCCACCAGCCGAGAATCCCATCACACCGATTCGCTTTGGATCTATATTCAAGTTCTCAGCGTTCGCTCGAACATAACCAATCGCACGCTGTACATCTTGCAAAGGAGCTTCGTGTTTTTCCAGTCCTTCCCGTCTTGGAACCCGGTATTTAAGTAAGACCGCAGTTATTCCAAGATTATTAAGCCATTCACAGACTTCATCACCTTCCAAATCATAAGCTAAAATATTGTAACCACCACCGGGACAGACAATCATAGCGGCACCCGAGGCCACTTCATCCGGAGCATGATATATAGTAATCGTTGGCTCACTCACATTCGTAATACGCAAAACACTCTCACCACCGGTTTTTCCACCATCCGTATCAGCTTTCTCTATTAATTTAATAGTTTCTCCCGGCGCCCCTTTTGGGAATAATAAAATCGGATTTTCTTGTGCCATAGACGTATTGATTAAACAAACCCCAATCAATAAAGGGAATATCCACTTCTTAACCATACAACACATTATTAAGTTATAGGGAGCGAATATATACATCTTATTTTATTTATCCAATCAGAATCGAATAAATAAAAACAGAAAAAGGAGTCACCCCTTACGGACTGACTCCTCTCCATCGGCTATCGCCTTGCTT
>OGQH01000021.1_pt1 | contig 212461 bp, 241 predicted proteins | sample 1553181 | NCBI WGS metagenome assembly OGQH01 (sample SAMEA2579946, study PRJEB22360) | human gut metagenome | biome: human gut; feature: human-associated habitat; material: faeces | place: Denmark | collected 2008/2010 | reverse complement strand
CCAGATGAGTCATATGCATGGAAGCAATCTCTTTTGGAGAAGGTGCTTCTTTTAAAAGAGCATAGACAGCATTCTGATGCAGACCGGATTTGAAAAAGTATTGAATCTCCGGGAATACCTGATCAACATAGGTTGTCAGTTGGATTTTCAATCGGGTGCGTTGCTTAATGGTTTTCTGCCGAAAGCGCCCCAAGGCCTTAAGATCCATCATATCGAGATCAAAGAAGGTAATAAATCTTAGGTCATCCTGCATCATAAGAGTTTTAGCAATAACAAATGTGTCGACCTTATCTGTCTTTGTTTTACGAACATTGTTCTTACGCATTTGACAGGTTTTGATGGGGTTCAACACACACACTTGGTAGAACTCAGCAACAAGGTATCGAACAAGGTTGTCACCGTAGTGTGCCGTCGACTCAAGACCGATGATGATGCTGTTCTTATCGAATGATTCGAGCTTAGAGACCAGCAGTTGGAAGCCATCAGCGTCGTTTGTGAATTTGAACGGCTCAATGAGTATTTCACCGTCCGAAGAAATCGCAGCGGCGAAATGGTTGAGTTTGGCAATATCAATGCCTACAAAAATTTTCATGAGGTTGTACCTCCCTTTCATAAAGTCTGATACCATGATGTCCACCATCGATTATCATCGTAGACTTGATAGAAATAAGTACTCTGAGTGAAAAACACTCCGGCAACATCCAGCTGATAAACAATTCAGATAAAGGTAGCGGCAATACACTCCAGTTGAGTAGTCAAGCTACAGGGAAAAATCAAAAGTCCATAGTATCTGAATTGTATTGAACCACGATATTAAAAGAAAGGGAACGTGTGATAATTAACTTCCTAATTATCATACAAGGGGTAAATGGCGACAAAAGCAGATAAGAAAAATGCAATTAGACAGGACATTATAGATTCAGCTGCAATATATAGTCAGAGTTTGGCTGGTAAAGCATTTCTTATCTGGTAAATCTTCCGGAAAATGTTGCTTCTTTGGACTATTGAATGTATCAGGACAGACCATGGGGAGCCTGGGTGAAGTGGTAAATAACGCCATGGAGTTGGTGGAACGGCAGAGTGACCAGCTGACAGGTGTTCTTCCTAAAAGCTACACCGATTTCTCGGATGAGCTTCTTGGAGAACTGCTCAGAATCTTTAATAACAACGCTTTGGATGAAGTGGGTGGAGATGTAATCGGACGTATCTATGAGTACTTTCTGAATAAATTTGCAAAAAACATTGCGTCTGACGATGGTGTATTCTTTACCCCAAAATCACTGGTAAAAATGATTGTAAATATCCTTGAACCAAAGAATGGAATACTTTTGGACCCGGCATGTGGATCAGGCGGTATGTTTGTGCAGACTGGTGATTTCGTAAATGAGACTGGACTTCAGGCTAATAAGAGTATGACTTTTTATGGACAGGAGAAGGTAGAATATAATGCTAAGCTCTGCCTTATGAATATGGCGGTTCATGGACTTACCGGTGTAATCAAATCTGGTGATGAAGCAAACAGTTTCTATCATGATGCCCATCATCTGGAAGGCAAGTGTAACTATGTTATGGCAAATCCACCGTTTAATGTAGATAAGGTAAAGGCAGAAACAGCAGCCAATGCTGGAAGACTGCCTTTTGGTGTGCCAAAGGAAAACAAAAATAAGGAAATAGGAAATGCAAATTATCTTTGGATTTCTTATTTCTATGCATATCTGAATGAGACAGGTCGTGCAGGTTTTGTTATGGCTTCTTCTGCAACAGACAGTCAGGGACGTGATAAAGAGATTCGTGAAAACTGGTGAAGACAGGTCATGTGGATGTAATGGTTTCTGTAGGCAATAACTTCTTTTATATGAAGAGTCTGCCATGTTCTCTATGGTTCTTTGATAAAGGAAAGGTTGGGGAACTGAAGAATAAAGTTCTGTTTATAGATGCCAGAAATTATTATACCGTAGTAGACCGCACTTTGAATGAGTGGAACGAGTGGCAGTTAAAGAATCTGAATGCCATAGTATGGCTGTATCGTGGAGAAAAGGACAAGTATACAGCTTTATTAGCGGAATATAGAAAAATTCTAGGACAGGCGATTCCTTTTGAGGAAACTTTGCATCTTTTAAAGAATGAATTAAATGATTTGCAGAAACGAGTAAAACTGGAAGTGGAACAGGCTGATTGGAAGGATAAAAAACGAATTCAAGCTGAATATGATGAAATGATAGCTGCTAAGAATGATGAAATCACTGTGGCTAAGGAGGCAGTCTGGCTTTATGAAAAGTTTGGTGAAGGAGAATATAGAGATATCCTGGGACTTTGCAAAGTGGCAAGCCTGATGGAAATCGAAGAAAAAGGATGGTCTCTTACTCCCGGTGCTTACGTAGGGGTAGCTCCAGTTGAAGATGATGGTGTTGACTTTGAAGAAAGGGCTATAGCACCATTCATACAATCAGAGGAATATTGCGACCGGCTTTTCGTCAGGCTTATGACGATGACATGATTCGTAGAAACCCGTTTGATTTTGAATTGGCTACGGTTATTGTTAATGATAGTGTGACCAGAGAAACTATCACCAGGGATCAGGAACGTAAATATCTGGAATTTGTCAAACAGGATAAACATTTTAGCAGATACTATGAAGGTATCTATATTCTGTTTAATACCGGGCTGCGAATCTCAGAATTTGTAGGATTAACAACAAAGAATATTGATTTTAAGAATCATAAAATCATTGTAGATCATCAGCTCATCCGCACTTCAAAGATGCAGTATATGATTGAAGGGCCAAAGACGGAAAGTGGAATTCGGGAAATACCAATGTCAGAAGAAGTGGAGGAAGCATTTCGGACGATTATTGACAGAAGAAAGAAGCCGAAGATTGAGCCAATCATTGATGGCTATTCCGGTTTTCTGTATCTTGACAAGAATAATATGCCTATGGTAGCACTCCATTGGGAAAAGTATTTCCAGCACATCCTTGAGAAGTACAATGGAATTTATAAGGTACAGATGCCGAAGGTGACACCTCATGTATGCAGACATACCTTTTGTTTAAAGATGGCAAAGAGTGGAATGAATCCTAAGAGCTTGCAGTATATCATGGGACATGCTGATATCAGCGTGACATTAAACACATATACGCATGTGAAATTTGAGGATGCAGAGGCGGAGATGAAGAGAGTTGCTACAATTTAAATGTTGTAAATGATGCAAAGGTGTAGGGGTACGGTTTGGTATTTGTCCCCCCATTTGTACCCCTGATTTCTCAAAAATATGAGATTTTATGAGAAAATATGAGAGAATACATGATTTTGAAAAAGTTTCATAAAGCCAGTAAAATCAAGCCTTGAGACGATATGAGAGGATATAAGAGATTATGATAAAAATATTATTCATCTGCCACGGCAAGTGACGAAAATAGTGCTGAAAACTTTTGAAAATCAAGGATTTTTCCAAAATCCGACCTGAATTACGACAGATGGAGTCAAGCTATGATAAATACGTTGTGAAAGAGGTCAAAATATGATGAAAGAAAGAATTAAGAAGAGCGGAATTGATTATGTACTGGTTGGGGATTATTACATACCGGATTTGAAGTTGCCGGAGAAAAAACGTCCTATCGGAAAATATGGACGTATGCATCGAGAATATCTAAAAGAAAATCATCCTGTGTTATTTAATGATTTGGTATTGAGTTGCCAGCTCTGGACTTATCTTGCAGATATAAACGGGCAAGCACAGGATAGATTGAGGATCATCATCTCACAGATGCAAAAAGCCGAGTCTGTAACTGAGGAAATGAAAGAGAATAATCAATGGGAATGGATTCAGAGAATGAATAGCATTTTCAATCGTGCAGAAGAAATTGCGTTGAGTGAATTAATAAATTTATAATAAATAGTGGTTGACCCTGTGCTACGCTTCTGTTACACTACGTGTAACAGAAGCGTAGCACAGTAATAAAATGGGAAATTTCTATTTTTCGAGACAAAATCAAAAAAATATTGTATAATATAAATAGAAGTAGTATAATACTATGACCAAGATATGTAGAGAGGAGGAGATCATATGGCACAGACATTAGCTGTAGCGAAATATTTGAATGATTTACATGTTAAAAAGCATAGACGCGCTATGGATCAAATGAAGATGCATAAGATGATGTACTTTTCACAAAGGGAGTCTTTGATGATCTCTGGAAATCCTCTGTTCAATGATGATTTTGAGGCTTGGAAATATGGCCCAGTTCTTGTAAATGTGAGAAGCGAATATTTGACGGGGCATATGTTTGATGGGGAATATGAAGAACTGAGTGATACAGAGAAAGAATTAGTAGAATCGGTTTATAAAAGATACGATGAATATGATGCATGGCAATTGAGTACATTGTCACATGCAGAACATTCTTGGCGACAGGCACGTAAGGGATTAGTTGCAGGTGAAGCTGGAAATGAAAAGATGAGTTTAACTGCGATGAAAGCTGATGCTACGAGAGAATTCCTTAGACGAAAAGGTGTCGTTCTGGCATAGAATTATATCCCACAGGAGTAAACACCTGTGGGATTGTTTATTATGGAGATATGTAATGAAGTTATCAATTGAGGAACAGAAGAAGTTTTTATTTGATAGATTGAAAACGGAACCATTAAGAAAAGTGGAAGAGAATAAAGATGATATAAAAGCATTTGTCCAAGCTACAAAAGGTGAAAAAATCTCCAGTTATTTAATAAATAATGCTTGGAATGATGACTGTGATAGAAATACAAAGGTATTTTTAGTGCGAGATCAAAAAACGAAAGAAATCGTGTTCTTTTTTGCAATAAATTGTGGAATTTTATTTAGCGAGCTTAATATTTGGAATTTAAGTCAGGCTGAAAAGGTTCCTTTTGATAAATATGTTGAAGCAATGCAGAGATTGAAGGCTTCTAATCTGAGCAAAGAAGATGAAGAAAAAGCAAATGAACAAATAAGTGAATCAATGGGAGAGTTATGGGAAGTTGTGCAAGAACCTGATCGAGTATCTTATTTGCTGAGTTTGGCAGATGAAAAAGTTCAATTGTTAGAAGAAAAAAGAGAAGCTTTGTCGGAGACTGGAGAAGGAGAGCATACGCAGCAGGTACAAGACACATTTCCTGCAATAGATATTAAGTTTCTCGGAAGAAACAAAGAATATAAACCAGAAATTCAATTGGATTTTAGGCTGGGCGTATATGTTTTCTGGGAAATGATTGTCCCACATTTATTGGAAATCGCAGAAAAAGTTGGATGTAAATACATATATTTATTTGCGGCTGACAATACAGAGCAAACCGTAAAAGTGGTTGCTGATCCTCCTATGTGGACACCGGATTATGATCCTTATGCAGATGAAGATGAAGTTGTTAAGGAAGAAATTCGTACATTGGTCAATTATTATATCAATGAATTAAAATTCCGTTATGTATCGAAATATAAGATATTAAAACCGCATTACGAGCGGCGATGTTATACTTTGGTTCAAGAGGTTGAACATTTACAAAGTAATAGAGAATCTGTATGGCAGAGTCATGCGACAGAAGATATGAAGTAATATGTAAAGATGGAGTCCCATGTTGCAAATTTTTCTGTAGAAAGAGAATGTCCCCCTTCTTCCGTCGCATCGAAAAAACTTATATTTAAAACAATCCCCGCAAATCCGTCCCTCCTGCCAAACCCCAAAGGCCCCAGACCACGCAGTTAAACAGCAATTTAAAAGAAAACGAACAGATGAAAAAATTATGCAGATATAGTATAATAGACAATAATAAACCAAAAGAAAAACTTGCCAGACTGGGGGAAACATGGAACCACAAAAGCAGAATGACGGTGTGCGCTATAAGCTGGCGAATGCCATGAAAGAATGTATGCGCACGGCACCGGTAGAAAAAATAACCGTAAAAGAAATTGTAGAAACCTGTGGGTTGACGCGTCAGACATTTTATCGGAATTTTCAGGATAAATATGATCTGATCAACTGGTATTTTGATAAGATTTTGCTGGAATCATTTGAGCACATGGGAGAAGGAAGAACCGTCTACGAGAGCCTTGTCAACAAATTTGAATACATTCAGATGGAGCAGTTGTTTTTTCGGGCGGCATTCAAAAATGATCAGCAGAATTGCCTGAGAGATCATGATTTTGAACTGATTCAGGAGTTTTACACAAAGCAGATCGAAAGCCGGACAGGAAGAAAGATTTCCACCGAATTGCAGTTTGAACTGGAAATGTATTGCCTTGGTTCGGTTTATATGACGGTGCAGTGGGTGCTCGGGTATCGGAAATGTACGCCAGAAGAGCTGGCACATGCGCTGACCGAATCCATGCCTGTGCGGCTGAGGGAAGTATTTCAAAAACTGGGATTAATATAGAAAGAAGCTGTAAAACGCTTTCACTTTGTCTATAATTTCAAACGCCAGAACCGGTATTTGCCGGAACTGGCGTTTCTTTCATCAGTGACTTTTTACAGTCTACTTTATATTGAATTGCAAGAAATTACATCAGTTTACGGAACAGAGCTTTCAGATCTTCCACACTGGCATCTTTTGGATTTCCAGGTGCGCAGGCATCGGCATGTGCGGATTCTGCAAGGAACTGTAAGTCTTCTTCCTTCAATGCTTCCAGTTTGGTCGGAATTCCGACATCGACGGAAAGCTGCTGTACGGCATCAATTGCTGCCTTGCGGTATTCGGCCACAGACATTTCATCGACACCTTTGACACCCATGGCGCGTGCAATCTCGCGGTATTTTTCACCGGTGCAGTCGGCATTGTATTCCATAACGATTGGGAGCATCATTGCACAGGCAACACCGTGTGGGGTGTCATAGACAGCACCGAGTGTGTGTGCCATGGAATGTGCGATTCCAAGTCCGACATTGGAAAATCCCATACCCGCGATATACTCGCCGAGTGCCATGCCTTCGCGTCCCTCTTTTTCGTTTGCAACGGCACTGCGCAGGGATTTTGAGATCAGCTCAATGGCTTTGAGGTGGAACATATCTGTCATTTCCCAGGCTGCTTTTGTAGTGTATCCTTCGATGGCGTGTGTCAGGGCATCCATACCGGTAGAAGCAGTAAGTCCCTTTGGCATGGAAGACATCATCTCAGGATCTACGATTGCGATAATTGGCATATCGTGTGGGTCAACACATACAAATTTACGCTTTTTTTCCACATCGGTAATGACGTAGTTGATGGTAACTTCTGCCGCAGTACCAGCGGTGGTCGGAACAGCGATGATCGGTACGCATGGTTTTTTGGTCGGGGCTACACCCTCAAGGCTGCGCACATCTTCAAATTCCGGATTGGCAATGATGATACCGATGGCTTTGGAAGTATCCATGGAAGAGCCGCCGCCGATTGCAATGAGGTAGTCGGCACCGGAATCCTTGAATGCCTGTACACCGTGCTGGACATTCTGGATGGTTGGATTTGGTTTGATATCGGAATAAATCTCATACACAAGACCATTCTTGTCCAGTACATCTGTTACCTTTTTTGTTACACCAAACTTGATCAGGTCAGGATCAGAGCAGACAAAAGCTTTCTGGAATCCGTGTGCTTTTGCCTCGGTTGCAATCTCCTGAATTGCACCTGCGCCGTGATAAGATGTTTCATTTAACATAATTCTGTTTGCCATAGTTGTAATCGTCTCCTTTGCATACATTCATGATACCCTTATTGTAGCAATGAAAAATCCGGGATGTAAGTTACAAAAGCAGCAGATTGTAACATGTGGTCCAAAATTTTTTTTCCTTGATTTTTTATGGGAAAAGCAGTAATCTGTCAATGGGAATGAAGTTCTCCCAAGGGAATTTCCATGAACTGCTGAACGATAAGCTGATGATTTCTACGATTGTTTGATCGCAGAGACCATCGGCTTTTTTATTTGCTGTAAGATTTTGAGGATGTGCAGGGGAAGGATTGATGCAGGATGGATGTAGCAGTAAATCAATTGTTCATATGTCGCATGTAAGAGACGAAAAAGGGATTATGAAAGAAGAGGAAAACCATGAATCTGTCACATGATTTACAGGGATTAAAGAAAAAAGCAAAAGAAACATTTTTGTATGCGCTATCTGCGCTGCTCCTTGGCATTGCAATTGGTGCCATTGATGCCATATTTGGTCGTGTTTTACTTTTTATTACAGATTTTCGTTCGGCGCATGTAGTTGTATTGCTGCCGTTTCTGCCGCTGGCAGGGCTTGGGATCGTCTGGTTATACCGGCATTTCAATGAGACGGCGTCAAAAGGAATGACGCTTGTCATGGAAGCCGGGCAGGGAAAGCGGGAGTCGATTCCACTGGCACTCATTCCACTTGTCATGGCCGGTACATGGATCACACATCTGTTTGGCGGAAGTGCGGGGCGCGAGGGCGTTGCCGTGCAGATCGGTGCCACACTTTCCCATGCGTTTGCCCGCAGATTCCACTTCCCGGACAACGGCAGGATAGTATTGATTGCGGGAATGGCAGCCGGATTTGGAGGCCTCTTTCAGACTCCGTTTGCAGCAGTCTTTTTTGCGATGGAAGTAGTGGTGAGTGGAAGTATGGCATATTCCGCATTGCTTCCTGCGGCAATTGCGTCTTTTACGGCATCTGCAACTTCGCATGCTCTGGGGCTGGAAAAATTTTCGGTTCTTCTTTCGCAGACCCTGTCATTGACGGACACAAAGACGGTGACGTATCTGATTCTTTTTGGAATCTTGTTCGGTCTGACGGGACAGCTGTTTGCGGTGCTTTTGCAAAAAGTAAAACAGTTTATGGGAAACGTACTGGAAAATCCATACAAGAGAATCGGCTTTGTGTCGATCCCACTGGCGGTGTTCCTTTTTCTGGGGTGGAACGGACGGTACTGCGGACTTGGAACCAATCTGATCGCGCAGGCATTTTCCGGGGGAGAACTGTATATGTTTGACTGGATTTTGAAGCTGCTCTTTACGGTACTGACTTTGTCGATCGGGTTTCAGGGCGGAGAGGTGACACCGCTTTTTTCCATCGGTGCATCGCTTGGTTTTGTGCTGGGAAGCCTGGCAGGACTGCCACCGATGGTCTGTGCGGCACTTGGATACGCGGCGGTGTTTGGAAGTGCAACCAATACTTTGCTGGCTCCGGTTCTGATCGGAATGGAAGTATTTGGTGTGGAAAATGGGCTCGCATTTTTTGCAGTCTGCCTGGTGGCATTTCTGGTCAATGGCAACCGCTGCATTTATACGGCACAGAAACGGTCTTTTTGGTAAAAATCCCTTGACTCTCACCCTGGTTCATGGTTTATAGTTCTGCCAGAATTTAAAAATTGAGGTGGAAATCATGAACTGGGTGATTGGAAAAAAGCAAAAAAAAAGAAGAAACAGAATAAAAGCACAATTCGGGAAAAATCCAATGGAGCTGGAAGCGTGGGAATCACTGGAGAAGCGCATGCGCGAAATCCGTATGTATGAAGAGCTGGTGGTGCAGGACGTAAAGAAGGAAGAATGGCAAAGTGCAGGAAGCGTGGATACCGTTACGTGGAATGACCTGGAGATGGATCGTGTATTTGCGCGGATCAATCATACCCGGACGTATATGGGAGAGCAGATTCTGTACCATCGCCTGCACAATATGCAGACACGGCAGTCCTGTGAGGATATGGAAAAGAGGATTTCGTTTTTTTCGCGCCGGGAATCCATACGCACAGAGATAGAAGAAAAACTCATGCGTATCGGCAAGCAGAAAGAAAGCTGTTATCTGCCGTTTTTCCTGACGGAAGAAATTAACCCACTGGTCATTCCCGGTGCAATACTGTATTTTTTGCAGGGACTGCTGGCGTTTTGCCTGATCGGTGCAATTTTGCTGCGAAGTAATTTGTGGGCAACTGGTTTTCTTGTTGTGGCGGTAGTCAATCTGCTTATTTATCTGCATACAAAATGCAAATATGAGGGAAATTTGTTTATGGTATCCAGTCTGAAAGAACTTTTTGATTTTTGCAACTGGATTGTAAAAAAACTGGAACCGGACAGACCGGAAATTTTGCATGCATTGGAGAAAACTCAAAAATTATCCCACCGGATGCTGCGCTGGCAGACTAGAAAATACCAGAGCATATCCGGGGATGTGACGGGGATCCTCTGGGATTATATTGCGGGAATTACGCTGCATGATGTTGTCGCATTTTACCGTATTCAAAAAACTTTGCGCGCGTGCAAAAAAGAGACGATGCAACTGTATACATTTGCAGGAGAAATCGATATGGAGATTGCGATCGCATCCTTTCGGAAAAGCCTGCCGCAATGGTGCTGTCCGTCATTGCAGAGTGATGGCGCAATCAGTGTGGAGAAAATCCGTCATCCTCTTATGGCAGATGCAATTCCGAATGATTTTGTCCTGAAAAAAGGTGTGGTACTGACCGGGGCAAATGCATCTGGCAAATCGACATTTATGAAAGCGGTTGCCATCAATGTGATTCTGGCACAGACGATCAATACCTGTGTTGCAAAAAATATGAAAATGCCTGCAATACAGGTGATGACCTCGATGGCACTTCGGGATGATGTGCTGCAGGGAGAGAGTTATTACATGCGTGAAATTAAATATTTAAAGCGCATGCTCGATGAATTGGAAACGGGTGAGCCCATGTTGTTTGTGATTGACGAGATTTTAAAAGGGACGAACACGCGTGAGCGTCTGGCGGCATCCAATGCCATTTTATCCTACATGGTACAGAAACAGGGCTTTCTCCTGATTGCCACACATGATCTGGAGCTGGTGTATGCCCTGAAAAACCGATACGACACTTATTATTTTGACAGTCAGGTTCATGAAAAAGATATCGTTTTTCCATACAAAATCAGACGTGGGATCGTCGGGAAAACAAATGCCATAGATTTGATGGAACTGCTGGATTTTCCAGAAGAAATTACAGACCAGGCACGGCGTGAGGTGGGAAAGAGATAATTGTATTTTCAAATATATAGTAGAAGGAAGGAACGGGACAGATGAAAATAGGACAGGCAGCGCAACTGACCGGATTAACCATCAGCAATATCCGCTTTTATGAAAGAAAGGGGCTGCTCGAACCGGAGCGGAATGACCAAAGCAAATACCGCAATTACAGTGAACAGGATATCCGGCGGTTAAAACAGATCATTTTATATCGGAAAATGAATATGCCCATCGAAAAAATTGCCTTGATGCTGGATGATCCGGCAGTTTCTGAGGAACTGGTCCGGCAGCAGTTGCAGGAGTTGTTAAATAAGCAGCAGGAAATACAGGGTTCCATCGACCTGTGCCGGAAACTTGCAGCAGATCATGCCTACGATGGCGAAAATATTGATTTTTACCTCAACTATGTAAAAGAAGAAGAGAAAAAGGGACGTAGCTTTGCGCAATTGGAGGAACTTGTCGGTGATTTTTCGGAGTACAGCGAGTTTTATAAAGTGAGTGGCGATCCGGTTTTCCAGTTTCTGTTTTGTAAGGTCAAAAATCAGAAGCTGTTTGGATGGGTATGGTTTGCACTGTGGATCGCACTGAGTGTTTTTTTTATTGTGGAGTTTGGATTCGGTGACGGGCATATGCCGCTTGTGGTAAAAGCGATCGTTATCGGGGCTGTGCTTGTCTTTTTATGGTATGATTTTATCCGGTATTGCAGAAAAAAGAGAGGGGATTACTGGAGAAAAACGGGAAGATAGTTTCAAATTTACGTGTTGCAGAGAGAAAATGGATCATATAGGGGAAAATGCCAGAAAAATCCTGTAAGGTGGAGGAACTTGGACATATAAGGAAAAAATGCCAGAAAAATCCCACAAGGTGGGGAGAAAGGGACATATAGAGAAAAATAGTTGGAAAAAGTCCCACAAGGCAAAGAGAAAGGGACATATAGAAGAAAAATGTTCGAAAAAATCCCGTCTCACAGGAATCAGGGGACATAAAATGAAAGAGATTTTGTATATGTCCCGGCAAATAGAAGAACTGGGACATATCAAAAAGAAAAACTTGCATATGTCCCGGCAAATAGAAGAACTGGGACATATCAAAAAAGAAAACTCGCATATGTCCCGGCAAATAGAAGGCTGGGACATATCATCAAGAAACCATGCTATATGTCCCAGAGGAATGTAAGAACCTGGAAAATCATCAAAGAAAAGGAAGATCCAATTTCCACCATTGAGTATCCCTTGGTTTTGTGGTGGGAAGTGTGGCAGGACTGCCAACGATGGCCTGCGCGGCACTTGGATACGCGGCGGTGGGAAGTGCAGCCAATACTTTGCGCACCGGTTCTGATCGGAATGGAAGTATTTGGTGTGAAAAATGGGCTGGCTGTAAAAAAACGAAAATATACCGTTAAATACAGGAAAACAACAGCACGTACACCTGGCACATCTGTGTAACGGTGGATGCTGATGGGGTGATTACTGCGAGAAATACAATGAGCATGATCTTTTGAGCATCTGCAGACAGTGTGGCAAGATGGCTGATTTTTATGAGAAACAGTGCAATCAAAGGAATGACAAGCATTCTGAGAGCCGATATGAAATACACACGTTTATTTGCAAAAATTGCTTTCAAATCCATTCCGGCAAAAAGCATTCCGGTTACAATCATGCTGGCCGGTCCGATCATATTTCCAACGCTGGAGATCGTATTTGCAATGAGTTCCGGCAGCCGGATTCTGGTGAAAAATAAAGTGGCACCAATGGCAATGGAAATCATATTGATGTTAAGGATGATTTTCTTCCAGTCATAGGAAGATTCACGGCTTATGATTTTCTTGCAGTGTGTCCAGAGGAAAACAAGCTGCACGCTCATGAAGACACATCCGTAAAGCACCCATTTCTGTCCCAGAACAAATGTCACGATAGGAACAATCAGGTTACCGGAGTTGGAGTAATAGATAGAAGCTGTTTCCACTTCATTTAAAGAAAACAGTTTTCCCATCACGAAAACGACAAGCAGGAGAACCACCTGAAGCAATACGGATGCAGCAAGCGCGATCAGAAGACCATTTACGGTTTTTTTAGTATAGTCCACCTGAAAAGCGTTTATAATCACGCATGGAATGATCAGGTACAGTACGATTTTGGATAAAACCTTACTGTCTTCTTCCTTGACAATTCCCGCCTTTACAATAATAAATCCCATCAGAATCATGAGAAAAAGCTCAAAAATCTGTTCCATTAAAAGAATACTGATCTGCATAGAATCACCCTGTCTTTCTAACTGCCTATCATAGAACATAGAAAATAAAATTGCAAGAGCATACCGGTTATTTGCAAAAGCAGAAACTTTGTAAGTTTATAGTTCCTACTTTCATGATAGAATCATATCCTGAAACGTGTGATATGACAACACAAATACGTCCTGAAACGTGTAACATCATAACACAAATACGTCCTTGAAAATGTTGACGGCTCTGCCATAAAGGAATATTATATAAAGCAATAAGAAATGCTGCATATAAATTCCACTGACAGGGAGGACGCACGATGAAACGTTTTACATTGGAACAATTGGTGCCTGACACAATAAACTTGTTGATACCGGAACAAGATGGCGTATGTTTTGAAGAATTTTTATATCAGCTTCGACCAAACGAACGAAAGGGGAATTCGTGATGAAAGGAATGATGAAAGTCAAACTGGTGATTGCTTTGTTGGTGGTAATCGCTGTTGCAATTTTTTATTATGTTTCACTTCCGGCAATTAACATTCATGCAACAGAAACCTGGAAATTTATTTTTCTGATTTTGGCGGTGCTTTTCGTGCTTTATATTGTAAGAAAGGCAAAGATAGCAGGACAAAGCAAGATTGAACTGTCCTTTATTAAGGAATATACAGGTTTAAAGATTGGAGTGATTGTCTTTTTACTGTTTTTGGCGGTTTATGTGGCAGGCTCCATTTTGTCCTCACCGATTGTCAATGCAGCAAAATATCAGAAACTTTTAAAAGTGGAAGAGGGGGAATTTACCGAGGATATCAAACAGATTTCTTATGACCAGATTCCACTGTTAGATCGTGACTCAGCATCCATTCTGGGAAATCGTAAGATGGGTAGTCTTGTTGATATGGCGTCGCAGTTTGAAGTCAGTGAACTTTATTCCCAGATTAACTACAAAGGGGAACCGGTCCGTGTGACACCGCTCCGTTATGCGGATACCATCAAGTGGCTGACGAACCAGAAGGAAGGAATTCCAGCCTATATTAAGATTGATATGGCAACGCAGGATACGGAGCTGGTTCGTTTGTCAGAAGGCATGAAATATACGCCATATGACCATTTTCATAGAAACTTAAAGCGTCATTTAAGATTTCGTTATCCGACCTATATTTTCGATGATATCAGTTTTGAGATTGATGAGGAGGGTACGCCTTACTGGATTTGCAGTGTTGCAGATTATAAGATTGGTCTGTTTGGAGGTAAGACCATCGGCAGAGTTGTGCTTTGTAATGCTGTGACAGGTGAGTGCACTGATTATGCGGTAAAAGATGTGCCAAGCTGGGTAGACCGTGTTTATTCTGCCGATTTATTGGTACAGCTTTATGATTATTATGGATCTTTAAAACATGGATTTATCAACAGTGTGTTAGGACAGAAGGATTGTCTGACCACCACGAACGGTTATAATTACCTTGCAATGAATGATGATGTCTGGGTTTATACCGGAGTAACCTCCATCACAAGTGATCAGTCCAACGTTGGATTCGTCCTGATGAATGAGAGAACGATGGAGACAAAATATTATCAGGTAGAAGGCGCAATTGAAGATTCTGCGATGTCCTCTGCGGAAGGTAAGGTGCAAAACCTTGGCTATACAGCAACCTTCCCACTGTTATTAAACATTACAAATGAGCCGACCTATTTCATTGCATTAAAGGATGATTCTGGTCTGGTAAAAATGTATGCGATGGTAAATGTGCAGAAATATCAGATTGTAGCAACCGGTGATTCTGTCAGTGAATGCGAAAAGAACTATATGGAACTGATGAAGCAAAATGGTGTCAATGCGGAAACAAAAGAGAGCGACAGTGTCAAGAAAGCAACCGGTACGATTGCAAAAATCACCGATGCAGTGGTAGAAGGAAATACGCACCAATATATTTTGCTCGAAAATGATTCCGATATTTACGATGTATCGGTAGTAGATTACCTTGATATCGTGCGTTATGGTGTAGGAGATACCATCACATTTGAATATATGGAGGGTGAGCAGGCCAATACCGTGCTTGGGATTGAAAAATAGAACTATGATTGTAGTTACAGAATAAGGATAGAGGGGCAAGGTAAGCCCCTCATATTAAGAATTACTTAACTCTATCGTCATACCAAAGCAGATATTTTGTGAGTAGTATACCTGTGACAAATCCGACCATCGCATAAGTGGCTGCATCAATAGAAATAGAGAACAATTGGACAATTGGTGCCTGACACAATAAACTTGAAGGTAAGCAATATTCAATTTTGTAAATAAGCATATCATTCAGCTAACGAACGATAAAAACTCATTTCCTCCTCGGAAACTGCCTTATTTTATTGCAGCATTTCCTGCTTAATTTTTTCGTATAAAGGACGAATGGTTTCCGGCACTTCCTCCAATTCGTCCGCAATCTGATCCAGAGGTTTGCCTTTTTGAATTTTTTTACGAATCTGCTCTGACAATTTTTCTTCTTTCCCGATCTCTTTCCCGATTTCTTTTCCGATCCTTTCGCCATCCTCAATTGCTTCGGCGCGCTGCATTTCCAGCCGTCGTTCAAATGTATAGTCTAATGTCATCACGTGCATTACCTCCTCCCTGTGTTGAGCCAGAAAATCCCTAAGCACATTTTCTTCCATACACTGGTTGATAGCTTTCTCAATGGCATCTTCCAGATTTCCACTGATTTCATTATTTTTCCGCACCATATCCACAAAATACATATATTCACGCAATGTCTGGCATTTTGACAGCAATGGAACATTTTTCCCATTGTTAATATTGTAAACATGGCAGACCAATTCTATCTCAGGATTCTTGGTTTCTTTTTCAAATGCATCAGAAAGACGGAGATCATACTGATCCGGCGCATCTTCTTTTCCATTATAAAACACGACAAAATGGGGCACTGGAATCTTTAAGATTCTTCCACCATAAATATCACGTTTCTGAGCTTTGATTTGTTTTTGTATAATGCTTGCAAAATAAAGCAGATCCCTCAGTGGCATATTCGGGCAATAGGTCGACTGATGCTCATACAGGCTCAGATTCGCATCAAGAATGAATGATGCATCATTCCGTACGGTAAGCGAAAAGCTTTTGTCATCCAAAGTTGTCATTTCAACCAGTTCTGGATCATCATAGTCCGTTCCATTAATCGCGTTATAAATTTCCATTGCACGTTTCTTGTCCTGAAGAAGCATGCTGAACACATCACTTTTGTATTCTTTGTTTGCCATACAGTTTCCTCCTTGTGTAAGCCACAGAATCTGTATGACAACACATCCCATATCAATACAAATCCTGCTTATAACAAAATTAAGTTAAAATAAAGTTGAATTTTAAAAGCAAGACTTTCCGGGATAATTTGAAATGAAAAAATAAAATATATGATATAGACGGCTCGCCAGGTACTGTCCGCCCAAGCTATGGAAAAATATGTATTTGCTTTGTGACAAGTATAGCATTTAAATGCCTGAGATGCAACAAAAACCTTCCACATTTATGCAAACAGTAACGTCCAGAAAAGTGTAGCACTATCACATAAATACGTCCTGAAAAGTGTAGCACCATAACACAAATACGTCCTTAAAAATGTTGACGGCTCTGCCATAAAGAAATATGATATAAAGTAATAAGGAATGCTACATATAAATTCCACTGACAGGGAGGACGCACAATGAAACGTTTTATAAGGGAACTTTTTTTCCGGTAGGGAAAGTTGATTTCATGGATCTGTATGCGTTCAAAATTTATATGCTTGATGTCGGGCTTCTGCTTGCCATGACAGATCTGGATGCAAGCGTTATCATTGATGGAAACCGGATTTTTGCAGAGTTTAAAGGGGCGTTGACGGAGCAGTATGTGCTGCAGCAGATGATAGCGGAACTGGGTGTGGAACCATATTATTACACAACGGCAAATTCTACGGGCGAAATTGATTTTATGCTGCAGGCACCCGGATCGGTCATTCCGGTAGAGGTGAAAGCAGAGGAAAATCTGCGGGCAAAAAGTCTGCGGGCTTTTTGTGAGAAGTATCATCCCAAGCATGCGGTGCGGACTTCCATGTCGGATTTCCGTGAGCAGGACTGGATGACAAACATCCCGCTTTATAATATTGACCGGATTGGAGAATACCTCAAATGAGCACCATAACTCGGCTGGAATTTAAAAATGGGGCAAAAAAAGAAAATAAATATATCAAAAACGGGGCAAAATATGAAATGTTCGATTGAAAAAACGGGGCAAATTTTGTTATCATGGAGCATATGGAACAAATATGAGAAATAACGAGGAAAATCCCATGAAAATGACAACCCTGTGTTACATAGAAAAAGACGGAAAATACCTGATGCTCCACCGCACCAAAAAGCAGCACGACATCAATAAAGACAAGTGGATTGGTGTAGGTGGACATGCAGAAGGCACGGAAGGACCGGAGGACTGCCTGTTACGTGAAGTAAAAGAAGAAACCGGCCTGACACTGACTTCCTACCAGTTCCGCGGGCTGATCACATTCATCAGTGATGAAGCGCCGGAGCTGGAAGAAATGTGCCTGTTTACCGCGGATGGTTTTACCGGGGAGCTGATCGAGTGCAATGAAGGCGATCTGCAGTGGATGGACAAAAAAGAAGTGCTTGCGCTTCCGACCTGGGAAGGAGATGCCATTTTTTTAAAACTGCTGATCGAGGAAGACGAGCACCGCTTTTTTACACTTCGGCTTGTTTATGAAGGAAGTAAACTGGTAGAAAAACAATTGTACCGGTATTCATAGAAAACAGATTAAATTTGAAATCATTAGTGCTCAAAGATTACTCTGCAAACAATACCTTCGCAACCTCATATAAAGTTTTGCCTTGCAAATGGTAAGAGGAGCTGTACCTGGACAGGAGAGGAAAGGAATAAAAAATGGAAAACGAAAACCAGACCCCGCACAAGCGTCGTGTGCATTATAAAGGAAAATACCCGAAGAAATTTGAAGAAAAATATAAAGAACTACAGCCGGAAAAATACAAAGACACCATCGCGCATGTCATCCAGAAAGGCAACACCCCGGCAGGCATGCATATCTCCATTATGGTAAAAGAAATTCTTGATTTCCTGCAGATCAAACCGGGACAGACCGGTTTTGATGCCACACTCGGCTACGGCGGTCACACGAAAGCCATGCTCGAGCAGCTGCAGGGGCAGGGACACATCCACGCGACCGATGTGGATCCGGCAGAGTCGGCAAAGACAAAAAAACGTCTGGCAGACCAGGGATTCGGAGAGGACATGCTGACCATCCATCTGCAGAATTTCTGCACGATCGATGAGATTGCAAAAGAAGTGGGTGGATTTGATTTTATTCTGGCAGATCTTGGCGTTTCGTCCATGCAGATCGACAATCCGGAGCGCGGATTTTCCTTTAAAGTGGACGGACCGCTTGATCTGCGGCTGAATCAGGAGGCAGGAATCAGTGCGGCGGAGCGTCTGGATACGATCAGCCGTGACGAGCTTGCCGGAATGCTTTATGAAAATTCGGATGAGCCGTACTGTGAGGAACTTGCAAAAGCGATCACCGATGAGATCCGCAAAGGACACCGCGTGGATACAACTACAAAACTGCGCAGGATTATTGAAGACACTCTCGATTTTCTGCCGGAAAAGGATAAAAAAGAGACCATCAAAAAGACCTGTCAGCGGACGTTTCAGGCACTTCGCATCGATGTCAACCGAGAGTTTGAGGTGCTTTATGAATTTATGGAAAAACTGCCGGGTGCTTTAAAACCGGGCGGCCGCGTGGCGATTCTGACATTCCATTCCGGGGAGGATAAGCTGGTAAAGCGTGCTTTAAAAGAAGGCTACCGCGCAGGCATTTATTCGGAGTATGCAAAGGATGTGGTGCGTCCGTCCGCGCAGGAGTGTGCGCAGAACGGACGGGCACGATCCACGAAGATGCGCTGGGCGGTACGCAGCCTGTGATCCTGATACACAATCATAATTGCCATTATTTGAGCCGTTGATAGGTGATGGGAATTTCTTTTGCACCTTTACGGTAGGAATCCACCCACTTTTTCAGGTCAGCAGCATCTATGGCGGTTTCTTTTCCTTTGGCATTTGTCAGGAGATATACGATACCGTCGTGATCCTTATCAGCGGAATCCGGGAATGAGGAAAATCCGTCAATGCTGTCTGCCCATTCTTTTTTATTCCAGTCGGTCACAAAACCTATTTGGGTGTAGGAGGCATCATCGACCTGATAGGACCATACCTGATAAGGCCAGAAAGTGGTGGGGTCGGCTGCACCAGCAGTGGAATAAGGACCACCGTAAGGACTTCCATGGGAAATATCCTCTTCCACAATTCCATTGTAGAGAAAATGCAAAAATTGTGCTATAATGCAAGCGCGTGTTTTACAAAAAACACGCGCTTATTCACGTAGGAAGGAAAAGAAAAGTATGTTATCCACAATTGAAGCAATCAATAATGCGGTCAACAATTTCATCTGGGGTGTTCCTGCAATGATCTGTATCATCGGTGTTGGTCTGGTATTAAGCTTCCGGACCCGGTTTTTACAGATCCGCAAGTTCCCATACGCGATGAAAGTGACATTTGGCCGTATGTTTAAGAAGCGTGAGGCATCGGATGGAGCCATGACACCGTTTCAGGCGGTCTGTACGGCACTTGCGGCAACGGTCGGCACGGGAAATATTGCCGGGGTGGCAGGAGCCATTGCCATCGGCGGGCCGGGAGCCGTGTTCTGGATGTGGATTTCCGCAATTCTCGGTATGTGTACGAAGTTTTCAGAAGTGACGCTTGCGGTGCATTTCCGTGAAAAGAATGTGCATGGCGATCTGGTCGGCGGTCCGATGTATTATATTAAGAACGGACTGAAAAAACACTGGCACTGGCTGGCGTATCTGTTTTCCGCGTTTGGCGTACTGACCGTATTCGGAACAGGGAATGCCACACAGGTAAATACGATTACCACAGCCATCAATACGGCATTAATGAATTACCATGTTATTTCAAAAGATGCGGTACCGACTGTTAATCTTGTGGTTGGGATCATTCTGGCGGTTCTGATCGCACTCATTCTGCTTGGAGGTATCAGGCGGATTGGACGGGTGACAGAAAAGCTGGTACCGTTTATGGCATTGATCTATATTGTTCTGGCAGTGGGAGTGATCTTATTTAATATCGGTCATGTTCCGGCAGTATTTGCTTCCATTATAGAAGGGGCATTTCATCCGGCAGCAGTGACCGGCGGCGCGGTCGGCAGCTTTTTCATGAGTATGAAAAAGGGCGTATCCCGTGGAATTTTTTCCAACGAGGCAGGACTTGGCACGGGATCAATTGCACATGCCTGTGCAGACACGAGAAAACCGGTCAAGCAGGGATTTTTTGGAATTTTCGAGGTGTTTGTAGATACGATTATGATCTGTACGCTTACCGCGCTGGTTATTTTGTGCAGCCAGGTTCCGGTCAGTTATGGTCAGGCGGCAGGTGCTGAGCTTACCATCAGTGGATTTACCGCAACATACGGAAACTGGGTATCTATTTTTACTGCGGTTGCGATGTGTTGTTTTGCATTTTCCACCATTATCGGATGGGGATTATACGGGACGCGCTGCATCGAGTTTTTGTTCGGCTCCCGTGTCAATAAGCCGTTCATGCTGGTGTATGCACTGGTTGCCATTGTGGGTGCGACCATGGATCTGGGTCTGATGTGGAGTATTGCGGAAACGTTTAACGGACTCATGGCAATTCCGAACCTGATCGCAGTATTTTTGCTTTCCGGTGTCGTTGTTAAACTGGTGAAGGAATACTTTGCCGGAGAAGGTGCAAAAAGTTAGGGGAAGCTGGAAAGAAAAAGGGCGAAAAACTTGACATTTGTGCGTTTATCATAAATAATAAGGTACTGAAAAAACAAAGGAGGAACTTGTTATGAAAAAATTTGGAATCAAAGAAGTTGTAGCAACCGGTATCGGAACCGCATTGTTCATTGTTTTGACAGAAGTGCAGATTCCGCTGGGAATTATCCCGAATACATCCATGCAGCCACGTGCAGCAGTACTGGCATTTCTTGCAGCAGTGTTTGGACCGGTTGTCGGAGGAATCATTGGTCTGCTGGGACATGCACTCGGAGATGCACTGTTTTACGGTGGTGTATGGTGGAGCTGGGTATTCCCAGATGCGATCTTTGGAATTTTAGTTGGTTTATTCGCAAAGAGCTTTGAGATTAAGGCCGGTGGGTTTAATAAGAAGAAAGTAGTTCTTTTTAATGTCGTTCAGGTGGTTGCAAATGCAATTGCATGGATCGTTGTTGCACCGGTTCTTGATATTCTCATTTATGCAGAGCCTGCAAAGAAAGTATTCTCACAGGGCGTATTTGCGTTTGTAGCCAATATCATCATTGTGGGTGTACTTGGTTCATTACTCGGACTGGGATATACAAAGATTGGAGCAAAATCATCAAGTCTTACAAAGGAAGACTAAAAACGTATGGAACCGATTATTGAATTTGAAAACTTTACATTTAAATATCGGTCACAGATGGAGCCGACACTCCGGGATATCAATTTGAAAATTTATCCCGGAGAGAAGGTGCTCATCATTGGACCATCGGGATCAGGGAAGTCGACATTATCAAATTGTATCAACGGACTGATCCCTTTTTCGTATGAAGGAGACAGTACCGGAACTTTAAAAATCGAGGGAAAAGATCCGAAAAAACTTGGAATTTTCGGACTTTCCAAGATGGTCGGAACCGTGTTGCAGGATACGGACGGACAGTTTATCGGTCTGACGGTTGCGGAAGATATTGCTTTCGTGCTGGAAAATGACTGTATGGCACAGGAAGAGATGTTTCGCAAAGTAGACGGTGTGGCAGAGACTGTAGAGGTAAAAGAACTGTTGCATCATGCACCATCGGAGATGTCCGGCGGACAGAAACAGAGAGTTTCCATGGCGGGGGTTATGATCGATGATGTGGATATTCTGCTGTTTGACGAGCCGCTGGCCAATCTCGATCCGGCGACCGGAAAGAAAGCCATTGCATTGATCGACCGAATCCAGAAGGAACAGAAGAAGACCATCGTGATCATCGAGCATCGTCTTGAGGATGTGCTTTATAAAGACGTGGACCGTATCGTTGTGGTAGGCGAGGGAACGATTGTGGCGGATATGAAGCCGGATGATCTGCTGGCTGGAAATATCCTGAAGGAACAGGGAATCCGCGAGCCGCTTTATGTCACGGCACTGAAACATGCCGGATGTACGATTGCGGCAGAAGATCATCCACAGCATGTGGAGACCATGAATTTTGAGCCGTACAGAGCGCAGGTTCGGGAATGGTTTGAGACAACGAAGATTCCACAGAAACAGGAAGCAGAGGAAAAGGTGCTCAACGTGGATCATCTGCATTTTTCTTATCAGCCGGGAAAGGCGATTCTTTCGGATATCAGCTTTGATGTGAAAAAAGGGGAAATGATCAGCATTGTCGGGAAAAACGGTGCCGGAAAGACAACCCTTTCCAATCTGATCTGTGGGTTCCTCGAGCCAAGCAACGGAAAAATCGAACTGAATGGAAAAGATATCTCACCGCTTTCGGTCAAAGAGCGTGGGGAGCATATCGGAATCGTCATGCAGAATCCGAATCAGATGATTTCAAAACCCATGATTTATGAGGAAGTGGCGCTTGGTCTGACGGTGCGTGGGGTTCCGGAAGAAGAAATTCGTGAGCGTGTGTACGAGACACTGAAAATCTGTGGTTTGTATCAGTTCCGGAACTGGCCGGTTTCAGCATTGAGTTTCGGGCAGAAGAAGCGTGTGACGATTGCATCCATTCTTGTCATGAAGCCGGAGATCCTGATTCTGGATGAGCCGACAGCGGGGCAGGATTACCGCCATTATACGGAAATTATGGAGTTTTTAAAGACGATCAATGAGACACAGGGAACGACCATTATCATGATTACGCATGATATGCATCTGATGCTGGAATATACCAACCGCGCCATTGTTGTGGCGGATGGACAGCTGCTGACGATTGATACGCCGGCGAAAGTGCTGACGGATGAAACCATCACGGCTCCAGCATATCTCAAGCAGACATCTCTCTATGAGATGGCGGTCAAATGTGGAATTGAAGATCCTTCCCAGTTCGTGCAGCGGTTTATCAATTACGAAAGGGCGGTGCGGTAATGGCAAAGTTATTGACCTATGAGCAAAAAGATACCTGGATGGACCGGCTGTGTGGTGTCACAAAGCTGATCTATTTTCTGGCATGGTCCATCACAAGCATGCTTACTTATGATACCCGTGTACTCGCCGTGATGCTGGTTCTTAGTCTGATCCTGTTTAAGATTTCAAAAACAGAGTGGAAACAGGTCGGTTCTATTTTTAAGTTCATTATGTTCTTTCTGGTCATCAATGTGCTTGCCATTTTTATTTTTGCACCGGATCAGGGAACAAAAATTTATGGTACAAAGCATGTACTCTGGCAGCTTTCGGCGCATTATCCGATTACCGCTGAGCAGTTGTTTTATGAGTTGAACATTATTTTGAAATATTTTACAATTATCCCGGCGGTATTTATTTTTGTCGTGACCACCAATCCGTCGGAGTTTGCAGCATCGTTAAATCGTATTGGAATCAGTTACAACATCGGATATGCGGTGGCAATTGCACTGCGTTATATTCCGGATGTGCAGGATGATTTCCACAAAATTAAAAATGCGCAGGAGGCCCGTGGAATAGAAATGTCCGGGAAGGCAAAGCTGATGAGCCGTATAAAGAGTACGGCATCTATCATCTTTCCACTTATTTTTACAAGTATCGGCCGCATTGATACAATCAGTAATGCGATGGAGCTGCGTGGGTATGGGAAGTACAAAAAGCGTACCTGGTATATGGGAAGAAAGTTACAGCGCAATGATTATCTGTGTATTGCACTGGTGCTTGGATTTGCCGTGGTTGCACTTGTGATTACCTATCATGATGGCAGCCGGTTTTATAACCCGTTTGTATAAACAGTAGAGATTGCGCAGCTCGTTTTAATAAAATTAGAAAAGGAGCTATCGCACCAGCGAATATCGGCGGCACGACAGCTCCTTTTGTTTTCCATGTCTGTTTTAAGCTTCGGTTGAAGCATCTGGTGCAGAGGCTTTAGTCGGGGTTTCGGAAGCATTTTCCGACACGGTCTCAGAAGCTGGTTCCTCAGACGGCTGTTCCGGAGGAATCACCTCGACATCCTCTTCCTTAACCGGTTCCGGCTTTGGCTTTTCCGGCATTTTCTGTCCACAGGCACTGCAGAATGCAGCATCGGCATCCACGCTTGCACCGCAGGATGGGCAGATCGCTACACCTTTCATCTGGTGAATGCTTTCACGGCATTCCTTAATTCTGGCTTCGGAAACGGCAATCGCATCCAGCCAGGTTTTTACATCTTCTTCGGCATCTTCGCGATGTTTTTCCACATACCATTTTCCAATCTGTTCGTATGCAGTATCAATCTTGCGTTCTTCCTCGGAGATATTTAAGTTTAATTTTGCAGTATCTGCCAGATCTTTTGTTTTTTTAATGGTAGTCTGGCTCACATCACTGATCTTTTGTCCTAAGTTGTTTAAAAAAGACATATATTTCACTCCTTTCCTATATCAAAAACCTTATGTTATGAATTATCATAACATGCTGTCTGAAAAACACAAGGAAGTTTACAGATTATTTATGTCTTTTTCTGTTTTTCTTCCGGGACATGCGTGGTGCTTTAACGGATGGTTTTGCAGCCGGAGTATTTTCACCAGCTGGAGTTTCCACAGGAGCAGATTCAGCCGGTGCCGGAGCTTCCACAGGAGCAGATTCCGCTGATGCCGAAGTTTCCACAGGAGCAGATTCCGCTGGTGACGGAGCTTCGGATGAACCGGTGACAATTTCATTTAACAGCAATGCTTTTGCAAGATTTCCTTCCGCAGAAATTTTCCCACTCTGGTAAGCTTCGAGAATGTCAAGGCTGCCCTGCGCGAGTGCAAGCAGATCAGCAGCTGAAGTTGTGACTAAAATGTCACGGTCGTAATATTCATATGGTTCAACATGAAGCTGTCCGTTTGCAATTTCCAGATACAGGGCACCTTCGGCTTCTCCCTGTATGTTAAACTGGATGGCAAGATGTTCACTGATTTTGGAAGCATCTTTCTCCTGATAAGTATCTTTTAATTTTGAAACTAATTCCTGATATGTCATAGTCAGTCATTTCTCCCTTCTCCATCTGCTAATTAGATTGGTGATTGCGCAACTCGTTTCTGCGGGCTGTCGTTTTGTCGGGGACACCGTCTGAGCGATTTTGTGTCTGCCTTAGAGGGAAGCTTCGAATAAGCATGCCCACGGTTCTATTTGCGCAGTCACAGAGTGACATATTGAAAATAAAGTAAATATCAAGACAAATGGGGAGTGGGCGTAATAAACGTTTCGAAGATTCCCTCTTAGGCAGACTAGAAATTGCGAACGGTGTCCCCGACAAAACGACAGCCCGCAGAAACGAGTTGCGCACCCACCTGTTTGCTAATTAGAGTATAGCTTTTCTGTTATGCTTGTCAAGCAAACTTTATGAAATTATCATTGCGGGAAGCCGCTAAAAAGCGTACAATAGGGATAACAAAATTTTAAAATAAAGGAAGGGATCAAGATTATGAGAAAAACCAAAACGCACAATGTACTCAGGCGTCTGCTTGCGTTTGTCCTGATTGTTTCACTGCTTCCACTGGGGTATGCGGGCAATGTGATGGCTGCAACAACCGGTACACGGAACGTAAGTATTCAGGTTACATACGGACAGACGGATGCCAGAAATGTCTATGGCATGATCAACAGTATGCGCAGAAATTTATCCGATGCATGGTACTGGGATGCAAACAATTACACGAAGACATATTGTAATAATCTGCAGCCGCTTACTTACGACTATGCACTGGAGCAGGTAGCCATGAAACGTGCAGCAGAGATTGCACTTTCGTATTCACACACCAGACCAAATGGCACAAATTATTATACTGCTTACAGTGAAAACGGTGTCTATGCGGGAGTTTATGCAGAGAATATCGGTGTGAATTATTCTTCAGCATCTGCACTTCACAACGCAATGCGGGAAGACAATGCAAATTATTCCGGACAGGAACAGCGTAGAAATATGTTAAACAGCCAGTTTACAGCTGTCGGAATCGGACATGTATATTACAATGGCTACCATTACTGGGTAGAGGAATTTGCCAACACGGTAACCAGAACATCCTATACAACACCGAACAACCAGACAACAACCGTAACTAATCTTCAGGTTGCAGAGAGCAATATTACTTCTGACCAGATTGTTGTTCCGTCATCTATTGGAACCTATATCCAGATGTCTGTCGGACAGACGAAAGATTTATCCGGATGCTATGAAAACATTAAGGTATCGAATCACTGGCCAGGCAATGCAAACTGCCCGATTGTACAGGGGCTGAATATGTATGTATCCAATACTGCGGTTGCCTATATCAGCGGAACAAAACTGGTCGCAAATTCGACAGGGTCTACAACACTGACACTGAACCGTCCGGATGGAAGAATTCCTCTGCAGATTCCGGTTCAGGTAACAGGAACCAATAACAGCAATAATACATATTCGTACTATATTCCAAATGCTTCGGTAGGTACAATCGTTGATCAGACATACACCGGATATGATATTCGTCCGTCTGTATCGGTATGGCTGAATGGCGGATATCTGTATGAGGGAAGAGATTATACCCTTACTTACAGCAACAACCGCAATATCGGCACAGCATCCGTTACAATTAACGGAATCGGAAATTATTATGGAAGCCGGACGGTTTATTTCCGTATCGTAAATCATGGGAACGGAAATACAACGGTTTCATCCAATAACCTTGCAAATGCGGTGATCAGTAAGATTGCAGCACAAAGATATACGGGATCTTCCGTAAAACCGGAAGTTACCGTTACATTAAATAACATTGTTTTAAAAGAAGGTTCGGATTACTATCTGAATTACAGTGACAATGGTGCACCGGGAAAAGCTGCTGTTATGGTAGTGGGAACCGGTAATTATACGGGATCTGCAAAGACAAGCTTTATTATTAAGCCGGAGAAGCCGGTTATCACAAGATTGCGTGCACACGGATCAAAAGTCCGTATCACATGGCTGCCAGGTACTTCCGTTACCGGCTATGAAATCTACCGCTCCAAGGGAGCATATGATTATGGATACAAGAAGATTGCGGCTACAAAAGATGGTGAGATGCAGTCTTATACAAGGGCAAAACTCACCAAAGGAACTTATTATTACAAGATCCGCAGCTATGTTACTGTAGATGGAACAAAGTATTACAGTCCATACAGCAGTGTGAAGTCTGTAAAGATCCGCCGCTAGGATCAAAGCATAATTGAAAATAAGAATTAAAAATGTCGGTAGATATCTGTCAGATATCTACCGACATTTTTGGTATACAAAGTTAAAAGATTTATTTCATCTGTGCGACCCGGTCAAATTCCTCTTCGATTTCTTTGGAAGGCTTTGGTGTCAGCAGACTGACGATTACGATCGCAGCGCAGGCAATCAGGAATGCAGGAAGCAGTTCATAGATGTTCCAGATACCACCGAGCGGGCGGATCAGGTATTTCCAGATAAATACCATGGAACCCCCGCAGACCATACCGGCAAGTGCGCCCCATTTGTTGGTACGTTTCCAGAACAGGGAAAACAGAACAACCGGTCCGAATGCGGCACCGAATCCAGCCCAGGCGAAAGAAACGATGGCAAATACGGAACTGTCCGGATTTCTGGCAATGAATGCGGCAACGACAGAAATTACAAGGAGTGTAATTCTTGCGGCTGCCATGCTTCCGTTTTTGTTGGAAGAATCTTTGCGGAAAGCACCGAGAAGGTCGGAAGAAACCGCAGAAGATGCAGCCAGCAGCTGAGAGTCCGAAGTGGACATGGTGGAAGCTAAAATGCCGGCGAGAATCACACCCGCAAGCAGGGCAAATATCACACCGTGCTGGGAGAGCAGGGCGGAAATTTTTACGATAATGGTTTCGGAATTCGATCCGGTCAGCATCTCCAGCGCGCCGACTTTGCTCATGGTATAACCGATCACACCGATAAAGACGGCAACGAACAGGGAGATTACGACCCAGATGGTTGCAACGCGGCGGGACAGTTTCAGTTTTTTTTCATCCTCGATTGCCATAAAGCGGAGCAGGATATGCGGCATACCGAAATATCCAAGTCCCCATGCGGCAGTGGAAACAATGGTCAGGGCACTGTAAGGAGCGACCTTTCCGGTGTTTACATCATAGGAAAGTGTCATGGAGAGATATCCCGGAAGCTCGGAGGCGTTGTGGATAACGGCACCGATACCGCCAGCAGTTTCTACACCAAAGATCAGAACTACAATCAGAGCAACCGACATGATGATACTCTGGATAAAGTCCGTTGTGGAAGCAGCAAGAAATCCGCCAAGTGTCGTGTATGCCACAATTACGATAGCACTGATGATCATGGCGGTCAGATACTTTACCCCGAATAAGCTGGAAAAAAGTTTTCCGCATGCGGCAAATCCAGAGGCCGTATAAGGAATAAAAAAGATAACAATAAAAATAGCAGCAATGACCTGCAGCATCTTTTTTTCATCGCGATAGCGGTTGCTGAAGAACGATGGGATGGTAATGGAATTGTTGCAGGTGTGCGTATAGCGGCGGATACGTTTGGCAACGATCAGCCAGTTAATGTATGTACCAGCAGCCAGTCCGATTGCTGTCCATCCGGCATCTGAAATTCCGGTGAGGTAAGCAACGCCCGGAAGTCCCATCAGAAGCCAGCTGCTCATGTCGGAAGCTTCGGCACTCATCGCGGTTACGAAAGGACCGAGTTTTCTGCCACCCAGATAGAAATCGTCAGTACTGTTGTTTTTCTTGGAACATCGGAAACCAATATAGATCATACCAATAAGGTATACGATAATGGCAATCATGATGCATATTTGTGCAGATGTCATAAATAAATCCTCCTCTTTTGTACGCTTTCACACGCTAATTGTTCATAGTATAGCACAGATGATAATTATACCGCAACCGGGAAATCCTGTTTGACACTATGGGCAATAAGATGATAAACTGTCTTTGTCTATACATGAGAAAAGCAATTCCGTTTGGCCTTCAACATGTGCTTGCCATGTTTGTAGCAAATCTGGCACCCGTACTGATCGTCTGCAGTGCAGCTCTGGTTCGGGGCATGGTATCATCTGCTGGTAGGTGCCCTGACCCTTATCGTGTGTCTGGTGGCAAGATATGTGTTAAAGGGTGTTTATAAGAATCTGAATATTCTGGTGGGACTTATTTTCGGATATATTCTTTCTATTATATTTACGGTTGCAGGGATTGCACCTATGGTGGATTTTTCCGGAATTCAGGAGACCATTGACCAGGTAGGATTTTTCAGCATTCCAAAACTTGTGTTTTTCACCAGCCATAAGCCGGTATTTAATCTTGGATCCTTCTTAACCATTGCGATTGTCTTTCTGGTTTCAGCAGCAGAGACAACTGGCGCGACAACTGCTGTGTGTACCGGAGCACTTGGACGTGACCTTAAAATGGAGGAACTTCAGGGCTCACTTGCTGTGGATGGATTTTCCAGTGCAATTTCCGGATGCTTTGGATGCCTGCCACTGACATCGTTCAGCCAGAATGTCGGACTGGTTACGCAGGAGTGTTTGTTGTTTCCCTTCTGTTGAGCCTTCTTTTGCCGAAGAAGAAACAGGCAAATTAAATACACGTTGTTAAGGTAACGTTAAGGTGCAGCGATTTTTAAGATAAGGATTTGGTGTTATGATGATATCATCAAAAGGAAATGGAGGAATTTGATATGTGGAGTCGCGCACAATTAAAGGGAAGGGCGAAAGCAACATTTAAACGAAATTATTGGAAATGTATTCTGATCAGCCTGTTGCTGACACTGATTGCAGGGGGAAACGGAGTTGCTTCGGGCAACCTCAGCAGTGCAACCGGTTCCTTACATGGATCGGATAATCAGGCAGGCAGTTCCTATGATTATGACAGCAGTTATGACAGCAGTTATGACAGTGATGATGGTTCACTGCGCGATTTTGAGGCTGGGCTTGAAGAAGGCTTTAAGGACGGACTGAAAGCAGGAAACAGGGGAATGATGGGCGGTATGGCCGCAGCAGCGATCGCGATCGCCATCGGCATACTCATAGTTCTGGTGATTTTTGTCCTTATACTTCTGGTTGATGTATTTATCATAAATCCGTTGGAGGTTGGATGCAGGAGATTCTTTATCCGCAACTTAAACGAGCCGGCACAGATTGGGAACATTGGATATGGATTTGACAATAATTACAGGAATGTTGCAAAGACAATGTTTTTCCGTGATCTGTTTACGGTTTTATGGTCATTGCTTTTTATCATTCCGGGTATTGTAAAAGCATATGAATATATGATGATTCCGTACCTTCTGGCAGATAACCCGCAGATGACCAAAGAGCAGGCATTTGCGGAAAGCAAGCGTATGATGCAGGGACAGAAATGGAAAGCATTTGTTTTGGATCTGTCCTTTATCGGATGGTACATTTTATCCGGACTGACACTTGGAATTCTTGCAATCTTTTATGTGTCACCATATGTGAATGCAACACATGCTGCACTGTATGAGGCACTGTGCTATGCAAACCCGGCTGGTTCAAACGGATTTACACAGCAGGAGGATCCGGTGAATTCACCTTTCCGGCAGGAGAATGTATGAATTATACGATTTTAATTGCAGATGATGAGCCGGAGATACGAACGCTTCTCCGGTTGTATCTGGAAAATGAAAATTATCAGATTATTGAGGCAGAAAACGGGAAGCAGGCACTAGAACTGCTGAAGAAAGAACATGTGGATCTGTGTCTGCTGGATATTATGATGCCGGAGATGGACGGATACCATGTGTTGCAGGAATTACGTAAAACAAGCAATATTCCCGTTATGATACTTTCGGCAAAGGATGCGGATTCCGAGAAGATTCTGGGGTTAAATCTCGGGGCAGATGATTATCTGGCAAAACCGTTCAATCCTTTGGAGGCAGTAGCACGTGTCAATTCAAATATCCGTCGGTTTTATGCTCTGGGGACAGCGGAACTGTCATCCGGTATGCTGACCGTCCGGGATCTGGAACTGGATCCGGAAGGCTGCGTACTCAAAAAAAATGGAGAACCGATTGAACTGACTTCGGTAGAGTACCGGATCATGGAGTTATTTATGAAGCATCCGGGAAAAGTGTTTACCAAACAACAGATCTATGAACAGGGATGGGGTGACACTTATGTGGTTGCAGACAATAATATTATGGTCTGCATCAGCAAGCTGAGGGCAAAACTTGATGAAGACCCGGCAGCTTATATTCGAACCATCCGCGGATTGGGCTATCGGCTGGAGAAATAGCAATGCGTGATTTACAGGCGTTTTTGATCAAACGGTTTATTTATATCCTTGTATTGGTAACGATTGCACAGTCGCTGATCAGTTTCCTGATCAGTCAGGCGGTTATGCCTGTGGTAATGAAAGTCTTTTTCCCGAATTACCAGAGGCAGTCATCCGTTGGAAAGACGGATCTGTTTATTTTTATCATATGTGTTCTGTTATTGCTGATAGTAAATGCCGTCCGGATGCTTTTGCCATCACCGCTGCAGGGAATGATGCAGTGGACAGGGGAAAGGTTACAGGACTGGCTGGGCAATGCACTTCCGGCGACAAGGAGTTCCGTCGTCGTACAGGAGATGGAAGGATGGAAAGCTATCCTGCTGTTTGTGGTTCTTCTGCTGTTAATGGTGTGTATGCTGCTTCCTTATATTTTGGGTGCGATAACGTTCGCGCGGATTGTGATGGCGGAGTTTCATCAGATCCAGGAGGAGCGCGAACAGCAGCAGAGAGAGTTTGACCGCAAGCGGAATCTGATGCTTTCCGATATCGCACATGATCTTCGGACACCGGTCACGACCGTATCCGGCTACGCAAAAGCGCTGGCGGATCATATGGTACAGGAACCGGAAAAGCAGCAGGAATATCTGGATGCCATCCAGAATAAATCCGTTCGGATCGGAAATCTGATCAATTTGTTGTTTGAATATGTAAAACTGGATAGTGAAGGGTTTGCATTAAATGGAAAAACGCTTGATTTGTGTGAACTTCTCAGAGAAAATGCGGCAATGCTGTATGCAGAGATGGAAGAAAACGGAATGACACTGACAGCAGATATTCCGGAGGAAACGATACCGGTCTGGGCGGATGAACTTCAGTTATCCCGTGTAGTGACAAACCTTCTGACAAATGCCATGCAGCACAATCCAAAGGGAACAAGAATCGGACTGTTTGCTTATAGGGAGCTGGAGCGGATTTATGTATTGGTGGCAGACAGCGGAATTCTAATTCCAGAGGAACAGGCGCAGCATTTGTTTGATCCTTTTACGCGTGGGGACAAAGCGCGGGTAAGCGATGGGAGGAACGGACTTGGACTTTCCATCGTGTCAAAAATCGTGCAGATGCACGGATGGGACTTAAAACTGGTGCAACAGCCACAGATTCAGCATTATGCAAAAGCAGCCGGATTTGCAAAAGCATTTGTGATTCGGATGGAAAATGCCGGTATGTATTCTGTGCATTCGCCAAAATAAAAAAGTGGCAGAAAAGAGGGAGAGTCTATGATAATTATAAGAGCGATGGATCCGTATGAATTGCTTTGGATGGTACTTTTGATTGTGTTTGTTCTGGGAGAACTTGCAACAATCGGACTAACGTGCATATGGTTTGCCGCAGGTGCACTTGCGGCACTGGTTATGGCAATGGCAGGGGTAAATCCGGTGGTGCAGTTTCTGGTATTTTTAGTGGTATCCATTCTTTTGCTTGTTGCGACAAGACCGTGGGCCCGTAAATATGTAAATGCTAAAATGCAAAGAACAAACGCGGATAGCCTGATTGGGGAAAATATACGGATTTCCGAGCGCGTCAGTAATATGGATCAGACCGGGATGGCAGTTGTTCATGGACAGGAGTGGACGGTGCGTACCCGTAATGATAATGAGATCATTGAACCGGGAGAAGAAGCAAAAATTCTGGCAATCAGTGGTGTCAAACTTATAGTAGAAAAGGTATAGGTAAAGGAGGAAAAAGTTATGCCTGTTGTAATTCTCATTGTAGTGATCATTGCATTGGTCATTATTGTGAACTGTGTGAAAATTGTTCCACAGGCGCATGCGGTAGTTGTGGAGAGACTTGGAGGGTATCTTACCACATGGTCAGTAGGGCTGCATTTTAAGGTGCCGTTTATTGACCGTATTGCAAAAAGGGTTTTGTTGAAGGAACAGGTGGTTGATTTCCCACCACAGCCGGTAATCACAAAAGATAACGTAACAATGCAGATTGATACGGTTGTATATTTTCAGATCACGGATCCAAAGCTGTATGCATACGGTGTGGAAAATCCAATCATGGCAATTGAAAATCTGACTGCTACGACGCTTCGTAATATCATTGGTGATCTGGAACTGGATGAGACATTGACATCACGTGAGACCATCAACACCAAGATGCGTGCAACGCTGGATGTGGCAACAGATCCGTGGGGTATCAAAGTAAATCGTGTGGAGTTAAAGAACATTATTCCACCAAAGGCAATTCAGGATGCCATGGAGAAACAGATGAAGGCAGAGCGCGAGCGGCGTGAAGCCATTCTGCGTGCAGAAGGTGAGAAAAAATCTACAATTCTGGTTGCAGAAGGAAATAAGGAGTCTGCAATTCTCGATGCAGAGGCTGAAAAACAGGCTGCAATCCTGCGTGCCGAGGCACAGAAGGAAGCAACCATCAAGGAAGCCGAAGGTCAGGCAGAGGCTACATTAAAGATCCAGCAGGCCAATGCAGATGGTCTCCGTATGCTCAAAGAAGCTGCTCCGGATAATGCGGTACTTCAGATTAAGAGTCTGGAGGCATTTGCCAAGGCAGCAGACGGTCAGGCAACCAAGATTATTATCCCATCGGATATTCAGGGGATTGCAGGACTGAGCAAATCCATTGTGGAAATTGCAAAAGAAAACGGATAACACAGATACATCTGTGATGCATTGGACGAAACTGCTCCATGAAAATGGGGCAGTTTTTGTTATCTTAGGAAAGTCTTTATTTTGCAGAAGGAAAATGGTATACTATAGATTATTGATGCGGGAGCATATTCCACAGATGAGCGATGGATGTGGAAAGAACAGGAGCGTAAATGAAATCAAAGGTTCGATTTAGGGGAAAGCTGAGATCGTATCTCTGCTGGCCATTGTGGCTGACGATCCCGATGACAATCGCAGATGTGGGGCTTTATTTTTACGATGTGACGGCAGGCTTTTTGCTGACGGTATTTATTGTTGTCTATTTTGTACTGGAACTGGGCTTATATTATAATACCAGACCCCGGCTTGCAAATGAAATTATCAATTTTGCCACACAGTATGCAACGGTACAAAAAAAGCTTTTGAATGAGTTTGAAATTCCATATGCGCTGCTGGATTATACGGGGAAAATTCTCTGGGTGAATGAACGTTTTTCCGAACTGACGGGAGTGGGGAGAAACTATCATAAATCAATTACAACCCTTTTTTCCAATATTACCCGTGAGTTTCTTCAGAAACATGAGGATGCACAGGATATAACAATTGAAAAAAAGGAGCGCATTTTCCGGATTTCCCTGAATCGTATTTATTTTGACGATATCATGGAGGAGAGTAAAGAAATTGATGTGAAAGGTTCCGATGAATTCCTGACGGCACTGTATCTGTTTGATGAGACGGAACTGCAGCACTGCAGACAGGAGAATTTGGATCAGAAACAGGTATCGGCACTTGTTTACATTGATAACTATGACGAGGCACTTGACAGTATCGAGGATGTGAAGCGATCACTTCTGATTGCCCTTGTCGACAGGAAAGTGAACCAGTATTTTTCAAAGATGGATGCGCTTGTCCGCAAAATTGAAAAAGACAAGTATTTTGTAGTATTTAAGTATAAATATTTACAGAAGCTTATGGACGACCGGTTCAGTGTACTTGAAGATGTCAAGACGGTCAAAGTGGGCAATGAGATGGCGGTCACGCTGAGTATCGGTGTCGGGATCAAGGGGACTTCTTACAACGAGAACTATGAGCAGGCACGTGCGGCAATTGATCTGGCACTCGGACGGGGCGGCGATCAGGTCGTTGTCAAAAATGGTGAGGATATTGCATATTTTGGCGGCAAGGCAAAACAGGTGGAGCGCAACACCCGTGTAAAAGCGAGGGTCAAGGCACATGCGCTGCATGAAATTATTGAAAGCCGTGAGAATGTGATTATCATGGGACACAGCCTGACAGATGTCGATTCCCTTGGTGCAGGAATTGGAATTTTCTGTGCAGCCCGTGTGCTTGGAAAAAAGGCACAGATCGTGATCAATGAGCCAACAACTTCCATCCGGCCGCTTATGGAATGTTTTACTCCGGAAAAAGGCTATCCGGAAGACATGTTTATCAACAGTGAGATTGCAATCGAGGAAGTAAGCCGCAATTCCCTGGTTATGGTGGTAGATACCAATCGGCCAAGTTATACGGAGTGCCCGGAACTGCTCACGCGCACAGATACGATCGTTGTGTTTGATCATCACCGTCAGGGCAGCGAAGTGATTGAAAATCCGCTTCTGTCCTATATTGAGCCGTATGCGTCTTCTGCCTGTGAGATGGTAGCAGAAGTTTTACAGTACTTCCAGGAGGGATTCAAGCTTTCTCCGGCAGAGGCAGACTGCATTTATGCAGGTATTTTGATTGATACCAATAACTTTATGACCAAAACAGGTGTCCGTACATTTGAGGCGGCGGCATATCTCAGACGCTCCGGGGCAGAAGTGACCCGTGTGCGTAAAATGCTGCGAAATGATATGGCATGCTATAAAGCCCGTGCGGAGGCAGTGCGTCATGCGGAAGTATACCGCGGTGCATTTGCAATTTCTGTCTGTCCGAGTGAGGACGTGGAAAGTCCGACGATTGTCGGCGCGCAGGCAGCAAATGAGCTGCTCAATATTATAGGAATCAAGGCATCTTTTGTGCTGACAGAGTACGCAGGAAAAATATACATCAGTTCGCGTTCCATTGATGAGATCAATGTACAGTTAATCATGGAACGAATGGGTGGCGGCGGTCATTTGAATGTGGCTGGTGCACAGTTGACGGGATGTACGATTTCCGAGGCAAAACATGCCATTATGCGGACGATTGATGAAATGCTTGAAGAAGGAGATATACAGGAATGAAAGTAATTTTATTACAGGATGTGAAAGCTCTTGGGAAAAAGGGCGAAATCGTAAATGTGAGTGACGGTTATGCACGCAATGCAATTCTGCCGAAGAAACTTGGAGTAGAGGCAACGACAAAGAATCTGAATGACCTCAAATTGCAGAATCAGCATGCAGACAAAGTGGCAGCTGAAAATTTAGAGCACGCAAAAGAACTGGCGGAAGAGATCGGAACAAAGAAAGTTGTTGTAAAGATCAAATCCGGTGAGGGCGGACGTATTTTCGGGTCTGTTTCCACCAAGGAAATTGCACAGGCTGCAAAAGAGCAGGCAGGGCTGGATCTGGATAAAAAGAAGATGCAGCTGGGCGAATCCATCAAGGCTCTTGGAACTTATGAGATTCCGGTGAAGCTTCATCCAAAGGTAACCGCAACACTGCGTGTTCAGGTTGTTGAGGAATAGGAGGAAGTTCGCTTGGAAGAAACGCTGATCAAGCGGGTGATGCCGAACAGTCTGGAAGCCGAGCAGTCGGTCATTGGTTCCATGATCATGGATCAGGATGCCATTGTCACAGCCATGGAGATCCTTCTGCAGGAAGATTTTTATCACAAGCAGTATGGAATTCTCTTTGATGCGATGATCGAATTGTACAGCAGCGGACAGCCGGTGGATCTGGTTACACTGCAGAATAAACTCAAGGAAAAGGATGTACCACAGGAAGTCTCCAGTCTGGAATTCGTTGGAGAATTGGTGCGTGCGGTTCCGACATCCGCGAATGTCAAATATTATTGTAATATTGTAAAAGAAAATTCCATGAAGCGGAAACTCATCCGGGTCACGGAAGAGATAGAGAATGAGTGCTATGCGGGCAAAGAATCGCTCGAAAGTGTTCTGGATAAGACCGAACATGATATTTTTGCATTGTTGTCAAGCCGTACCGGTGGAGACTATGTGCCGATTCGTCAGGTTGTCATGAACGCACTGGAAAAGATTGAAAAAGCGTCACAGCAGGACGGAAATGTTACGGGAATACCGACAGGGTTTATTGATTTGGATTACCGGACAGCGGGATTACAGCCATCGGATCTGGTATTGATTGCAGCCCGTCCGTCTATGGGAAAGACAGCGTTTGTTTTAAACATTGCACAGTATGTGGCATTTCATGAAAACATGTGCACGGCGATATTTTCATTGGAAATGTCGAAGGAGCAGCTGGTAAACCGACTGTTCTCCCTGGAATCCCGTGTAGATGCACAGGCACTTCGTACCGGTAATCTGTCGGATGCTGACTGGGCGAAACTCGTCGAAGGAGCCGGAATCATAGGGGATTCCGAACTGATCATTGATGATACGCCAGGAATCAGTATTTCCGAGATGCGCAGTAAATGCCGTAAATATAAGCTGGAGCATGATCTGAAACTTATCATCATTGACTATCTGCAGTTGATGTCTGGGTCCGGCAGGAGTACAGACAGCCGGCAGCAGGAGATTTCGGACATCTCCCGTTCCCTGAAAGCACTTGCCCGTGAACTGAATGTACCGGTGCTTGCTTTGTCCCAGCTTTCCCGTGCAGTAGAGCAGAGACCGGATCATCGTCCGATGCTCTCCGATCTGCGAGAATCCGGAGCGATCGAGCAGGATGCCGATGTCGTGATGTTTATTTATCGTGATGATTATTATAACAAGGATACTGAACTGAAAGGAATTTCAGAAATCATTATCGCCAAACAGCGTAATGGTCCGATCGGTACGGTGAACCTCGCATGGCTGCCGGAATACACGAAGTTTGCAAATCTGGAACGATAAAATTTTTCTTATGATCATGCATCAAATTAAATACATTTGCCGAAATGCTTGCGCTTTGGACGGGTTTGTACTAGAATACCATTAAGCCAATAAGGCAATAATGATCATTATTCATAAGGAGGATTTTATTATGGCATACGTTATTTCTGATTCATGCGTTAGCTGTGGTACATGTGCAGGCGAGTGTCCTGTAGGAGCAATCTCTGCAGGTGCTTCCCAGTACGAGATCGATGCAAATAGTTGTGTTGATTGTGGTACATGTGCTGGTGTTTGCCCAACTGGAGCAATCGCTCAGGGCTAATCACATAATAAAACGAAACGAAGAGCTGTCTCTTAAACCACGGAGGCAGCTCTTTTTCGATTATAGAAAGAGAGGAATAACATGGCTACATTAGGAAATCCTAAGAATACTATTGAAGTATTGCAGAAATACCAGTTTAATTTTCAGAAAAAATTTGGACAGAATTTTTTGATTGATACAGGAATTTTAGAGGAAATTATAGAAGCTGCGCAGATCACAAAGGATGATTTTGTGCTGGAAATCGGTCCGGGAATCGGAACCATGACACAATATCTCTGTGAGGCGGCACGCGCGGTAGTGGCAGTGGAAATAGATACCAATCTGATTCCGATTCTAAAAGATACGCTTGCGGAATATAATAATGTGGATGTATTGAATGAAGATATTTTAAAAGTAAATATTTCAAAACTTGCGGAAGAAAAAAATAACGGGAAACCGATCAAGGTCGTTGCAAATCTTCCGTATTACATTACGACTCCGATCATCATGGGATTGTTTGAAAGCCATGTGCCGATCGACAGTATCACGATCATGGTACAGAAAGAAGTAGCGGATCGTATGCAGGAAGGACCGGGAAGCAAGGAATATGGCGCACTTTCCCTGGCGGTGCAATATTACGCAAAACCGGAAATCGTAGTCAATGTTCCGCCAAGCTGTTTTATGCCGCAGCCGAAAGTCGGCAGTGCCGTGATCCGTCTGACACGTCATAGTGAGCCGCCGGTTACCGTAAAAAGCGAAAAACTGCTGTTTCAGGTGATCCGGGCATCGTTCAATCAGCGCAGGAAAACACTGGCAAACGGGCTTGCCAATTATGGTGCATTCGGTCTTCCGAAAGAAGAACTGCAGGCATGTATTGAGAAACTTGGCGTACCGGTTAATATTCGTGGAGAGGCACTTTCTTTAGAGCAGTTTGCACAGCTCTCCAATATTATTTATGATCACAGGAGTGCTGTATAAAAACAGCGTGGGCAGTCCATACTATCATCAAAGACCATAAAACGAAATGATGATGGAGGTAAGCCAAATGAGAAAACAACAGTATATAGCCACTGTCGCATGTCTGGTAGCGGGAGTGATTGGATTTGTCAGTGTATATGCCACGGATAAAGGAAAAGAACGCAGGGAAGCAGAACAGGAAATTGCGGCACAGACCCAGCAGGAGGCACCGGCTTCCTATGAGGTGAAACCGGAAACAAGTGTGGAAGATGCGACAAAAAAAGCAGAAGAACAGGCGTTAAAGCTTGCAGAACAGGAAAAGATGGAGCAGGAAGAAACGCAGCAGGAGCAGGGAAAGAAACAGGACGAAGAAAAAACAGCAGAGACAGCAGCCGCGGTAACACTGCATTTTGATAAGAGTTCTGCGGTCTGGCCAATTGAGGGAGATGTCCTGTTGGATTACAGCATGGATTCCACCATTTATTTTCCAACGTTAGAGCAGTATCGCTGCAATCCTGCCATGGTAATCGGTGGCAAGGTCAATGACAAAGTGTTTGCAATGGCAAAGGGAAAAATAACGGATATTCAAGAGAATGAAGAAACAGGATGTACAGTGATACAGGATCTCGGTGACGGATATGCTGCGGTTTACGGACAGTTAAAGGAACTGAATTTTGCAAAAGGGGATACGCCGGAAGCTGGTCAGGTGCTGGGATATGTCAGTGAGCCGACAAAATATTATACAACCGAAGGCAGTAACGTCTATTTTCAGCTGAAAAAAGATGGAAAAGCTGTGGATCCGAAAGAATATCTTCCGCAGATGGCGATGGATACGCTGGATTGACATTCATAGTTTTTTCTAATACAATAAAATGTAAACGGTTTTGGAGCTTTATGCGAAAAAACCGTACATAATCAAGAGGTATCTCAGCTTAAGAGGGATAAAATATGGAATTTAACCAGTACAATACAACCGTACAACAGTGGATTCATACAGTTCTGGAAAATCGGGAAACCAATGCGGACGTGGTGTTGGAATGCTGTCGGGATATCATAGCGTATGGACGAAAAACAGATGATCCAAAGCTGATGGGATTCGGTTTCTTTTATGGTGGGGAAATCTATTATGAATTAAATGACGGAGCACATTTTTTCCATATGATGACAGAGGCACTGACGTATCTGGACCGTGCAGAGGAATGGGAACTTGTGGTGCGTTGTTACAATTTTCTGGGAATCGCATCCATGAGCAGAGGAAATCCATCGCTTGCGCTTGACTATTATATGAATGGTCTTAAGGACAGTGATACATATGATCTTCCAATGCAAAAGATTATGATTCTGATCAATATGGGGTTATTGTATCTGGAGTGTGGGCATTATGCAGATTCCGAGAATTCTTTTTTAGAAGCTTATCAGATTTTGCAGACAAAACAGAAGGATGAAAAGTATAATTTTTATATGTATGCTTTTTATGGAAATATGGCAGAATGTCTGATCCTGCAGGATCGTCTGGAGGAAGCAAAACCATATCTGGAGTATCTGCATAAAGATGGCTGGGAACAGGTTGCCCTTACAGAGCGGCTGTTTATCGACATCGTGGATGTAATTTATTATCACAAGATGGGAGATGTACAGAAGCGGAATGAGAGTATTCAGATGATCCATCAGAATCTTCCGGATAATCTGACGGTACTGGACTTTTTTTCGGATTATTACCGTTGTTGTCTGGTGTTGCTGGAAACGGACCAGGATGAATCGTTCTGGCGTATCATTGAAGTAATCGAACCACAGGTGGTGAATTTTAAGATCATTAATCTGCAGCTGAAAGTTCTGTCCCTGAAGATGAAATTTTACCGGAAGCATAACCAGAATGCGGAATATCTGCAGGCGGCAGGGCTTTACTATGAATTGTCTGAACGGAACGAAGCAGTGACGCGCAACATGCTTTCAAGTATGATTACGTTGCGCAAAAATCTGGAGAATATGCGCAAAGCCAGAATGAAGGCGGAACGAAAGAATCTTGTATTACAGGAGCGTTCCGAGCAGGATCCGTTGACGCGTATGGCAAACAGGTTCCGTCTGAATGATTATGCAGAAGAGGTGTTTGCCTATTCGCAGGAGAATGATATTCCGGTTGCGATGGAAATACTCGATATTGATTATTTTAAGGAATATAATGATAATTACGGACATCAGGAAGGAGACCGGTGTCTGGTAAGTATCGCAAATACGATCCGTAATCTGGTGGAGGAAGCGGAAGGATTCTGTGCACGGTATGGAGGGGATGAGTTTGTCATTATCTATGCGAATGTGACACGGGAACAGGCTGTATCCTTTGCAGAAGAGTTGCGCAGACGTGTACTTGCATTAGAAATAGAACACCGGTTTTCCAAGGCACTTCCGGTAGTGACGATTTCGCAGGGAATCTGTTGGGGAATCCCGCGCAAGGGAAACCGCAGCTGGGATTTTTTGCATGCAGCAGATAATATGCTTTACCGGGTGAAGAAATTCAGCCGGAACAATTATTGTGTAGGGGGGCTTGATGAAACTGAAGACGTGACCATGGGAACCGCATTGTAACGGCATGGCAGTCGAAACCTGGCAAAAAGAAAAGGATGAAAATGGAAACAGTTAAATTTGAAGAATTAGGGTTATATCCGCAGCTTCTGCGGGCAATCAAAGAGATGGGATTTGAAGAGGCAACACCTATCCAGTCACAGGCGATTCCGGTTGTGATGAGTGGGGTAGATGTGATTGGTCAGGCACAGACCGGGACCGGAAAGACGGCTTCTTTCGGAATCCCTCTTTTGATGAAAGTGGACCCTAATAATAAAAAAACGCAGGCAATCGTACTTTCTCCGACAAGAGAACTGGCCATCCAGAGCGCGGAAGAAATCCGGAAACTTGCAAAATATATGCATGGGATCAAAGTGCTTCCCATTTATGGAGGGCAGGATATTTCCCGTCAGATCAAGGCATTAAAAGGTGGGGCAACCATCATCATCGGAACACCGGGGCGTGTGATGGATCATCTGCGCCGCAAAACCATTCGCTGTGATTATATTAACACGATCGTGCTGGATGAAGCGGATGAGATGCTTAATATGGGATTCCGCGAGGATATAGAAACAATTTTATCCTATATCCCGGATGAAGACCGGCAGACCGTACTTTTTTCGGCAACTATGCCAAAGCCGATTCTGGAAATCACAAGAAAATTCCAGCATGATGCGACTACGATCAAGGTGACGAAGAAAGAACTGACGGTTCCGAATATTGACCAGTATTATTATGATGTGCGCAGAAATGATAAGATGGAAGTGCTGACACGCCTGCTGGATTATTATAATCCAAAGCTTTCGCTGGTATTTTGTAATACCAAGCGCATGGTGGATGAACTGGCATCGGAATTACAGGGGCGCGGCTATGCAGCTGAGGGGATTCACGGCGATATGAAACAGGTGCAGCGTGACCGTGTGATGAAAAATTTCCGGAATGGAAAAGCAGATATTCTGATTGCAACCGATGTTGCAGCGCGTGGAATTGATGTGGATGATGTTGAAGCGGTATTCAACTATGATCTGCCGCAGGACAATGAATATTATGTGCACCGGATCGGAAGAACCGGACGCGCCGGCCGTACCGGAAAAGCGTTTAATTTCGTTAAGGGCAAGGAAGTATACAAACTCAAAGAGATACAGCGCTATTGCAAGACAAAGATCAAGGCGCAGCCAATCCCATCTTCGGATGATGTGGCAGCGATCAAGGCGGATAAGATTCTTGACGGCATCGGACAGATTATCGAGGACGGAGATCTGCGCGATATGATTGAACTGATAGAGCAGCAGGTGAACAACTCTGATTATACAGCGATGGATATTGCAGCTGCGTTTTTAAAACAGGCAATCGGCGGAGTGGAATTATCAAAGGAGGATCACGAATTTGATGATGCATTAGCAGGAGATACCGGAGCCGAGGAAGGGATGGTACGTCTGTTCATTAACATCGGAAAGAGCCAGCGGATCCGCCCGGGAGATATTCTCGGGGCTGTAGCCGGAGAGGCAAAGATTCCGGGCAAACTTGTGGGGGCAATTGACATGTATGATAATTACACATTTGTCGAGGTGCCGCAGGAGTATGGAAAAGATGTATTAAAAGCCATGAAAAATGTAAAGATCAAAGGAAAGTCGGTCAACGTGGAGCCGGCAAATGCTCGATAGAGGATAAGGACGTTTTGGGGGGATATTTACTATGGGGGAAGCTGCAAATGGCAAAGATGCCATGGATCAGATCGAAAAGCTTCAGCCACAGATTGTTATCAGTGACGTTGTAATGCCGCTGATGGACGGTGTCGATTTTACGGTGGCGGTACATCACCGCTATCCGCACATCCAGATGATCATTCTCAGTGGATACGATAATTTTGAATATGTAAAGCAGACGCTCATGCAGGGGGTGGTGGATTATATCTTAAAGCCAACCCTCACACCGCATGAGCTTCTTGGCGTGCTTCAAAAAGCGGCAGCGCGGATTCCCGGCTGGCATCCGGATCATGCAATGACCGGGGAAACCGCGGAGGAACTGCTCAAAGAATTGCTGCTCGGGGAAACAAAAACAGGAGAAGAACTGCAAAAGGTATTTGCCGCATCCTATTATTGCATGTATGCGGTTACGATTGCGCATGGGAGTGAACGGGCGGCAGAAACAGCAGAACTTCTATGCGAAAAAATACAGCGTGCCAAAAATGAATTTTCCGGAGTACTCATCTGTTCTCTTCCGACGGGCATCCTCTTCCTTGTTCTGCAGAAAAGTTTTGCAAACGGAATTGTGGGGGCTGTCAAAGGATAAGACGACATGCCGGATACCGTGGGTTTTCAGGATTTCAGTGAAATCGGAAACCCACGGTTTTTGCATTTAGAAGAAATATCAGATATGGAAGTAGTAAATAAAACTACGTATAAAAGAAATGAAAACAAATACATGTTGACAAAGAAACTATATTGCCATATACTGAAAATTGTTTGATAGTCAAACAATTTTGAAATATGGAGGAAACGTGCATGATAAGCACATATACATCAAAGTTGAAACAACTGCAGATTGGGGATCTGATTGCAAAAATTCCGATTATCCAGGGTGGCATGGGGGTAGGAATCAGCAGAAGTCATCTGGCGGGAGCGGTGGCAAAGGAGGGCGGTGTCGGTATCATTTCTACTGCGCAGATCGGCTACGATGAAGAAGGCTTCGAGAATGATCAGGCAGGCTGTAACTTAAAAGCCATCAAAAAACATATCCGGAAAGCAAAGGAGCTTGCCTGTGGAAACGGACTTGTGGGTGTCAATATTATGGTTGCATTAAAGCATTACAAAGAGCATGTCCAGGCAGCAGTTGCGGCAGGGGCAGATGTGATTATCAGTGGAGCCGGGCTTCCCATGAATCTGCCGGAGTTTGTCAGCAGAACCTGCCGGACAAAGATAGCTCCGATTGTATCCTCGAAGCGTGCAACCCAGCTGATATTGAAGATGTGGGCGCACCGCTATGACCGCACGGCGGACTTTATTGTAGTGGAGGGACCGAAAGCCGGCGGGCATCTGGGGTTTTCCAATGAACAGCTGGCACATATGGATGCCATTAATTTTGACGGAGAGATCCGGCAGATTATCGACTGCAAAAAGGAATACGAACAGCGGTATCAGAAAAATATTCCGGTCATTGTGGCCGGCGGGATATTTGATCAGAAAGATATTTCGCATGCGCTGGATCTCGGCGCGGATGGTGTGCAGATTGCCAGCCGCTTTGTCGCAACCGAAGAATGTGATGCATCGGAGGCATACAAGGAGGCGTATATTCACGCCAGTGAGGAAAATATTGAGATTATCCAAAGCCCGGTCGGTATGCCGGGACGTGCATTGCGCAATAAGTTTATCGATCGTGTAAAGCGCGCAAAGCTGCCAGTCAGTAAATGTTACAACTGTCTGGAAAAATGCAGTCCGCAGAAAGTTCCTTACTGTATTACGAAAGCGTTGATCGATGCCGTGCGCGGGGATGTGGAAAACGGTCTGGTATTCTGTGGGGCGAATACGGGGCGGATTCACGAGATCACTACGGTACATCATCTGATGCAGGAGCTGGCTGGAGATCTACAATAAAAATGGTTTGTGTGATTTTCCCTTGGAATCAAAGAATTCCTGTAGTAAAATAGGAAGAAAAGCAGTAATGCAGATACGGGAAAACATGAAAGAAGGAGAACACGCAGCATGACAGTGGCCGCACACGGTGGGGATATTTATCAAAATCAGATCACATATGATTTTTCTGTAAATACCAATCCGCTGCCGTTGCCGGAGATATTGCAGAAACGGATGGCGGAAGCGGCTGTTCACAGCAACCGTTATCCACAGTATGACAATGTGCTGTTGCGGGAACGGCTTGCAGCACTTTATGGTTTTTCAACAGAAGAAGTAGTGTGTGGCAACGGAGCATCCGAATTATTTGTTGCGATTGTGCATGCACTGCGCCCGAAGCGGGTGGGCATTTTGGCTCCTTCTTTTTCGGGATATGCCTGGGCGGCTCAGACAGTGGGAGCCGAGATATGCAGTATTCCGTTGCGGGAAGAAAATAATTTTGCCATGGATATGGCACAGATGGAGTCATTGTGCAGGCAGCCGGATGGAATCGGTTTATTATTTTTGGCGAACCCCGCGAATCCGGTGGGGAACAAAATGGAAGCGTCTCTTTTGGAGACGCTTCTTGACGTGTGTGAAAAGAAACAGATTACTGTGGTGCTGGACGAATGTTTCATTGCATTCACGGGGACGGAAGGATATGTTTCCTGGATCCGGAAATATCCGCATCTGATTGTCGTGCGGGCATATACAAAGATCTATGCGATTCCGGGAATCCGGCTGGGGTATCTGCTGGCGCAGAAAGATATCTGTGAAAAAATTGCGCATCAGCTGCCGGAGTGGAATGTATCTGTGGTTGCGCAGCGGATCGGCATGGACATTCTGAATGATTCGCTTCCTGGTTGGAGTCGTAGAAAGTATCTGAAGGATACGATTGAGCTGATTCAGGAAGAAAAGCGCTTTTTAAAACACGAGTTAACAAAAATATTTGGAGATCAAATGAAAATTTTTCCTTCGGAAGCTAATTTTTTGTTGCTGAAAACACAAATTCCACTGTACAGATTATTGCTGGAAAGAGGAATTCTGATCCGAAACTGCGCAAACTATACAGGACTGGGACAGGACTTTTACAGAATTGCCGTAAAAGGTCATCCGGAAAATGTACAACTGATTGAGGCATTGCTGGATATAAAGAAGAAAGGGGAAGAAAAACGTTATGGAAAACATTGAATATGTTCTTCCGGGAGAGATTGAAAAACGAAGTTTTGCCATCATAGGGGAAGAACTAAAGGAGCGTGGTATCGTGCTTCCGCCGGAACAGGAGCCGGTGACAAAGCGCGTGATCCATACAAGTGCGGATTTTGATTATGCAAAGACGATGACGTATTCTCCCCATGCCGTGCAGATTGCCAAAGAACTGATTGCAGGTGGCGCTGACATTGTCACGGATACCAATATGGCGCTTGCAGGCATCAACAAAAAACGGTTAGCGGAATTCGGAGGAACGGTGCACTGTTTTATGGCGGATGAGGATGTGGCGCGGGAGGCAAAGACGCGGCAGGTGACACGTGCGACGGTCAGCATGGAACATGCAGCACATATTGATAAACCTGTTATTTTTGCCGTGGGAAATGCGCCGACGGCATTGATTTCACTCTATGAACTGATGCAGAAAAGTGATTGGCGTCCTGCATTTATTATTGGAGTTCCGGTGGGATTTGTAAATGTAGAGGCGGCAAAAGAACTGATTTTAAAAACAGATGTGCCGCATATTGTCAACCGCGGTAGAAAAGGCGGCAGCAATGTAGCGGCAGCAATCGTAAACGCACTGTTATATCAGATCCGGCCGGTATAAAGGAAAGAAGGAGGCGTATCTGGTGTGAGGTACGGATTTACAACCGGCAGCTGTGCTGCCGCTGCTGCAAAGGCTGCGGCATATATGCTTCTGACGGGTAAAATAAAAAATTGTATAACGATTGAGACTCCAAAAGGAATCCCATACACCGCGGAAGTGACGGATATCGTGCGTGGGGAATCTCAGGTTTCCTGCGCTGTGGTCAAGGATGGCGGCGATGATCCGGATGTGACCAGCGGAAGTAAAATCTGTGCCACGGTCACCGCGGACAACCGTGGGGATGGAGAAAAAGAACTTCTGCAGATTGACGGAGGAAAGGGTGTGGGCCGTGTGACGAGACCCGGACTGGATCAGCCCGTAGGCAATGCCGCAATCAATCATGTGCCGCGGGAAATGATCACCCGGGAAGTGCAGGAAGTGTGCCGGATTTGTGATTTTCACGGAACACTGCATATTCTGATTTCTGTGCCGGATGGGGAAGCACTTGCAGAGCGTACGTTTAATCCAAGACTGGGGATTGTCGGGGGAATCTCAATACTGGGGACGACAGGAATTGTGGAACCGATGAGCAGTCAGGCACTTAAGGAGACCATTCGTGTGGAACTCCGCCAGCAGCGTGCAGAAGGGCAGACCATTGCGGCGGTTTCACCGGGAAATTATGGACTGGATTTCATGCAGCAGACCTATGGATATGATCTTGACCGCAGTGTGAAATGCAGTAATTTTATCGGTGAGACGATCGATATGGCGGCGGAACTGGGATTTTGTGCAATGCTTCTGACCGGACATATTGGAAAACTGATTAAGGTGGCGGGAGGCATTATGAACACCCATTCCCATGAGGGAGATTGTCGGATGGAACTTTTAGCGGCAGCCGGCATCCGTGAAAATGTATCTTTAGAATGTTTAAAGAAGATTTTAGATTGCGTCACAACCGAGGAAGCACTTGCGTTTATTGATGCCGAAGGTAAAAAAGAAGATGTTATGGAAGATATCATGAAAAAAATTGATTTCTATCTGAAAAAACGTGCGGCCGGTCGGTTACAGATCGAGTGTATTGTCTATTCCAATACCTACGGGCTGCTTGGGATGACTGCAAAAGCAGAAGAATTACTCAGGAGGTTGCTATGATTTATTTTGTCGGAGCAGGAAGCGGAGCACCGGATCTGATTACTGTGCGGGGAATGCGTCTGCTGCAGAAAGCAGATGTCATCATCTATGCCGGTTCGCTGGTCAATCCACAGCTTCTCGATTATGCAAAAGAGGGCTGTGAGATTCATAACAGCGCCAAAATGACACTTGAAGAGGTTATTTCGGTGATGGAACAGGCAGAAAAAAATAATTTAATCACGATTCGACTTCATACGGGAGAACCCAGTATATACGGAGCGGTGCGGGAACAGATGGATATTCTCGATCAGAAGGGGATTGCGTATGAGAGTTGTCCGGGTGTGAGTGCCTGTTTTGGAGCAGCGGCATCGCTGAATCTGGAATATACCCTTCCGGATGTGTCACAGTCACTGATCATCACCCGGATGGCCGGAAGGACGGCGGTGCCGGAAAAGGAGAGTATTGAGAGTTTTGCCGCACACCATGCTTCCATGGCAATTTATCTGAGTACCGGAATGCTGGAGGAATTATCACGGCGCCTTGTAAATGGAGGATATGAGCCGGATACTCCTGCAGCGCTGGTGTACAAGGCAACCTGGCCGGACGAGGAAGCATATATCTGTACTGTGCAGGAGCTGGCGGCGGTGGCAAAGAAACATAATATTACCAAAACCGCTCTGGTGCTGGTCGGAGATGTAATATCAAATCAGCATTATACGCGCTCCAGACTCTACGCGCCGGATTTTACAACTGAATTCCGCAAGGCAAAAACCCAAAACACTGTAGAAAATGAGGGAGTAATGTGTAACATTCATGCGGGAAAGGAGTTACCGGAATGATCCTGTATATGACCTGGTTTTCGGAACGTGGAAGAGAGCTTGCGGCACGAATCGCGGAACTTTCACTTTCTGTTTCGTATGGATTTTGGCAGAGCCGTTACGGTGGTCACCCTGCGGTTTCAAAGATACAGATAAGAGAAAGAGGAAACCGGTCACTTCCGGATTTTCTGGAGGAGGCTTTTGCACAACAGTTTCCCGTGATTTTCATTGGAGCTCTCGGGATTGCCGTACGGACCGTGGCACCTTTGATCCGCCACAAAACCGTGGACAGTCCGGTACTGGTGCTGGATGAGGCCGGACAGTTTGTGATTCCGGTGCTGTCCGGACATCTGGGTGGTGCCAATGAACTGGCGCAGCAGATCGCAGAATTATTGCATTCCGCTGCGGTTGTGACGACGGCAACAGACGTGAATGGGCTTTTTGCCGTTGATGTGTTTGCAAGAAAAAATGGCCTGCGGGTGTGTAACCCCGAAGCGATCCGGCATGTGTCTGGAAAACTGTTACAGGGCGAAATCATTGTGATGGCGGTAGATCCGGCATGCATGTCCCCGGAGGAGATGGCAGAATTACAGCCGCCAAAGGAAGTAAAGCTGATTTCATGGAACGAAGCACAGGCGGAACATGCTGTGGATGTGTGGATTACAAAAAAAGAGCCACAGGAAGACCGTAAAACGCTTGTTTTAGCTCCGAAAACAGCCGTACTTGGCATGGGATGCAGAAAAAATAAAAGTTATAACGAGATAAAACAAATGATAAAAACATTGGTGGATAGCAGAAAAATAGACCTGGATGATATCTATGCCCTGGCATCGGTTGATGTGAAGGAAAAAGAACCCGGTCTGCAGGAACTGGCACAGCATTTGCGGGTACCGTTTGTCGTTTTTTCTGCCGGAGAACTGAAAAAAGTGTCAGGTGATTTCACCGCATCCGCGTTTGTATCCCGAACCGTGGGAGTGGATAACGTATGTGAGCGTGCTGCGGTCGCTGCAGCAGACGGAGGTAGTTTGCTGATACATAAGCAGGCTATGGATGGCGTGACAATTGCCGTGGCAAAACGGGAGAAAATCGTATTGCAGTTTGTGTGAAACAGGCGTTTGCGTGAAATGAAAGGAAGGAGAAAGAAATGAAACACCGGATTTATGTGGTCGGTATGGGACCGGGACAGGAAAATATGATGACGCAGGAAGCCATGCAGGTGCTGGAAGCCAGTGATGTGATCATCGGTTATACCGTATATCTGAAATTGCTTGGGGAACGGTTCGGGTGCAAAGAATTATTGTCTACACCGATGCGGCAGGAGCGGGAACGCTGCCAGATGTGTTTCGAGAAGGCAAGAGAAGGCAAAAAAGTGGCATTGATCTGCAGCGGAGATGCCGGAATTTACGGGATGGCATCTCTGATGCTGGAAATCGGAAAATTATATGATGATTGTATCATTGAAGTAATTCCCGGAATAACAGCAGCAAGCAGCGGTGCGGCAGTGCTTGGGGCTCCTCTCAACCATGATTTTTGCGTGATCAGCCTGAGTGATCTTCTCACCCCGTGGGAGAGGATTAAAAAGCGGTTGATTGCAGCGGCAGAGGGAGATTTTGCAATGGCAATTTATAATCCGTCGAGCCATAAACGGGCAGACTATCTGGAGCGTGCCTGCAGAATTCTGATGGAACACGGGGTGGAACCGGAGCGTGCCTGTGGGTATGTGGAAAATATCGGACGCGATGATACGAAAGCCGTAACACTTCCCATGGAGGAACTGGTGCATACACCGGTGAACATGTTTACCACGGTATTTATCGGGAATTCCCAGACAAAAATTATTGATGGAAAGCTTGTGACACCGAGAGGATACCATATATAGCAGCAGAAAACGGGGAAGAGGAATAAGATGGCAGAGAAAGTGTTAATTTATGCGGGAACAACGGAAGGTCGTCTTCTCGCACAGGAACTTTCACGGGCACATATTGCCTGTGATGTGCATGTAGCAACCGAATACGGTCAGATGGTCATGCCGGAACTTGCCGGGGTGAAGGTCTGTGTAGGAAGACTGGACGTAGAGGAAATGCGCGCCCTGCTGAAAAAAAACGGACAGAACAACTATGCGGCAGTCGTGGATGCTACGCATCCGTTTGCCACAGAAGTGTCTGCCAACATCCGGGAGAGTACAAAAGGAAGTGGAATTCCATATCTGCGGCTCCAGCGGCGAATGGACGATGGAATCTGTAGCATACCGGAAAACGAAGGCATGAAAGAGCGCGCTGGAACCGTGCATGTGTTTGCCGATTATGAAAGCTGTGTCCAGGCACTTACGGACACATCCGGAAACATTCTTCTGACAACCGGAAGCAAAGAGCTGGCGGTATTTGCACCCCTGAAGGAGCGTTTGTTTGTGCGTGTGCTTCCCGGATTGGAGAGTATCGGTCTCTGTGAAAAGGCGGGTATCCGCGGAAAGCAGATTCTTGCGATGCAGGGCCCGTTTTCGGAGGAAATGAATCTGGCAATGATCCATCAGTTTTCGATCCGCTATCTGGTTACAAAAGCCAGCGGTGCGCACAGCGGATTTCAGGAAAAACTTGCGGCAGCGCAGAAAGCAGGTATTACGGCATGCGTGATCGGGAAACAGGAACAGGAACAGGGAATGTCTTATGCACGGGTAACCGAAACACTTTCCCGTCTGCTTGGACATACGATTTCCGGTTGTCCGGAGGTGGAAATTTCCCTGATTGGCATCGGTATGAGTGCAGCGACACTGACACAGGAAGCAAAAAGAGCGCTGGAAGAGTCTGATGTGGTTTTTGGGGCAGAACGGATGCTCGAAGTGGTGGAAAACAGTAAGGAAACCTATCCTTTTTATCTCGCAAAAGATATTTTACCGGTTTTAAGACAAAAGGAATCCCAAATGGATGGCCAGAAACTGAAAGTCTCCATATTATTTTCCGGAGATACTGGATTTTACAGTGGAACAGAAAAAATAAAAACAGAATTAAATAAAAATAATTACAAAAAAATTCGTATTTTTCCAGGAATTTCATCCGTTTCCTACCTCTCTGCGGCAACGGGAATTGCCTGGCAGGATGCAAAAATTTTAAGTATCCACGGGAAAAAAGATACCGCAGAGACCAGAGCACTCGTTCTCGATGCAATCCGGCATTTTCCCAAGACGTTTCTGCTGGTTTCCGGGGTGGAGGATGTCCGACGGATCGGATGCTGGATAGAAGAAGAAAAATTGACGCAAACCCGCATGATTGCTGGATTTCAGCTCTCTTATGACAGAGAAAAAATCCGCGAGCTATCGCATGAAGAGGCAAAAAATACAAAAGAAGAGGGCCTGTATACCCTGTTATTATGCAATGAAAATGTGCAAAAAAGACGTCTTGTTCCGGGAATGTCCGATGAATCATTTTTGCGTGTCGTGGAAGGGGAAAAAACAGTTCCGATGACCAAGGAAGAAGTGCGCGCGCTTTCCTTATGTAAACTTGGCCTGACGGAAGATGCTGTGGTATACGATGTGGGGAGCGGTACCGGATCAATTGCAGTGGAGTGCGCAAAATGCAGTCCGGGGATTCGTGTGTACGCCATTGAGCAAAAAGCCACAGCACAGCAGCTTCTGCGCCGGAATCTGGAAAAATTTCATCTGGCAAATGTGATTCCGGTGGATGGGAAAGCACCGGAAATATTGGAATCCCTGGAACCTCCGACACATGTATTTATTGGGGGAAGCAGTGGACGCCTTGCGGATATTCTGCATGTCATCTGGGAGAAGAATCCACGGACACGTGTGGTTGTCAATGCCATAAGTCTTGAAACTGTGGCTCAGATTACAGAACTTGCTGCAGGGAAAATGCAGACAGAAATCATACAGGTGCAGGTCAGCAGAGCAAAAACCGTGGGAACCTATCATCTGATGCAGGCTGAGAACCCCGTATATATCTGTGTGCTGACGATGGCATAATGAGGAGAGAACTATGTTACACAGTGGAATGGTACTGGCAGCGCCGCAAAGTGGCAGTGGAAAAACGACAATCACCTGTGCGTTGCTGGCAGCAATGAAAAACAGAAAACTTGCAGTTCGTGCGTTCAAAAGCGGACCAGACTATATTGATCCCATGTTTCACCGTCAGGTGATTGGTGTACCGTCGCGCAATCTGGATACGTTTTTTTCAGGGGCAGATCAGATCCGGGAACTGTATGGATATGACCGGGAGAGCTTCTCTTATTCGGTGATCGAGGGAGCCATGGGATTATACGATGGCCTAGGAGGCACACAAAAAGAGGGCTCCGCCTATCATCTGGCACAGACCCTGGATCTGCCGGTTGTGCTTGTGCTGGATGCCCGTGGGATGGGGCGCACGATGGTGGCACTTCTGGCAGGGATATTACAGTATGACAGGGATCACCGGATCATTGGTGTGATATTAAACTGCACATCGGAAGGGTTCTGCCGGACAATGACGCCGGTGATTGAGAAAGAACTGGGCCTTCCGGTGCTGGGATGTTTTCCGGTACAGAAAAATCTGCATCTGGAGAGCCGGCATCTGGGTTTGAAAATGCCACAGGAAATGGAAGGTCTGCGCAAGCAGGTCAATCAGGCTGCGGAACAACTTGAAGAGACCGCAGATCTGGATCGGATGCTGCAGCTGTTGCAAAGCTGGGCACTTTTACATGCGTTTCGGGACGGAAAAACGAAACTGCCTAAATTACAGGAACCGGGAAAAGACAAAGGGGTTTTACAGAAAAAGGAAAAACAGCAGGAGGAATGTCCGGTTATTGCAGTTGCAAAAGATGAGGCATTTTGTTTTTATTATGAGGATAACCTGCGGCTTCTGGAAGCGTATGGTGGAAAACTCGTCTGGTTTTCGCCGCTTGGACAGGAAAAAATTCCAGAGGAAGCGGATGCGCTTCTTCTGGGAGGAGGCTATCCGGAGCTGTGTGCCCGGCAGCTTTCAGAAAATGTCTCCATGCGCAATTCCATCCGGGAGGCAATTGAAAATGGTATGCCGTCCGTGGCAGAGTGCGGCGGTTTTATGTATTTGCATGAATCTATGACAGATGAAGAAGGAGAAAACTGGCCGATGGCAGGGGTCATAACGGGCAGCTGTCATAACAGGGGAAAACTTGTACGTTTTGGCTATGTAAATGTGATGGAACAGACGTCCCATTTCCTGGCGGGAAAACCTGTCCGTGCACATGAATTTCATTACTATGACAGTGATAACAACGGAGAAAGCTGCGTGGCGGTCAAACCGGTAAGCGGAACATCCTGGACATGTATCCACGAGGACGACAGAAACTGGTGGGGTTATCCACATTTGTATTATCCGTCCAATCCGGCATTTGTGGAACACTTTGTACAGGCAGCACGCTTATATCACAGAGAGAGGAATGCAAAATAACATGAAAAAAGCAATTTTAATTGTGAGTTTTGGAACAACCTATCCGGATACCCGGCAGAAAAATATTGCAGCCATCACGCGGCAGGTCCGGGCATTGTATCCGGATGCCGTGGTAGAGGAAGCTGTCTCGAGTACGATTGTGCGTAACGCAATGAAAAAGCGCGAGCATATAGAAGCAAAGAGTCCGACGGAAGCTCTCGAAAGCATGAAAAAACAGGGAGTGACGCATGTAGCTGTATTTCCTACCCATGTGATTGACGGAATTGAAAATCACAGACTCAAGGAAGCGGCGAAAAAATATGCCGGTGCTTTCGAGCAGATTGCAGTTGCCGATGCGCTTTTGGCAAAACCGCAGGATTATGAGGATGTGGCAAAAGCACTGTGGGAGTCGCTGAAGGAAGAGGTGGGAGATTTCCCATTGATTTTGATGGGGCATGGAACCGAACATGCGGCAGATGCCAGTTATGCGATGATGGAACAGTCGCTGCGTGCTTATGCAAAGCATGAAATTTATATTGCAACGGTGGAAGGCAGTATTACCATTGAAGACGTGATTGCACGGATGAAGTCCGGGCTGCAGAGCAGACAGAACGGGAAAGTGCTTCTTACACCGTTTATGCTGGTGGCGGGAGACCATGCAAATAATGATATGGCAGGCGGCATGCAGGACGGGGAGCAGCCGGATGCGGATTCCTTTGCCGGAAAATTGCAGGCGGCCGGATACCAGCCGGAATGTGTGATTCGGGGAATTGGGGAGTATCCGGCTGTCCGGGAGGTGTATCTGACTCATTTGCGACAGGTAACGAAAAAATTATTTTGTGATTTAACAACAGAAAATCGTCCGGGTATCCTTTATGGAATCGGTGTGGGACCGGGAGATCCGAAACTTATGACCATACAGGCATTGGAAACGATTCGCAGCTGTGATCTCATTGTGCTTCCGGCAGTGTCAAAAGAGGAATGTTATGCGTATCGGATCGTGGAGCAGGTTTGTCCGGAAATTGCAGATATGCCACTTCTTTGCATGCCATTTCCGATGATCAAAGATGCACAGAAACTGGAACTGGCACACAAACGGATTTATGATGCTGTGGAAGATTATCTCCGGCAGGGACTGCGGGTAGGAATGCTCACAATTGGAGATCCGGGGATATATTCTACCTATATGTATATGCACAGATGTGCGGCAGATGCCGGCTGGGAGGCGCGGATCGTAAGTGGTGTGCCGTCGTTTTGTGCAGTAGCGGCAAGACTGGGGATTTCTCTGGGAGAAAAAGATGAGGAAATCCATATTATTCCGGCGGCGTATGACATGCGTGAGTCACTCGGTTTTCATGGTACACGCATTTATATGAAATCCGGGAAAAAACTCGAAGAGTTATTACGGGTGCTCCGGGAAGCGATGCAGGATAAAGAGAGCAGAGTGCACCAGGACATTTATGGAATATCCAATTGCGGCATGGAGAATGAACAGGTGTATTATGGGCTGGATGAGCTGGAACAGGCAAAAGGATATCTGACAACTGTGATTGTGAAGGAACATGTGGTACAATAGAAAACGTTTGATTTTAGAAAAATCTTTTAATGTCTGGAAAAAAGGAGTGTCATATGTGGAAGATCAAGCACATTTTTGACGGAGAGTATGGGTGTGAGGAACTAACAGAAGGGCAGCGGCCGAAGGTGTCGGTGACTCTGATCAATGAAAAAGAAGAAGAAACCTGTTTTTCTGTGGAGGACAGCTGGCTGACTGAGCACGGATTAAATGAGGGAGATCTCTGGCCAAAAGAGGATGAGTTCCTATAAGAACAGTGAAATAAAAAAAGCAGGTGATACGAACCGTATCACCTGCTTTTGCTTGGCATTTTATAAGGAGATGTCAATATGCATATTCTGCGTGCTGATCAAGGACATAATGTTCTCCTGTACAGCAGAATTCATCTTACGGGAAAGCTTGACGAGCTTCTGCGGATATTCCTGATCCGGAGAGAGCAGCTTTCGTGCCTTGGAATTATTGGCGGTTTTCAGAAGGTCTTTGTTGAGATCCAAAGTGCCATCACTGTTTATCGTGATACCTAAATCTTCCAGTTCGTCTGCGTGTTTTTTACTCAGCGTGTTAAGCTGCTTGACATAACGTTTGGTTTCGTAGTCGGAACTGGATTTCCCGGAAGTGACCGTATAGTTGTAAGTATCCACAAAGGCTTCAATGGCAGCCTTCGATGTATCATTGAGATCATCGTCTTTCTCATCCGTGTCGGAACCAAAATCACTTTTGGAAAGCCGCTTGGCAGCCCTGTTTAAAGCACGGCTGTCTTCGTAGGAAAGCTCCACATTACTGTAACCGGACCGACCGGAGGTTTTGGCTGCTTTCTGATTGTTGGTATAGAAGTTTCTTAAAAAATAATTCGTGGATAATGATACCCCAGAGGAAACTTTTGTGGACATAATAAACATCCTTTCTTAAAAAGGTTATAATTTCTATATTTTTACTATTTACATCGGCACTTGTTCTTTACTTCTTAACCCAAACAAGGTAAAATATTTTATATAGACAGGAACAGAGTAGATGAATTCAGGAGGCAATTACAGTTATGGAACGAAAAGCATTTGGAAAGCTTGCAGATGGAGAAGAGGCAACACTTTATACTATTTCTAATACGAAGGGGATGTATGCACAGATTACAGATTTTGGAGCATCCATTGTATCACTTGTGGTAAAAGATAAGGACGGAAAAAATACAGATGTGGTCCTTGGTTATGAAAATGCAGAGACTTATCAGCAGCAGATGGCCAGTTTTGGAGCAGTTGTTGGAAGAAACTGCAATCGTATTGCAAATGCGGAAATTGTGATCGATGGAGTTACCTATCAGCTTGAGAAAAACGATAATGAAAATAATCTGCACAGTGGTTCACAGGCAACTTCAAGACGTCTGTGGGATGCTGAGGAACAGACGGCAGACAAAATTACATTTGTAATTAAGGATGCAGAAGGTCAGCAGGGATATCCGGGAAATGCAGTTATGAAAGTAACGTATGAAGTAACTGAAGCGAACGAACTTTCCATTACATATCATGCAACAGCGGATAAGACAACGATTTTTAACATGACAAATCATGCATATTTCAATCTGAATGGTGCCGGAAGCGGCAGTGCCATGGAACAGATTCTGCAGATCCGCGCGTCTCATTACACACCGGTAATTGATGCAAAATCCATTCCGACCGGTGAGATTGCTTCGGTGGATGGAACACCGTTTGATTTCCGGGAAGCAAAGCCGATGGGCAGAGATATTGAGCAGGCAAATGATCAGCTTTCTTACGGCCATGGATACGATCATAATTTTGTTCTGGATAAGGAACGCGCCGGACTTGAAAAGATTGCCACCGCATACAGTACAAAGAGTGGCATAAAAATGGATGTGATCACAGATTGTATCGGGATGCAGCTTTACACGGCGAATTTCATTCAGGGACAGAAAGTGCAGGGCGGAGCAGTATGCAAAGAGCGGGATGCTTTTTGTCTGGAAACACAGTATTTTCCAAATTCCATCAATGAGCCAAATTTTACAACACCATTGACAGAAGCCGGAAAATCATATGATACAAAAACGGTCTATGCATTTTCGATTGCATAGATATAAATACAGGATGTAAAGGGGAAGAGGATGTTAGAAAAGGCAGCCTCTTTTTCTTTTGGAATCAGAATAGGGTAGGAGGATAAAATGAAAATCGTATTTTTGGATGCAAAAACAATTGGAGATGATATTGATCTGTCTGCATTTGAAAAACTGGGAGAGGTGGTAACATATAATTTTTCCACTACAGAAGAAGCTTTGGAACGGACCGTGGATGCAGACGTGATCGTGTTAAACAAAGTGGAGATTAATGAGCATTCGATTGGAAAAGCAAAAAAACTGAAACTTGTCTGTGTGACGGCAACGGGAACAAACAATCTGGATAAGGAATATTTAAAAAGCCGTGGCATAGAATGGCGTAATGTTGCAGGATACTCCACGGAAAGCGTAGCCCAGCATACGTTTGCCATGCTGTTTTATCTTTGGGAAAAGCTTGCGTATTATGATCAGTATGTCAAATCGGAGAAATATGTGGGAGATGTTATGTTTACCCATTTTGAGAAAAGGTTTCATGAGCTGAGCGGAAAAACCTGGGGAATCATTGGTCTGGGAAATATCGGGAGACGTGTGGCGGATATTGCAAAGGCATTCGGATGCCGGGTGATCTATTATTCCACTTCCGGTAAGAATTCTCAGCAGGGATATGAACGTGTGGAATTTGATGCGTTGTTGGAACAATCAGATATTGTTTCTGTTCATGCACCTCTTGATAAAAATACGCGGGGACTCATGAACCGGGAAGCATTTCGGGAAATGAAATCGTCTGCAGTTTTTTTGAATCTTGGACGAGGACCGATTGTTGTGGAACAGGATCTGGCGGATGCGCTTGAGGCCGGAGAAATCGCGGGTGCGGGGCTGGATGTCCTTTCCGCAGAACCAATGCGGAAGGATAATCCGCTTCGCAAAATCAAAGACAGCGAAAAGCTGATTATCACTCCTCATATTGGCTGGGCAAGTGTGGAAGCACGCACGCGTTTGATGGAAATTATCTGTCAGCAGATTGCGGATTTCCAAAATCAGATTATATTATAATCATATGTCTCCTATATAATAGGAAGAAACTCTTTTATTCATCACAAGGCAGACCACTCAGAAACGAAAGATTACCGTACGCGGATAGAAAGCGTGCGGTTTCTTTTTGCGGGAAACCAGAGTGCTGCAGATGTGCGTAATCAACCAGACGTTGATGATAAATTTTTTCAGCCTGATCATAAAGCTCTGGAAAAGAAGCTGTGGAAGATTTCTTTGTCCATGGATGAATCCAGACGCGGTGGTGCAGATTCATCGGATCTTTTATAAAACGATAATAATCGCTGGCAACCATCGGTGATAAAAAAGCACGTCCAAGGAAAATTTTCTCGATGAGACGGGATAATACTTTCTTCTGGCCACTTGGATCATTCAGTAAATGGGTTCCAAGTTTCATCCAGAATGGTGCACCGCTCAAGAAAAGTTCACTCACGGAAATATCCGGATAGGTGTTCCGGTATGCGTAACACAGCATTCGCACAATGACTTTCCGCTGGAGCGTCGTCAGACGAATCGTTGCGTTCTGATGAAACTGGGAAGGATACAGATGCTTTTTCTCATATAAAAGTTCGGAATCGAGTTCCGTTTCGAAATAAGCATGCTGACCAAAATATTCCGTATTGGAAGGTGGGGTCTGGGCATTATAGCCTGTAAATGCATATACATAGGGATGAATCGTACAATCCAGTGTGTAATGACCCATAAATCCACAGATGTAAGCGTCTGCAATAGAGAGGGAATGTTTTTTCCCTGCAAAAAGTTTGCGGCTTTGCAGCAGATTGGCAAAGAACTGGACAGTATCCTTGCGATGTGCCAGATCTCCAATATTTTTTCGATGCATCAGGTAAGAGGGAAGATAGTAAAAAAACAGATCAGGTCCCTGCAGACCAAGTGCATATGCGCTGTGATCGCGTCGGATCATATTGTGCATGGATGTGGAGGTCAGACGTCTGCATGCGTCTATGCCAAACAGATAGTGGGTGGTAAAACCAGGCATACAATCACTCCAATCTTCAGTAAATAATCAATTTTTTAAAGAAACAACAGCATTATAGTATATTTTATTGCTTCGGTCAATTTTCAGCAGATGTAAATATTTTAGGTTGACTTTACATAAGATAGTGGTATAATGTCACGTAGTATTCAAAACTACGTTTTGAGTCTGCAACAAAAATTATATCCAAAAATCGTTGGAAAAATCCACAAATCATGTTTTTTTAGACATTTTCAGAAGATTGTATATTGCAAACATACATGGTTTTGTGATTGAATATGTTCATTCGGTGGAAAAACAACTATACTTCCAATGGATGAAATATCTTATGATTTATTTACACAAGAAAGAAAACGGAGGAGTAAGAAAATGGCAAGTTTAAAAGATGCGGCAGAAAGACAGGCGTTTTCGCTCGCTATCGATGCTACGTTAAAGAGTCTGAATAAGGACAGAGAGAAAGGTTTGCTCAATATTGTAAACCTCGCACAGAAGTTTATGGGAAGCAATTTCCGTTCTGAGGCATACGAAGGCGCAAAGAAAATGATTCAGAATCCGGACAGCAAGTGGATGCGTTATGTAAATCGTCTTCTGGATGAGACAGATCCGCATGTTGCCAAGATGACAGCACTGAATCTTGGATATCAGGCAGCGTTTGCAGGAACCAAGAAGATTCGTAAAATGAGAGAAATTGAGAACTGCAATATTCCGTGGCTCATTCTTATGGACCCGACCAGTGCATGCAACCTCCATTGTACAGGATGCTGGGCAGCAGAGTATGGTCATAAATTAAATCTGACATTTGATGAGTTAGACAACATTGTTACACAGGGTAAGGAACTGGGCGTATATTTTTATATGATGACCGGTGGAGAACCACTGGTACGTAAGGCTGATATCATCCGTCTGTGTGAGAAACACAATGACTGCGCATTCCATTGCTACACAAACGGAACACTTGTAGATGAGAAGCTTTGCGAGGATATGAAGCGTGTAGGAAATCTTTCCCTTTCCATTTCCCTTGAGGGATTTGAAGATGCCAACGATTTCCGACGTGGAGAAGGTGTATACAATAAAGTCCTTCACGCAATGGATCTGTTACATGAGAACGGACTGATCTTTGGAAACAGTGTATGTTATACAAGCAAGAATATGGATGCGGTTACCAGTGATGAGTTCTTTGATCTTCTGATCGAGCATGGAAGCCGTTTCGCATGGTATTTTCATCTGATGCCGGTAGGAATGAAGGCTTCACCGGAACTGATGCCGACCAAGGAGCAGAGAGAATATATTTACCACAGACTGCGTGAAGTTCGTGGATTTGAAGGTGGAAAAGAAATCTTCGTTATGGATTTCCAGAACGACGGTGAATACGTTGGAGGATGTATCGCCGGAGGACGTAACTACTGTCATATTAACCCGAAGGGTGATGTAGAGCCATGTGTATTTATTCACTACTCTGGAGCAAACATCCGCGAGCAATCCCTGCTTGAGTGTCTGAAGCAGCCGTTGTTTATGGCTTACCGTGATAACCAGCCATTCAACGAAAACATGCTTCGTCCATGTCCGATGCTTGAGAATCCGGAGATTTTACAGAAGATGGTTCATGAGACCGGAGCTCATTCTACAGATGTAGAACAGGAGGAGCCGGTTGAGCATCTGTGTGGAAAGTGCGTAGATTACGCAAAGGATTGGAAAGAAACAGCAGATAAACTCTGGGCTGCACATCCATATAAGCAGAAGGGATACACAAACTTCAAAAAGAAATAATTCACACAAAATTAAGATTTCAGACAGGATTCCCGGTTTACATGCCGGGAATTTTGTTGTATTGTAATGGCATGAAACCAAAATTTAAAATCAAACTTCAATACGATAAAAAAAATAACATATGGGCGGCGATTGCAATTATATTGGCAGTCGTAATGTATGTGACCATTGATTTTTCCATCGTTGCATTGATCGCATATGGATTTTTGTACTATCTGGTAAAAAGTCTGCATCTGGAACTGGATGACCGGTGTCCGTGGCTCTGGACACTGATTCTGTTTATCGGAGGTTCCTGTCTCACCACTTTTTCGATACAGTATATGCTGCTTGATCCTGAAAACTTTACGAGGACAACGTACGAGAAGCTCTTTTTAAATGTGCTTTGCTGTCTGATTGTCTATTTTGTTGTGCAGATTTTTACGAACAACAGTGGGCTGACCTGCATCATTGCCCATGTGTCGCTGCTTTCGTTTGGATTTGTAGACTATTTTGTATATCTGTTCCGCGGAAATGAATTTACGTTTTCCGATATCAGATCCATTGGAACCGGTCTGAGTGTGGCAGGAAATTATAAATTGCAATTGAACGATCGTGGAGTATATGTGATCTTTCTGGCAGCATTGTTTATTGCTTTTGTCCGCAAATGGCATGTCCGGTTTACCGGAAAAATTCAGATGCGGGTAATTTCTGTGATGGCGATTGCCTTAAGTTGTGTGATCATTGCAGCAAATGCTTATGATGTAAACACAGAGACGTGGGAACAGAAGGGAACTTATCGCAATGGATATCTGTTGAATTACGTACTGGGGATTCGTGACAGTTTTATTTCTGCTCCGGAAGGATATTCCAAAGATAAGATCAAAGAACTGGAGAAAACCTATCAATCCGATAAAAAGGATTACAGCACAACAAATGAAAAAGCAAAAAATCCGACGATCATTGCCATTATGAATGAATCGTTTTCCGATCTGAGTGTGTTGGGGGATCTGCAGACCAACATGCCGCTCACACCGTTTATCGATTCTTTGAAAGAGAATACAACGAAGGGATATGCACTTTCGTCGGTATTTGGCGCGAAGACTCCTAATTCGGAGTGGGAATTTATGTCCGGAAATTCCATGGCATTTCTTCCGATGGGATCCGTTGTTTATCAGCAGTATATCAGTGATACTCCGACAACGATTGTGTCAAATCTGAAAGATGACGGGTATACGTGCATTGCCATGCATCCATATTATGAAACCGGATGGAGCCGGAATCTGGTGTATCCGCATATCGGGTTTGACGAAATGCACTTTATTGATTATTTTGACCAGACAAAGATCCTGCGGGAATATATTACCGACCAGGAACTGTATGATAAGATTATCAGGCGTTATGAAAACCGTAAAAATAATGAAAAACTGTTCTTTATGGGAATTACCATGCAGAACCACGGTGGTTATACGGAAACCTATGACAATTTTCCAGAGAATTATTATAAAGTTGGACGTTCTTATACGGATGCCAACCAGTATCTGTCCCTGGTACACGAGAGTGATGAGGCAGTAAAAAACCTGATCAGTTATTTTTCAAAGGTAGATGATCCGGTAGAAATCATTTTCTTTGGAGATCATCAGCCAAGCTTAAACAGTAATTTTTATCCGATTCTGAATGGAAAAGGACTCACAGGGCTGACGGAAGATGAGCTGGAAAAACTGTACACAGTTCCGTTTTTTATCTGGACCAATTATGATACACCGGAAGAAACGGTAGATATTACCAGTCTTGATTATCTGTCTACCATGGCACTGGAACGGGCTGGAATTGAGCTTCCGGCATACAATAAGTTTCTGGCAGATATGCAGGAGGTTGTTCCAGCCATCAATTCCAGAGGCTATTATTCCAAGAGTAAAGGCTGCTACCTGCATATCGATGAGGCCGAGGGAGAAGAAAAAGAATGGATTGAAAAGTATCATATGTTGCAATATAATTCGATGTTTGACAAAAAGAACCGCAGCAGCTTTTTCTTCCCATATAATCTAAAAAGCAAGTAGAACAATCAGGCAAGGGGAATTAAGATGAAACTGAGTGAGTTATTAGCGTATGACAATATTGTAATACAGTGCCATGACAATCCGGATGCAGATACCATTGCATGTGGATTTGGGGTCTATCTGTATTTGAAATCCAAAGGAAAAGAACCACGTCTGATTTACGGAGGGCAGAATGTGATCCGGAAAACGAATCTGGTGATGCTGATCCGGGATCTGAAAATACCAATCGAGCATGTGGATTATCTGCACAAACCAGAGTTATTGGTGATGGTGGACTGCCAGTACCATTCCGGAAATTCTGCAGTGTTTGAAGCAGAACATATTGCTGTAATTGACCATCACCGGATCTGCACGGAATTACCAGAGCTTTCCGAGGTGCGTTCTAATCTGGGCGCGTGCTCGACACTGGTCTGGAATATGCTCAAAACAGAAGGATTTGATGTACGGGGTAATCGTGAGTTGTCAACAGCACTGTATTATGGATTATATACGGATACCGGAAGTTTGACGGAAATTGTACATCCGCTAGACCGGGATCTGCGTGACGAGGCAAACTTTGACCCGGCAATCATGAGGAAACTCCGCAATGCCAATCTTTCGCTGGAAGAACTGGAAGTTGCTGGAGCAGCACTTCTTCATACGGATTATGTAGAAGAATTTCGTGCCGCGATTGTAAAAGTGGGGCAGTGTGATCCGAATATTCTCGGACTGATTTCCGATCTGGTACTGGAAGTGGATGCGATTGATATCTGTGTGGCATTTAATCTGCAACCAGAAGGTGTGAAGTTTTCAGTGAGAAGCTGTGTGAAAGAAGTCAAGGCGAGTGAACTTGCGGCAGAGTTGTGCAAAGGAATTGGTTCCGGCGGAGGACATCTGGAAAAAGCGGGTGGCCTGATTCCGATGGAATTGATGACACAGGAATATTTAAAGTTTTGCAAAGAACATCATTTTGCACCGCGCATGGAGTATGATGCACAGGGAAGACATGAACAGCCGGCAGCTTCGGGTATTAAATCTGTTATCGAGCAGCGTATGCGGGACTATATGGGAAATACCGATATTGTGTATGCACAGGATTGCAGAATAGAGGCAGAGGATGCAAAGACGTACTGCAGACGCTCCGTTCCGTGGGGATATGTCCGGGCAACGGATCTCTTTGCGGAGGGAACGCAGGTGACTGTGCGGACTCTGCAGGGAGATATGAAAGCTACAGTGGAAGCAGGAATTGTTTTTATCATTGGACCGAAAGGGGAATGTTTCTTTCGTAATGAAGAGGCTTTTATGGAAGAATTCCGGATTTACACGGATTGGAAGTTTGATCTGAGAAATGCAGAGTATGAACCTACCATCAAAGATGTAGAGAAAGGAATCATCGTAGAACCGATGAAATGTGCAAAGGTCTGCGTGCCAAAGGGAACTACAATTGTTCGTGCACGCAGGCTGGAGCGCAAGGTAAAACTGTTCCGGGATAAAGATGAAAACGAACAGTATACACTTGGCCGGGTTGGAGATTACATGGTTGACAGCAGTGATACGATCAACAATATCCGGATTATGCGTAAAGATCTGTTTGAAGAAATCTATCGGGATTCCGGTGAGCAGGAAGAGCAAAAAAGTGTGATCTTTGATCTGGACGGAACCTTGTTATATTCGTTGGAAGATTTAAAAAACGCTACCAACGCGGCATTGGAGTCACAGAATATGCCGACTTGTACGCTGGATCAGGTGCGCAGATATGTAGGAAACGGGGTGCGCATGCTGATGGTGCGTGCCGTGCCGGATGGGGAGAAAAACCCGAAGTTTGAAGAGACATTTGCGGAATTTAAAAAATATTACGGGGAGCATTGTCTGGATCATACAAAGCCATATCCGGATATCATGCATCTTTTGACTGAATTAAAGGCGCGCGGAGTGAAGACAGCAATTGTATCCAATAAGCTGGACTCGGCAGTAAAAGAATTGGATGAACGTTTTTTCCGGGGTTATATGACTACGGCAATCGGTGAGATGGAAGGTGTGGCAAAAAAACCGGCACCCGATATGGTACAAAAAGCCATGAAAATTTTAAAAACGGACACGAAGAAGGCCATTTATGTAGGTGATTCCGAGGTGGATATTCAGACCGCGGAAAACACGGGACTTCCATGTGTTTCGGTCATGTGGGGATTCCGCGATGCGGAGTTCCTTCGTAAAAACAGAGCACAGGTACTTATTCAAAGACCACTGGAATTGTTGTACTTAATTTAAAAGTTATGGTATCATATAACCAACATACAAGGACAGGAGAAAAAAGATGGAAGAAAGAATTTCAGGACATACAGGGTTACTTGCACTGATCGGTTCGCCGGTAGGACATTCCGGTTCCCCGGCAATGTACAATTACAGCTTTGCAAAGCTGGGGCTGGATTATGCATATGTTGCATTTGATGTAAAAGAAGATCAGGTAAAAGAAGCACTTGACGCGGTGAAACTGTTTCATATGCGTGGAATCAATGTGACGATGCCGGATAAGACCGAGGCGGCAAAGTATGTGGATGAGCTGTCTCCGGCAGCACAGATTATCGGAGCTGTAAACACAATTGTCAACGATGACGGCAGATTAACCGGATATATCACGGACGGAGAAGGCTTTGTACACAACCTCAAGGATCATGGCGTAGATATTAAAGGAAAAAAGATCACGGTCGCAGGCGGTGGCGGAGCTGCGACAGCCATTCAGGTACAATGTGCATTAGATGGAGCCAGAGAGATCACGATTTTCAATATTAAGGATGCATTTTTTGAGCGTACTCTTCAGACCGCAGAAAAGATTCGGAAAGCAGTGCCGGGAATTGTTGTCAATGTATATGACATTGCGGATACGGCAAAGATGACAGAGGAGATCACATCCAGTGACATTTTTGCAAATGCGACGATCGTTGGTATGAAACCGATGGATGACCAGAGTGTGGTAAAAGATTTATCTGCATTCCGTCCGGGATTGGTTGTATGTGATGCGGTTTATAATCCGGCAGAGACAAAACTGTTGCGGGAAGCAAAAGAAGCAGGATGTACCTGTATTGGAGGTAAGGGAATGCTTCTGTGGCAGGGAGTTGCTGCATTCCGGTTATATACAGGTATGGATATGCCGGTAGAAGAAGTGAAGGAGAAATTTTTTCATGAATAAAGAAAAGAAAAATATTTTCCTGATCGGTTTTATGGGAGCTGGTAAAAGCACGATTGCACGTGCGATAAAGCAAAAGCTGGGTTATCCGGTTGTGGAGATGGACGAGCGTATCGTAAAAGAACAGGGAATGCCGATCAGCAAAATTTTTGAAACATACGGAGAACTTTATTTCCGGGAGCTTGAGACAAAACTGATCCAGTCACTAAATCAGCAGGAGCCGACAATCGTATCCTGTGGAGGCGGTGTGGCAATGCGACAGGAAAATGTAGACTGCATGCGGGATGGGGGAAGCGTTGTATTTCTTACGGCAACACCGCAGACCATATACGAACGTGTAAAAAACAGTACGGACCGTCCACTTTTAAACGGTCATATGAATGTTGCATACATTTCTGAACTGATGGAAGTACGCCGGCCAAAGTATGAGGCGGCTGCAGACATTCTCGTAGCTACGGATGGAAAAACAAAAGAAGAAATCGCAGAAGAAATTATTGGGCGACTGGAGGAATAAGCGTGAAATTTAATTGGGATAATATTGTATTTCAGATGCTGGGAAAACTTGTGGACTGCGTGTGGGTCAGCATTTTATGGGTGATCTGCTGCATTCCGGTTTTTACGATCGGGGCATCGACCACCGCGTTGTATTACACGGTACATAAATCCATCCGCGGTGACCGCGGATATACCACAAGAACCTTTTTCGGAGCGTTCAGGGACAACTTTAAGGCTGCAACACTGCCATATCTTATATGGCTGGCCGTTATGATTATTCTGGGCTGTGATGCCTATATCACCTATCAGGTATTAAAAACCGGCAGTATGAAGGGCGCATTTTTCTATTTCTTTCTGATTATGATTGCTGTTGCGATTATGTGGAGCGCATTTTTATTCCCATATATTGCAAGATTTGAAAATACCGTAAAGCAGACATTGAAAAATGCATTTCTGCTGATGATAAGGCATCTGCCATGGGCATTGCTGCTGCTGGTGATTTTGATTGCATCGGCTCTGTCGATTTATATTATACCGGTATTGCTTGTGGTAATTCCGGCAGTTACATCCATGGTATTTGATTTTATTTTAGAGCGCCTGTTCCGCCGCTATATGAGTCCGGAGGATTTAGAGCGTGAAGAGGAAAATGATATGTATGCATCATAATACATAAATAAAAACAAAAAGAGAGGGAGAAAAAATGAGTGTAACAATTTCAGAAGCAGTAAAGTATATCGGAGTAGATGATAAGACGATTGACCTGTTCGAAAGCCAGTATGTGGTTCCGCATGGTGTATCTTATAATTCTTATCTGATTTTGGATGAAAAGGTAGCTTTGATGGATACGGTAGACACCAGAGGTGTGGAGCAGTGGGAGAAAAATCTGCTGGCCGCATTAGACGGACGGAAAGTGGATTATCTGGTTGTTTCCCATCTGGAGCCGGATCATGCCGGAAGTATCGGACGTCTGGTAGAGCTTTTCCCGGAAGTAACTCTGGTGGGAAATGCCAAGACATTTCAGATGCTTCCACAGTTTTTTGACGAGCTTCCGGTAGATGAGAACCATAAAATTACAGTGGCAGAAGGAGAGTCTTTGTCCCTTGGTACCCATACGCTGAATTTTTATATGGCACCGATGGTACACTGGCCGGAAGTGATGGTAACTTATGAGAGCAGTGAAAAGATTTTATTCTCTGCAGACGGATTCGGAAAATTCGGTGCACTGGATTATGAAGATCCGGAAGGATGGGCCTGTGAAGCGAGAAGATATTACTTTAATATTGTAGGAAAATACGGTGCACCGGTACAGGCACTGTTAAAGAAAGCAGCAGGACTGGATATCCAGACAATCTGTCCGCTGCATGGTCCGGTATTAAATGAAAATCTTGGTTATTACATTGGATTATATGATACCTGGAGCAGCTATAAGCCGGAGGATAAGGGTGTTCTTGTAGCATATGCATCGATCCATGGAAATACTGCAAAAGCAGCACGGAAATTTGCTGAGATGCTGCGTGCCAAAGGAGTAGAGAAAGTTTCTGTCATGGATCTTTCCCGTGATGATATGGCAGAAGTTGTGGAAGATGCGTTCCGTTATGACCGTATGGTTCTTGCAGCAGCAAGTTACGATGGCGGTGTATTCCCATGTATGCAGGACTTCCTGCATCATTTACAGTCCAAGGCATTCCAGAACCGTACCGTAGGTATTATTGAGAACGGTACCTGGGGACCGACGGCCGGAAGAACGATGAAGGGAATTCTGGAAACCATGAAAAATATTACCATTGTGGAGCCGATGGTAACGATCCGTTCCGCCATGAAAGAGTCCGACCTACCAGCGATGGAAGCTCTGGCAGATGTGATTGCAAATGCATAAGCACTTCGGAAAACGGACCAAAAAGAAACATCATATTGTGCTGATCTGTTCCGCTGTGGTCATTGCGGCGTTTGTGCTTCGCATGCCGGTGGAGATGAATGTAGCAGATGCCTGTGGAATGCAGCAGAAGGTCAATGTGCTTAGCAGCAGTATGCATAACCGGCAGGCGGAGGATTACCTGAATGATGCAGGAGAGTTTTGCATTTCCCAGACAGTGCTCAGGGAAGGGAAACCGTCCGTTGTTCCGCAAGTCAGGCGAATCGGGCTTCGTTTCCTTCCGGTGAGCCATATGACACAGCAGTGGCTGCTGGTACAGAGAATTCTGACCTCGAAGCCCAAATTTCTTGTTCCACCGGCGCGTCGGCTGATCGTCGGGCGGTATATCCGCGCAAATCCCGTCTGTGTGTGACAGAATGAAACTCAGGGGATACAAAAAAATTTGGATAGAGACAGGAGAACAAGCATTATGAGAAAAACAAAGATTATTTGTACCATCGGACCTGCAAGCGAAAGCGAATCTGTACTGACACAGATGTGTAATGCCGGCATGAATGTAGCCAGATTAAACTTTTCCCATGGAAGCCATGAGGAACATCAGAAGAAGATTGATACGATCAAAAAAGTGCGTAAGGCGTTAGGTCTTCCAATTGCGATCATGCTGGATACCAAAGGACCGGAGTACCGGATCAAAACCTTCGAAAACGGAAAGATCACGTTAAAAGATGGAGATACATTTACACTGACAACGGATGATATTGTGGGAAATCAGGAGAGAGTTTCCGTAACCTACAAAAACCTGATCAACAATCTGAAGGTGGGAGATCATGTCCTGATCAACAATGGTCTGATTATTCTGGAAGTAGAAAAGCTGAAAGCACCGGATGCCATCTGTAAGGTTCTTGTCGGAGGCGAGGTGTCGGATAAAAAGAGCATGAATTTCCCGAACAAGGTCATGGATCATGCATTTTTGAGCGAGCAGGATAAGAAAGATCTGCTGTTTGGTATCAAAAACGACGTGGATTTCGTTGCGGCATCTTTTGTTTCCGTAAAGAAAGATGTCGAGGATATGCGTAAATTCCTTGACGAGAACGGCGGCGAAGATATTGATATTATTGCAAAGATTGAGAACCGTTCGGGTGTGGAGCACATTGAAGAAATCTGTGAGATTGCCAATGGTGTCATGATTGCCCGTGGAGATCTCGGAGTCGAAATCCCGGGCATGGAAGTGCCTGCGGTTCAGAAGTATCTGATCAGCAAGTGCCGTATGCTCGGAAAACGTGTCATAACCGCGACCGAGATGCTCGAGTCCATGATTCACAATCCGCGTCCGACACGTGCAGAGCTTTCCGATGTGGCAAACGCGGTATACGATGGATCATCCGCGATCATGCTGTCCGGAGAATCGGCTGCCGGTAAATATCCGGTAGATGCTGTGCGGAACATGGCAGAGATTGCTGAGTATACGGAATCCCAGATCAAATATACCAAGCGTTTCCGTACTTCTGATTTTGAGACAAGAAGCATTCAGGATGCCATTTCGCATGCAACTTGTGCGATGGCAGTTGATGTCCAGGCAAAATGTATTGTCGCGAGTACACTCAGCGGAACTACCGCACGTATGGTCAGCCGTTTCCGTTGTCCGGTAGATATCATCGGAATGACGACTTCCGAGAAAGTATGGCGGAAATTGAACTTAAGCTGGGGGGTTACTCCGGTTCTCTGCGAGGAATTCAGTTCGATGGAAGTTATGTTCTACCATGCAATGAAAAAGGCAAAAGAAGTATTTTCATTACAGAGCGGAGATGCTGTTGTTCTGACCGGTGGTCTGATCAATGGCAAAGTAGGAAATACGAATGTGATTAAGGTAGAAACCGTAAAATAAAATAGAACATAAGCGAATGCTGTGTAGTTGGAAAGCGCATGTGACATCTCTGTTGCATGCGCTTTTCGTGTGCTTTTGTGAAAATTTACTACCTTTACGAGGAAAATAGTTTATGCTATAGTATATTTGTACGGAAATAATCAGACAATATTTACAGTTTACCAGGGAAAGGCAGGCCTATGGTAGAAAAAAACGATCAGAAGAAGTGCAGGGATATATCAACAGAGATTCAGGAGATTCTGGCAAAATGGGGAAAGTATTTTTTTTACTATTATCCCAAAGAACACAGGATCAGGCCATCAGAGTTTGCAGCCCGTCACATGGGAATCGTGGAGAATGCTACGGATCTGGAGCATAGTATCCTCATGGACAGAATTATGGAAAAAGAAAAACTGTTAAAACTGTTTCAGGATATTGACTATGGCGCAAAGACGGTAAGTGCAAAGATTCAGTCTTCGGGAAAAGACATGGTATATCAGATCTCTATGGGTAGGATTCAGAGCGGTTCACAGAAACAACCGGAATATGTATTGGGTCTGATCGAACAGATCAGGGCAGACACACGCCAGAATGAGATTATTCAGGCACTGGGAAGCAATTTTAACAGTGTATATTATGTAGATGTGGATCATGATAAGGTATATGTATATAAGGTGAACTCCGCAGTGCGCTCTGTGCTCAATGATACGCTTAAGGAAATTCCGGGATATGAAGCTATCATGGCAGAATATGTGGGGAAGGTTGTCCTTACCGAAGATCGTGAGACAATGCTGTATGAGACCTCCATTGAAAATCTCCGTAAGCAGCTGAGCCTGAAAAAAGCATATCAGTATGATTACCGGATTGTGCGGGATGGGAAAGTAAAATACTGCCGTGCAAAATTTGTAAATACATCGGATGGAGGACAGCTGCACCGGATGGTAGCAGGATTTTCCGATATCAGTTCCGAAAAACAGAGGGAACTTGAGCGCATGGCATATGTGGACAGTGTAACCGGTGGAAATAATTACGAAAGTTTTAAGAAGAAAATCCGGGATTTCCGGCAACCGGGATATCTGGTGTCCATGGACATCCACTCCTTTAAAATTATCAATTCGATCTGTGGAATTATCAAAGGGGATGAAACACTCAAAGGAATCTGGAAGTGTATTCAGGGGATACTGGAAAAAGATGATCTGGCAGGACATATCAATGCAGACCGTTTTGTGATTTACAGTAGTGGAAAGGATCAGGAAAAGACGATCCGGCAGTTACAGCAGCTGGAGACCATACTGGCAGAATTGTCGGAAAGACTGAAGGTTCCGAAGCTGATCCCTTATTTTGGAGTGACGAAGTGGAAACCGGATTCCAAAGTGGAAGAGGTATACAGCGAAGCAAATTTTGCCAAGAATCAGATCAAGGATCGCAAAGATATCAGCTATCAGTTTTACAGCCATGAAGATACGATCCGCATGCTTGAAGATAAAGCCATGGAGGATGAATTTAAACATTCTCTGGAAAATAACTGTTTTGAGGTGTGGTATCAGCCGAAATATGATCCGGAAACAGAGCGGATGGTAGGGGCAGAAGGTCTGATCCGCTGGAGAGATGAAAAGGGAAATGTTATTCCACCCGGCAAATTCATTCCGTTGTTTGAGAGAGACGGACTGATAAAAGTTCTGGATGAGTATGTTTTCCGAAAAGTATGTATGCAGCAGTTAGAATGGCAGAAACAGGGAAAGGAGATTATTCCGGTATCCATCAATCTGTCCAGGGCAAGTCTGTATTTTGACAGTGTGGTCAGCCGGTATCAGCAGATCGCTGATGAAATCGGAGTAAAAACCCATCTGGTTCCGATTGAGATTACAGAGAGCGCAGCAATTGACAATGACAATATCAAGGGGCTGGCAGATAAGTTCCATGACAATGGTTTTCCATTGCTTGTAGATGATTTTGGATCGGGGTATTCTTCCCTTGCAACACTGAACATGAAATGTTTCGATACGTTAAAAATTGACAAAAGTCTGATTGATTACATCGGAGATTTCAGTGGGGAACGATTGCTGGAACATACGATTTTACTTGCAAAGGAACTTGGATTGTGCGTTACGGCAGAAGGTGTTGAGAGAGAAGAACAGGTGGATTTCCTCAAACAGATGAAGTGTGACAGTATTCAGGGATATTACTATTCGAGACCGCTTCCCAAAGAAGAGTTTGAAAAACTTTTGCTGACAGCTTAAATGATAAGAAAACAGGGAAAACTTTTATGGAATCATAGAAGTTTTCCCTGTTTTATTTATTGACCGAGAAGGGAATCTACATAATTGCGTATTGCATAATTGTCTTCCGGCATCTGACATCCCACAATATATACACCTTCATCATCCGAGCACCGGATGACATGTCCTTCCAGATGGGACTGATCCGAAAGGGCAAAATTTTGGATATCGATAGCAACATCTGCATGTTTGTGATCCATGAAAAACGGATCCCGGATCAGAAATGCAAATCCATTGGCACTGATATTGTCAAGCTGACCGGAGAACGTTGTGTCGGAATCTTTCAGCGTGATGGTACATGGATTGGACACATCTGCCCGTGGGTATTTCCGGCGGTTTTTGATTTCCGGACGTGCGGAAAGCTGCAATGCATAGGCATGGGAACCGGATGCCGTGTCAGCCTGTATCTGCGCCTGATCCCAACAGTAGAGAACATTGTCAACCGTGACCTGAACCTTACAGGTTTCGGATCCGTTTAACTGTGGATTGTCAGACAAAATCAGGGAAATACTATTTTCCGCAACAGATCTGACTTCTCCGTGATACTCCATGCGTTCCAGATGTTTTGGAAGAATAACTTTTGCTTTCATACCGGCATGAATATCATCCAGACCCATGAAACCACCGATGCCCAGTTCACACATCAGCTCCTGAATTACATTTTCTATGTTATTGATGTTGGAAGCACTTTCCTCATATTTGCTGAGCATGCGTTTGCTTGTTTCATCGGAATCACTGATGCATGTGGTCATGGTTTCCACGATGGAAGATACCTGTTCCATATTTTCCACCAGCTGACGATTGGAAGATTCCACTTCTTTCATGGCAGAATCAATTGTCTGGATGTGTTCACCCAGAAGAGAAGAATCCTGTGTAATTTTATTTACATTTTCACCGGTCTGGGTTACTTTTTCCAGAGTGGCCTGAATAAGTTTTAAGGTTTCTTCAATGGAAGAAGTCATTTTTCCTGAAATTTCATCCAGTCGCGAGAGTGCTTCGCTGATCTGTCCGGAAGAATCTTTGGTTTCGGTACTCAGCTTGCGAATCTGTTCTGCAACGACGGAGAATCCTTTTCCGGCTTCCCCTGCGCGGGCAGCTTCAATGGAAGCATTAAGTGCCAGCAGATTGGTCTGGCTGGAAATACTGTCAATGGTTCCAGTTTCCTGTTTTACGGTTTCAAATTCTGCCTTGAAAGCGTCCAGAATATGTTCTACCTCATTGGACAGATCTGCCATCGTTCCGGCAGTCTGTACCAGACTCTCCAGATCAACGGAACTTGTTTTTGCATGTTTGCCGGATTCCGCAGTCAGGGATACCATATCATTGATCATGGAAGCAACATTCTGTACCTGGGAATTAATATCTCCTGTCATTTCCTGCGAGGAGGCTGTCCGGGACTGCAGCTGGCCGTTATGGTCGGTCAGTTTGTTCATTCCGTCTACGACAATGTCAGAACCATGTTTGTTTTCCGTGGCAAGTTCGCGGACAACGGTGATTCCATCCATGATGGTATTGCTGGCGGTTTTAACCTGTTCAACAGTTGTAACAACCCGTTTTAAATCGGCTTTGATACTGTTTGTCAGGGCACCATCGGATTCGATGAGATGGCGGATAGACATGATATAGCCGATATAACAGAGCAGGAGACAGGCAATCTGCAGCTGATAATTTTTCTGGTCCGTTGCAGTATTCTGACCGAGAACGACCAGATGATAAATGACACTGATAATGACACTGGCGATATTGGCGATTGCACATCCCACCATAAATTTCCGGTCTTTGTAAAGAACCAGAAGACTGACAACCGGAAGAATATAGGTAAAGGCAATCGGTGAATCGGTGGTGCAGATCAGGAACGTGTAAAAAATACCGTAACCGACGACAAGCGCATACCGATAGCGGTCATCAGCCTTTCCCCTGATGCGCAAAAGAAGATCACCGGCAAAAAAAGGAACCCAGCACAGTATTAAAAAAATGATGAAATTTGTGGAAGGATACCCACCCTGGGATACATCTGTGCCGTAGTTTGCACTAAGAAGAAGGGCAAATACAAGCCAGATGCGTCTGGCTTTGATATTGGCCTTGGCCTTAAATTCATTTTCATTATAATCCATAATACGTTTCTCCTAGGTGAATGCTAATTCTATTGTATGACGGGATGAACGTTTTTTCAAGTAAAATGCTTTGTTTTCTGTGCATAATTTTTCCGGGATTCCGGCATACTACCCATACAACATGAATATGGAAAGTAATCTGGAAAACAGGAGGAAATTTATCATATGAAAGCAACTGGAATTGTGCGCAGAATCGATGATCTGGGAAGAATTGTGGTTCCGAAAGAAATTCGCAGGACACTGCGCATCCGGGAGGGGGATCCCCTAGAGATTTTTACAAGCCGGGAGGGCGAAATTATGCTCAAAAAATACTCACCGGTTGGGGAACTGGGCGAGTTTGCACGAAGTTATGCACAGGCACTGGCACAGACCACAGAGGCTCTGGTCTGCATTACGGATCGGGAATATGTGATCGCAGCAGCGGGAACCGGGAAAAAGGAAGTTGAGGGGGAACAGCTGAGCGAAGAAATGGAAGAAATGATTGAAAAGCGCAGCACAGTTGTGAAAACAGGAGAAGAACAGGCCTGCTCCATTACAAAAAAAACAATGTCAACCCTTCCGAAGGGAATTGTGCTTTCAAGTATTCTGTGCAATGGAGACTGTCAGGGTGCTGTGATTCTGGCAGATAACAGCGGACAAAAGGAAACACTTGGACTGTTGAAAGCATTGTCTGCCACAGCTGCAAATTTTCTGGGGAAAAATATGGAACAGTGAAAATAATAAAATCTTAATAAAAAGATAATTTGCATATACTGTCCAAAAGAGATAAAATGTATGATGTATGTTTCCAAAATAAATATGGAGGAGAGTATATGTCAACCAAGAAGAAAAAGAAAAGAAAGAAAAAGCAGCATCGCTTTTTCTGGTTTGTCATAAAGCTGCAGATCGTGCTGATGCTTGTTGTGCTGGCAGGTTTTGGATACTACTATTTTGGCGGATATGCGGATCAGATACAGCAGATGCGCCGTGAGGCAGTGCAGGAAGTATCTGCTTCCGACGATTCTACGTTTATCCCTTCACAGACCTGCTCCGTTTTTGATAAAGACGGAAAACTGATCTCTGAACGAAGGGGAGACAAGAATGCGCAGTATGTCAAATACGAGGATATTCCAAAGAATTTTGTCGCAGCGATTATCAGTATTGAGGACAAGAAGTTTTACCAGCATAACGGTGTGGATCTGAAAGGACTTGTGCGCGCGGTCAAAGCCACAGTCATGTCGAAACTGAAAAAATCGCAGGGTGGTACGCAGGGTGGAAGTACGATTACCATGCAGCTTGCCAAGCTGATTTATATGCAGCCGAAACAGACGTGGCAGTACAAGGTGAAGCAGATGTTTCTTGCGTGGGAACTCGAAAAACGTTACAGTAAGGATAAAATTATGGAATTTTATCTGAATAACGTGTATTTTGCAAACGGCTATTACGGAATTGACGCTGCCTGTCATGGATATTTTAACTGTGAACTGAAAGATCTTGATGTATCGCAGACCGCGTATCTGTGTGCGATCCCGAACCGCCCGTCCAATTATGATCCGGTGACACACCCGGACAATACCATTACCCGGCGGAATCTGATCTTAAAGAATATGCGGGATGACGGGAAAATCTCCCAGGAAGAGTATTATGAGGCAACCAAAGAAGAGATTGCACTGAACCGGCCGAAAAAGAGTGACACGGAGAAAATTAACAGTTCGATTGACACTTACACGTATGACTGCGCAACCCGTGCACTGATGGAACAGGAAGGTTTCCAGTTTAAATATTATTTTGATTCGGATAAGGAAAAGAAGTCTTATGGGGAAGCATATGACGAACTTTACAGTGCGTGTCAGAAGAAACTGTTTTCCGGAGGATACAAAATCTATACGACGATTGATATGGAAAAACAAAAGGAACTGCAGTCTGCCATTGATGATACCCTGAAAGGATTTAAAGACAAATCCAAAGACGGAACTTACAAGATGCAGGCGGCAGCAGTATCAATTGATAACAACAGCGGATATGTTGTGGCAATCGTGGGCGGCCGTAAGCAGGATTCGGATAATTATACGTTAAACCGTGCATACCAGAGTTACCGTCAGCCGGGAAGTTCGATTAAGCCATTGCTGGTATATACTCCGCAGCTGGAGCGCGGGTATACTCCGGATACCGTTGTGGATGACCATAAACTAAAAGACGGACCGTCGAATGCAAACAATACATATGCCGGAAAGATTCCGCTCAGATATGCGGTTGCACATTCCATTAATACGATTGCCTGGCAGCTGTATGATGAACTGACACCAAAAGCAGGCCTGCAGTATTTAAAAAATATGAATTTTGCACAGATCAAGGACGGAGATTATACCCTCGCCACATCTCTTGGTGGATTTACCAAAGGTGTTTCTCCACTTGAGATGGCATCCGGGTATGCAGCGGTTGAAAATGACGGACTTTACAGGGAACCGACCTGTGTAAAATCAATTGTGGATTCTGACGAAAATGTAGTCTATACGTCCAGTCTGACGGAAAAAACGGTTTATAAGCAGGATGCGGCGCGGATGATGACGGATATCATGACCTCCGTTATGGACAGTGGAACCGGACGTTCTGCAAAGCTTGCCGATATGCCGTGTGCCGGAAAGACGGGTACAACAAACGATCACAAAGATGGATGGTTCTGCGGATTTACCAGATATTATACAACCGCAGTCTGGGTGGGATGTGATTATCCAAAAGCCATTTCCAATCTGAGTGGAAGCACATATCCGGCACAGATCTGGAAAGCATATATGTCTGCGGCCCACGAGGGATTATCTTCGCTTGATTTCCTTCCTTATGCTCAGCTTTCGGATGATTTTAAAAATCAGCAGAAGCAGGAAGAGGAAGAACACGACAAGATGCGCGAAGAAAACCAGATGGAAGAAAACCAGACGGATGACCAGCAGACTTCCGAGAGCCAGCAGAAAGATAATACAACGGACGGAAGCTCCGAAAATGATAACCAGCCGGACAATAACGACAGCAATGCCGGTGATCAGAATAACAATTCCAAACCGGAGCATAGTGGGGACAACGATTCCGGAGAAAGCGGAGGAAACACTGATACGCCGGAAAATGGAGAAAATACCAATAAACCGGACAATAGCGGAACCACGGATAATAGCGGTGATACCGGAGAGAGTGGAGATACCGGTGGTGGAAACGTACAATAAACATATATAAAACAGTGCAACCGGTGTATTTATGGATACATCGGTTGATTTTTTTATCGATACTAGGCAGAAATTCCGGAATATGGTAGAATATAGATACATGGGGTAGAAGAAAAATACATATCACATAGATCAAGGAGGAATCAGGAATTGAAGAAATATGGATTTGGCGTAGACGTGGGAGGAACCACCGTAAAAATGGGATTTTTTGAGACAAGCGGAGAGCTTCTTGACAAATGGGAAATCAAGACAGATACCAGCGATAACGGAAAGGCAGTACTGCCGGATATTGCACAGGCGATTGATAACAAACTGGCGCAGGAAGGCATCAGTAAGAGTGATGTAGAGGGTGTGGGAATCGGTGTTCCGGGTCCTGTGCGGAGTGATGGCGTTGTTAACGGGTGTGTCAATCTCGGCTGGGGAGTGATCAATGTTGCGGAGGAACTCGGTGCACAGACAGGTCTGAAAGTAAAAGTCGGAAATGATGCGAACGTTGCAGGTCTTGGCGAAATGTGGCAGGGCGGTGGAAAAGGAAGTAAAGATGTCATCATGGTAACGCTTGGTACCGGTGTCGGCGGTGGAATTATCGTGGACGGACATGTGGTTGCCGGATATAACGGTGCAGGCGGAGAAATCGGACACATTACCGTAAATCATGATGAGATAGAGCCTTGTAACTGTGGGCAGTATGGATGTCTGGAACAGTATACTTCTGCGACTGGTATTGTACGCATGGCAAAACGTAAACTTGCCAAAACACAGGATGCGACAAAGCTTCGTGATTATAAAGATATTACTGCGAAAGACATTTTTGATGTGGCAAAAGAAGGCGATGAAGTAGCTCTTGGACTGGTAGATGAAGTGGGAGAAATTTTAGGGTCAACCCTTTCGAATATTGCATGCGTGACCAATCCGGAAGTTATCGTGATCGGTGGTGGTGTGTCCAAAGCCGGACAGATTTTAATCGATACGATCCAGAAGCACTTTAAGGAAAGCTGCTTCCATGCATGTCGTGATACCCGCTTTGAACTGGCACAGCTTGGCAATGATGCCGGAATATACGGGGCAATGCAACTCATTATCGGATAAGTTCAAAAAACAGAACCATATGCACAGCAAACATTTTCGTGTAGGAAGAAAGTGTTTGCTGTGCTTTTTTGTACTCTTTTATCATTACCCTGTTGAAAAAATATCTTGACAATCAAACTATCTTTGCATATACTTTGACTAAGAAACTGTTTGACAATCAAACTATTTCACAATCAAACAAAATTGAAGACAGTAAAAGGAGAACCCATTATGTTAGAAAAGTTAAAAGAAATCATTGCAGACCAGTTAAACGTAGACGCAGATTCTATCACCGCAGAGTCCCGTTTCAAAGAGGATCTTGAGGCAGATTCCTTAGATCTGTTTGAGCTGGTTATGGCTTTGGAAGAAGAGTACGGTGTAGAGATTCCTTCTGAGGATTTAGAGAAGATCCTTACCGTTCAGGATGTCATTGATTATATGAAAAATAAGGGTGTTGAGGCATAAGCTATGAAAACAAGAGTGACAGAGCTTCTGGGAATCGAATATCCGATCATTCAGGGCGGTATGGCATGGGTCGCAACACATGAACTGGCCAGTGCGGTATCCAATGCCGGCGGACTTGGCATCATCGGAGCAGGTGGAGCACCGGCTTCCTGGGTGCGTGAGCAGATTCAGGCAGCAAAAAAAGAAACCGACAAGCCGTTTGGAGTAAATCTCATGCTGATGAATCCGGAAGCGGATGAGATTGCAAAAGTAATTGTGGAGGAAGGCGTTAAGGTAGTAACAACCGGCGCCGGCAATCCGGCCAAATATATGAGCATGTGGAAAGAAGCCAAAATCAAAGTAATCCCGGTTGTGGCAAGCGTGGCATTGGCAAAGCTGATGGAGCGTGGCGGTGCGGATGCACTGGTCGCTGAGGGAATGGAGTCCGGTGGACACATCGGTGCCCAGACGACGATGACACTCGTACCACAGGTAGTAGATGCGGTATCCATTCCGGTCATTGCAGCCGGTGGAATTGCAGATGGACGTGGATTTGCGGCAGCTATGATGCTTGGCGCAGAGGCAGTACAGATGGGAACCCGTTTTGTTGTTGCAAAAGAATCCACGGTTCATGAAAATTACAAGCAGCGCGTGGTCAAAGCAAAAGATATTGACAGTGAAGTGACCGGCATGTCCACAGGCCATCCGATTCGCGTTATTCGTAACAAAATGACCCGCGAGTACTTAAAGAAAGAAAAAGAAGGTGCACCGTTCGAAGAACTTGAGCAGATGACACTCGGAGCACTGCGCAAAGCAGTTGTCGAGGGCGATGTCATGTACGGCAGCGTTATGGCAGGCCAGTCTGCGGGTCTGGTAAAAAAAGAAGAGACCTGTGCGGAAATTATCCGGGATGTTATGAGTGGTGCCGAAAAGTTATTGGGACAGAAATAGGAGAAGACAGTGAAGAGAGTATTTATGTTCCCTGGACAGGGATCTCAGTATATTGGTATGGGAAAAGAGTTTTACGACGCCATGCCGGAAGCAAAAGCGGTTTATGATCTGGCAAATGAAGTGACAGGTCTGGATGTGGCAGCTCTTTGCTTTGAAGAAAATGATAAGCTGAACATTACAGAGTACACACAGATCTGTATGCTCACAACCGAGGCGGCTATTTATACAGCATTACAAGCAGCGGGAATTGGCTGCGACGTTACGGCAGGCTTAAGCCTTGGCGAATATGGTGCGCTGATTGCATCCGGAGCGATGACAATGCGGGATGCATTTGCGGTTGTCCGCAAGCGCGGTATTTATATGGAACAGGCATATCCGGTAGGCGGCGGTATGTCTGCAATTCTTGGACTGGATGCGGAAAAGATCGCAGCAATCTGTGAGGAAACCGCTGCAAAAACAAACAAAGTTGTTTCCATTGCAAATTACAACTGTCCGGGACAGATCGTTATCACCGGAGCAGCAGATGCTGTAGGTGAGGCAGGAGATGCCTGCAAGGAAGCCGGAGCAAAGCGCGTGGTTCCGCTTAAAGTCAGTGGCCCGTTCCATTCTGCACTTTTAGCAGAAGCAGGAAAGAAACTCGGGGAGGCACTCGAAGATGTAACGATTCAGCCGATCACGATTCCGTATCTGACCAATGTGACTGCAGATTATGTCAAAGATCCGGCAGACGTCAAGGATTATCTGGTACGTCAGGTTTCTTCTTCCGTGCGCTGGCAGCAGACAATTGAGCGCCTGATTGCAGACGGAGCAGAGGAATTTGTGGAGATCGGACCAGGACGCAGCCTTTCCGGATTCATGAGAAAGATCAATCGCGATGTTACCACATGCAACATCGACAAAATGGAGGATTTCAATAAATATGTTAACCGGTAAAAATGCACTTGTTACAGGTGCTTCCAGGGGAATCGGAAGAGCCATTGCGCTGGAGCTGGCAAAACGCGGAGCATTTGTTGTGGTGAACTACAATGGTTCCGAAGATGCTGCTAATGAAACGGTTGCAGCAATCAAAGCGGCCGGAGGAGATGCCGTGAGTGTTCGCTGCAATGTCTCTGATTTTACAGCCTGTCAGGAGATGATTGAATCCCTTATCAAAGAATATAAGCATATGGATATTCTGGTGAACAATGCCGGAATTACAAGGGATGATCTGCTGATGCGCATGAAGGAAAGCGATTTTGATGCTGTGATCAATACCAACCTGAAGGGAACTTTCAATACCATTCGTCATCTGTCACGCTATCTGTTAAAACAGCGTGCCGGAAAAATTATCAATATTTCTTCGGTATCCGGAATCCTTGGAAATGCGGGACAGTCAAACTATGCAGCCAGCAAGGCGGGCGTGATCGGTCTGACAAAATCTGTTGCAAGGGAGCTTGCATCCAGAGGAATCTGCGTCAATGCGGTTGCTCCCGGATTTGTAGAGACAGAGATGACCGCAGTATTGCCGGAAAAGACCCAGGAAGAATTAAAAAAGCAGATCCCGCTTGGCAGAGCCGGACAGGTACAGGATATTGCGAATGCAGTCGCATTTCTTGCATCACCGGAGTCGGATTATATTACCGGACAGATACTTTCCGTAGACGGTGGTATGGCCATTTAAGGAACCTGATAGAAAGAAAGGAAAAGGAAAATGAGAAGAGTCGTTGTGACGGGAATGGGAGCAATCACGCCGATCGGTCTGAGCGTGGAAGAATTCTGGAAAGGAATCCATGCCGGACAGATTGGATTTGGTCCTATCACGAAGTTTGATGCAAGTGAATATAAAGCACATCTTGCGGCAGAAGTCAAAGGTTTTGTCGGAAAAGAGCATATGGATTTTAAGGCAGCAAAGCGTATGGAACTGTTTGCACAGTACGCAGTAGCAGCAGCCAAAGAAGCCGTTGCGGATGCAGGGCTTGATATGGAAAAAGAGGACGCTTACCGTTGCGGTACAGCCGTTGGATGCGGTGTTGGAAGTCTTCAGGCAATCGAGCGCGAGTATACAAAGATTGTGGAAAAAGGACCGGGCAGAGTCAATCCGATTTTCGTTCCATTGATGATCTCAAACATGGCAGCAGGAAATGTCTCCATCCAGCTGGGATTGCAGGGAAAATGTACCAATGATGTAACTGCCTGTGCGACCGGTACGAATAATATCGGTGATGCGTTCCGCAGCATTCAGTACGGAGAGGCAGATGTCATGGTAGCCGGAGGAACCGAGGCAGCCGTATGTCCATGTGCGATTGCCGGATTCGGTGCACTGACGGCGCTTTCTCCATCCGATGATCCGGAAAAATGTTCCCTTCCTTTCGATAAAAACCGCAGCGGTTTTGTATTGGGTGAAGGTGCCGGCATTGTTGTTCTTGAGGAACTTGAGCATGCGAAGGCAAGAGGCGCAAAAATCTATGCAGAAGTTGTGGGATATGGATGTTCTGCAGATGCTTACCATATTACTTCCCCACTCGAAGACGGTGCAGGTGCAGCACGCGCTATGCAGAATGCCATCGAGGATGCGGGGGTAGACAAAAACGAGATCACGTACATCAATGCGCATGGTACTGCAACGCATCACAACGATCTTTTTGAGACCCGTGCCATTAAGTTACTGTTTGGGGATCATGCAAAGGACATTAAGATCAATTCTACAAAGTCCATGATCGGTCATCTTCTTGGTGCCGCAGGTGCGGTTGAATTTATCACCTGTGTCAAAGAGCTGGAAGAAGGATACATTCACCGTACAGTTGGTTATGAGACACCGGATGACGAGATGGATCTGAACTACTGTAAAGAAGAATCCCACGAGTCATTTACCTATGCACTGTCAAACTCTCTTGGATTTGGCGGACATAACGCAAGTCTTCTGGTTCGCAAATATGAGGAGTAGAAGCTATGAGTATGACAACACAGGAAATTATGGAAATTCTGCCACACAGACATCCGTTTCTGCTGATTGATACGGTGGAAGAAGTGGAGCCGGGCGTGCGCGCGGTAGCAAAGAAAAATGTAACTTTCAATGAACCGTTTTTTGCCGGTCATTTTCCGGGAAATCCGGTTATGCCGGGCGTGCTGATCGTGGAAGCACTGGCACAGACCGGTGCGGTTGCAATTCTTTCGCAGCCGGAATGGAAAGGAAAGACGGCATATTTTGCAGGAATCAATAAAGCAAAATTCAAGAAGAAAGTTGTTCCAGGGGATACTCTGGTGCTTGAAACCGAAATTATCAAGGTGAAGGGACCGATCGGTGTGGGGCAGGCAACAGCAAAAGTAAATGGAAAACTGGCATGTTCCGCAGAATTGACATTTGCAATCGGATAGGGGAAAGGCAATGTTTTTTAATAAAAAATATATCAAAGTAAATCACAACGAAGAACCAGAAAAAACACAGGCAGAAGAGCCAAAGCAGGAAGAGGCAAAGGAAGCAGCACCTGTTGTAGAGACCGTTACCTGTAAAATCTGCAAAAAAGAACTGGATAAACAGCGTGTCATTAAAAATAAATATGTCTGCTATGAGTGCGGATATTATTTCCGTGTCCGCACCAAAAACCGTATTCGTATGGTGGCGGATGCAGGAACTTTTGAAACCTGGGATAATGATCTTAAGACCGAAAATCCGCTGAATTTCCCGGAATACGAAGAAAAAGTTGCCGCAACACAGGAAAAAACCGGATTAAACGAAGGCGTAACCATGGGAAGTTGTACAATCAACGGAGAGAAGACAGTTCTCGGTGTGATTGATGCCCGTTTCATGATGGGAAGTATGGGACACGTAGTCGGTGAGCGGATTACACGTGCAATGGAAAAGGCAACGGAACAGAAACTTCCGGTGATCTTATTCTGCTGTTCCGGTGGTGCACGTATGCAGGAGGGAATTATTTCCCTGATGCAGATGGCAAAGACTTCTGCAGCTGTAAAACGGCATTCGGATGCAGGACTTCTTTATATTCCGGTTCTGACAGATCCGACAACCGGTGGTGTGACCGCAAGTTTTGCAATGCTTGGAGATATTATCCTTGCAGAGCCGGGAGCGCTGATTGGTTTTGCCGGTCCGCGTGTGATTGAGCAGACCATCGGGGAGAAGCTTCCGGATGGATTCCAGAGAGCTGAGTTTCAGCTGAAACACGGATTTGTGGATGCAATTGTAGAGCGTGACGAGTTAAAAGATACGCTGGGGAAAATTCTTCGTCTGCATCGTCCGACCGAAGGCTATGCAAACTTTGATCCAGCACATGACGATGACCGTTATGAGCCGACCGAACTGATGCGCGAGAGAAATACGTTTTCCAGACCGTTGGAACCGTGGGATAAAGTAATGGCGGCACGTCAGATGAAGCGTCTGGCATCTGTCGACTATATGGGACAGATTTTTGATGAATTCATGGAACTGCACGGAGACCGTTATTTCCGTGATGATCCGGCAATTGTCGGTGGTATTGCCTATCTGGATGGACAGCCGGTAACCGTGATCGGGGTGCATAAGGGAAAAGATTTAAAGGACTGCAAGGAACGCAACTTTGGTATGCCTTCGCCGGAAGGATACCGTAAGGCAATCCGTCTGATGAAGCAGGCAGAAAAATTCAATCGGCCAATCATTACTTTTGTAAATACATCCGGTGCATATCCGGGAAAAGAAGCCGAGGAGAACGGACAGGGTGAGGCAATTGCAAGAAACCTTTATGAAATGTCCGGTATTCAGGTGCCAATCCTTTGCCTGATGATTGGCGAAGGCGGCAGTGGCGGAGCTCTTGCTCTTGCGGTTGGTAATGAAGTATGGATGATGGAAAATGCCACCTATTCGATTCTTTCTCCGGAAGGATTTGCTTCCATTCTCTGGAAGGATGGGAAACGCGCAAAAGAAGCGGCAACGGTTATGAAGATCACGGCACAGGATCTGAAAGAACTGTCTGTTGTGGATAAGGTGATTCCGGAGTATGGCGGAGCGGATGACGATGCGCTGACTTCGATTGCGGCATGGATGAAAGGAAATATGAAAGAATTTTTACGTGCACAGAATGACAAGAGTGGTAAGCAGCTTGCACAGGAGCGGTATGATCGCTTCAGAAAGTTCTAATTGTTCCATAGAGGAGAAGCATAAAATGAAATTTTTAGGAACCGGAAGTGCGCTTCCGAAAAAAGTTGTAAGCAATGATGACCTGGCTCAGGTTATGGACACTTCAGATGAGTGGATTCGTTCCCGTACCGGGATCGGCATGCGTCATATTGCGGTGGAAGAGACAACGACTTCCATGGCGGTAGAGGCGGCAGAGAAGGCGCTTGCAGATGCAAAAATATCCGGATGTGAAATTGATCTGATCATCGCGGGAACCATTTCCCCGGATTACATATTTCCATCGCTGGCATGTGAAGTACAGGCTGCAATTGGAGCAAAAAGTGCAACGGCATTTGATCTGAGTGCGGGATGTTCCGGATTTTTATTTGCACTGGCTACGGCGGATGCCTATTTCCGTACCGGACGTTACAAACATGCACTGGTTATCGGGGCGGAAACCCTGTCAAAAATGATGAACTGGGCGGACCGCAGTACCTGTGTGCTTTTCGGGGATGGAGCCGGAGCTGCTGTAGTTAGTGCAGAAGGAAGCCAGCTGCTTTCCATGGTGCAGGGATCAGACGGAGCCGGTGGCATGGCACTGCATTGTGAGAACCGTCCGGTGAATAATCTTTACCGCCAGCTTGGTGCACAGCATTATGCGTTCACCCAGATGGATGGGAGAGAGGTTTATAAGTTTGCCGTGCGCACGGTTCCAAAGGCGGTCAGTGAAGCACTTGAACAGGCAGAACTTCCAATTGAAGATGTAAAATATTTTCTGCTTCACCAGGCAAATATCCGGATTATTGAGTCAGTGGCAAAGCGTCTGCATCAGCCAATGGAAAAATTCCCATGTAATTTACAGAAGTGTGGAAATGTTTCGGCCGCAAGCGTACCTATTTTACTTGATAATGTCCACAAACATGGTATGATAAGCGGGGGCGATAAAATCGTATTAGCTGGATTTGGTGCCGGACTTACCTGTGGGGCATGTGCAGTCGAGTGGTAGGTCACACCAGATCATGAAGGAGTTTAACATGACGCTGGAAGAGACCTTAAATGATCTTCTTGTAAAATTATTCAAGGATATTCTGGAGATTGAGGCGAAAAGCCTGATCACAGAAGAGTTTAAAGATATCAGTTATAATGATATGCATATTATCGAGGCAGTGGGAATTGATGAGCCGCGAAATATGAAAACCGTTGCAAAACTGATGTCCGTTACAACAGGCACACTCACGAAAGCAATGGATGCCTTGTGTGAGAAAGGATATGTTGTCCGGGAACGGAGTACGCGGGATAAAAGAGTAATAAAGCTGCGCCTGACAGATAAAGGGAAAGCTGCCTATTATCATCACGAACAGTTTCACCGCCAGATGATTAAAAATGTTGCGGATGAGATGAACGATTCCGAAAAAGAGATACTTGTCTTTGCCCTGGCAAAACTGGTGGATTACTTTAAACTGACCTACTATGATACGGACGAGGAATCCGAATTCGTTGACTGGTCGAAAATAAGCAGGGATAAATAAAATATATACTTATTTAGTGTTATAACCGGGCGGTTCAGAATGCAAGTTTTGAATCGCCCTGTTTCATTTTGTACTCAAAAAGCTACTTTATTACGCCGTAGTGGTAGAAAATTACAATAATAAAGAATTTTCTATTGCCAAAACTTGCAATTTCCGTTAGAATAATAGTGTCGATGAATACGAAGAAAGACCAAAACGATTTTGCGCCCGTTAAGGACACGGATCGTTAATATAATTTAATGATAAGGAGACAGATAAATGGGTTATGTTGATGAAGTACTCGAAGTAGTACAGAAGAAAAACGCAGATCAGCCTGAATTCTTACAGGCAGTAACAGAGGTTCTTGAGTCCTTAAGACCAGTGATCGATGCAAACGAGGAATTATACAGAAAGAATGCAATCCTTGAGAGAATCACTGAGCCAGATCGTCAGATCATGTTCCGTGTACCATGGGTAGACGACAATGGACAGGTTCAGGTAAACAGAGGTTTCCGTGTACAGTTCAATAATGCCATTGGACCTTACAAGGGAGGTTTAAGACTTCATCCTTCTGTAAACTTAGGTATTATCAAGTTCTTAGGTTTCGAGCAGATCTTTAAGAACTCCCTGACAACACTTCCAATCGGTGGTGGTAAAGGTGGTTCTGATTTCGATCCTAAGGGTAAATCTGACAGAGAGATCATGGCATTCTGCCAGAGCTTCATGACAGAACTTTCTAAATATATCGGGGCAGACGTAGACGTACCAGCCGGAGATATCGGAACAGGTGCAAGAGAGATCGGTTTCATGTTCGGACAGTACAAGAGAATCCGTGGATCTTTCGAAGGTGTACTTACCGGTAAGGGTCTTTCATACGGTGGATCACTTGCTCGTACACAGGCTACCGGATATGGTCTGTTATACTTAACAAACGCTTTATTAAAGGACAACGGAATCGACATCGCTGGCAAGACTGCTGCAGTATCCGGATCAGGAAACGTAGCTATCTATGCAATCGAGAAGGCTCAGCAGCTTGGTGTTAAGGTTGTTACATGTTCTGATTCTACAGGATGGATCTACGATCCGGAAGGAATCGATGTTGCACTTCTTAAGGAAGTAAAGGAAGTAAAGCGTGCACGTCTTACAGAGTATGCTGCTGCTAAGCCATCTGCAGAGTATCATGCTAAGCAGAACGGTGAGCACGGTGTATGGCAGTACAAGGTAGATCTTGCTCTCCCATGTGCTACACAGAACGAGTTAGACCTTGAGGATGCTAAGATGCTCGTTGCAAACGGTGTTACATCCGTAACAGAGGGTGCAAACATGCCTACAACTCTTGAGGCTACCAAGTATTTCCAGGAGAATGGTGTTCTCTTTGTAGGTGGTAAGGCTGCCAATGCCGGTGGTGTTGCTACATCTGCACTTGAGATGAGCCAGAACTCTGAGAGACTTCACTGGACATTCGAAGAAGTTGATGGAAAGCTTAAGGGAATCATGGAGACTATTTATGCTAACATCAGCGATGCTGCTAAGAGATACAATGCAACCGTTGGTGGAAAGACTGATTATGTAGCAGGTGCAAATATTGCCGGATTTGAGAAGGTAGTAGAGGCTATGTTAGCACAGGGTGTGTGCTAATCAATAAAAACGAACCCCGGAAATTCAATGTTTCCGGGGTTTTATTGTGCGTATTTTTACAGTGAGTGTTCGTAAGTTTGAGTAAAAATTTGATAGTAATATACTGGCAATATACTTATAATATACACGCAAGATACAAACGATTTTGCATAATATACGCATAATATACTTGGTTTTTGGCACTGTTTTAGAATATTTATACAGTAAAAGGGAGGCATGACCTCCCTTAAATTTTGTTGACTTCATCAATAAGCTGTTGTGTGGTTTTATGTGTGTACACTCCCTTTGTGACATTGTTTTTCATGCTGTGACCCATTATGAGTTTGATGCAAACCTCATTCGCTCCGGCATCATCCATGAGAGATGCGAACGTGTGCCGGCCATCATGGGGAAGATGTTTCATGTTGAGCTTATTCATAACTGTATTGAAATTCGCACTAACATAGGAACCGTATGTGTAGTGATTGCCATATTTGTTGTTTACCAGAAATCTACGGTTGGCATCGTACCGGTTCTTTACGAGAGGCAGGATTTTGTCTGCAATAGGAATAACTCTGTCTGTTCCGGCTTCTGTTTTCATTCCTCCAATCATATATTGTTCGTCCAGATGCACATTATCCGTGGTTATCTCTAACAGTTCGGTAGGACGCAGACCTGTATAGATTGTAATGAGGATGAGGTCAACATTGTTTACCACATACAGTTTGCTCCACAAGGTTGCAATCTCCTCATTCGTGTATCTGCTATGAATCTGTTCTTCCGGGTTTACCCATGAGTAAACAAAAAACTGTGACAGATCTTTTTCTATATAGTTGTTCATCAGGGCGTACTTGTACAGATTATTGAGAACGGTTCGGATATTAGAAACGGTGGAATTTGATTTACAGGTCCATTTGTTGATACATTCCTGGACTTCATCAGTCCGCAGAGCATTAAATTTCTTGTGGTGCAGATCGGACAGATGATTAAAGGCAATTTCGTAGTTTCTCCATGTGTTTGAAGATATTTTGTCCGGCAGAACTTTCCTATAATTTTTCCACTTCCCGTACATCTCTGCAAATGTGGGAGTCTCGGCATATCTGATGTGCTCCGCAACGACATCCGCATTATTCAATTCAGATAAGTAAGAGTAGGCGTGCTCCTGTTTGGCAAAATATTCAAGGTACTTAAATGTCTGACGGTAGGAGATGGAATACTCATATCCCTCTTCCTGCATAAGATCCTCAGCGAATGACAACACTGGTTCCGATGAGATGGCAGACCAAACCTGTTTTCTCCATTGCCATTTGAAATTGTATCGGACAAAATCTCTCAGAATGTTTGACGGCGGTTCTTTCGGAGCATCAATTTCTACAAATTCAGAAATTTCAGAAGTTCGGACGGCATAAGGCTTACGCCTCTTGCCTTTTAGTTTGATTACACTACCGTAACCGTTTGGCAGACGCATAATATCATCCTCCTTTTTCCTAAAAATGGGCGTAAAAATGCCCGGTATATTGTTTTTCTACCGGGAAGATGATATAATGCAAGGTGTTCAGACGAGCATACATCGGCTTTCCGGTGTGTGTTTATAGATACCGTCTCTGTTGGTAGCAGAGGCGGTTTTCTATTTTAGTATTTCTGTCGGTTTTCAACGACTCTGCCAATGATTCTCACTGGCTTATTCTCAATTTCCTCATTTGAATAGAACATAGGCTCATAGGTCTGATTAAAAGGAATGAGTCTGATTCCACTAGGGAACTTTGCCAACTTTTTGCAAGTGGCACTGTCTCCATTGACTAACACAATGACAAGATCTCCTGATTCTGCATAGTTCTGTTTGCGGACAATCACAACATCCCCATTGCAGATACGAGGTTCCATTGAATCTCCCTTTATTTTTAGAGCGAAGAAATCTCCGGTATGAGCCAATTCCTCTGATATTTCCTCATAATCTATAACATCCTCAATGGCTTCAATAGGTATTCCGGCAGCCACATTACCAAGAACCGGTATGCGGATTGCTTTCTTAGCCATCCTCACTTTCTCAGGAGAAACAGATACTTTCATATTATCATCTAATTGATTAAAAAGTTCGTCGAAACTCATAAACATTCCATTTGCCGCTTTCTTTATTGTTGCCATGGACGGAACAGGCGGTTCTCCCGTTTTCGGATTGAGATTATTTTCAAGCTGGGATATGTAACCTTTACTCAAACCACTAGCTTTCGCAAATCTATCCATACTCATGCTATTTTCTTCTCTATATGCCCTTATTATCTGCCCTAATGTCATAAGAAAACCTCCTTTCAATGTTTAGTCCATTATACAATGCACGGAACAAAAAGTCAATTTTTTTGTAAAATGTGCTTGACAATAAATGTTTAGTCGGCTATACTCAAATTGTTCAGTCGAGCAAACATCGGACGAAGAAAGGAGGCGCAGTAATGGCGTATCGAATCAGAGAACTTAGAGAAAAGAAGAAACTTACCCAGGAACAGTTAGCTCAAATGTCTGGCGTAAGCAGAACAACCATAGTTCTGCTTGAAAACAACGAAGAGCATGAGGCTATGGTCGGTACTCTGAAATCGTTGGCGGCGGCTTTGAATGTCCCTGTCAGCAAACTTTTTACCCAAAAAGTTTAGTCAAGCAAACACGAAAAGGATAATCCACAACGAACTAAGGCACAGCAAAACGAACAGATTGAGGTAAGAAGCAATGAACAATGAGAGAGTGACACCAAAAAATGCAGCGAAAGAGTTGCAAATGGATGTGATTACGCTCCGTGAACTTATGAAAAGGGAGAAATTGCCTATTGGATATGCCATAAAGCGAGAGGGTAAATCCAAGTGGGGATTTTACATATATCGCCACCTTTTGGATCAGGAGAAAGAACGACTTGGTATAGGTTAAGCATCCGCAAGGATTGTTTAATAGATATTTTTTGAGGAAAGGAGACGCACCATGAGAAAAGGTACAGTTAAATGGTTCAACGCCGCAAAGGGCTATGGTTTCATTACAGGCGAAGATGGAGTTGACGTGTTCTGCCATTTCAGCGCATTGCAGATGGACGGTTACAAGACTCTCGTAGAGGGACAACCCGTAGAATTTGATGTTGTTGATGGAACCAAGGGACCGCAGGCATCCAACGTAACAGTAATTCAGTAGCGGTTTAGGGGTAAGGCATTGCCGAACCCCATAAACAGAGAAAGGAAAATCCACCATGAAGATTTCAAAAATCACGATTAAGAGTCTTTTCGGAATCAAGGAATGGAGCGGAGACGGTAAGAATATTGAACTTGTCGGAGATAACGGAACCGGTAAAACATCCGTTATTGATGCAATCAGATATGCCCTTACCAACGCATCAGACCGTGAGTACATTATCAAAAACGGAGAGACAGAGGGAGAGATTTTCATTGAGACAGATAGTGGTCTCTCCATAGACAGAAAACCGAGACAGGGAATGACGGATTATAAATCTGTAAAGCAGAACGGCAATGTTGTCCCCAGCCCTGAAACATTTCTGAAAACCATATTCACTCCGTTGCAGCTTTCTCCTATGGAGTTCATCTCTATGGATAAGAAAACCCAAAATGCAACGATTCTGGATATGATTCAGTACGATTGGAACCTTGACACAATCAAAGAATGGTTCGGAGAGCTGCCGCCGGATGTGAATTACGAACAGAACATTTTAGCAGTTCTGAATGACATTCAGGCAGAAAACGGTTACTACTTCATGCACAGACAGGATGTAAACCGGGACATTCGCGCCAAGAAAGCTGTTATTGCCGATATTGGAAGTTCTCTTCCTATCGACTATGACGGAGAGAGATGGGAGAAAGAAAACCTCTCAGAACTCTATACGGAGATTGAGAAGATTCGTAAAAATAATGAAACCATTGAAAAGGCAAAACGTCTCAGAGACAGCCACGATGGAAAAATCAGAGGTTTTCAGGCAGACAAGGAAGTGAAACTGGCTGCACTCGACAGAGAGATGGCTTCACAGGAGAAGAACATCGAGAGTGAACTGGCAAAACTGAAAGAACAGATTAAAAATCTGGAAGAAAAGAAAGCCGGTCTCTCAGGAGCAAAGGAAGATAAGGCAAAAGTTATCAGTGCTGAGTATGAGGCTGCCGTTTCCAAGTATGAGGCTGAGGAACAGTCCTATGCAGAATACGCAGATATGGAAATCACACCTATTGACGATCTCATGGCAAAGGCCAATGAGACGGAGAAGATGAAAGGCCATATCAATGAATGGCGCAGAATGTTGTCTATTCAGGAGGAAGTAGCCACCTTGCAGAAAGAGTCCAATTCTCTGACAGAGAAGATTGAGCTGGCAAGAACTCTTCCGGGAACAATTCTGGAAACGGCAGAAATCCCGATTGAGGGATTATCCGTCAAGGACGGAATACCTCTTATCAATGGACTTCCGGTAAGTAATCTCTCTGAGGGAGAAAAATTGGATCTCTGCATTGATGTGGCAATTCAGAATCCGTCCGGCTTACAGATCATCCTTATTGATGGTACTGAGAAACTGTCTGAGGAAAACCGCACACGTCTCTATGAGAAGTGCAAAAAGAAAGGGTTGCAGTTCATAGCAACCAGAACCACAAGTAACAATGAATTAACAGTTATTGAACTGTAGGAGGAAACACTATGGCAGGCAAGAATGATAACTTTGACGCACTTATGGCAATGATGGCACTCAAACACATTATGGATGATATGAAAGACATTGAAATCCATCCATTCACTTGTGAAGTGACCGTAACGCCTACATCAATCAGTTGCAGTTCTTCTGGAAATAAGGCATTTCTCGAAGATATTGACGGTGGAATGGAGTGGGCGGAGGAAACCAGCAACCTCATCAAAGATATTATGTCTGAGCAGACGATAAAGCTCACTGATTTGATGAAAAAGAAATTTGGTTTCGATACCGTCAAAGTTAAGCCCAACTCCGAAGATGGTTTTGCGGATTTTTTGAAGAACCTTTTCGGGGGGGGGTACAGACGATAGCGAATAAAACAAATAATCTGCCTGCCATAGCCTTTTCTTGGTAGGCAGATTCATAAAAATACAAGGAGGTTATTTATGGCAACAAAAGACACAAATTATTTAGTGACAGTTCATAAAGGACTGGACGAAAGCCTTGAAAAACAGGTTGCGGCTCTGCCGGAGAAATTCAACAAGCAGAGATTTTTACAAAACTGCATGACGGTTCTGCAGGACGGACAGGCTGATTTCTCAAAATGCGAAGCACCGACCGTTGTGCGAACACTCTTAAAAGGAGCGTTTCTCGGTCTCGATTTTTTCAATGGAGAGTGTTACGCAATTCCTTACGGAAATCAGTGTCAGTTTCAGACTGATTACAAGGGAGAGATCAAGCTGTGCAAGAGATATTCGAGCAATCCTATTCAGGACATTTACGCAAAGGTAGTCCGCGAGGGAGATAAGTTTGAGGAAGTAATTGAAAACGGTAAGCAGTATGTCAATTTCAGACCTAAGACTTTTTCAAACGGAGAGATTATCGGTGCATTTGCGGTAGTCCTCTACAAAGACGGTTCCATGATGTACGACACAATGAGCAAAGAGGACATTGAACATACCAGACAGACATTCTCAAAGGCAGCAAATAGTAAGGCTTGGAAAGAAAGTTACGGAGAGATGTGTAAGAAAACAGTTCTCCGCCGACTGTGTAAGTTGATTGACCTTAACTTTGATACCGCAGAACAGTGTCAGGCATTTGAAGATGGTTCGGCATTTGATGTTAAGGAAAAACCGAAAGAGAAGTACCAGGCACAGGACATTTACCAGTCTCACGATCAGAGTTCTCATAACGGAGATGAGGATTCTGATGGTGTGATTGACGGAACATTTAAGGAAGTAGATGAGTAACCTCATCGCACTTACCCCGGAGAATTACTACTCACAGGAAGCCAATATGCAGTATGTGTCCGTATCTCAGTATAAGGACTTCAATGGAACAACCGGAAAGTTAGGTTGCGAGGCTTATGCGATGGCAAAACTCCGGGGAGAAGTAGAGGAAGTCTCCACCACTCCGTTATTGGTAGGTTCTTATGTGGATGCCTACTTTGAGGGGACACTTCCTACATTTTCCGCACAGCACCCAGAAATTTTTTCATCCAGAGGTAAAACCGCCGGAGAATTAAAAGCCGAGTACAAGCAGGCCTCTGCAATGATTGACAGGGCAGAAAAAGACAAAGTTTTTATGCAGTATATGGCCGGAGATAAACAGGTAATTATGACCGGGGAAATCAATGGCATACCGGTAAAAATCAAAATTGATAGTTGTGATGGAAAAAGGATCACTGACTTAAAAACCGTAAAATCTGTTACAGAAACTTTTTATGCAAAGGACCTCGGGCAGAGACTTAATTTCTGTGAATGGTGGGGATATGACCTCCAAGGGGCTGTTTATAGAGAAATATATAGGCAGAACACAGGTAAATTGTTACCGTTTTATATTTGCGCAATTAGCAAAGATAAGACTTCTCCAGGAAATATTCCTCATCCGAGAATTAAGGTTATTGAAATCCCACCTATGGTTATGGATGAGAAGCTGGCAGAGTTCCAAAGCAATATCATCAAGGTTCAACGCCTGAAAGATGGAGAAATTGAACCTCTAAGATGCGAGGTGTGCGACTATTGTGCCGACACTGAGGTTTTAGATGGTCCTATATCAATGGATATGCTTATGGGAGAGATTTAATGAGAGATTCAATTATTGTGGATATGAAATATGCGGATTTCGATATTATCAACGGTCAATATGGGGTTGAGAGGCATCATTGCCTCGGAGGCCCCAACCGCAAAAAAGCAGATGAGGACGGCTTATGGGTTCCACTCACACCAGAACATCACAGAACGGGGAAGATAAGCGCACACCAGAGCACAGAAGTACAAAAACTGTTGCAGATAATAGCGCAGCTCTCCTACGAACTCAATGAGGTATCACAAGGACTTACCGTGGATGAAGCACGGAAAAAGTTCTTTGATAGATACAGAAAATTCTACATTTAGGAAAGGAAGTGATAAAAGTGGCAGAGAAACTTACATTGGCATCTATGTGTGCCGGAGGCGTTCAGGAAAGAATCGACAGAGCGTTGGCAAAGATTTCTGACAACATTCTCGATTTGAATACGGATGCCAAGAAGAAAAGAACTCTTGACATTAAGATTGTTCTCACTCCGTCAGAGGATGATAGAGAAGATGTTGCTGTCGAGGTTCAGACTTCCGTTAAGCTGGCTCCTGAGATGGGACTGAAAACTCAGTTGTTCATCAATAAGGATTTCAGAAGTGGTGTTACAACCCTTACTGAACATTCCAAAGGTGCGATCAAAGGACAGCTTACCTTGGACGATTGCGGTATGAGCATGAACCCGGAGGAAGTTGAGGAAGAAAATCCGGTAACAGCAGAGGAACTTGGTTGCGATCCTGAAACCGGAGAGGTTATTGAAAAACAGCCAGAGCAGAAAACTGAACACAAGGTTATTAGCCTGAAAGCGGTTAATGATTAAAGGAGGACATAATGAATTTTGGAAAAGCAATAGAAGCGATGAAGTCTGGTAAGAAAGTTGCAAGGCAGGGATGGAACGGAAAGAACCAGTACATTGAACTTGCAACTAATATCAGCTATAAAAACGCCGGTGGCGATATTGTAAACTGCGAACATGATGCTATCGGAAACAAAGCAATCGCATTTGTCGGAACATCCGGCGTACAGATGGGATGGCTCGCATCTCAGGCTGATATGTTGGCTGAGGATTGGCAGATCGTACAGTAACAGGAGGAAAATATGTTAAAAGCAGCTATTGAGAAAATTCTTTCTCTCGATGCTCCCCATATTGAGGAAATTGAGGGAAGAACCTATGTAGACAAAGATATGACACAGATCGGCAAGGAACTCAGAGCAACCAGTATCACAATGAGTAATCTGAGCAGCCTTGTGGATTTCATCAAAAAGAGTAAAGCAGATTTCAAGACAGGTCATTACATCGCTCAGGTGGTATCTCCTACTGAGGTTCGTCTGTTTTCAAGTCTGGATGCAGACCGCCAGAGAGAAACACTGGCAGTTGTCAAAGCAGAGATCCCGGAGTTTTCATTCGGTCAGTTCATTGGAAACGAAGAGTTTGTTATCGGTGTGCAGTCCAAGTTCTTAAACGAGGATGCTGAGGCAAATGATAAGCCGATCATCTTACAGTTTGCCGGAAATGTTAAGGCTGGCACTGTTGCGGAATACGGAGACACCGGAGTAGGACAGAAAGCAGCAATCAAGAAAGGCGTTGCCTCTCTGCAGGAAGTTGAAGTTCCGAGTCCTTGCCGCCTGATGCCGTACAGAACCTTTACAGAAGTTGCACAGCCTATGAGTAACTTTATTTTCAGAGTAAAGGACAATGATCGCTATGGCGTTACCTGTGCCTTATTTGAGGCAGACGGAGGTGCATGGAAGAATGAGGCGAAAGCCAACATCAAAGCGTATCTCGAAAAAGAACTTGCGGATGTATCAAACATTTTCGTGATTTCCTAAATAATCGTAACCCGTAAATATGTTTCTGCAATTATCTCCTAAGATTGGTCTCTGAGGAAAATATGTCACGAAAACCGCAGAACACACAAACGGTTTACCTCCTTTTAAGAAATTCGATTAGTTAAATGGTATAAACCCCTGACAAGGATCTTTTGTTAAATTACCCAGGAGCCGTCATTCCGGCGGCTCCACCCATAATGAAAGAAAGGAGGGCTTAGAGATGCACAAGGTTGTTATCAAAGGAAATTATTACGGCAGAACCAGAACCTTACCGGATCTTAACGATTACCTACATGAGTGTGCAAGGCATCCTCAGATGGGTGCAAAAATGAAAAGAGATTACCAGATGATCGTGTGTAACGCTATCAGGACACAGTTGCCGAGACTTACGATTACAAACCCTATCATCATTCATTACAACTTCTATGAGCCGGATAAACAGCGTGACAAGGGCAATATTTTTTCCTTTGCAGACAAAGTTTTCCAGGATGCTTTACAGAAATGCGGAGTGATTAAAAACGATGGATGGAAAGAAATCGAAAACTTTACGCATGACTTCTATGTGGATAAGAAAAACCCAAGGATTGAGATATTCCTTGAAGAGATAGAGAAAGGACCGTTCGATGGCTGAGAAAAAGTATTTTTGGCTCAAAATGCCCCGGAACTTCTTTGAAAAACACTATATCAAGATACTTAGAGCAAAGGATAATGGCGATCTTTTGGTTATGTTCTATATATGGATGATTACAGAGTCAATCGACCATGAGGGCAAACTGCGATTTTCCGAAGATATTCCGTATGACGCAGAAATGTTGGCGGAAGCATCCGGTTTTGCGTTACAGATTGTTACACAAGCGTTACAACAATTTTCAAAATTACAGCTTGTGGTTACGGAAAGTGACGGCACACTATTTTTACCAAAATCTCTGAAAATGATTGGGTCTGAATCGGCATCCGCACAGAGGGTTAGGGAGTATCGGGAGAGAGAAAAAAACAAGACAAAACCCACTGAGACACCAGAAAACGCTGAATGTAACGAACGTGTAACAGAGAGTAACGTTAATGTTCAAAAAGGTAACATAGAGAAAGAGTTAGAGAAAGAGTTAGAGAAAGAGTTAGAGAAAGAAAATAAAAAAGGGGGAAAGAGGGAAACTACCCAATCAATTTTTGAAAGGCTTCTCCCTGAGTACACCATCTCTGATGTAATGGCAGATAAACTTCGCGAATGGTTCAAGTATAAGACGGAACGGAAAGACGGATATAAGGAACAGGGCATGAAGTCGTTGTTAAAACAGGTTGCCAATAAGGTCTCTGTCTATGGAGATACTGCCGTATGCAATCTTATTGATGAATGTATGTCGAATGGATGGAAAGGCATTATTTGGGATAAATTGCAATCATCTTCTGCATACAGAAATAGCGGAGATCGCATTGGAAACAGAGTAAAGGATGTGGATGGCTGGTAATGGAAAGAGAAGAATTTAAGATTTTGGTAAAAGCTATGAAAGCGGTCTACGCACAGCCGACATTCATACCAGATAAAGACGCTTTCGATGTGTGGTATGGATTATTACAAGATCTTCCGTATGAGCAGGCAAACTTGGCAATACAAAAGTACATGACGAGTGAACGTTTTCCTCCAACCATCGCAGATATTCGCACTAAAGCAACGGAGATTATTGCTCCGGCGGAAGAAAGCATGAGCGAACTGCAGGCATGGGCGTTGGTACAGAGGGCGTTAAGGAACTCCGGTTACAACTCAGAAGAGGAATTTGCAAAACTGCCGGAGGCGTGCCAAAGAGCTGTTGGAACGGCGGCAAACCTCAAAGAGTGGGCGTTGATGGATTCAGACCAAGTGGCAACCATTGAACAGTCGCACTTTATCAGGAACTATCGGACTTCGGTGCAGCGGATGAAAGAAGAGGCACGTCTGCCGGAGAATGTAAGGATACTCATAGCCGATATGGGGAAGAAACACGCAGCACTTATGGAAAAAGCAGTAGACCCACAGATAGAAATGCAAAAAATTGAAGTGCCGGAGGAAAAGACCGAACCACCATCCGGTATGTCAAACGAAACCAGAAAGAGACTGGATGAAATGTATGAGAAGTTCGGTGTTAAAAAGTAACGGAGGAAAGGGCAGCGCGCATAAATCCTGGGAACCTCTGAAATGGATTGAGAAAATTATCATACAAAGAGATGAGGGAAAGAGGATTGTGTCCGAAGTGTGGTAAAGAAAACCCAACGCCGGAAAGATCCATGTGTCCTGACTGTGCGGCAAGAAATTCTGAATTACGCAAGCAGAACCGAAAATACCATGAAAGGATTGGGATATGCACTCATTGTGGGAAAAATCCAGCAGAACCTAACAAAAAGCTATGTTATGAGTGCTTGGGTCAATTTCAAGATAGTTATTCGGAAAAAGGGAAAACCGATGAACAGAAAGAGAAAGATCGGCTGAGGAAAAGGCAGTTAAAACAGACGCGCATCGAAAACGGACTATGCCCCAGATGCGGAAAACATCAATCACAGAATGGTGGTTTATGCCAGAGATGCAGGGCGTATCTGAAAAATTACAGAGACAAAAACCGATGCGATTTGTCACGTTCAGAGAGACCGGACTACGGCATTTGCTATATATGTGGCAAAAATCCAACAATGAAAGGGAAAAAGGTGTGCGATAAGTGTTATGAAACACGGCTGAGTACCTTACCGGCAATGTGGGAAAATGCGAATAATGACTACTTCCGACAGCTTAATTATGCGAGATTTTGCATGATAAAAAATCAAAGAAAGGAGAAAACGAGTGGATCAGATTTCAATGTTTGATTTAATGTACCCAACATTTAAGACTGACAACCCAGTGCGATTGATAGAATTGTTTGCCGGGGTTGGTTCTCAGGCGATGGCACTTCGTAATCTTGGCGTACCGTTTGAACATTACCTTATGTCTGAATGGGAAATGCACGCCACGGCATCATACAAAGCTATTCACATGGCGGACGATGATACGGACTACAGTGCAGAAATGAGTTCTGAGGATGTTATACAGGCACTTACTCAGTTGGGAATATCCGTGGATGGAAAGAAACCTCTCACGGAAGAGCAGATAAGGAGTCATTCATACAGTGACGCATGGCGCAGAGAATGTTACAACAACATAAAAGCCACGCACAACCTTGTCAACATTTGCTCAATGAGGGGGGGTGATCTGGCAATAACGAATACTGACAGATACACCTACCTTATGACGTATTCGTTTCCATAAGACCTTGCCAGGACTTATCACTCGCCGGAAAGATGCGAGGAATGAAAAAAGGATCAGGAACACGTTCCGGGTTACTGTGGGAAGTTGAAAGGCTTCTGAATGAGACAGAAAATCTTCCCCAGATACTTCTCATGGAGAATGTGCCACAGGTTATCAGTGCGGACAACATAGATGATTTTCATAGCTGGTGCAGCTTCCTTGAAAGCAAGGGATATAAGTGTTATACGCAGATCCTCAATGCAAAGGACTACGGCGTGGCGCAGAACAGAGAGCGATGCTTCATGGTATCTATTCTGGGCGATTATAATTACAAATTTCCGCAGCCGGTTCCACTGGATAAGACAATGAAAGATTATTTGGAGGACGAGGTAGACGAAAAGTATTATATCAACTCCGAAAAGGCGCAGAAACTCATCAAGGACTTGCGAGAGAGCGGTCAGTTAGACGGCATCTCAAAAACCGTTAGGGGGGGCAGAGGCTCAGTAGACCGGCATCATTGGGATGCGGTGTTACAGAAGTAGATAGCTCAGACGAACCATGAGCCGGCCGTTGATTGTGGCTCATACGGGAACAGGCGGAGAAAGAGGACGCATAATGTCCCCGGATGGCATATCAGTGGCATTGTCGGCAACGGATTATAAAGATCCACCGAAAGTTTTAGTGGAGGAAAAAGTAAATGGCAGACAGAATAATCGTAGTCGGCTCACTGAACCCGGAAAAAGAAGTCCAGGACAGGGTCCGAGTTTTATCGGGGGGGGGTATTTGCCAAGCAATAAGGGCAACAGACTACAAAGATCCTCCGAAAGTGCTTGTGGAATCTACGACCCATACAATAAAGCATTGTACAAAATGATATGTCCTACCCTATTGGCGAGCGACTACAAACATTTGAAATATGTAATTGAGGAACTATGAAATGGCAAATAAGGTACGCTGCATACAACTGGGGAATATCGCCGTAGGAAAGAGTTGGGATAATCCTCAGAGCGGAAGAATTTATTCCGTAGACGGAATTGCCCCGACCTTAAACACTTGTGGGGGGGCAATTTAGAACCAAAGATATTAGAAATCAAGGAAAGGAAAGAAGATATTGCAGACCGGGATTAAGAGGTTAGGCAATATTCTCCCCACTTCCACGAGAGAGAACCCAAACCAAGGGCGAGTGTATGATACCGGAGGCATAGCTCCGGCGATTACGAGTGGGGGGGGGTACTGTACCTTGCATAATAACAGAGACGGAGGCGGAAACGTGGTTGAAAGAATCATTGTTGCAAGCAGAGGGCGAAACCCAAACAATCCATCGGACAGAACCGCAGGCGCACCTACGGAGCAGCGGTTAGAACCGAACTCAGAGGGGTTGTGCAACACACTTACTTCCGTCCAAAAAGACAATTATGTTTTGGAAATAAGGACGGTGGATGATGGATAGAGAGTATGTAGGCATCCGGCAGGCAACACAGAAAGGCTATATCGAATGTGAGATTGGAGGAGTTGCGGATTTCTCATACCCAACAAGTAAATTACGGCGCGGAAGAGTGCAAGGCGGCGGCCATGTATGCCCTACACTTACATCCCAAAGCATGGGGATTTGTCGTATTGAAAGAATTGTTCGGGGGGGGGGCAGGACAGTATGCAGCATAGCGACAATCTCACGGAAAGGAGTACAGAAATGGCAAAGGTAGGGCAGATTTCCAACGAGGGAAGTCAATGCGGATCTGTTTATTCTGATAATGGCAATTCTCCAACGCTGACCGCCGGAACGCATGGAGATGCGAACTCAAAGGTTTACACAGAGTACCGCATAAGAAAGCTCACTCCAAAAGAGTGCTGGCGGCTGATGGATTTCTCAGATGCAGATTTCCATAAGGCGGAGAAAGTAAATAGTAACACACAGCTTTATAAGCAGGCCGGAAACAGTATCGTGGTAAATGTTCTGGTTGCAATCTTAGGGCAGTTATTCATCGGAAAAGAGGATGTATATAGAGACTGCAAGGTAAAGAAATAGGAGCAATATGCAGAAATTAAAACAGATGGTGGTAATGAGAGAAAGCCACGAAAGAGACGAGGGAACAATGGGATTTCACGATTATGTGACAGTGAAAGAGGACTTCAATAAATTCGTGGATAGAGTAACAGAGGCTTGCGAAACAGTTAATGGCAAATTCTTGGGAGTTTCTTATCCTAACGAAGATACCGCCGTTATTCTGTATAGATGGTCTGACGGATTGCATTAAATTTTTTTGTAGAAAATGTTTAGTCAGACAAACAAAAATAATTTGAAAGGAGAAAATTCAGTATGTTTGGAAAAACAGAAAAGGAAAAACAGGAAGATAACAAGGAAGCAGACGTTGAGTATGCAGACTATGAGATCTGCCGGAAAAGCAAGGTAGGAGAGTATTTACAGACCGGTCAGGAGTTTTTTGTCGCTGATATGAAAAAGAAAAAGATTTACAGCTCCAATGACCTGAGACTGAGAGAACTGTCTGAAAAACTGGATTTAGAGCACACATTCGTATTCAAAGAAGCAAATTATATGTAAATCACAAGGAGGACGTATGAACGAACATAAAAGCAGTGCCGGAAAAGGCGGTATGGGATTTTTAGGAGTATTACAGATCGTATTCATTGTTTTGAAACTTTGCAAGCTGATTAAGTGGTCGTGGCCGGTGGTTCTCATTCCTTTGTGGATTGAGATTGCATGGATTGTACTTGTCCTGCTTCTGGTACTTATCGTGAGCATCGCAAAAGCAAACAGAAAATAACAGGAGGCAGATATGACACAGAAACAGTTAAGAGACCTCAATACAATCGTGGAAACCTACGGTTCGGATAAACAGGAAGATATGGCAATCGAAGAGTGTTCGGAACTCATCAAAGCCATTCTGAAATTCCGCCGGAGCAACGCAAAGGATTCCGATTTGAGAGACGCAGTTATTGATGAAATCGCAGACGTACAGATCATGCTCACACAGCTTGGAATTATTTTCAACTGCGTGGAAGAGGTCAATGAGCGTATTGATTTCAAGATCGACCGCCAGATGGGTCGGATTAAGGAAAGAGAGGCAAAACGTGATGTTTGTTAAGTCTCAGGATGGAGCGGTAGTTCTGAACAACGACAGGGTAACAGAATACAGCACAGACAGCAAGTATGATGGGCGGTACAAAGTTGCTGCCCTCGTAGGAGAAAACAGAGTAGTGATTGGCAGATATTCTACGAAAGAAAAATGCAGAATGGCGATTTCAATGCTTATGGACTGCTACACCATGAATTTGCTGTTTGAAAGAGGACAAGATGAAAACCCCAGAGACTTAGTATGTGAATATGTGGCGGACCAACCACTTGGAGTGTTCGAGATGCCGCAGGAGGATGAAATCGAATAGGAGGACACTATGAGCAAAGAGTTTTATAGAGGGGAAATTTTCTATATCCGCAACGAGAGTGAATATAGCGGAAATGTACAGGGGGGGGGTAGACCTGCGGTAATCATAAGTAATGATATTGGCAACAATGCAGGACCTATATTGGAAGTGGTTTACCTTACCACCCAGGAAAAGAAACCGTTGCCGACACACGTTAAAATCAACAGTTCAAAATATCCGTCCACCGTGCTTTGTGAGCAGATTGATACGGTAAACAAGGATAAGGTTGGAGATTACATAGGACAGTGTTCTATGGCAGAAATGAAAAAGATCGATGCAGCGTTGGCGGTAAGCATCGGCATTGGAATTAACATCAAATCGAATGATCTGGTAAAGAAGTGGGCGGAAGCTGCAAATGAAGCAGTGAAGCCAGATGAGAAAGAACCTGAACCTATTGCAGAAAAGGTGAAGATGCCGGACGTTGAGACACAGTTGGAAATTGCAAAGATAACTGCTGAGAGGGACGTATACAAACGATTATACGAGGAAGCAATGGCACGGAGATAGGAGGAAACATGGCTCTAATAAAGAGAGACAGAGAAAACTTCTGGATATTAAATTGGCTTGATGAGTACATGACCGGTCATAAAGGATTTATATGTGGAGGATGTTTCAAAAACATATTCAATAAAGAAAAGGTAAAGGACCTTGATATTTTCTTTGAGAATGAAAGCGATTTTGATGATGCGGTACAGTATTTTGACAGTCAGACACCAGGATATGACGGAGACGATGTAAGAGATGAGAAATATCATTTCCACTACGAAAACGACAATGTAAAGGCATACAAACACATTGAAACAGGTGTTGTGCTTGAACTTTGTTGCAAAATATTTGGAAAACCGGAAGAAATTCTGAATAAGTTCGATTTCACAATCACGAAGTTCGCATATTACAAAGAGGAAGTAGAGGATGAAACTGGTGCGGTAGCGAAAAGACAAGAACTTCCGTTTGAAACTCTGGAAGATGAGCATTTCTTAGAGGAAATTGGAATACCGGAAACACACATTGAGTACAAAATCCTGATGGATGATGCGTTTTTTGAACATCTACATCTTAAACGGATTGTAATTGATAAAGATATTCCATTTCCAATGAGCACTTTTGAACGGATGCTGAGATATGCAAAGTACGGATATTTCCCATGCAAAGAAACAAAGATGAAGATAATCAATGCACTTAGGGATTTGACAGACGAACAGGTTGAATTATCTGAAAGCCTTTATGACGGCATGGATTAAGGAGGAAAGATGAAAAAGACAGCGAGAGTAATTATCACATCAAAGTGCGACCGGAAGTGCCCGGGGTGCTGCAACAGCAAATTGGACTACACATCATTGGCGAAAGTGATTGGCGGTATCACGGCATTAAAGGACTATGAGGAAGTTGTGATTACCGGCGGAGAGCCTATGATAAATCCGGCACAACTCTACACAGTCATTAAAATGCTCAGAAAGCAGAATAAGAGACAGAAAATCTATCTTTATACGGCTTGTCTGACAATGGACGATCATCCGGTAATTTTAAAACACTTGGATGGTATCACAGTAACAGTCCATGCAGAAGCCACAGATGAGGATATTCGTAATCTGAAATACATGAGTTCCAATCTCTACGATGAGGACTTGGATATGCGCCTGTTTATCGACAAGAGGGTGTGCGACAGGTACGACTTATCTAATATCTGCATGAAAACATGGGATGTAGTGAGAAAACTGGAATGGAAAGAAAAGTGCGATCCGGCAGAAAACGAAGAACTGTTTTTGTGGAATCTTTATTAAGGAGGCTGCCATGGAAACTTATAGAGTTGTATCAATTACAGACAGAAAAGGCAATCCGAGAATTGAGGGCAGATACCCTCTCAGAGTAGGGAGAATGTGCAAGAAACCCACTCCAAGAAACGGAGATGCCATGATGATTGAATGGTTGGCTCAGCCGGATGGAACACCGTATGTCGGCATGATTGTTACGAGTACAGTTATCGGATTCAAGACCGAGGATAGAGGAAAATACATTGAGGTAACAACCAGAAATTCAATCTACACATTTGAGAGAGTATGAGAGAAACAGAAACTTTTGAGTATATCCGCCGGAAGTACCCGGACAAGGAAGAAACATGGAGAAAAGTCACACGGCTTGTTAAGTTTGATGAGAATTTGGAAGTAAAGAGTGTGCATGATTTCAACATCAACTGCTACATATCAACATTTGGGAGACTTATAAGAAACGGAATCCTCTGCAATATGGCATACGGAGATAAATACGATATTTCCAGTATGTTCACAGATATGGACGGAAACCAAGTACGGTTTAAGAGACACCAGATTGTTATGCAGACTTTCTTCATGGGCGATAGACGGCGGTATGACACCGTAGACCATATAAACAACATGGAGAGGTTTGACAACAGCATATACAACCTCAGATGGGCGGATAAGGGCGTACAGTGCGGAAACCGCAAGGACAAGCCAGGGAAACACAGAATGGTTATCTGCATAGGCGATGAGGAAGAAATCTTTTTCTCATGTCGGGAGGCGGAACGACTGTACAACCTACCGCCGAACTCGGTCGGTAAGGTATGCCGCGGAGAACTAGAATCCATATATGGTTATAGATTTGGATATTTATAAGGAGATCAGAGATGGGAAAAGATTGGACCGGAAACGGCAAAAGTATTTTTACAACCCTTGGCGCATCCAACCACACAGAGAAAGAAAGAGAGATTAACGACTACTATGCGACAGACCCTATCGCAGTAGACGCATTGTTACAGGGGGGGGCAGAACTGAATCATAAGATTTGGGAGTGCTCTGCAGGACAAGGACACTTATCAGAACGTCTCATAGAACTCGGTTATGAGGTCCGCAGTACGGATCTTATCGACAGAGGGTATGGAGAGGGTGGAATAGACTTCTTGCAGACAACAAAAATGTGGGATGGCGATATTCTTACCAATCCTCCATATAAGTACGCGAAAGAGTTTATTGAACACGCAATGACGATCATACCGGACGGGAGAAAAGTGTTCATGTTTCTTAAATTACAGTTTTTGGAGGGAAAGGCTAGAGGCGAACTGTTTAAGAAATACCCTCCGAGATATGTATATGTGTCACGCAGCCGTATTCTGTGCGCCAAAAACGGAATGTTTGAGGAAATGAAAGCCGGAGGCGGAAGTGCAGTTGCGTATGCGTGGTATGAGTTTCAAAAAGGTTATAAGGGAGTGAGCATTATTAAGTGGATAAATTAGATTTTGGTTACTACAACATGGACTGTATGGCCGGCATGAAACTTTTCCCTGATAAATACTTTGATGTGGCAATCGTAGACCCACCATACGGAATCAATGCGCCGAACATGGCGATGGGAACCAATAAGAGCCGGACGAAGAACGGTTATCCATCCGAAAGCACCGCAAGCAGATTGAAACGGAGTGGACAGGTAAAGGAATGGGATAGCAAACCGCCAACGGAGGAATACTTCAAAGAATTGTTTCGCGTATCGAAAAATCAGATTATATGGGGCGGAAATTATTTCAATCTGCCACCAACAAAGTGTTTTGTTGTATGGGATAAGGTGCAGCCGTGGGATGCCTTTTCACAAGCGGAGATTGCGTGGACTTCTTACAATCTCCCGGCAAAACTGTTCAGATACTCAAACACTGGCGGAACAAATTCAGAGAAGCGCATCCATCCAACCCAGAAGCCAATAGCATTGTACGAATATCTCGTAGGTGCTTTTAAGCTATCGGGGGGGGTGGTGCTTGACACCCATGTAGGATCTGCGTCAAGTCTCATCGCATATCACAGAACCGGCGTGAGGTTTGTAGGGTTTGAGATAGACACCGAGATGTATGAGGTTTCAAATGCGAGGTTGGAAAGAGAAAAAGCACAAGTATCCCTGTTCGATTTAGGGATGGAAAGGAATGGAGATGAGTAGTTTTGTACCGATTTACGCGGTTGATTTTGACGGAACACTCTGCGAAAGTAAGTGGCCCGGAATTGGCGCGCCGAACAAAAAACTGATACAGCATCTTGTTCAACGCAGAACAGAGGGAGCAAAAGTGATCCTTTGGACTTGCAGAGTGGAAGAACATCTGAAAGAAGCGGTGGACTGGTGCAGTAAATTTGGCTTAGAGTTCGATGCGGTCAATGATAATCTGCCGGAAAACGTTGAAAAATATGGTAACAATCCAAGAAAAGTGTATGCCACTTGCTATATTGACGATTTGGCTGTGGATAAAAGAAAATACGATCTTCCGTTTCATGCGGACGAAAAGATCGACTATTCAAAATTCGATAAATACCCTCTCGGAAGTGAGTGGATGTTAAAGACGGAATATGCAGAGCTTCCGGTGGTAGTAGAAGAGGTAAATGCTTTTCACGGGTATATCAGTGTAAGAAGCACGAGCGAAGAGGATAAATTTAGATATTTTAAGGTTCGCCGTGATATTGAATGGTTTTATGACAAATTATTTCCAAAGGAGTGATGCGTTTATGAAGAAAAAGAAAATCAATCCGCAAGAATTTGACTGTGGATGCTGTGGAAATCAGATTTATAAGAGCCGCCTTAGAGACGAGGTAAAGTGTTGTTATTGCGGTTATATCAATCATGTAGGGAAATACACAGGTAGGAGGAAGAGACTTGGATAAAACGAAAATAGAGTGGGCTGACAGCACATGGAATCCGATTACCGGCTGCCGTCATAAATGCCCTTATTGTTATGCTAGAGGTATTGCAAACCGCTTTGTATCACGGAAAGGATGCCATCTGGTAGAACCTGAGACATACAAACTCGGAGACGATGGTTCTGAAACTTATGAGATCAATGAGCAACCGTATTATGTTGATGATGAGACCGGAAAACAATTCAGATGTGCCTATCCGCATGGATTTGTGCCGACAATCCACAGATACCGCATGGGAGAATACAGAGACAAAAAGAGGCAGAGAAATATCTTTGTCGGTTCAATGTCGGATGTGTTTGGAGAGTGGGTTCCTGATAGATGGATCAGGGAAGTGTTTAATGCTTGTGAGAAAGCTCCACAGCATAATTACCTCTTCCTCACGAAGAATCCCAGAAGATATATGGAGCTGCATCATTACGGAGAATTACCACTCAGAGATAATATGTGGTACGGAACGACAGTCACAGATCCAGATACGGAGTATATGGGGCAGGACGGACACTATGAGTTCCATACGTTTTTGTCAGTAGAGCCTATACTGGCAGACTTCGGAGAGCTGAGTGAGAAATCATACATCCCGGAGTGGATAATCGTAGGAGCTGAGACTGGCAGCAGAAAAGATAAAGTCATACCAAGACGAGAATGGATTGAAAATATTGTGGAGCAGTGCAGAAAGTACAACATACCGGTATTTATGAAACCGAGCCTCACGGACATTTGGGGCGAAGAACTCATTCAAGAGTTTCCGAAAGCCCTTATTCATGTCTGATTTATTCCAGAGCATTGATAAGAATATGCTTAAATCGCCGGTAGCGTACTGCAAAACACATAAAGGGTATCTATCAACGAAGCAAATGAAAGTCCATAAGTGCCTGCAGATAGGATGCACTGGAAAGGTTGGAACATCCCTACTGGGAGGAACGCCAACGGAAAAAGGATGAAGCAAAGAGGAAAAAGAAACAACAGTAAATTGGTTCACGTTTCATTTGATGAAGTAGAGAGATTTGTTCCGAGAGTTCCGAAACAGATTTGCCCGGATGAGGATAACACCACTCCGAGGATATGCGTAGCACCTAACATATTGAGTGCAATCCAGGCGATGCCGCAAGGCGGAACAGTGGCGTACAACATGGCAAGAATCGGTGTGCCGGTTGTTATCCATGCGTATTACATAGAGAGTGATGCTATCCTCATGCCGGAGCAGATAGCGGATAAAGTGCCGGATGCCGTTGCCACAGGAGAAATGTGGGTTATGGCAGTTCCGGCAGCAGTCCGGCGGATAGATTACGAGATTGTTGATCCGTATGTGCCTATGAGGATTGATAGGAATGGCACGAGAGAACGATTTCTTGTATGGTACGGAGAATTGAAACGGGTTCGGTATCAGGATAATTGGAGAAATCTATCTACCAGAACAGCCAGAAATCAAAAGGCGGTAGAGTGGTTTATGGAAAATAAGCCAGACATATCGTACAGAACATTTATGTCAAATATGGACGATGAACTATTGAAATCATTCCATGTGGAATTACAGGAGGTATGGGAGTGAACAAACAGAAGAAATTAGTAAAACAGAACACGCCGTTGTATAAGAGAGTACCGACACTTAATTTGGTGGACTATTCAGATATAAAAGTGCCGCTAGTAGTGATATATGACAGCCCGAAAGACTTTCCGGGAAAAGTGGTGGCAAGAGTATGGAACGGAGAGAAGAATCGGCCAACGAATGTTTACTGCGAATATGAAAACCTTAAAAGATGCGAAGATGATGTAATGTCAGCAGGATTTATTTTTAAGTTCCCGAGGACACCGGAGGACGATGCGTGCATTGTTGAAACATACATGAGATAGGAGGATTGCAATGGCAAAGAAGAGAAGCTGCCGCAGAACAGTAAATGAAGATAAGGTACATGAAAAAGCAGTTAAAATCCGCAAAATGACAGATGAGCAGTTGGTGCAGTATGTCAATGACAGAGTGGAAAAAGCCAGGAGTGAGGGATTTAATCAGGGAAAGAAATCGGCTACCGGAATGACGGTCAATGATTTTCTGAAAGAAATCTCAAAAATCAAAGGTGTCGGAGATGCCACAATCTGCAAAATCATGGAGCATTTCAGAGAGAAAGGGATTAAGGATGGAAAAGACACCACTACAAATATTTGAGGAACGTAACGAAAAGGAGTGCTGTCTTAACTGCAAAAGCTGATTGTAAAGCAGACAGACGCAGGACATATAAATTTCTGTGGAGAAACAGGGAAGATCATTCTCGATATGTTCCTTGATGTTGGAACTCATTTTCCAAAATGCAAATATGAGAGAAAGGAGTAAGCCATGCGTGTACAGAATCACATACCAATCAAGGCAGTAGCCATCAGAGAAGAGGACGGATTGGAAATCGGAACTGAATATGATGTAGAGGATATTATGATGGGGCAGAGCAATACGAGTGTGGAGTTGGTAGGGACAAAAGGAACATACAACAGTATCTCATTCAAATTTATGCTCAATGGCAGAGAAATTGACATTTTTAGAAGTCCTCTGATAAATCCATATATGAAATTTGACGGCAACAATGGGATTTGCTACAAGGAGTGGATTGACCAATGATAAAAACATGGTATGAGGAATATGAGAAGATAAATGATAAGGCGGTAGTGGTATATGGATATGAGTGGGAGTCTATGGCAGATGAACAGAAAGAGAAGATCCTAGCAGAAAAAACCGTGATAATGAGCGGAGACAGCGGATATGCCTGCAAACGCTATCAAATTATCGGAAACGCAAACAATCTGTCAGACCATGAATGTGCCATAATAGCGGATGGCGGAAACCTCTGCTTTGGGTACAGAATGGAGGGACAGGAAATTGTTGTATACACAGATTAAAGGAGGACAATATGGAAGCAAGAGAACTGGCAAATAAGCTCTATGGACGAGCATACGGAGATAGTTTCGATGATGTACTGGAAGAGGCAAAACAGAGCGGCCTCGTCATTGTGACGGGCGCATCAGATGATTTGATGGAGTTCAATGGAGCAATCTGCGATGAGGGAGGTTGTTTCGATGGTGGAAGAGTTTATTTCGATAAGGACGGAGTAGATCAGGAGGGAGAAGAACGTGCCAACTGGATAGATGCCAGATGGTGTGATGGAATGAACCGAGACGGACTTCCGGCAACATGGACGTATGAGACAGAAATTCCTTGTGAGAGATTTGATATTTGGGAAGATGGAGAGGTCTACTGTGTAGGTCTTGTATTCTCAATCGAGGATCTGAAATGAAAACCGCTGAAACTGTAGCACTGGAAAAAGCAATCAGATGGGCCACAAGAAAGACCGGTGTATTTGGCTGCTATGAGGTAACAATCGGATTTTGCGGAAGAGAAAGAGTTGATTACATGACCTATGACACCAAGGGAGTGTTCCGGTGCTATGAAATTAAGGTGTCGAAAGCGGACTTCCATAGTGCTGCTGCAAAATCCTTTGTAGGCCATTACAACTATTATGTTCTCACAAGGGAATTATACAATCAGGTCAAGGAAGAGATACCGGACTGGATTGGTGTCTATATCGGAGATTACTGCGCTAAGAAAGCAAAGAAACAGGATTTATCCGGCAGAGAGTATAAAATGCGCCGTTCAGTCAATGGACGCAGTACAGAGGTATCTACTCTGTGGGTAGATATGCTCAAAGAGAGCATGATTCGTTCGTTGTATCGGGATTCTGATAAGCTGATACAGACGGAGGATGAGCAGTATATAAGCCGTCTCAGAAGTCAGATTGATAAGGCAAGGACTGAAAGGGACAGAGAATCAAAGAAGTATCTCAGATTATGGAAAGCCGTAAGGAAAGAATTTGGCGATGAAAAGGCATGGGAACTCATAGAAAAGGCAGAGGAATAAAACCTCTGCCTTAAATCATTTCCTGCCATTTATGGCAATCACTACATCATCAAAACCGGAATCAGAGTAGCAAGTGCCCTCCTGAGAAAGAGTTGTACCTGGCTGCAATTCTTGGTTATCATCCATAAAAGATAATTCGCTAAAATTAACCATCTTCCCATCTTTAAGGTACACCACATCCATACATACATAATCTGCGGCGGAAGTTCCGTTGTTTGTCACGGATGCAACAATGCCGCTGTCGGTAGTATTGTAGTCAACGGATAAGTCAGAATAGACAGGAGAGTATTCCTTTTCCTCTGATACCGACAGTGTGTAATCGAAACTATCAATCTTATCCCATTCATCAAATGTGGTCCATATACCGGCTGTTTGCCCTGGAGCAACCGCTTTTGTTCCATCGCCGGAAGAACCAACCATACTGCCGGAAGAATCCAATGCGGTCACATTCAGATCAATACTCACAACCTTATCTGAATTGTTTGTTACATACATAACGTAATACATAAAAGAATCATCCACAGTACAGGAATAATCCTGCGTACTCATCAAATCTGCAAGGTCTGTTTTGTCTTTACTTTCTGTCGTAGTCGTGACCGCAGTAGTGCCATTTTTGGTAGATGTACTGCCACCACAACCAGTCAAAAGAACGGCAGACAGTAACAGCATGGCAAAATATCTCATCTTCATAGACATATCCTCCCTATATAAATGTTTAGTCCATTATACATCAATGTGTCTATCAATGCCACATTATTCGCTTGCCTTGAAATTATATATAGGTTTCAGAATCGCAAGAATATCAACGGTTTCTCCAATACATTCCACAATCTCATCAATAGGCTTGTATGCCATCGGTGCCTCATCTATGGTTTCCTCTGACACAGAAGTAGTGTAGATACCGTCCATAGAGTGTGAATAGTCTCTCATGCTGAGAGTTTCCTTTGCTTTCATCCGGGACATAATCCGTCCGGCTCCGTGCGGCGCAGAACAGTTCCAATCCTCATTTCCCTTACCGGTTCCGAGAATACATCCGTCACGCATATTGATGGGGATAAGAACCTTTTCTCCGTACTTGGCAGAGATAGCACCTTTACGGACGATGTTGGAGTCGTGGTCGATATAATTGTGGATGCACTCAAAGAAGTCCGGCATATCTGCATCAACACCCCATCCCATGTGATTGCATATAATCTGAGCAATCATAACACGGTTCATGTAGGCAAACTTCTGACATATCCTCATATCATGGAGATACTGTTCACGGTACTTACCATCTAAATAACAGAGGTCTTTCGGCAATTTCGGAGTGACAGCACGGAAGTTTCGGCGCAGCTCCTTGATTGCGGATTCAATCTCAGATTTTCTTCCAGCGGCTTTGTAGTCGGCAATGAGCTTTTCCTGACGATCATACAGATCATCCTTACCGCACATCAACTCATAGGCAAGGTTCTGATAGTAGTCTGCCACCTGTTTCCCAAGATTGCGGCTGCCAGTATGGATAATCAGATACTTATAACCGTCCTCTGCAACATCAATCTCAATGAAATGATTGCCACCGCCGAGAGTGCCAATAGAGCGTTCGAGACGTTTGGTATCTTTTAATTCCCGGTAACAATAAAGTTCTTTCAATTCTTCAAAACGCATTTGCCGCCCATCATGCACATTTTTCCCACTTGGAACATAGGTGCGGATAACACGATCTAAAGTATTCAATGTAACAGCATTAAAATCCCTATGCCCTAAACTGACGCAAAGCATACCGCATCCAATATCCACGCCAACGATGTTTGGAATTACTTTGTTTCCGAGATCCGCAGTAAAGCCAATGACGCATCCCTTTCCGGCGTGAACATCCGGCATGATACGAACCTTACAGTCCTTAAAGGCATCCTGAGACAGAAGAGTGTTAATCTGTTCCAAAGCCTCATCTTCGATGGTTTTTGCATAAACTTTCAAATTACTCATAGTGATCCTCCTATACTTTGTATGTTTTGTTATTTCCAGAATTTCCATTGTATTTTGTGAAAGGGCGAACCCATACACGTTTACCGGTTTTGGTAGTTCGGTAAAATCCCCTCACACTTACCTGTTCGGTAGGCTTTGTGTAGTGCCTTTTTGTACCGTCTGCAGGAACAGGTCTGCTATCAATGCGGTATGTGGTTATCAGTGGTGTAGCACCGCCGGAACGGCGCAGGATTTTTCGATGCTTATGAGAAATGCGTTTCTCTTTCTGCTCCGTAGTCTCAATGCAGTTGCGGTAATGAGTTGCAAAACACATGAGAGAATGGAACTTCAATGCCTCCTTGTATGGCGTTCTGTCAGCGGCAAGAACCATCCGGGCAACCTTTCGTTTCTCTTTGCTTAATCCGGCAGGAAAGACAATGTTTTCGATTTCCTGAGTTTTCGGATCATACCGATAATTGCAGACATACACGCCACCCATATACAGATGCAACCTGACGAATACACCCTCCTGCTCATAATAGAATTTAATATCTTCCTCCGGCAGCTCAACCAATGCGGAGGGGATGGGGATGCGGAACTCTTCGGCATCCAACCAATCTTTATTTTGCTGATACCATTCAATGATCTTCTCTGTTTTCCCGATGGTATCGACTATGATTTTATTGCAGTTTGTAATATCAATCATGCCTAAGACCTCCATTTCTTCAATGGTTCCTTATAGCATTTGTCTATTTGGACACGTTCTTATCAAGCGGCATCGTGCGCTCCGCCGGAGATACGCGAATGTCAGGAGATCCCACTATCCTTATCCGGTTTCGCATTAAAGCCGGAAAACCTGTCAACCAACAAAGGGATGGTGTATGCCGTTATCAACCCTCATACCGGCAGCAGTTTTCACATTAAAAACTGCCAGAAACCTGTTACACGACACTCAAATAGACAAATCTTATAAGGAACCATTACTATGTATGCGCCTCATTTGGGGCGGTAAATAATATCAACGTGGGAATCTAATGCCTGTTCAATCTTTTCGTCCGTAACGCCCAAGTAGCGAGCTGTAACAGCTGCGGAACTGTGTTGATACAGGCGGCGGACCAGTTCAATGTCCTTTCCATTCTTGTAGTAAATCTCTGTTCCGAAGTATTTACGGAACGAATGGGTGGATATATCCTCATATTCAGGACCGAGCCAGTCGCAAACCTTTTTCAGATGCTTTTGCACTGCCCGGACACCGATAGGGAATATCAGATCATCGCCCTCAATGCCCTCAGAGTCCGCATATTCAAGGAGGAAGTTGTAGACCTGTTCCTGGACCTTGAAACGGCGAACCTTTCCGGTCTTATGCTCAACGATATTGAAAGCGTGGCCGGATGGTGTCTTGATGAAAGAGGAACGCCGGAGGGAGAGTGTGTCTCCAATACGCAATCCTACATTCGCCTCAATAACGAGGATCGTAGCAATCCGGGGATTAGGCTGTATGCAGTCTCCAATGCCCTCATATAAAGTTTTTATGATAGTCTCGTACTGTTCATGCGTACAAGCTGTTGTTGTCTTTCCTGCCATTCTAACCATCCTCCTACTTACTGATTTTTCATCAAACCGGCAACGACATTGTTGATTGCCGTCTCAGATACAAACCCGCCTTGCAACCTTACCGGGGAAAGAGAACCGTTAGGGAGAAAGAGCATATCGCCATGACCCATGAGCTTTTCGCCGCCGGCCATATCCAATGCGACCATAGAGTTTGTGACTGTACCAACACGGAGACAGATCTTTGTAGGCATATTTGCCTTAATCAATCCAGTAACAACCTTTGCAACCGGGTACTGTGTAGCGATTACAAGGTGGATGCCACAGGCACGGGCTTTCTGTGCAATTCTTACAATATGTCCCTCAACGGATTTTCCACCCATGCTCATAAGGTCGGATAACTCATCAATGAAAACTATGTCACGCCTCATAGGAGCATCTGCGAACTTTGTATTATAGCTGTCAATGTCACGGCAGCCGGTAGAGGCAAGAATGGAGTAGCGGCGATCCATCTCAATACAAAGGTTCTTCAATAGTTCAACCGCACCATTTACCTCAGATACAACCGTACACGCTGCAAGGTTCTTGTAATACTCAAACTCTGTTGCTTTTGGGTCAATGATATATAAGTGCATCTGTGCCGGATTCTTTTTCATCAATAGAGACAAGATGAGGTTATGCAGAACGATTGATTTACCAGATCCGGTCATACCAGAAATGAGGATATGGCAAGCCTTGGCAATATCAATGTAATGCTTGGAACCGTCAACCGCCATGCCGATCGCCATTGTGAAACCACTGGAGGACTGATACTCATTATCAATGAGCATATCGCCCAGGAACACGGTTTCTGTACCGGTCGGAACCTCAATATACACATAGCCATTATCAAATCTCAAAGAGGCGTTGCAATGTAAAGCTGCCTGAAATTCCTTTTCATGTCTCAAAATGGCTTGCACCTGAGTTCCGGGAGCCGGTTCAATAACATACTGTGTAAGGCGTGGTCCTTGATTGATTTTTGCAAGGGTGGAGCGGAGGCGGAAAGAGTTCAATACACTCAATATGGTTTCAGCTTCGTTCTTTACTCCATGAGATCCCCATGAGGTGTGATAAGTCATATTGCCATCAACGGCAGGGAAGATATACGGCTTTGTAAGTTCATACGCCGGAGCGGTGGCAGCGGTCTGTCTCTCTGCGGACTCTTTCAGTCCTGCATTGAGAAGTGTGCGGGCCTCGCTGTGTTTTCTGTTTGCTGTCAATGCCTCCATACAGTTAATAAATACGCTTTTCTTTCTCATGGTTCTCAATCCTTTCTTTACCGGATGCCGGTAGTACACAACTTTCTGTTTAATGCCTGTAATTCTTTGATGTGTATGTCAATAGCTTTCTGCGATTCAGTGTCACATACAAGGCGTTGCGCCTGCCCTGCGTTCTCTATCATCGTCAATACACTGTCACTCAATAATGTCTGTTCTCTATCTGTCAATGAAATAACTACCACGTTCATACCTCCTACAACATATCATTACTTGAAAAAGTATTCAAAAGGATCTCGTTGTCGGTTTCTGTTATATCCAGATAGTTGCCGGAATCATCAATAATACTCAATGCTTTTTCTTTGGTTATAGGTCTTTTCTCTGCGCCCCTAAAAGCGAAGCCATATCGGAACATCAAAGGCTTTTCGGATGCCTCAACAACTTCCCTTGCCTTTGCCCTGTCTAAAGTTCCATCGTAGAATGACATCTTTATCATAATTTCGCCTCCCATTCATCAAAATCAGGTAAGTAAGCCTCCAATTCCTCATGGGTTACTTCTGGAAGTATGCTTGCGATAATCGCCCTTGCGGAGTTCTTTGTGTGATCGTGCTCCCTATATACATAGTCAATGAGATTTTTGATCAAATCATAAGTGAAATGATCCTCAATGCAACCGGGAAACTGTTCTTTTAAGTAGTTCATAAATACTTCTAATTTATCTTTGTTCATGTGTTACCTCCATATTACACGCTGTTACTCAATGTTACAATGTAACGTTTAAGCTAATATACTCTCAATCATCCGGCGATTATTCGGTGTTACCTCTCCGCCATAATTGGAAACTGTCAATATAAGATCAATGGCCGTTCTTAATCCTCGAAGCTCGGCAGATACACGGCTGCGCTCATTGTGGTAATTCTTCAATGCCTCACGCTGAATAGGAAGATCAATAGAAAGCTCAAAGCGTGTGCGGCGCGGTGTGGATGGGTTGTTATAGGTGCGATCCATTGCATCAATGGCAGCCATGCGGCGATCCTCTTCAATGCTCATGCGCTTTTCTGTTGCTTCAAGGCTTGACACCTTGGCCTGCAGTAACTCAAAACTGCTCATACCGTTCTCAATTCTCAATGCTGTATTATTCATGGTTTCTTATCCTCCTAAACTCAATATGTTATGCTGTGACTACTTCATAATTTGCCGGGATTCTGGTTGCTGGCATATAACGGCCGGATGATTGACAGAACCAGAAAGGGCGTTTGAACTGATACGCCGCGGCGTGTTTCAATAGTTCGATGCTTTCCCCAGTGTGGAGAGTAAAGCGGATCACTGCGCCGACAGGTAAATTTTTCAATGCGTGAGGATCTTTCTTTGCTTCAATGTTCTTTCTGTATCTCTCACGCCAGCTATTGGCATATTCTGAATCAGTAGGGGAGAGAAGAGAGAGAATCGAAGCCGGGCAATGATCTTCACAAGGCCCCATGCTTTCCTCCATCGTCTTAACTCCAAAGTTGAAATAATCCCGGTTGTTTGTGTGCGTCAATACAACGGCGGCGAATGTCTCAACTTCTCCGGTGCTCAATACAGTTGCTTTTACTGCGGCGTAATATGTAGCCCCGACCATGCAAGAGCGGACAACCTCATATTTTTTCGTGTCGTTCTGCCAGGTGTAAAGCTCGTCAATCTCTGTTTTCCGGTCAATAGCTCCGGTTCTGGTGTAGTGTGTAGCGTGTGTGTAATCCCATCCCATAATATAAAGGCCTCCTTAATCTCTTACCGGCTCGCATTGCAAACAATGGTTTTTGCTAAAGGTTATCAATGCTTTTTTTGCGCCGTTCTCATGCTTGAAATTTTCAAAAAACTTTATCAATGTATCAAACTTGTAATAGTGCAAGCCTATTTCTGAATACTCAATATAGCGGCGATCCGTTATATAGGTTCCTTGGCTGTCGGTGTACTTCTTAAAAAAACGCAGCTTTTCTATATATTCATCAATATTTACTGTTTGCCCCTCTTGCAGATGTTCCAATACTGCGGAGCGGTTCAGATATTTATAAGCCATCCTAAAGCCTACGATCTCTCAATATATCCGGCGGAGCCGGGACGGCTGATCCGCCGCCGTCCGCCTTACTCTGCGCAATGATCCAACTTATCTTTTATATCTTCAATATCTGAATTGATGCGCTCAATACTTGCATAACGCTTGCTGTTTATTTTTTCTTTGAATGTCTCAAAGTAAGAAAGAACATAAGAAAAATAATTCATCTTGTTAGACACGCCACGCGCCGCGGTTGCGTCCTGACAATTCAAAACGGCATTAGATAATAAAATTCTAGTTGCATCAATGCTTTTCTGCAGTTCGGCTATCTCGCTTGTATAGTCGGCGTTGTCTGCCTCTGCTTGTTTCCTGGTTCGTCTCAATGTTTCGGCTCTCTCCATCAATGCGAAGCGGTGAGGGCGTAACAAGTAACCGCTTTTGTCGATATGGTCCGCAATATCCGCCGATCGTTTTTCGTTTCCGTAAAATGTGTTATATGGTTCATATGTGAAACGTGTGCCGCTGCCATCTGTGGCGGTCAATACTAAAGATTTTATATAATTGTTTCCGCGTCCGTCTGTGCTCTTTCTGGCATCGTTCAGGGCATACCGCCGGGAAACATCAAATATTTTTGTTTCCGGTTCTTTTATATAACCTTTATCCTGGGCGATTATAAAAACGCTTTCGGTCTGTTTCTTGCGCAGTTCCTCAAAGTCTCTAATATTAAAACAATAATCTATATCAAGACCAGGGGCAGCGGCTCTATAATTCCAATAACTAACACCATCACGGCGACAAGCTGAAAAATTGTTGAGTTTAAGCACAGCGAAATATAAATCTTGCAGACATCGCGAAGCGGTAGGAACAATAAAAACGGAGATTTTACACGCTGCCGGGTTCATTGTCTCGGCTACTGCCTTTTTAACTGTGTTTGCGGTAAATTTCCCGGGCTGCTGTGTGATAAAATACGGCTTTTCAAAGTCGAAGCCCTCGACATCATGCAAAAACTGAAAAGCTTTTTTGTTGATAGATAAAAGATTTTTAATATATGCGTTGTTCATGGTTTAGGCCTCCTTTGCTGCCTCTCTGGCGGTTTCTTTAAGTGCGTACTGTTGAAACTCTCCCACGGTTTCAATATGCAGAAAGTCAGGAGAGAACCGGCGCACGGTGTAAGCTCTACGGCTGCCGTCAAAATTGTTTTCACTGGTAACAAAACAGCGGTTTTTATACAAAGCGGATTCTATACGAGACCCCCAATATTTGAAAGTTTCACGGTCGAAGAAATGACCGCCGCCCGTTTTATAAATGGCTTTCGCCTCTGATAATGTCATCATAATATATAAGCCTCCTATATTTTGAGAGGGAGCGCCCCGGAGGGCGCGCGCCTCGTTTCTGTCAATTAGTAATTTTCGTAATACTCATTAAGGGCGGTTTTTTCGTCCTCTGTGAAAATGCGATCAATAGCCGCCGCGGTGCGTTTGCAAGCCTTAAAAGCCTTTAAGCCTTTTCGGATCTGATCCGCTCCGCCGTCAATATATCCAAACTCTGTTAAAAAATCCGCCTCACCTGCGCAGCTCTCAAAGCAAGAAGCATCAGACAAGAGACAATATAAACAATCTTTTTTTGTCGGCTCATGCGTTGCACTTGGATTGCATTGATAATCAAATGTATAGCGGCGATTGTTTGCCGGGTTGATAATGCGGCACTTATAGAGAACATGGGACGGTGTAAAAAGGTCTTTTTGTTCGTCTGCCTCTGTTGCCGTAAATCTCAAAGAATCAATAATTTTTTCTGCTGTCATGGTCTTTCCCTCTCTTTTTGTTGTTCCATCCGGGAAAGCCTGTTATAATAGGAGACAAGCCCCGGAGGGGTGGCGGCGGTCCGTGTCGCTTGGTAGGTGTAGCGGATCGCCCTTTTTTATTTTGTTTTAATAGGTCGTTTGCGTCAGACTTGCAGACGGCGGCTTGTCGGGGGTTCGCCCGGACCATTCCCTTTTATGCTGCGTGTATATGGTCAACTCGTTCCAGCCATCGCCCCGGCTCAATAGTTCCGGAGCGGTTCCCGCTTTCCCCTGGGAGCGTCGGGGGCGTTAATCATTGTTAGAGTGCTAACTGCTTTCACTCGATGCCGGGCCGGTTTTATACCGCTTTCCCGATCTCGTGCGGTTCTGAAAGTTTCAAAGTGCTTTCATACTTCCAATAACTTAATTATCTTTTTTATATGTGCGGTGTGAATTGGTACACCCTAGCACAGGTTTACAATTTTCCTTTTGCCTGATATATGCACTCATTACCACAGGGGCAGCCCTCACAGGAGATACAAGCCGGAGGCGGTGGGGCGTGTGTTTCGGTCTCGTCTTAATAAGTGCCGCGCCGCCGTTGCCTTGGTCCGGGTTGATTCCCTTGGTCCGGTCTGCGGTGCGTTGTTCTTTTGGGGTACACCGTGCGCCCTTGCCTGCACTTGTTTGTTTTATTGAACGTCCGGCGGTTCGTTGTTGTCCGTTGCGGTTCGTTCTTTATGCTTGTATTGTAAAGCGTATTCTTTACAAAGTCAAGCGGAAAATTTACAAATTATTGCGGTTTGTGAAATATGTATAGCCGACTAAACAAAATAGGGGCGGTTTGTTGTGTAAATTGTACACTTTACAAAGTGCAAGAAAACCCCGGCGCAGTGTTTACCATGTAAACAGCAGACTTGACAGGCGGCGCAGATTCTTATATATTATAAGGGTAAAGAATAGAAAGGAGGGCGGAGCCGGTGCGGTTGAGTTTTGGCGAAAAAATGCGCGTTATGATGAAACGGCGCGGGGTATCGGTGCAAGAGGTGGCGGATCGTCTGGGCGTGTCCCGGCAGAACGTAAACCAGAGACTAAACGCCGACAAGTTCACGCTTGAAGATATGGAGAAATACGCCGCCGCCATTGGTTGCGGAATTGAAATAGAAATAACAGAGCCGCCGGAGGGCGGAGCAGATCCACATATAAAATAAATAAGGATAGCCGAAAAAGTAGAACGTAGGGCACAGAGAGAAGCAGAAAGCAGCTTTTCCCGGTGTCCTTTTTATTTTGCCCGTGTGACAGTGTAGGACCGCCACAGAGGGCGCAGAGGAAAGGAGGGCGCAGAGATGGCAGTAGAGAAGAAAGAAACAGCACAGAGAGACGAGAACGGAGTCAGGAAACAGAGCTATAAACGTTTTAAGGAGGGGCGCGACTATGAACCAACGGACGCAGAAACAACGGCGGCTTTATGTGATGCCTTTTTGACTGGATTCTTACAGACGGAGGAAACGCCGGAGGGCGGAGAGGTACAGAACAAAGGGGGACGGCCTAGGAAGTTGGAAACCGTAGAAGAATTTACAGAGGTAGCGGAAAAGTACATTTTATATATTAAGGATAGAGCGGCGGAGGGTGTGCGCTTGGTGCCTGATGTAGAGGGCTTTTGTAGTTTTGCCGGGATTTCTAGGGAAACCCTTAATAATTGGGAAACTGCCCGCCCTGGTGCGTATTCTGACACAATAAAAAGACTGAAAACCAGTATTGCAGCATTTAAGAAGCAACTCGCCTTTGCTGGCAAGATTCCGCCGATCGTATTTGCTACGGATATGAACAACAACCACGGCTACACGCAAGCGGCGCAAAAGATAGATTTAAACGTAGGCAAGCAGGCGGCAGAGCTACCAACGGCGGCAGAGATCGCGCAGCGTTTACCGGTGGAAATGAGCGGAAAAGATCCGGCAGACACGGACGGAGATATAAATATATAGAGTTTATGCGGTTTTGCGGTTCGTTTTCTTTTACTTTTACGAACTCCGGCACGTTTCCGGCGGTTCTGGTGTGGAGATCCGGGGACAGGTCCGGCAGCTTATACCCTGGGGCGGGGGTGTAGAGCGGAGCGGATCAGGGGCAACTCACCCCTCTGAGTTCCCAAAAAATTAAAAAGCCCAAAACCACCCCAATCGTAAAATGGCAAAGAACCCTATTACCGTAAACCACCCAATTTACAATGTAAGTATAAACACGGCATCCGAATAACAAAAGGAAAGTGAGGACTTTACAAAACCACAAAATCCAAAATCGGCGGATGCCTACCGGCATAGAAAGAGAGAAATATGGAACAGAACAAAGAAGCAGCAACACAGAATAAGCAGAGAGAGGCGGAAGTATGCAGAGAGAAGAAACAGACCGCATGGGACAAATGGAAAGAGGACACACTGCGGAAGTTCAACCGGACTGCATGACAGAGGCATACACCGTAGGAATCTCTGAAACGCATATCAGAAACAATGCAACGGTATTCCGAGTATGGCAGATGATAGAGTGTGGAGAACTTACCAGAGAAGAGGGATTGTACCTCATGGTAAATACGCTTGCGGATGAAAACCATCGTCTGAATCAAATGTGTAATGACCTCATAATGAGGATGCCGTCACGTCTGCACGTAGAAACGATAACAGGCGAAAAATAAAAATCGGCGGAGGCTTACGCCTCATAGGAGGTAAAACCGGATGAGCAATGAAAACAGCAATTCCAAAAATTCCCCGGAAAATAAAAAGAGGTCTTGGCACAAGGAACCGTGGTATAAAAGGTTATTCGACAAGATTTTGGTATCGTATTTTCTTCCGTGCAAGCATGAGTGGGAAGTACTGGAAGTCCTCTGGACGGTACATGATTACGGCGGATTTAAGTGCGAGGTATGCAAATGTGGGTGTAAGAAATGCGGAGAAATAAGCATTGAGCAATTATTAGTATGAGGTGTAGGGCATGGATAGACCGGTAGAAATCACAAGAAGCTATGCAGAGTGCAAATTCTGTAACGATATTGCTGATATGTGCAATGAGATACCAGATTGTACTCACTGTGAGAATAGAAAAGGAACATGGATAGATACAATCACGAGCCTGCTTGGCACAAAAGCGGTTGTCGTTCTGGAAGATGGCAAAGTGGAGACATATCCACTGGATAGACTTAAAGTTATCACAAAGAGGGAGAGATAATGAAAATTATTGAAGAAATTGGCGAAGCTGCAATGTTGGAACAGCTTGCAGAGGAATGTACCGAACTTGCAAAGGCAGCACTCAAAATGGCAAGGATCATACGAAAAGAGAATCCGACACCTGTAACAGAGAAAGATGCTATTGCAAATATCAGAGAAGAGTACACGGATGTCGTACAGTGTGCCGGAGAACTTTCATTGACCGTAGATGAGGAACAGATGGCACGCAAACACGAACGGTGGGAAAAGAGAGTGAGGGATAGAACATGATACCATTCAGGCATTGCATAAGGGAACCGCACGGATCGGCAGTGAAATTTGAGATACTGGCAGCAGCACCGAATGAGTTTCAGGTACGTTACCCAGATTATGATTACATTAAAATGGGAGTCGGACCATCAGTGATGTATAACAGAGAACAATTACTGTGTTTCCTATTGGCGTATGACAAGACAGAGTGCCTTGAATTTATGGAAAAACTGTATCATCACATGGGATGGTCTACAGAAAAGCTGCATGAGAATCCGGCGTTTGCCGAAGTGATAAAGGAGAAAGAGACATGATAGCACGTTTCTTGCAGGATATTGTCGTGAACGACATTGAGAAGAATATGGAAATGGATATCGACAAAGGAGAAGAACTCTTTGCCATAGACAGAGGGAATTTCTACGAATTGCGTAAGCCGAATGGGTGGGGAACAATGGCACCCAAGGAGTGCGAGGGCAAGTATTATGAAATCGTGAGGGATTGAGTATGATGTACGGAACCAAAAGCGGAACTTTATACATTGACGATATTCCACTGGGAGATATGAAACAGTTGGAAGAGATTTCTGCCCCGGACATAGATGCCGAATATGACGGATTATCTCTGGAAAAGAGCTGCGAGATTGATTTCAAGGTAACTATGAAGCAGTCTGCCATAAATAAGATATTCAGACCGTGTTTCGGCATAGAGCCGTACAGAAATCTTGATAAGTGTGGTAAGTGCAATCTGAAAAATGACTGCGTGAAAGCCAAGATAGAGAACAATTTCAACATGAAAACAAGGAGGATAACCACAAGTGGGAGAAATTAGTTTCAAAGAGAACGAACTGTATCAGGAAATTGAGCTGTTCGTGGACGGAGAGAAAATCGGAGAGGCAGAGGTTGAGATTAAAGGAAAAATGTTGTCGAGACTGAGCATCTTTCCGCCATATCAGGATAAGGGATATGGAACCCAGATTGTATCAATGCTCAATGAGAAGTACGGATGCAATGTACTGTGGGTCAATGCGGACAATGCAAGAGCGATACACACCTATGAGAAGAACGGCTATGCAATATCTAAGCCAACAATGTATCTGATGGAGCGGAATTAGAGGGAAAACCTTTAATTATAAAAGAAAATAGGAGGATAAACACATGGGCGAGAAAGAAAAACATCCTTGGAAACCACCGGAATTAGCACCACCGATGCCGGATTTTGACGATTTTCCAATCAGTGCGTGGCTGAAAACACCACCGATACTGCCGAAAGGATTATACCCGGACGAGAAAAACTATACGGCTGTTGCAGCACATGAGCAGGAACACAGAACACGAATGATCGGTGTGGAGCCACCACTGTTTACCACAAGATTGATGGGATACGAGCGGATGGAAGCACCGAAGTTCAGACCGAAGGATTTGGAAGTGGCAAGCATAACTGAGAAGATAGGCAAGACCATGGATAAAGTATATGATGCACAGATGGGGTTGCTCCAGGAACAGGTCTTTGCAAGCTGCGGTATTCCGGGAGAGGTAATGTTTGGAGACATTTTTAAGGATTTAGGATTAAAGGAGGACAATATGGATAGAAGTTTAGCTGATAAGAAATTTAAGAAAGTAACAATCGAGTGTGAAGATGGCAGCACTTACGCAGGAAAGGTTACTCATATTTGTGGCAGTCCTTACCGCTATAACAATCTGTGCGTTGAGGCAATGATCGAGGACAAACCTATTGCTGCATACGGAATTGAAAACGTAATATTCCAGAATCCGGCAACAATCGTATTTTGGTCTGACGGCACAAAGACGGTTGTAAACTGCATGGATAATGTGGAAATCAAGAAAAAGGTTGTTGATGGCAAGGAAATAACCATCCGTAAGCCTAAAAAGGCTGATACCTATTCCGAGGAAGCCGGTCTGGCTATGGCTATCGTGAAGAAATGGGCCGGCAACAACGGAAATTACAACAACATTTTCCGTGAGTTCATTCCTGAGATGGCACAGTCTGAGAAAGAGGCAAAGAAAGCTGCCAAGAAAGCTAAAAAGGCACAGAAATCGGAGGAATAACCAATGACGCTGAGGGAATTTGCCAAAGGATATGACGGAAACATTATGCTGAAAGCATTTGAGAATGAGAAATCAACAGCTCCGGCAGCAATTATGATGACTCAGATTACGGATTCTATCAAGGATGAGGTTCTTGACAAAGAAGTATACAGCTACACAATGGTTTGCACTTCACTGTTTGAACGGTATCTGAGAGTGAATTTTGAAGCTGTGCCGGAGATCCCAAACGAAACGGAGGAAACCACATGAGAACCTATTTTTTTGACACAGAGTTTACTGGTCTGCGTAAGGACACAACTCTTATCAGCATAGGAATTGTCTCAGACACAGGAGATAGGTTCTATGCAGAGTTGACGGACTATGATGAGGGTATGTGTGATGAATGGATTGAGAAGAATGTTCTCGATCATTTGGTTTTGAGTGGCAATGCGGAGTTAGAAGAAAGCCTGGCAGCCGACAATAAAACAACGACTGTAATCGGCAGTAAGGCAGATGTTTGTTGCGAACTTATGGAATGGCTTGAAATGGACGCTAATTTTGACAGTGATTATGCTGCGGTATTCGTTTCAGATGTCTCGCATTACGATATGGTGTTACTGATTGACTTATTGGCAGGAAACGCTATGAAGTTGCCTGAGTTTATTACACCGGCTTGTCACGACATCAATCAGGACATTGCAACGATGCTTGATATTTCAGAAAAGGCAGCTTTTGACATTTCGAGAGAGCAGTTACTTACGGACAGAGGAATTGCTTTGCCGAAAGGTCAGAAACACAATGCACTCTACGATGCGGAGGTTATCAAGGCAATCTATGATGATTTCTATGTGGGGGGGGGTAATTAAGGAGGCCACGAATGGATAAGGGACAGATTTTATGCGATTACAGGACTGCGAAGAATCGCAAAAAGCAGATCCCCATTCTGGCAGAACTTAATGCCTGCAGTAAAGAAGAAATCATTGATATTCTTACGGAGGGTGGCTACACACGGACATTCAATACCAACGGCGTTGATATATCCGTAAAACGGAAAGAGATTGAGAATAGATATGCCAATGGGGATGATGTAGCCACTCTTGCCATGGCGTATCACATCTCAAAGAAAGCAATCAGGACATTGCTCAATGTACCTGAGACGGAGGATGATAAACCTATGGAAAGTAAAGATACCCAAACGTGCAAAGAAACCATTAACAGACTGCATGAGGAATTGAATGAGGCAAACGATAAAATCCTCTCTCTGACAAAACAGTTGGACGGAGAGAGAAACGATAACACCGCCTTGAAAGAACAGATGGTGAGCATGGAGGCGAAGATAAAAGAACTGAAATCTCATGCGGCGGAAAGTGACAGTTTTTACAGCAGATACCAGGACCAGTGTATCAAAATCAATCAGCTCAATACAACCATTGATGTTCTGATTGACAAGATCAATCTGTTAAAGGCGGTGTACGCATGAAAGATAACGGAATTGAGGTAAGAGTAGCTGACTACTGTGCTTTCTGTGGAGACTTTGAGCCGGACGTTGAGAAAATAGATGCCTCTTGCGTAGCTGATAAAGTACCGAGAGTTCTGACAACGATCAGGTGCAAGGATGCCAAGAAATGTGCAGTTATCTATGAGAGGGCAAAGGAGGCATTGCGTGAAAAATCAGAGATGGTACAGAGTAACATTTGAGACTTTGGAAAGGAAACCCATCAGGAGAACCGTTGAGGTACTTAGCACGGACAGCGTTCATGCGTCTGCTCTGGTATATCAGCAGTTCGGTAGAAAGAAAATCAAGGTAAAATCTGCCAAGAAAGTAAAGGAGAGCGAATGATGGATAATTTGAACTTGAAACCGCAGTCCCCGGATGAAGTAAAAACCATGATGTGGACAGGGGAAAATCAGCGTGAAATGTTCGATCTGCTTACTTGTGGCAAGAAAATTGACGATTACATGACCGCTAGCGGAGAAAACTTTTTCATAGATCATAGCACCGTAAAAGGTGGACTGGTTCTGATTACCAACATAGGAAATCAATGCGGATGCAAAATACCGGTAAAGATAGGGGACTATGTGTGTGGCCGTAGATATGGAGACAAATGGTGTTTTTCAGTTGCGGACGGTGCGGCTTTTGAGAACAACACTTGTGGAACTCTTGAGAAAAGAGAAGAAAAAGGAAAACCGATAGATGTATTCAAAAATCAGGAACAGTTAGAAGAGTGTCTAAGAGAGTGGCAACACAGATTATTCCTTGATGGGTGGTTGATACTGGCACACGTTGAGGATAAGATTATGAACCCTGATGGAGAAGAGGTAATTGACGCTGCCGGATATAACACATTCGTTTTTGAATCCAGTCAAGCGAATATCCAGTTGCTCAGCGATGAATCTTACAAAGAGAACAATACATTGTTCAAACATTGTCAGGAAAAGGACCTTGTGCATGAACTTTTACATTGCAAGTACGATTGGATGAGATGCCAGGGTGGAACCTATGAGGGCGTGTATCTGGATGCGACCGAACACCAGAAGTTGGAAGAAATGGCAAAGAGTCTTATCATGGCAAAATATGGTGTGGACTACAACTATTTCATGTGAGGTGCGTTATGACAACGGTGGTAGTTTATAAGACCAGGACGAGAGAAGTCCTGGCGGCAATTCCGGTAGAGGGCGGAGATGCCATTTGCCGGAACGACATTGAATTTCAGATTTACAACGGAACAGAACCGATCTTTACGGAAGTTCCCGGAGGGATAGTTCTGGCAGAAAACAAATTTATGCTAAAGATGGAGGACAAGAACAATGAAAAATAAAGGAACATGGATTATTGTCGGCATTGTAGCCGCATTTGTATTACTGATTGCAGGAATTTTCGTAACAACGAACAACAGAGCCATTTCGTTAGAGGAACAGGTTCTTACGGCAGACTCCGATGTGCAGACGCAGGAGAAACGTAGAGCCGATCTCATCTACAATCTGGCAGACTGCGTAAAAGAATATGATAAGCATGAGGCAGATACGCTTTTGGCAGTTGTTGACGCAAGGAACAATGGCGGTGTGGATATTGAGAATGTCACAACTTCCATTGCTGCGGTTGCGGAGCAGTACCCGGAACTGAAATCGAATGAAAATTATAAAGAGCTTATGAATGAATTGGCTACGACTGAAAATCTGATTGCACAGTACAGACAGTCCTATAACAATGAAGTCCGGGCATACAAGAAATATGTGCGTAAGTTCCCTCATAAGCAGATCTTAGGAATGATGGGATATGAGGTTATCAATTATTCATATCTGGAATACAGCACAGAGGACAGGCAGCCGGTAAGCAATCTGTTTGGAGAATAAGCCTATGAGAAAATGGAGTACGATAATCTACTCCGGCAGTGGTTGGGATTTGACGGTGCGAGAACTCATATTTAGCATCGTCATTATCCTTGTCATGCTCACGGGTGGATTTTTCATCAGCGAAAAGATTTCTTCCTCATGCGACAACAAAAATGAGGAATATTATCAGGCAATTAAGATCGATAATGACGCAGAACAGTTCCAGTATGGAATGAGAACCAATGTAGGTAATGCGTTTGTAAAAGGAACTCTGTCGGTTGTAGATCCGGTTACTGACTCTGATATTGATGGCGAATATGCCTACATAGAAGTCAGAGAGGAACATTACAACCAACACACCAGACAGGTAGCCCATACGACAACGATAAATGGAAAATCCCACACATATTACACAACGGAAACTTACTATTCGTGGGATTATTACGACAGTTGGGAAAAACATAGCGAAAAGGTATCATTTCTTGGCGTTGAATTTCCATACGGCACAATATCCATGCCGGGAGACTATCATATAGACACACAGAAGAAATCAAGCCGTGTGCGATATAAGTATTATGTCATAGACACTTCCTACGATGGTGTCATTTATACAGAACTGAAAGATAACACGATAAGCAATGGCAGCACATTCATTCAGACTGATACGTTAGATAGTGCTGTGGATTACATGGTAAGCAGCAGTACGGCGATGATAGTCGGATTCTGGATGCTATGGATTGTCTTTATAGGGGCGGCGGTATACGGATTCTGCTATTTGGATAACAGATGGTTGGAGGATGAGTAATGTTTATAGTAAATCAGGATAGAAATACGACAATCAACATGGAAAATGTGAAAGAAATTTCATTGCATGGGAAACAAATCTTTGCAGACGATACCGTAATTGGTAAGTACGGAACGGAAGAAAGAACAGATCAGGTCTACAATGAAATGCTGCAAACCCTATTTTCCCCATACATGATGTTGAAAAATGCAGAGTTGCCGCCGGACGCAATGAAAAACTTTACAAACGGAAATGTGATTCTGCTGAAAAGTGCGGACAGAGAGCCTGACGTGAAGTTTTATGACAATGGATTATATTATATGCCGGAGGAATAGAGATGAAAGATTTGATTTTTGCACTTATATGGTTTGTGGTACTGGGAATTTATATCTTTGTGAGTTGGAAAGATGCAAAGTCCAACAACGATGTGAAAAAGGAAATCACACAGATGAATGAACTGCTCTTAGAACAGAACACACAGCTCAGGAAGCAGAACGATCATCTGAATATGGTTATCTTGAGTGTTTGCAGTAAGAGTGTAAGAGATAGACAACAGAAGAAAGATGGTAAAACCAATGATGAGACAGAGAAAGAGAAACAATAAGCCACATTGGCGGAAAAGACCACAGAGAAAGTTACAAGATCAATCAATGCCAATGCCGGAACCGTCCGTTGAATTTCAAAACACCTACACTTTCAGACCGATAGAGACGTACCAGGTATGCAAACACCTTGATATATTCCAAGCAGGTCGAGAGGATATAGCAGGTTTTGTCCATAGGAAAATGGCACAAGAAATGGGTATGAAACTTGCACAAGACGGAATACTCGTATTCGACACAGAACCAGATTCTAAGAACTGCGGAATCGTTGTCAGGGCAAGAGTTGATGTAATAAGACCGAAGTAAAAATACAGAGCCGTGTAGAGCCGTGAGAAAGGATGAATTTTCATGGCTCAACACGAACTATCGAATAAAGAGATTATCGTAAGGCTTCTGAAAAGCGATCTGAGTGACTATGACAATCTTCTGTCCTTACTCGGAATGGCAAATGAGGTTATCCGGGAAGATAAAGAACTTTCGCGGAAATTAGCGAATAAGGTCAGATTCCTTGCACTGAGACTGTGTGCGACAGGAGATATTAAATATTACAATTTGTACAATAAGGCTCTTTTGTTCTTGGCGCAGGAACATAAGGATTTTGACTCTTATCTGCTTTATGTGGAAAAGAACAGAGATCCAGAGGACAGATACTATCAGCCACGAAGAAATAAGATTTATTGGCTTGTACAGAAGATGCAGAGGCTTATTGATGATGAGTTGGATATTCTATCAATATCAATGCCTCCTGGCACCGGCAAGACCACACTGGGAGAGTTTTTCATATCGTTTGTAATGGGGCATTACCCAAACACACCAAACCTTATGTCCTCCCATTCTGGATTTATGACGAGAATGTTCTATGATGCCGTTCTCAACATAATTACCAGTAATGAATATTGTTGGAGCGATGTGTTCCCGGACATTGTATTTGAGGGAAACAACGCAAAAGAAGAGACAATAAATCTTGGAAGATGGCAGCCGTTTAAGACACTGACCTGCAGACCAATCAGAGGTTCCCTTACCGGTGTTACCCGTTGTGAGGGATTTCTGTATGTGGATGATTTGGTTTCCGGTATCGAAGAGGCTCTGTCTATTGATCGTCTGGATAAGTTGTACGGAGAGTACACCACAGACCTTAAATCTCGTAAAAAGAAGAAAGCAAAAGAGATCCACATTGCAACCCGATGGAGTGTGCATGATGTTATTGGCCGGCTTGAAAGAATGTATGAGGGCAATCCGAGGGCAGAGTTCATTGCTGTTCCAGATATTGATCCTCAGACCGGAAAAAGCAACTTTGATTACGATTACGATGTTGGATTTGATGAGAAATACTTCCACGATATGGAAATGTCGATGGATGATGTTTCATATCGCTGCCTGTATAAGAGCGATCCGATTGAGAGAGAGGGTATTCTGTATCATCCAACAGAATTACAGAGATATATCGGAGGACTGCCGGACAGAGAACCGGATTCTATATTGGCAATCTGCGATACCAAGGACACCGGTACAGACTACAACTTCCTCGGAGTTTTCTATCAGTATGGAGACAGATACTATCTGGAAGATCTGGTATTCAAGAACATCGACCCTGGGACCTTGGACGAACTCAACTCAGATATGCTTGTTAAGCATCATGTACAGCAGGCACAGTTCGAGAGCAACAAAGAGGGTAGCAGAACCGCAAATGAAGTTGAGAGACTTGTCAAAGCAAAAGGCGGCAGATGCCATATCACGAAGAAATACACTACTCAGAACAAAGAGACCAAGATCATCGTCAATTCTTCATGGGTTAAGGAACACGTCATATTCAAGGATATTACAGAATATGAGCCTAAGAGTGATTACGGTGTGATGATGTCATTCCTTTGCAGTTATACACAGCTCGGAAAGAATAAACATGATGATGCGCCGGACACTCTGGCAATGTTCGCCCAGTTTGTAGATGCTCTTCTTGGCGGAGAGGGACAGGTAGTAAAGAGAAGCGAATTAGGAATATAGAAAGGGATAGCATGGGACAATATAGTTTCGCCACCAACTTAAAAAAAGAAAGAACGAATAGGGGAATTACACAACACGAACTTGCAGCGGGCGTTCATGTGGCGCAGAATACAGTGAGTGATTGGGAACAATGCAAAAGTTATCCGTCAATCGACAAGATATACGATATAGCAAATTTTCTCAAAATCCCTGTAAGCAAGTTGATTTCTGATGTTCAGAAAAACGGTTGTAAAGCCGACTACACACAGAAAAACAAATTTTTTTGAAAATTTTGTTTATTCCACTTGACAAAGAATGTTTAGTACGCTATACTACGACCATACCAAGTGACACGGATATAAGTTAAGCGGAGTGAACACAAGGTATTTGGCATTAAAGTTTCTCCTAACCATTACGGCACAGCAACAGTGCCGTAATATGGGAAGTAAGCTAACTCGGTAGAAGCGATGGACTGAAAATCCATAGGAGTTGGTTCGACACCAACACTTCCCACTCAGGATTACTGTTCCCCGACAGCAATCCTACATCGGAGGGTTCCCACTTATGATAATCCTCCGAAACCTCACATAGAATCTCCCCAGTGTGAGGTATGGACCATTAGCTCAGTTGGTTAGAGCGTCCGGCTCATAACCGGATGGTCCGGGGTTCAAGTCCCTGATGGTCCACGCATGGCAATCCGGCACGAAACTATAAATATGGCCATGGCAGTGAAGCTACGCCGAGATACACCGGAGGAAGTAAGGCGGCTGAGTGCGGCGGTGCAGTGCAGAAACGGTATGACTACCGCATGACCGTGACGGCTACCAGAGGTAGCAGACAAGAGAGGATGCAAAAAGATGTATATTCCTGAATTTTGGTGCGGTGTTGCCGCAACGATAATCACAGAAGTAATAATTGCAATCGCATATTCCATATATGCAGACCACAAGAAAGGAGGCAAGAAGTAATGAACAAAGCCGAATTAGTACAGGCTATGGCTGACGATGCCGGACTTTCCAAAAGTGACGCTGAAAAAGCACTCAACGCATTTGTTGAGATCGTAGGCGGAGAACTTGGAAAGGGTGGAAAAGTGCAGTTGGTAGGTTTCGGAACATTTGAAGTGACTGAGCGTGCTGCCAGAGTTGGCAAGAACCCTCAGAACGGAAAAGAGATTTCCATTCCGGCTTGCAAAGCACCTAAGTTCAAAGCCGGTAAAGCACTGAAAGATGAAGTGAATCGCTAAATGATCGGAGCGAACTTGGTGTAGTGTGGTGGTTCGATTCCACCTGTGGGTGTAGCTCTAGCGATTAAGATTCCCACCGCTTCTTTCCTAATGTTCTTGGCGATACAAAGAAAATTCCGGGCGAACGGCAACGATTGGTGGTGTTGCGGCGGACTGTAAATCCGTTCCCTCGTGGTAAACATTGGAGGTTCAATTCCTCTTTCGCCCATTTAGGTAGATTGCAGCCTATTCACAGAGAATTTACCGGACGCGAACGGCTTCTCTGCGGAGAATTGCAAGAACCTGGTTACGATTTTTTGTGGTTAAAGGGTACCTTGCTTCCAGTCAAAAAGTAAAAACCACACCTGTTCGATTAGTCAAGCGGTCAAGATACCACCTTTTCACGGTGGGGACGGGAGTTCGATTCTCCCATCGAACATTTCAACTGAGAATAACGCTGACTGTTTACAGTTGGTTTAGTGTTCCGGCTGAAAAGTATTGGCGAAAGCCGTGGTAAGCAATCATTAAATAGGGAGATTGCAATGCTCACTGAGAGGCTTATGTGAGTAGTCCGGGAAAGCCGACAGGACTTAAACTTGGAGAGCTTGCGTAAGTCACGCTAAAGACCATCGTTGCAACGATGCCTACGATAGCATAACTGGAAATGCCACGGACACCATGCCGGGGAAAGTGGGGTTCAACTCCCCACCGTAGGACGAGCGGATTTCTTTACCAATTTCTTATTCCGGCTCACACAGGAAAGAAATGGCGCGGCGAGGTGGCGAGAACGTAAGTGCTTTTTACATTACCAAGAGTTTTTTAAGAAAAACTCCGGTGCGGAAAATTTACTGCTTAGAGTGCATGAGCGTTACAGCGATTTAAGCGGCGGTGGAAACTTCCGAGAAAGACCTGATTACAGATGTGCGTGAGCCGTAACCAACCGAGCCGTCATGCTTAGTCAGGCGCAGAGGAATGTAGTAGAGGCGGAGAACTGTGAAAACAACGTACATCCGAGGTAAGGCACAAAGAGTTGGACTGTGCCAATGCTCTCTGAGAAAATAGTCGGTGGTTTATGAGAGTTATGATCTGGCGGCGTAAGCCGTGGGTCTTGTAAGTAGAGTGACAGCCTTGTGCTGAGGGACTACTTATAGGACTGCGGAGGGGTGTAGGGTCCGAGAACCGCATATACAAATGAAATACCCTTGTTGGCAACTGTCTTACACGTTGCATCGGTTCGGTGGCGGCAACCATCCAAGTCACTGCCGGACTGCATTGGAGTATAGCTCAGATGGATAGAGCACAACACTACGGATGTTGGTTAGCGCAGGTTCGAGTCCTGTTACTCCAATAATGGCTTGTAGCTCAGTGGTAGAGCGTCTGACTGTTAATCAGAATGTCGTGGGTTCGATTCCCACCTTGCCAGTTGGAGACACTTGACTTACTCTTTCAAAACACTCCACGACAGAAAAGGTTAGGAAAGGGCGTTTACGACCGGCGGAAGAGGATCTCCGACTTGTACGTTACCAAGGGAAAACTACTCTGCCGTGTGTCCGGTTGGTCGAGGGTGCAGTCTTGAAAACTGTCTGGATGTAAAAGTCTCTGGGGTTCAAATCCCTAACACGGCGTATGGTGCATTGCCGTAATGGTAGCGGAGCGTCTTGCTAAGTCGTCCTGCAGAAATGCAGTACAGGTTCGAGTCCTGTATGCACCGCTATGAGACCGTATTCCACCGGTGGAGGAGGTCTCAGAATTTGGAGTTGCCGGAATAGGTAGACGGATAATCATAGTAAAGGAATGGGGTAGGCGAGAGGTAGGTGCGAGGACAAGCCACAGAAACAGCCGTAATCCTACCGCCCCAAGAAACTACTGAAAATCATAACTATTGTACCGAGTACCAACAGCGAAAGGTGTGGCTAACAGTAGCATAGTTCCATAGTGGGTGCAAATCCCATTACTCCAAAGCCGTCCTGACTTCGGACGCTAAACCAGTTGGGGTTAGAGAGATTTCCCGAAAGATAGTTTCTATTGGCATACCCGGTGGTTAGGGTGTATCACAGCAAACCATAGTGAGTGTACGGAATTATTTAATCAAGTCCACCGTTCAGGATGTCGGCTGTGTGACGGTTAAGAGTGATTATGCGAGAAATTCGACATAGCAGAAAACTCAGAGGTTCTTGTGGGGCGAAGAACCATTATGGCGGAGTGGAGCAGTGGTAGCTTGTCGGGTTCATGCCCCGGAGATCACAGGTTCAAATCCTGTCTCCGCAATCTTGCGTGGTAGTTCAATGGAGAGAACATTATGAGCGGTTGTCATGCTCCATGTGACACGGACAGCAATAATTCTTTTTTCGATGGTAACGAAGAGATGGGGGTTCGATTCCCTCCCACGCAACTGATACGGATTTCCGTATTAAAACCGAATATGGAGAGGTGGCGGAACGGTAGACGCGGCAGTTATGTACAATACGTCATGTTCGTGGCGTTGACGGCAATATATTACAGCTTGGGGCCTGCTTCATTGATGGTTCAAATCCATCCCTCTCCATTCAAGGCGATGGCGCAAATGTCCTTACAAATCAAGAAGATGCGCCAATTACATGAGTGAGGTAGCTCAGTTGGTAGAGCACGAAAGAAAAATGGATCATGTTTGTGGTCCGAACAGCAATCTTTCATTCCATGCTAAGGACGTTGTCGGCGGTTCGAGTCCGTCCCTCACTCTATATGGCGATGTGGTGCAAAGGGAGCACAGCAGCTCTGTTAAGAAGAATGTCATGTTAGTGGCATAATCAGCAAACTCCTTTCAATAACAATCCCAAGCTGCGGATAGAGGTTCGATTCCTCTCATCGTCTCTGCCCCGATTGCCGGTTATGGTAAACCGGATGGAACATGGTTGACAGGAGTGTTCCTTACAGCAATCGAGCATACGGGTTCAAGTCCTGTCGGGGCAATTAAGTGACGCTTACAGCAATCTTTCAAAACAGAAAATTCCATTGACAATATTTTCCCGTTTGAAACAGCGTCATGTAAAAAGAAAGAGGTTGCCCATGAACCGAAAAGAAGATTATAGGGATATGGAAAAGTATCATAAAGCGTGTCAGAGGCAGCATAGGCGATATTACAACAAAACGTCATTTCTATATCCGTCTCATCCGTGGACTGCGGAGGAAGATGCACTGGTAATTAAGCATGAGATTACCGATTCTGAATTGTCTGAGAAAATTGGTCGTTCTGTCGGAGCGATACATAACAGGCGGTATGAACTTAAAAAGTTAGCCAGATAGGCATAAAACTTTACATGGGACACTTACAGCAACCCTTTTGGATATGACTGTTAATCATAAACCCCAATAGTGTCCTGGCAATGAAACAGTAAACAATTTTATAGGGACTCCTACAGCAATCACAATGGTTAAAGCAAATGTCTAAAAAACAATGTGAAACGGTTCAATTCCGTAAATGAGAGTCCTGGAAAGGTAGGAAAACATGAGCTTTGCAGATGCAATGAGAGAAGAGGGTAGATTTACCCGGACTGAAAACGGTGCAGTGGCACTGAATACTTCTGGCGATGCCAGATTGGATCTGTTTGGTACAATCGGATCGCTGAGAGAGGCTGATGAGAACAGAATTACCACTCTGTTTGCGGAGGCATACGCACAGGACAAACTCTTTGCTACAAAGATTGCGTTCTATGCAAGAGACATTCGTGGCGGTCTTGGAGAGAGAAAGACTTTCAGAACCATTATCCGTTATATGGCAGAGAAACACCCAGAAGCACTCAGACCGAACCTTGATTTGGTTGGCGTGTTCGGGAGATATGATGATCTGTATGAGCTTATCGGTACTCCATTGGAGGACGATATGTGGGCGGCAATGAAGAAACAGTTTGAGGAAGATTTACAGAACCTCAATGCCGGAAATGCAATTTCTTTACTTGCAAAATGGATTAAGACCGCAGATGCAAGCAGCTCTGCCACAAGAAAACTCGGAATCCTTACGGCGCAGAAATTAGGCTATCCGGTCTACAATTTCAAGAGAATCGTCCGTAGTATGAGAAAACAGATCGGTGTCGTTGAAAGTCTTATGTCAGCCGGAAGATGGGATGAAATCAAATACCCAGAAGTTCCGAGCCGTGCAATGATGATTTACCGCAAGGCATTTATGAAACATGATGCTGAGAGATTTGGAGAGTTTATCAGCAAAGCAGAAAAGGGAGAGGTAAAGATCAATGCCTCAACACTATTCCCTTACGATATTGTTGAGAAGATCCTTTACGGCAGAGAGAGCAACAAGGTACTTGAAGCCCAGTGGAAAGCCTTGCCGGATTATGTGGAGAAAGGAACAAACGCTTTAGTTATGGCGGATGTGTCCGGTTCCATGAGAGGCAGACCTATGGCAACATCAATCGGTCTTGCAATCTATTTTGCAGAGAGAAATGTGGGTGCATACCACAATCTGTTTATGACATTCTCTGACAGACCAGAGACGGTTATTCTGAGGGGAGAAACCCTTGAACAGAAGATCCACAACGTAAGCAGAGCAAATTGGGATAATAACACAGACCTTAAAGCTGCTTTTGAGAGGGTTCTTGAAATTGCGGAAAAACACAATACTCCGCAGGAGGAAATGCCGAAAGCAATCGTTGTCATATCAGACATGGAAATTGACTGTTGTGGAAACCGTGAGTGGTCTTTCTATGACAAGATGGCAAATAAGTTCCGCAAGGCTGGTTATGTAATCCCGAACATTATCTTCTGGAATGTGAATAGCAGACACGATGTATTCCATGCAGATCACAACCGTAAAGGCGTGCAGCTTGCAAGCGGACAGTCCGTGACGGTATTCAAACAAATCCTGCAGAACCTTGGCTACAATCCGGTTGAGGCTATGGAGAATACAATCAATTCTGAGAGATATGATTGCATCACAGTCGAATAGAGTAAATACTGACCGGGGCAAATAGCTCCGGTCAAATAAAATATAAAAGGAGATAACCACCAATGAAAACACCCTACAATGAAATTGTGAACATCGCAAGTATTGGTTCACAGACAAATCCGATTTCTCTAAATGAGATTTTGAGAAAGGCAAACGATGAGCAGCTTACACCGGCAGCACAAAACAAAGAGAGAGTATTGTTTCTCGGAATTGATGTGCAGCAGGACTTCATGGATAATGGAGCACTCGGAGTTCCCGGAGCACACGGCGATGTGGAGAGAATGACACAGTTTATCTATAACAACATGGATAAAATTACAAACATTGCGGTATCTATTGATACCCACACACCACATCAGATTTTCCATCCGTGCTGGTGGATTGATGAAAATGGCAACAATCCGGCTCCTTACACACCGATTACGCTGGCAGACCTTGATTCTGGAAAGTACAGAGCTGTTATCTACCCTCACCAGAGCCGTGACTATGTAGAACATCTGGAAAAAGACGGAAAGAAAACCTTATGCGTATGGTCTTACCACTGTTTACAGGGTACGTCTGGTGCAGCATTTGAAAATCAGTTTGCTAACATGATTTATTTTCACTCTGTTGCAAAGAAAGCCGTTACGCAGCGTCTTGTAAAAGGACAGGATCCACTCAGCGAAATGTACGGAATTATCAAACCTGAGTATGATACAAAGAACTACATCAATATCGACTTCCTGAACAAACTGGAAAATTACGACAAGATCATTATTGCAGGAGAGGCAAAGAGCCATTGCGTATTGGAAAGCATTAAACAGATTCTCGAACATTACGCTAATCGCCCAGAGATCACTCAGAAAATCTATATCCTGGAAGATTGTATGTCCTCCATTCCTGGGTTTGAGGATGTTACTGAGCAGACCTTTGATGATTTTAAGAAAACGTACCATGTAAACATCGTGAAAAGCACAGATGATATTTTGTAGGAGGTAGCCGGTATGAATGAAACAGAACAGGTAATTGACGGATTAGATGAGGTTGAGATCGCAAATACATCCATTGATGAAATCGACAGTGAGAACATCAATTTAATTTTTGTCGGAATCGACAAGTCTGGTTCTATGGGAATGTATGAAAGAGATATGGTAAAAGCTCTTTCGGATTTCAAAGATGCACTTATCAATTCCAAGGAATGTGATGAGATTCTGGTTGCAAGAGCAGACTTCTCCGACAGTGCAACCGTAGGAGGCTATAAGCGCATTACAGAGTTTGACACTTCGTATAGCACCGATGGATGCACAGCTATGTACGATACGATCATTGATGGAACTGAGAAGTTGAAAGAATACAGAGACTTCCTCAAAAATGAGGGAATGAGAGTAAAGGCCGTGTTTGCAATTTTCGGAGATGGGATGGATAACTCTTCTCAGCCGGGAGGGTTTGCAAAGGCAAAGAAAGCGGTAGAGTATCTGAACGTGGAAGAAATCGTTACTGCGTTTATCAGTTTCGGAGGACAGGCAACACAGGAGGCGAAAGACCTTGGATTCAAGAATATCCTCGATGTAAGCAGTTCTGCATCAGAACTCAGAAGAGCTTTCAACTGTTTATCAAAATCAGTGATTGAAAACTCCAAGAGTGCCGTATCGAAACAGGATGATTTTTTTGACGTATAAAAAATGAGAGTAGAACGGCGATCCTAAAAGGGGTTGCCGTTCTTTTTGTGGGAGGAAATACAATGGTTATAAATAAAATCGGTCAGCAACATATCGACTACGGTACGAATTGCCAGGACTACGGAATTGAATTTGATGGGATGAAAGTTGTTTGCGATGGCTGTTCGGAGGGGAAACATTCGGAAGTTGGAGCAAAAGCGTTTTGCCATCTTTTGAAAAATGACAGCAGAATTATACATGAATGTAGTGTATATACTGCCGCAGCCGCTTTTGGAGAGATACTTGGTCTATTCGGGCAGACTTCCGGCTCAATCAGAGATTTCCTTTGTTTTACGATCCTTATGGTTACTGAAAATGAGACACATTTCATGGTAGATTACTGCGGAGATGGTTTTATCGTGAAAGAACGTCTGGACGGAACGATTGAGTTTGAAGAACTATCTGACGGAGAATACCCGAAATACTTTGCCTACAATTATGTGAATAAAGATATGCTCAAACAGTACAAAGATGGTGTCAATTTTTCCACAAAGGCTTTTCCGAAAGATGAATACAGGAATATTGGTGTAGCATCTGATGGAATACGATTCGCCATGAAAGATGAACAATTTAAGAAAGAATTTACGGAAGTCCTGCAGAGCGGCAAGGAAGTAAGAGTAAAGAGGTTTATAAACAAACATCAGAAATTATTCCAGGACGATACAACAATCGTATTGTAGGAGGGCATTATGAAAATGGCACTAACGAGGATAGGAAAAGAAAAGATAAGACAGCTTACTCCCATAACGGAGGGAGGCGAGGGATATATCTATGAGTTTGGCAACGATATTCTGAAAATTTACAAACCCTGTGTTGATATTGCAGCCAAGGAAAAGAAAGTTGCCATGCTCATTGACAAACCGCTGCCAAAGGAGGCTATTAAACCTATTACGGCAGTGTATGACAATAACAATAAGTTTATTGGTTACATTATGCCAAAAGCCGTAGGAGAGGAAGTAAGAGTTCTCACAAGTAAAAAATATCTGAAAGCGAATGGGATAACCACGAAAGATATTTTGGAAATACTCGTAAAGATACAGGACACCGTGAGAGATATACATTCCGCCGGAGTGTGTATTGGGGATCTGAACGATCAGAACATCCTCTTTGACAAAACTGGAAATGTGTACTTTATAGATTGCGATAGTTGGAGCGTGGAAGATGAAAAATGTGAAGTTTGCATGGACTTATTCAAAGATCCATTGATGAAAGGAAATGATTTTTCAGAGGAAACAGACACATACGCAGAGGCAATTTTGATTTGGAAAACCCTTACAAGGATTCATCCGCATGGTGGGACTATGACACCAGATATGGATATTGTAGAACGTATGAAACGAGGAATATGCGTAATAGACAATCCAAAAGTAAAAATACCAAGAACGATTAAACCTTGGAAAAACTTATCTCCTTATCTGGTTGATTCTCTGAAAAAGATTTTTGAGAATAAGAGCCGATCTATGGGGGATGAATTAAAACACATGGCAAAACACCTTAAATTCTGCGATGTACACCAGGAGTTTTATTATGGCAAATATGCTCGTTGTCCGCTATGTGATAATAATGCAAATGTTCTTACTAAGCCGGTATCACAAGGGGTAACAGGAGGGCTTACACTTATCACGATGCTCAAAGGAAACGATGTAAAAATTGTTCTAAATGAACAGTGCTATATCAATAATGCCGGAGAAGTAGTGGAAGTTAAGAATGGGAATAAATTCACATACGAAAGCGGAATTAAATACCATTTCGCAGAGGTTGGAGCAGAGAATATTGTAATAAAAGCGGATGATAGAGCGTTCTGGTTTACCACGGATAGAGAATATGTGTTTGAGAAGAAACACAAGAGTCCGATTTATGCGGCAGGAGATTCAGTATATTTCATAAGTCCTGCCAATACATTAACCTCTATCCAGATCACAAAATCAGGCAACGGAATACGGACGATTACAAAATGTGGATATGAGAGTTACTTTGCGGTATCTGAGGGACATTCGTGCGTTGTGAGTAGATTTGCAGAAAACCTCATTGTGAATCTGGATGGAAAAAACATTGAGATACCATATACTGATACCGTGAATAATTATGGAATACACAGAGATAAAATAACCGGAGGATGGCTTATCGTGTTGGAAAACGGAGCCGGACAGTTCTTTACCTTTGTGTGCAATGAACATGGAGTAGCGTATAGCGAGGATCGCATTAAATATCAATGCGGGCTTGGCAATGTATGTTTTTATAACTCCAATATCTCAATACCGATTGATGGAAATATCAGAATATATTCGTACCAGAAACAGGCATTTAAAGATTTTGAGTGCGAATCCGTATCGCAGGATAGCTGTTTAATCAAAGATTCCACAGCATTTACGATCGTCAATGATGAAAATATTTATAGACTTGTGAGAACTGTACGATGAAAGGAGAAAATGGTATGACAGAAGCGCAGAAAAAAGCAGTTGAGGTACAGAAAGAAATCGAAGAGGCTTGCATCCGGCATGGACTTAATCTTACTATCTTTGAAAATGGAATTGGATTTGTCGATCCTAAAGAGAATAAGATTGTCATGGTATGGAGACCTCAGTATAAACCAGAAACGCCATCGTTACATCCTATGGAGGAAAACACATCAGCAGATTTCAAACCAGCCACACAGAAACCGTCCGGCGGAAATATGTCCGCTTTCATATTTGGCGGTTCAAAGGGAAGTGGCAGATTTATGGGAAACAAAAGGAAACATACAGTCAGAGGAATGAAACGGAGGTAGGTTGATATGCCAAGTTTTAAATTAAAACCGGAGCACATAAAGATTATGACAGACCTTAATTTTAGAATCTCCATTTTAATAGATTCTAAGGATAGGTATAGACCGGCAATAGATGTTAAAAGACCATTCGGGAACAGCGGTCCCACAACGAATGTGTGTGAAATCATGGGATGGCACTGCGATGAAGAAAGTGGAGAATACGCTGCTGATGATATTGAAAAAGCCGAAATGCTCATTATCGAGCTTCCAGTTGCTTTGCAGATCGTGATGCAAAACCACACATTTGAACCCGGAGAATATGAAGTAGGGGAATATTCCTCGGCATACTTCAATTATGTTCACATTCGCAATTATCACGCATTAAAATCTCCTATCGCAGAAATAGAGGAAAAATATAAAGACTGCGATCAAATGGAAAGGTTACATGAAGTTTGTATGAATGTATCTGGCGATAACCCGTGGAAAGTGATTGACGATCTGAAATGGTTTGCCCAGACCGACTTTCTGGCAGATGCAATAGTGGTATTTGAAAAGCATCGAGACGAACAAATCCTTGATGAATGGCTGAAAACACATGACGGAGAGGATTATTGCAAATATTGTCCTGAAAACGCTGAATGTCCTCACGGAATGGCTTGTTATGGTGGAGAACCTATCGAGCCGTCTTGCTACGGAGCAGATATGAAAGAATTTCTTTACACGGACTCTATTATTGAGGATGCACTGGAGGAAAGATATGGCGAAGAATAACAAACTGATAAATTCCCTGAATGAAATCGCCAGAAGAAACCGCTCACAGAATGTTGCTACCGCAGCAGATCAGATGGTTCCACAGATATATGCGGCTATCGCCATTGCGTTGCACCGCACATACGGTTTTGGGTATAAACGTATCAATGATATATTCGTGGAGTCTCAGCACATTTGGGAGGACTACGCCGGAGACGGAGCTGGCATGGTTAAAAAATGTGAGGAAGAAACAGGAGTGACTGTATGTAGCCCAGAAGAGGCACAGAGATTGATGGAGATGCAGAATGGGATGTAGTGAAAATTGCGGATCATGCACATGGCATGAGAATTTCAATGGGACAACGGATTGGATATGCGCCAATGAGGAAAGTGATTGTTACGGAGCAGTTACATCCTTGGACGATTGTTGCATAGACTACGAACCAAAATACGGAGAATAACGAACTCAATTACATCATTTAACTTTCAATTATATCATTTGAAAAGGAATGACTACGTTGAATATCGGCTACACCGATATTTTAATGCGTTATCATTCCTTTTTTGTTAAAATGATGGTGTCTTGGTATAGACGTTGGTGGATTATCCCTTTCTTGATATGGAGTAGTGAACGCTACTCCATATTGGTAAGCCCGGATAGCTCAACTGGCAGAGCATTTGATTTGTAATCAAAAGGTTGTGGGTTCGATTCCCACTCTTGGCTCTTGCCTCTTTCGAGAGGCCATGGATTCCTCCATTATTGTAGGATAGGGCGGTGGCGAGCCGCCCAGTAATGTGTGGTGGCGCAGTTCGGTAGCGCATCTGACTTTTAATCAGACGGTCGTGGGTTCAAATCCCATCCACGCAACTATCCACATACAGAAAGGAGCAGCTATATTGGAAACGGAAAACGTATACTGCCCTGTATGTAAAGCGCGGGCAAACCGTGAAAAACTTCTTTTCAAGAAAGCACCCGGAGCATCCGGCACGATTTTCATAAACTGCCGTGGATGCAAAGAGGTAATAAAAATAGAATTAAGCAAAGAGCCTTTGAGCCGGTTAAGTCATAAGTAGACTTGATCGGTTCTTTTGTTTTATTCGGAAAGGGGAAACTTCATGTACGCAAGCAACCGCCCAACTCTCGGTAGGCGAATGTTAATGACTGATGAGAGGGAAATTACGAAAGACAATATCATATCGGTTGTATCTAAGGCGTTTATGGAACACCAGGAGAATGTGGCACAGGAAGTTTTTCTTTTTGAGTATGAGAAAGGCAATCAGCCAATTCTTAACCGTGAAAAGAAAATCAGACCGGATCTCAATGCCACAGTCGTAGAAAACAATGCTTCAAAGATTGTGGACGTGCATCTGGGATATTGTTTTTCCAACCCGATCACTTTCGTACAGAGAGCAAAGATAGAACCGACAAAGAAACAGAAGAAAGCCTTATTCGGATTTTTGAGAAAAAAGGATGAGGACGATGGAGAGAATATTGACGATTTGAAGATCGCCATGCTCAATAAAATGATGCAGGAGCAGAGCAAAGCGGCAAAAGACATTGCCCTTGGAAGAAACCTATTTATCTGTGGTGTCGGCTACCAGATGATGCTGCCGAACAGAAATAAGAACAGATATTCTCCATTTGAACTATTGGTTCCAAGTCCACTTACAACCTTTGTGGTGTACTCAAATGACGCATATAGAGAACCAGTGCTAGGATGCACCTATTCCGTACATGATGATGGAACAATTACTCTTACGGCATACTCAAAGAATTTCTGCTATACCATTGAGCATGAGTTGAACACGACAGACTATCATCTGAAAGAGAATATCGCACCAAACCCACTCCGAAGAATACCGGTCGTTGAATTTTATCTGAATGACCGCATGGGTATTTTTGAAAAGGTTATCCCACTGATGGATGCAATGAATCTTGTGGATTCCGACCGTATCAATGATATTCTGCAACACGTTCAGAGTTTACTCTGGATGCACAACTGTCAGGTAAACGAAGAGGGCAAGAAGAACCTCGTAGACGGCGATGGAGTCATTATGACAAAGAGTACCGGGGACGGCAAGGAAGCAAAGATCACTTACCTCAATCAGACATTGAATGAGAGTGAGGTTCAGAAACTTGTGGATCATCTCAATTCTCAGTTGGAGCAGATTACCTCTACACCGTCATGGCAGGAGGCAAGTGGCGGTTCAACCACCGGTGCAATGCAGTTATCCAATGGATGGCAGTGTTTGGAGATTTCCGCTAAGACGGTTGAACAGTTATTCACTGAGCCGGAAATGCAGCTCATTGATTTGGCAATCGAAATCATTAAGACAGATCAGAGACCGTATGACGGCCTGAAAGATATAGAGACAGCAGATGTTGAAATCCGTTTCTGCCGTACAAAAACCTATGATTTGGTGTCTAAGACCAATTCACTCGTGGCATTGCTTAATGCCGGAGTAGACGGTCTTACATCATTCAACACTGTTGGATTGTTCACAGATCCACAACAGGCATGGGTTGACAGTAAGCCTATTATTGATGGCATACAGAAGAAACTTGCCTCCAAGGAGGAAAAGACACAGCAACCGAACCCTAACGCATACAAGGATGAAGAGGGGAACGGTGGGGAGAACAACACGGAAAAAGATAAGACAGAGGAATCTAAGCAGCCAAGTAAGACTGCAATGGTAGAAGAATAGGCGGTGTGAACTATGTATAATCCGGTTGAATACTTTGACGAAATGAACATTCTCAAAGACGATAAGCTCCGCCGGAAGAAAACCGCCAAGGAGTTTATAAATGCACTTGTAGACTTTTTTGCAGCACAGTTCCTCAATCTTATTTCCGGCATTTTCCTTTACGAAAAGACGAGTGCTGATTATGAAAATGAACTCATGGATCTCTATTTTGCCATGATGCCGGAATATCAGTACGAAACAGAAGTAAGGGAAAAGGCATACAGATTTTCAAAGTATATTCAGGAAGCTACAGAGAGGGCAGTGGCAAATGCCAACGGCAACGATGATTATAAAATGTCTCGCATGACCGGTGGCATGATGAAAGAAGAGGATGTTCCAAAAAGTGTAAAAAGGATGTTCTCGGAGGTTAGAGCCACGGAGATCGCCCTGAATGAGACAAACTGGATATATAACTGGATAAATCATCAGAACCTCGTGGATAAGAAACAGACCACCCATACATGGGTAAGCATGAGGGATGAACGTGTCCGGGTTAGCCACTGGGAGGCGGACAGCCAAACAGTTCCTATTAACGAGCCTTTTATCATCAACGGGTACAAAATGATGTTCCCCCTCGATGATAGTATGGGCGCACCGATAGATGAAATTATCAACTGTCGGTGCGTGGAATTATAAATCAGGAGGTAGAAAACCAATGGCAACTGCAAAACAGACAGCAGCAGACAAGAAAAAGATGGACGATAAGAAGAAAGCAGCTTCAAAGAAATCCGTTTCAAAGAAAGATACTGCCAAGAAAACTGCCAATAAGAAAGCGGCAGCAAAGAAGTCCACAGCAAAGAAAACTGCTACCAAGAAAACAACTGCCAAAAAGGCAGCAAAGAAAAACTAACTGAATACAGTTAGAGCCTATGAGCCGGATGTGATGGAAAATCGTGTCCGGCTCATTTTTTCGGTTACAGAGGGAGTAATTCCTTTCAGATAACGGGTTAGAGAAAACCCTCATCAAACGCATACAACTATTGTCTTGCAGAGACGCAAGTAAAAAAACGCAGAAATTCACACGGAGAGAACCGTTCAAACGCAGGAGGTCAATTATGGCAGATGTAAACAGCACAACAACTCAGAACCAGACACAGCAGCAGTCTCAGACAGCACCGCAGAATCAGCCCACTCAGGCATCCGGTACACAGCAGCAGCCTCAGACAGATAAGCATGAGGAAAACAACTCCGGCGGAGAAGTAACCGTTGAGAGCCTTATGGCGCAGCTTGCACAGGAGAAAGCGGCAAATGCGAAACTGAAATCCGATAATGACAAACTTTGTACATCCGAGGGAAATCTTCGCAAACAGCTTAGAGCTAAACAGACAGCCGAAGAGCAGGAGGCAGAGGCAAAAGCGGAACAGCAGGCTCAGAGAGATGCTTATGTCAAGGAACTGGAAAAATTCAAAGCGGTAGCGGAATCATCGGAGCGTTACTTAGGAATGGGTATGCCGGCCGAAATGGCAAGGGCTACGGCAACAGCAGAGTATGAGGGAAGCATGGATGTTGTTACCGGAAACATCACTAAGTTTATGGCGGAAAGAGACAAACAGAAAGAGTCGGAAATCCGCGCTCAGTATTTGGCTCAGATGCCTACACCACAGTCTGGAAACGTAGGTCAGGTTGACTATTCAGCACAGATTAAGCAGGCAATGGACGCAGGCGATTCACAGGCTGCGATTCTTGCAATATTAAGTCAAAGTGCCGCTAACAATCAGCAGGCATAAATCTAAAGGAGGTAATGAATTATGGCACAGGGCACAGCAACATCATTCGCTGTTCCTAATTTTAGCGGAATGTTATTCGCTAAAGGACAGACAGCAACACCGTTCTCTACTATGATTGGCGCAAGACCTCTTGTAACCAATCATGTAGAGTTTACTTGCGGTCAGGAGTACAACACAGAAACAGGCGAGCAGCCGGAGATTTCTGAAACAGCATCCCTTACTGCACCACAGCCGGAAATGGTAACTAGAAGCCAGCTTACCAATGTAACTCAGATCTTCCAGAAATCCGTGGCGATTTCTTACGGAAAGCAGAGTAACATGGGTACACTGCAGGGCATCAATGTGGCCGGTCAGCAGGCAAATCCTATGGACGAGCTTGCATTTCAGGTTTCTCGTAGAATGGCAAAGATCGCACAGGATATTGAGTACACATTCATCAACGGAAAGTACGCAAAGGCAACTACTGATGCAGAGGCCAATAAAACAAGAGGACTTCTGACAGCTATCACAACCAACGTACTTGATCTTGCTAAAAAGCCTCTCACATATTGGCTTGTAGCAGAGGGATTAAAGTCCATTCACGATCAGGGCGCAAAGACAGACAACATTGTTCTCGGAGTTGATGCAACTACAATGTTGCAGCTTAACCTTGATGCGCAGCAGAACAACCTTACAATCGTTCCCCTTGGAAGAGAAGTGAACGGTATCAAATTACAGACAGTAGTTACCCCTCTTGGAGAAGTGGCAGTTGCTTTGTTTGATACTATGCCTACCGGTACAGCCGTTCTGTTCGATCCGTCCATCATGGCTCCGGTTCATCAGATGGTTCCTGGCAAGGGCAATTTCTTCCTGGAGCAGCTTGCAAAGACTGGCGCAGGAGAAACATATCAGATTTTCGGACAAATTGGTTTGGATCACGGTCCTGAGTGGATGAGTGCTAAGTTCACAAATATTTCCACAGATCTTCCGAGCAAACTGACAGCAACCACAAAACCGGGGGAATAACAGGTCATACCCTTGACGGTGGTTCCCGTATCGTAGCCGATTCTTCTGTTTCCACATCATCAGATGCGAGCACAGAAGAGACGGTTACTGATGTCACAAAGAAGTATACAGAGGAAGAACTTAATGCTCTGACAGTGGCACAGATTAAGGCTATCGCAACGGAACGTGGGTATGACATGAAAGAAACCGTAAAAGCAAAGCTGATCGCAGAGTTTTTAACTCAGCAAGGGTAAGAAAGTGAGGACGGATTATGGACGCTAAATTGTTGAAAGTCATCTTAGATGATGAAACTCTCACTGACGAACAGATTGCCGTCCTCCTTGTGAAAGCTCAGAAACAGGCTGCAAATCAACACTTTTGGGCGGATGATGATATTCCGACAGAGGCAGAGTTGGAGAGGTTTTATAACCGGTATGAGTTTGAAATCTATGATTTGGCGAAAGCCATAAACTCTGACGATGCGAGGGGTGGACTTGTATCTCACACAGAACTTGGAGTTACCCGAAACTGGGGACAGACAGGTAAGAAAGATATTGAGTTGGCCTTGGCGAAGATTCCACCCAAAACCTATGTCGGTCTGTTAAGGAGGGATGGCAATGCCTAAGCTGAGACTTAAAGACCTCAGATTGAACCAAGTCCCCTTTTATTACCAGACCTATGACGGAACGGTAGACGAAGTGGATGAGGATGGCAACCTTACTGGGGAGAGCATACCGAAGTATTCAAATCCGGTTCGTGTGCTTGCGAGAGTAAGTCCGAACTCAGGAAATGCAGAGGATTCTCCGTTTGGTAAAGATATTGTCTATGACAAGACCATATCAACCGTACAGAAATTGCCGATTGATGAATACTCAAAACTCTTCATAGATGTGGTTCCTGTTCTCAATGAGGACGGGTCCACGGACACAGAACCAGATTATATATGTGTCTGCCCGAAACATGATTTGCAACAGAATCTATGGGCGATACGGAAGATTAAGGGGAATATCCATGCAGGACAAAATAACGATCAATCCCTTTGACCCGGACAGCATAGATGAGGCCATTAAGAAACTGGAAAAGCGGAAAGAGCGTATACACAAATGCGCAGAGAAACTTATACAGAGACTTACAGACCTTGGAGTTGAAAAGGCACAGGAGCTAGTTCCGGTTGATACCGGCACAGCAAGATCTTCCATTATCGGTTATCTGGATGAGGCAGAGGGAGTTGGAATCATAAGTGCCGGAGGGTATTGCAAGTACATTGAGTTTGGTACTGGAGTAAAGGGTAGGGACAGTTCCCACCCAAGCGAAGAGTACAAGGCAATAATGAACTGGGCGTACAATTCCGGCGCAACAATCTTTACCACGAAAGACGGCAGAGAGGGTTGGTATTATCCGGCTGATGATGGCACATGGCGATTTACAGAGGGTATGCCGTCAAGACCATTCATGTACGAGACGGCACAGTATCTTAGAAAAGAAGCAACCAAAATAGCAAGCGAGGTATTCAAGGATGGTTAAGGACAATGTGAATTTGTATTTTACCAACCTCCTGAAAGACTTGCAGAACAAATATAGCGGTTTGAAAGGAGGACAGGTGTTCAAAGCTACACCACCGTCATTCCCCTATATGTATTTCAAACAGATAGGCGGAGACGGAGCGTTATCCACACTTTCAAATACAGAGGACGGTATCAATCTTGGATTGGAAGTCAGATTCTATTCAAACAAATCCGCCTCAGAAGTGCGGAAGTTAGCAAATTCCGCAAGGGAATATATGGTAGGGATTGGATTTCATTGCGACTACTTCTCCCCTGTGGAGAATGTAAGCGATACTTCCATATCACAATTCCTTACCCGATTCTCAAAACTGGAAACATGATTAACTCCATCGGCTAGGGTCGCTCCCGAAAAGCACTCGCCTGGTGTCTGCCGGTGGTTTTAATAAATTCAAGGCTTTACCTCTTAGGCAAAGGAAAACACAAGGAGGTAGAACGAAGATGGCAAAATGTACAAATGTGACATATCTCATGCACGAGAAAGCAGATACTCCCGGAACATTTGAGAAGTTGATCGACATTACTGAGTACCCGGATCTCGGTGGAGAAAAGGAAAAACTCGATGTTACAACACTTTCCGATACGAAGAAAAGAACCATTAACGGTATCGAGGACACAGGGGATCTTGCTTTCAAAGCATGGTATGAGAAAGCTGATTACAAGAAACTCTTGGATCTGCAGGAAGCAGGAACAGTTGATAAATACCAGTTATGGTTTGGAGAAGAGGGCGTTGACGGAAAATGGGAGTGGGCTGGTGTTATGGCGGTATATCCGACAAGCGGATCTTCCAACAACGCAAGAGAAATGTCATTCTCCATCACTGATGAGGGCGAAGAGGCTCTTCATTATGTAACAGCGTGAAAAAGTGAAACGGCGGCAGGGGAATAATCCTCTGCCGTACAAATAGGACAAATTAACGAAAGGACGGTTAATAAGTATGATTTTACAGACAGCGAATGGACCTAAAGAGATTAAAGTAGCGGATCTCGATTTTACAAACCTTATGTGTGATCTGGAAGATCACGATGTAGATGTAATGGGACTTTTGGATGATGATACCAGAGAAAACATGAAGATTTTTAAGACTATCAGAGCGATCATCGCAGTTCTTACCGGAACAAAGGATCTTACAGAAGCCGGAAAGACACTGAGCGAACATTTGAAGTACGGCGGTTCCATGGATGAAGTCATGGGAGCCTTTACGGAGGCAATGAAAACCGCGGGTTTTGGCGAGGAAGCCGAGGAACCTCCGAAGAACGGAGGAAAGAAAACCAAGGCGGCAACAGAGTAGAGGAAATAGATCCCAGTAAATACAAAACATTTACAGAGATTATCAATAAAGTTTGGCTTCCTAACGCTCTTCTTTATGGAGTTTCCTACGAGACTTTTTGGAAATTGAACCCTACGAAATTAGAGCCGTTCAGAATAAAGGGAGAAATGGAAGCAAAAGAGAAGTCCACAGCCTTAGATACATTGGCGTGGGCCGTTGGTTCGTATGTCGTAGATGCCATGGCAATCTTCCTTGGCAGAAATGCTCCGGCATACCCAAGCCAACCAAGAAGCATGAACAGCACAGAGAACGCACCGCCGGGAGCAAAAATGACGGATGCAGACAGATTCGCTGCCTTTGCCGCAGAACATAATAAGCGATTGAGACAGCGAAGAGAAAAGTAGCTGATTACATGGGGATAGGTTGACGAACCGAAACAGCGCAAGTCCGGCGCAGTTCCCCATGTTTTCTTATTTTACGGACAAACAATACCACCCACGGACAGGGTTTTACGAAGTGAGGTGGCAAAATTGCCTGATAACAGAGTCGATAGCATTTTATTGGAAATAGAAGCCACCACTGACAAGGCAGACGGTGGTATTGATAAAGTTACAAAAGCTCTTACCTCAATGAAGAAAATCACTGAGGGATTAGATACAGAAAAGTTAAAACAGATTCTTGATGTAATGCGTGGTTTCTCCGGCGTTGGAGATGATCTTAAAAATGCCGGAAGTGGCATGAGAAGCATTGCATCATCCATTAAGTCTCTGTCAGGAGTTGATACGGCGAAATTAAAAGAGGTTGCGGCTACTGTAAAGGAAGTCAGCACAGCACTTGGAAACCTCGGATCGAATAATCGCGTCAGCATCAGAATTGATTCTGAGGGGGCACAGAGACGTGTACAGCCTTTGGAGAACGGTCAGCAAGCAGCGGCAGCCACAGAAAGCGTTGCGACTGCATCAGAAGAGGCACAGGCAGCAATGAACGGTGCCGCATCAGCGGCAAGTCAGTTGGCACAAGAGGAAAGCAACCTCGGAACTGCCGGACAAAGCGCAGCAGCCGGACAGACAAACTTAAACGAAAGTCTCAATCAGGCAAACACAAATCCGGCTAATAGACGTATCCAGGAACTCATAGACCAGATCAATAAGTACAAAGCCACTGTCAGCGGTATGGAGAGTGGAAAGATACGGTTTGATACCGGTCAGTATGAGGAAGCTGTGAATGGTCTCAGACAGGCACAGGAACAGTTTAAGCAGTTCAAGGAAACGGTTTCACAGTCTCCTAAAAATATGGAGGATGTGGCAAAGTCCATTAAGTCCATAGGGGATGCAGCACAGAAATGTGGACTTGGAACCTTTTCTTCTATATTAAGTGGAATTGCATCAATTCTTCCGGCCATTGAAACCGGGGGCATGGCGGCAAATGCCGGATTCCAGTCTATGGCGGTAGGCCTTGAAGCCGTTCAGGCGGCGATACCGATTATTGGTATTATCCTGACAATCCTTACTGCAATCATCAATGCGGTAAGGCAAGTGGCAAATGCCGTAAAGAACGAGACACAAAAAATCATTTCTGCCGTGAAAACGGTAGTGAACAAAATCCGTTCTGGGATTGCTGCAATTATAAATAAATTCAAGGAACTCAAAAAAAGAGTGAGAGAGAGCCTTGGATTTTCAGAAAAACAATCTGGTGCATTTGCAAAGAAACTCGGCTCAATCATCCGACTTGGAACGTTCATGTTATTACGTTCAATGTTTACACACCTATTTGAACTCGTAAAAACAGGATTCGATAACCTTGTTATTTATTCAAAAAGAGCCGGAACAGAGTTTCACAAAAACGTAAATCTGCTCTACAACGATTTGCGACAGCTTGGAGCATCACTGACAACTGCATTTGAGCCAATACTGAATGTAGTTACTCCGATTCTGGATTATCTGATTCAGAAGCTCGTTGCAGCAACAAACGCATTGGCACAGTTCTTCTCAGCACTCACAGGTAAGAAGTTCTATACCAAAGCAATAAAACAGAATAAAGATTATACAGATTCCTTAAATGGTGCTGCAAAGGCGGCAAAGAACCTTACCACCGGCATAGATGAGCTTAACATCCTAAGTGATGATAAAAGCGGCAGTGGAAGCAACAGCGGAGCCGATGGAAGCGGTTATGAAACAGACGAGATTGCGGATAAGTACAAAAATCTTGCACAGATGATTAAGGATGCTTGGGATGAAACTGATTTCTACGATGTAGGAAGAATGTTCGGGGAGAAACTGAAAGAAGCCCTCGATAACATTCCGTGGGACGGCATCAAAGCATCTCTGAGAAAGATTGCGAAGTGCATTGCGACATTCCTGAATGGTTTCCTTGAAACTCCTGGATTGTTCACATCAATAGGTGTGACAATAGCGCAAGCTATTAACTCTGCATTTGAGTTCGTTGATTCATTTGTAGAAAACTTCCATTGGAGCAGTCTCGGAACGGCAATAGCAGATCTTATCATTGGTGCATTAGATACTCTTGACTGGACTCTGATAAATAAAACCGCAAAGGGACTTGCACAGGGTATCGTAGATGCAATCAACGCTGCCCTGCAGACAGAAGATCTCTGGAAGAAAATTGGAACAGCAATTTCCAATGCAATAAACTCAGCGATTCTATTTGCAAAGACATTCGTTACCGGATTGGATTGGGCTTCACTCGGAACCGCAATCGGCAATCTGCTTGGCAATGCAATAGCCGGAATTGATTATGTTGGCATTGGAGAAACATTCGCTGGTTTTGTAAATGGTGTATTTACTGCCGTACTGAATTTCTCAAAGACTTTCCCATGGAAAGATATTGCTACGAACTTTGCAAACGGTGTCAACACAGCACTGAAAAAACTCGATTGGAATACCATCAAAGACGGTTTCGATACTTTCTGTGAGGGACTTGGAACAAATATAAATACCGCAATTACGGAGATCGACTGGAATCTTGTAGGCACAACGCTTGGTAACAGCATCAAGACACTTTTCAGCGGTCTTGGAAAATTCCTTGCGAAGATAGATTTCAAGAAAATCGGAAGTGACTTTGCGAGTGCGATAAACAAGGCAGTTAAGACTATCGACTGGAAAGAAGCCGGTGGCACAATCAATTCCCTTATATCTGGTGTATGCACACTGATTAACACTTTGATAGATGAGGTGGATTGGTACGAACTTCTAAAGGGCGTAGGAACGGCAATGTCCGAGATTGACTGGGACACAATACTCAAAACAGTCTTTAAGGTATTTGCAGCCAAGTGGACATTCAAGAATATGTTCAAATGGGTATCATGGACCGCCATTTGGAATGAACTGAAAACAAGCGTTGTCGAGGGAATATCAAAGAAGTTCGGAATTGGATCTGATGATGGAGAAATAAATACTGTCGGAGAGAAAATAGTCAGTGGCTTGCTGGGTGGAATATCTAAATCCCTTTTGCCAGCACCATTGCAGACAGCGTTGAGTTGTTTCGGAAATGTGACAGATGTTGTCAAAGGAATATTCGGCATAGGTGGTTCATCCGATTCAACCGTATTCAGCACACTTGGAAGTAATCTTGTCACTGCTTTCAATGGAGGCATCGGAAAGAAATTCTCAGACTGCCAAGCAAAAGTTACGGAGTGGGCCGGAAAGGTCAATGACTGGTTCTCGGGTACGAGCTTTGGAAAGATTTGCAAAGAGACTTGGGAAACCCACGGTCAGAACATCATAACCGGCTTTAAGGACAAGATAGGCAATGCTTATACCACCACGAAAGACAGCATCACGACTTGGGCTACTAAGGCTAAAGAGTGGTTCAACAATTCATCATTTGGTGGGGTCAATATGGAAACATGGACCGGATATGCAAATGACATTATCTCCGGTTTCAAGACAAAAGTGGGAAATGCCTATACACAGACCAAGGACAACATTACCACATGGGCCTCAAAGGCAAAGGAATGGTTTAATAGTTCTTCATTCGGCGGAGTGAATAACGGTACATGGACCACCTACGCAAATGATATTATCACTGGTTTCAAAACAAAGGTGGGTAACACATACACCACCACAAAAGATAACATCACAACCTGGGCGAGCAAAGTTAAGGAATGGTATACGAGCAGCGGCTTTGGAAACATCAATAGCAATACTTGGCAGACCTACGCAAACAATATCATTTCCGGCTTCCGGGAAAAGGTTGGAAACACCTATACCACCACAAAGAACAACATTACTACTTGGGCGAGTAGCCTGAAAGATTGGTTTTCTGGATCTTCATTCGGAAATATCAACAATGCCACATGGACCACTTATGCAGGAAATATCATAACTGGTTTCAGGAACAAAATAGGACTGTCGTACACAGATACGAAAAGCAATATCACAACATGGGCTTCAAACCTCAAAACGTGGTTCTCTGATAGTGGTTTTGGAGGCATCAATAGTTCTAAGTGGAGTACCTATGCAGAGAATATTATTTCCGGCTTCAAAACGAAAATCGGAAACAGTTATACGACTTGTAAGAGCAACATTACAACATGGGCTTCTAATGTAAAAACGTGGTTCACAAATACCTGTTCTTATGACAAGTGGTATGACATTGCAAAAAATGTGGTAGATGGTTTTAAGAACGGTATAGGAAATCTGTACTCTACCTGTAAGAACAACATTGAATCGTGGGGCAGCAGTATTATCTCATGGTTCAAAGACAAGCTGGATATTAACTCTCCGTCCAGAGTATTCAAACGATTAGGTGCATATTCCGTAGAGGGATATAACATCGGCGTAGAGAAAGAGGGAGAGAAAACAAAAGGAATTGTCACTTCCTGGGTAGATTCATTCGCTGATATGGACGTGAACCTCGGAACACGTCTGAAAATCAATGACAGTGCATTGAAAGAATACAGCAACAATTATGGAAGTGATTTCACGAATGAAGCAATCGTGCAGCGTGTAACAAGGGAGGTATCTACAAACGGAACCGTGCAGGCAACGCTTAATTCCGGCGGCGGTCTGAAAGAAGCTATCAAAGAGGCTCTGGATGATCTCGGAATAACAACCGCTGTGAGTGAGATTTCCAAGAACACCAAGACACAGGCTGATAAGAAAGAACAGACGATTGTTGAAATCGGTGGAAAGACAGTTACGGATGCAGTAACCACACAGCGCAATGCCAACGGTTACAGCTTCCAAGGAGCGTAAAGGAGGGATATGGAATGGCTTATATATCAGTAAATGGTTATGACTTTCCCCCTCCTAAACGTGGGGCAAAGCCAACTGTATCTACAATGGTGGATGCCGGAAGAAATGCCAACGGCACGGTCGTAGGGCAGAGAGTTGGGCGAGATCAGTACAAACTCGACACTCTGGAATGGCCGTGGCTGACGGCAGCAGAGTGGAGCCGGATGCTTACGGTGCTGAGTGCGTTTTTCGTATATGTCACTTTTCCGGATCCGGTCACTATGAAAAAAATAACAATAAAGATGTACCCCGGAGATAGGACGGCAGAACCATATTGGATTGACACAGACGGAAATCCAATTACCTATCAGAGTTGCAAAGTAAACCTTATTGATTGTGGAGAGTGATGGTGTATGCAGAAAGTATCAAATGAATACAAGGCAAGCATGAAAAGCTCTCTGAGAGAGCGGTCATACATGATGATTTCATTCGGTCTGGTAAATCAGGAGGCACAGGCCAACGCAACTGTCATGGGAAATAATTTTGCCTATTACTCGAAGCAGACCGGCTTATTCGGTCAGCGAAAAGAGGACACTGTATATGCCACGCTCGAACATGATTTCACAAAGGTTGACGGATCCATGTATTTTCTTCCAAGAGAGAATACATCCGGTAACTACTACGACACCGGTTTGATAAGCAAGCCTCTGATTCCGAAAAGTGGATATGAGCTACTTATCGAACTGAATGTTGTGGCAACAGACATTAAAGGTCTGACTATCAATTTTGGAGAGGTATACCCTACACGTTTTGATATTTTGACAAGTAGCGGTCAGCGAATAGAGATTACCGACAATGATATGTCAGAGTTCAGCACAGAACAGGTGTTGGAGAATACCACTTATATCAAATTCATCTTCTATGAGATGAAAAATCCATATTCCAGATTGAGAATATATTCAATCCAGTTAGGTTACGGCCTCGTGTACTATAACGAGGACATTATGGATTCTAAATTAGACAGTTACATATCCCCGATTTGTGAGGATGTTCCGCAAATAGATTTCATGGTTAAGTTGCAGAACTACGATCAGTATTTCAATGTTGACAATCCGAACTCTGCAATCAACTTTTTGGAGACAGGGCAGGAGATGTATGTCTGGTACGGTTATCAGTTGCCGAACTCAGACGCTATCGAATGGATAAGAGGGGCAAAGTTACAGTGTAGTGCATGGGAAAGCGATGATTACTCGGCAACGATAAGGTGTCAGGATCTTTTCAGAAACATGGATGAGGAATATTACAAAGGCTGCTATGCTCCGGCAGGAATCACATATTACCATGCAGCAGAATTGGTCTTTCAGGATGCCGGAATTGAGGAATACTACATTGATCCGTACCTCAAAAAGTCAACCACAAAAAACCCCATACCGAGGGTTAAGCACAAAGAGGCTTTGCAGATTATCGCTAATGCCTGCAGATGTGTTCTTTCACAGAACCGGTACGGCAGACCACAAATTAAATCCTCATTCGCACCGGAGTACGACATAACGTGCAACGGAGAGACAGAGTATTCCCATGTTCGGAATATAAAGAGTGAGACTGCAAAACAGGAGTACGCTTCATTTGCACACAACTACACCACTGTAAATGCAGAAATGTATTATCTCCCGGAGAACCAGAGTAAGGCAGATAAGTATACCGGATATATTTCATTACAGCAGTCCAATAAGGATTGCCTATTTGAAGAAAATCCGATTATCTACATAACTCAGGAAACCGCCTGTATGTACTATGGTTTGCAGTTAATGTTTGGTTCTACACTGCCTGACGGAATTATATTCAGGACTTTCAATGACGGCAAAAAGGTGGATGAGTATGAGGTAAATTCGGACATTACAAAGAGGCTGATAGTACAACACGATTTTGATGATTTTGATTTGATGGAGATTGAGTTCACAAAGACAAAAGAACCATTCAACCGCATAGTCGTTGATTACTTCTCATTTGGCGATATAACGGATTTTACAATGGAAAGGCAGGATATGACCTCTTCTCCAAAATCAATCAAACAGGAGCTTGTCAAGGCAGTCAGAGTGCCATGCTATTCCTATCAGAAAGGAACTGCGGAAGAAACTCTTATTAGTGAAGAGACGGAGGCAGTAAAGGGAGATATTCAGACGTATTATCTCGGAGATCCGACTTATGGATGCAGAGCTACGTTCAATTCCTCGGCATCAAACGTCAGCATCATAGAAAGTGGAGATTATTATGTGACAGTTAAGTTTCTGATTACTGGCAAGTACCAGTTTGAAATTATAGGACACAGATACAACATTGTTGAGCAGTATGCCGAAAAAACGCTCAATAGCAGAGGAAAGACCATAACATGGAAAAATCCTTTGGTAAGCGATATGGAAACGGCAAACCACTTGGCAGACTGGCTTGGGGATTATTACAACGCCGGTATTGAGTACGAATACAATACCCGTGGAAATCCAGAGATTGATGCGAACGACATTGTTTATCAGGAGAACGCATACCGCCCTGGATTAAAGGTCAATATCTATCGCCACATTGTTAATTTCTCACAGAGTTTATCTGGAAAGGTAATTGCCCGTAGGGTATCAGAAAAATAAGAACAGAAAGGAAGAGGAAAATGAATGGCTATTAAATCCGTACAGGCTATCGTAAATGGTGTGACTACCACACTCACATACGACAGCGCATCAAAGACTTACAAGGCTACGCTTACCGCTCCGGCAAAGTCCTCATAAAATCAGTCAGGACATTATTACGGAGTACAGATCATCGCCAAGGATGAGGCCGGCAACACGACTACCGTAAACCAGTCGGATGCCACACTCGGAAGCAAGCTGAGGCTTACGGTAAAAGAGAAAACCGCACCGGTTATCACAATCTCTTCTCCGACAGCATCACAGTTACTTACGAGCAATCAGCCGACAATTTCATTCACAGTCACAGATGATGATTCTGGTGTCAATCCAGATACAATCAAACTGCTTATTGATGGTTCTGAAATATCTGGAATCACAAAGACAAAGACAACGTCCGGTTATTCATGCAGTTATAAACCGTCCACAGCACTTTCAGACGGTTCACACACCGTTGTTGTAAAAGCATCCGACTATGACGGCAATGCAGCTACTCAAAAGAGTGTTTCATTCAAGATCGATACTGTACCGCCTGAGTTATCAGTTACAAGTCCGGTAAACAAACTCGTCACGAATAAAACCACAGTAACGGTAGCCGGAACTACCAACGATGCAACATCAAGTCCGGTTACGCTGACAATCAACGGCAGTGCAGTAACTGTATATGACGATGGTACTTTCTCAAAGGATATAACCCTGAAAGATGGCTCAAACACCATTACCGTTGTAGCAAAGGACGGAGCCGGAAGAACCACGACCGTCACAAGAACAGTAACCCTCGATACAAAAGCACCGGTTATCTCAGATGTTTCATTGGCACCGAACCCGGCGGATGTCGGAGCAACCTATGTAATTTCTGTTTCGGTAACAGATTAGGCGGTGCGGCATGGCAGCTAACATATTGGTAAGGGACGTTACGATAAGTCCAAACCCCGTGCAGGCAAAGGGGAAATACACAATCTCAGTTTCCATTGAGGAACTGAAAGGCGTTGCATTTGTCGGCAATTATGTTGGCTCCTATGTCAATATATCAGACAAGGAAATTCCTGATAAATTGCCACTGGCATACGTTGGCAATTACACCAAAGGATAGGAGGCGATGAATAATGGCTGATATAGCAAATGTCACAGGAACACTTGACGATAAAGAACTGAATTTTCAGCACTCTATCGGAACCGTATATAAAGCCTCCGCAAGCATAGATGGTTCGGAAAAGGATCATGTAGCCGTATTGACGGCAACGGATTCTGCCGGGAATAGTACAACGGAAACAATGGTTATTTCTATCTCGGGTTCCTGGACCACTCCAAAAACAGATTGGTACGGTTACACAGACGATGATGGGATTTATCACGGAGACCGGTTCAACACGGAGGATTTCAACCGGATAAAGAACAACCTCACATATCTCAGAGAGATAGCCGTGGCAATGTACCAGGAGTTTTCCATAAATGATCTGGGAGACGATAGGAGCAAAGACCAGTATTTTTATGCGGATGAGATAAATCAGTTGGAAGAAAACATTAAGCTCATAGCTGAAAACACATTTAAGCCGGACATAGGGGAGAACCCCTTATACACAGCGAATGGAAAGATTTTTGATTTCAACGAACTCAACCGCATTGAAAGCCTAATTTTGGATTTATTCAATCAGTTATTAAACCAATACAGAGGTCGGCAGATGCTTACCTTTAACTTTGGCATAAGGAGGGAGGCGTTCTAAGTGGCGTGGGAACGATTAAAGACAGACTACAAGGATGCCGTATGGTCCGGTCTGCGGAAGTTCATACCTATTGATAATGGGGACGGCAGTTATTCCGTAAAAGATGTGACCCAGTACACGGTGTACGATGAATCGTTTTTCGGTGCGTATGATGCCAACCGCATCAATACAGCCGTCAACGCAATCATGGCAGCATTGGAAAACGGAACAGATTTGTACGAGGTATTCACAGAGTTTTTTGAGAACCAGAAAGTTGAGTTTGACAAGAGAGCAAATCTGGATCTCGACTCATTCAATATCTTTCTCGACAATTTGCAGGCAACGGCAAATGCGGATGTTGTGCAGTTAAAGAAAGACTACACATCTGAAATGACAACGTTTGAGAACAATCAGGAAATATTGTTTAATCAATGGTTTTCAATGATTAAAGATCAGTTGTCAGCGGATGCAGCCGGAAAATTACAGAATGAAATCAACGATGTGGAAACCCACATCAGAAACCTTGCAGTGAAGATACATTTCAACGATACCGTTGGAACTGCTGCTGCAATAACTGTACAAAATGTAACATCCGGTAACAAATATACTGTTACGGATTATACTCAGCCTTTGTATCTCACAGAGGCAGGAGAGTACACAATAAGCATTGCGAATGACAACTATATAGTTGCCCCAAAAACATTTTCTATCAGCAATGCGGATCTTATGACACATAAGACTTTCAGAATCATGGACGGCAACGGATTGGCGTTTGTCGATGGTTTTGTAGGAGCCTATGTAAATAAATAACGGAGGTAGACAAAATGAGAGATTTCCCTAAGAGACTTGCAACCGCCGAGGACATTAGAAATTGTAAATCCTTGGTGGATGATGGCGCATTTGCAGCAAAAGACCTGTTGGAAGCCATCGAAGATCTTGAAAACATGAATTATCTTCATTGCCCGGTTCTTGCGGTAGGAGAGGATAAGAAAACTGTTACCATTCACTATTGTGCTGAGGCAAAAGCAAATACAAAGGCGATTGTCGGAAATAAGACGGTAACAATCACAAACGTAACACATGAAGAGGGCGAACCGGATGAGATTACAGGAGAGAAACAGTTGGAAACAACCATTATCTCCACATCCGCTATGGTATCTGTGGATGCAACAGAAATCGCAGTTACCGCACCATACACCATTTACGACAGTCTCGGCATGACGGCCGAAGAACTGAATCAGATTAAGGAGGAATTGGCTAATGAGTAAATTCTACGGTTATGATGAAGCAATGGAAAATGACATTGCGAAGATAACCACCCCGAAACTTGCGCTTATGTCCGATGTCGTTGCATCTGACAAGAAGTTTATTCGCATGGAGAACGGTTCCCTTACTGTTATCGCAGGAGTTTTGATTGCGGTAGGTAATTCTGTTTTTAAGACAGAAAAAACCACTCTTACAGCGAGCAACTTGGACGGAACAGCAACTAAGTTTGAGGTGGGAAAGGACTATTGCATTTATATCTGCGATCCTACCGGTGGAGATGCCACAAACTTTGCCGCAGAACAGTATCGTATTTCCCTTAATACGACATATCCAAACGGTTATACGGCAGTTACATCAAGAAAAATCGGTGGCTTCCATTACGGCGTAGTCAGAAAAACAAATAGTTCCGGTATTACAATCAGCGCATCAGGCGCGGCATTAGGAAGTGGATGGGAAACAAACGTAGCTGAGGGCATTGTACCTAATTCCGTTTGGACTCTTCTCCACAGGCCTACTTGCGATCCTACCGGAATGGTATTCATAGGACCGTTCTGGGGCGATATTTACCTTTCATCAGATAACGGAGCCAGTGGTTTGCAGAGCAAAAAGGGTGTTGTGCCGATTACTGGAACAGAGGGATTAAACTGGTATATCGCCAATGAAAGAGCTATGAGAGTAGGCAAGAGACTTCCAACCTACGCTGAGTTCTGCAAAGGCGCATACGGTTCTCCACAGGGCGAAGATGGTAACAACACATACGCATGGTCCGCAACTTCCAATACGGCAAGAACCGCCTGCGGAAATGTAAAGAACGCAGTTTCCGCAACGAATGTTCGCGACCTTGTTGGAAACGTATGGAAGTGGCTTGATGAGTTCATTCACGACCCTACCGGATCAGCATGGAACTGGTATGACGTTATGAGCGGACAGAAAGTTGGCCAGCTTTACATGGCCAACAACACTGGCTTGCACGCGCTCATTGGCGGTGGCAACTGGAGCAACGGGGTTCACGGTGGTTCGCGGACTGTGAGTTGCGACAATTTTCCGTGGATCGTGAACACGATCGTTGGCGTGTGGTGCGTCTGTGACTCGCTGTAAGCTGATGGGGACCGGCGAAAGCCGAGTCCCTTGCAGTTGAAAGGTTGGGTGTAATGGCATACGAAAGCAAATATGAAAATCCCTCCACTCTGAAAATGGACTACATCCATACAGAAGCACACCAGATGGCCTACGACCTATCGGTATATCTCCACAAGAAAGTGAGAGAAATGCCACATTATGAGAAATTCACTCTCCAAAAGGATATACGAGAATGTATAGACGGAATCATGGATGAGATAGAAGCATACGAGAGGTCAAAGACAATCAGCCATCTTTACACAGCCGACAGGTTGAAAGGAAGATTGGTACGGAAAATCCGATTGGCACATGATCTCAAATATTCTGCAATGAACGACAGAGTATACAAATATTGTGCAACACAGATCGGTATTCTTGGTGCGTATATCGGAGGGTTAATAAACAAAGCACAAAAGGAAAAGAAATCAAAATAAGCAACTATCTTGGGGTAGCTGTTAATTCGCACTGTCGCTCCGTGGCTTGCACGCGCTCATTGGCGGTGGCAACTGGAACAACGGGGTTCACGATGGTTCGCGGACTGTGAATTGCAACAATTATCCGTGGAACGTGAACACGAACATTGGCGTGTGGTGCGTCTGTGACTATTTTGAAAACTGTCAGATTGGTGGAGCTATGGCTTGCCAACAAGGATTATTTGATAATCATTTATTGAATAGTCAGACGGCTATCCCGACCCGTGCAAACCGGGCGAACTTAAAACAGCGAAGCCAAATAGTAGCGAAAGCGAAGGAAGTGTGGCGTAAGCATTATTTATGAAGAGAATAACAGGTCTTATGAAAAACATCTGTACCATGAAGAACGCATTAAACGCATACCAAAAAGCGAGGCGGTGCAAAAGGTACAGACCGGAGGTTTTGGAGTTTGAAGCAAACAGAGAGGAATATCTCGGCAAAGCCATTCGGGAATTGGAAAGTTTGACATATACTCCTGGAAAGTACAAGGTATTCAAAGTTTGGGAACCCAAAGAGCGTATAATCATGGCTTTGCCATTTTACGATAGGGTTATCCAACATATGATTGTCAATTACATAGAGCCGATATTTGAGCATCAGTTCATCTACCATTCCTACGCTTGCAGAAAAGGGAAAGGTGCTCACAGAGCCAGCAAGCAGTTGACAAGGTGGTTATATAATCTGGAAGTTGTGCAAGGTAAATCAGTCTATGTACTGAAAGCCGACATACACCATTACTTCCAGAGCATAGACCACAAGGTTCTGAAAAGAGAAATTAGAACCTACATTAAAGACAAGGACTTACTCGTAATCCTTGACCGGATAATAGACCATAATGGGATATTCCCGGATGGTGTCGGCATACCGGTTGGAAATCTTACGAGCCAACTATTTGCCAACGTGTATTTACACCGATTGGATATGTTCGTAAAACATACACTTCATGCAGAACACTACATGAGATATATGGATGATTTTGTGATTATATCAGAGGATCTTGAACAGTTGAAACGGTGGGAGAAACAGATAGAAATATTCCTTGCGGATGTTCTTAAATTACAATTAAATCCAAAAACAACCATTGTTTATGCAAAGAACGGAGTGGATTTTGTTGGATATAGGCATTGGAACTCTACGAAGAAAATCAGAAAGGATGCTATGCGTAGACTGAAACGCCTTATGAAGAATTTCAAAGATGGAACTATCACGGAAGAATTTTTCGACAAATCATTTACAAGTAGAATTGGTTCGATAAAACACGCCGACACCTATAATCTGGTGCAGAAGATCACCTGTGAAGCAAAGGAGTTAAAGGAAAGTCATGCGTGATGGAAGTTATGTCATTGTAGATAGGCTGTGTGAGGCAACCACACAACTGCTTGAAATAATTAAAAAGCAGGAAGAAATCATTGAGCAGTGCAGAATATCGGATGAACTGCATAAGGAACTCGATGATATGAAAAACGACGTGGATCAGAAGATGGATTTAATTGAGTATGATTTGAAATCATACAGACGGGAGCGTGAAGAATGATAGATTTTATCGTGAAATATTGGATCGAGTTTCTTTTTGGATTGATAATCAGTGGAATGGGCGTGATGGCGAAGCTGATGTACAATCAGCACTTAAAAAACAAAGCCATTGACAAGGGTGTAGAAGCTCTTTTAAGAAATGGTATCGTTCAGACATACAATAAGTGGTCTGAGAGGGGTTACTGCCCCATATACGCACGAGAGAACGCCACAAGGATGTATGAACCTTATCACATACTTGGCGGAAATGATGTTGCGACAGACTTAATCGAAGATCTGAAAGGACTACCGACAGAACCGCAAAAGAAGAAAGAGGGTGTAGAAGATGATACTTAAAATTTTTATAGGTTTCGCTCTCGGTTACATTGCAGCTTGCGTGACATTTTACATCCTGCAGAAAAGAGAGCGTAGGCGGAGAAAAGAGAAGAAAAAGAAAGTAAGCCTGAACACCTATGCAAAGGTAGCCACTACTGCGGTATTGGCTCATGGGATGATCCTTACATCGTGTTCCTATGTTCTCTCATGGATAGGCATGGACCCGGTGGTGGATGTATCAAGCACAATCGTCAAAGAAATCGTAGCTCCATTGGTGGTTTACCTTGGAACAAATACGATTATGAACATCTTTGAAAAGAACAAACTCAGTTTTTCAGTACCAATCAACAGCACCGTCATAAGCAAAGACGGAACCACACACAAAGCCTCTGATGATGAGGCAGTAGGATAGGAGGTCATATTATGACAATGGAATTTTTAATTGTAGCACTGTTCGCGGTATCATTACTCACAAACCTTACCGTTGAGGGAATCAAGAAACTTCTGGATAAGAAATCTGTTGACTATTCATCGAATGTGATGGCAGCAGTTACCGCAGTCGTTATCTCCGTGGCACTGTCCGCCGGGTATCTGATTTACACAGAAACGATGCTTAACGCAAAGATTGGCGTTGAACTCATTGCCCTTGCGTATCTTAGTTTTTTAGTTGCCACGAACGGATATGACAAAGTTATTCAGGCAATCAAACAGATCAAACAGATTGGAAACCAGTAAGAGAATATTATTCAGAGCCATGAGCCGGATGTGAATTAACACACCCGGCTCTTTCTTTTTAAGGAGGCACGGATCATGGCATTGAAAGGTACGACAGCACAGGAGAGGGCATGGAACTTCTTTTGTGCTAAAGGATTAAGCCATTACGCCGTAAGTGGTGTCATGGCAAGCATAAGAGCCGAGAGCGGATTCAATCCTCGCAATCTGCAGAACAGTTGTGAGAAAAAGAGCGGGTATACAGATGAAACATATACCACTGCGGTAGACAACGGCAGCTATGGGAACTTTGTCCGGGATTCCTACGGCTATGGGTACGCACAGTGGACCTATTGGAGCAGAAAACAGAATCTTCTCAATTTTGCCAAGAAGAAAAATAAGTCCATCGGAGACGAAGAGATGCAGTTGGAATTTCTGTGGGAGGAATTGACCGGATCGTACAAAGGGGTTCTTACAAAACTCAAAGCCGCAAAATCCACACAGGAAGCATCCAACATTATCCTGACCGGATATGAAAAGCCGAAAGATCAGGGACAAAAGGTAAAGGCAACCAGGGGATCTTATGCCAAGGAATATTATAACCAGTTTGCAGTGAAAAAGGAGGAAAAGACAATGAAAGTAATTATCGGAAGTGCAAGAAGAGATGAGAACGGAAAGTATGCCGGAGGCAAGCCGGGAGATCAGGATGGCGTAGAGGTAAGCACACAGAATTATTATGTTCATACCAAAGGATGGTATATGTTCCGCTTCCTGAGTGACGAACACGCAAAGAAAGTTGCTAAAACAATGTGGGATGCCTGCATGAACAACAATATCGGCTACTGTCAGGCACACAGATCCATTATGGCAATGCTTAAAAAGTACGGCAACATGAAAGCAATCGGAGAAAAGACAGAAACAGATTGCAGCGACCTCGTAAGAGGTTGTATCTATGAGGCAACCGGCATTGACGTGGGAGCTTTTAGCACCGCAACGGAGCCGTCAGTATTAGAAAAATCAGGTCTGTTTGCTAAAAAAGTTTCCGTTACATCTGCAACCGTCCTTAAATCAGGAGACATTCTGGTTACAAAGAGCAAAGGGCATACTGTTATCGTTGTTTCCGTAGGCGGATCCGCCCCAAGCGGAAGCACATCAACATCCAAACCGGCAGTGTCTGGCAGTACAGCAAGGGTTGAGAGTGCAAGAAGTAAAGATGCAGCAATCGCCGGAAAATACAAAACGACTAGCAATCTGTACCTGAGAGTTGGAGCCGGCACCGGTAAAACTGCAATCACTTTAATGCCAGCCGGATCATCGGTACAGTGTTATGGTTACTACACAACCTACAACGGAACACGTTGGTATTATGTGGTATATGGAGACAAAACCGGATTCTGTTCATCTGCATATTTACAGAAAGCCTAAAGCGATGTAAGATGGTATAAAATCGAAAAGGACTTCGTTGGTAATATGCCCATAATATACAAATGAAAGCAAAAACCGTATAAACACTGAGACCTTGTGCTACGGCTATGCTTGCTCAGGGTGTTTGCTAATTAAGAATTTCTAAGATAAAAGACTATATTGAGAAGTCCTGTAAACAAATCAAATCTTCGATTTGACTGGTGTTTATGGGACTTTTCTTTATATATTGATAAGACATGCAAATTGTCAGAATATTCATAAATAGAAGATAATTTACGTTATTTTGAGGTCGTTATATACACGCGGTACACAAGTGATTTACAGGTGGTATACACTCGTTTTTACTGATTTTGAATGCTTTTGGAAGCATTTCATCCTTTGCTTTTCAAGATGATTTAGGCTGAACATAAGTGTGACGTTAAATAAAAGAAATATCATAAGTGTATCCAGCAATCAGTCTTGATTTATTGTTTTATATCTTGTTCACTTCTGTAAGAAGTTCTTCTAAAGTCTTATGGGTGTATGTTCCTTTGGTGGTGTCGTTCTTCATACTGTGTCCCATAATCAATTTGATACATACATCATTTGCTCCGGCATTGTCCATGAGTGAAGCAAAGGTGTGTCTGCCATTTGTGATTGTAGGCATTTAAGCATTGCTGCAGATCATTTGTCCTGATGGAAATAAATTTGCGGTCATGCAGCTCGCTGAAATGATGAAAAGCAATCTCATAATTTCGCCATGTGGAATCGCTAATCTGGTTCTTAAGCGATTTTCGGTATTTCTTCCATTTCTCGTACATCTCTGCAAAGGTGGGAGAGTCTGAGTACTTCATATGCTCCGGAACAACCGCACCGCTATTGTATTCAGCAAGGTAGGTGTACGCCATTTCCGGTTTGGAGAAATAAGCCAGGTAGGTGTATTTTCGCTTGACCTTCCCGGTATCGTCTTCCACAAGTTTCGAGATGCGAACAGCGTAGGGCTTTCGTCGTTTGCCACCAAGCTTGATTACGCTGCCGTAAGAGTTTGGTAACTTCATATTTAACCTTCTTTCTGCATTTGTTCTAATTGTTTAAGGCAATACTCTGCATATTCCTTGTAGCGTTTTACTCTTGCAATTTCATCTGGAATATCAAAAGCATAAATGGACTTCGGAACCAGATCAGAACGTTTGGTAGGATTAGTCACCTTGTATGTAGATAGCTTATATTCTACAAAATCTTTTACTTCTTTTTCCAGTTCAGACAGTTTGGTTAATGGTATCTGGGCAACGTCTTTTCCAGTCTCATTTGAATAGACGTGGATCACGCCATCTTCAGCAAATTCTTTTACATCAACAGATCCGGTTGCAGTATCGAAGGAATCCTGTAAATGGGCTTCTTGAAGAAGTTCATATTCAACCGTATAGCCGATATCATACAGATAGGAGAGGACACCGTAATAAGGCTGTTCATATTTGTTAATGTAGTATTTGCGTATTTCAAAGGAATTGAAATAGTCATCAATGATTGCATTCACAAAATCATTGGTGCATTCGCAATATTGCATTAAATCTCCATTCTCATTAGGAATAAATGGGAAGTATCGGTTAAAGCGAAGTAAACGGTTTTAATGGAATTGTGTGTGCGCGTGTGGTAAAATGGTGTTGTTGAAGAAAACGGCATTTATCAAATATAATACCTCTCCCAACCTATGGTTGAGTTTGATAATTCCACTTACAGTTTGTGTACAAAAACTGATAAAAATTGTAAAGTGTAGCGTGAAAGGAGGCATATTGTAATGAATCAAATTGATACAGGAAAGTTTATTGCTAGTTGCAGAAAAGAAAAAGGTCTGACACAAGCACAATTAGCAGAAAAGTTAAACATCACTGACAGAGCTGTTTCCAAATGGGAGACAGGAAAATGTATGCCCGATTCATCTATCATGTTGGAACTTTGCAATATCTTAGATGTTACGGTCAATGAACTATTAAGTGGGGAGAGGATAGAAATGAATAATTACGAAGAAAAAGTCAGCGAAAATCTCATTGAATTAAAACGAAAAGATGAGAATAATATGAACAAGAATACTATAATATCAATAATATATACAATTACCATGGCTATTGGTATTCTAGTATGTTGTATATGTGATGTTGCTATTTCGGGCACTCTTACATGGTCACTTATTACACTTAGTTCTATTTTGATTACATGGATAGCATCTTTTCCTGTTATATTGTTAGGGAAAAAAGGTGTTTTGGTAGCGATGGTTGCCATTAGTATTCTCATTTTACCATTTATGTACATATTAAGTATTTTGATAAAAGTCAATGAAGTATTCAATACTGGTGCGATTATGTCCATTTATACACTAGTTTTTTTGTGGATAATTTATATTCTGTATTATCGACTCAAGGAACGAAAACTGTTGGCAACAGGAATTACATTTTTGTTTGCAATTCCGTTCACACTTTTGATAAATATTACATTATCAAAATTAATTGGAGAACCTGTGATTGATGTTTGGGATATATTATCCGTATTTATCCTGTTGATAGTATCAGTTGCTTTTATAATTGGAGATTATGCACGAAAAAAAGGTTTTGTAAGATAGGCTATTTTCTGAGTCGCTTGAAAATTCAAGGTTCAGAAGTTAAACGTTATTTGAAAAATGTTAGTGTGAGGTACATATATGGGAAAATGTTAATACTGACATTTGAAGACAGCGAGGAAGAAATACTAAACCATATAGTTTCTTTTGTCAGTACAGGAACGAAGGCATTTCAGGTGGTAGAAAATGCAAGAACAGAATTAAGATTCGATGGATTGGAAATAGATGTTGCAAAACGTTTGGTAAGAAAGCAGAAACAGGAAATAGATTTGACCTTTACTGAATTTGAAATTTTGCATTTATTAGCAAGAAATCCGGGCAGAGTGTTTAGTAAAGAGCAGATATATAATAGTGTTTGGAAAGAACCATATTTCGGTGATTACAACATTGTCATGAGCCATATCCGTAACATACGGGAAAAGATAGAGGATAATCCCAGCAAGCCAATTTACATACAGACGTTATGGGGAGTCGGCTATAAATTTAATAACAAACTAAAATGAGCAGGTATTGCAGAGCGTTTGTAATATCTGCTTTTTATATGGCTGATAATAATGGTTTACGGACTTTGCCAGAGAAAGAATATAAGAAGGCTGTAAAATTTCACGTTGAATTTTACAGCTTTCCTGCGTATAATATATAAGTGAAGAAGCTATATTGTAGTAGGAAAGGAAGTTGATTTTATGCCAAATATATTACCGGTATCAGATTTAAGAAATTATAATGAAGTGTTGAAAAATTGCCAGATTGGAGAACCCGTGTTTTTGACCAAAAACGGTAGAGGTAAGTTTGTGGTTATGGATATTGAGGACTACGAGCGTGAAAAAGCCGAAAAGAAGCTACTCATGAAACTGCAGGAAGCAGAAGAAGCTGTTAGGGATGAAAGTGCCTGGATGAGTTTGGATGAACTAAAGAAATCTGTCGGGGTATAGCCTATGATGAAATTGCGGATTAACCCTATTGTGGCAGAGGACTTGAAGAACATTAAAGAGTATATTGCGGAAGACAATGAAGAAATGGCAGTAAAGACCATTCAGGAGATATATGCTCGAATTGAGAATATACAGCAACTTCCGTATATGGGAGCTGATCTTACTAAGAGGGTCAGCTTTCGGACGGATTATAAATATGTGATTTGCGGGAATTATGTTGTGCTGTATAAGATTGGAAAAGAGTATGTGGAGATTTACCGAGTGGTAAATCGATATCAGGATATTACGAAGATATTTCTTTGATGTGAAGAGGGGGATTTTATGAACAAAAATCTTTATAGTGGAAAATTGATAGCTGTTGATGGTCCTAATGGGGCAGGAAAGACTACAATTATACAAGAATTAAAAAAAGAGTTGGAGAAACGGAGAATTAAAGCTTGTTTTACGAAAGAACCTACAGATAATGAATTAGGATGTTTTGTGAGGGAATGAATAAAATAGATGATATGTTCATAAAGAGTAAAGAATGAACGATGTTCTTTTTTAATAATTGATATGCTTTTGAAAAGTATTGATTTTAAAAATAGTTGTTAATTGAAATTGCCCGACAATCAATCTATACACGTGATATACAACCGACCTCAAAACCCCAGTAAATCTGCGGACACCTCAGAAGATGCTATGTTTGCTCAGGGTGTTTGCTAATTGTATATTTCCAAATAAAAAAGTAGATGTGCAAAAAATGAGAATAAACGGTTGCGCGTTTGTGCAATTTTTCGTATTTTTTCTTAAAACTGGGAATATAGTACCGTAGAACTGACCAGAAAAACGCAGGAACTTTTTTCGACTTTGTGCACACTTATCCGGCCGTCCATGGTATTATAATAACCGTAAAACCCCCCCAATACATTATATAGTTTTTGCTATACCCCATAGTAAAAATACCTTCTCCTAAAAAGACAGCGTTCGAAGCTGTCTTTTTTATTTTGTTTTCACTTATACAAAATAACCAAAAACGAGTCATACTTTTTGTGAGGTTTGTGCACACTTTCGCAGGGGTTCATGCTATTATAATAACCGTAAAAACCCCCCAATACATTATATATAGTTTTTGCTATACCCCATAGTAAAAATACCTTCTCCTAAAAGGCAGCGTTCGAAGCTGTCTTTTTTATTATCTGAAATTATTCAAAAATTTTATTCTGAAAGATATTTCCCCATGATGAATCGTGTATATAATAGTTGGAAACAGGAGGGCAGGCATGAAAAAAACAAATGACACTCCAATGGAAGATTTTCAGGCATTATATAACCGACAGGTGAATCGTGTTTATAGACTGGCACTGATTATGCTGGGCAGCCAAAGTGATGCGGAAGACATGGTACAGATGGTATTTCTGAAAGTCTGGGAGAAAAAAATAAGTTTCCGGGACACAGATCATGAAACGGCATGGATTCTGACCGCAACGAAAAATCAGTGCAAAGATGTACTGAAAAGTTATGAGCGGAAACATTGCGGTACACTCGAAGAGATGCCGGAACCAGGTATTGCATCGGAAAACCATATGGAAAATGTTGTGTGGCTGGCATTGGAGTCGTTGGAACCAAAATACCGGATTCTGCTGTATCTGTATTATTATGAAGGCTATTCCATACGGGAACTGACTGCGATTCTGAAACGAAAAGAAAGTACATTGCAGACGCAGCTTGCTGCAGGACGCAGGAAATTGAAAGAAGAGCTCAAAAAAGCAGGGGAGATTCCACAAAATTGGGAAAGGGAGGGAAAATAAAATGATGAGTGATCCTGAAAAATGGGAAGAAATTTTCAAATATACGATTGATCAGACGTCACCGGATCAGGAACGGAAAGAGCAGATGTGGAACCGGCTTCAGAGTACAATTTCAGGAAGAGGACAGAAGCGGAAGCAGGTCATACGATCCGGGTGGCAGCCACATGGCCGGAAAACATTTGCAGCGGCATTGGCCGGAACCTGTGTAATTGCAGTCTGCCTGTTGACCGGCGTAGGTGTCAATGCCGCAACGGATGGTGCATTATTGGATTCTATCCGGGAATTTTGCGGACTTCCGGTACAGCAGAAGAAAGCGGCAGACGAAGGATTGAAGCTGAAAAATGAAGTGTATGCACCGGAACTGGCAGGATGTTCTGAAAAATATGTGGTATTTGCCAATGAACGCGCACTGATGGTATATGGACGGCAGGAAAAAAGGCTTCTGGCGGCACTGGATCTGCAGGCAATGGACTGTAATTATTTTAATACCGACAGTATCCATACCCGTGTGCTGCTGCAGAAAGACACCATATATATTTTTAATGAGAAAAAGGAACAGCAGCCAACGCAGATGTATGTGTATGATCTTAAAAAGACTGATGTATCATCCGCGCTTTCCGTGACGGAGGATGTTCGAAAACTGGAACTGGTTTACCGGGAGTGGAAAACGTTTTCCGCAGAAAATTCCCTGGACACATTTTCTGGTATGGCAGACGGGGACTACTGGAACAGTCTGATAAATTTCGGTAAAGATGGCAAAGAAACGGGCGTTTACAGTCAGCAGTGTATTGTATGGACGGATAGGGCTGGCAGACAGTATCGCAGTGCTTTAGTTATTATCGGTGGAGATGATTATGAATTGTATTCCTGCCCGGCGGATGACACGGAGAAAATTTCGAAGGAAAAGCTTTTGGTACAGACGTATTCTGATGAGATACAGACGGAAACTGCGACGGAAGAGAATACGCAGCATACAGGACTGCCGGAATTTGCTTATCAGGGAGACGATGAAATTATGAAACTTGTCTGTGATTACATGATTAAAAACAGAAACGAGTATGAATATCTGGAAAACGGTGGAATTTATATTTATGTGCCGGAGCCGGTCATTGTGAAAACAGTCAGAACCGGAAATGATCTGTTTATTTTTGGAAATTTCTGGTGGGAAACATACTACCGGAACGGAAATACGCTGATGAGTGACAGTGGAAGTGAAATGCCTGCACGGTTACATTTTGTTTCGTATGGAAATGGCAGTTATATTTTTAAGGATAAAGAAGTGGCAGGGGACGGATCTTACTATGGCACAAGTATTCGTGAATTCTGCGAAGGATATCAGGTAGATCCGCAGAAACTGATGGATACCGCGGAGGCACATAAAAAAATTCGTATAAAAATGCTTCGTGATTATGTAAAGCAGAATCATCTGGACATCCAATATTACAAAGATTACGGCTGGGACCCGGTGGCACTGGATAAATAATAAAAGAAAAAAGACTTGTCACAGAATAAAAATTATGCTATAATTTCAAATTGTCAGAGTGCTTTGCATTCTGATGGAAATGGGCAGATTCCCGAGTGGCCAAAGGGGACAGACTGTAAATCTGCTGCAAATTGCTTCGGTGGTTCGAATCCACCTCTGCCCATTCTTTTAAGACCGACATTGTGTCGGTCTTTTTTTGTGCAGATTATTAAAAAATGAAATAAGGTATTGTTGGAAAATCTTAAAAAGAATGCGCATAAAGCATAAGCGATTATGCGGATAAAATAAAAAATATTGTCAGTCGCGGTGCGCACAGCGCGCAGTAGATTCACGCTCGATCAGTTTAGGACGCAGCAGCGTTTTGCTGATCGGGATGTGATGGATCAGGGAATTTAAAATATCGTAAGCACAACGGCCAAGCTCGTTGCGTTCCTGGCGGATTGTGGTAAGCGGCGGGTCAAAAGTGGCAGCAATGGATATGTCGTCAAAACCAACAACGCTGACGTCTTCCGGCACGCGGAATCCGCGCTTTGTACATTCGTCAATGACACCTTTGGCAATCAGGTCATTGCCGCAGACCACGGCAGTGGCACCGGCGGAAAGAAATCCGGGAACATGATATTTGGCACTGTCGGATACATAGTAGCCGTAAGCTGTCAGATCCTTCTGCACAGGAAGTGAAGCAGCAGCCATAGCACTTTCGAATGCCTCCTGCCGCTGGTCAGAAACCAGTGAGTATAAGGAACCGTTTAAGAATGCAATGTTTTTATGCCCGAGATTAACCAGATGATTTACTGCCATGGTGATGCCTTCGTAGCTGTCGGTTCCAAGATAGCAGACATTTGGATTTCCGGAGATGAAATTGTCAAAAAGCACAGTTGGCATGGTAGTGTTTTCCAGCTGCTTGATCCAGGAATCATGCAATGCAAGACCCATCAGAAAGGCTCCGCAATAGCCGTTTTTCAACAGAAAGGTATCGTATTTTTCCTCTTCCTGAAATGCCGGGGTGATGGGGAGAATATCAACATCCCATTTGCGGCGGAACGCATTCTGTTTGAAACCGAGAACTATGTCATATCCGAATTCATCAATTGTTTCGTAATTCATGTTTTCTATGAAAATGCAAAGCTTGCGGTTTTCCACTTTCTTGGAACGCTTGGTGCTGTATCCCATCTCCACAGCGGTATCGAGAACCATCTGCCGCAGCTCATCACTTATGTCACTTGCGCCGTTTAAACCTTTGGAGACTGTGCTTACAGAAACTCCAAGACGATTGGCAATATCTTTGATTGTAGCCATATATTTTCTCCTGTGATTTCTTATGTTTAAATGATTATAAATCAGTTTGGGAAACTGTGCAATTCTTTCTCAAAAAAAGTTTCGAAAAAACAGAGCAATAATGTTGTGAATATATACAAAAACACGATATAAAATACGTGAAAAGTGGGGAAAATGGTGTCCGAAAACGCAAAATCATTGACAAAATGACGTAGAGAAACTAAAATTAAGACAGATACGAAAAAACACGAAACAATCCGAAAAGATTTTTAGATGGTTTTTCCAATAATCCGAAGGAGAATTCGTGATTTAAAAGACGGGGTGAAGAATCTTGGAAGGACAGGAAGTAGCAAGAGGTTCCGGAATCCTTCTTGCAGTATCAAGCCTACCGTCAGAGTATGGTATTGGCACTCTGGGTGATGCAGCATTCCATTTTGTGGATCTGCTGGTGGATCTGAAACAAAAGTACTGGCAGGTGCTTCCTGTCGGACCTACAAGTTTTGGGGATAGCCCATATCAGAGCTTGTCGGCATTTGCCGGAAATCCTTATCTGATTGATCTGGATCAGCTTGCCAGAGAAAAGCTTCTGACGCCGGAGGAAATCCGGAGCCATTACTGGGGAACACAGAAATCTGCCATTGATTATGCAGCACTCTTTGAAAACAGGACGCTGGTTCTGCAGAAAGCATTTGGTCGGTTTGATGAACACGAACCAGAATTTCAGCAGTTTGTAGAAGAAAACAGGGACTGGGTCGAAGATTATGGACTGTATATGGCACTGAAAGTATCCAATGGAAACCAAAACTGGCAGAGCTGGCCGGAAAATATTCAAAAAAAACAACCGGTTGCGCTTGCAAAGTGCCGAAAAGAGATGTATAATAACATCATGTTTTGGGTGTTTTGCCAATACAAGTTCTTCCAGCAGTGGGGAAAACTTAGGGAATATGCCAACAGCAAAGGAATCCAGCTGATCGGGGATGTACCATTTTATGTGGGAAAGGACAGCGTGGATACATGGATGCATCCGGAACAGTTTTTACTGGATGAGAATGGCGAAGCTGCTTATGTGGCAGCTGCAATTCCGGATAAGTTTTCCGAAACAGGTCAGGTATGGGGAAATCCACTGTATAACTGGCCTCTCATGCAGGAGGATGGGTTTTCCTGGTGGAAACGAAGAATGCAGATCAGTACAAAGCTCTTTGATGTAATCCGGATGGATCATTTTATCGGGTTCGTCAAAAATTATATGGTTCCGAAAGATGCCACGGATGCTTCAGGCGGACGGTGGATGAAGGGACCGGGGCGCAAACTGACCGACGCTTTGAATTCCGTTTTGAATGGAACAACAGTGATCGCCGATGATTACGGCGGCAAGGCATTGATACCGGGAGTGAAAAAACTCCTTGCAAAGACAGGGTGGCTGGACACAAAAGTTCTGATGTTTGCATTTGACGGAGATCCGTCCAATGAACATCTGCCACATAATTATCCGGGAAGCCACACAGTGGTATACGCGGGAACGCATGACAATGATACGATTGTAGGATATTTCAGGGACAAGACAGAATATGAACTGGCTTATCTGTATGAATATCTCAACATCAGCAGTCAGGAAGAAATCCCGGATGCACTGATCCGGTGTGCATATGCAAGTATTGCAGACATCGCGGTCATACAGATGCAGGATTTGCTGAAGCTCGGGAACGAGGCAAGAATGAATGCACCGTCTACCGTGGGTTATAACTGGCGGTGGAGATTGAACAAAGAACAGCTCGCGGAAAGCCGCCGGGCGTGGATACGAAATCTTGCGGCGGTATACCGCAGATGACGCAGAAATTACGATATAGAGCGCAGAGGCGCTTTATATAGATACTTTTGAACTATCATTTTTGAAAAAAGGAGAGGAAAACGATGAAAAAGAAAGTATTAGCAGCAATGCTTGTTGCAGCAATGACAGCTACAATGTTCGCTGGATGCGGCAGCAAGGACAACGGAGCATCTAATGATGGAACACAGGCAGCAAACAATGGAAGCACTTCCGAGTCAGCAGAACCAGTTGATGTAAAACTTACTGTTATGGGACCTTCCGAGGATCAGGATGATGCACAGGGGGCATGGTTAAAGACAGAGTGTGAGGCATTTAACGAGGAACATCCGGAGTGGAACATTACATTTGATTATGTAACATGTTCAGAGTCTGATGCAAAAGACACCGTATTACAGGATCCTGCAAGTGCAGCGGATGTATACATGTTTGCAAATGACCAGATTGCTGATCTGGTTGATGCCGGAGCATTAACAAAGCTCGGTGGAGATGTAGCAGAATATGTTAAGAGCTCCAACCCAGAAGCTATGGCAGCAACTGTTACATACAACGGAGATATTTATGGTGTTCCTTATACACCAAATACATGGTTTATGTATTATGATAAGAGAGTCTTCTCAGAAGATGATGTAAAGAGCCTTGATACAATGCTTGAGAAAGGAAAAGTTTCTTTCCCATTTGACAATGGCTGGTATCTTGCTTCCTTCTATGCAGCAAACGGATGTACAATCTTCGGAGATGGTACAGATGCATCTAAGGGATATGACTTCGGCGGAGACAACGCTGTAGCAGTAACAAAGTACATTGTTGACTTATTCAACAACAAGAATTTCGTAATGGACAATAACGAAGGATCCCTTGGTCTTGCCGGATTAAAGGATGGATCTGTAAATGCTTACTTCAATGGTAACTGGAATTATGATGCAGTAGTTAAGAACCTTGGTGAGGAGAACGTTGGTGTTGCAGCCCTTCCTACAATCAACGTTGACGGAAAAGACTGCCAGCTGAAGGCATTCCTTGGTTCTAAGGCTATTGGTGTTAACCCGAACTGCAAGAATCAGGAAGTTGCTGTTAAGCTTGCTGCATACTTAGGAAGCGAAGACGCACAGTTAAAGCATTTTGAGTTAAGAAAGCAGGCTCCTGTTAATACAAATCTTGTTTCTAACGAAGAAGTTGCTAAGGATGCAGTTGCATCAGCTTTGGCAAACGTAGCAGCAAATTGCTCTATCGCTCAGCCAATCATCCCAATGCAGGCTTACTGGGATGCAGCTACACCATTCGGTGATGCATTTGTACACGGTGCTGAAGGACAGATCACAGCAGACAATGCTAAGGAAAAGACAGAAGCATTAAACGAGCAGTTAAACAGCTCACTTACAGAGTAATCTTTTTCCAAAAGGAAAAGACAAAAGAAACAATTCCAAGGTTCTGGGGATTCCCCGGAATCTTGGAATACATGAGTCTATAAATATGGCATAGAGTAACATGTGCCGGGAGGATAAGTATGATAGGTGCAAACAAAAAGAAGTCGGACTTCGCTACACCGTACACTGTATCCAATGCGCTTACGAAGGGCGGGGCTGCAGTTAAGTTATCAGCGCTTATAATGGGATTGGGAAACATCGCCCACAAGCAGATTATCAAAGGTTTAATTTTTTTGGCAATTGAGATTGGCTATATTATGTTTATGGTCAATGCAGGTGCATATTATCTTTCCATGCTTCCTTCATTAGGATGGAGAAAACAGGAAGAGGTATTTAATGAACAGAAACAGATATATGAGTATGTACAGGGTGACAATTCCGTATTATTGTTGTTATACGGTGTTGCTACGATTGCGATCACTCTTTTATTTATTTATATGTGGGCTGAAAATTTAAGAAGCGCATATATGGCAGAGTGCCTCGCAAAAGAGGGAAAAGAAATCAATTCTTTTGGCAAGGATGTCAAAAGTTTATTTGATAAAAATTTATACAAGACATTAATGTTTCTCCCATTGATGGGAATTCTTATTTTTACAGTTTTACCATTGTTATTCATGATTCCAATGGCATTTACCAATTATTCTACGATCAACAAGCATCTGACCTTGTTTGACTGGGTTGGATTGGCGAACTTTAAGACGGTACTTGGACTTGGCGGAAAGATAGGCAAGACATTCTGGAGGGTTTTAGGATGGACCATTGTCTGGGCAGTATGTGCTACATTCTTATGTAACTTCCTGGGACTGATCCTTGCGATTGTCATCAACCGCAAAGAGACAAAGTGCAAAGCATTCTGGCGTACCTGTTTTGTTATTTCCATTGCAGTACCACAGTTTGTATCTTTACTGGTTATGAGACAGATGCTTCAGGAACATGGGGCGATCAACAACCTGCTGATGGAGTGGGGGCTTATCCAGAATCCGCTTCCGTTCTGGACCAATACGATGTGGGCGCGTGTATCGGTTATTTTAATTAACTGCTGGGTTGGTATTCCGTACACCATGCTTCAGGTTACCGGTGTATTGCAGAATGTACCGGCAGAGTTGTATGAGGCAGCCAAGATTGATGGTGCCAATGCCGCACAGATTTTCCGCAAAATCACATTGCCATATATTATGTTTATTATGGGACCATACATCATTACACAGTTTACAGGTAATATCAATAACTTCAACGTTATCTATCTGTTATCTGCAGGTAAGCCGACTCCGGTTGGTGAAACGGCGGGCAAGACCGACCTTCTGGTAACATGGCTGTACAAGTTAACCGTTGATTATCAGTATTACAACATCGGTGCCGTGATTGGTATCTTAACATTCGTAGTTCTTTCTATTGTGGCATTAGTCACCTACAGAAATACGAAAGCATACAAAGATGAGGAGGGATTCATGTAATGAGCAGTGCAAAAGTAAGCAAACGCCCTATGACCGCTGGCCGGGCAAAGAAAATTGCAAAAAATTCATTGGTACATATAATCCTTGCCATCCTGGTAGTGATCTGGTTATTCCCGATTTTCTGGATTATCATGACAAGTTTGCGAGGGGAAAGTGGTGCATATACCGCATATTTCTTCCCAAAAGAACTGACATTTAATAACTATAAGAGACTCTTTACGGAGACAACATTGTTGAACTTCCCGAGAGCTTTTATAAATACGCTGATTATTTCCGTTTTTTCATGTTTGATCTCTACGGTATTTGTGCTGAGTGTATCTTACTGTATGTCAAGACTGCGCTTTAGAATGCGTAAAGCATTTATGAATCTGGCAATGATCCTTGGATTATTCCCGGCATTCATGTCCATGGTTGCAGTATACTTTATTTTAAAAGCAGTTGGACTGACCGAGGGAAGTGGGCTTCGTATCGCTCTGATTCTGATTTATTCTGCAGGATCTGGTGTTGGATTTTATATCGCAAAGGGATTCTTTGATACGGTACCAAAGTCTCTGTCAGAGGCAGCGATTCTGGATGGATGTAATCAGTTCCAGGTATTTTACAAGATCATCCTTCCGCTCAGTAAACCAATCGTTGTATATACGATCCTTACGGCATTCCTTGCTCCATGGCTTGACTTCGTATTTGTACGTGTCATTGTTGGACCAAAGGATAAGTATTGGACGGTATCACTTCTCCTGTACAATATGCTGGAGAAAGAGTTTGTAAACGGATGGTTTACAAGATGGGCTGCAGCCGCAGTTATTGTGTCTATTCCGATCTCTATTCTCTTCGTATTTATGCAGAAATTCTATGTAGATGGTCTGACAGGCGCTGTAAAGGGTTAATGATGAAAGATAGAAAGCCGGTGGTCGTTTGACCGCCGGTTTTTTCATCCGATGAGGAAAGGAAAGGTTATGAAAAAAAGAATTTTGTCGGCGGTTGTTGTGCTGGTGCTTTTTGCAGGGGTGCTTGCAGGCTGTATTTCGGGGCACGGTACACAGGAAGCAAAATTAAATATTATGGATGATAATTACCGTAATTACTATGAAATTTTTGTCGGCTCCTTTTATGACAGTGATGGGGACGGCATGGGGGATTTAAAGGGTGTGGAAGAAAAGCTGGATTACATCTCAGATCTGGGATGCAACGGAATCTGGCTCATGCCGATCATGCCTTCCCCAACCTATCATAAATATGATACAACGGATTACGAAGCGGTGGACGAGGCATATGGTTCGGCGGATGATTTTAAAGAGCTGGCAAGTGCGTGTCATGAAAAAGGTATCCGGCTGATCATTGATGTGGCAATGAATCACAGTTCTTCCCAGCATCCATGGTTTACACAGGCATGTGAGTATCTTGCAGGTCTAAAGGCAGGAGAAAAACCGGACGATACGGTGTGTCCGTATGTGGATTACTATCATTTTTCTGACAAGCAGGAGGGAACAACCTACTATGCAGTGCCGGGAAGCAGCAGCTGGTGGTATGAGGGATCCTTCTGGTCGGAAATGCCGGATCTGAACCTGAAAAGCCCGGCAGTACAGAAGGAATTTGAAGAAGTTGCGGATTACTGGATAGATCTTGGTGTGGATGGTTTCCGGATGGATGCGGCCATGCATTATGAAGAAAATGCAACCAATGCGAATTGTGATATTTTAAATAAACTGTACACATACTGTAAAGAAAAAAATCCACAGTTTTATATGGTATCCGAAGTGTGGGCGAGTGAGAATGTCATTGCGGATTATTATGAGAGTGGAACACCAAGCATGTTTAATTTTGATGCGGGAACGGCAAAAGGGGCACTGGTCAATGCGGTAAGAAAGGGCGATCCGGTAAGCCTTGTGAATTCCATGCTGAAATATCAGAATGATTTCTCCCAAAAAAATCCGGATTATATTGATGCACCGTTTTTGTCCAATCACGATATGGCAAGGGTTGCCAATACGCTGGTGAATGATCCGGATAAGATTAAGACAGCAGCAGGTCTCCTGATGACAATGAACGGCAGTCCGTTTGTTTATTATGGGGAAGAAATTGGCATGAACAGTTCCGGAACAAAGGATGAAAATAAGCGTATTCCGATGGTGTGGTCAAAAACTGACACCACAGGAATGACAAAGGGACCGGCAGATATGGATGCCGGCATTGAATCTCCGTTTCCGGCAGAAGATGAACAGGAAAAGGATAAGGATTCTATCTTAAGTTACTATAAAAATGCGCTTCGTCTGCGGAATCAGAATCCGGAAATTGCAAGGGGAACCATAGAAAAAGTAGAAAGTCTGTGTAAAGATTCACAGGCGGCAATCACAAAAACGTATCAGGACAGTACCATCGGAATTGTGTATAATCTTGGGGAAGGAAACGGTACGGTTGACCTGAAGGGAACAACACTTGAAAATATGAACCTGGAGGGAAGCCTGACACTGAAGGAAGAGACGGTACAGCTGAAAGATGGGAAACTGGAGATGCCGGCATGCAGTATTGCTGTGTTAAAATAGTAAAGTATAACAAATCATAGTAGTTTCAAGTTGAGTTTTTTGTCAGATTGTAGTATATTATCTATATTATAGGAGGGGAGGAATCGTCTGAATTAACGGAGGCGTATGCAATATGAAAAAAAACGATGAGCAGAAAGTAAATAAACTAAAGAAAGAAAAGGTCAAAAAAGAGAAAACAAAGAAAATACCGAAACGTGACAATGCTTCCCGGCAGGAAAAAAAGACAAAAATTCCTAAAATAAAAAAGGTGGCTGGTGAACAGAAAAGAGAAAAAGCGGAAATTCCGTTCTATCGCAGTATTGCGATGCGGCTGGTGGTCGCTTTCCTGATTCCGGTTATTGGTGTGCTGGTTCTTGGTATTACCTCTTACAATAACGCTTCCAATGCCATTGTGGATACATACAAAGAATCTGTACAGCAGACTGCTGATACGATGCAGCAGTATATCAATCTGGTTATCACGAGTGAGAAGGACGAATTTAAGACCTATCTGACCGAGTCGGATCTGCGTAAGTATTTTGCGGGGTTGATGGATATGTATGATGAGAGCTCCGTGCGCAAAGACTATCAGGGCAGACTGCGCAATAAGATGGCACTCGACAGCAAGATTCAGGGAGCCTATATTATCGCGGACAACAAGCGTACGATTGACTGTCAGGGAATTGTTCGTGACCGAAATGTTTATACGGACTATGTCGGATGCGATCAGGGAAAACTGGTCAGCAAAAGTGCAACAAACTGGTTTTTCTTCGGGGCAGATGAAAGTTCGGATAAAACACTGGATCTGGGAATTGATTCCTACTGTCTGCGAATTGTAAAAAAAATGAACAATCAGCCGGCCATGATGATCATAAACATCAGTGATTCCTTTATCCGTTCCGCCATGCAGTCACTGGACCCTGGAAAGGGAGGCTATGTAGCATTAATTACGGATACGGATGGAAAAGAGTTTTATTCCGATGAATCCGTCAAGACGGAAAAAGCACTGATTTACGGTACAAGTTTTTATAAGAAAGCATTGAACGGGAAAAAAGATTCCGGAAACCAGATGATTACATTTAATGGAAAGTCATACATGTTTGTATACAGTAAACTTTCAGCCGGAGATCTTATGGTTACGGCACTGATTCCTTCTGACCGTCTGCTTGAGCAGTCGTCCGGAATCAAACAGCTGACAACCGTACTTGTGATTGTCTGTATGATCATCGCACTTGCACTTGGATTATTCCTTTCGAGTCAGATGACAGGAACCATCAAATATATTCTGCGTCAGCTGCGCAAAGTTTCCAATGGAAACCTTACGGTTCATCTTTCCGCAAAGCACAAAGATGAGTTTGGTTTACTGTGTGATGGTGTCAATGATACCGTAGAGCATATGAAATCGCTGATTCTGGATGTCAATGATGTGAGTCAGCAGGTTGGAGAAGCGGCAATTCATGTGGCAGAGGCATCCGGAACATTCCTTGAAACCTCTAAGAATATTCAGAGTGCAGTTGAAGAGATTGAGAGTGGTGTGAACAAACTGGATACCGGTTCCGATAACTGTATGAGTCAGATGGATTCCTTATCGGGAAAGATTAATAATGTAAGCTCCAATGCAGATGAATTGGGAAAACTTACTTCTGCAACCGGAGAAACCATTACCACCGGTATATCTTCTGTACAGACACTTACGCAGACATCCGAGACCACTGCAAACATTACAAGAAATGTCATTCAGTCAATACAGGAACTGGAAGAAAAATCAAAATCCATCAGCAACATTGTTTCTGCGATCAATGATATTGCGGAACAGACGAATTTACTTTCCCTGAATGCGTCCATTGAGGCAGCGCGTGCGGGAGATGCCGGCAGAGGATTTTCTGTGGTCGCAGAAGAAATCCGAAAGCTTGCCGATCAGTGTCTTGCTTCTTCTTCCCAGATTTCTTCCATTGTAGATGAAATCGTTTCCAAGACGGGAGAAGTGGTAAATATCGCAAGACAGGCGGAAGATGCAGTTTCTTCCCAGTCTTCCGTTGTAGAGGATACCACAAATTCCTTTAAACAGATTGACCAGCTTGTAGCGCAGCTGATTCAGGCACTGCAGACGATTTCGAATAATGTGCAGGAAATGAATGGTGCACGAAACGAGACACTCAGTGCAATCGAGAGTATTTCCGATGCGTCCACCCAGACGGCAGAATGTTCTTCATCGGTACATTCGGCAGCAGGTACGCAGCTGGATGCAATCAAGAATCTGGATGAAGCATCCCAGAGTCTTACGACCAAGGCCCAGAGCCTGCTGGATGCACTGTCAACGTTCCAGGTTTAAGCAAAAAGTGAAAAAGCCTGAAGATGAAATGCTTCAGGCTTTTTTTATGGAGGAAGAAAATGCGGACAATTATCGTAGTCATTTATGTTTTTTTATTTTTGATTCTTGGACTGCCGGTTCTCGGAATCGAATGGATTATCGCAAAATTTGATAAACATGCAGCCGATATCAGCCAGCTTCGGATTGTGCAGTGGGGACTGCGCTGTGTATCTTTTTTGGCGGGGGTTCATCTGACTGTTGAGGGAAAAGAACATGTACCAACGGATCAGGCTGTACTTTATATTGGAAATCACCGTAGCATTTTTGATATTGTCATTACTTATGCACAGTGTCCGAATCTGACCGGGTATATTTCCAAAGATGGTGTCAATAAGGTTCCGCTGCTGGGAATATGGATGCGCCGTCTGTATTGTCTGTTTCTTGACCGCAAGGATTTAAAGCAGGGACTTAAGACCATTCTGACCGCTATCGATCAGGTGAAGTCCGGCATTTCTATCTGTATTTTCCCGGAGGGAACGAGAAATCGTGACCGGGAGGATACAACGACGCTTTTGCCGTTTAAGGACGGTTCTTTTAAAATAGCACAGAAGACGGGATGCCCGATTATTCCGATGGCACTTACCGGGACGGCAGATATTTTTGAAAATCATTTTCCGTGGCTGCACAGTACAGAGGTAAAACTGACGTATGGAGAACCGATTATTCTTTCGGAGCTTTCCAAGGAAGATCAGAAACATATCGGTGTATACTGTCAGAATGTGATTCATGAAATGCTGCAGGAACACAAAAATACAAAAGAATAGATCGCACGACCGCTGCATAGGATAGCATAAGAACGAAAATAGAGTGGTCAACCATGAAAGATAAAAAAAGAAAGTATATCCTGATGATCATTTTGCTGGGGGTGCTTATGCTGCTGAGCGGGTGTGTGCGAAAAGAATGTGAGGAGAAGGTAAAGGATCTGGAGTTTACCGTGACAAAGGAGGAAGAACTTCCGGAAGCCTTAAGACAACAGATTGAAGAAAAAAAGGAGGGGGATTTCCGTTTTACATACAGCGATAATGAATATTTATACGTTGCCAGAGGTTATGGAATACAGGAGACCGGAGGATACAGCATCTCCGTGGAAGACTGTTATCTGAGTGATACCGCCATCTGTGTAAAGACGAGACTGCAGGGACCGGAAAACGGAGAAGAGGTGACAAAAGCACCTAGTTATCCGTTTATTGTATTGAAGCTGGAACTGCGGGAGGAAGAGGTACTGTTTCAATAGGGTACTTAAGAACTATTGTAAAAAGTTTAACACTCTGCTATACTAAAGCTACTAGATATAGTATTTTCTAGAATATTCAACTCAAATGGAGGAGGCAACAATGGAACAGGCACAGATTAGCAAGGTTCGGGCATCCGTTCATCGGCAGCGCGGTAACAGAGTGAAAATTCAGTTAGACCGTGGACGTAACAAGGTAGATATTCAGGAAGGCGTTATCCAGGGCGCATATCCAAGCGTTTTTACAGTACTTGTAGATGACGAGCGAGAGGAAAATCCTCCACAGTTATTGTCATTCAGTTACACTGATATTATTACAAAGGACATTCGAATGAAACTTTGTTAGGAATGAATAAAATTCCCTTTCTTTGAATAAGTATTAGTATACTTACTTCAAAGAGAGGGGATTTTTTTGTTTTGGAATTGAAGAGACAGCTGTTCAGACAGAATTTACTAAGGAGCAGGGCGTTTACCCAGATTACGCTGGATGATGACTGTATTGTAAAAGACAACAAACCGGATCTGTTGAACATTATACATACCAGGGGTTCTGTTATTTTTGAGGATGTCAAGGTGAGCAGCCAGACGGTGTGGGTTACCGGACAGTTGCGTTTTGTCGTGTTATACCGCAGTGAAGATAACCGGCTGGAATCTTTTACGGACAGTATAAATTTCGGAGAAAAAATTTTTATGGATGAGGTGGAAGAACGCGATACCGTCAATCTGAGCGGAGATCTGGAGGATCTGAATATCAGTGCCATCAATTCCAGAAAGCTTGCCGTGCGTGCTCTGCTTGGCATTCATGCCGTGTGTGAGGTGCCGGTGGAAGAAGAAATTGTAAGTGGTGTTGAAAATGATCCGGATATTCAGCAGAAAAGCCGGACGATGCAGCTTTTGGCACTGACATCCGCGAAAAAGGATATCCTGCGTGTGCACAGTGATATTGCACTGCCACAGTCCAGTCCGAATATCGGACATCTGCTTTATGATTATGTGGAAGTGCGTAACCGGCAGGTGATCTGCACCGGGGAGCAGATGCAGATTCAGGGAGAAGCGTATGTGAATGTATTGTACAGCAGTCCGGAAGGAAAAATGGAGTGGTATGAAACGATGGTTCCGTTTTCCGAATCAATAGAAGGGGGAATGACCGGAACACAGCCGATCTGCTGGGTACATTGCCAGACGAAAGAATATGAGGTGGAACCGGCAGAAGATTATGATGGCGAAATGAGGGCGCTGAGCCTGAATCTTTCCATGGATGTGGAAATGAAGCTGTGGGAAGAAAGGAATGTGGAACTTCTGGCAGATGTCTATTCGCTGGAAACAAATCTTGTGCCACAGAAAGAAATGGTCTGTGCAAAAAAACTGCTGATTAAAAATGAAGCAAAACTGCGGATCTCTGAACAGATGAAGCTGGCGGAAGAACAGGAACGGATCTTACAGCTGTGTTCTTTTGAGGGGCATGCAGAGATGGATCATGTGGAACCGGTGGAAAACGGGTTAGAGGTAGAAGGAATCCTGACAGTTGATATTTTGTATGCAACGACGGATGACAGTTTTCCGATTGCACATACGCAGGAACAGATTCCGTTTACACAGATTGTTGATGTTCCCGGCATGAAAGGGCACACGGAAGATATTTCTTATGAAATCGAGCCGGCGATTGATCAGCTTGCGGTGAATCTGCTGGATAACGAACGATTTGAGGTCAAGGCGGTTATTTCCCTGCAGACAATTGTACAGCAGGAAGTGTGCATGGAAAAAATTGTGGATATCCATAAGGAACCGCTAGACGCGGTGGAATTGATGAAGCAGCCGGGAATTGTTGGCTATATTGTTAAAAAAGAAGAACAATTATGGGACATTGCAAGACATTTTCATACTACCGAGGCAGAAATTATGGAGACAAACGGACTCAAATCGGCAGATGTGCAGCAGGGCGATAAGTTACTCATTGTAAAGAAAGTGAGTGAATGTTAGAATTGATGATAGAAAGCGTCAAAAGGAGAAAGTTATGGAAAACGAAAGAAAAAAGAAATTTCAGGACTATGCACCACCGGAGCAGAAACCATCGGGGGGATACAACTTAAACGGGGTGTATTATTCGCGTGACGGACAGCGGCTGGATGATCAGCCCAAGAAGAGCTGGAGCCAGCGGGAATACGAGCGCGCGGAGCGCGAAAAAATACACTGCCGGGCGAAACGGGAGCAGAGGGAAAGTGAGGTTGATGCGCAGGGAAATCCGGTCAAGGACAATTCTGGAGTCAAAAAGGCCATCGCAATTGTTGTGATTGTTCTGGGTGTGGTTGCAATCTTCGGAATCGTGGGAATGTATTTAAAGTCCGACAACGGTACTGTGGGTCTGATTCGTGAGGCAATTCAGACAATCCGGGACGATGACAGTTCCCATACTCCTGAAAATTTCCACAAAGATGCTGAGGCAGATTCAAAAAGTAAGACGCCGGATGGAAAATTTAAGAATCTGAATGGGGAGAATGTGTCTTATGTGCATGGATTTCATACATTCGCCCTTTCCGGAAACGAGTTTTCGATTCCGTGTAAATTTTCGGAGTTTGAAAAAGCCGGATTTACCATCCGTAACGATGAAGATAAAAAGATTAAGCCGGGAGAATCCAATGGTTATGCATACTATGAGGAGGATGGAACTTACCGCGGGACGATTTTTATTTTTAATACATCGGATAAGGATATTGTGCCGGAAAAGGGAATCGTTGGAGGAATTACATTAAATCCGGGTTCACCGGTGGAAAAAAATGATCTGAAACTGGTAGGGGATCTGGGGTTTGAGAGTCAGCCGGATGATTTTGGACAGGTATTGGGATATCAACTGACAAATTATGTAAGCATGAGCAATTATACGTCCTATGAGTGGTATTTTGAAGACGAGGGATATTATACCAGCCTGCAGGCACAATATGGGGAAGATGGAAAACTGAGTACGGTCTGGTTAATGAATAATGCCGATTTGCGGAAATAATGGCTGTTTTTGAAAAAAATTATGAATTTTTCCTTAATTAGTAAGAAAAACCAGTAGAAAAAATATGTATTTTGTGCCACAATAAAGGGAGGTATGGGAGTGCTCCCATGGAAGATAAGTCTGGAGGCATAATATGCATAAGAAAATACATGTAAAAACGAAGAATAAGATTTGTGCGGCAGTATTGGTGTTTGTTCTGGCAGGGTCACTTACCGCAGGTGCGTGTGCGGTGCCGAATGTGTATGCAAAGACCGAGGCCGAAAAGAAACGTGATGCGTACAAGAAAAAGCTGAGAGAAAAAAATGGCGACATTGCAAATATCAAAGACAGTCAGTCGGATGTAAAAGACAGCATCTCTGTTGCCGCAGCCAAGATGAAAACACTTCTTTCCAAGCAGGAACAGCTGAAGTCGGATATTAAGGACAAGCAGAATGAAGTGGAGCAGGCAAACAAAAAGCTGGAAGAAGCAAAGGAAGAAGAGCAGAAGCAGTATGATGCCATGAAGCTTAGGATTCAGTATCTGTATGAGAACAGTACCGATAATTCCATCTGGTCGGCCATTCTGGAGTCCAATGGGCTCTCCGATATGTTAAACCGTATTGAATATGCGACCGATCTGTACAAATCTGACAGGGAACTTATGACTTCTTATCAGAATGCGGTAAAGAAGGTTGAGGACTGGACTATGCAGCTGGCAGATGAGATGGACAGTCTGCTTGCTTTGCAGGACAAGTATCAGACCCAGCAGGGGGAACTGAAAACCCTCATGGCGAAGCTTGAAAAACAAAAAGATGCCTATGCGCAGCAGCTGGCAGAAGCACAGAAGCAGGCGCAGGACTATAAAAAGACAATTTCCAAACAGGAGGCAATTATCCGTGCGCAGGAGGCAGCGGCAGCGCGTGCCAATGCCAACACCTATGACGGTGGAGGTACCGGTGCCAGTGGTGGAATTGCAAGCGATTCCTATCTGAAAGATCCGGATTGCAATCCTTCACAGACAACAAATGTGGGCGGTGCGGATATTGTGGCTTATGCGCAGCAGTTTGTCGGAAACCCATATGTATGGGGAGGAAACAGTCTGACCAATGGTGTTGACTGTTCTGGATTTGTACATCAGGTCTATGCACATTTTGGAATCAGTACCCCACGGTATTCCCAGGCATTTAAGAGTGTGGGACAGCCGGTGTCTTATCAGAATATCCAGGCGGGAGATGTCGTGGTATATCCGGGACATGTGGCAATTTACATTGGAAACGGAAATATCGTGGAGGCGCAGTCAACAAGAGCCGGAATTACAAACAGCCGTCCGGTGAACTGTCATACAATTACCGCAATCCGCAGATTGGTATAGGAGTTTTTGATGAGACCAAAACATCTGGTATCCATTGTTCTGATTGCAGTTGTGCTTGTGATGCTCATGAGAAATAATAATAGCATGACGAATGCAAGGCCGCTTGTGTACCGGGAGTCTCTGGATGAAGTGGCAGCGCAGATCAATGGTGAAACACTGACCCTCAGGGACATGGCATTTTATGTCGGATATGAGGAATATCAGATTCAGCAGGAGGCATTGGTATACGATCCGGATGATCCGAACCGTTACTGGAGTATGCGCGTAGAAGGGGGATTTATGAATGCCGTTGCACGCAAAAATGCGATGCAGATGGCACTTCATGATGAACTTTTTTATCAGATGGCCATGGAGGAAGGCCTTACACTGGATGACAATGACCAAAAACATATGGACAATAAACTGGAGGATTTCTGGGAGGATCTGACGGAACGTCAGGGGGAAACGGCACTGGGGATTTCCAGAAAAGATGCAAAAAAGACGATCCAAAGGATTGCATACGCCCAGAAATATCAGGAGGTGTATGCACAGCTGCATAACCGTACCTATGACGATTATGCGTATATGGAGGATTCCTATCAGAAGCTTTTGAAAAAGCAAAAATACAAAGTGAATGCTAAAGTATGGAATCGTGTGAGTTTTGGAAATGTCACATACAATAATAAAAAGAAAGAAGATTAAAAAATGTCAGTAAAATTAGGAAGAAATGATCCATGTTGGTGCGGAAGCGGCAAGAAATATAAGGCGTGTCATGCGGCTTTCGATGATAAACTTGCACGTTTGGCACAGGAGGGTCACGTTGTTCCGACACATGACCTGATCAAGACACCGGATCAGATTGCAGGGATAAAGGAGAGTGCCAAAATCAATGTAGCAGTACTTGATTACATAGAAAAGAACATTCACGCAGGAATGAATACAGCGGAAATTGATAAGATTGTCTATGATATGACCACTTCCATGGGAGGTATTCCGGCACCGCTCAACTACGAAGGATATCCATACAGTGTATGTACTTCAGTGAATGAGCAGGTATGTCACGGATTTCCTTCCGAGAAGGTGATCTTAAAAGAGGGGGATATTATCAATGTAGACTGTTCTACCATTCTGAACGGATATTTTTCCGATTCTTCCCGGATGTTCTGCATTGGGGAAGTAAGCCCGGAGAAAAAGAAACTGGTTCAGGTAACGAAAGAATGTGTAGAACTTGGACTTAAGGAAGTAAAGCCCTGGGGTTTTTTGGGTGATATGGGTCAGGCAGTTCACGATCATGCTTATGCTAACGGGTATACCGTTGTACGTGAAATTGGCGGCCACGGTGTTGGCCTGGAATTTCATGAGGAGCCGTGGGTTGGTTATAATTCCAAACGAGGAACCCAGATGGTGCTTGCTCCAGGTATGATCTTTACCATCGAGCCGATGGTTAACATGGGCGGTGTGGAGATTTTCATTGACGAAGAGAACGACTGGGAAGTATACACCGAGGATGGAATGCCATCTGCACAGTGGGAGATCATGGTTCTTGTCACTGAGAATGGCCATGAAGTACTTAGCTGGTAAAGGTTCACGTATGCCATACATCTTTGATGTATGCGTGTAATATGGGGGAGTACAGATGAAAAAGGATTGTCTGACAACATTTTCAAAGGTTGACTTTAATACCTTTGAGCCGGAAGAGGATAAAATACGAATTGAGGATATTGCACATGCCCTGTCGATGATGACGCGGGCAAACGGGCATTTCCCGCAGTTTTTTTCTGTAGGTCAGCACTGCATCCAGTGCTGCCATGAGGCAACTGCGAGAAACTATCTGCCACAGACGGCACTTGCCTGTCTGCTTCACGATGGAAGTGAAGCTTATCTGGCGGACATTACCCGCCCGGTCAAGAAAAACATGACGATGTATCTGCAGATCGAAGAACAGCTGCAGCATATGATCTACACTAAATTTCTGGGATATGTGCCGGAGGGGGAAGAGGCAGAACTGATTACAAACATTGATGACAGCTGCCTGTATTATGAGTTCCTTCATTTTATGGATGAAAAAATGTATTCGGTGGAGCCGGTTATGGTGAGCACACCGAGCTATGAATTTCAGCCGATGGCTGATGTGGAGAAAGAGTTTCTTTCATTGTTTGAGGAACTGAAAGAGAAAATCAGGGAAGAGGAATCCAAGAAATGAATAAAAAGGAAGTCCTGGAGTTAAAAAGAAGATTCAAGAAAGAGGCGGCAACGTTTACGCGCGTGTGTGGCTGTTACGTTGATGGAAATCACAATAAAGTCTGTAAGTTTGGAAATACATTTCTGAATCTGGAAGAAGATGAATTTTACAAATATCTGGAAATTGCAAATAAGGCATTGTCCGGAACTATCGGAAATAACCTTCTGGAATTGAAGTTTCCGATTGAGGAAGAGGAAGTGGGCGGTCGTCAGCATATTCTGATGGCACTGCGCGCATCGAAGCTGGAGGATGAAAATCTGCTGGATACCTTTTATGATCTGGTAATCGACACATATGACCATGCCGGAAATTATCTGATTGTATTGTTTCATGACGCATATGATGTAATGACACGCACAAAAGACAACAACAATCTCGATGAGTCAGAGGAAGTGTATGAATATCTGATCTGTGCGATCTGTCCGGTCGATCTGTCAAAGCCGGGGCTTGGCTTTCTCGAGGAGGAGCACCGGATCGGGCCGCGTGTGCGCGACTGGGTGGTAGGAGCCGTGGACACTGCATTTTTATTCCCGGCATTCAATGACCGCAGTACGGATATCCATTCGACATTGTTTTACACGAAAAATACCAAGGAGCCACATTCTGAATTTATGGCAAACGGATTGGGTTGCGGCATTGAGCGCACTGCAACCGAGCAGAAGATGGCATTCCATTCCATCGTCCGCAACGTGCTTGGCGCAGAGGATGAGCACACGGATGATGTGCTTTTGGATCTGCAGCAGAATTTAAGTGATATGATCGATGAATATGCCGAGACACACGACGATGACGAAGATGTTTTCCTGCTCGATAAGGAAGTGGTCACAAAGCTTCTTGCAGACAGTGAGATCAGCGAGGAAAAGGCTGCAAAGATCGAAAAGTCTGTGGATGAGGCATTTGGCGAGAAACCGCCTGCAGCCGAGAATGTGATCGACTCCAAGGCGCTTGTGCAGAATGAACTGCGTGTGGAAAAAATGGCACTTGAGAATCAGGTCGGCACACTGACCGTGCAGCTTAATGAAAAGGATGAGGCGCTTGCGGAGCGTACCTCCCAGCTCATTGAAAAGCAGGAAGAGATCGACAATTATATCGCTGAGACAAAGACGTATGATGTGGTACTGCGCGTGAAGCCGGAGAAGGCATCGCAGATCAAGTCACAGGTGATCAACGGGCAGAAATGTCTGGTGATCCCGATGGGCGAGGATGAGCACGCCACGATCAATGGAGTGAATACGACGGTATAGTTGAAAAGAAAAATTTGCAAAAAAGGGTTGTTAAAATTTCTGGAGTTGCTTATAATAAAGTAAAGAAAGAAGTTAATTCTTAAAAGCTGGTGAGTCCCCACCAAAAAGAGGGAACCAAAAAAAGCGGTGAGTCTCCACCAAAAAGAGAGAACTGAAAAAAGCTGGTGAGTCCCCACCAAAAAGAGGGAACCGAAAACGGGAGGGCGAGAAATCGTCCTCCTTTTTTTACCAAAGGAGAAATATGAAATTTTATAATATAGCTGATGAATACATAAATTTTTTGCGCACATTTGATTCGAAAGTGTCCGAAAATAAACAGGAGAGTCGTCCTTATATTGGAGTAGTTATTGAAATTGAGGAAATGAAATATTATGCTCCATTCACGTCCCCCAAAGCGAAACACCGCAAAATGAAGAATGGGAAAGATTTTAGAAAGATTCAGGGAGGGGAGTATGGGGCGATTAATTTCAATAACATGATTCCGGTTCCTGACTGCGCATTAAAGCTGATTGATATTGATAATGAGTCAGATCAGAAGTATAGACGTCTGTTACAAAATCAATATCGCGCTATAAGGGCTGACAGTGAGGAGATTATAAAGACGGCAGCAAGATTAAGAAAACTTGTTATGACCGGAGATGAGAACTTGACAACGTTTGATAAGCGGATAAAAGAACGTTGCTGTAATTTGAAAATTATAGAACAAGTGTATACACAATTTAATATGAAGTAAACCAATAGGTAAATGCATAAGCCGTATGATTATCCTTTATGTTGACTGTGAATATTATCTGCTGGAAAAAGTTTAAATAAAGTAGGTATTTGGAATGAAATCTCCCCCTTTCTGTGCTATCATAAATCTATTGGATTATGATACATGGAAAGGGGCTTTTTTATGAGCAGAAAAAATCCCGCAAAAAATATAAATATCGGTCTGCTGGCGCATGTCGATGCCGGAAAGACCACACTGTCGGAGGCACTGTTATATGCCACCGGGCAGATCCGCGCGCTGGGGCGTGTGGATCATCAGGATGCATTTCTGGATACGGATGCGCAGGAGCGGGCGCGTGGAATAACAATTTTTTCCAAGCAGGCGCGGCTTCGGCTGCAAATGACGAATGAAAGTTCGCATAGCGAACAGACAATAGGTCTGACAATTCTGGATACGCCGGGGCATGTGGATTTTTCCGCGGAGATGGAGCGCACGTTACAGGTGCTCGACTATGCAATCCTTGTTATCAGCGGAACCGATGGCGTGCAGGGACACACGCGGACACTCTGGCGGCTCCTGCGGCACTATAACATTCCGACCTTTTTGTTTGTCAACAAGATGGATCTGCCGGGGGCGGACAAGGAAGTCGTGCAGCAGCAGTTAAAAACCGAACTGTCCGATGGATGTGTGGATTTTACACAGGACAGCGGAGAAGCATTTTTTGAGGAAGCTGCGATGGGAAGCGAAGCACTTCTGGATGAGTATATGGATCAGGGTAGCATTGCAGAGGAGCATCTGGCGCATGCGGTGGCAAAGCGCGAACTGTTTCCGTGCTACTATGGCTCCGCACTCAAAGTGGAGGGTGTGAAAGAACTGCTTGTAGGCTTTGCAAAATACCACAGGGCACCGGAGTATGAAGACGAATTTTCTGCCCGTGTATACAAGATCGGCAGAGATGCAAAAGGAGCGCGGCTGACCTATCTGAAAGTGACCGGAGGCACGCTGCATGTCAAAGACCGGATTTCCTATGATGGTCTGGAGGAAAAAGTCGACCAGATCCGCCTGTATTCCGGAGAAAAATTTGAGACCGCGGAGGCGGTGGAGGCGGGGGAAGTCTGCGCCGTGACCGGACTTACCACAACCGTACCGGGACAGGGACTCGGTGCGCAGCAGGAGAGCAGTGTGCCGGTACTCGAACCGGTGCTTAACTACCGGATTTATCTGCCGGATGAAGTGAATGCCGTGGAGATGATGGAAAAATTAAAGCAGCTTGAGGAGGAAGATCCACAGCTTCATATCCTCTGGAATGAGCAGCTGCAGGAAATCCATGCCCAGATGATGGGACAGGTGCAGATCGAAGTCCTGACGCAGTTGATCAAAGAACGGTTTGGTGTTGTGGTTGTTTTTGGACAGGGCAACATTGTATATAAGGAGACGATCGCAAAGCCGGTGGAGGGTGTGGGACATTTTGAGCCGCTGCGCCACTATGCGGAAGTGCATCTGCTGCTGGAGCCGGGCGAACCGGGCAGCGGAATCGAGGTGGCGAGCGCGTGCAGTGAGGATGTGCTCGACCTCAACTGGCAGCGGCTGATCGCAACACATATTATGGAGAGGGAGCATCCGGGCGTACTGACCGGATCGGCACTCACCGATGTGAAAATCACGATTTTAAGCGGACGTGCCCATATCAAACACACCGAGGGAGGTGATTTCCGGCAGGCAACTTACCGCGCGATCCGGCAGGGGGTAAAGAGCACGGAAAGCGTACTGCTGGAACCGGTATACGCATTTACGCTTGAAGTGCCGCAGGAGATGGTCGGTCGTGCCATGACCGATTTAAAGCAGCGTGCAGGCAAGTTTGATTCGCCGGAATTCGGCACCGGAAACGGCATGGACTACGCCGTGCTGCAGGGCACGGTTCCGGTCGCAACAATGCGGGACTACAGCAGTGAGGTGCATGCGTATACCCGTGGACTCGGGCATCTGACACTGGAACTTTCCGGTTATGATGTCTGTCACAACAGTGAGGAAGTGATCGCGGGAATTGGGTATGACAGTGAAGCGGATACGGCAAATCCGACCGGATCGGTATTCTGTGCGCACGGTGCCGGATTTATCGTGCCGTGGGATCAGGTGGATGATTATATGCATCTGCCGCGGCAGTTTGTGCCGGAGGAGGAAACCCAGACACCTGCGGACGGGCGCAGTTATGAGACCAACGGGCAGAGTTTTGGCCCGGTGCACCGGCAGCAGTCTTCCGGCAAGACCGGCTGGGAGTTAGATCAGGAGCTGCAGCAGATTTATGCCCGCGAGTTTGGCATGAGCCGCGAAGATATGGAAGATCAGGAGCGGCGCAAGTGGCTGAAAAAGAAATCCGATGCGCCGAAGCCGAATGTGGTAAAATATGATAAAAAAGGCAATCCGATCTATCCGGCGAAGGGACCGCAGGAAGAATATCTGATTGTGGACGGTTACAATATTATTTTTGCATGGAAAGACTTAAACGAACTTTCCCGTGTCAATATTGATTCCGCAAGGGACAAGCTTTTGGATATTTTAAGCAATTATCAGGGATACAAGAGCTGTCCGGTGCTGGTGGTGTTTGATGCCTATAAGCGCAAGGAACATCCGGGTGCCAAAAGCAAATATCACAATCTGGATGTGGTCTACACGAAAACCGATGAGACCGCGGATGCATTTATCGAGCGCACCGTGCATGAGATCGGGCACAAGTACCGTGTCACGGTTGCGACAAATGACGGGCTGGAGCAGCTTACGGTCATGAGTCAGGGGGCGCTTCGCATGTCGGCGGACAATCTCCGGGAGGAGATCGAGCGGCTGAGCCGGCTGGAGTATGAAAATTATCTGGCAAGTCAGAAGCGATAACTTGAAAAACAGGAGATATAAAAGGTTGAAAAGCCTTGAATTTTAATAAAAACACCTGATTATATGAGGAGGAAAATAAAATGTTCGTAGCAGAAGATATGTATCAATTAGGAAGCCAGCGTTCGGCAATCCGTGAATTATTTGAGTATGGCAAGCAGCGCGCAGCAGTTGTGGGAGCGGAAAATGTCTATGATTTTTCCCTTGGAAACCCGACCGTACCGGCACCGGACTGCGTCAATGAGACCATCCGTGACCTGACACACAAACTCGATTCCATTTCCTTACACGGATATACTTCTGCACAGGGAGATATCGAGACGAGGCAGGCAATCGCAGATTACCTGAACAAGACATATGAGACTGCGTTTTCAGCAGACAACTTTTACCTGACCATGGGAGCTGCCGCATCTTTGTCGGTATGTTTCCGTGCACTTACCACTTCACCGGAAGATGAGTTCATCACGATCGCACCGTTTTTCCCGGAGTATCGTGTGTTTGTGGAAGCCAACGGAGCGAAACTTGTTGTGGTACCGCCTCACACCAGCGATTTCCAGATTGATTTTGATGCCCTGGAAAAAGCGATCAGCATACACACCAAAGGCGTGATCATCAACTCCCCGAATAACCCGTCCGGAGCTGTTTATTCGAAAGAGACAATCCAGAAACTTGCCGCACTTCTGACAAAGAAATCCGAAGAAAACGGCACACCGGTCTTTATTCTTGCGGACGAACCGTATCGCGAGATCGCATACGATGGCGTGGAAGTACCGTATGTGACAAAATATTATGCAAACACTCTGGTATGCTATTCCTACAGCAAATCTCTGTCACTGCCGGGCGAGCGTATCGGCTACGTGATCGTTCCGGATGAAGTGACCGAGAGTAAGACCGTCTATGCGGCAATCGCCGGAGCTGGCCGTGCGCTGGGCTATGTCTGTGCACCGAGCATGTTCCAGAAAGTGATTGCATCCTGTGTCGGCAACACCGGGGATATTGAATTGTATAAGAAAAACCGCGATCTGCTCTACGATGGCCTGACAAGGATCGGCTATGAATGTTTTAAGCCACAGGGCGCTTTTTACATGTTTGTGAAAGCATTGGAGCCGGATGCAGATGCATTCTGCGAGCGTGCCAGGGAGCAGGATCTTCTGATCGTATCCGCGACCGGATTCGGCTGTCCGGGGTATGCGCGTGTGTCCTACTGTGTCGATTACGATATGATTAAACGCTCCTTTTTGGCATTTGAAAAATTGTATCAGAGTTATCGTTAGGGGAAATTATGTCAGACAGTAAACGAAGAGAACACATCTGTTTCACCGGATATGTGCAGGGGGTAGGGTTTCGCTACCGTCTGTCGCATCTGGCCAAGTACTATGGTGTGACCGGATGGGTAAGAAATGAATATGATGGATCGGTCAGTGCCGAACTACAGGGGCTTGTCGGAGAGATTGATCAGATTATCCAGCAGTTGAAACAGGACAGATATATTGATATTACCGGGATGGATCGGCAAAACATACCGCCGGATGAACAGGAAAATGGCTTTCATATCCGGTATTAGCGGAGTGAAAAGGGATGGAGAAATGAAAAAGAATATGATGGTATTTTGGATATGTTTACTGCTTGGAATCCTGAGTGTGATTTATGCGGTAATGGTTCATGCGACCGGTTCCGGCACCGCTTTTTTCCTTATATGGATTGGTATCGGGATCGTGGTGTTTCTGTTTGGAATTTCCGTGTACATGGAAGTGTGGAAAAAGGTGCCGCATCCGATAAAAATCTTTGCAGGAATGATTGTCTGTATCGGACTGCTTGTGTTTTGTATCGTAGAGGGCTGTGTGATCAGCCAGATGCACGCGGATGGACGCGGGGGGCTTGACTATATAATCGTACTTGGCGCACAGGTGAGAAAGGATGGTCCGAGTCCGGTTCTTAAATATCGTCTGGATAAGGCTGTGGAATATCTGAATGAAAACCCGGACACGGTCTGCATTGTTTCCGGAGGACAGGGAAGCAATGAGCCGTGGTCTGAAGCAGAGGGAATGGCACGGTATCTGCAGGAAAAAGGCATTGATACTGCGCGGATTTTGCCGGAAGATAAATCGCAGACAACCGAGCAGAATATCACGAACAGTAAAAAGCTGATGAAAGAAGGCGCATCCGTTGGCATTGTGACCAACAATTTTCATGTATTCCGTGCCTTACAGATTGCCAAAAAGTACGGACTTTCCGATGTCTGTGGAATTGCGGCGGATTCCACACCAAAATATCTGCCGAACAATATGCTGCGGGAATTTTTTGCAGAGATGAAGTGGCTGTTATAGAGAAAAACGGGGAACACCTTGCACAAAGCAGAGGTGTTCCCTGTTTTTTCATAACAATAAACCATAAATGATGGCATTTTAAAATCGTTCATGTCGAAATAACTGTAATTCGTGCGCATAATGTCACAAATTGCCGTAAATGAGGTATCATTTTCTTACAGTAAATGCACGAAAAAGGAGGACTGGTTATGGTGAAACAATTTAAGGAAACACAAATACTTATAAGGCAAAAGGTGCCGGTTCGGCAAAATATAAGGTAAAAGTCGAAATGACGAAAAACAAAAAAGATGCCAAGACCAGTAATCTGGTTTCTCCAAAGGCAAATGTATATTCTGTGAAGGTCAGTACCAAGCTGAGTGACTATGAACAAAATGATATTCTGTTTGTAACAAAATCTCTATCTTATAGTGGAAATACTCTTATTGTAAAGGGATATACGGTAAATACGATGGGGGTAGATCTGGCTGACCCAATCTATACACGGGCTTCTTATCCGGGAAAAATGCTTTTTGAGTATGAAACACCGGAAAATAAAGTGATTAAGAAGGGGATTCACAAGTATACATTCAAGGTTAAGAATGTGCCGGTTGTAGATTTACGGCACTGTGGAATCAATTTTGCATAATTACGGTGGGATTACACGAAAATATCTGCCGGAATTTTTTGAGGAGTTTAAGTTATTATGATAAAACAGGGAGTACCCTGCATAAAGCAGATGTGTTCCCTGTTTTTTCACACTGTCCGGTCAGGTGTGTAAAACCGTGTGAAGAAATGGAGGAGAAATTAATGAAGAAAAAATGGCTTAAAAGGAGCAGCGCCATTCTGCTTTCGCTGACAATGGCATTGTCATTATTTCCGGGAATGAAGGGCACAGTACCGACTGTACTGGCAGCGGGAAATAAGACACCTAAATCAGCATACTGGACGAATGTGTCAGGGCTGAAGAACTTTAGTCTGGATGAAACCAGAGATACAGAAGGTAGAATCATCTTCGGACAGAACGGATCTGGTGCAGCACAGCAATGGAAAATAGCAGGTACAGATAGTGGAATTGACGGAGATGATATTATTCTCTTTGCCGCATCGCGACTGGGATATTCGAAGTTTGAAGATGATAATAATACCAATAAGCCTTATGACGCAAACTGGAATTGTACTTATCTGGATGGTATAACCGTATCAGAGGTATTTCCGAATCACTATGGAGCCAGTGACTTACGTACAGCTTTGAATAGTTACATGAGTGGCAATAGTTATTTCAGTGCGTCGGAAAAGACGAAGATGAATCTGACAACGATATATACGGATGATAAGAATAATAATACCACATATTCTGTAACAGATACCCTATATGCACCATACGGGGATTATAATGCGAAATATGTTACCGTGGGCACGAATACTTCCGACAGTTTGAATGGCGGGGTAAGGATTAATAGTTCAAAATTGGGAATTAATATTTTCTGGCTGCGCTCGCCGGAATATGCTGATAAAAGATATGGGATCGTGGCTACTAACACCGGTGTGGGCATGAAGCTTGTCGACGAGATCGCTTATGTAGTGCCCGCTTTTGATTTGAATTTGTCGGATGTCTCTTTTGCATCTGCTGCGGAAGCAGCATCATCTTCATACAGTGGATTTAAGGCAAATAATACAGATAATACAATGACAGCGAATACTTATACACTGCGATATAAGTCTTCCGGAAATGAAGAGGCAGTCATCAGCCCGGATGGAACTAAGATTGAGGTAGCAGGCGCAAATGGAAAATATCTGATGGTGCAGAACAGTACCGGTGTGTATGCAATGAAAATTGATTTTAATAATCAGACCATCAATGCAAGCGATATTCAAATGGGTAGTGCTAAATCAGACAAATTAGCCAACTTCAATAACTGTAAGGTATGGTTGGAATCAACAGATGAAGACAGAATTACAACAGCCAAGATGGCAAGACAGGATACAGCACCGCCAATCGATACTGTAAATGTAACAGGAATTATTGCACCATCTGCTGGCTCAGCTTTTGATACAGAAGCAGCTTGTGCTACAACAGGCGTATCAACTACAACCCCAACAGTAACATGGATACAGGGTGGAGAGTCAGTAACAGGTAATGCAGGTTATAATACTACATATACTGCAAGTGTTACGCTTACAGCAGCAGATGGTTATGAATTTGCATCAGGTGTAACAGCAACAGTAAATGGACAGAATGCAACAAGTGTTACAAAGAATGCAGATGGAACAGTAACTGTAACGTATACATTTACTGCAACAGCTAAGGCAAAGCTTACAAGTATTACTGCACCGACGGGAATCACGGTAGCAAATGGAACAGACTATGCTGCTATGGGACTTCCGACAAATGTTGCAATCGTAACAGAAGGAAATACAGAAACAACAGCAGAAGTTACATGGAATACAACCACTCCGGCAAGTGGAAGCTACGATCCGAAGCTTTCCACGGAGCAGACCGTGACATTAAATGGTACAGTAGCCTGCCCTTCTAATATAGATCAGAATGGTGTAACACTTACCACGACGATTACAGTGAAAATCAGTGCTGCGGGTATCGTAGGAGCACCTACATTTGCACCGACGGAAGGTACTTATACCGAGAATCAGACTGTTACACTTTCTTCATCTACTAATGGGGCGACTATTCATTATACAACGGATGGAACAACACCGACAACAGACAGTAATGTATATACCGCAGCGATTCCTGTAACAGGAACTGCAGGTCAAAGCATATCAACAACCATTAAAGCAATTGCTGTAAAGTCTGGAATGCAGACCAGCAGTGTTACAAGTGCGACTTATGTAATAGAGTTACCAGCACCGGTTCCAACACCAACTTGTATCAATTCTGTGGCTGTAACGGATATTGTGGCACCGGTAACAGGTGAACCCCTTGATACCACAGCGTCTTGTTCAGCGACAGGGATATCAAATAAAGCTCCTACAGTTACATGGACACCGGCTGATACAACAGCAGCTTACAATACAACTTATACAGCAAGTGTTACACTTACACCTGCAACTAATTATGGATTTGCTTCTAATGTAACAGCAACAGTAAATGGACAGAATGCAACAAGTGTTACAAAGAATGCAGATGGAACAGTAACTGTAACGTATACATTTACTGCAACAGCTAAGGCAAAGCTTACAAGTATTACTGCACCGACGGGAATCACGGTAGCAAATGGAACAGACTATGCTGCTATGGGACTTCCGACAAATGTTGCAATCGTAACAGAAGGAAATACAGAAACAACAGCTGCAGTTACATGGAATACAACCACTCCGGCAAGTGGAAGCTATAATCCGACGCTTACCACGGAGCAGACCGTGACATTAAATGGTACAGTCACATGTCCGAATTCAGTTGATGCAAACGGAGTTGCACTTACTACAACCATTACGATCACAATTCGTGCAGCAGGAGCAATACCGACGACTCCGGGAACTACAACACCGTCGCAGCCAAAGCCGGAGAATCCAACACCGGCGCAGCCAACACCGGAACAGCCGAAACCGGAGGAGCCGAAACCGGAGGAGCCGAAGCCGGAAAAACCGCAGAAGCCAAAGGTAGAAGTGCTTCCGGCAAAAGCGTCTGTCACAGACAATAGACAGGTTACGCTTACATGGGATAAAGTGGATGGTGCGGAAGGTTATCGCATCTATCGGAAGGTTAAGGGAAGCAAGGACGGATATCAGAGAGTCGCAACGACCAGGAATTTGCAGCTTGTACAGAAGCAGCTTGACAATAAGAAAACGTACCAGTATTACATTGTGGCATATAAGACGATTGACGGAAAGAAAGCAAGGATCGGCAAGACACTGACGTTGTATGCTGTGATGAATAATGTAAAGTACACGGAAGTAAAAAAGATCAAGCTGAATAAGAAAAGCTACAGCTTAGAAGTCGGTGCAAAAGCAAAGATCAAGGCTGTATTGTTAAAGCGGGAGAATAAAAAGAAAATAAAGGCAGAGTCAGAGAAACTTCGTTTTTGTTCGACCGATAATACGGTAGCTAAGGTAAATGCAAGCGGAACGATTACCGCAAAAGGTGCAGGAACCTGTTACATTTACGTTGTTGCGGGAAACGGAATTTCCCAAAAGATTAAAGTAACCGTAAGTAAAGAAAAATAAAAATCAGGAATAGAGTTAAGGATAACGCATATATGGAAAGCCACAATGTCCATTTGAAAGAATGGACATTGTGGCTTAGAATGAATATTGTGGCTTTTTTATATTGACAAGAGGTGGCCAAGAGGTGCCTGACACAATAAAATTTGTGGTGGACTTGGAACGGAGCAGTATGGAAGCTGGAAGTATATTTTATCCCGCGCATGTTTACATAACTGATGCACGAAACCAGCAGTCAGTCAGATGAAAATAAACCGGTCATGCAATATGAGGCTGTTGTCACGGCAGAAAACCCGGTAAACATTACCTCCGAGGCAAATGCATCTTCATCTGTGGAAGGAATCGTGAAAAAAGAAGCCCCTGTTGTGTGCAGGGGCTTTAAAACTTAGGAAATAGTGCCATTTTTACTACATGAAATAGTAACACTTTGTGTGAAGTCTTTTGAAGAACTAGGTGACGAATGTGTTGCTGTTGCATATGCAGTGGCAGAGTTCCCGTTTTTGGAAGATGATATGGATTTAATTGACCAAGTTGTAGCAGGCGCAGTTGCGCTTGGTGAATAACTAATGCAGCGAGAGGTTGTGCCATCATAGGTAAATGTTGCGGTAATAGAAACACTCCATAATACTGTTCCGGAAGAGTTGCGCATATAAGTCGTTTTAGTCTTTGTAATATTATGGGATGCTCGATCGAAGTTTGTTATTATATTAGGTGAAAGAACAGCATCAGTTATGACTGTTTATATGGTGTATTAGGATAAGTGTCTGTAATAATATTAGCTTTAGCCGAAACCGGGGTTGAACATAATAAAAACAGAGCAGAAGTTAAGCATAATATAATTTTCGTTTCATATAAACTTTTCTCCTTATTCAATATTCGTGTTAGTAAAATAAATGGCTTCTTGTTTAAATACTTGAAAACTTCGATAGGAAGTAATTCCAAAAATAGAAGCTATGACAGCTAGTATTATAATTAGGGTTATGATACCTCCTCGTATATACTTACCTATTTGAATTCGTTTTATTAAATTCTCAGCAGTGAGTGTTGAAATATAAGAATTTACGGTATCTACAGGTGTGCCGAAGTCTTTGTACAAGTCATGGATTGTTTCAGGAGAAGTATCTTTACAAAAATCTTCCAGATTATTTGCCAGCGTAGCCAAATATTTTTTTTCTGCTTTTCCGACTGTTGGAAGTAATAGTTTTACCTGATATATGTATTGCCTGCATAATTTAGTCATGTTGTTTGCCTTCTTTCTCCAGCGAATCAAAAATTGAAGATACAGCAGATATCATGTTCTTATAGTCGCCATGCAATTCTTCCAGATAGGTTTCTCCATCAGCTTCAATATGATAATAAACACGTGTACGCTTTTTCCCTACAAGAACCGAATATTCGCTGATCATGTGTTCATTTTCCAGTTTATACATGACGGTATATATGGTATTAGGGGAAATAGAGAGTAGCTTATTTGATTCACTTGTAATATATTTGCTTATTTCATATGCATAACAATCCCCCTTTATTTTTAAAATTGATAGTACTAGAAAGTCTGTGATACCCGTAAGGAGAGTATTTTTGTATGCCATATAACACCTCCAAGATATATGGAATTATAGCATGTTATATACGAAAAGTAAATATTATTTAGTACAAAATATTGGTTGACAAAATAAAATGCCTATGATACGCTACCAATGCAATAATACATGTATAATTGTAATTTAAAGAAAAATTATATAGGATTTAATAGTAAAGGAAAAGCTATAATAATGAAAAAAATTGGTAGGAAGGGATCCGCATGTATGATGGCAATTGCTTTATGTGCTATGACCGTTCCAGTGTTTGCTGGTAGCAATAATAAGTCTGTTAAAAGTGCAAAGTATAATGCATATGCAACAGAATATGTTGGATTTGTAAGTGCGGGGAGTGGAAACACATATGGATATGCAGCAATGGATTTTGAAGGATCTACCTATGAAATTCATGCTACAGATTAATATGGATTCCTGCAGGGAAGACTTTCCCTGTAGGAATCTTTTTTAACAGGGGGGATAAAATGAAAAAATATTTATCCATAGACAATGGCCTTTTAATGCTATGCATGAGTTTGTTTTTGTTTATGATGTTTATTTGTACACAATTACTGGTAAGTGGATATATAGAAAACAGGACACCCGAAGAGATTTATGTTGTAAATGAAAAGCAAATCACAGAGCATCAATTAAACCAACTGAGTCATATTTTAAAAGAATGCGATGCAAATGCGTATATGACGGGAATATATATGAAGGATGGAGATCTTTTTGAACGGAAAGAAGTGAAATTGTGGTTAAATCATGAGAAGAATTATGATTTAAAATCGAATTTTATGTTTGAAGAAAACACAATAAAAATTGATTGGAGAACAATCTCAGAACATTTGAAAAAAACGATCATACACGCAATAAATCAAAGAGAAACAAAATTTGAAAACATATATTTAGTATTTTCACACAAATATAGCAATGAATGTATTCAAAAAATTTCTCATTGTATGGAAGTAAATAAAAATCAGGATCAAATGGAGACAAGGGAAAACTATTTACAGTTATTTCAAAATAAAATGATGCTTTATTCTTCTCTTGCAATTGTAATATTTGGTAGCCTTTGTGTGTATGCACTTTCTGAATTATGGATATATACCAGAAAAAAGGAATGGAAAATTTGTAGAATATTTGGATATGATCATTTTAAAATTTTAAAAAATATTTTTAGAGAATTGTCATTTGTATATATGGGAGCTGTTATTGGTGGAATAATAATAGCTGTAATTTATCATTTCTTTTATCGTTACACGTATATGGTAACAGAAAAATGGATTGAGATAATCGTAGTGGAAATCGGATGTGTATATATATTATTCTTGTTTTATGTGACACATAGAGCAAAAAAGCTTGTAGACGGATAAGACGAAAAGGATTGGAATGGTGTGTTATGAAATGGATAATTATTGCATGGGATCAAATTCGCCTGAATAAGAAAATTTCTATTATATTAGTTGTTTTTATTACCATGAGTATTTTTCTTATAGGGGTAATAAGCTTTTATAATAATATTTTTAGTTATTCTCAAAAGCAGTGTGAGCAGGTTTTGACGGGAACTATTGATAATATTGGATTGTTATATGTTGAAAATGGAGATTTTTATTCACAGAAAGCACAGGATTTTATAAATGAAGCGATGGATAAAAAAGTGGTAAAGTTTATCGGATCAATTTCTTCATTAGAAACAGACAGACTTCCGGAATTAGCCAGATTACAGGGAAATGAACAGGGAAATTTAACATGGATATGGGCAGATCAGACGGTCCTTGGGTTATGCAATTTAGAATTTTATAAAAAAGCAGAAATGACAGATATAAATAAAAATATATATCACTTGTATTTGGGATATAATTTTAAAAAAGTTAAGGTTGGAACACAATATGTGGTAAAACAGGAGGATGGGAAGGATGATGTATATGTAGTGGATGGAATTTTAAAAAAACACCAGAATTTTATTTCCGGGGAAATAGCATCTGGAGCAGCAGCAGGAACTACCGTGGCAGTTTATAATATGGATAACCGCGTGTTAGTTTTCGGGGATGTATATCCATCTTCCGGATTTTGGATATATGAATCGTATAAAAAGCCAGATAATATGAAATCTGAGTTAAAAAAACTGGCTGATAAAAATGGAATACAGATACAGCTCTCATCTTTAAATAGTTATTTAAAAAATGCCCAAATAGAAAACGAAAAGATCAGAATGATATTTTCCAGAATGGTTGGCGTCATTTTGATTGGAACAATCATTATAAATTTGAGCATGTGTGCGCTTTCTTTTATAGTAAATAAAAAACAGTATGGTGTCTTATATATATGTGGATTTTCAGAAAAGGATTTAGTCATTATTTATATAATGGAAAATTTATTGAAAAGCTTTATAGCGTTGATAATTGCGGGAGCAGGAATTTATGTCATGTTTACAAGATTATTTGTGAATAATTATGAAACATATCAGATGATACAGAATATTTTCTTTGCTCATATTATAAAAATTTTAGTTGAAGAAATGCTTATACTTGTACTTATTCTATCCATTTTGCCAGTTATCCTTATAAAGAAATATTCACCACAGATGATTGTAAAAGAGGGGGGCTTGTAATGATCCGCTTATCGCATATTGAGAAAACGTATTTTGGAAAGGGAAATGAAACACATGCATTAAAAAATGTAAATTTGAAAATACAAGATAATGAATTGTGTGCAATTATGGGGGCAAGCGGTTCTGGGAAAAGTACATTATTACATATAATAGGAGCCATGGATGATGTGACAGGTGGTTCCTATTTGTATAACGATATACCTGTATCTAAATTGAGTAAAAAAGATTTACATGGATTTAGAAAAAAATATGTAAGTTTCGTGTTTCAGGATTTTGCATTAATTGAAAGATATTCAGTTTACGAAAACTTAGAAGTACCACTTTTGGCAAGGTCGGTAAAGAAAAGGAAACATATTATTGAAGATGCCGCAGAGCGTGTGGGAATATCTGATCTTCTTCGAAAATATCCATCAGAACTCTCGGGAGGTCAACAACAGCGTTGTGCGATTGCAAGGGCTCTTATTGCAGATACGGAACTACTGTTGTGTGATGAACCTACAGGGGCTCTTGACAGTGAAAACAGCATTAAGATTATGGATGAGATTGCAAAAATTCACAGAACTGGTAAAACAATTATTATAGTAACGCATGATGACGAGGTGGCACATCGATGTGATCGCATTATTCGAATTACGGATGGATGTATTCTGTAGTTCAAAAAGAATAGTAAAAATTATCTTAAAGGATGAAAGTACCATGGAGGATTTGAGATTATAAAAATTGTGCAACGTCCCCAACCTCATAATGAGAAATTTTTGGTTGCGGTGAAGGGCTGACTTGAAAAAGTAAATTCCAGTGCAGGGGTAAATTCCACCACGCTTTAAAA